>Ga0247762_1000004_pt1 | contig 230991 bp, 231 predicted proteins | sample UWRJL081202R4_FD_181016 | JGI IMG/M metagenome (GOLD analysis project Ga0247762, IMG submission 181016) | Plant litter microbial communities from Arlington Agricultural Research Station in Wisconsin, United States - UWRJ-L081-202R-4 | ecosystem: Environmental > Terrestrial > Plant litter >...
CATTGGGACTGAGACACGGCCCAAACTCCTACGGGAGGCAGCAGTGGGGAATATTGGACAATGGGCGCAAGCCTGATCCAGCCATGCCGCGTGAGTGATGAAGGCCTTAGGGTTGTAAAGCTCTTTTAGCAGGGACGATAATGACGGTACCTGCAGAAAAAGCCCCGGCCAACTTCGTGCCAGCAGCCGCGGTAATACGAAGGGGGCTAGCGTTGCTCGGAATCACTGGGCGTAAAGCGCACGTAGGCGGGTCGTTAAGTCAGGGGTGAAATCCCGGAGCTCAACTCCGGAACTGCCTTTGATACTGGCGACCTTCGAGTCCGGGAGAGGTGAGTGGAACTGCGAGTGTAGAGGTGAAATTCGTAGATATTCGCAAGAACACCAGTGGCGAAGGCGGCTCACTGGCCCGGTACTGACGCTGAGGTGCGAAAGCGTGGGGAGCAAACAGGATTAGATACCCTGGTAGTCCACGCCGTAAACGATGGAAGCTAGCCGTTGGTAAGCATGCTTATCAGTGGCGCAGCTAACGCATTAAGCTTCCCGCCTGGGGAGTACGGTCGCAAGATTAAAACTCAAAGGAATTGACGGGGGCCCGCACAAGCGGTGGAGCATGTGGTTCAATTCGACGCAACGCGAAGAACCTTACCAGCCCTTGACATGTCCAGGACCGGTCGCAGAGACGCGACCTTCTCTTCGGAGCTTGGAACACAGGTGCTGCATGGCTGTCGTCAGCTCGTGTCGTGAGATGTTGGGTTAAGTCCCGCAACGAGCGCAACCCTCGTCCCTAGTTGCCATCATTTAGTTGGGCACTCTAGGGAGACTGCCGGTGATAAGCCGCGAGGAAGGTGGGGATGACGTCAAGTCCTCATGGCCCTTACGGGCTGGGCTACACACGTGCTACAATGGCGGTGACAATGGGCAGCGAACCAGCAATGGGGAGCTAATCTCAAAAAGCCGTCTCAGTTCGGATTGCACTCTGCAACTCGAGTGCATGAAGTTGGAATCGCTAGTAATCGTGGATCAGCATGCCACGGTGAATACGTTCCCGGGCCTTGTACACACCGCCCGTCACACCATGGGAGTTGGTTTTACCTTAAGACGGTGCGCTAACCGCAAGGAAGCAGCCGGCCACGGTAAGGTCAGCGACTGGGGTGAAGTCGTAACAAGGTAGCCGTAGGGGAACCTGCGGCTGGATCACCTCCTTTCTAAGGATTGTTCTTCAAGTTCGGACTTGTCCGGATTTATCGAACATCTTCAGAACATAAGCCGGTCTAACGACCGGTAATTAGCGGGACACCGCCGTCTTCGTTTCTCTTTCTTCTTCTGGATAGCCCGCTTCGAAACCGCGATCGGTATTCGAGGCTGCAGGCATTGGGCTTGTAGCTCAGTTGGTTAGAGCGCGCGCTTGATAAGCGTGAGGTCGGAAGTTCAAGTCTTCCCAGGCCCACCAATTCTTCGAGCGCGTGTCGCGCGCGGGACAAAGATCGGGGCCTTAGCTCAGTTGGGAGAGCGCTAGCTTTGCAAGCTTGAGGTCGTCGGTTCGATCCCGACAGGCTCCACCATTCTTCTTCGAATGGCGGCCGGCAAAAAGATATCCAGAAATCAGGAAGACCAAAGTTACGGAATCTTCCGTTCCAAGTTTCGTTTCGAGCAATCGAAACGGATGTACGACGTTGTTCGACATCGTGAAGAGAGCAAACCATCCAAACCGCAAAATTCATACCCTGGGTTTTGCGACACGTTTTTCCGCGTTCTTGCCTACCCGGCGTGTTCGCGGGACGACACTCACATCATGCTTGGATGGTTTGTGAAGCAAGCTGGTCTTTTCTAAATCTAAACCAAAGGAGTCGATCCCAGTTCATTTCGTGCGAGCAGCGCGGGATGAGCAACTAACCTCTGCCGAGGGGTGGGTATCGATGATGAGAGTAATCAAGTGTCTTAAGGGCATCTGGTGGATGCCTTGGCGATAAGAGGCGATGAAGGACGTGATACGCTGCGATAAGCTTCGGGGAGCTGCGAATGAGCTTTGATCCGAGGATTTCCGAATGGGGAAACCCACCTTCGATAACGGAATTCCGAGACTTCGGTCTCGGATACGAGATTCTTCAGTAGCCCGCACGGGCGAAACGAGGTTTCGGATTTCCGTTATCAAATGAAGGGATAAAACTTCCGAATAAAATAGGAGGTTTTAAGCGAACCCGGAGAACTGAAACATCTCAGTACCCGGAGGAAAGGACATCAACCGAGACTCCGCTAGTAGTGGCGAGCGAACGCGGACCAGGCCAGTGGCGAATGCGAGACAACCGGAACTACTTGGAAAGGTAGGCCATAGCGGGTGATAGCCCCGTACGGGTAATGCGAGCATTCGTCCTAGAGTAAGGCGGAACACGTGCAATTCTGTCTGAACACGGGGGGACCACCCTCCAAGCCTAAGTACTCCTTATCGACCGATAGCGAACAAGTACCGTGAGGGAAAGGTGAAAAGCACCCCGACGAGGGGAGTGAAACAGTTCCTGAAACCGGATGCCTACAAACAGTCGAAGCCCAAGATTCGTTCTGGGTGACGGCGTACCTTTTGTATAATGGGTCAGCGACTTAATTTATCGAGCAAGCTTAAGCCGATAGGCGTAGGCGCAGCGAAAGCGAGTCTGAATAGGGCGACAAGTTCGATGGATTAGACCCGAAACCTAGTGATCTAGCCATGAGCAGGTTGAAGGTGAGGTAACACTCACTGGAGGACCGAACCGGTGCCCGTTGAAATGGTCTCGGATGACTTGTGGTTAGGGGTGAAAGGCCAACCAAACTGGGAAATAGCTGGTTCTCCGCGAAAACTATTTAGGTAGTGCCTCGAGTGAATACTGTGGGGGGTAGAGCACTGGATGGGCTAGGGGGTCTCACCGACTTACCAAACCTAACCAAACTCCGAATACCCATAAGTACTACTCGGGAGACAGACGGCGGGTGCTAACGTCCGTCGTCGAGAGGGCAACAACCCTGACCAACAGCTAAGGCCCCTAATTCGTGGCTAAGTGGGAAAGGATGTGAGGTACCTTAAACAACCAGGAGGTTGGCTTAGAAGCAGCCATCCTTTAAAGAAAGCGTAACAGCTCACTGGTCTAGGTACTTTGCGCCGAAGATGTACCGGGGCTCAAGCCACGAGCCGAAGCTTTGGGTTTACGCGCAAGCGTAAGCGGTAGCGGAGCGTTCTGTAAGCCTGTGAAGGGATACCCGTGAGGGATCCTGGAGGTATCAGAAGTGCGAATGCTGACATGAGTAACGAAAAACAGTGTGAAAGACACTGTCGCTGAAAGTCCAAGGGTTCCTGCGTAAAGCTAATCTTCGCAGGGTCAGCCGGCCCCTAAGGCGAGGGCGAAAGCCGTAGTCGATGGGAATCAGGCGAACATTCCTGAGCCAGCGGGTAGTGACGGATTCCGTATATTGTCATCTCTTATTGGATTGAGATGGCCGTGAAGGGGTCCCAGGAAATAGCTCCCGCATAGACCGTACCCTAAACCGACACAGGTGGACTGGTAGAGCATACCAAGGCGCTTGAGAGAAGGATGTTGAAGGAACTCGGCAATTTGCCTCCGTAACTTCGGGATAAGGAGGCCCTCTATGCACGCAAGTGTGTAGGGGGGACACAAACCAGGGGGTGGCGACTGTTTATCAAAAACACAGGGCTCTGCGAACTCGGAAGAGGACGTATAGGGTCTGACGCCTGCCCGGTGCCGGAAGGTTAAGGCGAGGAGTGCAAGCTCTGAACCGAAGCCCCGGTAAACGGCGGCCGTAACTATAACGGTCCTAAGGTAGCGAAATTCCTTGTCGGGTAAGTTCCGACCTGCACGAATGGCGTAACGACTTCCCCGCTGTCTCCAACATCTGCTCAGTGAAATTGAATTCCCCGTGAAGATGCGGGGTTCCTGCGGTCAGACGGAAAGACCCCGTGCACCTTTACTGTAGCTTTGCACTGGCATTCGTATCGGCATGTGTAGAATAGGTGGTAGACTTTGAAGCCTGGGCGCCAGCTCGGGTGGAGTCGAAATGTGAAATACCACCCTTACTAATATGGATGTCTAACCGCGGTCCGTTATCCGGATCCGGGACAGTGCATGGTGGGCAGTTTGACTGGGGCGGTCGCCTCCCAAAGAGTAACGGAGGCGTGCGAAGGTGGGCTCAGAGCGGTCGGAAATCGCTCGTTGAGTGCAATGGCATAAGCCTGCCTGACTGCGAGACTGACAAGTCGAGCAGAGACGAAAGTCGGTCATAGTGATCCGGTGGTCCCTCGTGGAAGGGCCATCGCTCAACGGATAAAAGGTACGCCGGGGATAACAGGCTGATACTGCCCAAGAGTCCATATCGACGGCAGTGTTTGGCACCTCGATGTCGACTCATCACATCCTGGGGCTGGAGCAGGTCCCAAGGGTTCGGCTGTTCGCCGATTAAAGTGGTACGTGAGTTGGGTTCAGAACGTCGTGAGACAGTTCGGTCCCTATCTGCCGTGGGTGTCGGAGAATTGAGAGGATTTGTCCCTAGTACGAGAGGACCGGGATGAACGTACCTCTGGTGGAGCAGTTGTCGCGCCAGCGGCAGTGCTGCGTAGCTATGTACGGACGGGATAACCGCTGAAAGCATCTAAGCGGGAAACCCACCTCAAAACGAGTTCTCCCTCGAGAGCCGTCGAAGACTACGACGTTGATAGGCCGGGTGTGTAAGTACAGCAATGTATTCAGCTTACCGGTACTAATAGCTCGATCGACTTGATTACTCTCATCATCCATATCCATCTCGGATTTCGGATGATTTCTTTGAGAGAAAAGACAAGACGACACCAAACTACAACCTGAAAAATACGACGACGCTTGCTTCAAAAAACTGTTTTCGGCCGGCCTGGTGGTTTTAGCGAGAAGCTCAAACCCGATCCCATTCCGAACTCGGCCGTTAATCTTCTCAGCGCTGATGGTACTAAGTCTCAAGGCTTGGGAGAGTAAGTCGCTGCCAGGCCTGCCGAGAACAGTTTTGCTCTCTTCATGATGTCGAATGCCTCGACGCGGAAGAGCCGCCACGGAAAATATTCCGGGCGGCTTTTTCTTTTGCGATTTACGCGATTTTTTCGCGGACGAAGTCAGATTTATCCGACTTCGATTTCGTAATGAGGCGTTTAGACCGCGCGTAGCGCTTTTTTCAAAAAATCAAACCCGCATCCGCGTCGATTTTGCCCATACCAGCAAAATGAATCCGCCGACAATCGCGATCTCGAACATGATCGTCGCAATGACCGCGGGCACAAGCGCCAGATTTCCGGCGGCGAAGCCGATAGTCCAGATAAGCACAGGCACGAAGGTCCAGAACGACACGAAGATTGCGAGTGCAAGCCAGCCTTCGGTCGCGATCGGGCGCATGGAAATTTTGCCCTTTGAGACGGCGCCTTCACGCTTCCATTCAGAACCAGGCTGATTGGCATCAGCCGGCGTCATAATCAGGAACCAAGGTTTGGACATCGCCATTCTCCCTGCAATCACTTCGATCTAAGCGCTTATACCGAAAGCCGCCAAGTATTGCGGTCTGACAAATCCGTGAAATCGGGTTTTCGCTTTCCAGCCCCATGATAGATTGAAGTCATGACCACGCAGAGCTTTGCCATCTTCGACACGGCCTTGGGTCACTGCGGCATCACGTGGACAGGCCGCGGTATCGCGGGCGTGGATCTTCCCGCAGGAAGCGAAGAGAAGACGCGTGCGCGATTGAAGAAGCGCTTTCCTGAAGCCGCGGAAGCAAAGCCCTCGCCGGAAATTCAGAAAATCATCGATGAAGTAGTCGCGCTGATTGCCGGCGAGAAGATCGACTTCTCACATGTCACGCTCGATCACGCGCCGCTGCCGGAATTTTCAAGGCGCGTCTACGAGATCGTGCGTTCCATTCCGATCGGCCATACGCTCACTTACGGCGATATTGCGAAAAAACTCGGTGACGTTTCGCTTTCGCGTGAAGTCGGGCAGGCGATGGGCAAAAACCCAACGCCGATCATCATGCCCTGCCACCGAGTAGTCGCAGCGAGCGGCAAGACCGGCGGCTTCTCCGCGCCCGGTGGTGTCGATACGAAAATGAGGTTGCTTTCGATCGAGCGCCGCCACGGCAATCATGCCCCGACGCTGTTCGACGACGATTCGGCATTTCAGTACGCCGCCAAAAAAGGCTGAAATGGAACCTTGTGCGGCCTCTAAGCCATTGATTTCTATCAATAAATAATTTTTTCGGAACCCCGCGCGGTTCGCTCCCGTTTCCTCCCTGACATCGAAACGCGCTTTCCCGCGAACCTTTGAGGGCTTCCGCCATGACGAACGCTGTTCGGCATCTGCCTCTTGCTGCGCTCATCGCCGGCCTCGCCGCGATCACGCCGGCCCAGTCGCAAACCTTTTCGCTCCTTCCCAATCTCTTTCAGCAAGAAGAACAGCAGACGCTCGCTTATGCGCCGGAAGACGAGGTGATTGCGGAAGAGCAGCCCTATGAGACGCCCGCCCATCTCAAACGTCAGATCGTGAACTATCAGACCAAGGAAACGCCGGGCACTGTCGTCATCGACACTGCAAATACGTATCTCTATCTCGTGCTCGGCGATGGCCGCGCGATGCGCTACGGCATCGGCGTCGGCCGCGAGGGCTTTACTTGGGCTGGCACGCAGAAGATTGCGAACAAGGCCGAATGGCCAGATTGGCGTCCGCCGTCGGAAATGATTGCGCGTCAGCCGTATTTGCCGCGCTTCGTCGCCGGCGGTACGCACAATCCGCTCGGTGCGCGCGCGCTTTATCTCGGCAATACCCAGTACCGCATTCATGGCACGAACGTGCCGCGCACGATCGGCCAGCGCGTTTCGTCAGGCTGCATCCGTATGACCAATGACGACGTTGCCGATCTCTATGCGCGCGTGAATGTCGGCACCAAGGTCGTGGTGTTGCCTGCGAACGGCAATGTGAATGCCGATAACAACACAACTCGCGTTATCAGCGCTAACAATCAGACTCGCCTGCCCGACAACGCCCGTCCGGTTTCGCGTCTGCAGGGACCGAGCGTGATCCGGGCTTCGGAGCTCTATTGATCAGCGCGCGGCGCGGAAATCGCGCAAGCGATTCAGAAGATCGGTGATCGGATTGGCGATCCAGCCGTCCTGCACATAGTCGCGGTGGTTTTCTTCGTTCCCGCCGGACATGACGACGACCGTGCCCGGTTGCAAACGGCGCATGCCATCGAGCGACGATTTCACCGGCACGCCCTTTTCCTTTAGCTGCCGCAGCAACTCCAAATTCCGCGCCTTCGTGGAGCCGAGATAGGTACTCACGAAAAAGCGTTTGCGGTCAGCCATGATCCATTTTTCGAAGTTGTCGGACTCGCCGTAAAGGGAGTCGAGCAGAACGACGCCTTTCACGCGGCCCTCGGTGTCGCCGCGCGTAATCGCAAGTGCTGCCGCGCGGTAGCCGCCGCTATAGGACACGATGATTACCGGCATCTTCAGAAAATCACGCACCGTGCGCTGGTCCCCGTGCAGGATCGAGAGATGCACGGCTGCTTCGTTCAGAAACCGGGTAAAGCCGCCGGGCTCCTGAAAGCGCCCGGGGTTCGAGTCCGCCGCGTTCACGGCGAACTGGGGCGCGACCAGCACTGCATTCGCAGCAGAAGCGGAAATTTGCTCGGGAAGTTGCTGGCGGTCGCGGATGTCGCGCTCGAGGATTGCGCCGTGCCCGTGAAAGAAGACCACGATGACACCGGGCTTCTTCAGGTCGAACTTCGCAGGAATGTGCAGGAGAACGCGCTGGTCGTTGTAAGTCTCGTTTTCCCAATAGACGCGGCCCGTCGCGGTTTTGCGACCGCGTTTGGTGCCCTCGATTTCGTTGAAATACTCGGTCGCAGCAGCGGAGGAACCGTCGAGCGGGAAGGGGCTCGTCACGAATTCGGAGATGCTCGTTTTTCCGGCACGAAGCTGGGCGTGCGCCACGCTTGCCGACATCAGGGCCATGCAAGCGAACGCGGCCGGCCAAACATGCAGGAACTTTCTGCTTCGACTGGTCACTCGGGAACCGCTGTTGATCTCAGTTTGAGCCTTCCGGCCGGGGCTGGAACCCCCGAAAATGCCGCCGTACCGGGAGGCGAATCAAGAAAAGGTTTTAGCCGATAAAACGTAATCGCGACCGTATCGTGGTCGCGAACAAGTGTGTCCGGGACCAGTAGGCCGCTGCCTCGGCTTAGGCTATAAGCCGCCCGCGCGACCGAGAGGGGGCTCCGGGCGCGGCAGAATTCAGGCCTCATTCAGCTTGGGAGCGCCATTGGACTGGCGCGAGGTGAAATATGCGATTTTTTGTTAAGAGCGTGGCACTGGCCGCGGCAATGTTCGCGGCGGTTTCGGTTGCCTCCGCGCAGACCCAGGATCCGGGCGAAGTCGCCCGCTTTTATGCAGGCATGTCGGTGCCTGCGGATTCCGCGGTCGGCAAGTTTACGAAAGACCCGGCGTGGCAGAACTACGCCAAGGCTTTCGACGGCACGTGGGAAAAGGCAGACGATCGCCAGTTCAAGAAAGTGCGCGCTTGGACCGAAGCGAATGTGAAGGGCGCGAAGGATACGCTCTACTATTTCTTCGGCGGTCCGGATTTCCTCTACGCCAATCTCTTCTATCCGAATGCCAAGACCTACATTCAGGTTGGTCTTGAGCCGGTCGGTCCGGTGCCGACGGTCGATGCACGCACGGTGCACTCGCTTCCGGCGGTGCGCGCGGCGCTCGAGCATTCGCTGAATCTCTCCTTCTTCATCACGCAGGACATGGGCGCCCGTCTCGGCGGCCAATCGGTGCGCGGTGCGCTGCCGCTGCTCTACGTTTATCTCGCGCGCAGCGGCATGACGGTCAAAGAAGTCACGTTGATCCAGCTCGACAAGGAAGGTAACGCGCAGCCGGCTGAAGGCTTCAAAGGTCAGGCGCTCGCGCCGGGCGTGAAGATTGTCTTCACCAAGGACGGCACCGAGAAGACGCTTTATTACTTCCGCTCCGACCTTTCCAACGGCGGCGTCGCCGCAAGCGGTCTCCTGAAGTTCGCCGAGAAGTTCGGCCAGGGCAACGCGCTCTTCAAGAGCGCCTCCTACCTGCCGCATGGCGGCGGCTTCTCATCAGTACGTGATTTCGTGCTGAAGCATGCTGACGTCATCGTGCAGGACGATACCGGCGTTCCGATCCGCAACTTCAAGCAGGACGAATGGGCGCTTAACCCGCACGGTGTTTATATCGGCCCGATCCCGATCTTCGGCATGGGTCCGGAAGGTGCCGCGCAGCAACTCTGGCATCCGAAGAATAAGCCACCAAAGCTCGACTTCGGCATTGGGTACCGCAACCGGATCATCGACTCGAACCTGTTGTTCGCTGCGCGGAAAGAGAAGAAGAACTGATTTCCGCGTAACTATCGCAAAGTTTCAAACCGCCGCGCTTCGAAAGAACCGCGGCGGTTTTGCTTTAACGAGATTTAATCTTCGTCGCTGCCCGCGCGCCAAAGCGTGTCGATGCGGGCCTGAAACGCTTTCGGCTTGTCCGCGAAAACGCGGGCCGCGATCTTCGCTGCTTGCGCGAGATGCTCCTGCTGGCGGCGCGCAATCGCGGGCGTCAGCTTCGAGCGGAAGCGGGCGAGGGGTTGATGCGGGCCCGTCATAAGTTTCAGGAGTGTCAGATCCCGATGCTGGCCGAGCGCGTCGCGCAGGCGCTGGGCTTCATCGACCCAGATCTTCGCCATGCGCGGCCAGAGCGGTTCGACGAATTCCATCTGGTAGCGGTGATCGATGGTGCGCCTGCGAAACTCGTGGAGTTCCTCTTCGTTCGCTTCCTGCCAGTTTTCAGGCATCGCCTTGCGTGCGCGGCGATAGCCTTCGGTCAGTGCGCCGGAAATTTCCCGAAACTCCATGCCGGAGAACGGCCAGAGCGAGATCGTGGAGAGCCAGCGCGAGACCTCGTTTGCGATATCCGCGCGATCGGAGGGGCTTATTCCCGCTTGCTCGGCGGCCTGCTGCAGTTCGCGGATGCGTTCGCCGATCGTGTCCAGCGCGCGTTCGTTCAGCTCATAGGCGCCTTCGCGGATATCTTCGAGCGCATCCAGCGTCGAACGAAGATCGCGCGCACCGCCGAGCTTCTTTGCGGTGTCGCGTGCGGCCGCGCGCAAGTTGTCCGCGCCGTCACCGAAGTGCGGCTCGATCAATCGCAGGAAGGAACGCCAGCGCTTGATCGATTTCCGGAAATCGTGGATCGCCTTGTCGGTTTCTTTGGCGGGGTCCGTGATCGCGTCACGCGCGCCGGTCAAAATATCGCGAGCCACCGTAACCAAAGCTTGGTCCAGCGGTATATCGGGGCGCAAAGCGGGACGCTTGGTCATGCGGGACAAGCTTTTCGCTGGAGTTTGTGACAGTTTTACAAAACACACCAATCGGACAGGCCGGGATGACGCCAAAGCTCTTCGCGCTGCTCATTCTCTCAGGTTTTGCGGGCCTGCTCACGTTCGCGACCGTCTACAAATATTTCGAGGTCCGCATCGCCAGCCGCTGGCCGGCGGTGCCGGGCCGCGTGCTTTCCTCGAAGGTCGTTCAGCGCAAAGCCGGCGGCATCGGCAAAGACGAGGCCGATCAGGAACTGCGCAACTTCGCGGAGGTCGTATACGAGTACAAAGTGCAGGGCCGCACGCATCAGGCACGCCGCGTTTCGATCGGCGAAGATCTCGGCAACTACCGCGTCGAGGAAACGCTCGCGAAATACCCGAAAGATGCGCGCGTGATGGTGCACTATAATCCGACCGATCCCGGACAAGCGGTGCTCGAACGCGATGTGCCCGAGGGTGCGTTCAAGTTCATGTTCTGGCTGATTAGCGGTCTGATCGCGATCGGTCTCACGCTGATCTTCGGCGCGGAGCGGCTCATAGAATTTCTGAGAATGTTCGTCCCGGCCGGTGGCAATACTTCGCTTGCGGTGTTGCTGACAGGCATGGGCCTGTTCGCGCTTCTGATCGGCCGCGCGGTTTCCTACGAGGCGAAGCAAGCGCAGAACTGGCCTTCGACCTGGGGCGTGGTCGAGGAATCGGGCGTCGAGGATTTTCAGACGCTGGACGAAGGCCGCTGGCGCACGATGAAGCGCTCGAACGTGGTCTACAAATATAACGTCACGGGGAACGAGTATCGCAGCGGCCGCATCGCCGTTCGCGGATGGAAGACTTCTTCCAACATCGGTGCACTTGTCGGCGGACAGGCAAAAAAATATCCGCCGGGAAAACCGGTTGAAGTGTTCTTCAACCCGGTCAACCCGGCGGAGGCAGTCCTGGAGCGCCGCGTATCGGGCGGCGCGCTTATTTACGTAATCGCTTTCGCGCTTCTTGCCGGAGCGGCCAAAGCCGCCGGGCTGTTTTGATTACCTCGTCTTCGTATTTTTAGCCGATAAGAAGAGGAGCGGCAGCCCGAGCGCGAGGACGCCGACCCCGAACAGCGATCCGGTGCCCGCATAGCTCAGCGTCGAGTAGAGCAGCCAGCCGCAGGCGAGGCAGAAAAGAATCGGCGTGATCGGATAGAGCGGGACGCGATAAGGATTCGGCGCCTCCGGCTTCTGCTTGCGCAGGATGAAGATGCCGATGCCGACCAGCAACAGGAATCCCCAGAACACCGGCGCGGTGTAGTCGATCATTGTCTGCAGACCGCCGCGCGTGAGGCCGCCGAGGATGATCAGCGCAAGCGCGATAGCGCCTTGCAGAAGCAACGCATTCGCGGGCTGGTGCTTCTTCTCGTCCCAGCTCGAAAATACGTTGAACGCCTTCAGGTCGCGGCCGAGCGCATAGTAAGTGCGTCCACCCGTGAGTACTGTCGCGTTCAAGGTCGAAAGTGCGCAGATCACGACCATCGCCGCAAGAATGCTGCCGCCCCGATCTCCCATCACGAGCCGAAGCACATCGACGCCCACAGCCTTGGAGTCGCGCAGGCCCTGCAGGCCAAGCGCCTGGAGATAAGCGTAGTTGATGAGGAGGTAGAGCAAGGTGACGATCGCGGTCGAAATCGCGAGCGTCTTTGCGAGGTTCTTGCGCACGTCCTTCATGTCGCTGGTCAGATATGAAATCTCGTTCCAGCCGCCGTAGGTGAAGAGCACGAAGACCAGCGCGAGGCCGGCCGCACCCATCGCCTGCGTGCCTGCGGTTGAAACCGCAGCGCTCGGCGCGGGCGCCGCGAAAAGACCGGCGAGCGTGACGGCGACAAGCGACGAAACCTCAAGTGTCGTCAGCAGCGCTTGCGTCTTCTTGGTGGGATCGAGGCCCGCGATATTGATCCAGGTAAGCACGACCAGCGCAATACCGGCGTGAATTGCCGACGAATAGCCGCCGGGAATCGGAATGAGTTGGGACATGTAGTCGCCATAGACGAAGGCGACGGCGGCGATGGCGCCGGTCTGGATCACAGTGCCGCGCGCCCAGGCGAACAACACTGCAAGCTTCTGGCCGTAGGCTTTACCGAGATAGCGATATTCGCCGCCGGGGCCAGGGAAGGCCGTGCCGAGTTCGGCGTAGCAGAGCACGCCGATCAGCGTGATCAACCCGCCGAGCAACCAGAAGCCTAGGAAAATCGCGGGACTAGCCGACATTGTCGCGACAAGCGGCGGCAGCGCGAAAATGCCGACGCCGATGATCATGCCGACGATCAGTACTGTTGCGTCGAAGACGGACAAAGTGCCGCCATCGCTTGCCCTGGCGGCGGTCCGTGATGCCGCGGCGTTCTTCGTTTTCTTAGCCATAACTTGCCCCCGTAAATCGGATCAGGACGCCTTCTTGGCGGTCCAGTTCGTGCCCGTAATCGTGTTGCCGTCTACTTTGCCTTCGTACTTCACCGGCTTCCCGTCAACTTCGACGGTGAATTCGATCGCCGCGCCGTTAAGCCTGCCGTCTTTGAGGTCAGCAGGCTTGCCGCCGATGAAGGCGGTGCCGCTCAGGCGCTGAAACTGTTGCTTGAGATCGAGCGCGATCTCCTGCGAACCCGCGTTCATCGCCCATTTTCCTTCGACCTTCGCCGGCACGATATAAAGATAGACCGTACGCGTGCCCTTGTAGCCGTTGCTGTCGAATTCGACGTGCTCTTTGTGGTCCGGATCCCATTCCGCCATCGAGAAACTCTGGGTCACGATGCGGGTGCCGGGCTTCATTTCGAGAATGGTCGGTCGCAGTTTCAGGTTCAGCGTCGAGAGCAGATAGAGCGAAATCACATTGGCTTCGCTGAAATCCGTCTCGAAGATGTTCTTGTTCAGGAACGTCACGCGGTCGCCGACGCCGGCCTTCGCCAGATTCTCCTGCGCTTCCTTGATGCGTTGCGGATCGAGGTCGATGCCGACGCCCTTCTTCGCTTTGAAGTCTTTGACTGCCGCAATCACGATGCGGCCGTCGCCCGAACCGAGATCGTAATGAATGTCGTCCGGTCCGACCTTGGCGAGTTCGAGCATGCGCTTCACGACCTCGTGCGGAGTCGGAACGTAAATGACGTCGAGCCGCGGATTGTCGAATTCGCTGTTCGCTTGCGCGTAGGACTCGTCCCAATAGGCGAGCGCGCCGCCTGCAAGCGCGAACACTGCAAGCACGAGAGCGGATCTGCGGATTAAGTTGGATTTCATCTTTGCCTCCCGATGGGCTTCCTCGGGTTACACGCGAACGGCATCTTACATATTCTCCAAGGAGCCGTTGTATGCGTCAAACCAAAGCGGTTACGTCTTTTTTGCGCTCCAGGTGGCGGAGTCTGCGCCGGTGATCACGCCGCCATTTACGGTGCCTTGATATTTTACCTGCTTGCCGTCGGCAGCCACGGTAAATTCGATTTTCGCGCCACTGAGTTTGCAGCCGATCAGCGAGGATGCTTTCCCCGAGACGGTGGCAGTGCCGCTGCAATTCTGAAACTTCTGCTCGATCTGGAGCGAGATATTCCGTGGTCCATCCGCCATCGTCCATTTTCCCGCGACCTTCGCAGGGACGATGAAAAGATAAACCGTCTTCTGGCCTTTGTAGCTCTCGTTGAACTCGACATCTTCCGTGTGATCGGGTTCCCAGTCGCCCATGTCAAAGCTCTGCGTCACGATGCGGGTGCCCGGTTTCATATCGAGGATGGTCGGACGCAGCCTTACGTTCAACTGCGGCAGCAGATAAAGCGAAATGACGGTCGCTTCGCTGAAATTGGTCGCGAAGATATTCTGATTTAGAAACGTGACGCGGTCGCCGACCCCGGATTTTGCGTGGTTTTCGAGGCTTTCCTTGATCCGCTGCGGATCGAGATCAATGCCGACGGCCTTCTTTGCCTTGAAGTCTTTTACCGAAGCGATTGCGATGCGGCCGTCGCCGGAGCCGAGGTCGTAGTGAATGTCGTCCGGGCCGACCTTCGCCAGCTCGAGCATGCGCTTCACAACGGCATGCGGCGTCGGCACGAAGATGACGTCGAGGTTCGGCCGCTCCTGCGCAGGCGCCTGCGGCAGCAAGGCTGCGCTGAAACCGAGTGCCGCCACGGCGAGCGCGAGATTGCGAAACGTATTTGCGTTCATGTCAGGTTTCCTTCGCGTGCTGACGGCCGGATCGTAGACTTGAAGCCCTTCATGCATACGGCCCCTTGGCGTTTGCCAAGAGGCCGTTTGCATATCTGATGATGGTGAAAGCGCTTACGCTTTCTTCGCGGTCCACTTCGTAGCGCCGGAGCCGGTGATCGAATTGCCGTCGACCGTGCCTTCGTATTTTACGCCGTCTGCGGTGAACTCGATCTTGGTGCCGGTGATCTTGCCGCCTTTGATCTCAGCGCTCTTGCCGTTGATCGTGGCGGTGCCGGAGAGTTCGGTGAACTCGCTCTTGAGATCGAGCGCGATCTTCTTTTCGCCTTCGCTCAGTTCCCACTTACCGTTGACGTTGGCCGGAACGATGAACAGATAAACCTGATAGCCGTTCACGCTCTCGTCGTGCTCGGCTTTCCACTCGCCCATGTTGAAGGCGTGAGTGACGATGCGGGTGCCGGGCTTCAGCTCTTTCAGGAGCTTCGGCCGCATGCGGATGTTGATCGAGGTGAGCAGGTACATCGAAACCGTGGTCGCTTCCGACAGGTCGGTCTCAAAGATGTTCTGTTCGCGGAAGGTGACGTTGTCGCCGAGGCCGGCTTTCGCCTTGTTCTCGGTCGCTTCCTTGATGCGCTGCGGATCGAGATCGATGCCGACGCCCTTCTTGGCTTTGAAATCCTTGACCGCTGCGATCACGATGCGGCCGTCGCCGGAGCCGAGGTCGTAATGAACGTCGTTGGGGCCGACCTTCGCGATTTCCAGCATGCGCTTGACGACTTCATGCGGGGTCGGAACGAAATGAATGTCGAGCTTCGGCTGCGCGGAAACGCTGAGCGAATATAACGCGGCACCAGCCACGAGCGTGGCCGCGGCAGCGACCCCCGCGATGCCGCGAAAACCTGACGTACGAAACTGCATGTTGTCCTCTACCTGTGTGGGTTCTTCCTGCCCCGGGGCGGGACCTTGGCATGTTCCCGGGCTAAGGCAAGTGCTGCATGCTTGCGTCACCAAACGCGGTTCTTGCGATTGGGCAGGCATTGGGAACACACCTTATCCGCGCGATTTTGCCCCGTATTTCGGCCAATTTAAGAGCCTTCCGGCCTTTCATTTGCGTCATTGGATTGCTACATACCCGCCGCCGGCTCGTTCCAGCCGGCATTTTTGCCTCTGGCGCGGGGTGGAGCAGCCCGGTAGCTCGTCAGGCTCATAACCTGAAGGTCGTAGGTTCAAATCCTACCCCCGCAACCAAAGACAACTGAACAAAACGCCCGCCGCGATGGCGGGCTTTTTGTTGCGCGGATGCCAAGCGCTACTTCGTGTAGCGCGTCTCGAGTTCGCGGATGCGCGTCACGTTCTTGTCGATCAGGCACAACAAGCGTTCTTCGAACGAACCGATTGCCAGGCGGCCGCCACCGGGTGCTTGGGGAGGCTTAGAACTCTCGAAGGGCGCTACCGCCTGACACTCATGATTGCGGAAGCGGACGAACAAAACTTGCGCTTCCTCGAGCGAGGATTTCCAGCGGCCCCTTTGCACGGGCGCAAGATCGCTGCGCATGTCGATGAATCCTAGAATGCGCTCGACCAGCGCTTCCAGTTCCTTGTTCGAATCGAACATCGCTTTTTCCAAGCACAGCACATAAGGCCGGCCCGCTGATGCCTTGTCGCAGATTTCGCGCGAGGGACGCGGGGTCTGGGCGAGCGCGAGCGAAGTCCCGATCAGAAGAGCGAGAACGGAAAGCCGCGCGCGCATTCGCTTGCGATCACGCCGCTTTGCGGCTCGCAAGAAACTCGCCCATGCGGCCAATGGCTTTCAGAATATTCTCGGTCGAGTTCGCATAAGACAGGCGCACATAGCCTTCGCCGAGAATTCCAAAATCCGGTCCGCCGATGATCGCGACGCCGGATTCTTCGAGCAGCGACGAGGCGAGCTTCTTCGCTTTCCAGCCGGTGTTCTTGATATTCGGGAATGCATAGAACGCGCCCTTCGGCGTGGCGCAGGAAATGCCCGGGAGCTTGTTCAGTTCGCTCACGACGACTTTTCTGCGCTTGTCGAATTCCGCAACCATCTTGGTCACGGCGTCCTGCGGGCCGGTGAGTGCGGCGAGTGCCGCATATTGCGACGGCGCGTTCACGCATGACCATGCGTTGACCGCGAGCTTGCGGATATTTTCGTGTAGCGCCTGCGGCCAGACCGAGTAACCCATGCGCCAGCCGGTCATGGCGTAGGTCTTCGACCAGCCGTTCAGCAGAATGAGCCGGTCGCGGATCGACGGATAAGTGAGAAGGCACACGTGCTTCTCGCCGTCATAGACCATCTGGTCGTAGATCTCGTCCGACATGATCGCGACGTTCGGATGCTTTTCCATCCCGGCAACGAATTTGTCGATTTCGGATTTCGGGGTGACGCCGCCGGTGGGGTTCGCGGGTGAGTTCAGGATGATGAGCCGCGTCTTCGATGTGATCAGCGAGAGCGCTTCGTCCGCGGAGAAGGCAAAGCCGTTTTCTTCACGCACCGGAATCGGAACAGGCTTCGCGCCGGTGAACTCGATCATCGAGCGGTAAATCGGAAAGCCGGGATCGGGATAAAGAATTTCCGCACCGGGCTCGCCGAACATCAGGATCGCGGCGAACATCGTGATCTTGCCGCCGGGCACGACGGTGACAAGACCCGGCGAAACTTCGACGCCGAAGCGCTTGTGCAGATCGGCGGCGATGGCTTCGCGCAGCGGCGCAATGCCGGTTGCGGGCGTGTAGCCGTGATGGCCGTCCTTGAGCGCTTTGATCGCCGCGTCCACGATATGCGGCGGCGTCGGGAAATCCGGCTGACCGATGCCGAGGCTCACGATGTCGCGGCCCTGCGCCGCGAGGTCGGCGGCGCGCGCAAGCACCGCAAAGGCGTTTTCTTCTCCAATGCGGCTGAAGCCGGCAATCGTCTGCAACATGGCGCGTTTCCCCGTTTCTTGCGCGGTAATTGAGCCTATTTCCTCCGTGTTTTCAAACCGCTACGGCGTCTTTAGCGGCCCTGCCATTGCGGGCCGAGGCCACGCCATGCGAAATTGCCCGGCATCATGGGCATATGGTTGGAACTGGCGGTCGTTGCGGGCCTTACCCTCCTCAACGGCGTCTTCGCTATGGCGGAAATGGCGATCGTCTCGTCCCGCCGCCTTCGCCTGCAGCAGATGGCGGAGAACGGCAGCCGGGGTGCGGCGCGGGCACTGGCACTCTCCGAAAATCCGAGCCGCTTTCTCTCCGGCGTGCAGGTCGGCATTACGCTGATCGGTATTCTATCGGGCGCCTTCGGCGGCGCCACGCTGGGCGCGCGGCTTGGCGAAGTCCTGAACCAGTATCCGATCCTCGATCCCTATGGCGACGAGATCGCCTTCGGCGCGGTCGTGGTCGCAATCACATATCTTTCGCTCATCATCGGCGAGCTGGTGCCGAAGCGGATTGCTTTGACTTCGCCGGAGCCGATTGCCGCAAAGCTCGCGCGGCCCCTGCAGATCATCGTGATGATCGCGCGGCCGATGGTGTGGCTCCTTGAAGTGACGACAGCAGCTGTGCTTGCGCTGCTGCGCGTCCGCACCGACAAGCCGGATGGCGTCACCGAAGAAGAAGTGAAGCTCGCGATCGCGGAAGGTACCGAGTCCGGCGTGATCGACGAAGTCGAAGAGGAAATGATTCACGGCGTGCTCGCGCTCGCCGACCGTTCGGTCGAAGCGGTGCTGACGCCGCGTACGGATGTGTACTGGATCGATCTCGACGACGAGCCTGCACAGATCGCGCGCGAGATTGCGGACTGTCCCTATTCGCGGATCGTGGTCGCGCGCGGCGGCGATATCGGCCGGCCTATCGGCATCGTGCAGAAGAAAGACCTGCTTACGGACTTGCTCGCCAACAAACCGGTGCGGGTTGAAGAAAACGTTATCCAGCCGCTGTTCGTGCCGGAGACATTGCCGGTGCTGCGGCTCCTTGAAATGTTCCGGAACGCCAACGTGCATATCGCGCTCGTGGTCGACGAATATGGCGACTTCACCGGGGTCGCGACGCTGCACGACGTACTCGAAGGCATCGCAGGCGACATCGCGCAGGAACATGAAGGCGTCGCGCAGGAAATCGTGAAACGCGCCGACGGCTCCTGGCTCGTGGACGGACGCGCGCCGATCGAGTCTTTGAAAGAAGAACTCGGCATCGAAGAAGCGCCCGCCGACTATCACACCGCGGCGGGTCTTGCGCTCGAGAAGCTTGCGCGCATTCCGGTCGAAGGCGACAGTTTCGTGATCGGCGACTGGCGCGTCGAAGTGATCGACATGGACGGCAAGCGCATCGATAAACTTGTGTTCATTCCGTTGGAGCCGGCGAAAGCCGCCGAATAAGAAAATTCAAGCGAGGAAACGATGAAGAATAACGGAGCGAAGCCCGCCCGCCGCCTGCGTTCGCAGGCATGGTTCGACGATCCGACGAATCCGGACGTCACTTCGGGCTATCTCGAGCGCTATCTCAATTTCGGCTTCACGCGCGAAGAGCTGCAATCCGGCAAGCCGATCATCGGGATTGCGCAGACGGGTTCTGATTTATCACCCTGCAACCGGCATCATCTGGAGCTTGCGCATCGCGTGCGCGAAGGTATCCGCAGTGCTGGCGGCGTCTGTTTCGAATTTCCGGTGCATCCGATTCAGGAAACCGGAAAGCGCCCGACTGCTGCGCTCGACCGCAACCTTGCGTATCTGGGGCTTGTCGAAGTGCTCTACGGCTATCCTATCGATGGCGTCGTGCTGACCACGGGTTGCGACAAGACCACGCCAGCCTGCATCATGGCGGCGGCGACGGTGAATATTCCCGCGATCGTTCTCTCCGGCGGCCCGATGCTGAACGGCTGGTACAAAGGCGAGCGCACGGGCTCCGGCACGATCAAGTGGAAGGCGCGCGAACTCTACGCCACCAAAGAGATCGACTACGAAGAATATATGGATCTCGTCGCGTCGTCCGCGCCGTCCGCCGGTCACTGCAACACGATGGGCACGGCCTCCACGATGAACGGTTTGGCGGAAGCGCTCGGCATGTCGCTTCCCGGATGTGCTGCGATTCCCGCGACCTATCGCGAGCGCGGACAGATCGCCTACCAAACCGGAAAGCGCATCGTTGAAATGGTCGAGGAGAATCTCCGGCCTTCCGACATTCTCACGCGCGACGCGTTCGAGAACGCGATCATCGTGAACTCCGCAATCGGCGGCTCCACCAATGCGCCGGTGCATTTGAACGCAATCGCGCGGCATATCGGTGTGAAGCTGGATGTCGAAGACTGGCAGAAGCTCGGCCACAAGATTCCGCTGATCGTGAACATGATGCCAGCCGGAAAATATCTCGGCGAGGAATTCCATCGCGCGGGCGGGATTCCGGCGGTCATCTTCGAATTGATGAAACAGAAGAAGATTCACGAAAACGCAAAAACGGTGAACGGCAAGGGCATCGGCGAGAACTGCCAGGGCCGCGAGGTGGTGGATCGAGATGTGATCTTCCCGTACGACAAGCCGCTGCGTGTCGATGCGGGCTTCATCGTGATGAAGGGAAATCTCTTCGACAGCGCGATCATGAAGACTTCCGTGATCTCGAAGGAATTCCGCGACCGCTATCTTTCCGATCCGAAAGATCCGGAAGCGTTCGAGGGCCGCGCCATCGTGTTCGATGGGCCGGAGGATTATCACAAGCGTATCAACGATCCCGCACTCAACATCGACGAGCATTGCATGCTCTTCATGCGCGGCGTCGGTGCAATCGGCTATCCGGGTGCGGCGGAAGTCGTGAATATGACGGCACCGGCGGCGCTCCTCAATCGCGGTGTGAAGTCGCTGCCTTGCATCGGCGACGGCAGGCAATCCGGCACATCCGGCTCTCCTTCAATCCTGAACGCGTCGCCGGAAGCGGCGGCCGGCGGCGGCCTTGCGATCTTGCAGACCGGCGACCGCGTCCGCATCGATCTTCGACGCGGCGAAGCAAACGTCCTTCTCGATGAGAAGGAGTTGGCCGCGCGCCGCGCGAAACTCGCGGCAGCCGGCGGATACAAATATCCGGCCAGCCAGACGCCCTGGCAGGAAATCCAGCGGCAGATGGTCGATCAACTCTCCGAAGGCATGGTGCTGAAGCCCGCGATCAAGTTTCAGAACGTCGCCGAGAATTTTGGAATCCCGCGGGAGAATCACTGATGCCAACGATTGCCGAGAAGCGCGCGGCGTTTCATGCGATGCATAAGAGCGGCTGCTTCGTCATTCCGAATCCATGGGACATGCCGAGTGCGCGCTGGTTGCAGGCGATGGGCTTCAAGGCGCTCGCCTCGACGAGCGCGGGCTTCGCGTGGTCGAAGGGCCTTGCCGACAATGGCGTCACGCGCGACATGCTGCTCGAGCATCTCGCCGAACTCGTGAACGCAACCGATCTGCCGATCAACGCCGACTTTGAAGGCGGATTCGCGCATGATCCGGCAGGAGTCGCGGAAAGCGTTTCGTTTGCCTGCGATACGGGCGTCGCCGGTTTGTCGATCGAAGATTCGACCAAGCAAAAAGACAAACCGGTTTACGATCTCGACGACGCCGTCGCGCGCATCAAGGCGGCGCGTCAGGCCATCGACAAGAAGGGCGGCGATACGCTGCTGGTCGGCCGCGCGGAAGGTTTTATCGCAGGCAAGCCAGATCTCGACGACGTGATCGCGCGTCTCAAGGCTTATTCGAACGCAGGTGCGGATTGTCTGTTCGCGCCGGGAATTTCCAAGCCGGAACAGATCAAGGCGATTGTACAGGCTGTCGCGCCGAAGCCGTTCAATCTGCTCATCGGCACACCCATCGGGCTGACCGTGAAAGACGCCGAAGCGCTCGGCGTTCGCCGTATCTCTGTCGGCGGCGCGCTCGCGCGCGGCATCTGGGGCGCATTCCTGCGCATGGCTAAGCAGATTGCGGAGGAAGGCCGCTTTGATGCGCTTGGCGAAGGTGCACCGGGCATGGAGATCAACAAGTTCTTCTACAAGGACTCGAAAGCCCGGAGCGGCGCGTGACGCAGGAAGTTGGGCAGGCCGTCGATACGACGCCTGCGCTGAAGCCGTCTGCGGTCGTTCTGAAAGGCCGTTACGGCGTCATCGAGAAGTTCGACGCGGCGAAGCATGCGGCTTCACTCTGGGACGCGATCAAGGGCGACGACAGGCTCTGGACTTATATGTGGTATGGGCCGTTCGCGGAGCGCGCGGCGTTCGAGCAGTTCGCTGAACTTATGACGAAGCGTGAAGATCCGTTCGCTTACGCGATCATCGACAATTCCAGCAATGTGCTCGGCGCCGCGACATTGATGGAAATCCGCCTTGCCAATCGCGCGATCGAAATCGGCGGAATTTTCTATTCCAAGGCACTGCGCCAGACGCCGCTTGCAACTGAAGCGCAGTTTCTGCTGATGCGCTATGCGTTCGAGGAACTGCATTACCGCCGCTACGAATGGAAATGCGACAGCTTCAACGCGCCGTCGCGGCGCGCGGCGGAGCGCTTCGGCTTTACGTTCGAAGGTATTTTTCGTCAGCACATGATCGTCAAGGGCAGGAATCGCGATACCGCGTGGTTTGCGATCCTCGATTCCGAATGGCCTGCGTTGAAGCGCGCCTATGAAGCATGGCTCGCGTCCGAGAATTTCGATGCGCAGGGCAGGCAGAAGAAGACGCTGGAGCAATTCCGCGTCTGAGCGCTTTGCCGACTCCGCGCCGTCGTGCAGAATGATTTCTCAATGCAAGGGCGGCGAAGTTCCATGAGCGACAATCTGCATGTTTTGATAACCGGTGCCGCCGGCATGATCGGGCAAAAGCTGATCGCGCGTCTTGCGCGCGAGCCGCGGATTGCAGGCAAACCGATCGAGCGCGTGACGCTCGTCGATGTCGAGGCGCCGGGCGCGCCGCAGAATTCGCCGTTCAAGGTGACGTCGCGCACCGGCGATCTTTCGCTTCCGGGCGAAGCTTCGGCCACGGTCGCCGATAATCCGCATTATGTCTTTCATCTTGCGGGCGTCGTCTCCGGCGAAGCGGAGACCGATTTCGAAAAAGGCTATCGTGTGAATATCGACGGCACGCGGTTTTTATTCGATGCGATCCGGAGCCGCGAAGATTACAAGCCGCGCGTCGTCTTCACGAGTTCGGCGGCGGTCTATGGCGGCCCGTTCGACGGGCCGGTCACGGACGACTTTCACCTGACGCCGCATAGTTCCTACGGTGTTGCGAAAGCGATCGGAGAGCAGTTGCTTGCCGATTACTCGCGGCGCGGATTTTTCGATGGCGTCGGTATCCGGCTGCCCGCGATTACGGTGCGTCCCGGCAAGCCGAACAAAGCGGCGTCGGGATTTTTCTCGAGCATCATCCGCGAGCCGCTCGCCGGGCAGAATGCGATGCTGCCGATCGCGGAGGACACGCTGCATTCGCACGCGAGTCCGCGCGCGGCGGTTGGCTATCTGTTACATGCGGCGACGCTGGAGACGGAAAAACTCGGGCAACGTCCCAATCTGATGATGCCGGCGGTGGCCTGCACCGTCGCCGAGCAGATCGAAGCGCTGCGGAAGGTCGGTGGCGACAAGGCGGTAGCGCGCATTCAGCGCGTGCGTGACACGCTGATCGAGCGGATCGTCTCCGGCTGGCCGCATCAGTTCGAAGCGAAGCGCGCACTCGCACTCGGTTTCGTGCCCGACAAAGATTTCGACGAGATCGTTGCGCACCATGTCGAGGACGAGCTTGGCGGAAAAGTCCCGTCATAGGCTCGCGCGCAGCCCTTACCAAAAAGAGGGTTGACCTCGCCGCGGGTGTGTCCGACTACATTCTTGCACCCGCCGTTTTATTGCCTACATTCGGGTGCGAGACCTGAAAAAATGACCTACGTCGATGCCGCCACAGCACCGCTTCGGAAGACCGGGCAGATCCGTCTGCACGGCGCGGAAGATTTCGCGGGTATGCGACGCGCGGGAAGGCTGGTTGCCGAGGTGCTCGATATGCTGGCTGCACATGTTCAGCCCGGCGTCACCACGGAGCGGATCGACAAGCTCGTCTATGATTTCGCGATGGATCACGGCGCGCTGCCTGCGACGCTGATGTATCGCGGCTATCGCAAATCGGTCTGCACTTCGATCAATCACGTCGTCTGCCACGGCATCCCGAACGAGAAGCCGCTGCGCGAGGGCGACATCGTCAATATCGACGTGACCGTGATCCTCGACGGCTGGCACGGCGACTCGAGCCGCATGTATCTGGTCGGCGAAGTGCCGCGCCGCGCGGAGCGCCTCGTCGAAGTCACCTATGAAGCGATGATGCGCGGTATTTCCGCGATCCGCCCCGGTGCCACCACCGGCGACATCGGTGCCGCGATCCAGGCGGTGGTCGAGCCGAACCACATGAGCGTGGTGCGCGATTTCTGCGGCCACGGCCTCGGCCGGCTGTTTCACGACGAGCCGAACATCGTGCATGTCGGCTCGCCCGGCGAGGGCGTCGTGCTGCGTCCCGGCATGTTCTTTACGGTCGAGCCCATGATCAATCTCGGCCGTCCGCACGTGAAAGTGCTTTCCGACGGCTGGACGGCGGTCACGCGCGACCGCTCGCTCTCGGCGCAGTTCGAGCATTCGGTGGGCGTCACCGAAACCGGCGTTGAGATTTTCACGCTTTCCCCAAAAGGCTTTCACAAGCCGCCTTATATTCAGGCGGCGTGATTTCGCATGGCCAAGGCGCGCGGTTCCGGATTTAAGGAAGCGCCGCACTACCACGGCCATCGCGAAAGACTCCGCTCGCGCTTCCGCGAATCCGGCCCCGCCGCACTCGCGGATTACGAATTGCTCGAACTGGTCTTGTTCCGCGCGGTACCGCAGCGGGACGTGAAGCCGCTCGCGAAAGAACTGATCGATCAGTTCGGTTCTTTCGCCGAGGTAATCTCCGCACCCGCGACGCGGCTGAAAGAAATCGACGGCGTGGGGGAAGCGATCATCACCGAGTTGAAAGTCGTCGAAGCGGCGGCGCAGCATCTCGCCAGAGGAAAAATCAAAAGCAAGAAGGTGCTCTCGTCATGGTCCGCGGTGATCGACTATTGCCGGACTTCGATGGCCTTCGCCGACAAGGAGCAGTTCCGGGTTCTCTTCCTCGACAAGCGCAATCAATTGATCGCGGACGAAGTGCAGCAGAAGGGCACGGTCGATCATACGCCGGTCTACCCGCGCGAGGTCGTGAAGCGCGCGCTTGAACTATCCGCGACCGCGATTGTGCTCGTGCACAATCACCCGTCGGGGGATCCGACACCTTCACGCGCGGATATTCAGATGACGAAGACGATCATCGACGTCGCAAAGCCGCTCGGGATCGAGGTGCATGACCACATCATTGTCGGGAAAGACGGGCACGCGAGCCTGAAAGGCTTGCGGCTTATCAGCTAGCGCGACATCAATAGCGGGCGCGGGCGGCTCTGCTTCTGGTCGGGCACGCGCGCCCAGATGCCTTCGTCGTTCTTGCCGAGGCGGATCAAGTCGTTGTTCACCGAATAAAGCAGCACGTCGCCGTTCGAAAGCTGCCACGTCGCCAGACCGAAAGAAGCGATTGCGCTGTCGCAGCCGGGCATGACGCGTACTGCGAAGCGCTGTTCGGCCGTCGAGGTATTCGTCAGCGCGATGCGGCAGATCGTGGGACCGTCAGGGCGCGAGAGATTCCATTCGCCGACCAGATCCTTGGCCTGCGTTTCGCTGGTATCGACGACTTTCAGGTTGGCGAGAAAATAAACGCCGTCGTTATCGCGGATCGCTTCATAGACGCCGCCGACGCCCTCGGTGAATTCGGTAATGGCTGTGCCCTTTGGGCTCACCAGATTGATGCCGCCCGCGGGTGCGGGCTGCCAGGCCGCGACGTCCGCGAGATAGGGAAAGATGAGCGCACAAACCGCACGGTCGAAGGATAGCGCAAAACCGCCGGGCGCCGGCTTTGCTTCGAGTGTAATCGGACATTTGCGGTCGCCGAGTGCGTCGGCAAGCTGATAGTTCGAAGCGAGCGCACGGGCGGGAGAATTTTCCTGCGCCTGTGCGCTGACGGCCAGCAGCAAAAGAGCGGCGAAAGACAGACGCGCTGCGCGGATCATTTGCGCTTCGGCGGTTTTGCGAGCGTTGCGATCCCGTCGATTTCGGGAATCGCGACATAGCGCTCGTCAGGCGTGGAGAAACGCACGCGCGTTTTGCGCGTGGCGTCGATCAGATCGATGGTCCAGCTTTCCAGAAGGCGCCAGCCCGCGATCTCGTCTATGACCGGGAAAGTCTTCTTGCAGTTGTCGGCGACTTCGATCGCGTAGCCGCCGATCGCTTCTTCTCTTTTGAGTACGATACGGCAGCGCTTCTTTCCGCTCTGGTCGCGGATTTCCCACGCGCCGAAGATATCGCCGATCAGCGCAGGATCGACTTCTTTCAGATTCAGGAGCGGCAACGGCTCGAACTGCGCCGCCGCAGGATTTGTGATGAGAAGAGCTGCTGCGAGAAGTGTTCCGTGCAGTCGCATGCTTACTTCTTTTTTGGCGGCCAGGGCGTTTCCGCGACCGGGGTCAGCGGCGGTTTGCCGGCAGCCCAGGCGACGAGGTTATCGACCACGAGTTGTCCCATCAAATTGCGGCAATGAACGGACGCCGAGCCGACATGAGGCAGGAGCACGACATGATCCATGTCGATCAAAGCCTGCGGTACTTTCGGTTCGTCCTCGAACACATCGAGACCGGCGGAAAGAATTTTCTTGTCGCGCAGCGCGTCGATCAGCGCTTGCTCGTCGATCACCGAACCGCGCGCGACGTTGATCACGATGCCGTTCGGCCCCAGCGCTTCGAGCACTTCCTTGTTGATGAGATGCTTGGTTGCAGCGCCGCCGGGCGTGATGACGACGAGCACGTCCACGTCCTTCGCCATCTGCTTCAGATCGGGATAGTGCTTGTAGGAAACGCCGTCGGCCTTGTTGCGGCTGTGATAGACGACCGGCGCGTTGAAGGCTTCGAGCCGTTTCGCGATCGCCTTGCCGATGCGGCCCATACCGACGACGCCGACGGTGCGGTCCTGCAAGGTGACGGTGAGGGGAAAAGCTTTCTCGGTCCATTTGCCGGCGCGCACGTAGCGGTCTGCCTGCGGGAATTGCCGCACCGTCGCGAGCAAGAGACCTAGCGCGGTATCGGCGACCTCTTCGTTCAGCACGTCCGGTGTGTTCGTGACGATGACGCCGTTTTCGCCCGCCCATTTCGCGTCCACCGCGTCATAGCCGACGCCGAAAGAGCCGATGATCTCGAGCTTCGGCAACTTCTTCATCAGCGCGGAATCGATTTTCTGGCCGGGTGTTGCGCCGAGCGCGCGGACTTTCGGTCCGAATTCGGCGAGCAGTTTTTCCTTGTCCGCGGCCTTGTAGAGGCGCTCGACATTGAAATGTTTTTCGAGCTGCTCCTCGATCATCGGCATCATCGGGCTAGCAATCAGAAGATCAGGCTTGGTCATCGTGGCGTGTTTTCCGTTTTTGTTTCTTGCTGCAAAATGTGGGAGGCTGCCCGCCTAAAGAAAACCTCAAATTGTCCCAAAGGGTTCAGCGTCCAAGGGGGCGAGCCGCATGTCATCCAGTCAAAGTTCTATCAATCTTACCTCGGTGCAGTCGATCCGAAAGGGCGTATTGCTCGCTTTCATCCTAGCAGGGATCGCTTTCGTGCTGGTCGGCGATTCTCGCTGGGCGAGCGGTTCTTTTTTACATGAGGCGATAGAATTTTTTGGTCTTGGTCTCATCGTTTTGTGCATCTGCGGGAGAATGCTTTGCACACTTTATATCGGCGGCAAGAAGATTAAGTCGCTGGTGACCGACGGACCCTACTCGATCGTTCGCAACCCGCTTTATTCCCTGTCGATCATCGGCGCTGTCGGCGTGGGCGCGCAGCTCGGCAGCTTCACGCTGGCCATCGCGACCGGGGCTGTCGCCTATTTCGTGTTCCTGCTCGTGATTTTGAAAGAAGAGCAGGTGCTCGCAGAGCGTTTCGGCGCAACCTACGCGGAGTATATGACGCACGTGCCGCGGCTGTTTCCAAAATTCAGCCTCTGGCGCGATGCCGAGAAGGTCGAGGTCGATCCGCGGCTCGTTCGCGTGACGGCACTCGACGCCAGTATTTTTCTGCTCTCGATCCCGCTTGCCGAGCTTTTCGAATATATCCACGACATAGGGCTGTTGCCGACGTTCATTACGCTGCCTTGAGGCGCTATTTTTCCGCCTGTGCTTCCAGCGAGGCTTCAGCTTTCATCTTCTTCTCGCGATAGAGAAGATAGAGTCCCGACGCGATCACGATCAGCGCGCCAGCGATCGTCCATGCGTGCGGCAGATGGCCGAACACGGCAAAGCTCGTGAGCGACACCCAGATGATCTGAAAATAGATGAAGGGCGCGAGTACGCCCGCTGGCGCATAGCGATGCGCTATAATCAGGAAGGTGTGTCCGATCAGGCCGAACAAGCCGACCGTCACCATTGCGCCGATCACGAGCGGCTCGGTCGGCGTTTCCCAGACCCAAGGCAATGGAATGGATGCGACGAGAACCCCGACCAGCGCCGAATAGGTGATCGTGGTCTGCGTCGAGTCGTAAGGCGCAAGCGCGCGCGTCGAAATATTGTAGAGCGCGTAGCAGCACGCGCCGGCAAGCGAGAGAAATGCGGTCGGATGCAGCGCGCCCGAGCCGGGGCGGATCACGACGAGCGCACCCGCAAAGCCCACCAGAATTGCAATCCAGCGCCGCCAGCCGATCCATTCGCCCAAAATCGGTCCGGCAAAGAGCGCGATAAAAAACGGCGTCGTGAACATAATCGCCGTGGTTTCGTCGAGCTGCAGAAAATTCAGCGCGATGAAATTGATCGCGGTCGAAAGAAAAAGAAGTGCAGAGCGGCCGAGCTGCAGCCATGGGCGCTGCGTCGTGAATAGATTCTTCACGGTCCACGGATTGACGAAGATGAAGCCGATGACGAAGTGGCTCGCGTAGCGTGCCCACACCACTTGCAGCGTCGGCAGATGGCCGGTGAGCCACTTCGCCGTGGTGTCCAGAATCGCAAAGCAGAAGAGCGCGCCGCACATCAATGCGATGCCGATCAAGCGTGCGCGGGCGTCGCCAAGCGCGGGAAGTTCGCGCGTCCGGCGCGGTTTGGTAGCCATGGTGTCCGGGAACCTTGTTGCGCGCGCAACCTAGACCGGGGAAAGCGCGGCAGGCAGCCCCTTTCGCGCATGGCTCGGTAGGGCGGTTTGACAGAGCCGCAATCCGCTTTATGAAGGCGCCTCTTTCCCGATAAGCAGCGAAATTCGATGTCGTTCCTCAGCAAAATTGTGCCCGGTTATCGTCCGTTTCACTACGTGGGCGAGAAGATCGCGTGCAATCTTTGTGACGGCCGCGAGAAGGCTGTGCTCGCCACGCGCGACCGCTGGCTCAATCCGCTGACGAACGTGATCTGCACGAAGTGCGGTTTGATCCGTGTCGACCCGATGCCGACCGATGCGGAGCTCGAGGACTACTACACGAACCATTATCGGCTGCACTACCAAAGCACTCCGGAGCCGACGCCGAAGACGATCGAGCGCGGTACGAAAGGCGCGAAGTCGCGCCTCGCGCGCCTCGCTGCGCTGATCAAGCCGGGTGGAAGCGTGCTCGATATCGGTGCGGGCGGGGGCGAATTTCTTGCCGAAGCGAAGCGGCTCGGCTTCGCAGTCGAAGGCATCGAACCGAGCGTGGGCTTTGCGCGTTATGCCGAGCGTGCCTACGGCGTGAAGGTGCATATCGCGCCGCTGATGAAGATCGATTTCAGCGGCCGCAAATTCGATCTCATTCACTCGTTCCACGTTTTCGAGCATCTGCGCGATCCGTTCGCGAGCATGAAGCTCGTGCATTCGCTGCTGCAGCCGGGCGGATATTTTTACATCGCCGTGCCGGACATGGCCGAGAATCGCACGCCGACCGGCATGTTTCATTTCGCGCATGTGCACGGGTTTACGTTCGAGACGTTGCGCATGATGGCGGCAAAAGCCGGTTTCGAATGGGTGCCGGACAGTTCGCGGGGTGCTGCGATCATTTTCAAGCGCGCCGATGCGCCGGATCCGAGCTGGTTCCTGTTTCCGGATCATGCAAAAAAGCTGCAGCAGAAATTCCGCGACAGTACGCTCGCGAAACACTTGTTGTCGGCCGACCCGTACCGGCGCGCGTGGAAGCGCCTGAAGCGCAAGCTCGCCGAGCGTAAGCTTAAAAAAGCCGGCTGATCATTCTGCAGCGATTGCGCTCGCGTGCCAGCGGCGCAGCGCTATGTGCTGCAGCCAAGAAAGCAGCGCGAAAATCACCACACCCGCTAGCACGATCAACACGAGTGCCGCGTACATGCGCGGAATGTTCACGCGATGGCCCGCTTCCATAATCCGCCACGCGAGACCTGAGCCCGCGCCGCCGCTTCCTGCGGCGATTTCGCCGACGACCGCGCCGATCAGCGCGAGGCCGCCCGCAATGCGAAGGCCACCAAGGAAATACGGGAGCGCCGTCGGCAGGCGCAGATAAAGCAAGGTCTTGAGCCAGCCTGCATCGTAAAGCGCGAAGAGATCGTGGAGCTGCCGGTCCGCGGAGGCGAGGCCGAGTGCCGTGTTCGACAGAACTGGAAAGAAGGCGACAAGCGTAGCGCAGGCGAGGACCGCATTCGCGGGCTCAAGATAGATCAGAAGCAGCGGCGCAATCGCGATGATCGGCGTCACCTGGAAAATAACTGCGATCGGAAACAGTGCGCGTTCGGCGAAGCGCGAGGCCGCGAACAGAATTGCAAGCAGGACACCGGCGATGGTCGCAAGCACGAGCGCGAAGAAAGTAATCCGCAGCGTGACGAGGAGCGAACCGAAGAGAAGCCGGGCGTCCGCGATTAGCGTTTGCAGAATGAGCGAAGGGGACGGGAGAATCTGCGGCGGAATTGCGAAATAACGCACTGCGATTTCCCACGCTGCGATCAGAAGCGCGAAAGCGAGAAGCGGCGCGGTAAAATCCCGGCGGTTCATTGCGCGCGCTCCAACGCTTCGGAAAGCTTGCGCGTGCGGGTGGCGAAAGCCGCCGAGGTTCGATACTGCGGATCGAAACGTTCGATGCTGGGTAAAGAACGAATTTCCTCGGCGATCCTTCCGGGCCGCTGCGACATCACAAGCGTGCGGGTGGAGAGATAGGCCGCTTCGAACACGGAATGCGTGACGAACACGACCGTGCAGCCGAGTTTTTGCCAAAGTGCGAGCAGTTCGTCATTGAGTTTAAAACGGGATATTTCGTCGAGTGCGGCGAAAGGTTCGTCCATCAGCAGAAGCTTCGGCTTGACGATCAATGCGCGTGCGAGTGACGCGCGCATTTTCATGCCGCCCGACAATTCATGCGGATAGGCGTCACCGAATTTTTCGAGGCCGACCTGCGAAAGGGCTTCACGGGTCCGTAGCGCGGCGGTGCGATCATCGACGCCGAGTAACCGTAACGGCAGGCGGATGTTCGCGCCGATACTAGCCCACGGCATCAGCGCGGGCTCCTGAAATACGAAGCCGGTTTCGCGTGGCCGCGCGCCGTCTTTCCAGTTCATGCCGCCGGTGTCCGGCGCGAGCAGCCCTGCAACGATCCGCAGGAGCGTGGTTTTTCCGCAGCCGGACGCGCCGAGCAGCGAGAGAAATTCGCCGCGGCGGATGGAGAACGAAACGTCACGTAGTGCTGTGACGCCGCTTTCGAATGTCTTGCCGATACCGCGCAATTCCGCGAGCGGCATGCTTTCAGCGCTTTTCGGCTTTCGCTTGGTGGAAATTTTTGCGCGTCTGCTCTTCATTTTGCGCGATACATATCGACGCCGTGCTTGCGGTTGACGAAGGTCGCGTCGAAGCTTTTGCGCCAGTTCACGTCGGCCTTCACGACGCCGGCCTTCACCATCTTGTCGAAGAAGCTTTTGATGCGCGCTTCCTGCATCGCGCCGATGCCGAGGTTGAGCGCGTCGCCGGAATCGACGATGCCGTATTCTTTTATCTTGGCAGTCGAGAAGGCGATCAGCGCATCCGTCATTTCCGGATTTTGCTTCTTGATGAGGTCGTTCGCGGCTTTGTTGTTGCCGTAAAGATAATTGTACCAGCCGGTGATTGATGCCTCGATGAAGCGCGCGACGACATCCGGATTGTTGCGCAGCAAATCCACGCGCGTCTCAAGGGTCGTGGCATAGCCGTCGAAACCGTGATCCGCGAGCAGGAAAATCTTCGGTTTGAATTTTCCGGCCTGCTCGATCACGAAGGGTTCGGAGGTGACATAGCCCTGGAGCGCGAAATTCTTGTTCGCGAGAAACGGCTGCGGATTGAAGGTGTAGGGCCGCGCCTGTTCGTCGCGGAAGCCGTGTTCGGATTTCAGCCAGCGGAACGACGTCACCATAGCGTCCGCGCCGAGCAGCAGGCTTACGTTCTTGTCTCTGAGATATTCGAATTTTTCGATGCCGGTACCGGGATGCGCGAGGATCGCGATGGGGTCGCGCTGCATGATTGCAGCGACGACGATGGTCGGGACGTTCTGCTCGACTGCCGCGAAAGCCTGCAGAAAATTCGCCGAGATGTAGAAATCGAGTTTTCCAGCCGAGAGCAGGATACGATTGTTGATCTGCGGACCGCCGGGAACGATTTCGACTTCAAGCCCGTATTTGGCGTAGGTGCCGTCGGCGAGCGCCTGATAGAAGCCGCCGTGCTCGGCTTCGGCGACCCAGTTGGTGCCGAAACGCACTTTGTCCGCTGCCGTTGCGGAGGACGCGAGCGTGGCGAAGAGAAACAGGCCGGTCGTGAGTTTTCGAAACATGGCTTTCAATCTAGCGGGTCCGCGAAGCAAACGGCAGTCGCATAAGGGATCGTAACCTTAATGCCAACGCCAAGAAGCAGGCAGCACTTGGTCCTGCTTGCGCCCCTATCCCGCGCTCAATAGGTTGCAGCGGTTTGGCGCGGAATTGGGCATGAATCCGAAGCGATATTGGCGGGATATGACGTGGCAGGATTTCCAGAGCGGAAATCCGGCGGAATGGATTGCGGTCGTGCCGGTCGCCGCGATCGAGCAGCACGGGCCGCATCTGCCACTCTCCGTCGATGCGACGATTGCCGAAGGCTATCTCGCGCGTGTGCAGAAATTGATTCCGGAAAATCTGCCGGTCACGTTTCTGCCGCTGCAGGAAATCGGAAAATCCGGCGAGCATCGCGATTTTCCCGGCACTCTTACGTTTTCCTACGAGACCGTGATCCGCGCCTGGGTGGAGATCGGCGAGAGCGTCTATCGCGCCGGTGTCCGCAAAATTCTCTTCGTGAATTCGCATGGCGGTAATTCTTCGGTACTCGATATCGTGACGCGCGAATTGCGCGAGCGGCTCAACATGTTCGCGGCGGTCACCTCCTGGCATCGCCTCGGCTATCCGGACGGCTGGTTCAGCGCCGACGAAAAGCTGCACGGCATTCACGGCGGCGAGATCGAAACGTCGCTGATGCTTGTCTTCGCGCCGGACAGCGTGCGCATGGACAAGCTCGATGATTTCGTTCCGGTCACGAAGTCGATGGAAAAAGAGTTCAAGGTACTGCGCTCGACGGTGCCCGCCGGCTTCGGCTGGATGACGCAGGATCTGCAGGAGCTAGGTGCGATCGGCAACGCGAAGGCGGCGACGAAGGAAAAAGGCGAACAGGCCGCCGATCACGGCGCGCGCGTTTTTGTCTCGTTACTGGAAGATATGCAGCGCTTCGATCTGAAGCGGCTGAAGAAGGGCCCACTGGGCTAGTCGCAGAGCGACAACGTCACCGGATCGCTCTCCGGCGGGATCAATTCACCCATCGCTTTGCAGACGCCGCTCTGACAGATGTTCCAGTCGGCGGTCGCGCCCGAGCGGCGCAAAACGACTTCCTTCACCGGCGCCCAGTGCGGCCGATAGCTGTAAACGCCATCTTTCAGTTTTGCGCCGGGCGGCGGCTCCATGCCGGCGCCCGAACCTTTCACGCGCGATTCGACGATTGCGATTCCCGCGGGATGCGCGCGCCAGTCTTCTTCCCAGCGCACCTTCTCGACCGAATGCATCCAGGAAAGCGTGATGGCGGCGGTGAGTTTTACAACGACGCCGCCGCCAGCAAGACAGATGATGCTCATACAGCCCGGACGGTTTCCGGCAGGTCGCGCGTGCGCCAATAGTGGAACGCGTAGAGCGCGGCGGTGAGCGCGAAGCCAAGGATGTCGAGGCGGATATCCCACCATCCGACCGCCGTGACCTTGTCGAACGGAATGCCGGCCATCCAGAAGAGCGGCGAGGCAAGCGAGTCGATGCGCGCGTCGCTGCCAATCAGGAGGAAGCCCGCGAACATCGCCGCCGTGCGTTCCCACCAGTTCAGCTTGCGGTGCCAGTAGCCGATCGCGAACGCGCCCCAGAGCAGGATCGTGACGATCGACTTGAACACGACGTATGCGACGAGCAGCCAGTAAGCCGTGCCGTCATAGCCCGCGACCGGCTGCAGCATCAGTGCCGGATTATAAACGCCGACGAAGGGCCACAGGAATCCGGGAAGCGCGATGCGCATCGCTTCCCAGCCGATCTTCATGCCGGACTCTTTCGCCATGGGTGCCGCGGCATAAGCCGCGAGCGCGACCGGCGGCGTGAGGTCGGCCATGATGCCGTAATAGAAGACGAACATGTGCGAGACGATCAGCGGCACGCCGAGTTCGAGCAGGATCGGGCCGGTGAGCGAAGCGGTGATGATGTAGTTCGGGATCGTCGGCAGGCCGATGCCCAGGATCAGGTTGAAGATCATGGACATGATCAGCGCGAGCAGGAGATTGTCCTTGCCGACGCCGATCACGGCGTTACCGATGATGGTGCCGATGCCGGTCTTGGTCATGACGCCAACCATGATGCCTACAATGGCGCAGGCAAGGCCGACGGAGAGCGCGAGCCGCGCACCTTCGCCGAACGCGTTACGCGCACCGATCAATGTCTCGCGTCCGCCCGCCCAGAACATGTTGGCAAGGACGAGAAGCAGGATGATGCCGATGATGAGCGGCACGCTCCAGTAAAGCGAAAACGCGCAAAGCAGGCCGAGTGCAATCCAGAAGAAGACACGAAGCGCGACAGTACCGATGCCGAGCGCAATCGCAGTCGCGAGGATCATCACCACCGTCAGCGCAAGACCGACAGAGCCCGCGTAAAGCGGCGTGAAGCCGCCGAACAGAAGCACGATTAGCGCGATCAGCGGCAGCACGAGAAACCAGCTTTTCCTGATTTCGCCCCAGGCGCTCGGCAGTTCCGAGCGCGGGATACCGTGCAGGCCGTGCTTGCCGGCTTCCAGATGCACCGCCCAATAGCAGGCGGCGAAATAGAGACAGGCCGGAATGATCGCTGCCTTCATGATTTCGATGAAGGGAACGCCGAGCGTTTCCGCCATGATGAAGGCAACGGCGCCCATCACCGGCGGCGTCATCACGCCGCCCATCGATGAGGTCGCTTCGACGCCGCCCGCGAAGGCTGACGTGAAACCGAAACGCTTCATCAGCGGAATCGTGAACTGCCCCGAGGCGACGACGTTCGCGACGCCGGAGCCCGCGACCGTACCCATCAGCGCGGAGGACGCGATACAAACTTTTGCCGGGCCGCCGCGGCGGCCGCCGAAGAGGGCCATCGACAATTCGTTGAAGAAGTTGATGACGCCAGCGCGCTCCATGAAAGCGCCGAACAGTACGAAGAGGAAGATGTAGGTCGCCGAAACATAAGCCGGCGTGCCGTAGATGCCTTCAGTGCCGAACGAGATGTGTTCGATGATGTCTTCGAAGGCAAAGCCGCGATGGTTCCAGCCGCGTGGCAGAAACTGACCCCAGGCGATATAGGCGAGCGAAAGGCCGGAGATAATCGGCAGCGCCATGCCCATCGTGCGCCAGACGATCGCAAACAGCGTGATCAGCGAAATGACGCCGATGACGAGATCGGTGTGGGTGAGGTTGCCGTCGCGAATGACGAGATCGTTGTACTCGTGCCATTGATAGATGCCGACAAGAAACGCGGCGATACCGAGGCCCCACCAGAGCATTTTGTGCGCGGTGGTCGGCGAGCGATGCACGGCGAGCATTCCGCCCGCGAGCAAGCAGAGGAAACCCACGTGAACTGCGCGTACGGTGACGCTCGGTGCGCCGCCCGCGTAACCGATCAGCAGCCCGAAGGTGCCTAGCAGCATGAAGAACGCGATAGTGGTTTCGACGTTGCCGCGGCTCGTGAACCAGTCATAGGCAATTTTCGCGGCCCAACCGAAGAAGAGCGCCCAGACCACCATGACGATGGTGAGCCCGAAGAAGAACGGGCGATCCAGCGGGATGCCGAAGGAAGTCGTGACCTGATAGGTCGAGAAGCAGATCGCAATCCAGAACACGACGCGGCCGGCGAGGCCCTCGCCGAAATTATCCGGCAGATCGAATTCGGGATCGGATTGATTGACCGGTTCTGCGAGTTCTTGTTGCGCTGGATTTGTCGCCATGCTTACGCCCCCTACAAAAGAAAACGGACGAGAGTTTTTGCTCTCGTCCGTTTGTCGTTGTTCTGACTTACATCAGACCCTTTTCTTTGAAGTACTTGATCGCGCCGGGATGCAGCGGCACCGGCGAAGTGATCGTCGATTTGTCGAGCTTGATCATCTTGGCTGCCGAATGCGCGGCGACGAGCTGATCAAGGCTCTCATAAGTGAGCTTCGTCATCTGATAGACGAGATCTTCCGAAACGTCCGAGCTCGTAACCAGATAATTGATGACGGCAGCGGTCGCGACATCGGTGTTCTGGTTGTCGTAGGTCTTCGCCGGGATCGTGGTGGCGACGAACGGCGGACCGATCTTCGCAATCACAGCCGCAGGAATTTCCACGACAACGATGTTCACCGAACGCGAAAGATCGCGGATCGATGCAACGCCGAGGCCGGCCGACTGCAGGGTCGCATCCAGCTGACGGTTCTTGATGAGTTCGACCGATTCCGCGAACGGCAGATATTCGATCTTGCCGAGATCTTCGTACTTGATGCCGGCGGCGTTCAGGATCGCGCGTGCGTTCAACTCGGTGCCCGAGCGCGGTGCGCCGACTGAAAGGCGCTTACCCTTCAGGTCCGCGAGCGTCTTGATGCCGGACTCTTGCGAAGCGACGATCTGAATGTAGTTCGGATAAATCGCGCCGATGGTGCGGAGCTTATCCTGCTTCGTCTTGAAGCCTGCGTCCGCGACGCCGTTCCATGCGTCGGCAAGCGAGTCGCCGAGCGTGAAAGCGATTTCGCCCTTGCCGGCCTGCAAGAGAACGAGATTTTCGACCGATGCCTTGGTCGCCTGCACCGACGGCTGCGAGCCCTTGATCTTGTCGGCGTAAATTTTCGAAAGCGCGACACCCATCGGATAGTAAACACCGGCGGTGCCGCCGGTCAGTACGTTGATGAATTGCGCCTGCGCCGAGACCGGCGCGGCCACTGCGAACACCGTCGCAGCAGCAATCACATGCGCAAATTTGCGTGCGAAGTTCATTCCCGAAACCTCCCAGAAGTTTTTAAGTCCCGTCCGATTTTCGCCGGCGGGTTGGGTTTTTTATTACCGTCATAAGGCCCGAATTGCGAGTGGAAATATCCCCGCACGGGCGGCGAAAGCCCGGGAAACCCTTACGGCGCATCGGGTTTGCCGCATCCGTGAGCAATTGATATATTGTAACAATGCATACGCCGCACGATCACGCGCATCACCACACACATCGGCCCGCAATTCAGGCGGGAATTTCGCTGCTGCGGCTTTCCGCGGCCGCACGTTTGAGCATTGCCTTGGCTTTGTCCGCGCTGATCTGGCTTGTCGTTTATCTCGTCGTGCGCTGAGGAGCGTGAGGAACATCATGGCTGCCGCACTCGCATTCCAAAATCTGACGCTCGGTTACGACCGGCATCCCGCAGTGCACCATCTCAGCGGTGAAATCGGTGAAGGCGCGTTGCTTGCTGTCATCGGTCCGAATGGTGCCGGCAAATCGACTTTGCTGAAAGGCATCGTCGGTGTGTTGCGTCCGCTCGGCGGAAAAATTTCGCGCAACGGCGTGAACGCAAAAGATATCGCCTATCTGCCGCAGATCGCGGAGATCGACCGCAGTTTTCCGATTTCCGTGTTCGATCTCGTCGCGATGGGTTTGTGGAAGCGCGCGGGCTTGCTGGGTGGCATCGGCAATGCCGACCGCGAAAAGATTTCGTCGGCGATTCAGGCAGTCGGCATGCGCGGTTTCGAGCACCGCCCGATCGGCACGCTTTCCGGCGGGCAGATGCAGCGCGCATTGTTTGCGCGGTTGCTCTTGCAGGATGCGCGCGTGATCCTGCTCGACGAGCCGTTTGCTTCGCTCGATTCCAAAACCGTTTCCGATCTTCTGGAGCTTGTGCATCGCTGGCACGGCGAGAAGCGTACGGTGGTCGCGGTGCTGCACGATTTCGAACTCGTAAAGCAGCATTTTCCGGAAGCTCTATTGCTCGCGCGTGAGCCAGTGGCGTGGGGAAAAACCGCCGAGACGCTCTCTGCCGAAAATCTCCTGAAAGCGCGCCGCATGAGCGAGGCGTTCGACGATCAGGCCGGCATCTGCGAAGACGCGGCATAAGCGCAGTCCGATGTACGATTTTCTGATCGCGCCCTTTGCCGAATTCGATTTCATGCGCCGCGCGCTTGCGGGCGTGCTCATTCTTTCGTTGAGTGCGGCCCCCCTCGGAATTTTCCTGATGCTGCGGCGGATGTCGCTCGCGGGCGACGTGATGGCGCACGCCATTCTGCCGGGCGCAGCACTCGGGTTTCTCGTGGCCGGTCTCGATTTATTCGCGATGACGGTGGGCGGGATCGCGGCGGGTGTCGCGGTCGCGGTCGCCGCCGGTCTGGTCGCGCGGTTCACCGAGCTGAAAGAAGACGCGGCGCTTGCCGCCTTCTATCTCGTGTCGCTCGCGCTCGGGGTCACGTTGATTTCGCTCAAAGGATCGAACGTCGATCTTTTCCGTGTGCTGTTCGGCTCGGTGCTTGCGCTCGACAATCCGACGCTGCTCGTGATCGCATCATTCACGACCTTCAGCCTGTTTGCGCTCGCGCTGATCTGGCGCCCTCTCGTACTCGAATGCGTCGATCCGGGTTTCTTGCGTTCGGTGAGCGGGTCAGGCACCGCGGTGCATCTTCTGTTTCTTGCGCTGGTCGTGCTCAATCTCGTCGCGGCGTTTCATGCGCTCGGCACCTTGCTCGCGGTCGGCATGATGATGCTGCCTGCGGCGGCTGCGCGTTTCTGGACGCAGGACGTAACGCGGATGGCAGCAATTTCGGTATTGATCGGAATTGTGTCGGGTATCGGCGGATTGCTCGTTTCCTTTCACGCCAATCTGCCGACCGGGCCTGCGGTCATTCTCGCGGCGGGCCTCTTCTATGCGCTTTCGGTGGTGCTGGGCCCCGTGGGCGGTTTGCGCAAAAGACTTTCTCCGGGGCGGCATCTCGAGGCTTGAGCCCTCGGGGCCGCGCGCCTATATCCCGGCCTCAACCAATCGAGCTTGCTTATGTCCGACAAGATTCCGGTGACGGTGCTGACCGGCTATTTAGGCGCCGGCAAAACCACGCTTCTCAACCGCATTCTCTCCGAGCCGCACGGCAAGAAATACGCCGTGATCGTGAACGAATTCGGCGAGATCGGCATCGACAACGATCTGATCGTCGGCGCCGACGAAGAAGTCTTCGAAATGAACAACGGCTGCGTCTGCTGCACCGTGCGCGGCGACCTTATCCGCATCATCGACGGGCTCTTGAAGCGCAAGGGCAAGTTCGATGGCATTCTGGTCGAAACCACCGGCCTCGCCGATCCTGCGCCGGTCGCGCAGACTTTTTTCGTCGACGAAACCGTGAGCGGAAAGACCTCGCTGGACGCTGTCGTCACCGTCGTCGATGCGAAGTGGCTCAAGGATCGCCTGAAAGACGCGCCGGAAGCAAAGAACCAGATCGCATTTGCCGATGTGCTGGTGCTGAATAAATCCGATCTCGTGACGCCCGACGAACTGAAAGACGTCGAGTTGCGTATCCGCGCAATCAATCCGTTTGCGAAAATTCATCGCACAACACGGAGCGACTTGCCGCTAGAGGCGGTACTTTCGCAGGGCGCGTTCGATCTCGACCGGATTCTTGCGATCGAGCCGCATTTTCTGGAAGGCGGCCATCATCACCATGACGAAGACGTGCAGTCGTTTTCGTTCTCCAGCGACCAGCCGCTTGACCCGAAAACCTTCTTCGCCTGGATCGATAATGTCAGCCAGATTCAGGGTCCGACTATTCTGCGCGCCAAAGGTATTATGTCCTTTAAGGACGATCCGCAGCGCTATGTGATGCAGGGTGTACACATGATGTTCGAAGGCGATCATCAGCGGGACTGGCGCGCAGACGAGAAGCGGGAGAGCCGAATGGTTTTCATCGGCCGCGATCTCAACGAAAAAGCCCTGCGCGAAGGCTTCGACGCCTGCGTCGCGAAGTAATTGGCCTCAACAGCGCGGGACAGGTATAAAGAGCCATGATCAAGCGCATCTCCACGCTCGCATTGCTCGGCGCACTCGCGTTGTCGGTTTCCGGCTGCGACAAATGCGGGGACTTCTTTCGGCCCAGTGGACCGTTCGAACCGGTGTCCTGCAAACCCGACGCGCCGCGTTGACCTTCTGAAATATGGCTGAGAAAGAAGTCCGTTCCGTTGCTGAACTCGTAACACCTTGCGAGGTTGGCGCGCATGTCGTCGCCGGCGGCTTTCTGGGCGACGAAGCCGCGTTCGCAACCGGCGAGGGCGAGATCGTTTTTCTGAACGGGAAGCGTATCGCCGCGCATCCGAATGCGGGGATTCTCGAAGCCATCTGCGATGGAGAGAAATTAATCACCTGCGGCGATGATGGCCGGGTCGTTGCGACCGATGCCGAAGGCGGGATGGAAGTTCTTGCGGAAGCAAAAAACAAATGGATCGATCATGTCGCGCTCGGACCGGACGGTGCGATCGCATGGTCGGCAGGCAAGACTGCTTTCGTAAAAACGAAGAAGGCCGAGCGCTCGCTTGAAGTTGCGTCCACTGTCGGCGGGCTCGCTTTCGCGCCGAAGGGATTTCGGCTCGCGGTAGCGCATTACAACGGCGTTTCGCTCTGGTTTCCGAATTCGGACGCGAAACCCGATTTTCTCGAATGGAAGGGCTCGCATCTCTGCACGCGCTGGTCGGCGGATGGAAAATTCCTGATCACGACGATGCAGGAAGCAGCACTTCACGGCTGGCGGCTTGCCGACAACAAGCACATGCGCATGTCGGGCTATCCGTCGCGCGTGCGTTCGATGTCGTTCAGTCACGACGGCAAGCTGCTTGCGACCTCGGGCGCGGAGTCGGTCATTCTCTGGCCGTTCGGTTCGAAAGACGGACCGATGGGCAAAGATCCCGGGATGCTCGCGCCCGCGCGCGAGGGCTCACGCGTTTCCTGCGTTGCCTGTCATCCCGATAAGGAAGCGGTCGCGGTGGGTTACACCGACGGCATGGTGATGATGGCGCGGATTTCCGACGCGGCGGAAATTCTCGTTCGCGGCCCCGAAGGCGGCGAAGTGACTTCGCTCGCCTGGCATGCGAACGGCGTTGCGCTTGCCTACGGGACGGACGAGGGCAAGGCGGGCGTTCTCAATCTCTAGAAAACAAATCGCCCCGCTTTTGGCAGGGCGATTTCGTTTAGCGCACCAGAATATTCTTGAACTGCCATGGATCGGAGGGATCGACGTCCTCCTTGAACAGCGCGCCGCGATTATCGAGCGGTGTCCAGTCCGTATAGGTGCCGATCACTGGCCCGAGATAAGGTGACTGCACTTCGAGGCAACGCTTGAAGTCCATCTCGTCGGCTTCGATGATGCCGCAGTCCGGATTTTCGATGGCCCAGACCATGCCGGCGAGCACGGCGGAAGACACCTGCAGGCCGGTCGCGTTCTGATACGGCGCGATCTCGCGGGTTTCTTCGATTGAGAGCTGCGAGCCATACCAATAGGCGTTGTTCTTGTGACCGAAGAGCAGCACGCCAAGTTCGTCGATGCCGTCCTCGATTTCGTTCTCGTCCAAGATCATCCAGTCTTCCTGGAATTTTCCGCCGGAGCCGAACATTTCGTGTAGCGACAACACCGCGTCGTTCGCGGGGTGATAGGCGTAATGGCAAGTCGGGCGATAGATCGCCTTTCCGCCTTCGTGCACGGTGAAGTAGTCCGCAATCGAGATCGACTCGTTGTGGGTCACGAGAAATCCGTATTGCGGGCCGGGTGTCGGACACCATGAGCGCACGCGCGTATTCGCGCCGGGCTGCTTTAGATAAACAGCCGCGCCGCAGCCTTTCGCGTGCTTGCCGATATTTTCCGGCTCCCACTTTTCATGCGTGCCCCAGCCGAGTTCGGCGGGCTGCTGGCCTTCGGAGACGAAGCCTTCCACCGACCAAGTGTTCACGAAGACATTCATCGGCTTAGGTTTCTTCGAGCGCTGCGTGTCGCGTTCGGCAATGTGAATGCCTTTGACGCCGGCTTTCATCATGAGCCGCGCCCAGCCGTCCTTGTCCTTCGGGACATCCGCGCCGAGGCCGAGATCGGCGGCAACGTTCAGAAGCGCCTGCTTCACGAACCAAGACACCATGCCGGGGTTCGCTCCACAGCACGACACGGCGGTAAGGCCGCCCGGATTTTTCCGGCGCTCTTCGAGCACGGTTTCGCGCAGCGCATAGTTCGAGCGTGCTTCCGGGCCCATCGACTTGTCGAAGTAGAAGCCCTTCCAGGGCTCGACGACGGTGTCGATGTAGAAGGCGCCGATCTCGCGGCAGAAGCGCATGATGTCGAGTGACGACGTATCGACCGAGAGGTTGACGCAGAAGCCGCGTCCACCGCCTTCGGTGAGAAGTGGTTTCAGCAGCGTCTTGTAGTTGTCGCGCGTGACCGCGTCCTGAATGAAGCGCACACCGCGCTCGTCGAGGAGCTTGCGGTCGTCATCGACCGGGTCGATCACCACGAAGCGCTTCTTGTCGAATTCGAAATGGCGCTCGAGCAACGGCAGCATGCCGCGGCCGATCGAGCCGAAGCCGATCATCACGATGGGTCCGTCGATCTTGTGGTAGACCGGCCACTTGCTCATTCATTCCTCCGTACGGCGCGAGTAGTCGCGCATTGGTTTAGCGGCTCAATTTCTGAAAGACGAATCCGCGGCAGTGCTTAGATGGGCAACTGTCCACAGCCCAAAACGATCCGGGGCCCGCTTGCGCGAGCCCCGGAAGACTTTTTAGCGGTTCAGTTGAAGATCAGATGACGTAGGACTTCAGCGGCTCGAAGCCGTTGAAGGCGACCGACGAATAGGTCGTCGTGTAGGCGCCGCACGCCTCGATCAGCACCTTGTCGCCGATTTCAAGCGAAACCGGCAGCAGATACGGCGTCTTCTCATAGAGCACGTCCGCCGAGTCGCAGGTCGGGCCGGCGATGATGCAAGGCGCCATCGTGTCCGCGTCCTTCTCGGTGCGGATCGGGTAGCGGATCGCTTCTTCCATCGTCTCGGCGAGGCCGCCGAATTTGCCGATGTCGAGATAGACCCAGCGCTGGTTGTCCGTCGCCGACTTCTTCGAGATCAACACGACCTCGGCTTCGATCATGCCAGCACCGCCGACCATGCCGCGGCCCGGTTCGATGATCGTTTCCGGGATGCGGTTGCCGAAGTGCTTGCGAAGCGCACGGAAGATCGCCTGGCCGTATTCCTGGACCTTCGGGATGTCGCGCAGGTACTGCGCGGGGAAACCGCCGCCCAGGTTGACCATGGACAGGTTGATGCCCTGCTCGGCCATGTCGCGGAAGATCGCGCCGGCAGTCTTCAAGGCGCGGTCCCACGCTTTCACGTTGTTCTGCTGCGAACCGACATGGAACGAGATGCCATGCGCAACCAGGCCCAGACGATGGGCGTGCGTCAGCACCTGCGGCGCCATTTCAGGCGCGCAGCCGAATTTGCGCGAGAGCGGCCACTCGGCGCCGGAGCCGTCGCAGAGGATGCGGCAGAACACCTTCGAGCCGGGGGCGACGCGGGCAATCTTCTCGACTTCGGCTTCGCAATCGACCGCGAAGAGGCGCACGCCGAGCTTGTAGGCAGCGGCAATGTCCTTTTCCTTCTTGATAGTGTTGCCGAAGGAGATGCGGTCGGTGGTGCCGCCAGCCTTCATGACAAGGTCGATCTCGCCCATCGACGCGGTGTCGAAGCACGAGCCCATGTCGTTCAGGAGCTTGAGAATTTCGGGCGCAGGGTTTGCCTTCACCGCGTAGAACACGCGGGTGTCCGGCAACGCCTTCGCGAAAGCATTGTAGTTCGAGCGCACGACGTCGAGATCGACGACGAGACGAGGTCCGTCCTCACGGTTGCGTCGAAGGAATTTGCGGATGCGGTCGGTCATTTCGGTGTCCCCTTCCAGAAGACAGTCGTTAACAACTGGACAGCGTGCTTCCCGCGGTGTCTTCGCGCTGGACGCGCGACTACGCCACGAGCGGCTTGCTGCCCGCTCGAACATCCGGCTGAGCCGGTCTTAGCGCCATTGATTGGAAGGGTTTGACCCGTCCGCACGTCCGGCAAGGAGGTAGTGCCTCTTCGGTTTTCCGCGGCCACCTTCGGGGCGCCGCGTTGGACCAAAAAAGCCCTTACGTCGTTGCTTTAAGTCGCGTCCCTCGCGGAGAGCGGGGTTCGCCGGTTCCCTCCGGCTACTGGTTTGCCCGACGTCTTTCCGGCCTCTTGTCCGGGATCTCCGTCAACCAGCACACGACCACAGGCACGTGCGAAATTGGGCAATCGCGAAATAAGAAATATTTGCCGCAGTTGCAAGAGAAAATGTACTCGCACGCAAAGTTTTTTCGTGCGGAGAGACGCGCAAGGAGCGCTCGACGAGTCGTTTTGGAAATCTCTTGTTAAGAGTTGGCGCGCGTGTGGCGCTCGTGAGGCGAGATCAGCGCTCGACGATCGGCTCGATCTTCGCCGCGTTCTTCACGAAGGACCAGGTGAAGGCGCCGGCGCCGAGCGCGAAGACGCCCATCAGGATGGCTTCGACGGTTTTGTTGAAGCCGAAGAGCGCAGCCAACGCCCAGCCGGTGGCCAAGCCGATGCCGATCACCTCGACACCGATCAGAATCGCCGCGCTGACGATGGTGATGAGGTTGGTCCAGTTGATCTTGGCGCGCTTCTGCACGGCGTCGTTCATCGTCTGCGTCCTTGGAATGCGGCGTTGGCGTGGCGAGAGTGGCGATATCGCCACAAGTCCTTAGAATGGCGGGCAATCTGGCGGCAAAGACTGGCTGAATCAAGCCGCTCTTCGCCGCTCCCGCCTCGTCTCTTCCGGAGCAGAAATGACCGAACACCGCGCTGAAGGCCGCTACGGCGTTGTCGCAGCCCCTCACACGCTCGCCGCCGAAGCAGGCCGCGAGGTACTTGCAGAGGGAGGAAACGCCATCGAGGCGGCTCTGAGCGCTGCCGCGGCCATCGTTTCGGCCTATCCGCACATGAATCACATCGGCGGCGACGGCTTCTGGCTGATCCGCGAGCCTTCGGGGCGCGTGCGCTACATCGAAGCCTGCGGTTTCGCCGGCTCTCTCGCGACCATCGAACGCTATCGCGCGGCCGGTCTCGATGCGGTTCCCGAGCGCGGACCGCTCGCCGCCTGCACGGTGCCCGGCGCCATCGGCGGCTGGATGCTCGCGCTCGATGCCGCGAAGGCGGCTGGCGGCAAGATGCCGGTGAAGCGGCTCCTCGAAGCGGCGATCAAGATCGCGCGCGACGGCTATCCGGTCTCTTCGTCGATTGCCTGGCGCTTCCTTCAGGACCGGACACTCGCGATTAAGGCCCCGGGCTTCGATGACGTCTTCATGCCCGGTGGCAAGGCGCAGCCGAAAGGCGCTCGCCTCAACGCAGGCAAGCTTCCCGACACCTTCGAGCAGCTCGGCCGCGCCGGTCTCGACGACTTCTATCGCGGCGATATCGGCCGCGAGATCGCGGCGGACCTTGAGGCCATCGGCAGCCCGGTGACGCGCGCGGATCTCGAGAAATACCGCGCGAAGCTGCGCGAGCCGCTCTCGCTGCGAGTGCGCGACGCGATCGTTTATGGCTGCCAGCCGCCGACGCCGGGTCTGGTCACGTTGATGATCCTCGGCATCTACGAGCGCCTCGGCGCGCCGAAGGCGGAGACCTTCGAATATGTCCACGCCATCGTCGAAGCGTCGAAGCGAGCCTTCGGTGCGCGCGACAAGGTGCTGACCGACTTCGATCGCTTGAAGCAGAAGCCGGAAGACTGGCTGACCCCGCAGGCGCTGGAGCGTGAAGCGGCCGCGGTGAAGAAGGATCGCGCCGCTCCCTGGCCGCGTCCGGCAGGCGAGGGCGACACGATCTGGCTGGGGGCTGCCGACACCAACGGTTATGTCGTCTCTTATATTCAGTCGCTGTTTTGGGAGTTCGGCTCCGGCTGCGTGCTGCCGCAGACGGGCGTCCTGATGCAGAACCGCGGCGCGAGCTTTTCGCTCGACCCGAAGGCGGTGAACCCGCTCGAGCCCGGCCGCATGCCGGTTCACACGCTGACTCCGATGTTCGCGGCCTTTGATGACGGGCGCCAGCTTGGGTTCGGCACCATGGGCGGCGAGGGCCAGCCGCAATCGCTCGGTGCGATTTTCTCCCGCTACGCCTTCCATGGCGTGCCGCTGGCAGAGGCCATCGACCGGCCGCGCTGGATTCTCGGCAAGACCTGGGGCTCGAAGATCACGAATCTCCGGCTCGAATCACGCTTTTCGCCGGAGGTTTCCGAGCGGCTCGAAAAAGCAGGCCACGACGTGCAGGTGCTGCCCGAGGCTTACACGGAAGTTATGGGACATGCCGGCGGCGTGCTGATTAACGGCAATAAGGTCGAAGGCGCCCATGATCCGCGCTCGGACGGTGGCGCCGCGGCCACATAGCGCCGCCCGTTCACGCAAACGTTCATTGGCCAGTTGCGGGGCCGCGCTACTTTATGAATAAGTACCGCCGGGACTGGATTGTAAGGGCTGGAATCATGCGCTTTCTCGCTGGAGCTTTCGCTCTGCTTATTGTTGCCGTCGCGCCGGGCGCTGTGAACGCGCAACAGCAGCAGGCCGCAGTCAATCAGACCAAACAGAACGCTATTCCGGAGGCCCAGCAGAAGTGGCCGCAGGACGCCGAGCTGAAGGGCAACTATCCGCGCGGCGCCATCGTCATCAACGTTTCGGAGCGCCGTCTTTATTACTCGCTTGGTGACGGCAAGGCGCTCGTCTATCGCGTGGCCGTAGGCAAGCAGGGCTTCGGCTGGTCCGGCCAGAGCTGGGTCAGTGCCATGACCAAGAATCCGACCTGGTATCCGACCGCGCGCATGCAGGCAGAAGGTGCGCCGCGCGTCGTGGCGCCGGGTCCGAACAATCCGCTCGGCCCGCGCGCGCTTTACCTTGGCTGGTCCGAATATCGCATTCACGGCACCAACGCGCCGCACACCATCGGCTCGGCGTCTTCGAGCGGCTGTTTCCGGATGATTAACGCGGACGTTACAGATCTTTTCGAGCGCGTTGCGATCGGCGCCCCGGTGTACGTCGTTCAGTAACCTGCCGGCGCATGATCTTGTCCGAAAACCGGTTCCCACTTTTCGGGATCATGCGCTAAGCCCGCCGCCTTTTCGCCGGACTTCGCGGGCTTAAGCGTCCGCTGTAGACTGAGGTCCGAATGGCACTGAAAGCGATCATCCGTTTGCTGGCCGCCGCGGCGTTTATCGCGGCGGGTGTTAGCATCGCGCTTTCGCATCCGCATGTCGCAGCCACCGTGAAAAGCGATCTCGTCTTCGGCAAGGACGGCGCGATCAGCGGTATCCGGTATGCATGGACCTTCGACGAATTTTTCTCGGCCATGGCGGTCGAGGGTCTCGATGCGAACAAGGACGGCAAGCTTTCGCGCGAGGAACTGGCGGAACTCGCCAAGGTCAACGTGGATGCGCTGGAAGAGTCCGAGTACTTCACGTTCGTGAAAAGCGGAGAGGGCAAGCTCGCATTCGGCAAGCCCACGGACTACTGGCTCGAATTCAACAACAAGCTGCTCACGCTCTATTTCACGCTTCCCGTGAAGGGCGCGCAGAAAGCGGGCGCCACGTTCGACGTATACGATCCCGGCTATTTTGTTGCCTTCAGTTTTGCGGAAGAAAATCCCGTGAAGCTCGTCAACGCGCCCGTGAACTGTTCGCTCGAAGTGAAGCGGCCTGCGGTGGTGTCGGGACGGCGGCAGGACGAATCCTTCTTCAATTCGCTTACGCGCGGAAACGACCTCGGTTCGCAGATCGCAAACAGCGCGATCGTGATCTGCAAGTAGCATCCGGGTGAAGAAATCCGACGCATTCGGACTTGGCTGTGCGCTCGCGCTCGCAGCGTTTGCAGTCGCCATTCTCGTCGAACCATCTTTCGCGCAGAGCCCGTTCAAGCAGAGTGCGCCGCCTCCGCCGACAAGCGGATTCTTCGGCTGGGTTTTCGCGCAGCAGGCGGCGTTCTACACGCAGCTTCGCGAAGCGATCAAAGCCGCGACCGTCAGCGGTTCGGCCGGCTGGTGGCTGATCACGATTTCATTTCTGTACGGCGTGTTTCATGCCGCCGGCCCGGGCCACGGCAAGGCGGTGATCGCGTCTTACATGCTTGCCGATAACGCGACGTGGAAACGCGGGGCGCTTCTGGCGGCAATCTCCGCTTTCGTGCAGTCGCTGGTCGCAATCGCTTTCGTCGGCATTGCCGTGCTCGTCTTCGGCGCGACCGCGCGAAAGATGGACACTGCGGCGAGCGTGATCGAGATCGTCGCTTACTCGCTGATCGTGCTGCTCGGGCTTTACCTTCTGTGGAAGAAGAGTGCGGCGTTTCTCGCTGCATGGCGCGGCGAGCCGGACGCACATGATCATCATCACGGCCATGATCATCACGATCATGATCACAAGCATGATCACGCGCACACGCATCACAATCACGACCATCACGGCCATTCGCACGGGCCTGAGCCCGCTGAATTGAAGGGGCAGGACTGGTTCAGGCGCGGCATGGTCGCTGCTGTCACCGCCGGTTTGCGGCCCTGCTCGGGCGCAATCCTTGTTCTTATTTTCTCGCTGTCGCAGGGAATTTTCCTGATCGGTATCGCTTCGACCTTCGCCATGGGCGCGGGCGTCGCCATCACCGTAACGGCAATTGCGTTGCTTGCGGTGTTTGGGAAGGGCCTTGCGGTACGGCTGACCGGCGCAATGGGCGGGCGCAGCGAACTTGCACTGCGCGGCATCGAAGTCATCGGCGCGTTGATCGTAATTGCGCTCGGGCTTCTGCTTTTATTCGGCTATCTCGCTTACGAGCGCCTGCTGCCGTTCTGATCATCTCTCTTTAATGTATAATGACCGGAATGAGTGCGCGCGAACGCGTACCGCACGGAGGAATATATGTCTCTTAGCTCTCCGCTCGCTGCTGACGCTTTCAATCTTAAAGGCCGCGTGGCGCTGATCACCGGTGCATCCAGTGGCTTGGGTGAGCGCTTCGCGGAAGTTGCGGCGGCGAATGGCGCGGCGGTTGTGCTGACCGCGCGGCGTGAAGACAAACTCAAGGAAATCGCTGCGCGCATCGAGAAGGCCGGGGGCAAGGCGGCCTATGCCGCTTGCGACGTCACCGACAACGCGAGCATGGCAAAAGCTTTCGATGTTGCGGAAAAGAAATTCGGCACCGTCGATCTGTTCGTCGCCAATGCCGGCATGGCGCGGCTCGGCAAGGTCATCGAAATGCCGGAGGACGAGTACCGTAAGCTGATGGCGCTCGATATGGATGCGGTGTTCTTCAATTCGCGCGAGGCGGCAAAGCGCATGATCGCCGCGAACAAACCGGGCGCGATCATCACGACTGCTTCGATCGCGGCCTTCATCGTCGAGCGCAATATCGTCGCCTACAACATGGCGAAAGCCGCCGTGATGCAGTTCACCAAGGGCTTTGCGCTGGAGGTCGCGCGCAAGAACATCCGCGTGAACGCGATTGCGCCCGGTTATGTCGTTACCGACATCAACCGCGATTTCCTGCTCTCGCCGAAGGGGCAGGAAGCGAAGGAAAAACTGCCGCTCCGGCGCTACGGCGAGGTGGACGACCTCGATGGTGTTTTCCTGCTTCTTGCTTCCGACGCGTCCCGCTGGATGACCGGTTCCACGATCGTGATCGACGGCGGGCATATCCTGAACGTGGGCGGCTGATTTTCCCTATTGCGTTGCGCCAAATTGCGGGCCGCGCATGCGGGCGGAAACTTCGTTGCAGGCCCCGCATGGATAACGAAATTGCGCCTCTTCCTTCGCTATGCGAGCCTTGGAGTCATTAAAGAGTAGGGCGCGAGCCCGAATCAGCCTGTTTCGACCGCCGGGGAGGCGGTTCCCGCGCATGGCGAAGAACCAGAACGTCTCTCTCGACGACAAATACGACCTCTCAAAACCGCTGGTTTTCCTGTCCGGCACGCAAGCTATCGTGCGGCTCACGCTCATGCAGAAAGAGCGCGACCGGCAGGCCGGCAAAAATACCGCCGGCTATGTCACCGGCTATCGCGGCTCCCCGCTCGGCGGGCTCGACCAGCAGTTCATGCGCGCGCGGCGCAATCTCGAAAAGAGCGACGTGAAGTTTCAGGCGGGCCTGAACGAAGACCTTGCTGCGACCGCGCTCTGGGGTTCGCAACAGGCGGAGCTCACCGGCGAAGGCAAGTTCGATGGCGTGTTCGGCATCTGGTACGGCAAGGGTCCGGGCGTCGACCGCACCGGCGACGCGTTCCGGCATGCGAATTTCGCAGGCACTTCCAAGAGCGGCGGCGTGCTCGCGCTGATGGGCGACGACCACACCTGCGAATCTTCCACAACCGCGCATCAGTCGGAATTCCACTTCGTCGATGTGATGATTCCGATTTTGAATCCCGCCGGTGTGCAGGAACTGATCGACTACGGCCTGCACGGATTTGCCATGTCGCGCTTCTGCGGCACGTGGGTCGGCATCAAATGCGTGAAGGAAACGATTGAATCGACCGCCGTGGTCGATGTCTCGCCGGACCGCATCAAGATCAATATCCCTGAATTCAAGATGCCGCCGGGCGGCCTCAACATCCGCCGGATCGACGGCGCGCTCGCGCAGGAAGCGCGGCTTTACGAGAACAAGCGCGACGCGATGCTCGCCTACATCAAGGCGAACGGCATCAACAAGATCGTTATGTCCGGCGGGCCGAATGCGAAGATAGGCATCATCACGACCGGCAAGAGCTATCTTGACGTTCGTCTCGCGCTCGACGAACTCGGCATCGACGAGGTGAAGGCGAACGAACTCGGCATCCGTCTTTTCAAGATAGGCTGTCCGTGGCCGATGGATCCGGGCGAGCTCAAGGATTTCGCCAAGGGTCTCGATCTGATCATCGTGGTTGAGGAAAAGCGCTCGCTGATCGAAGTGCAGGTGCGCGAAGAACTCTACGGCACCGAGAATCAGCCTGTCGTCGTCGGCAAGAAGGACGAGAAGGGCGAGTGGCTTTTTCCGGCGAAAGGCGCGCTCGACCCGAACGACATTGCCATCGCAATTGGGGAAAGAGTTCTTCGCCGCTCGCATAACGACGCGATGGCGGATGACGTCAGCCGCCTGAAGCAGGCGCAGGAAGCGATGGCGCAGACCACGGACGTCGCGACACGCACTCCTTATTTCTGCTCGGGCTGCCCGCACAATACGTCGACCGTCGTGCCCGAAGGCATGCGCGCTTATGCCGGCATCGGTTGCCACACCATGGCGATCTGGATGAACCGCAACACCATGGGCTTTACGCACATGGGCGCGGAAGGCGCGAACTGGGTCGGCGAAGCGCCGTTCTCCAAACGCAATCACGTTTTCCAGAATCTCGGTGACGGCACCTACAATCACTCCGGCATTCTTGCGATCCGCGCGGCAATCGCGTCGGGCGTGAACATCACCTACAAAATTCTCTTCAATGATGCGGTCGCGATGACCGGAGGCCAGCGTCACGAAGGCGGGCTCACGGTGGACGCGATTGCGCGTCAGGTAGCAGCCGAAGGCATCACGAAAATCATGCTCGTCACCGACGAGCCCTATAAATATCCGAAGTCGATCGAATTCCCGAAGGGAATGACGATCCATCACCGAGACGAACTCGACAAAGTGCAGCGGATGCTCGCGGACACGCCCGGCACGACCGCGATGATCTACGATCAGACCTGTGCAGCCGAAAAGCGCCGCCGCCGCAAGCGCAACGAATTTCCCGATCCCGACAAGCGCGTGATCATCAACGAACTCGTCTGCGAAGGCTGCGGCGATTGCGGCGTGCAGTCGAATTGCGTCTCCGTGCAGCCGGTCGAAACCGAATGGGGCCGCAAGCGCACCATCGACCAGACGAGCTGCAACAAAGACTTCTCCTGCGTGAAAGGCTTCTGTCCTTCGTTCGTCACCGTCTCTGGCGCGAAACTGAAAAAAGCGCAGGGTGTTGCTGCTTCGATGAAAGCGGCAACGGCGCTGCCTGATCCGAAGCTTCCCGCGTTGAATGGCACCTTCGGTGTTATCATCGTAGGCATCGGCGGCACCGGCATCGTGACCATCGCGCAGGTGCTCGGCACCGCCGCGCATATCGAAGGCAAGGCTGCCGGCATCATCGATATGGCGGGTCTTGCGCAGAAGGGCGGCGCGGTCGCCTCGCATCTGCGGCTCGCCAATCATCCAGATGACATTTACGCGATCCGCGTGCCCGCGCGCGGTGCGCACTTAATTCTCGGCGGCGACATCGTCACCGTCGGTTCCAAGAAAGTGCTTTCCTCGATGCGTTCGGGCGAGACTACGGTCGTCGTCAATACGCACGAAACTTTGCCCGGCGATTTCACGCGCAACGCAGACTTTTCGCTGCCGACCGAACGTCTGAAGCGCGAGATTTCCAAAGCCGCCGATGCCGATCACGCGCATTTTGTGGATGCGACGAAGTTGTCTGCTGCGCTGTTCGGCTCGTCGGTCACGCAGAACATGTTCCTCGTCGGCTATGCCTACCAGCTCGGCGGCTTGCCGATCGGGCAGGAAGCGATTTATCGCGCGATCGAACTGAACGGCGAATCCGTCGACATGAACAAGCAGGCGTTCGAGTGGGGCCGCCGCGCTGCGGTCGATCCGCAATTGGTTGCAAACCTCGCCAAGCCCGCCGAAGTTTCGACCGATGCGCGCAAACTTTCCGAGACGCTCGACGATGTGATCGCGCGCCGCGAGACGTATCTCACGAGCTATCAGAACGCGGCTTATGCGAAGCGCTATCGCGATCGGGTCGAAAAGACCCGTGCTGCCGAAGCCAAAGCGATGCCGGGACAGACCGGCCTCACCGATGCGGTGGCGCGTTATCTCTTCAAGCTGATGGCGTACAAAGACGAATACGAAGTTGCGCGGCTCTACACGGACGGCGCGTTCGCCGAGCAGTTGAAGACAAGCTTCGACGGCAACGTGAAGATGAAAGTGCACCTCGCGCCGCCGTTGCTCTCGCGCATCGATCCGAACTCAGGCCGTCCGAAGAAGATCGAATTCGGCGGCTGGATGTTCAAGGCGTTCGGCGTGCTTGCGAAGTTCAAGTTCCTGCGTGGTACTGCGCTCGACATCTTCGGCTATTCCGAAGAGCGCAAAACCGAACGCAAGCTGATTGCGGAATATGAAGCGATGCTCGGCGATCTGCTCGCCAAGCTGAATGCTTCGAATCATGCGGTTGCGGTTGCACTCGCGGCATTGCCGGAAAAAATCCGCGGCTTCGGCCCGGTGAAGGCGGCAAGTCTCGTCAAGGCGGAAGCGGAAAAGAAGGCGCTGGTTGCGCGCTTCGAATCCGCAAAGCCCGCGCCGGTGCAGGCCGCGGCGGAATAGTCGCGCAATTTTCCGATGATCACCGCCGACCGCCTTCGCGAAATCGCTTTCTGGTCGGCGGAGCTGACCGCCGAAGAAATCGAACGCACGCGGCGCGGAATCATCGAGAAGTCCTTCGCGAAGGGCGCTTACATCTGCCACAAGGGCGACAAGCTCGATCCCTGGATCGGCGTGATTTCCGGTCTCGTGCGGCTCGGCACCGTTTCGCAAAAAGGAAAGACGGTCACGCTCGCCGGAATGCGCGCGGGCATCTGGTTCGGCGAAGGCTCCGTGCTCAAGAAAGAGCCGCGCCAATACGATCTCGTCGCGTTGCGCGACGTGAAACTCGCAATGATGGGCTCGGCCACTTTCTTCTGGCTTTTCGAGAACAGTGCGGGCTTCAACCGTTTTCTCGTAAAACAATTCAACGAGCGGATCGGGCAATTCATTGCGCTCGTCGAATTCGACCGCTCACTGGATGCGACTGGTAAGGTCGCCCGGAATATTGCGTGGCTGTGCAACCCCGTACTTGTGCCGAGGGCGGACAATCATCTCGACATTACGCAGGAAGAAATCGGCTTGATTTCGGGCGTATCCCGCCAGGCGGTCAACGGCGCGTTACAAATCCTGGAGCAGAAGAAGCTGCTTCGCGTCGGACATGGCGGAATCGCCATTCTCGATCTCGCAGCACTCAGCCGTTACGAAGATTGAGCGCGTAAACTTTCGCACTGCGAAAGAAACCTGACGCGGCACACATAGCCAATCCCGGCACTGTTTGTCTGTCAAGTGAAGCATTGTGGGAGTATGATTTTCGTCCACTCTGCTACGTTTGAAAAGCATGGCCCGGCAAAGACCGGCGCCAAATGCGAGAGCGCGGGAAACGCGCCGGTGTTCGGGGAGAAGTTTCATGGCGCAAAACGCCATCGATAAGAGCGTCGATACGTTTCCAAAATTCCTGCTCGTCAACGCGCGCCTGCGCGGGGATCACCCGGCCATTCGCGAGAAGGATCTCGGCATCTGGCAGACCTGGAACTGGGCGCAGGTGAAGGAAGAAGTGAAGGCGCTAGCGCTTGGCCTCAAGGAACTCGGTATCGAGCGCGGCGACAAGGTTGCGATCATCGGTTCGAACAAGCCGCGGCTTTACTGGTCGATGTGCGCTGCGCAATCGATCGGCGCAGTTCCGGTGCCGGTTTATCAGGACGCGGTAGCCGACGAGATGGCTTTCGTACTGCAGCACGCGGGCGCGAAGATTGCGATCGTCGAAAATCAGGAACAGGTCGACAAAGTTCTTTCGATTTCCGACCGCCTGCCTTCAATTCTGCATGTGATTTACGACGAACCGCGCGGGCTCCGCGATTACGATCACACACGTCTGAAGTGGATCAACGAGGTGCAGGAAATCGGCCGCAAGGCCATCGCCTCGAAATATTCCGGTGATGCCTGGGAGAAAATGATCGCAGAGGGCAAGGGCTCCGATCTCGCAGTCATTCTCTATACGTCGGGCACGACCGGAAATCCGAAAGGCGTGATGCTGACGTACGACTCGGTGGTCGTCAGCTCGCAGAATGCGAACGCCTTCGACAATCTCACCGAGAAGGAAGAAGTGATTGCCTATTTGCCGATGGCGTGGGTCGGCGATCACATCTTTTCTTACGCGCAGTCTTATGTCGCTGGGTACACGGTGAATTGCCCGGAAAGTCCGGAGACAATCATCGAAGACCGCCGCGAAATCGGCACGAGCTACGCTTTCGCGCCGCCGCGCGTTTACGAAAACCTGCTCACGCTCACCATGGTGCGCATGGAAGATGCCGGGCGCCTCAAGCGCGGCATGTTCCGCTATTTTCTTAAGCATGCGCGCAAGTGGGGCGAGAAGATTCTCAACAAGGAGCCGGTGCCGATCGGCGCGCGGCTGCTCTACTGGCTCGGCGAGGTCCTCGTCTATGGACCGATGAAGAACCGCTACGGCTTCACGAATATTCGCGTGGCTTACACCGCGGGCGAGGCGATCGGGCCGGAAATTTTCCGCTATTACCGCTCGCTCGGCATCAATCTCAAGCAGCTCTACGGTCAGACTGAGGCGGCCGTTTACATCACGGCGCAGCCGGACGGCGAAATTTACGCGGACACCGTAGGCAAGCCGTCGCCGGATGTCGAAATCAAGATCGAAGACAACGGCGAAGTGCTGTTCCGCTCGCCGGGCGTTTTCGCCGGTTATTACAAAGATCCGGAAAAGACGGCTGAAACCAAAACGCCGGACGGCTGGGTCAAGAGCGGCGACGCGGGCTTCTTCGATCCGAAGACCGGGCATCTGAAAATCATCGACCGCGCGAAAGACGTGGGCCGCCTGAACGACGGCACGCTGTTCGCGCCGAAATACATCGAGAACAAGCTGAAGTTTTATCCGAACATCAAGGAAGCGGTCGCGCTCGGCGACAAGCGTGATTACGTGACCGTGATGCTCAATATCGATCTCGTGTCGGTAGGCTCGTGGGCCGAGCGCAACAACGTGATCTATGGCTCATATCAGGAGCTTGCCGCGCATCCGCGCGTCTATGAGATGCTCTCGGAACACGTCGATGAAGTGAACAAGTCGCTCTCGGAAGAAGGTCCGATGGCGGGCGCGCAGATCAAGCGCTTCCTCATTCTTCACAAAGAGCTCGATGCCGACGACGGCGAGCTTACGCGCACGCAGAAGGTCCGCCGCGGCTTCATCGCCGAGCGTTACGGCCCGCTGGCGAAAGGCCTCTACGACGGCGCGAAGGAAGTCGACATCACGACCGAACTCACTTTCGAGGATGGCCGCAAAGGCAATATCTCCGCGCGCGTCAAAATCGAAGACATGAAAACGCACGCGCCAGTCGCGCCGATGGATCAAGCGGCATGAGAGCGCCCGACGATTCCACGATCAAAGCCGGCCAGACCTTGCTCTCGGTCGAAGGCGTCTCGCTTTCGTTCGGCGGCGTGAAGGCGATCCGCAATGTCTCCTTCGATATCAAGAAGGGTGAAATCCGCGCGATCATCGGCCCGAACGGCGCGGGCAAGACCTCGATGCTGAACGTGATCAACGGCTTCTATCATCCGCAGGAAGGCCAGATCACCTTCAAGGGCGTGAAGCGGAAGAAGATGCGGCCGCATGACGCCGCGACCGGCGGTATCGCGCGCACCTTCCAGAACGTCGCGCTGTTCAAGAGCATGACCACGCTCGACAACATCATGGCGGGCCGCACGCTGCGCATGAACAAGAATTTATTCTGGCAATTGCTACGCTTCGGCCCCGCCGAGCGCGAAGAAATCGAGCATCGGCGCAAGGTCGAGGAAATCATCGACTTCCTCGAAATTCAGCACATCCGCCGCGTGCCGGTCGGGCGGTTGCCTTACGGCTTGCAGAAGCGGGTGGAGCTGGGCCGCGCGCTTGCGATGGAGCCGGAACTGCTCCTGCTCGACGAGCCGATGGCCGGCATGAACCTTGAAGAAAAAGAAGACATGTGCCGCTACGTGATCGACGTGAACAATCACTACGGCACCACGATCGCACTGATCGAGCACGACATGGGCGTCGTGATGGATCTCGCGAACCGCGTGGTCGTGCTCGACTACGGCCAGAAGATCGCCGACGGCACGCCTGACGAAGTCAAAGCCAACAAAGCCGTGATCGACGCCTATCTCGGCGTCGCGCATTGATCGGATAACGAAGATGCTCTGCGTAAAACCATATAACTGGGCCTGCAAAATCTTCGTGGTGCCGTTCATGGAGATGTGGGATCTGCCCGACATCTTCTTGCAGACGCTCTGGGAAGGTCTTGTCGGCGGTACGCTCTATGCGCTGATCGCGCTCGGCTTCGTACTCGTTTTCAAAGCCTCCGGCGTTTTCAATTTCGCGCAAGGCATCATGGTGGTTTTCGCGGCGCTCTCGCTTGTCGGCCTGCACGCGATCGGTGTGCCGGCGTTTCTTGCGCTCGCGCTCGCGGCGATCATCATGCTGGTGCTCGCGTTTTCGGTAGAACGCATCGTGCTGCGGCCCTTAGTGAACCAGCCCGATATCATTCTGTTTATGGCGACCTTCGGAATTACGTTCTTTCTGATCGGATTCGGCGAACTGATTTTCGGCGGCGATCCGAAAGTGATGATCACGAAGCAGCTTTATATTCCGACCGGCACGATTTCGATTCCGTTCGCGGGCGGTGCGGTCGAGCTGCAGAAACTCGACATCACCGCGATGGTAGTTGCGAGTGTTATGGTCGCGGTGCTCGCAATCTTCTTCTCGAAGACCCGTATCGGGCGCGCACTTCGCGCAGTCGCGGACAGCCATAAGGCCGCGTTGTCGGTCGGCATCTCCTTGAACCAGATCTGGGTCATCGTCTGGTTTGCGGCGGGTCTGGTTGCGCTCGTGACCGGCATCATGTGGGGCGCGCGGTCGGAAGTTTCGTTCGCGCTCGAAATCGTCGCGTTGAAAGCGCTCCCGGTTCTCATTCTCGGCGGCTTCACTTCCATTCCCGGTGCGATCGTCGGCGGGCTCATCATCGGCATCGGTGAAAAGGTCGGTGAAATCTACTGGGGTCCGCTGTTCGGCCGCGGCATCGAAAGCTGGCTCGCCTACATGATCGCGCTCGTGTTCCTGCTGTTCCGTCCGCAGGGACTGTTCGGCGAAAAGATCATCGAGCGCGTGTAAGGAAGTAAAAGATGTTTTATCGCGAAGCAGGACAATTCAAGACTTCCTACCGCGCCGACATGACGGTGTTCCCGATCCTGCAGGACCGGATCGGCATCATCGCCATTCTTCTGATCGCGTTCATCGTGGTTCCGTTGACGAGCAGCAACTTTACTCTGCACGCGGTGATGATTCCGTTCCTGATCTTTGCGCTCGCGACCATCGGCCTGAACATTCTCACCGGCTATACCGGCCTGTTGTCGCTCGGCACCGGCGGCTTCATGGGTGTCGGCGCTTACGCTTGCTACAAACTCGCGACTGTTTTTCCGGAAGTGCACATCCTCGTATGGGTTGTCTGCTCGGGCTTCGTGTCGGCTGCTGTCGGCATTCTGTTCGGCCTGCCTTCGCTACGTATCAAGGGTTTTTATCTCGCGGTCGCGACGCTCGCCTCGCAGTTCTTTCTCTCCTGGTGCTTCATCCGCATTCCGTGGCTTGTGAACTACAACGTCTCCAACGCGATCGAAGTGCCGCGCCGCACGCTGTTCGGCGTGGCGGTCACTGGCCCCGAGGCGACACCGCAGACGCGCTATTGGGTCGTGCTCACCATTGTCGTCATTATGACGTGGCTTGCGTCCAATCTCGTGCGCGGACGCATTGGCCGGATGTGGATGGCGGTACGCGACATGGACATCGCAGCCGAACTCATGGGCATCAAACTTTTGAACACGAAACTGCTCGCATTCGCCGTCTCGTCCTTTTACTGCGGCGTTGCCGGTGCGATGCTCGTGTTCCTTTATTACGGCAGCGCCGAAGCGACCGCGTTCTCGATCAACCAGAGCTTCGCCGTGCTTTCGATGGTGATCATCGGCGGGCTGGGAAGTTTGCTCGGCTCGTTCCTCGGCGCGGCACTCATTTTCATGCTGCCGATCTTGCTGCCGCGTCTGATGGCGACTTTCGGTTTGCAGATTCAATCGGCTACTGCCGAGCACATCTCGTTCATGATCATCGGCGCGCTGATCGTTTTCTTTCTGATCGTCGAGCCGCACGGTCTTGCGCGGCTCTGGCAGATCGCGAAGCAGAAACTGAGGGTTTGGCCCTACCCCTATTAAGGGGAAACGAGTTCCCGCGTTTTGTGAGGCGCTGCAGACCTCACGCTTCGCGGAATATCCGGCGCCTACGCCAGGCGCCGGCGAGACAAGACCGGAAGCGAAGTTTCGCACCCGGAAAATATTGAGGAGGAAAGAAAATGAGAATGAAAGGACTTCTTGTCGGCGCGGTGCTTGCGGCGACGGCGGCTTCGCCCGCCTTCGTATCGAGCGCGGCCGCGCAGGACTCGATCTACGTTCCGCTGTTCTCGTATCGCACCGGTCCGTTTGCAAACTCGGGCATTCCGATTGCGAACGGCATGGCAGACTACCTGAACATGCTCAACGAGCGCGACGGCGGCATTGGCGGCGTCAAGCTCAACGTCGAAGAATGCGAAACCGGCTACAACACCGAAAAGGGTGTCGCCTGTTACGAATCGACGAAGTCGAAGAACCCGGTCGTGACCAATCCGTATTCGACCGGCATCACGCTCCAGCTCATCCCGAGAGCGTCGGTCGATAAAATTCCGATGCTGTCGATGGCTTACGGCCTCTCGGCTTCGGCAGTCGGCGAGAAGTTCCCGTGGATCTTCAATCCGCCGGCGACCTATTGGGACGGCCTGTCGATGATCATGAAGTACATCGCCGACAAGGAAGGCGGCTTCGACAAGCTGAAGGGCAAGACCATCGGCTACATCTTCTTCGACGGCGGTTACGGCCGCGAGCCGCTGCCGCTGCTCGAAATCTTCGCGAAGAAATACGGCTTCGAGACGAAGCTCTACCCGGTGCCGCCTGCGGAAATGCAGAACCAGTCGGGCCAGTGGCTCAACGTCCGCAAGGACAAGCCGGACTGGATGATCATGTGGGGTTGGGGTGCGATGAACCCGACCGCTGTGAAGGAAGCTGCGCGCATCAAATTCCCGATGGACAAGTTCGTCGGCGTTTGGTGGTCGGGCGGCGATGACGACGCGCGTCCCGCCGGCGACGATGCCAAGGGCTATCTCACGCTGAACTTCAACGGCCTCGGCACGCAGTACCCGGCGATTCAGGACATCATCAAGCATGTCGTGTCCAAGGGTAAGACGCAGACCCAGCCCGATAAGGTCGGCGAGAATCTCTACAACCGTGGCGTCTACAACTCGGTGCTGATCGCGGAAGCGATCCGCAACGCGCAGAAGATCACTGGCAAGAAAGTGGTCACTGGCGAAGACGTACGCCGTGGTTTCGAGTCGCTCACGATCACCCAGGCGCGCTGGAAGGAGCTCGGCCTCGAAAGCTTCGGCGCTCCGATCACCAACGTGAACTGCACCGACCACAACGGCCACCACGCCGCTTACATGCAGCAGTGGAACGGCAAGAACTGGGTGAAGATCACCGACTGGATCGCGCCTCTGAAGGACGAAGTCCGTCCGCTGCTCGAAGCGGCAGCGAACGACTACGTCACCAAGAACGCGGGCTGGCCGAAGCGCACGGAAACCTGCGATCGCCCGTCCTAACTGACAAGGAAATATCCCCGTCCTCTCTTCCCGGGAGGGCGGGGCTTCTCTCTTCAGGATCACTCGTTATGTCAGCGACCGCCGCGCAACAGAACAGCGACAACATTCTTGCGATCAACAACATCGAGGTGATTTACGATCACGTGATCCTCGTGTTGAAGGGCGTTTCGCTGAATGTGCCGAAGAAAGGCATCGTCGCGATCCTAGGCGCGAATGGCGCAGGCAAAACTACGACGTTGAAGGCGATCTCGAACCTCCTGCATGCCGAGCGCGGCGAAGTCAGCAAAGGCTCGATCATTTTCGACGGCAAGGAAATTCACGACCAGTCGCCGAACGAACTCGTTCGCCAAGGTTGCATTCAGGTGATGGAAGGGCGGCACTGCTTCGCCCATCTTACCATCGAGGAAAACCTACTCACCGGCGCTTTCACGCGGCCCGACGGGCGCGCGGCAATCAAGCGCGACATGGAGCGGGTGTACGAATATTTCCCGCGGCTGCGCGAGCGCAAAAATTCGCTTGCGGGCTATACCTCGGGCGGCGAGCAGCAGATGTGCGCGGTTGGCCGCGCGCTGATGTCTCGCCCGAAACTGATCCTGCTCGACGAACCGTCGATGGGTCTTGCGCCGCAGATCGTCGAGGAAATTTTCGACATCGTGCGCGATCTGAACGCGAAAGAGGGCGTCACCTTCCTGCTTGCGGAACAGAACACCAATATGGCGCTGAAATACGCGCAATACGGCTACATCCTCGAAAACGGCCGCATCGTGCTGGACGGCGACGCGGCTTCGCTTCGCGACAACGAGGACGTGAAAGAGTTCTATCTCGGCGTTTCCGGCGCGGGCCGTAAATCCTTCCGCGACGTGAAGCACTACAAGCGCCGCAAGCGCTGGCTCGCGTGAGTGCGGCAATGGCCGAACATTACGACAAACTCGAAACGAGAAGTACGGACGAACGCGAACGCGATCTGATGGCGCGCCTGCCTGCGCTGATTGCGGCAGCGCTGAAAGCACCGGGCTGGCAGGAGCAACTCAAGGGCGTTGACGCGAAAGTCGTGAATTCGCGTGAAGCACTCGCGAAGCTACCGGTTATGCGGAAGTCAGCGCTGCCCGCGATGCAGAAGGCATCGCCACCGTTCGCGGGCTTCGTGCCCGCGCCGGTTTCCTCATTCGGAAGATTGTTTACGTCACCGGGTCCGATCTTCGAGCCTGAAGGCACGGAGAAAGATCCGTGGCGCGCAGCGCGTTCGCTATTTGCTGCTGGCTTTTGTCCCGGCGATATCGTGCTGAATACGTTTTCCTATCACATGACGCCGGGCGGGTTCATTCTGGATTCCGCCGCGCGCGCGCTCGGTTGTCCGGTCATACCCGCAGGTCCGGGTCAGACCGAGATGCAGCTCGATATGATCGCGCATCTGCAGCCGGTCGCTTACACCGGCACACCGGATTTCCTAAAAATTCTGTTGGACGCCGGGAAGGCTGCGAACCGCGACGTTTCCTGCATCAAGAAGGCGCTGGTCTCGGGTGCCGCGTTCCCGCCGTCGCTGCAGGCGGAAGTGAAATCGCGCGGCGTCGACGCCTATCAAACCTACGCCATCGCCGACATGGGCGTGGTCGCTTACGAGTCATCCACGCGCGAAGGATTGATCGTGAACGAAGATGTGCTGGTCGAGATCGTGCGGCCCGGCACCGGCGATCCGGTGGCGGAAGGCGAAGTCGGCGAGATTGTCGTCACTTCGTTCAACGAACATCATCCGTGGATCAGGCTTGCGACCGGCGATCTGTCGGCGGTCATGAAAGGTGCATCGCCCTGCGGCCGCACGAACGCGCGCATCAAGGGCTGGATGGGCCGCGCTGATCAGACGACCAAAGTAAAAGGTATGTTCGTTCGTCCCGAACAGATTGCCGAGCTTTCGAAGCAGCATCCGGCGCTCAAGAAACTCCGGCTCGTGGTGACGCGGGAGAACGAGCAGGACGCGATGACGTTGCGCGCTGAAAGCACGAATGGCGGCGTTGATCTGTCCGATAAGGTGGCGGCGACCTTGCAGGCTGTGACTAAGCTAAAAGGCAGGGTCGAGATCGTCGCTGTCGGCAGCCTGCCGAACGACGGCAAAGTGATCTCGGACGAGCGCGGGTAGGTCAAAAAAGCGTTGTGTGACGGGCTCTGCCGATATTGTACCTTTCTTAGATAATTACTATATAACGTCTACTAGGTTTTCATTCTTGGGAGTATGCAGATGACTTTTGCCCCAGGCAGTGGCGGCGGCACTTCAAAGTAACGCTAAAAAAGCAAAACGGCCTCACGCAAGTGGGGCCGTTTTGCTTTTGTCCGTCCGCAAGAACTTTATCTGATATTCGGAGCCATCGCAGCGGAAATTCTCATTCTTGTAAATCCAGCTTCGGATGTTTTTGTTTTCTTCCTTTATTAGCTGCGCACCTGCGGGAAGGTTCACGAGATCGGCCTCGATTTCTCCGAGACTTTTTTCGAAGGAGAAAACGCATGACACGCGGGCCGTGCCGCCACTGTCCTGCTGTAAAAAATAGATGGATGCGCCGGTCGTCTTCAGATCAGCAAAAAATCCTGGCCAGGAGTAGTGGACTTCAAACGTAACCATTTCCTGCGGCTTGATCGGCGGCAGGAAGAAGAGAGCCACACCCTTGTTCCTGGGTTCGTTTATATAAGGAATCGCACTTATATCGCCGCCGCCTTCTACGAATTTGGCAAGAAAATCCGTTGGGTGCAGTGTCGTTAATTCCGGTGCTGCATTATCGGCGGCGAACCAGTAGCGGTAAAAAGCCGCCGGCTGGTCGTTGCATCTCACCTTGTACCTCTTAATGACCTTCGCGCCGAATTCTTCGTAGATATCTATTGAAACATCAATCGATATGACATCGAGCAACTTCTTCTCGCCAAGCTGGTAAGGATCGAGTCCATCCACGATTCGCCTCGAGCGGGCTACAACATGGTTGTAGGCGTCGATCGTTTCCTTCGATTCTTTTTCTTTGTCTCTTATTTCTTTCGTGAAAGTCTCGCTCTGCTCGATCGTCTTGACGATGGCTGCGTCTTTGTTCGTAGGTCCAATAGTCAGGTTGCGCAATGCAGTCGCGATAATGCACAAGGCAACAATGAGTACGATGATGAGCAGCGTCAGCAGCAGGACGTTGATTTCATATTCGTCCGCTGGAAGCTTGTGGCCCTTGGGCCGCTGATTAACCAACTGCGGTACTAGCGCGACCGAAATTTGTTCGGAGAGCTGATAGATCGCAAATAGTGACGCCAGCGTTGCTATCACCCAACCTATCAATGCACCGGCGGCTTTGAAGACGGAAATCTGATCTTTGGTCATCGCTAAGGTGCAATCTATAAAAATATCATCGCACTCTAGGCGGCGATCATCGCCTACTCAAGCCAAAGAAGTTCGCGGTATTCGATTGCCGCTATCTCGCGACAATCCGTCCTTCCGCGACCGTCTTCACGGTGCCGAGCGACTTCAGATATTTTGTGACTTCGTTTGCAAGCAGCGGCGCATCGGCATCCGGCGTCACCCGCTTGGCTGCGCGGAACGTCGTGTAGTCGTCGCCGCCGCGCGCGAGGAAGTCGAGGATCGCGACGCGATAGACTCGGGTAGGCTCGACCGGCTTGCCTGCGACTTCGAGCGACAAAACGCGCTTTCGTATCGGCAGCTTCGGATCGAACACGACTTTCATACCCGATACCTGCGGGAAGCGGCCCGCGGGCACCGGCACCTGTGCGAGCCCGTTTTCCATCGCGAGCAAAAGATCCGCGCCGGTGATCTCGACCACCACGACGCGATTGTTGAACGGGAGTTCGGCAAGAACGTCTTTCAGCCGGATCATCGAGCCTGGTGCGTACACCTTGCCGGAGCGGATGCCGCCGCCGTTGATGACGGCGGCCTCAGCCTTCATGGAGACGCGCATTGCGTCCGCGAAGAGATTGCCGATTGCGGCTTCGCGCGTGCGGATCGTCGCGTTGCGACTGTCGAGTTCGACATCGGTTTTTGCGATCGTGACTTCCGTTTCGCGCGAGAAGTCGTCGCTGAATCGCGCGACGGCAGCAGCGACGCCGGGATCTGGCGTCACGTCGGCGGTGTCGATCACGCGGAATTTCGGCCACCACGTCGCGACGCGCTTGCCGTCGCGCTCGTTCACGAGAATGTCTAGGTCGATGCAGGTGACGTAAAACGCGTCATAGCCGGACTCCACGATGCCGACCTGGCCGTCATACTGCACGAAGAGATCGTGCGTATGGCCGGTGAGGAGCAATTCCGCGGCTTGCGCGAACTGCAGCAAGAATGCGTCACCGCGATCGCAATGCAGGACCGCGCATACGAAGTCCGCACCTTCTTTGCGGAGCAGCGCTGCCTGTTCTTTTGTGGTGTCGACGCACGGAAGAAATTTCAAATCTTCCGGTGACGAGAGTCGCGCAGATTTTTCGTAAGCGATACCGGTGAGGCCGAGTTTCACACCATCGAAATTTATGATCGTTCTGTCTTTGTGATCGGGAACGGGGCTGCCGTTCGCGAGCCGCAGGTTCGCGCCATAGAGCGGAAACTTCGCTTCACGCATCCGCTCCAGGAAAGTATCGCGGCCGAAATCGAATTCGTGGTTGCCGGAGACGAAAATATCGGGCGCAATCAGGTTGGTGAGCGCAACTATATTCTTGCCGCGGTCGAAGCCTGACATCAAGGATGGAGAAAGCGTGTCCCCGCCATGCGCCACGATCACATTCTTGTTCTTCGCGCGCTCTTCCTTCACGACGGTCGCGAGCCGCGCGAAGCCTCCGCGCAACTTGCCGTCGGGCAGAAGCTGCTCGTTCATGATGTAGAAGTCGTTGAAAAGAACGAAGGTGACCTTGGTCGCTGCGACCGGCTGCGACCATGCCGGTCGCCAGCCGGCAAGTGAGGCGATCAGAGCGGAAAGACCGGAAAGGAAGGTGCGGCGGTTAAGCATTTTTCGCTGCTACGTTGTGTCTCTGCCTGCCCTTGTGCATCGGCGGCGGCACCCTTCTATATTGCCTTGCCATGAAAATCGAACAAGCCAGGCGGCCCTCGGACCACCCAACCATTACGCCGAAGATCGGCGTGCTTTTGATCAATCTCGGCACGCCGGACGCGACCGACTATTGGTCGATGCGGCGCTATCTCAAGGAATTTCTATCCGACCGCCGCGTGATCGAGGCGCCCCGTGCGCTTTGGTGGTTCATATTGAACGTGATCATCCTGTCGAAGCGCCCGCAGGCCAAGGGCAAGGACTACGACAAGATCTGGAATCGCGAGAAAAACGAAGGCCCGCTCAAGACGATCACACGCGCGCAAAGCGAAAAGCTCGCGGCGTCGTTCGCGAACAAGAGCAATCTCATTGTCGATTGGGCGATGCGCTACGGTAATCCGTCGATCGCTTCGCGGTTGAAAAATTTGCAGGAGCAGGGTTGCGACCGGATTCTTGCGGTGCCGCTTTATCCGCAATATGCAGCGGCGACGACGGCGACCGTCGCCGACAAAGTTTTCGATGCGTTGAAGGAAATGCGCTGGCAGCCTGCAATCCGCATTGCGCCGCCGTGGCATGACGACCCGATTTATATCGAGGCTGTCACGGAATCGTTGCAAGCAGAGATCGCGAAGCTCACCTGGAAGCCCGATGTCATTCTCTCGTCATTTCATGGCGTACCGCTCGAGTATCTGCTTAAGGGCGATCCCTATTATTGTCAGTGCGTGAAGAGTGCGCGCTTGATGCGCGAACGGCTCGGAAAGACGGATCAGCAATTTGCGCTGACGTTCCAGTCCCGCTTCGGCAAGGACGAGTGGCTGCAGCCCTATACCGACAAGACGGTGGAAGCGCTTGCCAAAGCAGGTGTGAAGAACCTAGCCATCGTGACGCCCGGCTTTGTCGCCGATTGTCTGGAAACCATCGAGGAAATCGGCATGGAGAATGCCGATATATTCCGCGAGCACGGTGGGGAAAACTTTACCGCAATTCCATGTCTCAACGACTCTGACGCAGGAATGAAGGTAATCCGTCATGTGGTAGCGCGGGAATTGTCAGGCTGGCTCTGACGGAATCGTGAGAATCGGCAATACTTGCGGGCGCGGCGCTGCCGCGCCATGTTTGTTTTAAGACTTTGATTTGCGCGGGAGGCGCTTCATGGACGGCTTCAGTATTTTCGTTCTGGTCATCCTGGTAATCGCGGTCGCGACGGTATTCGCGGGCGTGAAGACGGTGCCGCAGGGTTATCACTACACGGTCGAGCGCTTCCGCCGTTATACGACGACCATGACCTCTGGTCTTAACTTCATCGTGCCCTTCATGGACCGCATCGGTTCGAAGGTGAACATGATGGAGCAGGTGATCGACGTGCCGACGCAGGAGGTCATCACCCGGGACAACGCGACTGTCGCAGTGGACGGCGTTACCTTCTATCAGGTGTTCGACGCCGCGCGCGCAAGCTACGAGATTACAAATCTGAATATCGCGATCCTGAATCTGATCATGACGAATATCCGTACGGTTATGGGTTCGATGGATCTCGATATGCTGCTGTCTCATCGTGACGAGATTAACGACAAGCTTTTGAGAGTTGTGGATGCCGCGGCGTCCGCCTGGGGTATCAAGATCACGCGCGTCGAGATCAAGGACATCGTGCCGCCTGCCGATCTCGTCGCTGCGATGGGCCGCCAGATGAAAGCCGAACGCGAAAAGCGCGCGGTCATTCTCGAGGCCGAAGGCCAGCGGCAGTCCGAAATCCTGCGCGCCGAAGGCGAGAAGCAGTCGCAGATTCTCGAAGCCGAGGGCCGCCGGGAAGCTGCGTTCCGCGACGCTGAGGCGCGCGAGCGTCTTGCCGAAGCCGACGCGAAAGCGACAACGGTTCTCAGCTCCGCCGTTGCGGGCGGGCAGGCTGCCGCGCTCAACTATTACATTGCCGAGAAGTACGTGAAGGCGATGGAAGCGTTTGCAAAGTCGCCGAACCAGAAGGTCTTCATGCTGCCTTATGAGGCCACCGCAATCCTCGGTTCGCTCGGCGGTATTGCCGAGCTTTCGAAGTCAGTGTTCGGCGATGATCGTCCGGGTACGAGCGGCGCGCCGACCGGCCCGCGCCGCAGCGGTTCGTAAAGGAACGCGCGATGAACTTCTTCGCACAACTTGGCGTCTGGAACTGGTTCATCCTCGGCGGCTTGCTGCTGGCGATTGAAGTATTCGTGCCGGGCGCTTTCATGCTCTGGCTAGGCTTGGCTGCGATCGCCACCGGAGTCGTAAGCGCGATCCTGCCGATCGGCTGGCAGTTGCAGATTGTGGTTTTCGCGATCCTCTCGGTGATTTCGGTGTTGATTGGCCGGAAAATTCAGCCGGGTCCGCAAGTCGATAGCGACAAGCCATTTCTCAATCGACGGCACGACGCCTTTGTCGGCCGTGTCTTCACGCTGGAAGAGCCGATCATGCATGGCAGCGGCCGCGTACGTATCGATGACTCGACGTGGCGCGTGACCGGGCCCGATTGTCCCGCGGGAACGAAGGTGAAGGTCGAGCGCGCCGACGGCGCGACGCTGATCGTCGCGATCGCTTAAGCGACGCCGATCCGCAACAGATCGTGCAGATGCACGAGGCCGACCGGCTTCTTGTTTTCGACCACGAAGAGCGCGGTGATATTCGAGGCATTCATGCGCTCGAGAATCTCGGACGCGAGTTGATCCGGCTTCGCCGATTTAGGATCTTTCGTCATCACCTCGCCGACCTTCGATGAAAGAAGGTCCGCGCGCATGTGACGGCGCAAGTCGCCGTCGGTGACGATGCCGGTGAGATTGCCGGCGCCATCGAGTACGCCGACGCAGCCGAAGCCCTTCGCCGACATTTCGACGATCGCATCGGACATCAGCGTGCCATCCTTCACAAGCGGAAGCTTGTCGCCTGCATGCATGATGTCGCGGATGAAAGTGAGGCTTGCGCCGAGCTTGCCGCCCGGGTGCAGTGCCTTGAAATCGAGTGCAGTAAAGCCACGGCTCTCAAGGAGGGCAACCGCAAGCGCGTCGCCCAGCGCCAGTTGCATCAATGTCGAAGTCGTCGGCGCAAGACCGTGCGGGCAGGCTTCCTGCGCAGCAGGAAGAATGAGCGCGATATCGGCGGCTTTCGCCAGTGCGGAGCCCGGCTGCGAAGTGATTGCGATCAACGCGACGCTGAAACGATTTGCGTAATCGACAAGGTTGCGCAGCTCAGCGGTTTCGCCGGACCATGACAGCGCGAGAATGATGTCCGTCTTGTCGGATATGACGCCGAGATCGCCGTGGCTCGCTTCGCCAGGATGCACGAAATAGGCGGGCGTGCCGGTAGACGACAGCGTGGACGCGATCTTGCGGCCGACATGGCCGCTTTTGCCCATCCCGGTGACGATCACGCGCCCAGTCTCGCCGCGCGGACCGGATACGACCCGGATTTTTTCCACAGCCTCGGTGAAGCTACGGCCGAGTTCCCCGGCGAAAGCCGCAACGAGCGCGCTAAGGCCGTTCGCCTCGGTTGCCAACGTGCGCAGTGCGGACGCGGAATGCGGCGAAGCGGGGCTCTCGGCCATGTTTTTATTGGGCTTTTGCATCGGAACCTTGGTCCGGAACGGGCCGATTCCCTAGCACGGGGCGAGGGCGGGAGGCCAATCGGCAAGGCCGCACAACGAAGCATTAACCATGCGCGTTTTACCTTCGTTAACCATCCAACCCATTCTCGGGCCACACCTTTGCCGGTTTGTACCTCGTCACGGATACCGGTTTTTGGATGCTGGCGGGCGTTGTCCGCCGGCCTGCTCGCGCTGTTCGCCGCTACCGCCGCGCAAGCACAGAGCGACGAAATTCCCGGTCAGAAAAAGAAAGCACCGTCGTCGGTGATGGAGAATCTCATCGACTCGCCGCGCGTCGTCGGGATCGTACCCGCGAGTGGCGCTGGCGAGACCGGCTATCTCTCGCAGAAAAAGAAAGCGCCCGCGAAGAAGAAGCAGGCGCAAAAGAAAAGCACGAACGAACCCACGGCGGTGCCAGCGGCCGATCCCAATCTCACTGCACGTAATCCTTCGCTATCGCGTGCGCAGAATACGGCGCCGGAAATCACCGGGACGATTTCGCCGCTGCGCAGGCGCCGCACGCCGCCCGACGATGAACCTTTCGGCCCTGTCGGATTTCAATCCGGCGCTTTTCTCCTGCGGCCGAGCATCGAGCTGCAAAGCGGCTACGACTCGAACGCCGAGAAGGTCGTGAACGGCAAAGGCTCCTGGTTCAACACGCTGCAAGGGCAGTTACAGGCGCAGTCGCAATGGCAGCGCCACGAACTCGTGCTCGATCTGCGCGGCGCTTACACAGCCTATCATGATGTCGATGGTGCCAATCGTCCTGACGTGCAGGCGAGCCTGCGCGGGCGCATCGACGTGACTTCGCTCACCAAGATCGAACTCGAAAGCAAGTTTGGTCTGACGACAGAAAATCCCGGCAGTCCCGATGCGATCGCCGCCGTGCGTCGTCAGCCGAATGTCTACGCCTTCGGCCAGACCGCAGCGCTGGTGCAGCGCTTCAACCGCTTCGAGGTTACAGCCGGTGTCGGCATCGAGCGCAATATTTATGAGAACGCGGAACTGACGAACGGCACCTTCACAAGTCTCGCCGACCGCGACTACACCGCGTACTCCGCGCGGCTGCGCGGCGCTTATGAGTGGACGCCGGATATGAAGCCGTTCGTCGAAGCGGCGGTTGACCGGCGCGAGCGCGACCTTGCGGTAGACTTCAACGGCGTCATGCGCGACTCCGACGGCTATACGCTGCGTGCGGGTCTTACTTTCGGCCGCAAGGAATGGCTGTTCGGCGAAGTCTCGGCCGGTGTCGCGCACAGAAGCTATGCCGATCCGGTCCTACAGGACATCACGGGGCTGATCTTCGACGCGCAGCTCACGTGGCTTGCGACCGGGCTTACCACGTTCAAGATCAATGCGACGTCCGGGATCGACGAGACTTCCGTGCTCGGGGCGTCAGGCGTCATGCGCCACGAATTAAAGCTGACAATGGATCACGCGTTCCGGCGTTGGCTGATCGGCACCGTGAGCGTGGGCTGGCTCCGCGAGGACTACGAGGGAACCGGGCTGGTTAACGATTATTTACGAACTTCGGCTGCATTGACCTATTCGCTGAACCGTACGCTCGCGCTCAAGGTTGAATTCCGCAACGAGCAGTTCTTCTCGAGCGTTCCGGGGCAGGACTACACGGCGAATATCGGGCTGATCGGAATCCGTTTGCAGCGATAAGCCTGCCGCCGTTCTCGCGAAGTTTGTGTTTGCGTATTCTGCGGGGACGAGATGAGTAGAGTTGCTTTTCTTGCGCGCGTTGCCGCGCTCGCGGCGGTATCCGCCGCGATTTCAGCCTGCGCCAGCGATCCGTCGACGACCCAAACGGTCGAGCCGATCCGCGCGCCGAACCTTCCCGGCAAACAAGCCAATCAGCAGCCGCGGCATCCGGAAATGTCGCAACAGGCGATTGGGGCTTCTGCCGCGAATTTCAAGCAATGCATCGCATCGCTCGGGCATCAGGCGCAGCAGCGCGGCATTTCGCAGGCGATTTACAATCGCGAAACGAGCGATCTCGAACCCGACATGAAAATTCTGGAGCTGATGGATCGTCAGCCGGAATTTACCAAGGCGGTCTGGGATTATATCGATCAGCTCGTCGCGGAGCGGCGCATCAATCAGGGCGGCGAAATGTTCGCGCAGCATCGCGCGACGTTCCAGCGTATCGAGCAGACGTATGGCGTCGATCCTTATGTCGTCGCCGCAATCTGGGGAATTGAATCGAATTTCGGTTCGTCGGCGGGCGATCGCGACGTGATCCGCTCCACCGCGACGCTCGCTTGCATCGGCCGCAGACAGGAATATTTTCGCGCCGAGTTTCTCGCGGCAATGGAAATTGTCGCGCGCGGCGACATTCATCGCGCGCGCTTCAAAGGTTCATGGGCAGGTGCGTTCGGACAGACGCAATTCATGCCGACGACTTTCAAGCGTCTCGCAGTCGATTTCAACGGCGACGGACGGCGCGATCTGGTCGATACGGTCGCGGACGCGCTCGCGTCGACCGCGAACAATCTTTCGAAGAACGGATGGCAGCGCGGTTTGAGCTGGGGCTATGAGGTGAAGCTGCCGCGTAATTTCAACTACAGCCATGCGAACAGAAACGTAAAGAAGTCCGCGCAGGAATGGGCTTCGCTCGGCGTGAAGCGCATTCGCGATCAGGCTTTCCCGCAAACACAAGGCTATATTCTCGCACCCGCCGGTGCACGCGGTCCTGCGTTCCTGATGACGCAGAATTTTCAGGTCATCCTTCGCTACAACCCGGCTGATGCCTATGCGCTGGCGATCGGCCATCTCGCGGATCGCATTCGTGGTGGCGGGCCGTTCGACAGCGACTGGCCGCGCGGCGAGCAGGTATTGTCCCGCGTCGAACGCGTGGAATTGCAGGAGCGCCTTTCGGCGCTCGGGCTTTACAGCGGGGCGACGGACGGCAAATTCGACGAGCATACACGCGCGGCCCTCGCCGCCTATCAGCAGCGCAGCGGGATCACGCCTGACGCTTTTGCGACGGTCGCCGTGCTGGAGCGCTTGCGCCTGGGGCGCTAGTTCCGTCTTGCTTTAGGCGTGAAATGCGGACAGTTTCCTCCGCATGAAGCGTTTCCTTGTGCTCTTGCTCCTTGTTTTTGCGCTGGCGCCCTTAGCGGCCGAGCGTGCGCAGGCGCAAAGCCCGTTCGAACTTTTCAATCGCCTGTTCGGCGGACCCCGCTGGCAACCGGAAGAGCGGCGCGACGACCAGCCGAAAGAGCGCGAAGATCCGACGCTCGGTACGGTTTATAATTCCGCGAACGATGCCGACGCTGACGCGAAACGCCCCGAAAAGCCGCAGGAATATGTTGTCGTCATCGGAGACACCATGGCGGAGCAACTCGCGCAGGGTCTCGCAGAGGCATTCTTCAGCGAACATCCGGATGTCGCCGTCATCAAGAAAGTGCGCGCGTCTTCGGGCCTCGTTCGCAGCGACTTCTACAACTGGGCGACGGAAGCGGGAAATATCGCTGCAAAGGAGCGCGCGACTGCGTTCGTCGTGATGCTTGGTTCGAATGACCGGCAGCAGCTCCGCGACGAAAAGGGAAACTATTTCGAAATCCGCAGCGATCAATGGCGCGAGATTTATACGAAACGCGTGGATGATTTCCTCGCGAAGCTGAAAGAGAAGAGCATTCCGATCTACGTCATGGGCATGCCGCCGGTTAGCTCGCCGCGCGCAAGCGCCGACATGCAATACGTCAACGAAATCCTCCGCGAGCGCACAGCGCGCGCGGGCGTTCGCTACGTCGATGTCTGGGAAGGCTTCATCGACGAGCAGGGGCAATTCGCTTCATCGGGCGCTGCGATGGATGGTCAGATGCGCCGTCTGCGCCTGTCGGACGGTGTGCACTTCACACGCCCCGGTTCGCGCAAGCTTGCGCATTATGTCGAGCGCGATTTGCTGCGCCTCTTCGACTCGCGCGTTCGCAGTCCGTTTTTGCCTTACGGCCTCGATCAGGGGCCGAACATATCGGGCGTGCGGCCGCCGGTGGGTCCGGTAATTCCGCTCACGACGCCGATCGGGCAGGGACGCGTGCTCGAAGGCGAGAAACAGAACACAAGCGCGCCGCCGAATTTCATCGATCCCGATACCAGGAAGACGCTGGTCGAAGGCGTGCCGCCCGCGCCGAAGGACGGCCGTGCGGACGATTTCCGCTGGCCGCGCCCGTCTTCGAATTTCGAGAAGAAAGATACGCCGCAGAAAAACTAGCGCGGCAGGATCGTCTCGCCCATCAGGAATTTATCGACCGAATGCGCCGCCTGACGGCCTTCGCGGATCGCCCAGACCACGAGCGACTGGCCGCGGCGCAGATCGCCACAGGCGAAAATCTTTTCTTTCGACGATTTGTAATCGACGACATTCGCTTTCACGTTGCCGCGCTGATCGAGTTCGACGCCGAGGTCTTTGACCATGCCGTCGTGCACGGGGCTGACGAAGCCCATCGCAAGCAGCACGAGATCGGCATCGAGATCGAATTCCGAGCCTGCAACCGGCTTCATGTTCTGATCGACGCGGGTGCAGCGAAGCTTCTTCACCTTGCCGCCTTCGCCGGTGAACTGTTGCGTCATCACTGAGAATTCGCGCTCGGCGCCTTCTTCTTGGCTTGACGAGGTGCGGAGCTTCAGCGGCCAATCCGGCCAGACCATCAGCTTGTTTTCTTTTTCCGGCGGCATCGCAAGAATTTCGAGTTGCGTCACAGATTTTGCGCCCTGACGGATCGAGGTGCCAATGCAGTCTGAGCCTGTGTCGCCGCCGCCGATCACGATGACATGCTTGCCGCCGGCCAGAATGTCCTTCGCGCCGTTCAACGATTCATTGCCGACGCGACGATTCTGTTGCGGCAAGAATTCCATCGCGAAATGAATGCCGTCGAGTTCGCGGCCCGGGATCGGAAGGTCGCGGCCCTTCTCGGCGCCGCCTGCGAGCACGACCGCGTCATGTTCTTTCGTAATCTTGTCGATCGCGACATTCACGCCGACATGCGCGCCGTAGTGGAACGTGACGCCCTCTGCCTGCATCTGCTCGACGCGGCGGTCGATGTAATGCTTTTCCATCTTGAAGTCGGGAATGCCGTAGCGGAGCAGGCCGCCGGCCTTCGCAAACTTTTCGAACAGGTGAACGTCGTGTCCCGCGCGCGCGAGCTGTTGCGCGCAGGCAAGGCCCGCGGGGCCTGAACCGATTACGGCGACTTTCTTGCCGGTCTTTCTCGTGGGAATTTCCGGCTTGATCCACTTCTCGGCGTAAGCGCGATCCGCGATCGCGGCTTCGATCGTTTTAATATTGACCGGCGTGTCTTCGAGATTGAGCGTGCAGGACGCTTCGCACGGCGCCGGGCAAACGCGGCCCGTCACTTCCGGAAAATTGTTGGTCGAGTGCAGATTGCGCGCGGCTTCTTCCCAATCGCCGCGATAGACCAGATCGTTCCAGTCGGGGATCTGGTTATTCACCGGGCAGCCGTTATGGCAGTACGGAATGCCGCAATCCATGCAGCGCGCCGCCTGGTCGCGCGTTTCCTTTTCGGAAAGCGGCTCGACGAATTCCTTGTAGTGCTTGATGCGCTCTTCGACCGGCGCGTAGGGCCGGTCCTCGCGCTCGATTTCGAGGAAGCCTGTGATCTTACCCATTGTACTTAAGCCCCCGCGGCGAGACGCGGCTTTTCTTGCGCGATTTTCTGCATTTCGCCAAGCGCACGGCGGAATTCATGCGGCATGACCTTGCGGAATTTGCCGACATAGTTGTTCCAGTCCGCGAGAATCTCGGTAGCGCGCTTGGAGCCTGCATATTTCGCGTGGTTTTCGATCAGGTGCCTGAGACGCTCGGCATCATAGGCGCCCAGATGTTCTTTGACGAAGATGCGCTGCATCGCTTCCGGGTCGCCGGACTCGACGACCTTCTCGAGGCCGACCATCGCCATGTTGCAGCGGGATTCAAACGTGCCGTCTTCGTCGAGCACGTAAGCGACGCCGCCCGACATGCCGGCCGCGAAGTTGCGCCCCGTCTTGCCGAGCACGACAACGATGCCGCCGGTCATATATTCGCAGCAGTGATCGCCGGAGCCTTCGACGACCGCGATGGCGCCCGAGTTGCGCACGGCGAAACGCTCGCCGGCGACGCCGCGGAAATAGCATTCGCCTTCGATTGCGCCATAGAGAACGGTGTTGCCGACGATGATCGATTCTTCCGGAACGAACGCGCCGTCTTCGGAAGGACGCACGACGATGCGTCCGCCCGAGAGGCCTTTGCCAACATAGTCGTTGGCTTCGCCTTCGAGATCGAAGGTTACGCCGCGTGCGAGCCACGCGCCGAACGCCTGACCCGCGGTGCCCTTCAGGCGAACCTGAATGGTGTCGTGCGGCAGGCCGGCATGGCCGTAGCGCTTTGCGACTTCGCCTGAGAGCATTGCGCCCGCCGAGCGGTCTACGCTCTTGATCGGCATCTGTATACGAACCGGCGCGCCGCGATCGAGTGCGGCTTTCGCTTCATGAATGAGCTTGCGGTCGAGCACGCGCTCGAGATGATGGTTCTGGCGCTCGCTGTTCCAGATCGCGACGCCCTTCGGCGCATTCGGCTTCGCAAACAGCTTCGAGAAGTCGAGACCGCTTGCCTTTGCGTGCGCGATGACCTTGGAGCGGTCCAGCATCTGCATCTGGCCGATCATTTCGTTGAACGTCTTGTAGCCGAGCGCTGCCATGATCTCGCGGACTTCTTCCGCGACAAAGAAGAAGAAATTGATGACGTGCTCGGGCGCGCCCTTGAAGCGCTTGCGCAGCACAGGGTCCTGCGTCGCGACGCCGACCGGGCAGGTGTTCAAGTGACACTTGCGCATCATGATGCAGCCCGCCGCGATCAATGGCGCGGTAGCGAAACCCATTTCGTCCGCGCCGAGCAGCGCGCCGATCACGACGTCACGGCCGGTACGGAAGCCGCCGTCGACCTGAACCGTGATGCGGCCGCGCAGACGGTTGTGCACAAGCGTCTGATGGGTTTCGGCGATGCCGATTTCCCAAGGGCTGCCTGCGTGCTTCAGCGACGTGAGCGGAGACGCGCCGGTGCCGCCTTCGTAACCCGAGATCGTGACGTGATCCGCGCGTGCCTTGGAGACGCCAGCCGCGACCGTGCCGACGCCGACTTCGGAAACGAGCTTCACCGAAACGTCGCCAGCTGGGTTCACGTTCTTCAGGTCGTAAATCAGCTGCGCCAAGTCTTCGATCGAATAGATGTCGTGATGCGGCGGCGGCGAGATCAGACCGACGCCCGGCGTGGAATGACGCACGCGCGCGATCGTTTCGTCGACCTTGTGGCCGGGAAGCTGACCGCCTTCGCCGGGCTTCGCGCCCTGCGCCATCTTGATCTGCATCATATCCGAGTTGACGAGATACTCGGTGGTGACGCCGAAGCGGCCTGAAGCGACCTGCTTGATCGCCGAACGCATCGAATCTCCGTTCGGCATCGGCTTGAAGCGGTCGGCTTCTTCGCCGCCTTCGCCGGTGTTCGACTTGCCGCCGATGCGGTTCATCGCAATCGCAAGCGTCGTGTGTGCCTCGCGCGAAATGGAGCCGAAGCTCATCGCGCCGGTCGCAAAACGCTTCACGATTTCCTTGGCAGGCTCGACTTCGGAAATGTCGACCGGCGAACGGCCGTCTTCCCTCGCGTCCTTGATGCGGAAGAGACCGCGGATAGTGAGCAGTTTCTCCGACTGTTCGTTCAGAATGCGCGCATATTCGCGATACTGTTCCTGCGAGTTGCCGCGTACTGCATGCTGGAGAAGCGCCACGGTCGGCGCGGTCCAGGCGTGCGCCTCGCCGCGCGTACGGACAGCATACTCGCCGCCGACGTCGAGCATTTCGCGGAGAATCTGCGCGTCACCAAAAGCTTCAGCGTGACGGCGCGCGGTTTCCCGCGCGATGTCGTCGGCGCCGGCACCTTCGATCTTGGTTGCGGTACCGGTGAAATACTTCGCGACGAATTCCTGCTTCAGGCCGACCGCGTCGAAAATCTGCGCGCCGCAATAGGACTGATAGGTGGAGATGCCCATCTTGGACATCACCTTCATCAGGCCCTTGCCGACCGCCTTGATGTAGCGCTTGACGATTTCCTTCTCGTCCGGCTTGCCGGGAATATCGTCGCGCATCGCAAACATCGTTTCGAACGCGAGATAAGGATTGATCGCTTCCGCGCCGTAGCCTGCGAGACAAGCGAAATGGTGCACTTCACGCGGCTCGCCGGATTCGACGACGAGACCCACGGAAGTGCGCAAGCCCTTGCGGATCAGATGATGATGCACGGCTGCGCAGGCGAGCAGCATCGGCAGCGGAATTTGGGTCGCGGAAACTGCGCGATCCGACAGGATGATGATGTTGCAGCCGGCCTTTACCGCGGCTTCCGCGCGATCGCAGAGGAGGTCGAGCGCGGGCTCAAGTCCGCCCGCGCCTTGGTCGGCGGGATAGGTGACGTCGAGCGTCTTCGAGTTGAAATGCGAATCGACGCCTTCGTTGATCTCGCGAATCTTTTCGAGATCTTCGTTGGTCAGAATCGGCTGATGCGCTTCCAGACGCTTGTTCTTCGACGCGCCCTGCATGTCGAGAATGTTCGGGCGCGGACCGATGAATGAGACAAGGCTCATCACGATCTCTTCGCGGATCGGATCGATCGGCGGGTTCGTGACCTGCGCGAAGTTCTGCTTGAAATAGGTGTAGAGCGCCTTCGGCTTCTCGGAGAGCGCGGAGATCGGTGTATCGTTGCCCATCGAGCCGGTTGCTTCTTCGCCGTTCGCAGCCATCGGTGACATGAGCAACTTCAGGTCTTCTTCGGTGTAACCGAAGGCCTGTTGACGATCCAAAAGCGAAAGGTTCGAGCGCGGCACCGCGTTCTTCGGTGCGGGAAGCTTCTCGACGACAAGCTGCGTCTGATCCAGCCACTGCTGATACGGATGACTTGCCGCAATCTCGTCCTTCAGTTCGTCGTCGGGAATGAGGCGGCCCTTCTCGAGATCGACGAGCAGCATCTTGCCCGGCTGCAGGCGCCACTTCTTGACGATCTGATCTTCCGGAACGGTGAGCACGCCCATTTCGGACGCCATGATGATGCGGTCGTCCTTGGTGATGAAGTAACGCGCGGGACGCAGGCCGTTGCGGTCGAGCGTGGCACCTATCTGGCGGCCGTCGGTGAACGCGACCGCAGCCGGGCCGTCCCACGGCTCCATAAGTGCGGCGTGATACTCGTAAAACGCGCGCCGCTTCTCATCCATCATCGGATTGCCGGCCCAGGCTTCCGGGATCAGCATCATCATCGCGTGGCTGAGCGAGTAGCCGCCCTGCGTGAGAAATTCGAGCGCGTTGTCGAAGCAGGCCGTGTCCGATTGGCCTTCATAAGAGATCGGCCAGAGCTTCGAGATGTCGCCGCCGAACAGCGGCGAAGACACGGAAGCCTGACGCGCGGCCATCCAGTTCACATTGCCGCGCAGCGTGTTGATTTCGCCGTTGTGCGCGACCATCCGGTAGGGATGTGCGAGCGACCAGGTCGGGAAGGTGTTAGTCGAGAAGCGCTGGTGAACGAGCGCGAGCGCGCTTTCGAAATCGGCGTCGTGCAGGTCGGGATAATAAGAGCCGAGCTGATCCGCGAGGAACATGCCCTTGTAGACGACCGTGCGGCACGAGATCGAAACCGCGTAATAATCCGCGAGGCGGCGTTCGCGCTTGTTGTAAATCTTGTTCGAGATGACCTTACGCAGAATATAGAGACGGCGCTCGAACTCGTCGTCGCTCTTGATACTTGCGCCGCGGCCGATGAAGACCTGCACGTGCACCGGTTCGGTCGGCTTCACCGACTCGCCGAGCGTCGAGTTGTCTGTCGGCACGTCCCGCCAGCCGAGCAACTTCATGCCTTCTTCGGCAATCGCTTCGGCATAAACGTCGATGATGACCTGACGCCATTGCGGTTCGCGCGGCAGAAACAGGTAGCCGATCGCATATTCGCCAGGCGCGGGAAGTTCGAAGCCGAGTTGCTTCGTCTTCTTCGCGAAGAACTTGTGCGGGATCTGCACGAGAATGCCGGCACCGTCGCCCGCGCGCGGGTCCGCCCCGACTGCGCCGCGATGCTCGAGGTTGAGCAAAATGGTGAGCGCGTCTTCGACGATCTGATGCGACTTACGGCCTTTGATATCCGCAATGAAGCCGACGCCGCAGGAGTCCTTTTCGTCGCGGGGGTCGAACAGGCCCTGAGGTTCCGGCGTGCTCCAGTCAGCACGCGACGGTTTCAAAGCTGCAGCCTTCGCGCCGCGCTCCGATCCCGTTCCACTGTGCCGACCCATCTTCATTGCCTTGCCCCTATTCGCCTTCGTCTTGCGCCGTAGCCCGAACTCCGCGCCGTCTTCGGCTCGTAGCCCGGTGGCTCGCGATTTTCTGATCGCGGCAAGCCAAGTCTCTCATCTCGGCTTGTCCGCCGTGCAAAGTCTGCGCCGGGCCGGAGAACCGGCTTTTTCCAGACGCTTCCGGCTTGTTTTTTCAGCGTGCCGGTCGCCTAGCTGCCGCCAGAAACTAGGACAGCATTACTGTCTAATACCCTGACAGATTTCTAAGTGCCCGACAAGCGAGCAGATCGCTTTTCTTGCGGGGCTACCGCTCCCCACGCAAGAAAACGTATGGACTGAATGGCCTCTGCGCAATGCTGTTGCGGGAATCCGGTCGCATAGCGGGATAGCGCCCGGTACGGCTAAGGTGCGGGGAGGGGCTGATTGTGAAGAACTGGCAGACGGGCATTTTGAAGGGATGGCGGCGGCCGATGGGCTGGCTCGCTTCCTATGCGCTCGTCCTCCAGCTCGTCCTAGGTGCACTCGCTGGCGCGCAGGTTTCGGCGCAGGCAGCCGGCCAGAACTGGTCTTTCTTCGAAATTTGCTTCGGCAAGGGCGCTCCCTCGGGAGAGTTGCCGGAAGGCGTCCCCGCAAAACACACGAGCAAATGCGCAGCCTGCGTAGTTGCAGCAACTGGCGGCGCGGCACTTGCGCCGGAAGCTGTCGTCGTTGCCGATCCCGGCTTCGTCATATCGGACACAGTCTGGATTTCGCACGAAGCGCATCTCGCGCGTTTCGATGCTTATTCTTCTCAAAGACAGCGAGCGCCCCCGATCGCTGCGTGAACACCGGCTGACGCCGGATTCGTCCGCAGTTGAATTTTCAAATTTCGGGGCTTCCCATGTTTTCGTTTCGCGCATTCGCTTGCGCGGCCTTCGCGCTGATCGCCGGCGCAAGCGCTGCCTATTCTCATCCAACCCTCACGCAACGCGCGGCACAGGCCGATTCCTATTTTCGTGCATCTTTCTCCGTGCCGCATGGCTGCGACGGCGCTGCCACCACCAAGATTTCGATCTGGCTTCCGGAAAGCGTCTTGCAGGCGCGGCCAATGGCGAAGCCGGGCTGGAACATCGAAATCGTTCGCGTGAAGCTGGATAAGGAAATCGAAGGGCCACACGGCCACAAGATCACGCATCGCGTTGCGAAGGTGATTTTTTCCGGCGGCAACCTGCCGGACGATTTCTTCGACGAATTCACGCTCTCGCTGCGGCTGCCGAACGAGGCGGGCACGCTCTATTTTCCCATCGAGCAGGAATGCGGCGACAAACGCCGCGCATGGAACGAGATTCCTTCGCCGAGCCAGAAGCTGCACGATCTGGAAAGTCCTGCGGCCGCGCTGACTGTCACGCCGAAGCCGTAACGCGTCATGAAGAACACGTTACGCTTCGGTGCGTTCTGCGCCGCGCTGGTGCTGCCTGCGTTTGCGTCAGCGCAAGAAAATCTGCCGACGATCAATGTCGAGGCTGACCGCCTCGGCGGCTCGCTTACCTCGCCGACAACGGCGCAGGCCGAGCGCGAACTTCGGCAAGTGCCGGGCTCGGTTACGGTCGTTCCTGACACGCAGTTCAATCTGCAGCGATCGACGACAATCAAGGACGTACTCGATTACGTCCCGGGCGTTTTCGCGCAACCGAAATGGGGTGAGGACACGCGGTTTTCGATCCGCGGTTCGGGACTATCGCGTAATTTCCATCTGCGCGGCGTGCAGCTTTTCATGGACGGGATTCCGATCAACACCGCCGACGGTTACGGCGACTTTCAGGAGATCGATCCTTCCGCCTACCGCTTCGTCGAAGTTTATAAAGGCGCGAATGCGCTGCGCTATGGCGCAAATTCGCTCGGCGGTGCGGTAAATTTCGTAACGCCAACGGGCCGCGACTCGCCGCGGTTCTTCGGCGGCGTGGATCTCGGCAGTTTCGGATTTCAGCGCTACCAGAGCGGCACGGCAGGTGTGTTGGGTCCGGCTGACTACTTCATCACCGGATCGTTTCAGCAGCAGGACGGTTTCCGCGATCACAGCTGGGGTCACTCGACGCGGGGTGCCGCGAATTTCGGCTATCAGTTCTCACAGAATGCCGAGACGCGTTTCTATCTGAACGCGAACGATATCGTGCAGCGGATTCCCGGAAGCGTCACGCGCGCATCTGCGCTCAACACTCCGCGTAGCGCGGCAGCCGGCAACATTCTGAACGACCAGCAGCGCAACATTCAGTCGTACCGCCTCGCAAACAAGACGACGCTGCGTTTCGACGACACGACGGTGGAATTGGGTGCCTTCGGCGTGAGCCGCCATTTGATGCACCCGATCTTCCAGTGGCTCGATTATCGTTATGAAGACTATGGTGCATTCGCACGTGCGACTGACGAACGCTTCATCGGCGGTTACAAAAATCGCCTCGTGACCGGTGTAAACGTACACAACGGGCTGCTCAGAAATACGCAGTACACGAATCTTCCCGGCGCGATCAAAGGACCGTTGCAGACGGCGGCGAACGACCGATCGCAGAATTATTCTTTCTACGCGGAAAACTCGTTCTACTTTCTGTCGAACGTCGCGCTCGTCACCGCCGCGCAATATCTCCACGCGGTCCGCGAACGCGAAGTGTTGTTCGGCCCCCTTTCGGGGGGCAGTAAGGATCACGACCTTTTCAGTCCGAAGATCGGACTGTTGTGGAATCTTGATCCGACCGCGCAAATCTTCGCGAATGTTTCGCGAAGCGCGGAAGCCCCGAGCTTCGGTGAAGGAACAGGCGTTGCGATTCCCTGGACTGCGATCCAGCCGCAGCGTGCGACGACTTTCGAACTCGGCACGCGCGGCAGGCGGCCGGACTTCACATGGGATGCCGCGGTCTATCGGGCGGAAATCCAGAACGAGTTCTTCTGTGTCTACACCGGCGCGCCGGGAAGCTGCACGGTGACGAACTTGAACCGCACGATGCACCAGGGGCTTGAGCTCGCCTTCGGTGCCGCGATCCTGAAGTCGCTTGTGACGACAGGCGCCGATTCGGATCGTGTGTGGTTGAACGTCGCCTACACGTTCAGCGATTTCCGCTTCCAGAACGATCCGCAATTCGGCAACAACGAATTGCCCGGTGCGCCGCGTCACTTCGTGCGGGCGGAACTGCTCTATAAAAATCCGAACGGTTTCTTCTTCGGACCGAATATCGAGTTGGCGCCGACCACGTATTTCGTGGATAACGCGAATACTGTTTCGACCGCGGCCTATGGCATATGGGGACTGCGCGCGGGCTATGAGCGCGAGAATTATTCGCTTTATCTCGACGCGCGGAACCTCTCGGACAAAACCTACATCTCGAGCGTAAGTGTCACGAACCAGGCGAATGCCGCGTCGGCGCTTTACGAACCAGGCACCGGCCGCGCGATCTATGGCGGCTTTCGTCTGAAATATTGAGCAATCGCCGGGAATCGTGTGGGTCAAATCTCCTGAAACCGCACGATTCCCGTCGCAAGACCGCCGCAATCGAACGGCGAAATCCCCGCCGGTGGGGGGAGGCTCGTCTTCACAGGGAGAGCTGCCGTGACGCTTCGAAAAAGAGTTCTGCGTTCGACCATTCTGTCGGCAGCGTTTCTGACGCTTGCCGCTGCTGCGCCCGCGTCCGCGCAATATTGGGGACCGGGCGTTCCGCCGCCGGATTACTCGGGGCGAATTCCTCCACAGCACGTCGAAGCGATGGTTCGCTCGATGGGCTATCAACCGGTGGCCGAGCCGCGTACGCGCGGTCCGCTCTGGGTCACGCATGCCATTGACCGCGACGGTCAGCAGGTGCGTGTGCTGATCGACAGTTTCTCGGGCCGCGTGATCGATGTGTTGCGCCGTCCGTTGCCGCCGCAGCGTGTTGCAGTCGTGCCGCCGCCGAATTTACCGCCGCAGGCGAACGGGCCGATGAGCGACTACGAAGACGACGGTCCCGACTACGATTACCGCAACGCGCCGCAGCGCAGACCCGCCGACTGGCCGCCGGCGCGGCCGAATGCGCAGCAGCAAGGTCCGCAGGTCATTCCCTGGGATCAACGTGGCGACAACCGCGCACCCAATGCGCCGAAGTCGAATACTGCGAAGAAGAAAGAAACCAAGGACAAGAAGAAGGAAGCGGCGCTGACGCCGGAGAAGGAAAAAGAGAAAACGCCTTCACCGAAATCGCGTCCCGCCGATGCGCCAAAGGCGGATACGCCGAAGTCTGCAGAGACGCCGACCTTCGTGCCGAATGCGGATCAGCGGCCGACCGGTTCGGTCACGCCGCCGGTGCAGCCGCTGGAAACGAACAAGAACCAGCAACCGTCTGCTGTCCCTCCGGTTCAGCCGCCGTTCTGACGAAACAAAAAAGGGCCTCCCGAGGGAGGCCCTTTCGCTTTTCAGATTGCCGAAGTTGTTACGCAGCCTTGGACACGGTCGCGTCGATTACCTTGGCTTCGCCGTTCGCCTTGCCGATCGGAATCTGGCGCGGCTTCTTGGCTTCCGGAATGCGGCGGACGAGATCGACATGGAGCAGGCCGTTCTCGACGCTCGCGCCCGTTACTTCGACATGATCCGCAAGCTGGAAGCGGCGCTCGAAGGCGCGGGCCGCGATGCCCTGATATAGCACTTCCGGTTTGTCTTCGGATTCGCCGACGGTTTTTTCGCCGCGAATGGTGAGCGCGTTTTCCTTCACCTCGATATGGAGTTCCTTATCGGTGAAGCCCGCGACGGCGACCGTGATGCGATAGGCATCTTCGCCGGTACGCTCGATGTTGTAAGGCGGGTAGGACGGCGCCGGGCCGTCGAACGCGCCGTCGAGCAGCGAGAACAGACGGTCGAAACCGACGGTAGAACGATAGAGGGGGGTAAGATCGAATCCACGCATGACATATCCTCCTTCAGAAGCGACATGCAGTTGTTGCGCGCCCGCAATTCCGGTTTGCCGTAGCCAAACCAGCGGACGGTGCAGCCGGATGGCCTGCACAGAGCCGATATAGGAGGGGCAATTTGGGCTTCAAGTCCCCAATCGCCTGGCAAGATGAATGCGACCTGAAGGTCTACGACTAGCCATATCCATGCCGGGTAGGGCATGAAACCGGCCATGCATCTGCGCGCCGTAACTTTTCTCCTGCTTGCCGCGATCGTGCTTCCGGTCGCAGGCTTGGCGCCGGCTGCCGGGCAGGACCGCGCGACGCAGGAGCGCATCATTCACGACATCGAGACGCGGGGCTTCAGCGATGTCACCGGCCTCTCGCGCCGTGGCGGAAACTACCTGTTTCAGGCCCAGGATCTGTTCGGCAATAAAGTGCGCGTCGTCATGAATATCGAGACCGGCGAGATCGTGGGCTTAAGCCGGGTCGGTCCAAGAACAAAATAGCCGTTCGCCGCGTTGCCGCGGCGGAAGAGCCATTGTACGCATCTGCCCGAAACCGCGGCGGCTCATGGCACTCGTCTCCATTCCATCCAATCCGATACCCGACGGCGCGATCGACGGACGCATCAAGGCGTCCGACGGTGCGGAACTGCGCTTCGCGCGCTGGCCCGCGGGCGACGTAAAACGGCAGGGGACGGTCTGCATTTTTCCCGGCCGCGCGGAAATGATCGAAAAATATTTCGAGGTCGTTTCCGAGTTGCGGGAGCGCGGCTTTGCCGTTGCCGTACTGGACTGGCGTGGGCAGGGCGGTTCATCGCGGGTGCTTGCCGATCCGCGCAAGGGACACGTCGGCGATTTCGGCGAGTATCAGCTCGATCTCGACGCTTTCATGAAACAGATCGTGCTGCCGGATTGTCCGCCGCCTTATTTCGGGTTGGCGCATTCGATGGGTGCCGCAAACTTATTGCGCGCAATGCACGAAGAGCGCCGCTGGTTCGAGCGCATCGTACTTTGCGCGCCGATGGTGGACTTGAGAATAAAACGCTGGCCGACGGTAGTGCGCTACTTCACGCGCTTCATGTCGGCGATCGGTTTCGGTCATCGCTATATTCCTGGCGGCAGTGCTGTCGCCGTCACCAATCGCGCTTTCGCTGGCAATCCGGTTTCGTCCGATCCCGTGCGCTATGAGCGGATCGCTTCGATTGTCGAAGCCGACGCGTCGCTTGGTCTCGGCTCACCGACTTATTCGTGGATTTCCGCCGCGTTCCGCCAGATCGACGAATTTGTGGAGCCGGAATATCCGGGAAAGCTGCGGCAGCCGATTCTAATTTTGGGTGCGGGAGACGACCGCCTGGTTTCGACTGCAGCCTCGGAAAAATTCGCGATCCGGTTACGCGCGGGCGCGATCAGCATTATTCCCGGAAGCCGCCACGAGATTCTGCTGGAGCGCGATGCAATCCGCTCGCAGTTCTGGGCGGCGTTCGACGCGTTTATTCCGGGTTCGGCCGTGCAGCAGCGCTAGCTTAGCTGTTCAGCAATTTTACCGCGGTGTCTAAAAGGCGCTTGTCGCCCGCCGCAATGATCTGGCCGCCTTTGGCAGCACTGCCGCCTTGCCAGTTCGTGACAGCGCCGCCCGCACCTTCGATGATCGGGATCAGCGGCACGATGTCGTAAGCATCTAACCCCGCTTCGACCACGAGATCGACAGCGCCCGCCGCAACCATGCAATAGGCGTAGCAATCGCCGCCATAGCGCGCGAGACGCGCACTTTTTTCGATACGATCATAGCGCTCGCGTTCTTCCGGTTTGAAGAGATGCGGGCTCGTGGTGAAGAGCAGCGCTTCGTCGAGCGAGGCGCATTTGCGCGTCATCAATTTCCGCTCGCCGGCGGGCCCACGATATTTTGCGCCCGCGCCGTCGCCGGTAAAGCGTTCGCCGATGAACGGCTGCGCCATCATGCCGTAAACGGGCGCTTCATCCTTGCACAGTCCGATCAGCGTGCCCCAGACCGGCATGCCGGCGATGAAAGATTTCGTGCCGTCGATCGGGTCCAGCACCCATGTGTAAGGTGCGTCGCTTTTAACGTCGTCGAATTCCTCGCCGATGATCCCGTGCGCCGGAAAGTGCTCGCGGATGAGTGCGCGCATCGCCGTCTCCGCCGCGCGGTCGGCGGCGGTGACGGGATCGAAGGCGCCTTTCAGTTTTTTATTTTCGACGGAGAGCGCCGTGCGGAAGAAAGGCAGAATCGCTTCGCCCGCAACCGTCGCAAGCTCATCGACAAATGCTGCGAAATCGACGGCGCCCATGATGCCTAGTTGCCGAATGCGCGCGTGTTGCAGGCAGGAATGAGTGCGCGAATTGCCCGCGTCGTCTCATTGTCTTTGTTGTTCGCGAAGTTTTCGTTGAATTGGCTGAAGCTGGGTTCGACCTTCTCGGCTCCCGAACAGGCGCAGGAACAATAATTGCCGCAGAGGCCGCGCTGCGACTCGACGACATTGGGATTTTTCTCGCAGGTTCCAACGCAGTCGCGAACGCACGAGCTACGCTCAGCTTCGGTCCATTGCGCTTGAGTGGGTTGCGCAAGCGTCGCAAGTGCGGCGATGAAAACGGCGAGGATGATTTTGCGTGACATGCGAAAATCCCGTTAATGTTTAGCGCGGTGCGAAGGCTTTACGGTTACAAACCGGTGCCAGTTCGGTGAACTGCTTGAGCTCGGGCGTTTGCTTGCGCGCCTCGAAGTCTTTCATGAGTTGATCGAACTGCGCTTCATTGAACAGCTTCTGGCCTTCCGAGAGAACGCAGAGGCAATAGTCGTCGCATTGCGGGCGCTGCGCTTCCGGCACACGTGGATTTTTGCGGCAGGCATCGAGGCAATCGTTCGTGAAATCGGCGCGCTGTTTGCCGTTCCACTGCGCCGCCGCTGGAAATGCGAAAGACACGCTAAAGATCGCGCAAGCGGCGATCAGCATCGCTCTTTGGGGCTTCATCGAATATCTCCAGGAAAAGACCGTCGCAATGTAGCGGGGGCCATGTGATTCCGGCAACGGCTCACTGCGCCGCGGATGGTTGAAGTCGCGGAGCAAGCGTGGCACTCGCTTGGGCGGCAAAACAGGGCGAATGCCCGGATCAAGCCATGGGGAGAGACGCGTGAAGCGCGATGAGAACGCCGCCGGTGGCCCCGGCGCGCCGTCCGGCATGCAGCTCGATCTCCGGGCGGGCATCTGGCTCGTCGTCGTGCTGTCCAGCGCGCAGCTTGTGAGCCAGTTCCTGCGCAGCGCGATCAGCGTGATTGCGCCCAATCTTGCCGCCGAACTGAATATCAGCGCAGCCGGTCTCGCGTTGCTTTCCAGTTCCTTCTTTCTTGCCTTTGCGATCGCGCAGATTCCGGTCGGCATGCTGATCGACCGCTTCGGCCCGCGTCAGACCATGCTGTGGTCGACCGCGCTTGCGCTTGCCGGCTGCCTCGTTTTCGCATTCGGAACGGATCTGAACACGCTCGTGCTCGGCCGTGTGTTGATGGCGCTCGGCTGTTCGAGTTTCTATGTCGCGCCGCTTGCGATCTATTCACGCTGGTTCAAGCCGAAATATTTCTCGACCGTCATCGGCGTCCAGCTTGGGCTTTCGGGTCTGGGGCTGCTCGCCGCGACGTCCCCTCTTGCGTTTGCCGCATCGACCATCGGCTGGCGCTGGAGCTTCATCATTGTCGCCGTGCTGGCGGGGCTCTCCGGATTGCTCGTGCTCTGGTGGGTGAGCGACGATCCGCCGGGTGCGCCCCAAGCGGAACACAAGAAAGAGAATCTTGCGGAGAGTTTTCGCGGGCTGCTCGCCGTGACGCGCACGCCGTCGTTCTGGCCGATCTTCATTATGTTCGTCACCAACTATGCGGTGGTGATCACGATCCTCGGCCTCTGGGGCGGGCCCTATCTTGCGCACGTCTATGGCCACGATCTCGAGACGCGCGGCTTTTATCTTCTGGTACTCGCGGTATCGAGCATGGTTTCGGTGTTCGTCTGGGGTCCCGCTGACCGGCTGTTCGGCAATTACCGTACGCCGGTTCTGCTCGGGGCATTCGGCACGCTCGCGATGCTGGTCTGGATCATCGTCGCCGGAAAAATGAGTCCGACGGCGCTGTTCGTGTGGTTCGCACTTTATGGATTTGTCACGGCTTATCCGCCGGTGCTTACCGCGCAGGGCCGCGCACTGTTTCCGCCCGAACTGGTCGGCCGCGGACTGACACTCTTCAATCTCGCGACCATGGGCGGCGTATTTATTTTTCAGTTCGTGACCGGCGTGGTCATCGAGTTCATGGCGCCGAATCAGACCGTCTATCCGCTCGTGGCCTATCAGGCGGCGTTTGCGATCCAGGCGGTGCTGCTCGCGATTTCTATCGGATGCTACCTTTTGGCTAGGGATCGCGGGCGTCCGGTATAAACGCTTGATTCCGTTACGGTTTGCGCCCGGACAGGGACCATTCGATCCCGGAAAAGTTATGTAAGGAGTGCTTGCTTATTTTGCGGTGCGGGATCATATTATTGCGGTGCGATACGCGATGGCGTCGCGTTTTCGCCGCCCTCCTTGGGCGTTTCCTCCCTAGACTTGGGCCGCTACAGGCAACTGTAGCGGCCTCTTTCTTTTCAGGGGTAGCCGTTACTCAGCCGCGTCCGGCAGGGGTTCGGCATCTGCCAGCGTGAATGCGGCAGCGGCTTCGACCATGCGGCCGAGATCCGCTTTGAGCTTCTCGAAACCGGCGGTCTTCAGATAGCGCGCTTCATCCATGTAAAGCGCGCGGTTCACTTCGATCTGCAGCGCATGAAGGCCGGTAGCGGGATCGCCGTAATGCTCGGTGATGAAGCCGCCGGCGTAAGGCTTGTTTCGCAAAACGATATAGCCCTGTGCGCGCAGCGTGCGCTCGATCATCTCGGTAATCGCGGACGAGCAACTCGTACCGTAGCGGTCGCCGAGCACGATGTCGGCGCGCGGGCGTTCGTCGCGGCCTCCGGCATTCGACGGCATCGAATGGCAGTCCAGCAGAAGCGCGAAGCCATACTGCTTCTGCGCGCGGGTCACGAGTTTGCGGAGCGTGCGGTGATAGGGCTTGTAGAACTGCTCGATCCGCGCGAGCGCCTCCGTGACCGGAATGCGCTTCGGATAGATTTCGCGTGCGTCGCCGACGACACGGGCGACAGTGCCTAAGCCACCGGCCACTCGCAGCGAGCGGGTATTTGCGAAGGCGGGAAGGCGGCCCTCGAACATGCGCGGGTCGAGTTCGTAGGGCTCGCGGTTCACGTCGAGATAGGCGCGCGGGAAATGCGCGCGCATCAGCGGCACGCCCGCGGATGTGGCGTCCGAAAAAAGTTCGTCCACGAAAGTGTCTTCGGACCGCCGCAGCGTCTCGAGCTCGAGCCGGCTCTGGCGCAGAAATGCCGCCGGATAGGCGCGGCCGCTATGGGGCGAGTTGCATACGACCGGGCTCGCCGAGGCGTTCGGTTCCTCGACATCGAAGGCCGGGGCCAGTTCCTCGACAACCGTGGCGGTCATTTCAGGGGAAGTCCGGAATTAAGGAAAACGTCAGTTTCCCGGTTCTGGCAGGGCCAAATGGCCTTGTGAAGACCGAGGCTTTCTTTATGCACCTTCACCGGCCATTTACCGGGCCGCCCCCAAATGGGCGCCTTAAAGGGGCCAAAACCGCCGGGACGTTAAGGGGCACTATGCCGAAGATTCTGCTCGCCGAAGACGACAACGATATGCGCCGTTTCCTCGTGAAAGCGCTGGTCAACGCCGGCTATGAAGTCGCGCATTTCGACAATGGCCGCTCGGCCTATCAGCGGCTGCGCGAGGAGCCCTTCGAACTGCTTTTGACCGACATCGTCATGCCGGAAATGGACGGGATCGAGCTTGCCCGCCGGGCCACCGAACTCGACCCGGACATCAAGGTCATGTTCATCACGGGTTTCGCGGCCGTCACGCTGGAAGCCCAGAACAAGAAGACGCCGGAGGACTCCAAGGTTCTCTCCAAGCCCTTCCATCTCAAGGACCTCGTAAACGAGGTCCAGAAGATGCTGGCCGCAGCCTAAAACCGCTTCTTGCCCGCCCCGGAAGCAGCCGATATAGGGGGCGTCCCTTCGGATGCGCGCGTAGCTCAGCGGTAGAGCACTACCTTGACATGGTAGGGGTCACAGGTTCGATCCCTGTCGCGCGCACCATTTTCCTCTCGGGACGGCCCGAGTTGAATCCCAAACAGGCAGGGACGACCCTCCAAATAAAGGAGTGTCCTCATGGCTTGGTTCTCGCTTTTCGTTGCAGGCCTTTTCGAAATCGGCTGGGCGATCGGCCTTAAATACACCGACGGATTTTCAAAGCTCTGGCCTTCGGTCTGGACGATCGTATCGATGATCGTCTCGCTGCTCTTTCTCGAATATGCGCTGCGCACGCTTCCGGTAGGCACCGCTTACGCAGTCTGGGTCGGCATTGGTGCGGTCGGCACCGCCATTCTCGGCATGTGGCTCTTCAACGAGTCGCGAGACATTGCGCGGATCATTTGTCTGTTGCTGATCGTCGCGGGCGTGATCGGATTGAAGTTCGTGACGCCGAGTGCGAGTTAGGCAGCAGTTACTCCGCCGCTTCGGGTCGCTGCTTCAACGACTTTCCGACAAACGCGGGAAGCTGGAAATTCTTGCGGTAGTCGCCGGGCGACATGCCAGAGGTACGCTTGAAGAGACGGCGGAACGAGGCGGCATCTTCATATCCGACTTCGCGGCCGATTTGTTCGGCGGGGGTGTCGGTCGTTTCCAAAAGCTGCTTCGCTTCTTCGATGCGCAGCGCCTGGATGTATCCGAGCGGCGCATAGCCGGTTGCCGCCTTGAAGCGGCGGTCGAAGGTGCGCTTGGGTAATCCTGACTGCGCGGCCATTTCTGTCACTGCGTCGGCGCGCTCGTAATGGTTTGCAATCCACTCCTGACATTTCAGGATCGCCGCGTCGCCGTGGTTGATGTTCTGGTTCATCGAAGCGAAGGGAAGCTGGCCGTCGCGGTGCCACTGAAACAGGAAAAACTTCGAGAGACGCAGCGCCTCCTCGGTGCCGGCATATTTCGCAATCAGCATCAGGCATAAATCCTGCCAGGACGATGCGCCGCCTGAACACACGACTTTGTGGCCTGCGCCGCTTTGCACGACCACGCGGTCCATGTGCAGTTGAACATCAGGAAATTCACGCTCGAACAACGGCACGTGCATCCAGTGCGTTGTCGCCTGCGCATCCTTCAAGAGCCCGGCTTCGGCAAGCACCAGCGGTCCGCCGCAAGACGCGTAAAGCAGCGCGCCATTCGCGTGCATCCGCTTAATCCATTCGATTAGGCGCCGGTCGAGCGCGCGCAAATCTTCCGCCGCATTCACGACGATGTTCGCGACATACACGATGTCGGTTGCTGTCACGTCGTCGATCGAGTCTTGCGGCAGGATCGAAACGCCGGTCGCAAGCTTGATGGGATCGTGCGTGGCACCGACGATGCGCGGCTCGAAATGCGGCTGGTCCGGCCCCTTGCCGTAGCGTCCTGAAAACCAAAGCACGTCGTAGACGCCGTAGATCATCGACGGGTCGCATTCCGGAAAGACGACAAGACTTACGTGGACCGGCTTTTTCGGCATGGCGGCGTTGCTTCAAGCGGCTGCGTGGCTCAAATGGCTCCTATCCGACAATTCTGCCTCTCTCCCTCGCAGTCAATGGCTTCTAAGCACGCGCTTCAAACGGGAGCGCATTGGGCGCCTTCCGCATTCATTTTTGAGGAAAACGATGAATCTCGATCAATCCAAGCTCGAGCCATTGCTCGGGCAGGTCGTCAACGAATTGGGTGCGGCGCAGAACGCAGCTTTGGTCATTGTCGGCGACAAACTCGGCTTGTTCCGCGCACTGGCCGACGAGCCTGCGTCTCCGGCTGAGCTTGCGAGCAAAACCGGTACGGTCGAGCGTTACGTGCGCGAGTGGCTCTCGGCGCAAGCTGCGAGCGGCTATGCGAGCTACGACGCAAAGACCCGGAAGTTCTCGCTGACGCCGGAACAGGCAGCGGTGTTCGCAGTCGAAGGGCCCTTCAACATGGCGGGCGGGTTCACGGCATTGCCTTCGGCCTATGAAGATCACGGCAGGCTCGCGGAAGCTTTCAAGAGCGGCGAGGGTCTGGGCTGGGGCTCACGCTGTAACTGTTTGTTCTGCGGCACAGAACGTCTCTTCGCGACAGGCTATCGCGCGAATCTCGTGAGCGAATGGTTGCCCGCGCTCGAGGGCGTCGTCGAGAAGCTGAACGCCGGCGCGAAGGTCGCCGATATCGGCTGCGGTCATGGCGTTTCAACGATCGTGATGGCGGAGGCGTTTCCGAAATCGAACTTCGTCGGTTTCGATTTTCACGACGCGTCGATTGCTCACGCACGCGGATACATCAACGGTCACAAGAACGTCGGCTTTGAAACGGCCCGTGCGCAGACTTTCGGGGGCTCCAGCTATGATTTCGTGACCATGTTCGACGCGCTGCATGACATGGGCGATCCAGTCGGTGCAGCGACGCATATCCGCAAGAAGCTGAAGGACGACGGAACATTGATGATCGTGGAACCGATGGCGCAGGACAATCTTGAGGACAACTTCAATCCTGTCGGCCGGCTGTTCTATGCGGCGTCCACAAACTTCTGTGTACCGGCTTCGCTGAACCAGGAAGTTGGTACCGCGCTCGGCGCACAGGCCGGAGAGAAGAAGTTACGGGAAGTATTGAGTGAAGCGGGTTTCACGCGCATCCGGCGCGCGCATGCGACGCCCTTCAACATCGTACTCGAAGCACGTCCATAACGAGGATGAAGGTGGGGATAGAAATCTCTCCACCTTCGTCGCAAGAAATAATAGCCAGTTAGCTATCGCTCTCAATAATCTGGCGCAGCGCTGAAACATGCTTGTTAAATGCGTTGCGGCCGGCGGCACTCGCAGTCACCGTGGTCTGCGGCTTCTTGCCGACAAAGGCTTTCGTGACTGCAACATAGTTTGCTTTCGAGAGCGTCTCGATGTGCGCGCCGAGATTGCCGTCGGTGGCGCCCGTCAGTTTTTTCAGGTGAGAAAATTCCAGGCCCTTGCCCTTCGGCAACGCGTTCAACGCGGCCATGATTTTCAGGCGCAACGGCTGGTGAATGACGTCGTCGAGTTCCGCCACTCTGCTAGCTCCGCCGCATCCAGAAGCCGCCGAGGACTAGACCCATGCCGTTGACGAAAGCCATCCACAAAGGAAACCAGTCGCCGGCGTAAAAATATCCGATGAAGGTCAGCGCCATCACCGCTGTGCCGATTGCGACAAACGCCCAGCCCAGCCACAGGCCGAGCAGGATATAGGGCAGCATGAAGTAGCTCGTCCAAAACGCGCCAAGCTGACGGGCGTTGAACTGGCCGATGCCTACGCTCCACACAAATCCGAACGCGATGAAGAGCACGAAGGCCGCGAATATTCTTGGGTTGAAGTTGTTCACGCCTTCGCGCTTTACGGTAACCCGGCCGATTACGACCGATCCGGCGATCCCCAGGATCATGATTGCAATCCAGACATAGCGTGACTGTTGCGGTGCCAGGAACGTGACGAGGTGGCCCACGAAGGTCAGCGCACCCCACAAGATCAGCATTGCGCTGGTGCGGCGATAAAACAGAGATTGGCGCACGCGGGCGCCAATCTCGTTAATTTCGGCGAGCGCCGAACTCGCCTGACCTTTGTCGATCATGAACCCTCACCGAGTTGCGACATCCTGTGCCACAACATCGGTGAAACGCGCGCTACTGACAACATCCATGTGATTGGCGCCTTCCAGAATCCGGATATCCATTTTCGCGGCGGTGCCTTTGACGGCTTCCTCGTATTTCTGCGCAAACATCAGTTCGTCGTTTGCGCCTGCGATCAGAGTCATCGGTCCTTTGACGCCGTTCAGGTCCGCGTGGAAGTCGCGCCGCGCGCCGAAATTCAGCAGCAGACGGAAGGAATACTGCGACGTCAGGACATTTTGCAGTTTCTCCGGTGTTGCAAATGCGATCACCGGCAATCCTTCGCAGCAGATGATTCCCGCGTTGTGGAGGATGGCTAAACCGATAATCCGCGGAATGCTGGGGCTCGCCCAACCGCCTGCGTTCGGACGCGTCGAAGGCGAGTTGATGCCGAGCATCGGCGAGAGCAGCACCGTCCGCACAAACAGGTTTTGGTTCGCTGAGCCGGCAACCCGGAGGGCAAAGCCGCCGCCGCTCGAATGACCGACCAGCGTCAGTGGCGAGGAAATGCCGCTGCTGCGGATGTGCGCAACGAGATCAGCCATGTCGTTGTCGAGCTGGCCGATATAGCCGATGTCGCCCAGCGTGCCCGATGCGCCGTGGCCGCGAATATCCGGCACGAAACTCTCGACACCGCGCGCCGCCAGCGCTTTTGCCAGCGGATGCATCGCGATGCTGGAGCCGGACGAGCCGTGAATCAGCACAGCGACCCGGCCCGTGGTCGGACCGTTTGCTGTGTAGTGGCGGTAGGAAAGGTGAGATCCGTCGCGCGCGCGGAACGTGCGCAAAGGCGGGATGCCTTGGTTATCTGCGTCACGCACAGCGTCTGCAATGAATGGCAGAGGCGCCGGTCTTGTCACTGGCGTCGCGATCATCGCAATCAGCACCAGCGCAACTACGCCGACTGCGGCCAGCAGCCAGCGAACCACTCTCAAACTTCCCCAAAGGACGCGCATAAATCTCTCCCGATCGGCTTTTCAGCGGTTAATATAGAGTACTCTGTATTACAGAGTATTAGAGAAAGCAAGAGCCTTTACGGGCAGGGCCGCTATCGCTGGGTCGATCGGGTCAGGTTGAAAGGGTCAAGCTGGACAGCGCGAAATTATTGAAAGCGCGGCCAGAGGCCGAAGCCGTAATCGGCAAGATAAATGCCGAGCACGAGGCCGATGATGCCGCTCGCCAGAAAAAAGTACGGGCGGTTCACGGCATTGATGAAGCGCGCGGTGTATTTCTCAGGAAGCAAAAGATAGCTGCCGCCTTCTAGCACAAAGACCCAGCCGAGAACGGTGATCACCGCTGCCGGCAGCGGGCTCCAGAAGTTATGGCCGATCACGATGAAGAGGCCCGCGACCAATTCCGAAAAGGAAATGACGAGGCGCAACAGATCCTGCTGCAAGAAATCGCGCGTGATCTTCGCGAAGAAGTCGCGCTTCGTCAGCAGCGCAATGCTGACCGCAATCAGTGCGAGACCAAAAACCTTGGCGAGCAGAAGCGTGAGCGTCATGAAAGTCCCCTCAAGACACTATGTAACGCGATGTAACGCGCGGCACGATCATAAGTTCCGTAGCCGACATTAGAGTTTGTAGAGATACATCACGAACGGTTCGCCATTTGCGCCGCGCGACTCGTAAAGGCGCTTGGCCGGGGCATTGTCCTGTTCGGTGCCGACCCAGGCTTCCGCGCAGCCTTCTTCGCGCCCGAGTTTGAAAAGCGCATCGAGCAGCCGCTTCGCAACACCCTGCTGTTGGAATTCGGGCGTGACGCCGACCTCGTCGATATAGAGTTCGGTGACTTTGTCGGGATGACGGTGAATGACTGCCGCGGCCTGCGCGATGACGACGTCCTCGCAAATCGCTACGAAAAGAAAATGCCCGGGCTCGCGCAAGTAAGCGGCGAGACGTTTTTTATGGATGGGTTCGTCAAAGACGTCCGCGGCGACGCGATCGAGAACGGATGCGTCGCCGGGACCGAGCCGTTTAATATCGATTTTCGCCAATTATTTTTCCGCAAGCCCCTTGAGTTGCAGGAGCCCTTTCTCAAATTCGTTGCCGACCATTTTATCGAACGACATGAAGATCGACATTATTTTGCTCATGAACGGCATGGGACCATAGATCGCCCAGGTGACGTTCGTGCCGTTTCCCGCGGGACGTAAAATATATTCGATATGGTTGCTTACCTGCATCGGACGGAAGAAATCGATGTTCGCCTCGATTTTCGAATGCGGCGTTACCGAAGTGATTTCCTGCCGGCCGGCACCAATCTCTTTGTTGCCGTCCCACGCGTAAACGGCGCCGACGCCTTTCTCGGCACCCGAATAGGTGCGCTTCATGCCCGGATCTTTCTGGTCCCACGGCGACCACAAGCGTTGCTGCCGCAGGTCTTCGAAATACGGAAAGATTTTTGCTGCGGGTGCTGCGATCTCGATCGAACGCTCGACGCGGAAACTGTTCGGTTTCGTCGCGGCGAGGATGAGCACGATGATCACCGCAGCAATCATCACGGCACCGATCCCGAGCACGATATAAAATGGGGTCATCATCATTGGCTTTCTCCTCGCCCGCGAAACATCACTTAACGAACGGGAGCAGCGCTCTTATGCGCGGGTCCCGGAACCAGAGTCCGCCCCAGATCAGCAACGAAAGATAGAGGCCGAAGAAGGTGTGCGTGAAGAGCGGACTTTGCGCGAGCACATGCGCATACATCGCGCCGCCGATGTAGCCGGTGAGCAGGATTGCGCCGAACACGGCCGTCGCCGGAATGGCGTAAAGCAACGTGCAGCCGACGGTGAGTACGCCGAGCAGGAAAATCACGCGCACGGGAATGCCGAGCTGCTGCGAGGTGGTAATCACCACGTCGAGCGGGATCAGTTTGATGATCCCGTCGAGCAGCAGGAAGGCGATCACGAGTCCGCTCATGATCCATCCGATGATGGTGTAGCGCCTGGATTGCATCGCGCTTCAGCCCTTTTGCGCCGGCGTATGCGCGAAGCTCCAGCTATGGCCGAACGGATCGACCACCTGCGCGTAACGGTCGCCCCAGAAAGCGTTGTGCGGCTCGACGATGGTGACTGCGCCCGCATCCTTCGCGCGCTGAAAGGCAGCGTCGCAGTCCTTCACGTTGATGTGCACGGTCGTCGAGGTGCTGCCGATGCGCGCCGGTGCGCCCACCTTGTCCGGATGGCATTCCTTATATTCCGGGAAGTCGTCGTGGATGAAGACCTGCGCGCCGCCGATGTCGATTGCCGCATGCATCAGCCGTTTGCCGTCTTCGTGCGGTACGCGCATCACTTCGGTGGCCCCCAGCGCCTTCTTGTAAAATTCCACGGCGTCCGCGGCGCCCTGAATGCAAAGATGCGGAAAGATGGTTTGTGCAGTCATGGTCTCTACTCCTCTTTTTCTGATTACTTGATCGTGCGTTCGCAGCGCTCGAGGCTCTGCGACCAGCCGATGTCCATGCGCTGCGCCGCTTCTGCGAAGGCGGGCGCGACATCGAGCACATAGAGATGAACGGTGACGAGCGTTTTGCCGTCCTGTTCGGTGAAAGTCGCGGTGACGCGATCTTCGATCGTGGTCTTGTCGTTCGCAGGGTTATAGCCGCGCGCACGCATGACAATGCGCGACGGCGCTTCGACGGCTTCGACTTCGCCGTCGAGCGGAAACATCTTGCCGTCGCTTACGCGGATCATCTCGATATAGATTCTGCCGCCCGGGCGCGGGTCGATTTCGCAGCGCGGGTTGGTGAAGCCGTTCGGCCCCCACCATTGCGCGAGCTTTTCCGGTTTCACCCAAGCGTTGAACACTCGTGCACGCGGCGCGTCGATGATGCGCGTGACGACAACTTCCTTGCCGATCATCGTTTCGATTTTTGCAGCAGCAGTCACTTCACGCGCTCCTCTTTCTGGTTTGTGTCAGGTCACGATGGTCTTGAAGCCGCCCCAGATCATGCGCTTGGCATCGAACGGCATTTTCTTGGGATCCATCATTCCGTCGAAGCGCTTGTCATTCATGCACTTCTTGTTCACGGCGTCGCGGTGCTTGCGCGACTTGTAGGTGATGAAGGAGAAGATCACGGTCTCGTTCGGCTTGCGCTTTACGGCGCGGGGAAACGAGGTCCGCTTGCCCCAGCTCACGTCATCGGCGACGCATTCGCGATAATCGAGCGCACCGTGCTCGCGCCAGACTTTGGAGCCAAGCTTCGCCATTTTCTTGTAGGCAGCGAGCTTGTTCTTCGGGACCGCGATGATAAATCCGTCGACATATTCCATTGTTCTTCTCCTTGATTACATTCTGTTTCGAATTACGCGGCGGCCTTGCCGCGATAGGCTGCTTCGATGTCGGCGATGATGAACTTCTTCATTTTCATGAAGGCATCCATCACGCGCTTGGCCTGATCCGGCGTTCCTTCTGCCAGGATCTTCGGCATCATTGCGGGAAAGACCTGCCACGAAAGACCGAATCGATCCTTCAACCAGCCGCAGGGACCTTCCTCGCCGCCGCCTTCGCGCAGCTTATTCCAGAAATAGTCGATCTCTTCCTGCGTCTCGCACATCAACTGAAACGAAACCGCTTCCGAGAATTTGAATTGCGGGCCGGCGTTCAGCGCGACGAAGGGCTGACCGTTGATTTCGAACTCGGCAGTCAGAACCTTGCCGGCATCCATGCCGTGCGTTTCTTTGCCGGTGTCCGGGTAATACGCGATCTTGCCGAGCTTCGAGTTCGGGAAGACGGAGACATAAAAGTCCGCCGCTTCTTTGCCATTGCCGTCGAACCAGAGACACGGCGTGATCTTGCCTGCGAGTTTCATAATTGTACTCCTTTCACTTCTGTTGGTTCAGCGCGCGGGCCGCAACATGGGGGTGAGTCGCGGGGATGAGCCTTGCTGAATAATACCCATCACTTTGAAGCCGTAGCGTTCGTAAAATGGAACGTTCGCGGGATTACTTGATTCGAGATACGCGGGGAGGCCGCTCTCGTCGCAACGCTTCATCGCGTGCGCCATGAGGGACGCGCCATAACCTTTCCCTCGTTGCGCGGGATCGGCGCCAATCAGCGGCAGATACCAATGCGGATCCTTGGGATGGAATTTATCCATCTGCTGGAAAAGTCCTTCGCCCTCTTTCTCTTCTTCCGGAGTGCGTTCCAGCTTTTCAATGATTTCCATCATCGCACCGACATCAGGTTCAACGTTCGGCGGCAGCCATAAAGCGACGGCACCGAAGTCGCCGGCGACATCGGCAGTACCGTGGGCAAATGCGTTGCCTCCAAATGCGCGAATGAAGTCTTCCGCAATGTTCATGTAATGCGCCGGATCTTTGAAGCTCCAGCGCATCATCGGGTCGCTCGCGAAAGCAAGCGCGACGGTCGCGATCGCCTTCGCCTCGTCGGCTTTGCCGGCGGTGACGACTTTCACGGAAGCGTTCTGTACAGGGCGCACGAGAAATCCTTACGCTGCCAGTGCATCCGGGACGGGATAAGGATCGCGCCACGCCGGCAGTTCGTTGAGCCGGTCGTGCCAGCGCGCGACGTTGGGAAATTCGGAAAGCGGAATCTGTGCTTTCTTCGCATAGGGCAGCGTTACGCCGACCGAGAAATCCGCGATGGTGAGTTGATCGCCGAGCAGAAATTTCTTGTTCGCGAGATGCTCATCGAGAATCTTGGCGAAGAGACGGAACTGCTCCTGCGAAGATTTTACCGCCGCCGGGTCGGCGTCGCCGAGGCCGATCCACGGCTTGATGCAGAACTCGAAATAGAGGCTGCCGCCGTGGCGCGTGAAATGCTGCGTGCCCCAGGAAAGCCAGCGCATCACTTCGATCTGCTTGTCGCCTTCGGGCAATAAATCCGAGCCCGCGAAGCGCGCGAGATAGGCCATGATCGCGTCGGCTTCCCAGATCACGAAATCTTCGGAAACGACAAGTGTCGGGACCTTGCCGTTCGGATTCATCGCGAGATATTCCGGGTTCTTGTGCGCGCCCTTGGTGAGTTCGACGCGGACGTATTCAACCGGCGAGTTGAGATATTTTGCAACCGCGCAGGCTTTCCGCGGGTTCAGCGTTTCTGCGTAATAGAGTTTCATCTTCATCGTCCTCATTCGAATTGCGCTGCGAGTTTTTCGAGTGTGCCCGTCCAGCCGCGCATATGGCCTTCGGCCGCGGCCTGATCGAAGAATTGTTCGTGCAGGAGCGTCAGCATCGAGCCTTCGCCGTCCGGGCGAATGCTGATGGTCACCAGCGACTCGCGTTCCGGCGTCGAATGCCATGCCCACGAGAATTGCAGCCGCTCATGCGGGAATACTTCGCGATAGGTGCCGCCAACTTTGTGGAAGTCGCCGTCGTTCGTATTGAAGCTCACCCAGAATTTGCCGCCGACGCGCACGTCGAGCTCCGCTTTCACGGTGTCGAGCAAGGTCTGTTGCGGGCCGAACCAGCGCACTATTTTTTGCGGGTCGGTCCAGGCTTTGAAGACTTGCTCTGGTTTTCCGTTGAGGTGGCGCTTGAGGGTGATGCTTGGTTTGGCGAGCATTGTTCTTCCTCGATGAACTTGGCGAGACGGTCGAGTTGTTGTGTCCAGAATTGCTGGTAGCGGTGGAGCCATTGCATCGCTTCCTCCATCGGGCCGGCGGAGAGCTGCACCGCCACAGTGCGCCCGGTCTTGGTGCGCGTAATCAGTCCGGCGTCGTTGAGCACGTCGAGATGCTTCATCACGGCGGGGAGCGACATGGAGAACGGCTGCGCGAGTTCGCTCACCGAAATCGCGTCGCGCTCGGTAAGCCGCGCAAGCAGCGCCCGGCGCGTGGGATCCGAAAGTGCTGCAAAGGTGCTGTCGAGGGTGGGAGTTGCCATCTTTCAGCTTTCGACGGGAATGATGAGCTGGATGTCGCCGCGTGCAGTCTGCGGATCGAAATTCTTGCCGTAACGCTCGATGAGATCGAAGGGCCGCAGCGGCAGGAGCCGGTGGCCGGATTCCGGCAACCATTTTGTGAGCGCGGTACTCGTCGTGTGCGAGATTTCGTTCGCCGATCCGTCGTGTTCGACGACTGCGCATGTCATCGGCGGCAGGCGAAGTTCGGTAAGCCCCGCAGGGATCGTGTCCTTCGCGCCGATTTCCACGCCGCTGAAATATTCGTCTTCGCCGCTATTCCCGAAGAGGCCGATGTGAACGCCGTACATGACGGGACCCGCGGCGAGCAGCTTGCCGCCCGCACCGTGGGCGAATTCCTGCCATTGCTTGGCGAGAAGCAGCATCGCCTCCGGGGTGGCCGGATAGCGGCGGGACAGGCCGGCCAGACGGAGCGCGGGCATATGCGCGATCCGGAGGCTCCGGCTTTCCGTATTTAAGGCCTGTTTCATGACGCTATCCGGCTCCGGGGAGGGCGGTTTAATACTTAACTGTTCGGTTAAGTAATAGCGATGGGGCGACGAGTCAAGCGGCGAAAAGCAGGAACTCGCGCGCTCCAGATTTCAGCCCGCAAATGAGGGCAAAAGAGGTTTGACAGGGCCGGGGGCGGCCCCTAGAAACCCGGCCGAACCCAAGGATTCCGACGATGAAAGTCCGTAATTCGCTGCGCTCGCTGCGCACCCGCCACCGGGACAACCGGCTCGTGCGGCGCAAAGGCCGCGTCTACATCATCAACAAGACGCAGAAGCGCTTCAAAGCCCGCCAGGGCTAAGCCTCGCCTGCCTGACAGATTTTTGCCGGCGCACGGAAACGTGCGCCGGATTTCGTTTGCCTGCGGCGATTTCGGGCTTGCGGCGGGGGCTCCCGGGCATAGACTCCGAAACATGAAGCTCTTTCGAGTCTTCTTGATTGTCGCGCTCATCGCAGCGCCGTTCGCCGCGCAGCCGTTGCTCGCGCAGGCAGGTCCCGGCGCCGAGCAAAAGGCGCCGCCGAATAAAACCAAGCGCGCCCAGAAGCAGAAAAAACAACTCGACCGCACGCAGCAGCTCGATGGGCTCTTCGTCGCGCTGAAGGCTGCACCGAATGCGCAGATCGCGAAGCAGATCGAAAAGCGGATCGAACTGACGCTCGCCGTCACCGAAAGCGACACACTCAATCTGCTGATGGTTCGTGCGCAGACGACGATGGAAGCGAAAGAATTCAAGACCGCGATGGAGCTTCTCGACTCCATCATCCAGATCAATCCGCGCTACACCGAAGCCTGGGCGCGCCGCGCGACGCTGCATTTCGCGCAAAAAGATCTCTATCGCTCGCTTGCCGACTTGCGCGTGGTGATCGGGCAGGAGCCGCGGCACTATCAGGCGCTCGCGGGGCTCGGCGTGATCCTGCAGGATATCGGCGAAGAGAAGCGAGCGCTGGAAGCCTATCGCCGCGCGCTCGAGATCAATCCGCATCTCGAGAATATTCCCGATATCGTGCGGCGGCTGAAGCTCAAGGTCGAAGGCCGGGATATTTAATCGACGTTGCCGTCGTCGGAGATATAGGCGATCCGCACCATGTTGGTCGCGCCCGGCGTGCCGAGCGGAACGCCCGCAACCAAAATCACCCGCTGACCGACCTTCACGATGCCTTCCCGGAACGCGATCGCGCAGGCGCGCTTGATGGTGACGTCGATGTCCTTCTCGTCGCCCATGAAAGCGCAATGCGCATCCCAGAGCAGCGACAGACGGCGCACGGTTTCGATTTTCGGCGATAGCGCGATGATCGGCGGCTTCGGGCGCTCGCGTGCGACGCGCATCGCGGTCGCGCCGGAACTGGTCAGGCAGAGAATGGCTGCGAGATCGAGCGTCTCCGCGATCTGGCGGGCGGCTGCGGAAATAGCGTCGGCACCGGTCGCTTCCGGCGCCACGCGTTGGGCTGCGAGACCGTCAAAATATTCGGACTCGCGTTCCACTTCTTCCGCGATCCTGTTCATCGTCTCGACCGCAAGAACGGGATGCGCGCCGGCCGCGGATTCCGCCGATAGCATCACTGCGTCCGCGCCTTCATAAACCGCGTTCGCGACGTCGGAGACTTCCGCGCGGGTCGGAATCGGAGTCGTAATCATCGATTCCAGCATCTGCGTTGCGACCACGACCGGCTTGCCCGCGCGCCGCGCCGCACTGATGATTTTGCGCTGGAGCGCAGGTACGCGCTCAAGCGGCATCTCTACGCCGAGATCGCCGCGCGCAACCATCAAAGCATCGGAAAGTTCGAGAATTCCTTCGAGCGCGCTGATCGCCTGCGGCTTTTCGATTTTCGAAAGGACCGCCGCGCGGCCACGCACAAGCTTCTTTGCTTCAGCAACGTCGTCTGCCCGCTGGATGAAAGAAAGTGCAATCCAATCGACGCCCGCTTCCAGACAGGCTTCGAGATCGCCGCGGTCTTTCGGCGTCAGCGCCGACACATTGAGAATGGAGTCGGGAAGACTGACACCCTTGCGGTCGGAGACGCGGCCCGCGACATCGACGCGCGCGACCGTGCGGTTGTGCGTCGCTTCGGTCACCGTGAGCTTTACCTTGCCGTCGTCGATCAGCAGACGATGGCCCGGACGTAAAGCTTCGAGAATTTCGGGATGCGGAAGATGCGCTCGCTTCTCGCTGCCGGGCGCAGGATCGGAATCGAGCACGAAGGTCGCGCCCGCTTCGAGTTGCGCGCCGCCGTTCCTGAACGCGCCGAGCCGCAGCTTCGGTCCCTGCAAATCCGCGAGAATGCCGATCGGGCGGCCGTTGCGCTCTTCGATCGTGCGGATGGTATTTACGAACGCACGCATGGCTTCATGCGGCGTGTGACTCATATTGATGCGGAAGACGTCTACACCAGCCTGAAAAAGTTTTTCTATCGTGGCGGGCTCCGACGAAGCGGGACCGAGCGTTGCCACGATTTTGGTACGGCGCTGACGTCTCATTTCTTCTTCTGGTTCGGACCGGGCTGGATATTCGGGCCGCGAAGGCCCTGCGGAGTCTGGTTCTGCTCGGTGAGCTGCACGGTCCAGTTTTTCTGGTCCAGCGTATCGACCTCGAAGAATCCCGTACGATTATAACCGCGTGCGAGACAATCCGCGATGCCCTGAATGGAGAATTCTTTGTCGCGCGTGCAGAGAAACGCTTTGCCGGCCCACTCGCCGCCCTGATCGTAGTCCTGCGCGTAAAGATAGTAGTACCGCGCGATCAATGTGCCGCGCACGAGCGTCTCGCAGGTGCCGGGCGGAATATTCCACCAGCCTTCGGTGGTCCAATGCTCGCCGTCCTTGTAGCCCAGCGCGATGCCCACGCGACTCTCTGTGCGATTGCAGATGCGGAAATCGGCAAGCGCCGCGTCCGCGGCGAACAATAGCGCCGCGAGTGCAAGCGAGTATGACGAAATCACGCGAAGGCAACGCATCGAACGAGAAGGCCCCGGTTTCGGCAGACGGCTGTTATTTCTTCCGCGAGGCGGCTTTTTGGCCCCGCGTACTCCTAGCTGTCAACGAGGATAGCCCGGAGATCGTTTACATTCGTGAATGTCGGTCCGGGGTTCAGGAGATCGCCGAGCCGCTCGAAGAAGTGGGTGGAATTGTTCTCACGCAAAATCCCGGCAGGATCGAGGCCGAGTTTCTGCGCACGCGTGAGCGAATCCTCGTCGATGAAGGCGCCTGCGGGATCGTCAGCGCGGCCTGCGCCGCCATCGGTGCCGTCGGTATCGCCGGCGACCGCCGCAATTCCCTTTTCGCGCTTCAGCGCGATGGCTAGCGCCAACGCGTATTCCTGGTTCGGGCCGCCGCGGCCTTTGCCTTTGATCGTGACCGTGAGTTCGCCGCCGGAAAGGATCGCGGCTTTTTTCCCCTCGCGTTTCAGTTTGATCGCAAGTTCTGCGTGCTTGGCCGCGACTTCGCGCGCTTCGCCTTCGAGATCCGCGCCGAGCAATACGGGTTCATAGCCTAACTGCTTCGCGGTTTCGGCGGCGGCTTCCAGCGACGCTTTCGGTGTCGCGACAATCTCGAAACTCGTATTCGCAAAGATTCTGTCGCCAGGCTTCGGTGACTCGTTTGCGGGATTATTCAGCGCGGCAGCAATCGAGGCAGGCGGCGTGATCTTGTATTTTTCTAGAATCTTTTTTGCATCCTCGAGCGTGGTCACATCCGGTACGGTAGGACCGGAGCCGATCACCGACGGATCGTCGCCCGGCACGTCGGAGATTGCGAGCGTGATCACGCGTGCGGGCGCAAGCGCCGCGGTTAGCCTTCCACCCTTGATCCGCGAGAGATGCTTGCGGACGCAATTCATCTCCACGATGTTGGCGCCGCTTCTCAGGAGCGCGCGGGTCAGTTCGCGTTTATCGTCGAGCGATATTCCCTTGGCGGGCGCGATCCAGTTTGCGGAAGCGCCGCCCGACATCAACACCAGCGCGATATCGTCTTTTGTCGCCGTGGCTGCGAGGGCAAGCGTACGCTCGGTTGCAGCGATCCCTTTTTCGTCCGGCACCGGATGTGCCGCTTCCACCATTTCAAGGAGCTGCAGCGGCTTGGTGTAGCCCGGGCGCGCGACAGCAATACCCTTGATGCGGTCGGCGCTTAATGCGTTTCCTGCCGCATAGAAATCTTCGACCGCCTTGGCCATGGAGCCCGCGCCTTTGCCGGCTGCGAAAACCAGCAGGCGTCCGGCAGGCCGGATTTCTTTCAGGCGCGGATTGAGCGTTTCGGCCGGCAGCGCGCGATTGACCGCCGCGTCGTAAATTTTTCTAAGCAGATCGCGATTCATAATGCTGTTGCCGGTGCTTTGGCGCGCGGGCGCGCAACCCAGATACCCAACAATATCAGCGCACCGCCCAAAAGCTGCAACGAGCCGAGCGATTCATTGAGCACGAGCCAGCCGAGTGCCGCGGCACCGACGGCTTCGAGAAAGATGACGAGCGAGGAAAATGTCGCGGGCAATTTTCCGAGCGCGACGGCAAGCAGGCCCTGCCCGAGCACCTGCGAGATGATCGCAAGTGAGAGCAAGGTCAGCCAACCGTTGATCGAGCGCGGCATGAAGTTTGTTTCGAACAGCATCGCAATCACGAACATGCAGACACAGGTGACCGCCGCCGACATGAAGGCAAGCGAGCCCGCGCCGATTCTTGTTCGTGTGCGCGCGTTGCTTACCGCGAGCATATAGAGACCGAAGAAGAGCGACGTGATCAGCGCGTAGCCGTCGCCGAGCAGTCGCTCCGGCGCGAAGCTGTAGCTCTGTCCGATCAGCGCGGCACCGCCAACCAGACAAAGTGCCAAGCCCAAAAAAATGCTTCTTGAGATTTTCTCCCGGAACACGATCCACGCGCCGAAGGCGACCCAGACCGGCGCCATGGTCGCGATGAAGGTAGCATTCGCGACGGTCGTTGCGAGAATGGAGAGATGCCAGAAGAAAAGATCGCCCGCGAAGAAAAGCCCGGAAAGCAAAACCGCGCGGTCGGTCGAGAACATGGCGCGGTTCTCTTTCGGCTCGGTCAGCGCCCACAAGGCGAGAAACGGGAGTGCCAGCGCGCAGCGCCAGAAGGCGCTCGCGAAGGGTCCGACATCGGCAAGCCGCACGAAGATCGGCGAAGCGCCCATCGCGAACGCGCCGATGACGAGCGCGGCGAAGGCGAGGGAGTTCTGGCGTGCGGGAAGGGCGGCGGCGTTCACGAGATACTTCTATTTGTTGCGGAGCTTCGTAAGCCAACCCGGCACGGGTGTCACCCCGCGTATTAACGCTGCGGCGTTGCCGCGCTGGCGCTCGCTGCGTTGCATCATTATTCTTCGCTCATGCTCCAGCGTGTGAGCGATTCCGCCTCCGGCCATGCGGAGTCGTTCGAGATCGTCGAAGGCCCCGCGACCTCGCGATACATCTTCGTTTGCGATCACGCATCGAACGCGATTCCTGCGGAATACGGCAATCTCGGTCTCGACCCGTTACAGCTTCAGCGTCACATCGCCTATGACATCGGTGCAGATGCGCTGACGCGTGCGCTTGCAAAAGAGATGTCGGCACCCGCAGTGCTGTCGCGCTTCTCGCGCTTGCTCATCGACCCGAACCGCGGCGACGACGATCCCACGCTAGTCATGAAACTTTCCGACGGCGCGATTGTGCCCGGCAACGCCAAGGTGGATGACGCGGAAGTTGCGCGCCGCATCGCGCGTTTCTCCGGCCCCTATCACGCAGCCGTGGACAGGGTGATCGACCGCTCGCTTGCAGCGGGCGTCTCGCCAATTCTTTTTTCTCTCCACTCCTTCACGCCGGTCTTTCATGACGGCCCGCGGCCCTGGCATTGCTCGGTGCTGTGGGAGCATGACGGTCGTTTCGCGCTGCCGCTGCTCGACGCATTACGCGCCGAACCGGATATCGTGACCGGAGAGAACGAGCCTTATGCCGGTGCGCTCAAGGGCGACTCCATGACGCGGCACGGCCTCGATCGCGGTCTGCCGCATGCAATCGTCGAAGTGCGGCAGGATCTGCTCGACGATTCGACCGGCATTTCTGCATGGGCGGTACGGTTCTCCCGGATACTCACAGGGCTCGCGGTGAAGTAAGACTCGGCGCCCCTGAGGCATTAGGATATGCCCTCGAGTTCCGGAGTACGCCGCGATGAGCGAAATCGACGACAAAACCCGCACGGAATTGGAGGCAGCCGTATTCCGGCGCCTCGTCGAACATCTCCGCACGCGCGCGGACGTGCAGAACATCGATCTCATGAATCTCGCGGGCTTCTGCCGCAACTGTCTTTCCAACTGGCTCAAGGACGCCGCCGATGCGAAAGGCGTCGCCATGACGAAAGACGAAAGCCGCGAGGCGGTTTACGGCATGAGCTACGAGGAATGGAAAACCAAACACCAGAACGAAGCGAGCGCGGAGCAGAAAGCCGCGTTCGAAAAATCCCACCGTCATTGAAGTAGAGTCATGCCAGCAGCAGCCAAGAAAAAAGAATCCGAAGGTCCGGACGCAACGAGCTTCGCAAAATCCCAGCTCAGAGCGCTGGTCGAGCGCATCGAACGCCTGGAAGAAGAAAAGAAAGCGCTCTCCGACGATATCCGCGAAGTCTATGGCGAGGCCAAAGCCAACGGTTTCGACACCAAGGCGCTGCGCGCGGTCGTACGCATGCGCGGGCAGGAGGCGTCCGAGCGTCAGGAGTTCGAGGCGATCGTGGAGCTATATCGCGACGCGCTCGGAATCGGCGGCCGGTAATTAGCGGGTAGCGGATGCGGTCGCGGTTCGCGTCGGCTCGAAGCCGATCACGCTGACCTGCGGACGATTGAGCTGGAAGCCAGCCACGTTCTGATCCGGAGCGAATTCCTGAAAGCGGTTTTCGACCATCGCGCGCACCGGTGCGGCGAAGCCGCGAACCGTTTCCGGGTGTTTCATTTGATTTAGTTCGGCGCGGGCAAAGCCCGCCGGAAGCGTGTGCGCGCCGGAAACGAGCGCGACCGCGGCGAGCGTGCCCTGCGGACGCGTCTGCGGCGGGAAATTACGATCTGCCGGATTTGCATAAGCGAGCGGCGTCGAAGCGGTGGTTTCGATTGCAGGCGTCTGCTGTTCGTTCACAGGCGCCGGGCCGGTCTGCCACTGCAGACGATCTCTTTGCTGTTGCTGCTGACGCGCGACCGCGGGAAGAAGCGGAACCGGTGCCGCGGACGCGACCTGCGTCCGCGCAGGCGGCGTCTGCTGCCGTTGCGGAGCGGGGACGTCGTCATCCGCCTCCTGCACTTCCGGTTCGCGCGTGTTGCTGGCGGAATTCGCTGCGAAGATCGAAGTGATGAAGCGCTGCAAGCTGTTGGCTTCCGGCACGGCTGTAGCGGATGCAACCTGCGTATTCGTGCGCGTGTCTTCACCGAACTGGCCGCGTTTCTGCAACTCGGCCGCGGCAACCTGGAAATTCTTCATCGGCACGCCGTCGGTCGGCACATGAACGGTCTTGCCGTCCGGGAATACGCGCGCAAGCTGATCGCGCGTCATGCGCGGCCAATGGCGGATCGTGCTCGTATCCATATGAACGAAATCGGAGCCGGGATAGAAGCCGACGCCGCCGCGCTGCAAGCGCAGGCCGGCTGCGCGCAAGTCCGCAAGCGCAACGTCGGGAATACGGAAGTCGATCGCGTTGCCGAGCGTGTGCTGGCTGTGTTTCGCAACACCGCTCGAGCGCGAGCGGAGCATTTCGTTGGTTTCGGGCGAGCGGAACGCCGAGATGATCTGGATCGGCTGTTTGCCGCCGGTGTCGCGGTTCACTTCCCACAAGATGTCGAAGAGATGCGGGTTCATCTTCGTTTCTTTGTGGTTGCGCCAGTCGCGCAGGAATTGATTGATCTTAGCGAGCGCCGCCTCGTCGTAGCGGCCGTTCACCTTGAAGGTGACGGTCAGCGACTCTTTCGAGTGCGTATGAAAGAAGGAAAGGGTGCGCGTATCGCCGTTGGCGATCACGCTTTGCAGATTCGTGGTCGAGAGCGTGAGCGCAATCGCGGCAACGCCAATCGCTCCAAACGAGCGGCAGGCCTTCCAGTCGCGCGACGCGGCAGCGGAAGCTTTCTTCGGCAAGTACGAACCCGTCTTTGGCTGCTTCGAAGCCACCCCCTCTGGGCGCGTTCAAGCAGGATTTACGCAGTCTTGCCGGGACCGGTTAACGAGTTGTTGACCGAGGATGCCCCCGACGTGGACTCCTGCCTACGGGCCGAAAATGGCGGAAATTGAGCCTGCCGGTTACCAAGAAGTTAATTTCAGCCGGGTCTTACGTGGTGCGGGCGGCGGCGAGGCGCTTTTTCATCGATTCGATGAGTTTGTCGCGCGGAGTCGCATGCGCGAACAGGTGGCCCTGGCCGATATCGCAGCCCATCTCCTGCAGGGCGCGCACTTCGCTCGCCCGCTCGATGCCCTCGGCGACTGCAACTGTGTTGAATTTGTGCGCGAGTTCGATCGCAGTCCGGCACAGAGAAGCGACGTGTGGGTCCTGATCGCAATTGCTGATCAGGCTGCGGTCGATCTTGAGTTCTTCGAACGGAAGTTCCTTGAGCCGGGCGAGGTGCGAATAGCCCGCGCCGAAATCGTCGATCGCAATCGAGATGCCATAGAGCCTGAGCTGGGTCGCGACTTCGTGGATGATATGAATGTCCTTGATCGCCTGATCTTCGGTGATCTCGACGATCATGCCCGGCCAGTTGCTTTCCTTGGGCCGCAGTTCGCGCACGATTTTCGCGACCGGAATGCGGGTCAGCGTCTCGATCGACAGGTTGATCGAGAGCTTGAACGGGAACCCGAGCGTATTGAACAGCGGCCAGTCGTAGAGCGACTGGATCAGCACCCGCTCGCCGAGCTTCGCCAGTGTCGCTTCGTCAGCTCCGGGAATGAAGGAAGCCGGCGGAACAAGGCCGAATACCGGATGGATACAGCGCGCGAGGCCCTCCGCCCCGACCGGCTTCATCTTCTGAATATCGATTTTGGGCTGATACCAAAGCTGGAACCAGTTGTTACGCAGCACCTCGTCGAGGCGCAGCTTTTGATAGGACGAGTTCACGGGCTCGTCGGGCGCGACTTCCGGCGTGCGGATGAGTTCCGCGAGGTTGTCTTCCACGACCTGACGGACCGCATTGATACGGAACGGCTTCTGCAGCGGCGGCAACATGGAAAGCGAGTGGCGTTCGCCGATCAGTTGCAGATCCTGCAAGGTGTGCGGATGCGTGCCGCTGATGAGCTGCACCTTGCCGGTGAATTTCGCTTCGCCGAGACCGCGCATCACATCGACGGCGTCGGAGCCCTCGAGCGACACGTCGAGAAAAACGAGGTGCGGGCGGACGCGTTGCAGCGCGATCAGTGCCGCCTGCGCGCTCTTAAATTTTTCCGGCTTGCAGCCGAAAGGCGCGAGAGCGCCGACCAGAAGGTTCTGAATCGCAGTTTCGTCGTCGATAATGAAACAGGTGAGTTGCTGCGCCGATTTCAGCTCAGGCGCAATGCTTGGCGCGTCCGCAATGCGTGCGCCCTGTTCGGCTTTTGGAAGTTGCGAATCCTTGCTCATGATTCGTCGTCCATGGACTGTTGGCCGGTCCTGCTTTTAAACCTGATATTGATCTTGCCATTATCTTACCGGCCATCGCTTAAGACCGGGTTTTCCAGCAAACAGAACTACAATTATTGTTAATCAGTTCTTGCAAACGGCAGACTGAGGGCCAGGATTTCGACTATCCTGTTCTGCTGAGACTCAATTTTTGCGCATTCTTTTTCGGAAAGGGTGCCTCGTGAGCGAGCAACAGTTTCTGGATACCGTCAGAATTCGTGATCGCGCGGCTGAAGAAGACGGGCTTTTGTCTTCACGCCCGGTTAGCAGGAGCGGCGTTCTTCTTGCCGCGCTTGTCATCGCGGTTTCTGCGATCGCTTTTGCCATCGCAGTTCCCTTCGTCCGTATCCCGCTACCGAAAATTCACGCTTTCATACCGATGTATGAAGCGGCGCTGATCGTGACAGACGCGATCACCGCAATTCTACTGTTCGGACAATTCGCGAGGACGCGTTCGGCGGCGATGCTTACGCTCGCTTCGGCCTATGCTTTCTGCGCCTTTATCACAGTCCCTCATCTTTTAACGTTTCCGGGTGCGTTCTCGGATACCGGCCTGCTCGGCGCGGGCAATCAATCGACTGCCTGGCTCTACGTTTTCTGGCACGGCGCTTTCCCGCTGTTCGTTCTTGGTTATGCGCTGCTGCGCCGTTTCGGAGATCGGGAAATCCGCGCGCCTCGTACCGCAGTTATGGTCGCGCTCGCGACTTTCGCTGCCGCGCTGCTTGCAACCGTGTTCACGCTGCTCGCAATACCGGGCATGTCGCTGCTGCCGGTACTGGTTCAGAACGGCGACTATTCGCGCATGGTGTGGATCGGCGTCAGCCCGGCGATCTGGCTTTTCAGCGTGGTCGCGCTCGCTGTGCTTTGGCGCAACAACAAGATGAGTACGCTCGATCTATGGCTCCTGGTCGTGATGTCGGTCTGGATTTTCGACGTCGGCCTCTCCGCCGTGTTCGGCTCGTCTCGCTACGATCTCGGCTGGTACGCGGGCAGAAGCTACGGCCTGCTTGCCGCAAGCTTTGTGCTCGGCGTGCTGCTGATCGAAACGAATCTGATGCACGGCCGCATGGCCGAAACGAAAGAGTTGCTTGCCGGCGCATTGGAAAAGAATCAGGCGCGCTTCAAGGAAATCTTCGACAACGCGCCGATGGTCGTCACCATCAAGGACCTCGATGGACGGTATATCTTCGTCAATCGCGGCACCGAAGAGTGGACCGAGCACAGCAATCGCGAACTGATGGGCAAAACGGTGCGCGATCTGTTCGGCGATACCGATTACACACGCGATCACGAGGCGGTCGATCGCGAAGTCATCAAGACCGGCAAGTCCGCGCAACGAGAATTCGTAACGCCGCATCCCTTGGGCGCGCAGATTTCGCTGTTCGCGAAATTTCCGCTGTTCGACGCCGCCGGCAAGGTCGAGGCGATCGGTTCTGTTGCGCTCGACATCACGGAACAGAAAAAAGCCGATGCCGCGTTGAACCGCTTCTTCCAGACTTCGGTCGATATGATTCTCGTTACCGATCGCAGAGGTAAGCTGCTGCGCGTCAGTCCCAGCGTCAAAAATATTCTCGGCTATGAGCCTGAGGAAATGATCGGCCGCAACGCCATCGATTTTCTGAACGAAGACGATCTCGACAGCACCCGGACGCATATGCGGCTCGCGCGGCAAGGCCGGCAGATGCGCAACTTCGAAACGCGTTACAATCATAAAGACGGCCACGCCGTAACGTTGTCCTGGACCGGTGTGTGGTCGGAAGACGTGCAGCAGCACTTCTTCATCGGTCGCGACATGACGGACCGTCACAAGCTCGAAGACGAATTGCGCCAGTCGCAGAAGATGGAAGCGATCGGCCGGCTCACGGGAGGCCTTGCACACGATTACAATAATTTGCTCACGGTCATCCTCGGCAATGCAGAATTGCTCGTGGAATCGCTGCAACGGCAGCCCGATCTGCTGCCGCTCGCACAGGCGACCGTAGATGCCGCCGACCGCAGCGCCGTGCTGACGCAGCGCCTGCTCGCGTTCGGCCGCCGTCAGGCGCTCGAAGCGCAATCGACCGATCTCAACGTACTCGTAAACGGAATGACGGATCTCGTGCACCTAACTGTCGGCGACGAGATCAACGTCGAACTTTCCCTTTCCAGCGAGCCATGGATCGTCAAGGTCGACAGAAATCAGTTGGAGACGGCGGTCCTGAACCTCGTCGTGAACGCGCGCGATGCCATGCAAAGCGTCGGCACGCTGCGTATAGAGACGTCGAGGGCGAGCTTCGATGAAGACGCCGCTTCCATCAGTCCGGAAATCAAGAGCGGTAACTTCATGATGTTAGCCGTGAGCGATACCGGCGGCGGCATGAGCCCGGAGACGCTCTCACGCGTATTCGAGCCGTTCTTCACGACCAAAGACCCTGGCAAGGGCACCGGCCTCGGCTTGAGCATGGTCTATGGTTTCGTGAAGCAGTCGGGCGGGCACATTTCGATTTATTCCGAGCCGGGCGTTGGCACTTCGGTCAAGATTTACTTCCCGCCGGTGGATCAGGCTTCTGCGAGACATGTCGAGGACGAAGTTTCGTACGACGAACTCCCGACCGGCACCGAGTCCGTGCTTCTGGTCGAAGACGAGCCGCTCGTGCGCGCCAATACCGAGCGTCAACTCGTGCTGCTCGGTTATGACGTGGTGTCGGCGGGAAGCGGCAAGGAAGCGATCGAAATCTTCGAGCGCGGCTTCAAGCCAGACTTGCTCCTGAGCGACGTGATCATGGCTGGCGGCATGAACGGACGCGAGCTTGCCGAGACGCTGCGCGAGCGCAAACGCGGACTGCGCGTGCTGTTCATGTCCGGCTACACGTCGGGCGTGCTGGCGAAAGGCGACGGCGGCATTCCGGAAGGCATGAACTTCATCGGCAAGCCGTTCCGGCGCAGTCAGCTTGCAAAGGCGCTGCGCGAAGCGATTGAGTCCAGCGCCGAGATCCCCGCATAAAAAAACAGGGCCGCAAAAGCGGCCCTGTTCATTTTAGTTTATCGCTCGAACTTAGCGGCGGAAGATGCCGAAGAGATCGAAGCCGCTCGAGCGCTCGTAGCCCTCGACGCGGAGTGCCTGGGTTCCGGGCGACGTATTCGGGTGCTTGATCGCGACTTCGAGCTGCTTACGCTCGTTGCCGTTCGACTTCAGCGCTTTGATGGTGGCGGCATCGATCTTGTAGATGTCCTTGCGGATGATCAGCTTGCCGTCTTCCACTTCAGCCGTGTTGTAGATGATGTGGACGGGGATCAATACCTTGAAGTCGATGTTCTCTTCCCGGCCGGCATACATCTTCTTGAGCCGTTCCTCGGTCCAGTTTTCGCCCGGCCGCGCGATGCTCAGGAGAACCTCGCCGTACTTGAGCGGATTCTGCACGCGCATGCAGCCGTGGCTGTAAGCGCGCTCTTCATGCGCGAACAGATGCTTGGTTGGCGTGTCGTGCTGATAGACCAGGAACTTGTTCGGGAAATTGAAGCGGATACGGCCGAGCGCATTCGCATCCCCCGGCGGCTGGGAAATATGGATGGTGCCGTCGGGACGCGAGGTGACGGTCAGGCCCATGCGCTTGAGCACATCAGGATCCTGACGCAGCGCCGGGATGTATTCATTGGCGATGATCGACGGCGGCACATTCCAGGTCGGATTGACTGTGATGTATTTCATTTCCTGGGTGATGATCGGCGTCACCTTGGTCGGCAGGCCGACGACGATGCGGGTCTGCCAGACTTCCTTGCCGTCGTTCATTACGCGTAGGTAGTAGCCCGGGATGCTGGTGATGACGTGGCCCTTGCCGAGATCGCGGCCGATCCAGCGCCAACGCTCCATGTTGGCGATGATGATGTCTTCGATCTTGTCGGTGTTTGCCGGATTGAGCGCATTGACGACTTCGTTCGTCAGAATGCCGTCGGCCTTACGCTTCTTGCTCTTCTGGAATTCAGTGACCGCGTTCGCGAGTTCTTCGTCGTAGAACTTGTCGTCCTTCGCGGGCAGGCCGAAGCGTTCGCGCAGCACCGGTACGCGAGCGTCGGTCTGCTGCTGTTTTGCCTTGGCGTTGTAGCGCAAGGCCTGGCCCTGCGGGACGCGGACCTGTTCTGCTTCCGGCTTCGCGCGCAGTTTCGCGAGTTCGGCTTTGAGAAGCTTGTACTGCTCGTGCGGCGGGTGGAAGCCGGCAAGCGTCTCGGCGACATTCGCTTCGGACGCAATCTTGTTCAGGCTGACGAGCGGATTGAGGCCGTCATGCTTGTATTCGACATCGCGGAACGTCCGCGACCAATGGATACGGCCCATCGAAGCGTGACGCACGAAGTCGAGAACTTCGACCGTGTAAGTGAGTTCGGCTTCGGCGAGCTTGTCGGCTTCGGTGACCGAGAAGCTCGGCGGCGCATAGTCGGCGGGTTCAAGACCGTCTTCGTCGACCTTTTTCAGGAAGGCGATGGTGTCGTTAGCGCGCTGGCTGAGCTTGCCGTTTTCGAGCCAGAGCGGCTGGAAGCCGCGGTCGCGGTAGAAAGCTTCCACGGCGTCGCGCTCTTCCTTGCGGCTGAAGAAACGGTCGCCGCGGTTCGCGATCAATTCGCGCAGCTTTTCGGCGATGCCAGCATCGGTGCCGGAAAGATTCGCGATCGGCGCATCGATCAGCTTCTTGCCGGTGAGCTTCTTGGTTTCGTCCGACGGCATGTAGCCGCTGGTGGCGGTCGGCGCCGGGGTCGTGGCGGGAGCAGTGGTTTGCTGTTGCGGCTGCGCCGGCGATTCGAGGCCCGAGGGAGCCGCGACTTCCGGTGCCGGAATTTCCTTCACCGGGTCGTTCTGGGCGAAGGCGACCGGGGTCAGCGCGAAAAGGGCAGCGCTGACGAAAAGACCGCGCGAAACAAGGCCAAAGTGCCTGTCCGGGTTCATTGTAATCTCCCGCTTAAAACTGGTTGGATAGCTTGTGGCAGCGGCGGCGAAGCCAATCAAGGGTACAAGTGCCCCCGACCGTCCGCCGTTCCCAAATAGCCCGGGTCTGTTACCGTCCCGCAACGCGGGAGGGTCACAAATCCCCGTGATCGGCCCCGGTTTCGGCTTCCAGACCCAGTTCCTTGAGCTTCCGGTAGAGCGTCGAGCGTCCGATTCCGAGACGGCGGGCGACCTCGGTCATCCGCCCCCGGTAGTGCTCGATGGTGAAACGGATGATTTCCGCTTCCAGCGCATCCATCGGCCGGACATGGCCGTGGAAATCGACGAGTTCGAGCCGTTCGCGGGAAGGGGTTTCCGCCGGTTCCTCTGCCACGATCAGCGGTACGGAGGGCTGGGTGGAAGGCGAGGGAATCGAAGGGGGTGAGGTGAGCAATGCCGCCTGTTCGTAGCCTGGGACCTGGCTTGCCACCTGCGGAAATTCCGAAATACCGATCTCGTCGGCGCTTGCGAGCACGACCGCGCGGAACACGGTGTTCTCGAGCTGGCGCACGTTGCCCGGCCATTTATATTCGGAGAGCAGCTTCATCGCCTCGGCAGATACTGAGCGCACGCGCTTGCCTTCTTCGGCGGCGAAGCGCGCGACGAAGCGGCGGACAAGATCCGGCACATCTTCCATGCGCTCGCGCAGCGGCGGCAGCGTCACCGGATAAATGTGCAGACGATAGAAAAGATCTTCGCGGAAAGCGCCGGAGCGCACGAGCGCCATCAGATCGCGGTTAGTCGCGGAAACGAGACGGAAATCGACCTTGACCGGTTTGCGCGAGCCGACCGGATCCACCTCGCCTTCCTGCAGCGCGCGCAGCAATTTCACCTGCGCGTCGGCTGGAAGTTCGCCGATCTCGTCGAGAAAGAGCGTGCCGCCGTCGGCTTCGAGAAATTTGCCCGGCTGTTTGTCCTGCGCGCCGGTGAACGAGCCTTTCTCGTGACCGAAGAGAATGGATTCGACGAGGTTCGCGGGGATCGCACCGCAGTTCACCGCAACGAAGGGCTTCTTCGCGCGCGGACCGGCGGCGTGAATCGCGCGCGCGAACAATTCCTTGCCCGTGCCGGATTCGCCTTCGATCAGCACTGGAATGTCGGAGCCTGCCGCTTTTTCCGCGAGCGTGAGGGCGGCCTGCATGCGCGGGCTTTTGGTCGAAAGATCTTTCAGCGAAAGCTTGCCGTCCACGGACTTGTGCAGACGCCGCACTTCGTCGGCGAGCGTTGCCTGCGCGAGCGCATTGCGCAGTGAAACCTGCAAGCGTTCGGGGCGTACGGGCTTCACGCAGAAATCGACAGCACCTGCGCGCATCGCGGATACGACCGTGTCGATCGAGCCCTGTCCGGTCTGCACGATCACGGGCAACGGACTGCCGCGCTCGCGCAATTTGCCGAGCATGCCCATGCCGTCGAGATCGGGCATCACGAGATCGAGGACGATGCATTCGATCGAAGCGCCGTCGGGGCCGTCGAGGAGTTTCAAGGCGGCTTCCGCGCCCTCGGTCATCACCGGCTCGTATTCGAAGCGCTTGATCATCGCTTCGAGGAGCCGGCGTTGCACCGGATCGTCGTCCACCACCAGAATACGCGCGCTCATAAATCCCCGCCCCGGCGACAGATGTGCCGTTTCGGGGCACATTGGTTGACGGGCGTTAAGAGAGTCTGAATCCGCCAAATGCCGCTGAAAAACCGGGGCGATCCAACTCTATTGAATCGAGAAGAATGGCTCTTCCCGAATTCTAAACTTCCTCTTTATGCGTGAGTCGCGGCCTCGCGTTGCTAACACGTAAGCGCTGCCTTCATTCAGCTTTAGATCTGCGATGTGAAAGCCCGCGCTCTTTAGAAATTTTAAGAGAGGTACCGGTGGGATTACGGCGTAAAAGGAAAACCCACGAAGTGAATCAATCAGAAAACCACCTTTCATTTTGCTCGTATTCTTCATCTTCTTCATCCGAGTAAAATCGGAATTCCGATATTGAACTACGAATAGGCAACTGCCTCCCGGTTTAAGTTTGCTGAGAATGAATTGGACGACTTTTTTCCGTGTTGTGGCAGAAGGAATAACCGAGAGCACATTGATACAGAAAGCTCTGTCAAAATGCTCTTCAGAGTCCATAAATTCGACCGTGTTCAGAGCTTTTACCCGATTTGAACTGCGAAGTAGTTGGCGGATACTAGTTCTCTTTCTGCCGAGTGTCTGCTCGCGTGATAGCTGAACGTTGGAATCCACCACAACTAGTGTGTCAGTAGTGTCCAAAATTGCATCGAAGTATCGAAATTTGCCGCAGCCAAAATCCAAACTCGCCGAAACGGGCTGAAGACTACACATCAGTGCTTTAAGAAATTGAGATTGCTGTGAGACCGGCTTGGCCGCGTTTTCCGTACGAATAGAAATTGAGCGATTGATTTTATATCGCACTAAAAACCTTTCTCACCGCGCGGAACGATACCGGGGTATGTGCGATTGCCTCGATCTGTGGGCGTGCAAAACGTGGAAACCTTCGCGTAGAAAACCATGCAGCGGCAAAAAGAGCGAAGGCTATCGCAAGAAAAGTAATGGTCAGCGTCGTACCTTTCGCAACACATGCGACTATTCCGAATACGACAGCGAAAGGAATGGCCTCGACCATAATCCAAAACCACGACCACGCTTCAAGCGCTCGTTCGATATCATGCTTGTCGACAATCGGGTTTTTGGCGCGACTTGAAGCGAACTTGTAGAACACTTGCCGCATCAACGAATCTTGGTTTTCTTGGATTCTTATCTTCTGGGCCGCTGAAAGCCTGACATTCACCAGTTTCGCCAACGGCAGTAAGATGTGTTGGTAGTCGAACTTCTTTCTTATCTCCAAAAGATCGGAGATGCGGTCGTGAAGAGTAATGGCGTAACAAATTGTGGTTACAAAAATAGCTAGTATTAGGCCCGTAAGATTTAGTTTCGCGACAGCGGGAAGCAAGCTTGCGATTGCCTCCATGGGGCCAGCCTGTTCGACGGCGCTGAACAAGGCTTCGATGGGTGGGAGGCCTCGAAGAAAAAATGTTGCGAGCCAAAGCTCGAAAAATAAAAAGAACGCTAGCTTGCGCCGCACCTGCGTATAGTTTTTTGGGCTATAAAGTGAAGTGAGGAAGTTGAGCATTCCCTTCATTTTCCGCCCCCGCGAAGAAGATGCCCCTGAGTAATCGCGTCGATCCGTTCGCTGAATTATTCGCCACCTCTGCGCGCGGCACTTTGATGGGGAATCGCGGGCGGATTCACCGACAAAATAAGACGCTAAGCAAGCAGATTTTTGCTCATCGCCACTGGATCTGCTGTGTGCTTTCGTTCAAGGGCAGGCAGCGCGACGTCTGGGGCAGCTCATACACCGAACTCTTCTTTATGGATGAGCCGACGGCGCTCGCCGCCGGTCATCGCCCGTGTTTTGAATGCCGCCGCGCTGAGGCAAAGGCTTTCGCCGAAAAGTTCTCGGGCGGCACACGCAAGAGTGCGGGCGAGATGGATTTGATCCTGCACGGCGAGCGGCTCGAACCGGACGGCCGCGCCAAGCGGCTGCATCCGGTTTTGCTTGCCGATCTGCCGGATGGCGCTTTCGTCACGCTATCGGGAGACGACGCCTTTGCCGTGAACGGAAAGCGGCTCCTGCGCTGGTCGCCGGGCGGCTATATTGAAGCGGTCGCGCGTCCTTCGGGCAGCGCCATGATGCTGACGCCTCCGGCGATTACCAAGGTTCTTGCGCGCGGCTACGAACCGCATTGGCACCCGAGCGTTGGCTCGTTGTGAGCGGTGCGCCGCCATGTAATAGAATTCTGTTTCAGGAGAATCCGTCCCTATGAACATTGCCCTAGAGAATCCGGCCTCTTCCTCCGCGCCGGGCGCCGGCCCACTGGGGGCGCTCCCGGAGTGGAATCTTACGGATCTCTATGCCTCGATCGACGATCCGAAAGTGCAGGCCGATCTCGCCAAGGCCGATGCGGACTGCATCGCGTTCGAGAACGAATTCAAGGGGAAGCTGGAAGAGATCGCGAAGTCGCCCGCCGCTGGCGCGACGCTCGGCGCCGCCGTGCGCCGTTACGAAGCGATCGACGATCTGCTCGGCCGACTCTACTCATTCGCGGGTCTGGTCCGTGCAGGCAATACCAGCGATCCCAAGCGTAACAAGTTCTACGGCGATATCGCCGAGCGCATCACGGCGATCTCCTCGCACCTCTTATTCTTTACGCTCGAACTCAACCGCATCGAAGATGCGCTGATCGAGCGCGCGCTCGAAGATCCAATCTTCGGTCACTATCGTCCGTGGGTCGAAGATACCCGCCGCGAGAAGCCGTATCAGCTCGAAGACAAGATCGAACTTCTGTTTCACGAAAAGTCGGTGACGGGGCGCGGCGCGTGGAATCGTCTGTTCGACGAAACCATCGCCGGCCTGCGTTTCGAGATCGACGGCGAGCGGCTTTCGCTCGAGCCGACGCTCACGATGTTGCAGGACTCAGACGAGATCAAACGCGCCAAAGCGGCAGGCGCGCTCGCCAACGTCTTCAAGGAAAATATGGCGACCTTCACGCTGGTCACCAACGTGCTCGCGAAGGACAAGGAAATTTCCGACCGCTGGCGCGGTTTCGAAGACATTGCGGACGCGCGGCATCTTTCGAACCGCGTCGAGCGTGAAGTCGTCGATGCGCTGGTCGAGGCCGTGCGCGCGTCGTTCCCGCAGATTTCGCACCGCTATTACAAAATGAAGGCGAAGTGGTTCGGCAAAGAAAAGCTGGAGCACTGGGACCGCAACGCGCCGCTGCCAAAAGTCGAGCAACGCACGATTGCTTGGCCCGAAGCGAAAGAAACCGTGCTTTCCGCCTACGCAGCGTTTTCGCCGCGCATGGCCGATATCGCAAAACAATTCTTCGACAAGAACTGGATCGATGCGCCGGTGCGTCCGGGCAAGGCGTCGGGCGCGTTCGCGCATCCGACCGTTCCTTCGGCGCATCCGTATGTTTTGTTGAACTACATGGGCAAGCCGCGCGACGTGATGACGCTCGCGCACGAACTCGGTCACGGCGTGCATCAGGTGCTGGCTGCGCCGAACGGCGCGCTGATGGCACCGACGCCGCTCACGCTTGCGGAAACCGCGTCCGTGTTCGGCGAGATGCTGACCTTCCGCGCGCTGCTTGCCAAAGTCGCGCCCGCGCAGAAGAAAGCGATGCTGGTGCAGAAGGTCGAGGACATGATCAATACGGTCGTGCGCCAGATCGCCTTCTATTCCTTCGAGCGTAAACTCCACACTGAGCGCAAGAACGGCGAACTCACGCCGGAAAAAATCTGCGAACTCTGGATGAGCGTGCAGGGCGAGAGTCTCGGACCCGCAATTCATCTCGGCGAAGGGTACGAGACCTACTGGGCTTATATCGGCCACTTCATCCACGCGCCGTTCTATGTCTACGCCTACGCGTTCGGCGACTGTCTCGTGAATTCGCTGTATGCGGTCTACGAAAAAGCGGATGCCGGTTTTGCTGAGCGCTATCTCGCGATGCTCGCCGCCGGCGGCACCAAGCATCACTCGGAATTGCTGAAGCCCTTCGGCCTCGATGCGCGCGATCCGTCGTTCTGGCAGACCGGACTCAAGCTCATTTCGAGCATGATCGACGAAATCGAAAAGCTGGATAAGGCTGCTTGAAGCCCTACAAATTTATCATCGCGGGCATCGTCGTGCTGCTCGCGATGCTTTTTGCTGCGGATCACAAGCTCTGGCTCGTTGACGATCGCGGCCATCCCGATGGCGTGTTGCTTGCGGAAGAATTCGAGACGGCGCGCGCGGCGAACCGTTCGCAGATCAGCGTAATTGCTGTGAACGGCGGAAACTGGCTCGCGCTTTGTTTCGTCGGCGCAGGCGCAAATCCGCAGGACACGCTGCTGCAGTTCGGGACGAAAAATCGCGTGCGTGTGCCGACTATCCAACGAATCCGGTCCTGGCTCTATGCAGGGCATGTACCGCCCGGCGAAGTCGCGCTCGTGATCGTGACCGAGCGCTACAGCGTTCGCTCGCGCCGCCTGCCGAACTTTACCGGCAATCCGGACTTCAGGTCGTCCTGCGCCTTGCGCAATGACGCCGGGATGAGCTGGAAATAGGAGCAGCGCTTGCGTTTCATTCCATGGATTACGCTTGTGCTGGCTGCGGTGCTTGCACTCAATCCGGTTGGGCTTGAATTCCTGCATGGAGCATTTGTTTCTACCGAAGCGCTGACGCAGAAAATTTCAGGCCCGATCGTCTGGTCGGTGATCGCGCTTTTGCTTCTGATCGCGATTGCGGAGATGATCGTGCGTTATTTTCGAGCGAGAATTAGGGGACGAACTGGCAAGCGCGTCTGACATTCTTGAAGCGATGAAGACGAGCGACGCGCTGTAAGCGTGGAAAAGCAGTCGGGTAGTCTCGCCTGGAGGTAATAGGCCCCCGGTTGTCGCTGGTAAAATCCCACCATACGCTTCCGTTAAAAGCGGAGGGAGCGATGGCGGGCGAGCACAAGCAGTTCAGTCAGATTCCGATTGAAACTTCAGTCACCGAGTTTGACGAAATCCACGCAAAAGAACTGGATGCGATCAACAATCGCCGAGCGCGCATCAATGAAAACGCCGCGCTCAAGCGAGATGAAAATCTAAGCGTTGAACCAAAAAAAGCCGGCACCAACAGCAGGCCGGTTGTAAATACTATCGGGCTTGCACTTTCCGGCGGCGGAATCCGCTCTGCTTCTTTTTGCATGGGCGTGTTGCAAGCGCTCGACGCCAACAAGATTTTCAATCGCGTCGATTATCTATCGACAGTTTCCGGCGGCGGTTATATCGGCGCGTCGCTCACGACCGCGATGAGCAAAGACAAAGGAAAGTTTCCATTCGAAAGCACGCTGGATCAAGACGAGCCGCCACGCGTCCAACACATCCGGAATTTCTCCAACTATCTGTTTCCGGATAGGGCCGCCCTTCTCGAAAACCTGATGATCTACCTGCGCGGTCTCGCTGCGAACGCAATTCTCATTCTGCCCATCATTCTGTTTGCAGTCGTAATTACTATTTTCATCGCGAATGTTTCTAACATTCATGAAAACAAGTACGGCAGCGTGCCATTTTTCACGCCGACAATCGTGCTTGCGCTTACTTTTGTTGTTTTGCTCGCCTCTTACGCGTGTGCCCAGTTATGGAAAGCCGGGGCGGAGCTGCCGAGCGAGTTTGTTGGGTGGCTGAAGGGTTTGTTCTCCATCGCGGTCGTTGTTTTATTCGTAGAATTCAATCTTTTTCTTTTGAGCGTTCTTATCGAGAATGCCCAGGCAGTCGCAGCGTGCGAGGCCACAAAGCAGGCTGCAAAACAAGCCGCAGCTACGACCTGCATTCCGCAATGCATTTCGCCGTGCATGCAGCAGTGCACCCCTGCTGCATGCGAACATCTGTCAACTTTCGGTAAGATCGTCGCGTGGATCAAGAGTACGGTCACAGCGCTCGCGCCGCTCGCTGCCATAGTTGCTTTTCTTTCCAATAAAATTGGAGCCGCCGCCGCGACCGCAAATACTTCCGACTGGCGCGCCATAATCGGGTCTTTGGTAGGCAAGCTTGCGCTCTATATCGCGGCAATCGTTTTGCCGTTGTTGCTATGGGCGCTCTATCTCGAGCTTTCGATCTGGGGAATTCCCACCAAGTCCGGCGTCCATCTTGCACCGGATTGGTTCCAGCCGCTGGAGTGGCCGAAATGGCTTCAAGACATGCAGTGGTTCGAGGAGTTCAAGTCAATGCTGTGGCTGCGGTATCTATTCGGCTATTTGATCGTCGCGCTCATCTTGTTTGGTTGCTGGGTTTTCCTGACGCCAAACGGCAATTCGATGCATGGGCTTTATCGCGACCGACTTGGAAAAGCGTTCCTGTTCTTTCCAGCACCTAAGCAATCGGAATCGACCCTGAAGAACGATGTCAGCCAGCAAGCCGTCGTCAAATTGAGCGATATCGATCCGGAATTTGCGCCGTATCACATCATGGGAGCGGCCCTGAACATTCAGGGGTCCGCGGAAGTAAATCGCCGCGGTCGCAACGCCGATTTTTTCATGTTCAGTCCGTTTTACATCGGGAGTCCTGCGACGGGATATGCGTTGACGACAGAAGTGGAAGATAAAGATAAGCAACTCGATATAAGCAGCGCGATGACGATTTCCGGCGCTGCCTTCACCGCAAATGCAGGATCGGTGGTGCCGCGGGTGCTCACGCCGACGCTTGCGATGTTAAATGTGCGTCTAGGATATTGGCTGCCCAATCCGAAAAGAATTCGCGAAACGCTGAAGGTTCGGGAGAAGCTGCATGCGTTCTTGTGGGAAGAAATCACGAGTCAGCTAAACGAGACGAGTGCTTACTGTCACGTAACAGATGGCGGGCATCTTGAGAATCTCGGCATCTACGAACTTCTAAAGCGTCGCTGTCGCCTGATTATTGCGGTCGATGCGGAAGCTGATCCGGAGATGAATTTTACTTCGTTCATGCAATTGCAGCAATACGCGCGCATCGATCTCGGGGTTCGAATCGAACTGCCCTGGAAGCAGATCAAGGAAAAAGCGCTTGCGTACAACGAAGGACGTCAGTCGCCTGGCCCGCATTGCGCTATCGGCAAAATCTATTATCCCGCAGGCGAAGGTTATCTGATCTACATCAAGTCTTCTTTGACTCATGACGAGAACGATTACGTCGCCGACTATAAGCGGCGCTTTCCGGCCTTTCCGCACGAAGACACGCTCGATCAGCTTTTCAGCGAGGAGCAATTCGAAGTTTATCGGGCGCTTGGATTCCACGCGTTGAACCGCGTGATGAAGAAGAGCGCCAACGACTGGGAAACGGACAACGTTTCGGTTTACACACCGGGCTTACTTGGAGGGATGCCCAAGAAGTTTTGGGCAGATGACGAACTCTTGACTCAAGTCCGCGACACCTTGGGCATAAAGTAAGTCATTAATCAGCCCACATCATTGTGGTATGGGCTGAAAATGAGCGAAGACCAAAATTCGAGAGACTCCGAACGAAACCGTTTCTCCGCTCGCGCGAGCCGTTATGCGCGTGTGGGAGCGAATGTCGGCGGCGTCGCTGCGAAAATCGCCAGCCAGCGTTTTCTCGGGCTTCGGGGCGATCGTGCGAATAACGCGGCGTCGTTAGCCGCAGCACTCGGCGGGCTGAAAGGTCCGCTTATGAAAGTCGCGCAACTGCTCGCAAACATTCCCGACGCGCTGCCGCCGGAATACGCCGCCGAACTCATGAAGCTGCAATCCGAAGCGCCGCCGATGGGCTGGCCTTTTGTGAAGCGGCGCATGGCGGCTGAACTTGGGGCGGATTGGGAAAAGAAATTCGGTTCTTTCACCAAGATGCCTGCCGCCGCCGCTTCGCTCGGGCAAGTGCATCGCGCGAAGGCGCATGACGGAATTGAACTGGCGGCAAAGCTGCAATATCCGGATATGCAGTCGGCAGTCGAAGCGGATTTGCAGCAACTCGGCATGATCATGTCGATCTTCCGGCGCATGACGCCCGAAATCGATACGCGCGAAATTCAACAGGAGATCGGCGCGCGGCTCCGCGAAGAACTCGATTACCGGCGCGAGGCAAAGCACGCGGCTTTATATAAGGCGATGCTTGCCGACTCGCCGGATGTGCGCGTACCGGACGTGCGGAGCGAGCTTTCGACCGGGCGGCTGTTGACGCTTGAGTGGCTCGATGGCGCGAAACTCCTGAACTACAAGGACCGCGATCTCGAAACGCGAAATCGTCTCGCGACCGCGCTCTTTCATGCCTGGTGGCTGCCGTTCGCCCGGCATGGCGTGATCCATGGCGACCCGCATCTCGGCAACTACACGGCGTTCGAAAAGGACGGCGAGCCCGCGGGAATCAATCTTCTCGATTACGGCTGCATCCGGATTTTCCCGCCGCGTTTTGTCGGCGGCGTGGTCGATCTCTATCGCGGGCTGCTTGAGAACGACGAGGCGCGTGTCGTCAGCGCCTATCAGGTCTGGGGCTTCAAGAATCTGTCAAAGCCAATGATAGAGGCGCTCAATATCTGGGCGCGTTTTATCTATGGACCATTGATGGACGATCGCGTGCGCACGATCGCCGATGGGGTCGCGCCTTCGCAATATGGCCGGCGCGAAGCCTGGCGCGTGAAACAGGCGATGCGCGCGTTCGGGCCGGTGACGGTCCCGCGCGAATTCGTGTTCATGGACCGTGCGGCCATCGGTCTCGGTGGTGTGTTCCTGCATCTCATGGCGGAGATGAATTTTCACCGTCTGTTCGAGGATGCGATCCGCGATTTCTCGGTGGAAAAGGTCTCGGCCCGCCAGGCGGCGGCGCTTTCCGGTGCGGGTCTGCAGGCCGCAGCGTGAACAGGCTGATTGCCCGGCTTCCCGCTTTCCGCTAATCCAAGCTTAGAATTCTTCCGGGAATTGGGGACGATCAGAACATGGCCAGTCACGGCAAGACGGAATACAGCACCGCCAAGGGCAACGACTACGCCGAGCACGAAGGTACCTACGATCTTTTCATCATGCTGGTGAAGTGGGGCGTCATCCTCAATGTCATCATCGTGTTCCTGATGTACTGGTTCCTGACCTAAGCCCAAGGCGCACACGCCATGAAGATCGCGATCCCGGCTGAAACCGAACAGGGCGAGCCGCGCGTCGCGGCTACTCCCGACACCGTCAAGCGTTACGTTACCCTCGGCGCGAAAGTCGCGGTCGAGAAAGGCGCGGGCGTTAAATCCGGCGTGCTCGATGCGGACTATGAAGCCGCGGGTGCCGAGATCGGCAGCGGCGTTACCAAGGACGCCGATATTGTTCTGAAGGTGCGACGGCCGACCAAGGCCGAACTCGGCAGTTACAAGCCGGGCGCGCTCGTCATCTCGATCATGGATCCTTACGGCAATGATGCCGCGCTCGCCGACATGGCCAGCGCCAAGGTCAATTCTTTCGCGATGGAATTCATGCCGCGCATCACGCGCGCGCAGGTGATGGACGTGCTTTCAAGCCAAGCGAACCTCGCGGGCTATCGCGCGGTGATCGACGGCTCCGCGGAATATGGCCGCGCACTGCCGATGATGATGACGGCGGCGGGCACCGTTCCGGCTGCGCGCGTTTTCATCATGGGTGTTGGCGTTGCAGGTCTGCAGGCGATCGCAACTGCAAAGCGTCTCGGGGCGGTTGTGACCGCGACCGACGTGCGCCCCGCTACGAAAGAACAAGTGGAATCGCTCGGCGCTAAATTCCTCGCGGTGGAAGACGAGGAGTTCAAGAACGCGCAGACCGCGGGCGGCTACGCCAAGGAAATGTCGAAAGAATATCAGGCGAAGCAGGCGCAGCTCACCGCCGATCACATCAAGAAGCAGGACATCGTGATCACGACGGCGCTGATCCCGGGCCGTCCCGCGCCTAAACTCGTCACGAAGGAAATGGTCGCGTCGATGAAGCCGGGTTCGGTGATTGTCGATCTCGCGGTAGAGCGCGGCGGCAATGTTGAGGGTGCGGAGCCCGGTAAGATCGCCGAAGTAAACGGCGTGAAGATCGTGGGCCACCTCAATGTGCCGGGCCGTCTCGCGGCCACCGCTTCCGCGCTTTACGCGAAGAACCTTTTCGCTTTCGTCGAGACCATGTTCGACAAGGAAAAGAAGTTCGCGCCGAATTACGACGACGAACTGATCAAGGCGACGCTGCTGACCAGAGACGGCGCGGTCGTTCACCCGAACTTCAAGAAGGGATAAGGCGATGATCGAGAGCCTTCCTGATTTTGTTTCGCTCGCATTGTCGGCCTGCTCCGATGGCTTCTACGAATTCATGCAGCATGACGAGAGCGTGCTGCCACTGAATGCAATGCCGGTCGCGAGTGCGGCGGCTGCAGCGAGCCCCTTCATCTTCCAGGTTTCGATTTTCGTGCTGGCCTGTTTCGTCGGCTATTACGTCGTCTGGTCGGTGACGCCGGCGCTGCACACGCCGCTGATGTCGGTGACGAATGCGATCTCGTCGGTGATCGTGGTCGGTGCGCTGCTTTCGATTGGTGTGCCGCTTGCGGGTGACGCGGGCGGCGCATGGTGGGCGAGGGCGCTCGGCTTCTTCGCTTTGATCATGGCGTCGGTGAATATCTTCGGCGCATTCCTCGTCACGCAGCGCATGCTCGCCATGTACACGCAAAAGAAGAAGTGAGCGCGCCATGACCCCCGATATCGTCGCACTTCTTTATCTCGTCGCAGGCGTTCTGTTCATCCTCGCGCTGCGCGGACTTTCGCATCCGACCACCTCGAAGCAGGGCAACCGCTTCGGCATGATCGGCATGACGATTGCCGTCGCGACTACGCTTGCCTATTCGCCGCCCTCGGACGCGATCGGCTGGGGGCTCGTCATCGGCGGTATTGCCATTGGCGGCGCGATCGGCGCCGTTACGGCGCGCAAAATTGCGATGACCGAAATGCCGCAACTCGTCGCGGCGTTCCACTCGCTCGTCGGTCTGGCGGCGGTGCTGGTTGCGGCAGGCGCGCTCTATGCGCCGTCTGCATTCGGGATCGGCGTTGCCGGAGCCATCCAGAAGGCGAGCCTTATCGAGATGGCGCTCGGCGCTGCCATTGGCGCAATCACGTTCACCGGCTCCGTGATCGCGTTTGCGAAGCTCAACGGCAACATGAGCGGCGCACCGATCATGCTGCCCGCGCGTCATATCGTGAACATCGCGCTTGCAGCGGCACTTTTGGTTGCGCTGGCGCTCTTCGTTTCGACCGAGAGCCACATCTTGTTCTGGGCGATTGTACTGCTTTCTTTCCTGCTCGGCGTGCTCATCATCATTCCGATCGGCGGCGCGGATATGCCGGTGGTCGTTTCGATGCTGAACTCATACTCCGGGTGGGCTGCGGCCGGCATCGGCTTCACGCTCGGCAACGCCGCACTCATCATCACCGGCGCGCTTGTCGGTTCGTCCGGCGCGATCCTTTCCTACATCATGTGCAAGGGCATGAACCGGAGCTTCATCTCCGTGATCCTTGGCGGCTTCGGCGGCGAGACTGCTGCAGCCGGAGGCGCGGTCGAAACGCGGCCCGTGAAGCAGGGCTCCGCGGAAGATGCCGCCTTCATCATGAAGAATGCGGAGAAAGTGATCATCGTGCCGGGCTACGGCATGGCGGTCGCGCAGGCGCAGCACGCGCTCCGCGAAATGGCGGACAAGCTGAAGGAAGAAGGCGTGCAGGTGAAATACGCGATCCATCCGGTCGCGGGCCGAATGCCGGGTCACATGAACGTGCTGCTTGCCGAAGCGAACGTTCCCTATGACGAAGTCTTCGAACTTGAGGACATCAATTCCGAATTCGCGCAGGCCGACGTTGCCTTCGTGATCGGCGCAAACGACGTGACGAATCCTTCCGCGAAGACCGATCCGAAATCTCCGATCTTCGGCATGCCTGTGCTCGACGTCGAAAAGGCGAAGACCGTGCTCTTCATCAAGCGCGGCATGGGTTCCGGCTACGCGGGCGTCGAAAACGAACTTTTCTTCCGCGACAACACGATGATGTTGTTTGCTGACGCGAAGAAGATGGTTGAGAACATCGTCAAGGGAATGTGAAGTTCTCGCTGAAGCCATGACGGAAAGGCTTCGACTTTGTTCTTTGCCGGGCATCCAGCATTACCGGATACGCATTCCGACGGACCGACACGCATGCAATCCTTCCATTGCTGCGGATGGAGACGGCTACCGCGCGATCGTCCGCACCGTCAGCTACACGCTCGAAACCTATGACGAGGTCATGCTTCGCGGCGGGTTGGATACGATCAACTGGCTACTTCGCCTCGACGCCAATCTTCAAATTCTGGATGCGCGCCGCATCGACGACCGCAAATTCCGCGAGCAAGATGAGCGCGCCGCAAGCGGCTTCGAGGATGCGCGGCTTTTTTTCTGGCAGGGCGGCTGGTGGTATTCCGCGTCCGGACTTGCGTCCGGTTATCCGCCTTATCGCGTGACGATGTCGCTCAATCGCCTTGACGGCGCTGCAGTTGCCGAAAGCACGTTCATTCCTTCGCCGAAGAATGCGTCGATGGAGAAGAACTGGATGCCGGTGGTGACGGGCGAAGAACTTTCCTTCATCTATCGTGCCTCGCCGATGCAGCGGGTGCGCGCGCAAAACTCCGGCTTTGATTTTTCCGAAGAGGCGGGTGACGCGAGAATGTTGGGCTGGTCCGGCTCGTCGCAGTGCATTCCCTATCGGGGCGGGCGGCTTTGCGCCGTTCATCGCACGGTACTTGAAAGCGGGCGCCGTGTTTATGAACATGCCTTTCTCGAGCTTGACGATAATTTCCGGATCGTCCGCGCATCTGCAAGCTGGTATTTCGACCAGGAGACGGTCGAATTCTGCGCCGGTCTTTGTGTGACTTCTTCTCATGCGATCCTGAGTTACGGCTTTGAGGATGGCGACGCGCGGCTGCTCAAAATCCCGCTGCGTACGGTCGAGCGGATGCTGGAACCGGGAATTTTCGCGCGCACGATGCTGCAGTTGAGTTATCTTGCAGGACGCTTGAAAAACCGGATCTGGCGGCTTTCGATCGTCGAACTCGCGGCCACTGGCGTCAAAGGCAAAGCGTCATGAAATGGCTTTTGCTTCCGCTTGCACTTTACGCCGCGCTTTGCGCCTTCATGTATTTTGCGCAGCGCGGATTGATGTATTTCCCGGATCGTTCGCAAACGCCGCCGGCGGATGCCGGCCTGCCGGAAGCGAAGGAAGAAAAACTCGCGACCGCCGACGGCGAGACGATCATCGTCTGGCACATTCCGCCGCGCGACGAGACCAAGCCGGTCGTCGTGTATTTTCACGGCAACGGCGGCGCGCTGAATTTACGCGCGCGGCGTTTCGCGGCGCTCGCTTTGGAAGGCATCGGAGTCGTCGGCGTTTCCTATCGCGGCTATGGCGGCTCGACCGGCCGGCCTTCCGAAGACGGGCTGATTGCAGACGGGATCGCGGCCTATGAATTCGCAGCCAAGCGCTACACGCCCGCGCGCGTGGCGCTCTGGGGCGAGTCGCTGGGCTCCGGTATTGCGGTTGCCGTTGCGGCGGAAGCGCCGGTAGCGAAGCTTGTGCTGGAATCGCCGTTTACCTCGGCAGCCGACGTCGGCGCTTCGGTTTATTTCTTCCTGCCGGTGCGGCTCCTGATGAAGGACCAGTTTCGCTCGGATTTGCGGATCAAAAACGTGAAGGCGCCGGTGCTGATTCTGCATGGCGAGCGCGACAGCGTGGTGCCGATTTCGTTCGGCGAGCGGCTCTACGAGATGATCGCAGGCGAGAAGAAATTCGCGCGCTTCAAGGGCGGCGAGCATTACGATCTCGACCGCCACGGCGGGCTGAAAGCGGCGGTCGATTTCCTCGCCGCAAAATGAAAAGGGCGGCTGAGGAGCCGCCCTTATCGAATTCGATGTTTGAGAACTTAGCTGCGCGGAGGGCGCGAGCCGAAACCGCCGCCGCCGGGGCCGCTGCGGCCGCCGCCCGGACCAGCGCCGAAGGCCGGCTTCACAGGCTTCGAAGGGAGAAGGCCTTCACGCTGCAATTTCTTGCGGGCGAGCTTGCGCGCACGGCGCACGGCTTCCGCCTTTTCGCGGGCTTTCTTTTCGGACGGCTTTTCGTAGTGGCCGCGCAGCTTCATCTCGCGGAAAATGCCCTCGCGCTGCATCTTCTTCTTAAGCGCCTTGAGAGCCTGATCGACATTGTTGTCGCGAACGAGAACCTGCACGTGTGCTCCTAGAAAACCTTGGTTTTAGGGGTGGGCGAGACAAAACGCCTCGCCGAAGGGCGGGTGCGTACCAGAACGTTCTGAAATTGTCCAATACCCCCGGTGGACGGGGCTATTTCCGGGCTGAAAGGGTGTTCCGGACCACGGCCGTCATAGCCCCGACGGCGGCGCCTACGAACATCCCGCCGATGATCCGCCCAGAATTGAAGCTCCAGCTCTGCGCCGGCCCGGTCATGATCTGATAGGCCTGAAACAGCGCACCGACCATGGCGCCCAGTCCCGCCCAGTTTCTGATCGGCCAGACATTCCCGAACATCGCTTCCCCCGGTTTTTATGCGGGGATTTTAGCAGCAGGTCGGCACAGCGCCATTTATTTTCTCTCGGCGGCATTGCGCGGTGACGAGGACAGGCGGGTTTGCTATTTGGCCGCCCATGAAAATCACGAACATCACCGACATCGTCGTTCCGATCTCCTCCTCGATCCGCAACGCCTTCATCGACTTCTCGACCATGACCGCAAGCGTGGTTGCGATCGAGACGGACGTAAAACGCGACGGCAAGCCGGTCGTGGGCTTCGGTTTCAATTCCAACGGCCGTTACGCGCCGCAGGGGCTCTTGCGCGAGCGCTTTATCCCGCGCCTCAAGAACGCGAAGGATATCGAAGACGAGCGCGGCTTCATCGATCCGGTGAAAGCGTGGGCCGCGATGATGCAGAACGAAAAGCCGGGCGGGCATGGCGAACGTTCGGTCGCGGTCGGCGTACTCGATATGGCGCTCTGGGACGCGGTCGCGAAAGCCGAAGGCGTGCCGCTCTGGAAGTTGCTTGCTGATCGCTACAACGGCGGCAAGGCGGACGAGACCGCGTGGGTCTACGCCGCGGGCGGCTACTACTATCCGGGCGAGGAATTGAAATCGCTTCAGGAAGAGATGAAGCGCTATCTCGATCTCGGCTACTCGACGGTGAAAATGAAAATCGGCGGCGTGCCGCTGAAAGAAGATATGGCTCGCATCGAGGCGGCGCTGAAGGTTGTCGGCGGAGACGGCCAGAAATTATGCGTCGATGTGAACGGTCGTTTCGATCTGCAAACGGCACTCGATTATGCGCGGGCCATGCAACCGCTCAATCTGCGCTGGTACGAAGAGCCGGTCGATCCGCTCGATTATCTGCTGCATGCGGCCCTCGCCACTGAATATGCAGGACCGATCGCGACCGGCGAAAATCTGTTCTCGATGCAGGATGCGCGCAATCTCATCCGTCACGGCGGATTGCGGGCGGACCGCGATATTCTGCAGATGGATCCGGCGCTGTCTTACGGCCTCGTCGAATATCTGCGCACGCTTGCAATGTTGAAGCAGCACGGCTGGTCGCCGCGCCGCTGCGTGCCGCATGGCGGACATCAGTTCGCGCTGAACATCGCAACGGGCCTTGGCCTCGGCGGCAACGAATCCTATCCGCAGGTATTCGCACCGTTCGGCGGCTTTGCCGACGATACGCCCGTGAACGACAGCCGGGTGAAGATGCCGGGCATCCCGGGCATCGGATTTGAAGCGAAGAACGCGCTTTATGCGGTGATGAAGCCGATGATGGCGGCGTAAACTAAAATGCGTCATCGCCGCGCTTGTCGCGGCGATCTCGATAAATAGGGCAGTGCTTTTTAATCGAGATGGCCGGGACAAGCCCGGCCATGACGAGTGAACTAAATCTTCACCCTCGTCACGTGGCCCATCTTGCGGCCGGGCTTGGCAGCACCTTTGCCATAAAGATGGACGGACGCGCCGGGTTCTTTCGCAAACTTCTCCCAGCCCAGCACTTCATCGCCGATCAGGTTCGTCATCACGACGGATTTGCCGATGCGCTTCGATGAGTTCAGCGGCCAGCCCGCGATGGCGCGGATGTGCTGCTCGAACTGGCTCGCGGTTGCGCCGTCGATGGTCCAGTGACCGGAATTATGCACGCGCGGCGCCATTTCGTTGACGAGCAACTCTCGCTTGCCGCCCTTCTTGGCGACGAACATCTCGACCGCGAGTACGCCGACATAGTTCAACGCTTTCGCAATCTTGGTTGCGATGTTGATTGCTTCCTTCGCCATCGCCGGCGGAATTTTCGCGGGCACCGTCGAGGTGTGCAGAATGTGATGGCGATGCACGTTTTCGACTGGATCGAAAGCAACCGTCTTGCCGTCTGCGCTGCGCGCGATCACGACTGAAATTTCGCGCTCGAATTTGACGAAACCTTCCAGCACTGCCGGCTTCTCGCCGATCGAGCGCCAGGCGCTCGCGAGGTCATCGCCCTTGTCGAGTTTCACCTGACCCTTGCCGTCATAGCCCATGCGCGCCGTTTTCAGGATTGCCGGGAAACCGATCTTCGCGAAAGCTGCCGACAACTCCGTCGAGGTATTGACCGGCGCGTAAGGCGCAGTCGCGATTTTCAGCGAATTGACGAACTTCTTTTCTGCGACCCGATCCTGCGTGGTCGCCAGCACGTCGGCGCTTGGAAAGAGCGGCTTGCGGGCGGAAACGAATGCGGCGGTTTCGGCCGGGATATTCTCGAACTCGTAGGTGACAGCATCGACCGTATTCAGGAAATCCGCGAGACGCGCCCAGTTGTCGAACGGCGCACAAGTCGAATTCTTCACGACATCGAACGCACAGGAGTCCTTCTTGTCCGAATAGACATGCACGCGGAAACCGAGTTCGTGCGCGGCAAGCGCCAGCATGCGGCCGAGCTGGCCGCCGCCCAAAATGCCGATGGTTGCGTCGGGCGCGAGCGGTTTGTGCAAAGTTGTCATTTCGGTCGCGTCATTTCGGTTTAAGGGGAATTTTCTTGGTCTGCTTCGCGCGGAAGGCGTCGAGCTTCTTCGCGAGCACTTTATCAGAAAGCGCGAGCACAGCGGCAGCCAAAAGACCGGCATTTTTAGCGCCAGCCTCGCCGATGGCGAGGGTTCCAACCGGGATTCCCGCGGGCATCTGCGCAATCGACAGAAAGCTATCGACGCCTTTCAACGACTTCGATTTCACAGGAACGCCGAACACCGGAAGAGGCGTCAACGAAGCGGTCATGCCCGGCAGGTGCGCGGCGCCACCGGCGCCTGCGATGATCACCTTGAAGCCTTTGTCGCGCGCGGACTTCGCAAATGCATAGAGCCGCTCCGGCGTGCGATGCGCGGAGACGACAAGGCTTTCGTACTTGATGCCAAAATCATCGAGTGCGTCGGCAGCATGTTTCATGGTTGCCCAGTCGGATTGACTGCCCATGATAATCGCGACGGCCGGTTTTCCCGCGCCCATTTGAAATTTCCTACCCCGCTTGGAATGCGCGGGATTATAGGAGAGGGTGTGTCGCTTGCAAGAAGAGTCGCTTTTTCGGGCAGCGAAGACGCCGGAATCGTTAATGCCGAGAGAAAAGCCGCAGAATAAGAGGCTATCCGGCGCGAAGCAGAACAGCGCGCCGCGCTATCCTTCGCGCGAACGTGCGTCGCCTGACGCCGGATCTTCGCAGCTCGCTACCGAAATCGAACGGCTTCGCGAACAGCTTTCCCGGTCCGAAGCGCGGATCGAGGCGCTGGAAAAATCCGCGCATGAAGACGCGCTGACCGGGCTTCTCAATCGCCGCGGCTTTGAGCGCGCTTTCGCGCAGGCGATTGCTTACCTGAAACGCTATGGCGGCAGCGCAGCACTTCTTTATCTCGATCTCGATCGCTTCAAACCGATCAACGATGAATACGGTCATGCGGTCGGCGATGTCGTGCTGCAGGAGATCGCGCGGCTGTTGCTGGGAAGCGTGCGCGCTTCCGATCTCGCTGCGCGTCTTGGCGGCGACGAACTCGCGCTCGTGTTGTGGAATCTCGATGCCAAACAGATGACCACGAAGACGCGCTCTCTCGAAGAACTTATCGCCCGTGCTTCGTTTGAGGTGGGCGGCAACAAGCTCGACGTTGGCGCCTCGATCGGCGGTGTGATGCTGGAAGGCGACGATACGCTGGCAGGCGCTCTGCAACGTGCAGATGCCGCGATGTATGCGCGCAAGAAAGAGCGCAAGGCTGCGCATACATGAGACGTGCAGACTTCTGGCTGCTTGCGCCCGTTGTCGTCGCGGCGGCCATCATGTTCGTGCTTCACGGCGGTGAGCCGAAACGCGCCGATTATTTTTTCTTTCAGGTGGTGGGTTTGGCGACCGTATTTTGGATTTTGCTTGGCGTCGGGCGCGCGATCAGCGGACGTCGCAAGTAATTATTTCAAAAACGGCGCCATGCCTTCGCGCGCGAGTTCGTCGGCGCGCTCGTTTTCCGCGTGGCCGGCGTGACCTTTCAGCCAGTGCCATTCGACCTTGTGCGCGGACGCCGCCTTCTCCAGCCGCTGCCAGAGTTCGACATTCTTCACCGGCTTTTTGTCGGCGGTTTTCCAGCCGTTCCGGTTCCAGTTTTTGATCCAGCCGGTGATGCCGCCCTTCACATATTGGGAGTCGGTAAAGACATCGGCATTGCAATTCGCGGGCAGCGACTCCAGCGCCATGATCGCCGCCATCAATTCCATGCGGTTGTTCGTGGTGAGCTGCTCGCCGCCTTTTAATTCCGTGCGCTTGCCGGCGTGCTCGATGATCGCGCCCCAGCCGCCGGGCCCCGGATTTCCCGAGCAGGCGCCGTCGGAATGGATCTTCACGCGATCGCTCATGCTGCGAGACCGTAATCTTGCGCCTTCTCGATGCGGCGGTGGAATTGAAGCTTCTTCAGATATTCCTTCGGATCTTTCGGGCGCACGAGCGCGCCTTCCGGCACGTTGAGCCAGTCGAAGGTGCGGGTCAGCAAAAAGCGCAGTGCTGAGCCGCGCGCGAGCAGTGGCATGGCTTCGATCTCTTCGCGCGAGAGCGGCCGCACGGCGTTATAGTTCGAGAGAAGCGCTTTGCCCTTCGTCACGTTGAACGATCCGTCAATTTCAAAGCACCAGGCGTTGAGGCAGATCGCAACGTCATAGGCGTAGAAATCGTTGCAGGCGAAATAGAAGTCGATCAGTCCGGAAAGCTTGTCGCCGAGGAAGAAGACGTTATCCGGAAACAGGTCGGCGTGAATCACGCCCGCAGGCAAATTCTTCGGCCAGCGCGCGGAAAGCTGCGCGACTTCGTCCTTGATCAGCGTGCCGAGACCCGGGGCGACTTCGTCGCAACGGCCCTCGCATTGCGCGGCAAGTTTGCGCCAGCCTTCCGGACCCAGCGCATTCGGCCGCTTAATGGCGAAGCCTTCGCTCGCATTGTGAAACTGGGCAAGCGCGCCGCCGAGTGCCGCGCAATGCGCGTTGTTTGGACGGCGAACGGAAATGCCTTCGAGAAAAGTAATAATCGCCGCCGGACGGCCCGCAAGTTCGCCGAGGGAATTGCCTTTTTTATTTTTCACCGGCTGCGGACAATTCAGCCCGCGCGCAGCGCAATGCTCCATGAGGCCGATGAAGAACGGCAAGTCCTTCGGATCGACGCGCTTTTCGTAGAGCGTGAGAAAATAATAGCCGCGGTCGGTGTGCAGCATGTAGTTGGTATTTTCGACGCCTTCGGCAATGCCTTTAAGCGCCATCAACTCGCCGATGTCGTAATCGGCAAGGAAGGCGGCAAGGTCGTCTTCGTTGACTTCGGTGTAAACGGCCATCGTTCTATCTACACGCGAAATGAGACGATGAAAGTCGAAGCGCAATAATAAAAAACAATTGACTACTCCGCCGCGGTGTCGCGCAATTCGCGCGGCAGCGGGAAGAATACGTCTTCCTGCGGACCAGCATAGGTATCCACCTCGACCGCATAGCGCTTTGCAAACGCGTCGATGATCTCTTCGACCAGCACTTCCGGCGCGGAAGCGCCCGCGGTGATGCCGAGACTTTTCACATTGCCGAATACGTTCCAGTCGATGTCGTCCGCGCGCTGCACGAGTGCGGTCGCGCGGCAGCCCGAACGCTCCGCGACTTCACGCAGGCGCTGCGAGTTCGAGGAATTCGGCGCGCCGACCACGATCATCGCCTCGACCTGCGGGGCGACATTCTTCACCGCTTCCTGGCGATTCGTGGTCGCGTAGCAGATATCTTCCTTGTGCGGGCCAGTGATCGCGGGGAAGCGCTCCTTCAAAATCGCTACCATCTCTGCCGTGTCGTCCACGGAGAGCGTGGTTTGCGTGACATAAGCGAGCGCATCGGGATTTTTGGGCTGAATATTCCGCGCGTCTTTGGCGGTTTCGATCAAGGTCACGCTGCCTACCGGGAGCTGGCCCATGGTGCCGATGGTTTCCGGATGACCGGTGTGGCCGATCAACAGGATTTCGCGGCCGCGCTTCGCATGCACCATCGCTTCGCGGTGAACTTTGGTGACGAGCGGGCAGGTCGCGTCGATCGCAAATAACTTCCGGTTCGCGGCTTCCTCGGGCACCGACTTCGGCACGCCGTGCGCGGAGAAAATCACCGGCCGGTCGCCGTCCGGCACCTGGGTCAGTTCTTCGACGAAAATGGCGCCCTTCCGGCGCAGGCTTTCGACGACATATTTGTTGTGAACGATCTCGTGGCGGACATAGACCGGCGGCCCGTACTTCTGGAGCGCCCGCTCGACCGCGTCGATTGCGCGCACCACGCCCGCGCAAAAGCCGCGCGGCGCGCACAGCAGCACGCGAAGGCGGGGCAGGGCGGAACCGGGCGAAACAGCCATTATTTCAAGCCTTTCGCCCCTAAATCGGCGGGGCGGGCGGGGGAGTCAACCATTACCCCAATCCCGCGTTGATTTGGACAGGGCCTCCCCCTATATAGGCGCCGACCCCGGTCATCCTGAAAACGTTACCGAGGCTCCCGCTAGAAAATAGCGGCAGCGCTCGCGAAACCGTACACGGATGCCAAACGTTGACGCGTTAGAGGCGCGAACACCTATGTCTCACATGCCGTTAATGCCGAAAGCGACCGCCGTCTGGCTGGTCGACAATACTTCGCTCTCCTTCGAGCAGATCGCGGACTTCTGCCGCCTTCACCCGCTCGAGGTGAAGGGCATCGCCGATGGCGAAGTCGCGCAGGGAATTAAGGGTCTGGATCCGGTCGCTTCCGGCCAGCTCACCCGCGAAGAACTCGACACCGCAATCGCCGATCCGAACCACAAGCTCGTTATGGCCGACGCGAAGGTGCGTCTGCCGGAGCCGACGACGAAAAAGGGCCCGCGCTATACGCCGGTCTCCAAGCGTCAGGATCGCCCGGACGCAATCCTCTGGCTCGTGAAGAATCATCCGGAGCTGAAAGACGCGCAGATCATGCGTCTCGTCGGCACCACGAAATCGACGATCCAGTCTGTGCGCGAGCGCAAGCATTGGAATTCGCAGAATCTCCAGGCGCGCGATCCGGTGATGCTCGGTCTTTGTTCGCAGATCGATCTCGACCACGAAGTGCGCCGCGCTTCCAAGGGCAAGCCGCAGCCGGATGCCGAACCCGTGCGTACGCTGCTTCCCGCCGAACAGACGACGGCGCAGCCGGAGCAGGATGCGAACGAGCCGCCGGTGGACGACCGCAAGGGCACGATCGATGCGGACAACGTGTTCGCGAAGCTCGGCGGCATGAAGCGCAGCGAGCAGTAATTCGTTTCTGCTAAAAATCTGAATCAGACTCGTCATGCCCGGCCTTGTGCCGGGCATCTCGATTCTTGAGGCAATGCGTTTGATGTCGAGATCGCCGGGACAAGCCCGGCGATGACGAGGAACGTTATTTCATCGCGTCTTCGTTCACCTCGACAGTGGCGTTCAGCGCAAGTCTGCCGCCATCCGCGAAAATTGTTTCGCCGGTGATATAGCTTGCGTCGTCCGACGCGAGGAAAGACGCGATGCTTGCGATTTCTTCCGGCCTGCCGATGCGCTGCAAGGGCGTGCGCGAAAGCAGCTTGCGCTTCAGCGCGGGGTCCTTCGCGACGGAGGCTAACATGTCGGTCGCGATCGAGCCGGGGCCTATTGCGTTCACGCGGATGCCGTGCGGCGCAAGCGAGAGCGCCATGACTCTCGTCAACTGCGCGACGCCGCCTTTCGAAACTGCGTAAGGAGCGTGGTTCGGCAGCGCGACCAGCGAATTGATTGAAGACATATTGATGATCGCGCCGGGTTTCTTGCCAGACTTGATCTGCGCGACCATCTGTTTCGCCGCGGCTTGACCTGCGAGGAACGAGCCTTTGACGTTCACGCGAAGCACGCGGTCGAAGTCGTTTTCTTTCACGTCGAGAAAGTCTGCCGGGCTGACGATGCCTGCATTGTTCACGAGAATGTCGATCGCGCCGAACTTTTCGACTGTCGCTTTCACGAGTGCATCTACTGCATTCGCGTCGCCGACGTCGCAAGCGACGAAGTGCGCGTTCGCACCAAGAGACTTCGCTGCTTCCGCGCCTGTCTTCTCGTCGATGTCGGAAAGAACGACCTTCGCGCCGTCTTCGATAAAGCGCTTCGCGATGGCGAAGCCGAGGCCGCGCGCAGCGCCGGTGATGAGGGCGACTTTATCCTTGAGCTCCGCCATAGCTACTGCGCCATGCCTTTGGTTTGCAGGGCTGTTTTGATCTCATCGAGGGTCGCCGGATCGTCGATGGTCGCAGGCATGTTCCACGGCTCTTTATCCGCGATCTTCTTCATGGTGCCGCGCACGATCTTGCCCGAGCGTGTTTTCGGCAGGCGCGCGATCACCATGGCGGTCTTGAATGCGGCGACCGGGCCGATCTTTTCGCGCACCAGTGCAATGAGTTCTTTTTCGATCGTGTCGTGCGTCTTGTTCACGCCCGCTTTCAGCACGACGAAACCGACCGGTACTTCGCCCTTCATCTGATCGGCGACACCAATCACCGCGCATTCCGCAATGTCGCTGTGAGACGCGAGCACTTCTTCCATGCCGCCGGTGGATAGACGATGACCCGCGACGTTGATGATGTCGTCGGTGCGGCCCATGATGTAGAGGTAGCCGTCTTCGTCCTTGTATCCGGCGTCGGCGGTTTTGTAGTAGCCGGGAAATTCCGCGAGATAAGCGTCGTGGAATTTCTGATCCTGCTGCCATAGCGTCGGCAGGCACGAAGGCGGCAGCGGCAATTTCACGACAATGTTGCCCATGGTGCCTTTTTTGACGGGCTTGCCCCCGTCATCGACGATCTGCACGTCGTAACCCGGCATCGGCACGGTCGGCGAACCGTGCTTCACCGGTAGTGCGCCAAGGCCCATCGGATTGCCGACGATGGTCCAGCCGGTTTCGGTCTGCCACCAGTGATCGATCACTGGAACGCCGAGAATATTTTCCGACCATTTCACCGTATCGGGATCGGCACGTTCGCCCGCGAGAAACAGCGCTCGGAATTTCGAGAGATCGAAATTCTTCACGAACTTGCCTTCGGGATCTTCCTTCTTGATTGCGCGGAACGCCGTCGGCGCGGTGAAGAGCGCAACCGCGCCATGTTCGGATGCCACACGCCAGAACGCGCCGGCGTCGGGCGTGCCGACCGGCTTGCCTTCGTAGACGACGGATGTGCAGCCGTGCAGCAGCGGCGCATAGACGATGTAGGAGTGGCCGACGACCCAGCCGATGTCGGACGAAGTCCACCAGACTTCGCCTTCCTTGATGCCGTACATATTCTCCATCGACCACTTCAGTGCGACGGCATGACCACCGTTGTCGCGCACGACGCCCTTTGGAATTCCGGTCGTGCCTGAGGTGTAGAGAATGTAGAGCGGGTCGGTTGCCTTGACTGGCACACACTCGGAATTTTTGTTGGCGGAGAGTGCTGCTTCACGGAGCGAAGCCCAGTCGTGGTCCCAGCCTTTTTTCATTTCCGCCTGCACTTGCGGTCGCTGAAAAAGAATCACGGCTTCGGGTTTCGAGTCCGCCATTTCGATCGCGGCGTCTAACAGCGGCTTATAAGGAATGATGCGCTGCACTTCGATGCCGCAACTTGCGGTGAGCAGAAGTTTCGGTTTGGCGTCATTCAGGCGTGTCGCGAGTTCTTTTGGCGCGAAGCCGCCGAAGACGACCGAGTGCACCGCGCCGATGCGCGCGCAGGCGAGCATCGCGATCAGCGCTTCCGGAATCATCGGCATATAGATGACGACGCGGTCGCCTTTCTCGATGCCGAAGTCGCGCAAGATCGCGCCGAAGGCGCTCACTTCGCGCTGCAGTTCCTTGTAGGTAATGTTGCGCTTGGACTGCGAAACCGGGCTGTCATAGGCAAATGCGATCTGCTCGCCGCGGCCGCCTTCGGCGTGGCGGTCCACTGCGTTGTAGCAGGTGTTCATCACGCCGTCGGGAAACCAGCGGCCATAGACGCCGGCCTTGGCGTCGAACACGGTCTTCGGCTTTTCGAACCACGAAATTGCTTCCGCGGCTTGCGCCCAGAATCCTTCCGGATCGCGCTGCCAATGCGCATAGACTTTCGGATATCGGCTCGCGATCGGGGTAACCATTCGTCTCTTCCCTGCCGGCTTATGATTTTTCGCGATTGTCGCTGCCCGCCGCCGAATGGCAAGGGCGGCGTTGGTCGCAGCCGCCTATGCATGCTGCGCCGTAGCTCTTGGGCGATGCGCTCTCTATAAAGCGCGCGCAATGCTCCCTACCGATCTCACCTTCTGGGCTGTCGCAGTAATTGCCGTTACCTGCACGGGGCTCGCCAAAGGCGGCTTCAGCGGTATCGGCATGGCGGCGACGCCATTCCTCGCGCTGGTCGTGCCGCCGCTACAGGCGGCTGCGATCATGCTGCCAATTCTCATCATGCAGGATCTGATCTCGCTCTGGGCGTTCCGGCGGGAATGGGACAGCTGGAATTTAAAGGTGCTTCTCATAGGCGCGATCATCGGCATCTGCGTTGCCTGGACGCTTGCGGCTTACGTCTCGGATGCGTGGGTGAAGCTTCTGATCGGTGTGATTACATTCGTCTTCGTGCTGAACCGCTGGCTGGGTCTTGCGAACAAGGCGGCGGAAGCGATCCGGCCAAGCGCTGCAAGCGGCGTGTTCTGGGGCGTGTTGTCGGGGTTCACGAGCACACTTGCGCATGCCGGCGCGCCGCCGATGAACGTGCATCTCTTACCGCAGAAACTGCCGAAGATGGTGTTTATCGGCACTGTCACGATTTATTTCGCGGCGGTGAATGCAATCAAGGTGGTGCCGTTTTTCTTCCTCGGCGAGTTCACGCTGAGCGCGCTTACGATCGCGCTTGCGTTGATGCCGCTTGCGATTGCGACCAATCTCGCCGGGATCTGGGTCGTGAAGCGCATTCCGGAAGAGTTGTTTTACAAGATCGCCTATGTGCTGATGTTTCTCGTCTCGCTGGAGCTGATCCGGCAAGGCGCTTTAGGCGTCTTCTGGCGATGAATTCTTGACGTTGATCGAAGCCCTTCCGGTTCGCTAGGGTCGCGGCAGATAAGGGGCTTCGCGCAATGAAAAAGACCGCCTACGACACCGATCTCGACAAGAACCCGGCAAACTATCAGCCGCTGACGCCGCTCTCGTTTTTGGAGCGCTCGGCCGCAGTATTTCCGGATCATGTCGCGATCATCCACGGGCCCATGCGCCGGACCTATCGCGAGTTCTATGCACGCTCGAAGAAGCTCGGCAGTGCCTTAGCTGCGCGCGGCATTGCGCGCGGCGATACGGTTGCGGTTCTTTTGGCGAATACGCCTGCGATGCTCGAATGCCACTACGGCGTGCCAATGACGGGCGGCGTTTTGAATACGCTGAACACGCGGCTTGATGCTGCGACCATCGCCTTCTCGCTCGATCATGGTGAGGCAAAGATCGTCATCGTCGATAAGGAATTTTCGAAGATGGCGAAGGAGGCTTTGACGCTCTGCAAGGCGAAGCCGCTGGTCGTCGATTACGACGATCCCGAATACAAGGGAGAAGGCGAAAAGATCGGTACGCTCGACTACGAAAAGCTGGTTGCAGAGGGCGACGAGAATTATCAACGCTCCGCTCCCGGCGATGAATGGGACGCGATCTCGCTCAACTACACGTCAGGCACGACCGGCGATCCGAAGGGCGTGGTCTATCATCATCGGGGTGCGGCGCTGCTCGCGACCGGTAACGTGCTCACCGGCAGCATGAAGAAGCACGCGGTCTATCTCTGGACGCTGCCGATGTTTCATTGCAACGGCTGGTGCTTTCCGTGGTCGATCTCGGTTTGCTCCGGAACGCATGTCTGTCTCAGGCAAGTGCGTGCAAATTTGATGTTTGATCTCATCGCAAAACATAAAGTAACGCATCTCTGCGGCGCGCCGATCGTGATGGCGACGTTGCTCAACGCGCCGGAAGAAGAAAAGAAGCCGCTGCCGCATGTCGTCGAATTTTTCACCGCCGCCGCACCGCCGCCGGAAGCAGTGCTTGCCGGCATGAAGGGCGCGGGCTTCAATGTCACGCATCTTTACGGTCTCACCGAAACCTACGGCCCGGCTGCCGTGAACGACTGGCATCAGGAATGGGATCTGCTTGAGCCTGCAGCACAGGCTGCGAAGAAGGCGCGTCAGGGCGTGACCATCGCGCCGCTCGAAGGACTGGAAGTGATGGACCCGGAAACCATGAAGCCCGTGCCGCGCGATGGTGAGACCATGGGCGAGGTGATGTTCCGCGGCAATGTCGTGATGAAGGGTTACCTGAAAAATCCGAAATCCACGCAGGCTTCTTTCGCGGGCGGCTGGTTTCATTCGGGCGATCTCGGCGTGATGCATCCGGATGGCTACATCCAGCTCAAGGACCGCTCGAAAGACATCATCATCTCCGGTGGCGAGAATATTTCCTCGATCGAAGTGGAAGACGCGCTCTACAAGCATCCCGCCGTGCAGGCGGCGGCAGTGGTTGCGAAGACGGACGACAAATGGGGTGAAACCCCTTGCGCGTTCATCGAGTTGAAGGCCGGCAAGCAGGCTTCGAAGGATGAGCTGATTGCGCACTGCAAAAGTAACCTTGCAGGATACAAGGTGCCGCGGCACATCGTTTTCGTCGAATTACCGAAGACCTCGACCGGCAAGATTCAGAAATTCAAGCTGCGCGAGATGACAAAGGAAGTTTGAAATGGCCAACGCACCGCGCAAACAGAAGCTCCCGTTGCAGGAAGAGATCGACTGGCGCGCAGTGCTGCGGGAGCGGCCATTTCTTGGCACTTTCGTGCTGCTTGCGCGCGGCTCGATGCTGGTTGCAATCGTTGGCACGTTCGTCATCGCGACGGCGCTGCTCGGCCACGCGCTCTGGGAAATCGGGGATGCGGTGATCAAGCTTTACCGCTGGGAAACGGACAACAAGGAACTGACGCTGGCGGCGATCGAGGCGGTCGATATTTTCCTGCTCGTCACGGTGTTGCATGTCGTCGCGATCGGCCTTTACCAGCTCTATATCCAGAACGACATTCCGGTTCCTGCGTGGGTGCGGATTGAGAATATCGACGACCTGAAGGTCACGCTTTCGGGTGTCGTCATTCTCGTGCTTGCAGTGTTCTTTCTAGGCCGCGCCATCGTGGGTGACGCCTCGCAGAATCTTCTGCTGATGGGCGGCGGTATCGGCGCGGTGATCTTGGCGCTGACTTTCTTCGTTTACGTCCAGCACCAGCGCAAAGACGGCAACTAGCTTGTTCGAAGTCCGGAACGAAGGCCGCGTCGCCGTTCTCGAATTGCATCACGGCAAGGCGAACGCAATCGACGTCGAATTTTGCAAGGCACTGAAAAAAGAATTCAAGCGCCTCGCGAAGTCTAACGCGAGTGCCGTCGTCATCACGAGCGCTGGTGCGATTTTTTCCGCGGGCGTCGATCTATTGCGCGCAGCCGAAGGCGGGCGGAAATATCTGAAGTCGCTCGTCACCGTGATCGACGAAATGTACGAGGAAATCTTCTTTCACCCGAAGCCGGTTATTGCCGCGATCAACGGTCATGCGATCGCGGGCGGTTGCGTGCTCGCCTGCTGCGCGGACTATCGCGTGCTAGCAAAAGATTCGGGAAGAATGGGCGTCACCGAATTGCAGGTCGGCGTGCCGTTTCCTCCCTTCGCCTTCGAAGTGCTGCGCGCGACGACGTCGCCGATGCATTTCCCGAAATTCACCGCGACCGGAGAAACCTTCGATACCGAAGGCGCGCTCGCCAATGGCTTCGCCGATGAGGCGGTGAGCAGCGATCGTTTGATGGCGCGTGCGCTCGAAAAAGCAGCGCAGCTTGCGGCGATCCGCGCGGAAGCCTTCGCCGCGAACAAGCTGCACACGCGCGCGCCGGCGAGACAGTTCCTGCGAAATGACCGCTCTGGGCTGCAAGAGAAGATCATGAAGGTCTGGACCGCGCCCGAGACCGCCGAGAATATCCGCGCCTATGTCGCGCGGACCTTCAAGAAAAGCTGACGACGGCTATTTCTCGCGAACGACGAAACGCGTGATCCAGCGCGCGAACGGCAGCACGACCAATGCCGAAGGAAACGCAATCGCCCATGACGCCACCCAGGCGCTTGGCCAGATGCGCAGCGCCGCCGCATTCAGTCCGACTGCAATTGCGGTCGAGACGCCTGCGACGATCGCAGTCATGAAGAATGTCAGGATCATCGGCACGACGACGTGATTGAAGCGCGGAGGCAGCTTTTGCATTGTCGGACGTTGCGTAAGGGGGGGGCGCGGCTCGCGCGGGGCGGGAAGTTTGGCTAGGCTATACTGACGGGAAACGACAGCGACAAGCGGGACGCACGAAGTGCAGACCTGCGAAATTCTGGGAGGAGTGCATGGACGCGGACGTCATCGTCGTCGGCGGCGGGTTGGCCGGGCTGGTCGCGGCGGGGGAAGTCGCGGATGCCGGCAAGAAAGTCATCATCCTTGATCAGGAGCCGGAGCAATCGCTCGGCGGACAGGCCTACTGGTCGTTCGGCGGCTTGATGCTGATCGACAGTCCGGAGCAGCGCCGTCTCGGCATCAAGGATTCGCGCGATCTTGCCTGGCAGGATTGGCAGGGCTCGGCTGCGTTCGACCGCGAGGAAGATCATTGGCCGAAGAAATGGGCCGAGGCTTACGTCAATTTTGCGAGCGGCGAAAAGCGCGCGTGGCTGCATGCGCAGGGCGTGCGCTGGTTTCCGGTACCGGGTTGGGCGGAGCGCGGCGGTTATCTTGCGACGGGTCACGGAAATTCCGTGCCGCGCTTTCATATTACGTGGGGCACTGGCCCGGCGCTGGTCGAGCCTTTTGTACGGCGTCTGCGCGAAGCCGAAAAGAAGGGCCTTGTGCGTTTCTGCTTCCGGCATCGTGTGACGAAGCTCACCGCAAGCGGCGGCATGGAAGACGGCGTCGAAGGCGAAATTCTGGAGGCTTCCAATGTCGAACGCGCGGCGAAGTCTTCGCGCAAAGTCATCGGCGATTTCAAACTGAAAGCGCAGGCGATCATCGTGACTTCCGGCGGCATCGGCGGCAATCATGAGTTGGTGCGCAAGAACTGGCCTGCAAAAATGGGCAAGGCGCCGGCGCAGATGTTGTCCGGCGTGCCGGATCATGTCGACGGCTTGATGCAGGGCGTAGTCGAGCGCGCAGGCGGACGGCTGATCAATGCCGATCGCATGTGGCACTACCCGGAAGGCATCGATAACTATGCGCCGATCTGGTCGCATCACGGCATTCGTATTCTCTCAGGCCCGACGCCGTTGTGGCTCGATGCGCGCGGCAAACGCTTCCCGGTGCCGCTCTTCCCCGGCTTCGACGGGCTCGGTGCGCTCGAACACATCACCAAGCACGGCGACGATCATTCGTGGTTCTTGCTGAATCAGCGCGTGATCGGAAAAGAGTTTGCGCTTTCGGGGCAGGAGCAGAATCCGGACCTCACCGGTAAAAGTATTATGGGCGTGCTGAAGCGGGGACGCGGCACGCTGACGCCGGTGCAGAAGTTCATCAATGCCGGAAAAGATTTCGTCACCGCGGACACGCTGCCCGAACTCGTCTCGAAGATGAACGGCATCACGCAGAAGAATCTCGTGTCGCTCGAGACCGTGACGCGGGAAGTCGAAGCGCGAGACCGCGACCTCGATAACAAATACGGGAAGGACTTGCAGGTCGCGGCGATCCGTTCGGCGCGTGCTTATATCGGCGACCGGCTGATTCGCACGGTGAAGCCGCACAAACTGCTCGATCCTGCTGCTGGTCCATTGATCGCAGTGCGTCTCTGGGTGCTCACGCGCAAGTCGCTCGGTGGTCTGGAGACGGATCTGACCTCGCGTGTCTTGAAAGACGGAAAAAATCCACTCGGTAATGTATTCGCGGCGGGCGAAGTCGCGGGCTTCGGCGGCGGTGGCGTGCATGGCTATCGTGCTCTCGAAGGCACGTTCCTCGGCGGCTGCATTTTCTCGGGCCGCATTGCAGGCAGGGAAGCGGCGAAGCTCGCCAAATAGAATGTGCCAATCGAATGATTGGACGCGGTCTGCGACATCAGCGAATGGCTTTCGTTACGCTGGCCGTGAGATAGTGCGCGCATGATCGAAAGCACATCGAATATCAAAGCCGGCATGAAGGGCGTCGCCGAACTCACCGTCGGCGAAGAACATACGGCACCTCGCGTAGGCTCCGGAAAAATCCGCGTGCTCGCGACCCCCGTCATGATCAATCTGATCGAGGCGGCGGCGCTGAAAGCTGCGGAGCATCTCTTGCCGCCCGGGCATCAAAGCCTCGGCACGGTCCTGAGCATCAAGCACTATGCTGCGACCCCGGTCGGCATGAAGATCAAGGCGACCGCGGAAGTGACTGCGGTCGAGGGCCGCACGATCTTTTTCAATGTTTTCGCGGAAGACGAGAAAGAACCGATCGGCGATGGCGTGCATGAGCGCGTGGTCGTAAACGTAGAACGCTTCGACAAGCGGGTGCAGCGGAAGATTTCCGGCGAATAGCCCGACCCATTCAACTTACGACACCAATTTCGCCTGCCTAAAATTCGTCCGCGCCAAAATTCCATGCGCGAATGCAAAGTTTAGTGCTTGGAATTATGCCAGTCATCTTTCCCTAATTCGGGTGAAGTCCAATCCGCAGGGCGGTTCGTAAAAATTTTCGGGAAGCGGGAACGGAAAGGCTTTTTCGGGAATTGAGATAAATCCGAGCGAGTAAGCTTGAGTGCCTTTGGGGGTTTCAGACGCCTTGACCTTGCCTCAAATTTCAAGTCCCTTCGGCTTGCAACTGGGTTTGGCTGGCCTTGATACGACGCTCCTGTTTTGGGGCTACTGCAAGACACTTCCCAAAACTCGGATTGACAAAAGCGCCCGCGATGGTCGGGGGCGTCGATTGCGACCGCACGAGACGTGCGTTTCAAGGAGGCCGTGAATGGCTACTGGTACCGTGAAGTGGTTCAACACCCAAAAGGGTTTTGGTTTTATCCAGCCGGATGACGGCGGCAAGGATGTGTTCGTGCACATCTCGGCCGTGCAGCGCGCGGGCATGCAGACATTGAACGAAGGTCAGAAGCTTTCGTTCGAAGTCGCGACCGAGCGCGGCAAAGCGGCGGCTGCAAACCTGAAGGCGATGTAAGCCGACTTCCGAACCAAAGAAAAAGCCCGGCGTGAGCGATCACGCCGGGTTTTGCTTTTTCAGGCTACCGCGCGCGTCAGAGCGCGTTTTGGTTGTTCAGATAAACCAGGATGCCAAGACCGGGCACCCAGCAGCTAACGGTGTTCAGGAGCGCTTCTTCGGAAGTCGGCTCCTTGCCGCCGGCAAAATGATTGATGAAGGGCCAGAGGAAGGTGCATGCAGCCGCGCCTGCGAGATAGGCGCCGTACTTGGTCGATTTCGAAACCGTGGTGACGGTCGTTTCCTGCTGCGGGATGTACACGCTCGTGACCACGGTTTTCGTTGTGCCCGCGCAGGTGACGATGCAATTGACCGTGCTGAAAATGCCGATCAAGAGCGCCAATGGGTTCTGATCGTTCTGTTGTTTCTTCTTCTGCTGTTGCGCTTCCGCCGCAACCGGCATCACGAGAAGCACCACCGCCAGTATAGCCACGAGAATCTTTTTCATACGTTCCTCGCCTTCAGCCGCGTTCCGCAAAATGCGGACGCATCCCGGCCGTCGGGCGAGAAGGAAATTAGCGCGGACAATTATTCTGTCTCGCGTAACGCAGGATTAAGCCTACGCGTTATGCTTTCGCAGTAACCTTACTGTCGGCAGCGGTTTACTGCGCGCATAACGAAACCGCCGGCAAACGAGCCGGCGGTTCAAACGCAAGATTTCGAAATCCTAGTGGACGGTTTCTTCCTGCAGTCGCGTAATCTCGTCCTTGAGCGAGAGCTTGCGCCGCTTCAATTCTGCAAGTCTCAGGCTGTCGCTGCCGGGGTGCGTGCGCTCGGCTTCGATCTCGCGCTCCAAAGCCTCGTGCTTCCGCTCAAGTTGGGTCAAATGCGATTCAATCGACATGGGTGCGTTCTCTCCCTGTTTGCAGTTCGAGACGAGGAATCCTGCCACCAGCCAATCCGGATGTCGATTGGAACTTGTTCGAAGCGTCGCAGCAATCCACGGGCTTGGTAAGGAAAGGGAAAAGCGCCGCAATCTCCGGCGCTTGCCGGGGTTCCGCTTGAGCGCGATACTTGCGCAGGCGCGCACGGGGCGCCTCGCAAATGCGGCGATGCAATGACGCGGGAAGAAGAGCGCGAACTCACGCTTGAGCTGGAACGGTTGAAGCAGGAGCATCGCGATCTCGACTCGGCGATCGATGCGCTCCTTGGCGCAACCGGTCACGACCGGATTCAGGTCCAGCGGCTCAAAAAACGAAAACTTCAGCTCCGCGACCGCATCGGCGCGATCGAGGATCAGCTGTTTCCGGATATTATTGCGTAAGGCTCAAATCGACTTGAGCAGATTGTCCGCGCTGGAGACTTCGGCCTTCGAGGTGACTTCCTCGATGTTCAGCACCTTCACGACGCCATCGTCGACATACATCGCATAGCGGCGCGAGCGGACCGGACCCATCAGGCGTTCGGTGCCATCGTAATCGAGGCCGACAGATTTCACGAAGACGCCGTTGCCGTCGGAGAGAAAATCGATCTTGCCGGGATTGGCCTTCGCCCAGGCGCCCATCACATGCACGTCGTTGACGGCGGTGACTGCAATCGTATCGACACCCTTCGCGAAGAACTCGTCGGCTTTCCCAATGAAGCCCGGCAGGTGATTGCGCGAGCAGGTCGGCGTGAAAGCGCCGGGTACGCCGAACAGAACCACCTTTTTGCCGGCGAAGATTTCCGCACCGGTCTTCGGCTTGATGCCGTCAGCGGTCATGATCTGGAAGGTAGCGTCGGGGAGCTTGTCGCCCACTTTAATTGTCATTTTCGGTCTCGCCTTGAGGAATGCGGCGCATCCTAGTCGGGACCGCGCATTAGTCGAGCGGGATTTCGGTCTCGACCGCTTGCTCTCCTGCAACGAGCGTCAGCCGTACTTTCGGCGGCGCATCGTTCGAACCGAGCCGCGAACCCTGCAGCGGAATCGCGAAAGTAACGTGGCCCGCGTCGTTCTTCAGAAGTTCGGGCAGCGAAAGCGTCCATTCCTCATCCGGCCCCTCCGCAAAGAGGTCTAGCTTGCCTACCGTGCGGGCGAGCGCCTTGACGATGATGCGGTTGTCCTTGCCTTCGGGGTCCTTACCACGTTCGACCCTGGCTTCGAGGATCGCAAGCGCGCGCGGGTTTGATCGCTCCTGCTTTTCCGGTACGCGCTTTTCGGCTTCTTCGAGCAAAGCTTCTATGGAAGCGTTCAGCGGAAAGGAGAGCGAAACATTCGCTTCGGCGGGAATGCAGAGTTTTTCGCAGGTCGCGAAATTCAGCTTCAGTTTCAGCATGACAGGTTTTGCTGAATCGTTCGCGCGTATCCGCAGCGGAAAAATTACGCGCTCGTCATAGCCGATCGAAGTCTGTCCGCTTTCGTCCGTGATGCGCTTGGGTGCTGGGAATAAGATTTCCACGCCTGCCACGTTCTCGGATCCGCTCCAGTCGAAGCGCGGCGGTATGCCGGCATCGCCGGGATAGCGCCAATAGGTTTTCCAGCCGGGCGAAAGCGCGATCTCAACGCCGCCCCTGAAAACTGGCGCGGAATTTGTATCGCTCAATCCGGAAACGAGCAGACGTACTTTGGCTTCGCCGGCGTTCACGGTGGCGGAAGACGCCGCAAAGGCGTTGCCCGCGAAGCAAGCGGCCCATGCGACCGAAAGGAGCAAGGAACTTAAATTATGCAGACGCATTTTTTCACCAAGAAGGCACCGTAAACATCGAATCGGGCAGGAGCCCAACCACGAATGCGTGAATATGCCCGCCCCAATGCCGCATTTTCATCCCGCCGCACCTCGGATAGGCTTTCTGTCATGAAGATTGCACGTGAGTCTTCGAAAGAGCCGAACGAAGGATATCTCGACGGCCAGATCCTCGTGGCAATGCCCACGATACAGGATGAGCGCTTCAACCGCTCGGTAATTTACCTCTGCGCACATTCCTCGGAAGGCGCGATGGGCATCATCGTCAACCAGCCGGCGCCCGATATCCGCTTCTCCGACCTTCTCGTTCAACTCGACGTAATTCCCGGCGAGGGTCTGATCGAGTTGCCGAAATATGGCGAGGTCGTGCGTGTGTTGAAAGGCGGTCCGGTGGAAACGCAGCGCGGCTTTGTGCTGCACAGCGCCGATTATTTCATCCAGGACTCCACGCTCCCCATTCACGGCGGCATCTGCCTCACCGCGACGCTGGATATTCTGAAAGCAATCGCGAACGGCAGCGGTCCGGAAAGTGCGGTGCTCGCGCTTGGCTATGCCGGTTGGGCGCCGGGACAACTCGAAAGCGAAATTCAGGCGAACGGCTGGCTCAACTGCGAAGCGGATAGCTCGCTGATTTTCGGTGCCGACGCCGATCAGAAGTACGATCTTGCACTGAAAAAAATCGGGATCGATCTAGGAAAGCTGTCTTCCGAAGCCGGCCACGCCTGACGCGTCAGGTTGCGGGCGCGCTCACCGGACGCGTGCGCGGACGGTCTTTCGCTTCCGGCGCAATCAGACGCCGCGCTTCGTCCGCCGTCATCGGCTCGCCGAAAGCAAAGCCCTGCACGTATTCGCAGCCGATCTGGTAAAGCTCGACCGCATCCGAATCCGACTCCGCACCTTCCGCGACGACATCCATGCCGAGATCGTGCGCGAGATGCACGATGGAGCGGAGGATCACAGGCCGCGCACCGCGCTTGTTGCCTGAGCCTTTGACGAATTGCTGATCGATCTTGATCGTGTCGAACGGGAAGCGCTGCAGATAGGCAAGCGACGAATAGCCGGTGCCGAAGTCGTCGAGCGAAAGTCCGGCGCCGAGTTCGCGGATCTTGTGCAGCATCTGCGCGGCAAGCTCCGGGTTTTCCATCACGAGCGACTCGGTCAGTTCGAGTTTGAGCGAACCCGGCACAAGCACGTGACGCGACAGCACGCTTTTCACATCCTGAATGAGATCGTGGCGCATCAATTGCCGCGAGGAGATATTGACGCTCAGGAAAAGCGGATGGTCCGGGCGCATCGAGCGCTGCCATAGCGCGAGCTGCCGCGCCGAGCGGTCGAGCACGAAGCGGCCGATCTCGACGATGATGCCGGTCTCTTCCGCGATTGGAATAAATTCGGCGGGACCGATGCGTCCTAGGCGAGGGTGATTCCAGCGCAACAGTGACTCAAAGCCCGCGACGCGGCGATCTTCGAGTCGGACAATCGGCTGGTACATGATGATGATTTCGTCGCGCTCCAGCGCGCGGCGCAGATCGGATTCGAGCGCAAGGCGATCAGTCTTGTCGTTGCGCATCGAAGGCTTGAACACTTCGATCCGGTCGTTGCCGGCCTGCTTCGCTGCATGCATCGCAAGCTCGGCATTTTTCAGAACTTCCGCGCGCTCCTTGGTCTGTCCGTCTACCAGCGCGAGCCCAATAGAGGCCGTCAGGAAAATCTGCCGTTCGCCGAATCCGATCGGCGCACGCACGCTGCGGCGGATCGTATCCGCGAACGCGGTGATGCGGTCGGCTTCGCGCTCGGAGAGAAGAATGATCGCAAACTGGTCGCCTGCGATGCGCGCAAGCGTGTCTTGCGGTTTCAGAAGGCGCGTCAGGCGGCGGCTCACAGTCAACAGGATCGAGTCGCCAGCAGCCGTGCCGACGGAGGTGTTCAATTGCTTGAAGCGGTCGAGATCGACGATGATCAGCGTCGGCCGGATCTTGTCGTCGGCTTTCGCGAAGTTGATCGCGGCATCCAGGCGGTCGAGGAAAAGTTCGCGGTTCGGCAGACCAGTGAGATTGTCGTGCACGGCGTCCTGTAACAGACGCTCTTCGGCTACCTTCAGTTCGGTGATGTCGTTCATGGTGCCGACGACACGAAGCACTTCGCCGTCGGTGCCGACGACCGGGCGCGCGCGCAGCGAAAACCAGAAATAGTGACCGTCTTCGGCCTTAAGCCGGATCGACTGCATGATGCGGCCGCGGCGCTGATCGAGAATACCGTCGAGCGCGAGCCGGATACGATCACGATCCGAGGGATGCAGAAATTCAAGCCACGTTTGCGCTTCGGTTTCCATCGCACCGCGCTTCAAGCCGAGAAGCGATTCCGCTTCGGGGCTCACGAAAATCTTGTCGCGGATCACGTCCCAGTCCCACACGACTTCGCCGGCACCGGTGACGGCAAGTGCGCGGCGCTCGACGTCGCTCATCAAGCCTTCGGCGGAAACGCCGGCGAATGCGTGCTGCATGACCGTGAAGCCGATCAGCATGACGATCAGTTCGAGGCCGCCGAGGAGCGCGGGTGCGGCGAGATCGTTCGTGATCGAACCCGCAACCACGAAGCCAGCGGCAAGCACCCACATCGTAAGCAGGAACCACGTCGGGATCAGCAACACCGCGCGATCGAAGCCGTGTGTGGAGAGATAAAGGACGAGACCGAAGCCCACAAAAGTAACGACGAGCAGCGACATGCGCGCGATACCTGCTGCGATCGAAGGATCGAACAGTGCCAGCGCGACAAGCGCGGAAAGAAACACGAGCCAGACCGCAGCGGCTTGCGAATAGCGCACGTTCCAGCGGCCGAGATTGAGATAAGCGAAAAGAAAAACGACGAGCGTCGCGGCAAGGATCGCTTCGCCGGATGCGCGCCAGAATTGTTCGGCGTTCGGCGAGAGCGCGAACACCTTGGCCCAGAAGTTGAAGTCGATGCCGATATAGGCAAGCACCGCCCAGGCAAGCGCGGCGGCGGCCGGAAACATCAGGCTGCCTTTGACGACGAACAGAATTGTCAGGAACAGCGCGAGCAGGCCCGCGACGCCGATGACGATGCCGTTATAGAGCGTGAAGGAATTGACCTTCGCTTCGTAGGCGCGCGGCTCCCACAAACGAAGCTGCGGAATTTGCGCGGATGAAACTTCGACGACGAACGTTACGGTCGAGCCGGGGTCCATCGTAATGAGATAGACCGAAGCGTCGGTTGCGTTCTGCTGATCGGGGCGGAAGCCTTGGCTCGGCGTGAGGTTGACGATGCGCGCTGCACCGAGATCGGGCCAGAACACGCCTGAGCCCGACATCAGGTAGTGCGGTGCCACCAGCAAACGATCGACCTGTTCGTCGGTGTTGTTCGAGAGTGCGAAGACCATCCAGTGCGTGACGCCGCTCGCGTTACGCGCGCGCACTTCGATGCGGCGAACGATGCCGTCGGCGCCGGGCGCGGTGGATACCTGGAGACGGTCGCCTTCGGTCGTATGCCGCTCCGCTGCGGGCATGAGATCGAGCGCCGGCGTATTGGGGCGGATGATGACGGCTTCGACCGCGCGCACAGGCGCAAGGCTCGCGGAAGCCGCAAGCAGGGCGAAGCACGCAAATACAAGCCTGCCGAGACGCAAAATCCAGAACTCCGGGCGTGGCTCGGAACCCCCTCCCGGCCTCAGGGAGAAGTAGCCGCCGCTTGCGGCGGCGGCAAGGCAAGGGACGAACGAGGTTAACGCGGCCCCTTACGCGGTGAGTACGATTTTGCCGACGTGATTGGAGGATTCCATGCGCGCATGGGCCTTGTTCGCTTCGGCAAGCGGGAAGGTGCTGTCGATCACCGGCTTGATCTTGCCTTGCTCGAGGAGCGGCCAGACCTTCGCGTGGAGCGCATCGGCAATCGCGGCCTTGTCGGCGATCGGACGCGGGCGAAGCGTGGAGCCTGTGAAGGTCAGGCGCTTCGACATGATCTTGATGAGGTTCACCTCGACCTTGAAGCCCTTCTGGGTCGCGATCTGGACGATGCGGCCCTCGACCGCCGCAGCATCGAGATTGCGATCCACGTAATCGCCGCCCACCATATCGACGATCAGATCGGCGCCCTTGCCGCCGGTCTGCTCTTTCGTCAGCGCGACGAAATCCTGCGTCTTGTAGTCGATCGCGAAATCGGCGCCGAGTTTGAGACAAGCGTCGGTTTTTTCCTTGGAGCCCGCGGTCGCAATTGCCGTCGCGCCGAAAGCTTTCGCGAGCATGATCGCAGTCGTGCCGATCCCGCTCGTGCCGCCGTGGATGAGCAGCGTCTCACCGCTCTGCAGTCGCCCGCGCTCGAACACATTGTGCCAGACAGTGAAGAAAGTTTCGGGAAGTGCCGCAGCTTCGGTGAACGAAAATCCTTTCGGCACCGGCAGGGTGTTGGTTTCATCGACGAGCGCGTATTCCGCGTAGCCGCCGCCCGGCAGAAGCGCACAAACTTTGTCGCCGACTTTCCAGCGCGATGCTTTCGCGCCCACGCTTGCCACTTCGCCCGCGATTTCGAGACCCGGATAATCCGGTGCGCCCGGCGGCGGCGGATATTTTCCCTGCCGCTGCATCACGTCCGGGCGGTTCACGCCTGCCGCGCGCACGCGAACGAGGATTTGCGTGTCCGCAGGCTTCGGCACATCGCGCGTCTGCGGCTTGAGCACATCCGGATCGCCGGGTGCGGTCATCGCGATTACGGTCATCTTGTCGGGCAGGGACATTCGGACACTCCAGAAATTTCAGGCAAATTCTCTAAGGGCTGGAGCAGGTCATGACAATCCGAGCCCGGCGCGGCTACATTCTGCCCAAGCCAGACGGGAGGAAACGATGAAAACGGAAGACGACGACCGGCCGAAGAAAAAGATCGCGCATGAGATCGGTGCCGACCTGTATCTGGTTTCGGTCGAAGAACTGCGCGAGCGGATCACGCTTCTGAAGGAAGAGATCGCGCGCCTCGAGGCCGATATGGGACGCAAGCAGGCGTCGAAGTCGGCCGCCGACAGCTTCTTTAAGCGCTGAAATTCATTCGATTTTTACGAGTTAACCTTTGATTAAGGTTTCGAGAACACTATCAAGACTGTCCAGCTTCTGGACGTCGAGTGGCTCCTGTCCACTCTGTTTGACGCCTCCCTGTGAACAGACTTCAGAGCCGCTCTTTTGGGCGGCTCTTTTTTTGTCCCGATCCCGCACAGTGTGGGCGGCGCGCAACTTGCAAAGAACTTTGATGGCTGGCGCGTCATCCGGCTTTTGAAGGCGGCGCGCGATGGGCTAAACAGGGTCCGGCACGGGGACGTGCCGGGGGAAGTAATGTCCGACGCAATCGAGAAGAAAGACCGTCCAGTGCGTCTCGCCGCGCGCATGGCGCAGGGTGAGCAGTTCAGTGTGCTGTTTCGCGAAGGCATGGCGCTCGTCGAAGCGACCGCCGCCTATCTCGACGGGCCTGGCCGTACCGAAGCCAAATCGCTGACGCGGCCCGGTGCACTCGCTTACGCGACCGAGTCGATGCGGCTCACTACGCGGCTGATGCAGCTTGCATCCTGGCTGCTTCTGCAGCGCGCGGTAAACGAAGGCGAACTCACCTTCGATCAGGCGAAGACCGAAAAGACCAAAGTGAAGCTTTCAAACTGGGATCCTTCGCACGAGGAGTCGATGGCCTCGCTGCCGAAGCGTTTGCAGGGTTTGATCGAGACTTCGCGCAATCTTCACGACCAGGTAATGCGGCTCGATCAGCTCGTTTATAATGCGCGAGCGGAAGAAAAGATCGACGTGGAAAATCCGGTCGAGGCGCAGATCGGTTTGTTGCGCGCGGCGTTCGACACCAAGCGCTGATTCAATTCGCCGTCAGGCAAACAAAAACCCCGCGGTCGCCCGCGGGGTTTTGTATTTCTAAAGAAGCAGTTTTGCTTACTTCTTTTCTTTCGCGGCGCCGATGGTGCCGAATTTGTTCTTGAAGCGCGACAGACGGCCACCGCGGTCGAGCAATTGCTGCGTACCGCCGGTCCAGGCCGGATGCGTATTCGGATCGATGTCGAGGTTGAGGGTGTCGCCCTCCTTGCCCCAGGTCGAGCGCGTCGTGTATTCCGTGCCGTCCGTCAATGTCACCTTGATGGTGTGATAGTCGGGGTGAATGCCTTCTTTCATCGCCAATCCTCTGCCTTGCGCGGGCGGGGCAAGCGCCGGTCGATCTAAAAGCCCTGCTGATTGGCGGGCGATATAGCCGAGAGCCTCCTGTGACTCAAGCCGAGCTTAAAGACGGGCCAAAAGGGCCTGAAAACGGCGCAGAAGGCCGGTTCCGGCCCTTGGCAGCGCTGATGCCTTTTGTGTTGCGCTATCCAGGCCGGTTCCTGGGCGCGCTCGTCGCACTCGTTGTCGCGGCGCTCGCGACCCTTGCCATTCCGCTTGCCGTCCGCCGCATGATCGACCTCGGCTTCGGGGCGGATGCCGGCGACAAAATCGACCAGTATTTTCTTGCGATCCTCGGGGTCGTCGCTGTGCTCTCGCTTGCGAGTGCCGCGCGTTATTACCTCGTCACCACGATCGGCGAGCGCGTGGTCGCCGATCTGCGGGCTGCCGTGTTCGCGCGGATCGTGTCGCTCGATGCCGGCTTCTTCGACAGCGCTCGCGCAGGCGAGATCAGTTCACGGCTGACGGCCGATACGGTGCAGATTAAATCGGCGGTGGGCTCGACGGCTTCGGTCGCGCTCCGCAACGCGCTCCTGCTGATCGGTGCGATTGCGATGATGGTGATCACGAGCCCGAAACTTTCGCTGCTTGTGCTGATTGCGATTCCTGCGGTCATGCTGCCGCTGTTCGGCTTCGGCCGCGCGGTGCGCAGGCGCTCCCGCATGGCGCAGGACAAGCTCGCGGACGCCACCGCGTTTGCGGTGGAAGCGATTGGTGCGGTGCGGACCGTGCAAGCGATGACGGCGGAAGAAGCGGCGAAGTCGCGCTTCGACGCGGCTGTCGAGCAGGCTTTCGATGCCGCGCAGGATGCTACGCGCTCGCGTTCTTTCCTGACGGCGATTGCGATCTTTCTCGCCTTCGCTTCGGTGGTTCTGATTTTATGGTCTGGCGCGCAAGCCGTGCTCGCCAATCAAATAACGCCGGGCACGCTCGGGCAATTCGTGCTCTACGCGGTATTCGCGGCAGGCGCGCTGGGCGCGCTCGCGGAAGTCTGGGGCGAAGTTTCGCAAACCGCGGGTGCTGCCGAGCGCATAGTCGAACTGTTGCACATAGAGCCCGCGATCAAGGCGCCGCCGTCACCGATTTCGCTTCCCGCAAAGCCGCGCGGTGAAGTGCGTTTCGAGAAGGTCTTCTACGCGTATCCGTCGCTGCGTGAAGCGCCGGTTTTGAACGACGTGAGTTTCTCCGCGGCACCAGGCGAACGGATCGCCATCGTCGGGCCTTCGGGCGCGGGCAAGAGCACGATCTTTCATCTCTTGCTCCGCTTCGACGATCCGCAGAGCGGAAAAATTCTGTTCGACGGCGTGGATATCGCGAAGGCCGATCCGCACGACGTTCGCGGCAACATTGCGCTGGTGCCGCAGGAGCCCGCGATTTTCGCTGCTTCGATTGCCGACAATATTCGCTACGGAAAACCCGGCGCGAGCGACAAGGAAGTAAAGGCTGCTGCGGAAACGGCACTAGTGGACGAGTTCGTGCGCAATCTTCCGCAGGGCTACGCAACACCGGTCGGCGAGCGCGGCGTCACGCTTTCCGGCGGGCAGCGCCAGCGTCTTGCGATTGCGCGCGCAGTGTTGCGCGATGCGCCGGTACTGCTGCTGGACGAAGCCACTTCGGCATTAGATGCCGAAAGCGAGGCGCTGGTGCAAAAGGCGCTGGAGCGGATCATGGAAGGCCGCACTTCGCTTGTGATCGCACACCGCCTTGCGACCGTGCTTGGCGCGGATCGCATAGTGGTGCTGCAAAAAGGCCGCGTCGTCGAAGAGGGAACGCACGCCAAGCTCACAGCGAGCGGCGGACTTTATTCGCGGCTTGCTGCGCTCCAGTTCGGCGAGATCAGCGCTCGGTAATTTTCAATTCGATGCGCCGGTTGCGGCGATAGGCATCGTCGTTGCTTGCGGGATCGATCGGCTGAAACTCGCCGAAGCCTGCGGCGACCAGACGATCCGGCGACAGACCCTTGGTAGTCAGATACTTCACGACCGAGATCGCGCGCGAAGCCGACAACTCCCAGTTCGAGGGAAAGCGCAAATTCGAGATCGGCCGCGTGTCGGTGTGGCCGTCCACGCGCAGCACCCAGGGAATATCTTTCGGAATCTTGTTCACGAGTTCGAGGAGTGCTGCAGCTAGCTTGTCGAGTTCAGGCGTCGCGCTTTCCTTCAGTTCTGCCGAACCGGGATCGAAGAAGACTTCGGATTGAAACACGAAGCGGTCGCCCACGATCCGGATGTCCGGGCGGTTACCGAGAATTTCGCGAAGCCTGCCGAAGAAATCCGAACGATAGCGGTTCAACTCCTGCACGCGCTGGGCGAGCGCTACGTTCAAGCGCGAGCCGAGATCGGAAATTTTGGTCTGGCTTTCCTTTTCCTTTTTCTCGGACGCTTCAAGTGCTGCTTCGAGGGCTGCGATCTGGCGGCGGAGTGCCGCGAGTTGCTGGTTGAGCAGCGAGATCTGCGAAATCTGCTGGTTCGTCATTTTCTTTTCGGCTTCGAGGTCAGAGGCGAGCGATTGAATCTGCCCCTTGGCGTCGCCGACTGCCGTGCTGTCGCCGCGCAGCTTGTCGCGTTCGGTTTCCGCGTTTCGCAGGCTCGCGCGTAAGCCCGAGAGTTGATCTTCGAGCGAGGCGGAAGTCGAGCGTTCGAGCGCGAGCAGGTCGGCGAGCTGTTTGAGCTGGCCCTGCACGCGAGCCAGTTGATCCTGCTTGCCTGCGATCTCGCGGGTCAGGAAAAATTGCGCGATCGTAAAGATCGAAATCAGGAAGATGAAAACAAGCAGCAGCGTGGAGAGCGCATCGACGAAGCCCGGCCAGTAATCGACCCTGCGGTCGTTGCGTGCGCGGCCCAGTGCCATTTAGCGCTTCCGTGCTTCTTCGTGCGTCAGCCGCTCGAGCAACTCGCGAACGTCGTTCTGCCGCTCGGCTTGCGCTTCGACCCAGTCGCGCAGGAGCTGCTGTTCGTTTCGCATATGCTGCACGAGTTCCTGCAGGCTGCTTGCGAGATTGACCATGGCCTTCGAGCTGCGGTCGCCGCTCGCGCTTTCGAGCGATTTTTCAAGCCGCGCAATCGCAGCCGCAAGGGGAGCCGCGGCACTCGATGTGTCGAGTTCGGCGGCACCGAGATCGGCAACCGTGGTCGAGAGCCAGTCTTCGAGATCGGTGTAGAAGCGGGTTTGCGCCTGGCTTGCCTGCAGATCGAGAAAGCCGAGCACGAGCGAACCGGCGAGACCAAACAGCGAAGACGAAAACGCGATCCCCATGCCGCCGAGCGGTGCGGCCAGTCCGGTTTTCAGATCGTCGAAGATGCGGCCGGAATCTCCCGTCGCATCCAGCGATTGAATGACGCGACCGACAGAGCCGACCGTTTCCAGCAAGCCCCAGAACGTACCGAGCAGTCCGAGGAAAACGAGAAGGCCGGTGAGATAGCGGCCGACGTCGCGCGATTCATCCAGACGCGTGCCGATGGATTCCAGAATGCCGCGCATCGTGATCTGCGAGATCGCCATGCGGCCCATGCGGTCACGGAGAAGTGTGGCCATCGGCGCGAGCAGCACCGGCGGACGATCAACGGCGATGCCGGGATCGGCGAGGCGAAAGCTGTTGACCCAATTCACTTCCGGAATAAGACGAAGCACCTGACGGATCGCGAGAATGATTCCGATCAGCAATACTCCGAGGATGATTCCGTTCAGCAGCGGGTTCGCGAGGAAGGCGGCATAGATCGGCCGGTACAAGAGTACGGCCACGAGCGCGGCGAGTACCAGAAACACCATCATCCGGAACAGGAAAATTCGCGGCGACGAAATCTTGTTGTAACCGTCGAGTGGTTCGGTTTCGCGCTTTTTCTTCGCCATCCGCAGTTCCTCGTCACGCCCGCTTAAGTATGGCACAGGCCGCGAGTATGTAGAGTCCAGTGACGGCGGAATGACGGCGAGGCTTCAGGCGCTCTTGATCGCGGCCAGCAGTGCGCTCTGGATATCGTAGTTGCCGGCGCAGACGGATCCGTTGAGCAGCATGTTCATGTGGCCGTCGAGGTCGGTGACGAAGCCGCCGGCTTCCTGCACGATGACAATACCTGCGGCGAGATCCCACGCGGAAAGATCGCGCTCCCAGAAGCCATCGAAGCGGCCCGCGGCGGTCCATGCCATGTCGAGTGCGGCAGCGCCGGTGCGGCGCAAACCCGCGACCTGCTTTTGCAGCACGGCAAGTTCGCGGCGGAAGCGCTCATGATCGCCGCGCTCGTGATGCGGAATACCGCATGAGATGACGGCGTCGCCGAGAGTCTTGCGCGCGGCGACACGCAGGCGGCGGTTGTTGAAATAAGCGCCCTGGCCGCGTTCGGCGGCATAGAGTTCGTCCGTGACCGGATTGAAGACCACGCCCGCAATCGGAATGCCGTCTTTGACGAGCGCGATCGAAATCGCAAACAGCGGAATCGAGTGCAGAAAATTCGTCGTGCCGTCGAGCGGATCGACGATGAATTGATGCTGGCCGTCGGAGCCTTTTACTTCACCGCGTTCTTCCATGACGAAGCCGAACGTGGGCCGCGCTTTCGAAAGCTCACCGAAAATAATGTCTTCCGCCTTCTTGTCTGCGGCGGAAACGAAATTCGCCGGACCTTTGAGCGAAACCTGCAGGTGCTCGACTTCGTTGAAGTCGCGAATGAGAGCGCGGCCCGCTTTACGGGCCGCTGCCATCATCACCGTGATATTTGCGGAGCGGAGTGACACCGCTTACTCGGCGCGGCGGACGTAAGTTATTTCGGCGGTGTCGACGACAACCTTCTCGCCGGTGCCGATGAACGGCGGCACCATCACGCGCAGGCCATTCTCAAGCTTCGCCGGCTTGTAGGAAGATGCGGCGGTCTGACCCTTCACGACCGGGTCGGCTTCGACGATTTCGAGCGTCACGTAATCCGGGAGCCGGATGCCGATCGGGCGATCATCGTGCAATTCGAGCGTGACGGTCATGCCGTCCTGCAGAAACAGCGCGCGCTCGCCGACAAATTCTTCGGCGAGGCTGATCTGGTCGTAGTTATCCTTGTCCATGAAGACGAGGCTGTCGCCTTCCTTGTACAGGTACTGGAAATCTTTCTGCTCGAGGCGGCCGCGCTCCACCTTTTCGTCCGAACCGAAGCGGTTGTTGAGCTTGCGGCCGTCGATCAGGTTTTTCAGTTCGACCTGATTATAGGCGGGACCCTTGCCGGGCTTGACCGCCATGGTCTTTACCGCGACCCAGAGCGTGTTCTGGTATTCGATCACGTAACCGGGGCGGATTTCGTTGCCGTTGATTTTCATGGATTTCCTCGGGAAGCAGCGCGGCTCAAGTGCCGTGCGCAGCCAGTTCCGTCAAGGGTAAAGGGCGAAAGGCAGAAATTAAGTATTCGGGGCCGCTTTGCTTTGCAGCCAGGCGCGCAGAATGCCTTCCGCACGCTTCTTTTCCGCATCCGTGAGGTTGCCGAAGGTAGCATCCAACATCGGGTCGGAAATGTCCTGCAGGCGCGCCAGAAGATGCCAGGCCATCGCCTCGGTCGTATTTTTTTCGACGCCACGCCCTGCGTTCAGCATACGGGCATAGCGGTTCTGCGCGACCGGATTGCCCTTCAACGCGGCGCGGCGCATGGCCTGCGCACCGGACGCTTCGTCCTTTTCGACGCCAAGGCCGGTAAAGAGCGCGACCGCAAGATCGAATGTCGCGGGGACATGATCGAGCCGCGCGGCGCGGCGTAGCCATTTGACTGCTTCCGCCGGATCTTTCGCGACGCCTTTGCCTTCCTGATAGAAAACCGCGAGCGCGTGCTGTGCATCGGGCACATCTTTATCGGCAGCCATGCGCATCAGCTTCGCTGCTTCCGCAAAGTTCTGTGGAAAGACCTGACCTTCGAGATAAAGCAGCGCGAGATTGTAGGCGGCGTGTGCATGGCCCTTGTCGGCCGCGCGGCGGAAATATTTCGCCGCTTCTTCCTTGCTGCGTGTGACGCCGACGCCCTGCAAGTGCGCCATGCCGACTGCGAAGATCGCGTGGGTGTCGCCTGCTTTTTCGGCGCGTTGATACCAGTCGAGCGATTTCTTTTGATCCCGCGCAACGCCGAGCCCCTCGGCGTAGAGTTCGCCAAGAAGCGTCATCGCGCGCGCATCGTTATTTTTTTCGGCCCGTTGCTGCGCGAGATTGATCGCGTCGAGATAAAAGCCGAGCTGATAGGCAGCAAACGGCGCGTTCGGATCATTTGCGACGGAAGGTTCGAATGCCGGGCGCGGCGGCTGTTGCGGTACTGCGATCGTTTTCACGCGCGTGGACGGCGCCTTTGCCGGCGATTGTTTCGGCAAAATGGTTTCGTCCGCGCCGAAGGCAGGCGTGCAGAGCCAAAGTGCTAGCGTCAGCGCGAGAGCGCGATTCATATTCAATTTGCCAATTCCGGTAAGCGAATAAGTTTGGTCGCCTTGGCGACGGCTTGCGGCGCATTTTCGCCAGCGCTCCACACGGCGTCGCCGAGCGCGACGAAATCGGCGCGGGCTCCTGCGAGCCGCGACACCTCGTCGATCGAGCCCGCAAAGGCGACGCAAGGGAGCTGAAAAATTTCCGCCCACCATGAAATGCGCTCGACCAGCGCAGAAAAGCCCGGACGCTTTCCGGAAATGTCGGGTTCGCCGAACATCACATAATCGGCGCCGGACTCGGAGGCGACCATCGCGTCGTGCCGCGACGGCAGGCCACTGACACCGGACAGTTTTCCGGCCGCGAGATTGGTGCGCGTCGTCTGCAGTTGATCGAGATTGCTGAAGTGTGCGCCGTCCGCGCCTGCTGCTTCGACGAGCGCCGGCATATCCTTGAGCAACAGTGCAGCACCGCTCGATTGTAGATGCGTTGCCACGATGCGGATTGCGGAGAGCGCCATCACTTCGTCGTCGGTTGCGAGACTCAAGATCACCGCGGCAATGTCGCCTTCGCGGCAGCACGCTTCAAGGAGCGGCGCAAAGGTCACCGCGTCCTCGACGGGTGGCGTCACGAGGACCAGGCGCGTGCGGGCTTTGGCTGCTTCGGTCACGCTTTCTCCATTGGCGACCGTTGCCGAATAAGCGGGGCAAAAAAGGGGCCCCTTCGAATCTACGGAACTTTAATTTAACTCCAACACAAGGCCGCGACGCTGTACCCCGATAGTCTTACGCCGCTTTCTTTTCCTGATCGGCGGACCAGCGACCCTGCGATGCAAGGCCGTTCATTTTCGCGCGATGCGCGAAAGCGGCTTGTGCGGCCGTCACATTCGATGCCTTTCCGCTCCAGGCCTTCTGCGGCGCCGCCTGCAAGGCGCGGCCATAAGAGAAGGTGAGTTTCCAAGGCAGGTTGCCGATCTTGTTCATGGCATCGAGATGGGCCGTTGCCTCTTCGTCGCTCTGCCCGCCGGAGAGAAATGCAATGCCCGGTACCGCACCCGGCACGCAGGCCTTCAACATCTTCACGGTCTTCTCTGCGACTTCCTGCACGCTCGCGCGCTTCGAAGCCTTCTTGCCGGAGATCGCCATGTTGGGTTTCAGCACGATGCCTTCGAGCGGCACGCGCTGATAATAAAGCTGCTGGAACGTTTCTTTCAGCATGAACTCGGTGACCTCGTAGCAGCGGTCGATGTCGTGATCGCCGTCCATCAATACTTCCGGCTCGACGATCGGCACGATCTGCGACGCCTGGCAAAGTGCTGCATAGCGTGCGAGCGCATGCGCATTGGTGTGGATCGCGGTGTAGCTCGGAATTCCCGGCGCGATGTCGATGACCGCGCGCCACTTCGCAAAACGCGCTCCCTGCTCGTAATATTTCGGAAGACGATCGGCGAGCTTGTCGAGGCCGATGGTGATCAGTTCGCCGGGGCAGTTCGGCAGCGGCTTCGTGCCTTCGTCCACCTTGATGCCGGGAAGGGCGCCGGCTTTCTTGATGACGTCAACGAGCGGCGTGCCGTCCTTGGCCTTCTGCCAGATCGTTTCGTCGTACAGAATGACGCCGGAGATCGACTTCATGCCCTCGGCGGAGCGGAACATCAGTTCGCGATAGTCGCGGCGGTTGTCTTCGGTCGATTCAACGCCGATCGCGTCGAAGCGCTTCTTGATGGTGCCCGAGGATTCGTCGGCGGCGAGAATGCCTCTGCCCGGCGCGACCATCGCTTCGGCAACCTTGTTCAGTTCTGCGAGATTCATCGTTCTCTCCCTCGAAATCTTGTTCTTGCTTGCTTGACGCTACTTTACCCGAAGCGCCTCGACGCCGGGAAGCGGCTTACCCTCAAGCCATTCCAGAAAAGCGCCGCCTGCGGTGGAAACATACGTAAAGCGGTCCGCCGCACCGGCATGTTCCAGTGCCGCGACCGTATCGCCGCCGCCTGCAACCGAGCGGAGCTTGCCGGCTTCGGTGAGTTCGGCTGCCGCTTCCGCGACTTCCACCGTGCCCGTATCGAAGGGCTCCATCTCGAAGGCGCCGAAGGGTCCGTTCCAGACCAGCGTCTTCGAGGCAGCTAGCGCAGAAATGACGTGGCCGATGCTTTCGCGTCCGATGTCGAGAATCATGTCGTTGTCGCCGACCTTGTCGACGGAAACCACTTTTGACGGTGCGCGCGCCTTAAATTCCCCGGCGACGACGACATCGGTCGGCAAGATAATTTCGCAGTTCTTCTCTTTGGCTTTGGCGAGAATGCTGCGGGCGGTATCGAGCAAATCTTTTTCGAAGAGCGATTTGCCGACCGGCTTGCCTTGGGCTGCAAGAAAAGTGTTTGCCATTGCGCCGCCGATCGCGAGCTTGTCGACCTTCGCGAGCAGGTTGCCGAGCAATTCGAGCTTCGTCGAAATCTTTGCGCCGCCTGCGACTGCCATCACCGGGCGTTCGGGCTTTTCGAGTGCAGTTTCGAGTGCTTCGAGTTCGGCTTGCAGTGCGCGGCCTGCATAAGCCGGCATCTTGTGCGCGAGACCTTCGGTCGAAGCATGCGCGCGGTGCGCGGCGGAGAAGGCGTCGTTCACGTAAACATCGCCGTGTTTCGCGAGCGCGCTCACAAAATCCGGCTCGTTCTTTTCCTCGCCTTTATGGAAGCGGGTATTTTCGAGAACCAGGATTTGCCCCGGCTGCAAAATCGAAACCGCTTTTTCCGCATCCGCGCCGATGCAGTCCGGCGCAAACAGCACCATTTTGCCGAGCGCTTCCGCGAGCACATTCACGAGCGGCTCCAGCGACTGGGATTTATCGACACCCTTCGGGCGGCCGAAATGCGAAAGCAGGATAACCTTCGCGCCTTTGTCGGAGAGTTCGCGGATGGTCGGCAACACGCGCGAGATACGCGTCATGTCGGTGACGCGGCCATTCTCCATCGGCACGTTGAGATCGACGCGGACGAGAACGCGCTTATTCTTTACATCGGCCTGATCGAGCGTGCGAAACGCGGGCATATTATCGTCTGTTATTTGTCGTCGCGCTTCGACCAGAAATACAGCGATATAACCAGCATACCGGCGAAGAACGCGAGGCCGATATAACCGATCAACTGCTGGTCGATCGCCATGACTAGCCGAGCTTGCCCATCGCCACGGCCGTGTCGGCCATACGGTTCGAGAAGCCCCACTCGTTGTCGTACCAGCTAAGCACGCGCACGAGCGTGCCATCCATGACCTTGGTCTGGTCGAGATGGAAGATCGACGAGTGCGGATCGTGGTTGAAGTCCATCGAGACGTTGGGCTGGTCGGTCCAGCCGAGGATACCCTTCAACTGCTGCGAAGCAGCGCGCTTCACGGCGTCGTTGATCTCTTCCTTGGTGGTGGACTTCTTCGCGACGAATTTGAAATCGACGACCGAAACATTCGGCGTCGGCACGCGGATCGAAACGCCATCGAGCTTGCCGTTCAGTTCCGGCAGCACGAGGCCGACAGCCTTGGCCGCACCGGTCGAAGTCGGGATCATCGAAAGCGCCGCGGCGCGCGCGCGATAGAGGTCCTTGTGCATCGTGTCGAGCGTCGGCTGGTCGCCGGTGTAGGCATGGATCGTGGTCATGAAGCCTTTTTCGATGCCGATCGCATCGTTGAGGACCTTCGCGACGGGAGCTAAGCAGTTCGTGGTGCAGGACGCGTTCGAGACCACCTTATGCTCGGGCTTCAGCTTGTCGTGGTTCACGCCATAGACAACCGTGAGATCGGCGTTGTCGGCGGGCGCGGAAACGAGCACGCGCTTCGCGCCGGCGGTCAGATGCGCGGATGCCTTGTCCTTCGATGTGAAGATACCGGTGCATTCCAGCGCGATGTCGATGCCGAGATCCTTGTGCGGCAGCTTCGAGGGATCTTTTTCCGCCGTGACCTTGATCGGGCCGCCGCCGATATCGATCGAGTCGCCGTTCACTTTCACTTCGCCGTGGAAGCGGCCATGCACCGAGTCGAAGCGCAGGAGATGCGCGTTGGTTTCGACCGGACCGAGGTCGTTGATTGCGACGACCTGAATATCCTTGCGGCCGGATTCTGCGATGGCGCGAAGTATGTTGCGGCCGATGCGTCCGAAACCGTTGATTGCAACCCGTACGGTCATTTCAGTCTTTTCCTCTCGTCTCAATTAGTTCGCGGCTGACTTTTTAGCTGCGGCTTGCGTGGGCAACGCCTTCGTTGCCGCTTCAACAATAGCGTCAGTGGTGATCCCAAAGCGCTTATAAAGTTCTTTGTAAGGCGCGCTCGCGCCGAAGCCCGTCATGCCGACGAATTTTCCGTCGACGCCGATGATCTCGTCCCAGCCCATGCGGATCGCGGCTTCGCAGGCGAGCTTTACCGGCGCATTGCCGATCACGCGGTCGCGCACGCTTTCCGGCTGGTCGAAAAAGAGGTCCATGCAGGGCACGGAGACTACGCGCGCCGGGATGCCGTTCTTTTCGAGTGCAGCCTGTGCCGCGATGCAGAGCGAGACTTCGGAGCCCGATGCAAAGAGCGAAACCAGCGCTTCGCCGCTTGCAGGCGAGAGTTCGTAAGCACCCTGTTTGCAGAGATTGCCCTTCTCGTTCTTCAGACGAAGTGCGGGCAAATTCTGGCGGGTGAGCGCAAGCACGCTCGGAGATTCTTCGAGCCGCAATGCGGCGTCCCAGCACTCTGCGGTTTCCACCTGATCGGCCGGACGGAACACATAAAGGTTCGGAATCGCGCGGAGTGCTGCGAGATGTTCAACCGGCTGATGCGTCGGACCGTCTTCGCCGACGCCGATCGAGTCGTGCGTCATGACGTGAATGACGCGCGTGCCCATGAGGGCCGCGAGCCGTAGTGACGGGCGGCAGTAATCGGCGAATACGAGGAACGTGCCGGAGAAAGGGATAATGCCGCCATGCAGCGCCATGCCGTTCATCGCGGCCGCCATGCCGTGTTCGCGAATGCCCCAGTTAATAAAGTGACCGGCATAGTTGTCTGCCGATACGGCCTTCATCGCCTTGGTGCGGGTGTTGTTGGAGCCGGTGAGATCCGCCGAGCCGCCGATCATTTCGGGCGCAACTGCGCAGATCGCTTCCAGCGTGTTCTCTGAAGACTTGCGGGTCGCGATCTCCGGCTTTTCGGCAACCGCTTTTTCCTTCAGCGCTTCGATCGCGGCCCCAAGTCCGTTCGGCAGCTTGCCATGCAGGCGGCGCTCGAACTCGGCCTTCTTCGCGGATTCATCGACGCGCTTCTTCCAGCCTGCGCGCACATCCGCGCTGCGCGATCCGAATTTGCGCCAGTTCTCCAGAATGTCCGCCGGAATTTCGAACGTGCCGTAGTTCCAGTTGAGATTCTTGCGTGCGCCTTCGATTTCTTTTTCGCCGAGCGGCGAACCGTGCGCACCGGCGGTGTCCACCTTCGTAGGCGCGCCGTAGCCGATATGCGTCTTGCACGCGATCAGCGTCGGACGGTCCGACTTTTGTGCGTCCTTGATTGCATTCTCGATTGCAACCGGATCGTGACCGTCGATTCGTACGCCGTTCCAGCCGGAAGCCTTGAAGCGCGCGATCTGATCGGTGGAGTCCGAGAGCGAAATCTTGCCGTCGATGGAAATGCCGTTGTCGTCGAACAGCACGATCAGCTTGTTCAGCTTCAGGTGGCCCGCGAAAGCGAGCGCTTCCTGGCTGATGCCTTCCATGAGATCGCCGTCAGAGGCGAGCACATAAGTAAAGTGATCGACGAGATCGTTGCCGAACTCCGCGTTCAGCAGACGCTCGGCGAGCGCCATGCCGACCGCGTTCGCCAAACCCTGGCCTAGCGGGCCGGTCGTGGTCTCAATGCCGCGTGTAATGAAGTTTTCCGGGTGACCGGGCGTTTTCGAATCGAGCTGACGGAAGCGTTTGATCTCGTCGAGCGTCACATCCTCGTGGCCGGTGAGATAGAGCAGCGCGTACAGCAGCATCGAGCCGTGGCCGGCCGACAACACGAAGCGGTCGCGGTCCGGCCAGTCGGTCGCTTTCGGATCGAATTTGAGGAATTTCGTGAAGAGGACGGTTGCGATGTCGGCTGCGCCCATCGGCAAGCCGGGATGGCCGGATTTCGCCGCCTCGACCGCGTCCATCGCGAGCGCGCGAATGGCGTTTGCCAAACGATCATGCTGCTCGCGGCTCATCGCGTTTTCACCCATTGTTCCGGGGCTGGAAGGTGGCGTTGCCATAGCACCCCAACCCCTTGTGTCAAAGTCGCGACACGCGGTTGACGTGGGGATAAACGCCCCCCTTAACTGCACCGAACGGACAGCGGTGAATGCGGCAAGCGGCGGAACAATCGGCGGTGCTGGAAAAGGCGCGCAGGCGCCTCGCGTCGGCGCTCGACCTATTGGAAGCTGCGATCAATCGCCGCCGCGAGAACGACCGTCAGCGCGGCGAACTGGAAGCCCAGATTCAGGCCTTCGGTACCGACCGCTCGCGGCTCGCCGGCGAACTGGATCATGCCCGCGCGAACATCTCGACGTTAGAAGCGACCAATCGCGAGGTCGCGCAAAGGCTCGATCAGGCGGTGGATACGATCCGCGCCGTGCTCGAAGCGCAGGAGCGCTGAGCAATGGCCGAGGTTTCCGTCACCATTAATGGCCGCGTCTACCGCATGGCCTGCGACCCGGGCCAGGAAGATCATCTGGCGCGGCTCGGACGCGAACTCGATCAGCGCATCGCGCAGCTTCGCGAGTCCTTCGGCGAGATCGGCGATACTCGTTTGGCTGTCATGGCCGCAATCATGGTCGCGGACGAGCTTGCCGAAGTGAAGCGTAGACTCCGCACTGCCGATCAGGAAGTCCAGTCGCTGAAAGACGCGCGCGAGCGCGCTGCTCAACGCAACGAAGAAGGCGAGCACGCGCTCGCAGACATTCTCGAAAGTGCTGCGGAGCGTATCGAGCGCTTGGCGCAAAGCCTTAATAGCGGGCCGAACGGCGGGGTCGCGCTCGGCTAGGCCAAAAGTCAAGACTGGCGTTCCCGCCAATCTCTCCCTAGGTTCAATATGCGGTGCTGCGGGATGCGTCGGAGAAGTATTCCCGGGGCCTTATCGATCTCAACGGGAGCTGTCCCTGGTCTGGACCGTGGTCCTAGCTACATGGCGCCCACCTACTTCGTAGGTTTCCCGGGATCGAATCTCTGACGGTCACTGTGGCCCGCACTTAATTCAAAATGCCCATACCCATCGCAGAACAAAAACGCGCTTTGCGCAAAGAGATGATCGCAAAGCGCGATGCGCTTTCGCCGATCTTTCGCAAACAGATGTCCGAGAAGGTCGCAAAGGTGGAAATGCCTTTCGACGTTCCGGCGGGCGCTATTGTGTCGGGCTGGTTTGCGATGGGGACCGAACTGAATCCCTATCCGTTGATGAAGCGTCTTGCCGAAGAGAGCGGTGCCACGCTCGCGCTGCCTGCGATCGAAGACGGCAAGCTCATTTTCCGCGCCTGGGTTCCCGGCATGCAGTTGAAGCGCGTCGGCTTCGGCCTGTCGGAGCCGGGACCGGAGGCGAAGGAAGTCGATCCCGACATTCTTTTCGTGCCGCTGCTCGCCTTCGATCAAACGGGCCACCGCATCGGTTACGGCAAGGCATATTACGATGGCGGACTTTCGCGCTTGCGCGAGAAAAAACGGATCGTCGCGGTGGGTCTCGCTTTCGACGAACAATGCGTCGAGAATGTTCCGACGGAACCGCACGACCAGAAGCTCGATTATGTGATAACGGAAGAGGGCGTGCGTTTCTCGGCCGGAACTTGATCGATGCGTATTCTTTTTCTCGGAGACATTGTCGGGCGTTCGGGCCGCGTGGCGGTCGTCGATCTTCTACCGTCGTTGATTGAAGACTGGAAACTCGATTTCGTCGGCATCAACGGCGAGAACTCCGCAGGTGGTTTCGGTATCACCGAAGCGATCTATGAAGAACTGGTCGAAGTCGGCGCTGACGCGATCACGCTCGGCAATCATTCCTGGGATCAGCGCGAGGCGCTCGTTTTCATCGAGCGCGCGCCGAAACTCATCCGCCCGTTGAACTATCCGAAAGGCACCCCGGGCAGAGGTTCGGCCATGCTGGAATCGAAAAACGGAAAACGCGTGCTGGTCATCAACGCGATGGGCCGCATTTTCATGGAAGCGCTCGACGATCCGTTCGCGGCAATCGAGAAAGAACTCGAAGCCTGCCGCTTACGCGAACACGCGGACGCGATCATCATCGACTTTCACGCCGAGGCGACCAGCGAGAAGCAGGCGCTGGCTTATTCTCTCGACGGGCGGATTTCGCTGCAGGTCGGCACCCATACGCATGCGCCGACTTCGGATCATCGCATCTTGCCGCAGGGCACCGCGTTTCTTTCCGACATCGGTATGTGCGGCGACTATGAAAGCGTGCTCGGTATGAACAAGGACGAGCCGATCCGCCGCTTCCAGACGAAAATTCCGTCGGGCCGTTTCGAACCGGCAACCGGCGAGGCGACGGTATCGGGCATTGCAGTCGAGACCGACGACGCCACGGGCCTAGCCGTAAAGATCGCGCCAGTGCGTATCGGCGGCGTATTGGAAGAGGCACGGCCGGGGTTCTGGTAATTCCTCATGGTGAGGAGCGCCGCGTAAGCGGCGCGTCTCGAACCATGATGCTCATCCTTCGAGACGCCGCGCTGGCGCGCGGCTCTTCAGGATGAGGATCGAGGAGCTTCCTTTCATTCGCGCCCTTGCTATAACGCCCGCGCAATCGATCGGGACGCACTGCCATGGCCGGCCATTCGCAATTTAAAAACATCATGCACCGCAAGGGCCGGCAGGACGCCGCCCGTTCGAAGCTGTTCGGCAAGTTAGCTCGCGAAATTACGGTCTCCGCGAAGATGGGTCTGCCGGATCCGGCGATGAATGCGCGCCTGCGCGCGGCTATCATCGCGGCTCGCGCGGAAAATATGCCGAAAGACAATATCGAGCGCGCCATCAAAAAAGCATCGGGCAGCGACGGCGATAATTTCGAAAACGTCCGCTACGAAGGTTACGGTCCGGGCGGCGTTGCACTCATCATCGAAGCGCTCACGGATAACCGCACGCGTACGGTTGGTGAAATTCGCACGTACTTCACGAAGAGCGGCGGCGCGCTCGCCGAAACCGGCGCGGTGGCCTTCATGTTCAATCATGTCGGCGTCATCGAGTATGACGCGGCGAAAGCCGATGCCGATACGATGTTGGAAGCAGGCATCGATGCCGGCGCGGACGATGTGATTTCGTCCGACACCGGCCACGAAATCGTTACCGCGACCGACAGTCTGAATGAAGTGCAGAAGGCGCTAGAGACGAAGTTCGGCGAACCGAAGAAGAGCGGTCTCACGTGGCGGCCGCAGAACACCATCGCCGTGGACGATGAAACGGGCGAAAAACTGATGAAGCTCGTCGAAAACCTCGAAGAGAACGACGACGTGCAGCACGTTTACGGCAACTTCGAAATTTCGGAAGCGCTGATGACAAAGCTGTCCGCGTGAACAGTTCATCCCGCGCGGTCGGTTACGTCGCAATCATTTCCGCTGTGACGATCTGGGGTGCGTGGGTTGCGCTCACGCGCTACGCGGTGATCGGCTCGCTGACGCCGGCTTCGGTGACGCTGCTGCGGGTCGGTATTCCGGCAATCCTGCTCGCGCCCGTTCTGTTTCGCATCGGCGTCTGGCCCAAGGGCAAGGCGGTTCCTTTTCTCTTCTGTATTCTCGGCGCGGGCGTTCCGTTCCTGCTGATCATCGGTAACGGCATGCGGTATGCACCGACCGCCGATGTCGGACCGATGGTGCCCGGTACGATGCCGCTGATCGTGGCGCTGCTGTCCGTGATCCTTTTCAAGGAAAAACTCGGCTGGATGCGCGCGCTGGGCTTTGCGCTATGCGCGGCCGGCGTCGTGACGATCGTCGGGCGCAGCATTCTGACCTCCAGCGGCGATACGTCCTTCGGGCATATGTTGTTGATTACCGCGGCATTCTGCTGGGCCTGCTACACGGTCGCGTTCCGCCTCGTCGGCGTCTCCGCGATTGAAATGGCGGCGCTGGTGAGTTTCTGGTCCACGCTTGCGATCTTGCCGTTCGGCATTCAACCGCTCGTCGCCGCCTTCAATAAAGGCGCGCATAACGACATCATCGTACAGGCAATCGTTCAGGGACTCGGGTCAGGGCTGGTCGCGCTTATTCTTTATAATATCGGCATCGCGCGGCTCGGCGCATCGCGGGCTGCCGCGTTCGTCGCGCTCGTTCCAGCACTTGCGACTGTGATTGCCATTCCACTCCTGAAAGAAATTCCGGATCTCGCCTCGATCATCGGCGTCGTGACGACCGGTGCCGGCGTACTCCTTGCAAGCGGAATTTTCAGCGCGCCGTCAGCGCAGAAACCGGTCGAATAGCGGCAGGCTCGAAACCGCAGCAAAAAGTATGATGACGTAAGCCGCGCTGCGATAATTTTTATCGGAGACAAAGGCGAACACGATCGAACCGCCCGCCGCGCCGGAAATAAACGGCACAAACATCAGCAAGCCGAACACGAAGACGTCGTTCGTGAGTAATCCGCTCCAGCCATAAACGACGATCGAGAACAGATCGAACAGCGCAAAGTATGCAATCAGGTTCGCGCGCACCGCTGCTGCCGAGATTGCGCCGCCGAGCCAGTAGATGATCACGGGCGGGCCGGGAATTTGCGTGGCGCCGCCAAGCACGCCCGAAACCGCGCCGACGCCGAGCGTAATGGGTAACTTCGGCGCGCCGTGATAGCGCCAGCCGCTTGCGAGCAGCAGGACGAAGATCACGATGAGGGCTGCAATCGCCCAGCGCAGCGGCACCGGATCGATATAGAGCAGCGCCATGGTGCCGAGCGGAATCGTGATTGCCGCGGCGATGATGAGTGGCATCGTCTCTCGCCAGCGCACATGCGGTAATGCCGGAATCAGAAACGGGATCGAGCAGATGAAATCGATGAGCAGGATCGTCACGACCGCAAAGCGCGGGCCGTAAAGAGCGCCGATCAGCGGCACATAGACCATGCCCGCGCCAAAGCCCGAGAAGCCGCGGATGAAGCCCGCGGCAAAGGTAATCGCCGCCGCGATCGCGAGGCGGTCGTCGAAAAAGGGTGCGGCGAAGGCGGGGATGAGTGCGGAGGACAAGTGGTGCGGCCTTAATGCGACGGCAGAATTAGCACCCGCCTAGGAAGTTTCCGAGAGCGGAGTTATCACCGCAGGGATGGCCCGCGCGAATCGCATACTCGGAATCGATCCCGGTCTCCGCCGTACCGGCTGGGGCGTGATCGAATGCGAAGGAACGAAGCTTTCCTTCGTCGCCTGCGGCTCGGTGAACAGCGACGAGAGCGAATCCTTGAGCGAACGGCTCGCTTTTATTCACAAAGGCCTTGCCGAAATCGTCGAGCGCTATGCGCCGCATGAAGCGGCGGTCGAAGAAACCTTCGTCAATGCCGATCCGCGTGCGGCGCTAAAACTCGGCCAGGCGCGCGGCATCGCATTGGTCGTTCCGGCGCAGGCGGGTCTGCGTGTCGCCGAATACGCGCCGAACCTGATCAAGAAAACGGTTGTCGGCGCGGGCCGGGCGGAGAAGGCGCAAATCCGTCTCATGATCCGCGTCTTGATGCCGAAAGCCGATCCGCAGACGGATGACGCCGCCGACGCGCTCGCGATTGCGATCTGCCACGCGCACCACCGGCAGAGTGTCGATATTCTCTCGCGTGTCGTGGGAGGCGCATAGATGATCGGCAAGCTGCGCGGCGTGATCGATACCTATGGCGACGATTTCGTCGTGATCGACGTGCATGGAGTCGGTTATGTCGTGCATTGCTCGGCGCGCACCTTGCAGTCGCTGCCGCCGCAGGGCGAGGCGGCTACCATCTCGATTGAGACACATGTGCGCGAGCAGGAGATCAAGCTCTTCGGTTTCACGAACGATCTCGATCGCGAGTGGTTTCGTATTCTCCAAACCGTGCAGGGCGTCGGCGCAAAAGTTGCGCTTGCAATCTTGTCAACGCTGAAAACCGTGGAACTCGCGAACGCAATCGCGCTCGGCGACAAAACGGCGGTTTCGCGCACGCCGGGTGTAGGGCCGAAACTTGCTGCGCGCATCGTCGCTGAATTAAAAGACAAGGCGCCTGCTTTCGCGACCGTCGATCCTTCGGTCGTGCAGTTGCAGGGCGATCTTAACGAGCGGCGCGCGCCGCAGCCGGTGGCCGATGCCGTGTCGGCGCTTGTGCATCTCGGTTACGGGGAAATTCAGGCGAGTGCCGCGATTGCCTCCGCTGTGCGCGCATCCGAAGAAAACGCGCCGGTCGAAACGCTTATTCGTCTCGGATTGAAAGAGTTGGCACGATGAACAAATTTGCAGCTTTATTTTTGGTCGTTTTGATTTTCGTAGTCGTCGGTCCGGCAATCGGCACGACCGCAGTATTCCTCGGCTCCGTCTATCCGGAAATTATGAAGAGCGCCGGCTACGGCCTCGACATCATTTTCAAAGGTCTAGGGTTCGTCTTGTTCGTCGGATATTTGTTCGGTTGGGCATTCGCGCTGGTCGCTGGAATCTTTGTGGCCGTCGCGGGTATTTGGATGCGATGGAATAATTTTCTCGCGCCCGTCGCGGCTGCGGTGTTTGCTACGCTCTCGGGTGCGTTGTTCGTGCCGTTGATTTTTCAAATCAGCGCAGAGCCATCCGGTGTGGTTTGGTTCTTTCCTGCGTGCCTGCTCGCAACGTTCGTCTGTTGGTTCCTCACCCGCGGCATCGTGAGAAAAGCATGGCTGAGCGTTTAGTCTCCGCACATCAGCGCGAAGACGATCCGGCGGAAGCGTCACTTCGCCCGCAGAAGCTTTCCGAATTCATCGGCCAGCAACAGGCGCGCGCAAATCTCTCCGTGTTCATCGAGGCGGCGAAGGCGCGTAAAGAAGCGCTCGATCACGTGCTGCTCGTCGGCCCTCCGGGTCTTGGCAAGACAACGCTCGCGCAAATCGTGGCCCGCGAACTCGGTGTGAATTTTCGTGCAACCTCCGGCCCCGTGATCGCGAAGGCCGGCGATCTTGCAGCCTTGCTCACTAATCTCGAAGACCGCGACGTACTTTTCATCGACGAAATTCACCGGCTCAATCCGGCGATCGAGGAAGTGCTCTATCCGGCGATGGAAGACTTTCAACTCGATCTCATCATCGGCGAGGGGCCGGCCGCGCGTTCGGTGAAGATTGAGCTTGCAAAATTCACGCTGATCGGCGCGACCACGCGATCAGGATTGCTCACGACGCCGCTGCGCGACCGCTTCGGTATTCCGGTCCGGCTCGGCTTTTATGAAGTTGATGAACTGGAGACGATCGTCGAGCGCGGTGCGCGCGTGCTGAGCATCGGCATGAATAAAGATGGTGCACGCGAAATTGCAAAGCGCGCACGCGGCACGCCGCGCATCGCAGGCCGCTTGCTCAAGCGCGTGCGCGACTTCGCCTCGGTCGATAAGGTTTCGACCATTGACTCGAAAGCTGCCGACCGTGCGCTCTCCCAACTCGAGGTCGATAGCGCGGGCCTCGACGCCATGGACCGGCGCTATCTCCGCATCATCTCCGACTACTATTCCGGTGGGCCGGTGGGCATCGAAACGATTTCGGCGGCGCTCTCCGAACCGCGCGATGCGCTCGAAGATATTATCGAGCCGTTTCTCATTCAGCGCGGCTTCATCCAGCGCACGCCGCGCGGACGCATGATGACGTCGCATGCTTACAAGCATCTCGGTCTCACCGAGCCGAAGCGCGATGCCTCGCAGATGCCGTTGTTCGATCAGGGCGAGGAATGAATACAGCGTCCTCAGCTTGGCCTGATCTCGCAGGGCGCATTGAGAGCGGCCAGCATGTCATGGCCGTTCGCGTCTATTACGAGGACACGGACTTCTCCGGTGTCGTCTATCACGCGAGCTATCTTCGTTTCATGGAGCGCGGGCGCACAGATTTTCTGCGACTGCTTGGTGTCGATCACCGCGCACTATTCGAAGAAGCGGGCAAGGAGGCGCCGGGCTTTGCCTTCGTCGTGCGCTCGATGACTTTGGAATATCTCAAGCCTGCGCATATGGACGACGTGCTGACGATCAAAACATCGCCTGCCGAAATCGCGGGCGCGTCCCTTACACTCAAGCAAGAAGTCTTTCGCGGCGACGTGCTGCTTCTGGAGGCAATGGTCAAAGCCGCTTTTGTTTCCGGTGGCCGCGCGCGTCGAATCCCCGAAGCGCTCCGGAAAGCGATGTCACCGGACGCGCTGTCACATCGCTAACCTATTGTTAACCGTGTAAGCCCTTCTTTGGAGAGTGCGGCCCGTGGGCTGCGCCCCAGTTTGGACAGATTCAGTGCCGTATTGACGGGACCAGGCGAGAGCTAAGTGCAGGGCGAGCCAAATTGCCGGGCTCTGTGCGATCGAGTTCCGCTCGCTTTACTCAATCCCGAATGCGCGGTGCGCGGCGCGACAGCAGTCGCCGGAACGCAAAGGACTTTCGATGGCCGATCTACTCAACCAATTACTCAGCGAAATTTCGCTCTGGCTCTCTTTCGGCATGCCCGATTTCGTCGCGCAGGCGGCACCCACACCGGAAGTGCAGCAGCAGACTATCTCCGCGCCGACCGACATCTCGCTCTGGGCGTTGTTCTGGCAGGCGCACTTGGTCGTCAAGGCGGTGATGATCGGACTGCTCGTCTCCTCGGTCTGGGTTTGGGCGATCGCGATCGACAAGACGATCCTTTACGCGCGCACGCGCAGGCAGATGGATCGCTTCGAGCAGGCGTTCTGGTCGGGCGAGAGCCTTGAAGATCTCTACCGTTCCGTCTCGGCGAAGCCCGCGCATGCGATGTCGGCGTTGTTTGTGGCTGCGATGCGCGAGTGGAAGCGCACGTATGAAGGCGGCGGCAAAGCGATCGTCTCGCTGACCCAACGCATCGAGAAGGTAATGAACGTCACGATCAACCGCGAAGTTGATCGGCTCGAGCGCCGTCTGCTCGTGCTCGCGACCGTCGGTTCGGCCGGCCCCTTCATCGGCCTGTTCGGCACGGTCTGGGGCATCATGACAAGCTTCCAGTCGATCGCGGCTTCCAAAAATACGAGCCTTGCGGTCGTGGCACCCGGCATCGCGGAAGCCCTTTTCGCTACCGCCATCGGTCTCGTGGCCGCCATACCGGCGACCATTTTCTATAACAAGTTCATTTCCGAGGTGAACCGCCTTGCGCAACGCATGGAAGGCTTTGCCGACGAATTCTCCGCGATCCTGTCGCGGCAGGTAGACGAGAATTCCTGAGGACGGACGATGGGCAGTTCATTCGGCGCAGGCGGCAGCAGCAGACGTTCTTCGCGGGTGCGCGGCCGCGGCGTGAATGCCGAAATCAACGTGACACCGATGGTGGACGTTATGCTCGTGCTGTTGATCATCTTCATGATCTCGGCGCCGTTGCTCACGGTCGGCGTGCCGATCGATCTGCCGCAGAGTCAGGCGAAGTCGCTCGATCAGGAGCGCGAGCCGTTGACACTTTCGGTAAACGATAAAGGCCAGGTGTTTTTGCAGAACACCGAAATCAAGATCGAAGAACTCGTCGACAAGCTGAAAGCGGTCTCGAAACAGGGCACCGAGGAGCGCATTTATGTGCGCGGTGACAAGAAGGTCGACTACGGGACAGTGATGAAGGTGATGGGGCGCCTGCAGGCCGCCGGCTATCGCAAGGTCGCGCTCGTCACCGAAGTTGAAGGATCCTGACGGGAGACATGCGCCCCGGCTTTACGATCTCGACCGCTTTTCACGCAGTCGTTCTTGGCTGGGGTTTGATTCATTTTGCCTCCGTGCGGCCGAGCGAAGCGCCGCCGGTCGAAACACTGCCCATCGATCTCGTGGACATTTCCGACATCACGAAATCGAAGCAGGGCAATATCAAAGCTGAAAAGAAGCCCGACCCGATCAAGCAATCCGACAAGAAGGCCGAGCCGACTCCGAAGATGGATGAGACTCTTCCGGTAAAGAACAAGGACGTGAAGGCGACGGTCCCGCCTCCGACGCCGAACGAGGAAAAGGTCGAAAAGAAAGAAGAGCCGAAGAAAGAGGCTGTGAAGCCCGATCCGACTCCTTCTCCCGATGCGCTTACGAAAAAGATCGAAGACGAGTTGAAAAAGACCGAGAAGAAAAAAGAGACGCCGAAGAAGGTCGTCAAGGAAGATGCGCCGAAGGTGAAGACGAAATATAACTTCAACCCGGATCAGATTGCGGCGCAGATCGACCGTCGCGCACCTTCTCGGAAGGAAACCGCCGGCGAGCAGAAGCAGGTCAGCAACTTCGGCACGCCGAAGGGCGCGGATCAGACACTCTCGATGAGCGAGCTCGATGCCTTCAAGCGCCACGTCCAGAAATGCTGGAACGTTCTTCCGGGTGCAGGGAACATGGAAAGCGTCATGGTGGTTCTTCGTATTCGCCTCAACCAGGACGGCACTCTTGCCGCGCAGCCCGAATTGAAAACAGCGCTGACCAGCCCGATCATGCGCGCGATGGCCGAGAGCGCGGTGCGTGCCGTGACGACCTGCGCGCCGTTCAAGATGTTCCGTCCCCAGACCTATCCGGTCTGGAGGGATATGGAAGTCGGGTTCGATTCACGCGAAATGCTCAGCTAATATTCGATCGGATGGATGCATCGCATGTCTTATGATTTTTCCCGCCGCCAACTTCTTCTGACCGCAGGCAGTACGGCTGCGCTCGCGCTCACGAGCCCCCGCATGGCGGTTGCGCAGACGCGCATCGACATCACCCGCGGTACGGTGCAGCCGCTGCCGATTGCGATCACGGACTTTCTCAGCGAGGGAGATACGGGCCGCGGCATGACCGGCGTGATTACGAATAATCTGCGCCGCTCCGGCTTGTTCGCGCCGGTCGATCAATCTGCCTTCATCGAGCGCATCAACAACATCGATGTCTCGCCGCGCTACCAGGACTGGCGCGTAATCAACGCGCAGACGCTGGTTACCGGGCGCGTGGTCCGGCAGGGCGACGGCCGCTTTCAGGTTGCGTTCCGGCTCTGGGACATTTCGCAGGGCAAATATCTCGACGGCCAGCAATACGTGACGCAGCCGGAAAACTGGCGGCGCATTGCGCACATCATCTCCGATTTCATCTACCAGCGGCTGATCGGCGAAAAAGGCTATTTCGATACACGCATCGTCTATATCGACGAGACGGGCCCGAAAGAAAAACGTGTAAAACGGCTCGCGATCATGGATCAGGATGGCGCGAACGTGCGCTATCTCACGCGCGGCGACGAACTTGTGCTGACGCCGCGCTTCAGCCCGACCAATCAGGAAATTACTTATATGTCCTACGGGCGCGGTGACACGCCGCCTCGCGTCATGCTGATGAACATCGAGAGCGGTCAGCGCGAAGTGGTCGGCGATTTCCCGAACATGGCGTTCAGTCCGCGCTTTTCACCGACCGGCCAGTCCGTCGTGATGAGTTTGCAAGCGCAGGGTGCATCGAACATTTTTACGATGGATATCCGGAACAAGCGTTTGACGCGGCTCACCTCTACGCCGGCGATCGATACCGCGCCGTCGTATTCGCCGGACGGCTCGCAGATCGTGTTCGAATCCGATCGCGGCGGTTCGCAGCAGCTTTACGTCATGAGCGCCGACGGCTCGAATCAGCGGCGCATTTCGCCGATTGGCGATGGCCGTTACTCGACACCGGTCTGGTCGCCGCGCGGCGACGTGATTGCCTTCACCAAACAGGGCGGCGGCTCGTTCGCAATCGGCGTCATGCGCACGGACGGCCAAGGGGAACGTATTCTCACCGAGGGCTTCCACAACGAAGGTCCGACCTGGTCACCGAACGGCCGGGTGCTGATGTTCTTCCGCGATCCGGGCGGCAATGCCGGCCCGAAACTCTTTTCGGTGGACATCACGGGCTACAACGAACTCCAGGTGCCGACGCCTGCTTATGCGTCCGACCCGGCGTGGTCGCCCCCGCTCTCCTGATCCCGCAGGAACACCCGCCGCGGTTCCGCGTTAACTCGCGGCTAACCATGAGGGGCGGAATCCGCACAAAAATCTACTGAATGCGCGCCCTGAGGGTGCCGCAAAGATTTCGTCAAGGTTGATGGAATATTCGAATTTCAAGGGTAATTCGATCGGTCGGGGGCTTGTGGCCGGTCTCTTGTAGGAATTTGAGGAGTAAGCGGTATGACGGGTTTGATGCGGCTGGCTCGCGGCGTGCGGTTCGCTTCGCTCTTTGCGCTGACGCTCGCTGTCGCGGCGTGCTCGACCAACACCAATAATCCAGATGCGAACAATCCGAATGCGTCCGCGCCTCCGGGCAGCGTGCAGGACTTCGTTGTGAACGTCGGCGATCGCGTGTTTTTCGAAAGCGATCAGTCCGATCTTACGCCGCAGGCGCGCGCGACCTTGGACAAACAGGTTCAGTGGCTGCAGCAATACAGCCAGTATTCTTTCACCGTCGAAGGCCATGCCGACGAACGCGGTACCCGCGAATATAACATCGCGCTCGGCGCCCGCCGTGCGCAGACGGTGCGCGACTATCTCGCGTCACGCGGTATTCCCGCCGCCCGCATGCGGACGATCTCCTACGGCAAGGAGCGCCCGGTCGCGGTGTGTAACGATATCTCCTGCTGGTCGCAGAACCGCCGCGCGGTGACTGTGCTCAACAGCGCTCCCGGCTCTTAAAACGGCTCTGCTCTCTGTGTTGCCAAACCGGCTCTCGAAAGAGGGCCGGTTTTGCGTTTGGCAAAACGGCCCTAAATTGGGCCAAAACGGGCTCCATCGGTGCGCCATGATTTCAGCACGCAAGTTTTTCGCGCTCGCGCTTTTCGCCGCTCTCCTCGCGGCCCAGCCGGCATCCGCGCAGTTTCCTTTCGGCAGGCAGCAACCGCAGCAGCCGCAGTATCCGCCGCAGGATCAGCAGGGCGACGGCGAACTCGCGATCCGCGTTGACCGTCTCGAGCAGCAACTTCGGCAGATCACGGGGCAGCTCGAACAGTTGCAGATGCAGAATCAGCAATTGATGCAGCAGTTGCAGTCGCAGCGCGGCGAGATCCCTCCGGCAGGTCCGCAGCAGCGTCCCGTGCAGCAGCGCCAACAGCAAAATCTTCCGCCGCAGCAGCAGGCGGTGACGCCACCGCCGTTGCAGCAGCAGAATGTCCCGCCGATCGGTGGACCGCAGCAGCAACCCAATCCGCAGCGGCGCGGCGACGCTTTCGATCCCGACGGCGATCCGAACGCGCCGGGCCGGCCGCGCAATCTCGGCCAGATTCCGCAACAGCAATATCAGCCGCAGGGTCCACAAGGACCGCAAGGTCCGATGGTGCTCTCGCCGAACCAGAACCAAATCAATCAGAACTTTCCGCCGCCCGATCAAAATCCCGGTCCGGGTACGCAGCAGCAGGCGGTTGCGCCGCCGACGAACAGTCCGAAGGACGCCTACGATCTGGCTTACGGCTATGTGCTGCGGCGTGACTATGCGCTCGCGGAGCAGTCCTTCCGCGCATTCCTCGATCAGTATCAAGGCGACCGCAACGTGCCGCTTGCGAGCTATTGGCTTGGCGAAAGTCTCTACCAGCAGAAGAAATACAACGAGGCGGCGAACGTCTTCCTCGACATCTACAAGCAATATCCGAAGAGTCAGCGCGCGCCGGATTCGCTGCTTCGTCTCGGCCAGTCGCTCGCGCAACTCGGCAATAAAGAGGGCGCTTGCGGTTCGATCGGACAGGTGCTTTCGGGGTATCCGAAGGCCGCGCCCAACGTAAAGAAGAACGCCGAGGATGAGCAGAAAAGGCTCGGTTGCTGACAAGAGCCCGATCGCGGAGAGCGAACTCCCCGCGCTGTTCGACGATTTCGCAAATTCCAGAAAGACGCTGCTCGCCGTTTCCGGCGGACCGGATTCGACCGCACTGCTCGTGCTTGCCGCAAAGTGGCTCGCGAAGCGGGAAAGTGGTCCCGAGTTAATCGCTGCAACGATCGATCATCGTTTGCGCGCGGCTTCGAAGAACGAAGCGAAGGCGGTCGCGAAGCTCGCCGCGAAGCTGGGCATTTCCCATCACACATTGGTCTGGACCGGTAAGAAGCCGATCACCGGCGTGCAGGAAGCGGCACGCGATGCGCGCTTCGTGATGTTTTCGAAACTCGCGAAAGAAATCGGTGCGGACACTTTGATGACCGCGCATACGCGCGACGATCAGGCCGAGACCGTTTTACATCGCATCGGTCGCGGTTCCGGCATCGGCGGCCTCGCCGGCATTCGCCGTGTGCATGAGCGCGCCGGAATTTTTCTTGCGCGCCCTTTTCTAGATGTTCCGAAAGCGCGGCTGGTTGCGACGCTGAAGAAGCTGCGCATTCCTTTTGCGAGCGATCCCACCAACAAAGACACGAAATATCTGCGCGCTCGCCTGCGCAAACTCGCCCCTGTTCTTGCCAAAGAAGGCATCGACGCTGCAAATCTCGCGCTGATGGCCAGACGCCTTGCGCGCGCGAACGCGGCGCTTAACCGGCTCGCGGATGAAGCGGCATTTGCGCTCCGCACGGATCGTGATGAAGGCCGGGCCTTCGAGGCGCGCGGGTTTTTTCTGATGCCGGAAGAGCTTTCGATCCGGATGTTGCGCGACGCAGTCGATGCCGAAGGTACGGAAGGGCCCTCAGAGCTTGCCAAAGTGGAGGCGCTTCATGGTGCGCTCGTCACATCCTACCTCGCAGGAGAAAGCCTCAAGCGGACGCTCGCAGGAGCGCTTGTGACGCTTTCGGAGGCAGCACTTGTTGTCGCAGCGGCTCCGCCCCGGAAATCGGCGTCCGGCATGGTCAAAAAAGCAAGAAAGCCCTGAAACGAAAGGGTCAATTTCGGGTGTTCCCTTGGCAATCAGGGGGGTGACGCCTACATTCCTCCGTAAACCAGCTTTAATTGGCTTGGGTTAGGCTCACGCCAACGGATTTCGGGCTTATCGAGCCCCCGCGAAAGGTCATCAATGAACGCCAACCTGCGGAATTTCGCCCTCTGGGTCATCATCGTTCTTTTGCTGCTTGCGCTGTTCTCGCTGTTTCAGAACCCGACGCAACGGGCGATGACGAACGACATTTCCTTCTCGCAGCTTCTCACGGAAGTCGATGCGGGCAAGGTGAGGGATGTCGTCATCCAGGGCCATGAGATCACCGGCAGCTTCACCGATGGCCGCCAGTTCCAGACCTACGCACCGAACGATCCGTCGCTGATCTCGCGCCTCTACGGCAAGAACGTCACGATCACCGCGAAGCCGCAGGGCGAGCAGGTGCCGTGGTTCGTCTCGCTCCTGATTTCCTGGCTGCCGTTCATCGCGCTCATCGGTGTCTGGATTTTCCTCTCGCGCCAGATGCAGGGCGCGGGCGGCAAGGCGATGGGCTTCGGCAAATCGCGCGCGAAAATGCTCACCGAAGCGCATGGCCGTGTCACGTTCGAAGACGTAGCCGGCGTCGATGAAGCAAAGTCCGATCTCGAAGAGATCGTTGAATTCCTGCGTGACCCCGGAAAATTCCAGCGTCTCGGTGGCCGCATTCCGCGCGGCGTCCTGCTCGTCGGCCCTCCGGGCACCGGCAAGACGCTGATCGCACGCGCGGTCGCAGGCGAGGCAAACGTTCCCTTCTTCACGATCTCGGGCTCGGACTTCGTCGAAATGTTCGTCGGCGTTGGCGCATCGCGCGTCCGCGACATGTTCGAGCAGGCGAAGAAGAATGCACCGTGCATCATCTTCATCGACGAAATCGACGCCGTCGGCCGTCATCGCGGCGCCGGTCTCGGCGGCGGTAACGACGAGCGCGAGCAGACGCTGAACCAGTTGCTCGTCGAGATGGACGGCTTCGAGGCGAACGAAGGCATCATTCTGATCGCCGCCACCAACCGTCCCGACGTGCTTGATCCCGCACTTCTGCGTCCGGGCCGCTTCGACCGTCAGGTCGTGGTGCCGAACCCGGATGTTACCGGCCGCGAACAGATCTTGAAGGTGCACGTGAAGAAGGTGCCGATTGCGCCCGACGTGAATCTGAAGACGGTCGCGCGCGGTACGCCAGGTTTCTCCGGTGCGGATCTCGCGAACCTCGTCAATGAAGCGGCCCTCATGGCCGCGCGGCGTGGCAAGCGCATGGTCACGCAGCACGAATTCGAAGACGCCAAAGACAAAGTGATGATGGGCGCGGAACGCCGCTCGCTCGTCATGACCGAAGAAGAGAAGCTACTCACCGCCTATCACGAAGGCGGTCACGCGCTTGTGGCGCTCAACGTGAAGGCGACCGATCCGGTGCATAAGGCGACCGTGATTCCGCGCGGACGTGCGCTCGGCATGGTCATGCAGCTTCCCGAACGCGACAAGCTATCGATGAGCTACGAGCAGATGACTTCGCGCCTTGCGATCATGATGGGTGGCCGCGTCGCCGAAGAACTGATCTTCGGTCACGACAAGGTCACCTCCGGCGCGCAATCCGACATCGAGCAGGCGACCCGCCTTGCGCGCATGATGGTCACGCGCTGGGGCTTCTCGAAGGAGCTCGGCACTGTCGCGTACGGCGAGAATCAGGAAGAAGTATTCCTCGGTCACTCGGTGTCACGTACGCAGAACATCTCCGAATCGACCGCGCAGAAGATCGACTCCGAAGTGCGCCGCCTCGTCGAGGCGGGCTATGACGAGGCGACCCAGATCATCAAGGAAAAGCGCGATCAGCTCGAAGTGCTGGCCAAGGGCCTGATCGAATACGAGACGCTGTCCGGCGACGAGATCAAGGACCTGCTCACCGGCAAGCCGCCGGTGCGCGGAGAACCCGAAGCGCCTGCGCCGCGCTCCACCGCTGTGCCGCGCGGCAATCGCCCGCGCCCGGGCGGTGCCAGCGGTCCCATGGAGCCGCAGCCGCAGAACTAAGGTTCAACAAATAAAAGAACGCCCGCTGAAAAGCGGGCGTTTTGCTTTTTAGAACTCGCAGGCCGAAGCGGCACTGGATTCCAGTTTGAACAGCCTGTCGTCGCTGCCGAGCTTGGTCTTGAAGAACGTCGTGAACTTGCCGGCCCGGTCACGGATCGTGATCGCGTTTTCCCCCGCGCGCGTGACATAGAAGTCCTTCTGGGTGTCGGCTTCGGCGATCACGGGACACGTATACGTGTAGCGGTCGGGATAGCACTTTGCCGTCTGTGTGAACTTCTTGCCGTCTCTGGTTTCGATCTTGAACGTCAAATCGTAGCCCGGCGCGTCTTTATGAACGTCCTTGCCGCCTGCCGCTTTCAACATCGCGATACGCCGCACGGTCTGCTGCGGGCTCTTCTTCAAGTGTGCGTCATCATAGGTGCGGACGTAGCAGGACGCTTCCTCCTTAGCGAAGCGCGCCCGGAGCGCCAGACCCATTTTTGCGAATGACGGTTTCACGGCTTCGCGAAGTGCCGTGCATTGCGCGAGCGGGAGCGGTTCTATGCGAAAGGTTCTGTCATCCGCGCCCGGCAGAAAGGCGACCGGGTTTTCGTGCTCTTCTTCGGACGCGCCGCAGCCGCCAATCAGCACGAAACCGTTGTTCGTAAGAATCAGATTCTTTTGCTGCGGGACGAGGCTGAACGATCCGCCGTCGCAATCGATCGAGCAGCGGGTGGTTTTCCCGTCTGCGGACTTGCCGCAGTGTAGCGAATTCCAGAAAATTCCCTTACGATTTTTGAACCGCACAAAAGCGCTGACGTTCACGCCATTGCTTTCGCCGTCTACTTTCAGAATTTCCTCGCGCGTCTGCGGTTCGTCCTCAGTGTTCTGGTCCGGGTCGAGGTCGCGGAAGATATGTAGTGACGTAACGAGCTGCTTGGGGCGGTTTTTAAGGTGCGCCTCGTCGTAGGCGCGGCCGTAGCAAACCTCTTTACCGACCGGAAAGTGCGAAGGCAGCGGCGAGGAACGCTCCTGCGCAGCGGCAGCGCCCGCGAGTGCGAGATAAATAGCGAGAGCAGCCAATTTCCGGAATTGCATGGTTACGTGTGCCTATGCGTGTGAGTGCGGGCCTATTCTTAACCGATTTAGCGGCTCTACAGCCGAGCGTTAATATCGCTCACAAATATTGAAGGCAGTAAAAATAGCGACGGGCTAGCCTCCGCTCCAGCGGCGGGGTATGCCCCGCAAGTCGGATATATCCGACTTGCATCTGGTTAAATACGAAGTCGGATAGACCCGACTTCGTGCCGCTGGCGGAGACCCCGAAAGGGTCAGAGTAAATGGCACGAAAGCACTTCGGAACGGACGGCATTCGCGGTCGCGCAAACCGTGTGATCACGCCTGAGCTTGCGCTCAAGGTGGGGCAGGCGGCCGGACTCATGTTCCAGCACGGCGACCACCGCCATCGCGTCGTGATCGGCAAGGATACGCGTCTGTCGGGATACATGATCGAAACCGCACTGGTTGCGGGTTTTACTTCGGTCGGAATGGATGTGTTTCAGCTCGGTCCCATGCCGACGCCGGCCGTCGCGATGCTCACGCGCTCGATGCGCGCCGATCTCGGCGTAATGATCTCGGCCTCGCACAATCCTTATGACGACAACGGCATCAAGCTGTTCGGTCCCGACGGCTACAAGCTGACCGATGCGATCGAACAGGAGATCGAAAACCTGATCGACGGCGATATTTCGAAGCGCCTCGCACAGTCCGCCAATCTCGGCCGCGCCAAGCGCATCGACGGCGCTTATGAGCGCTATCTCGAGTTCGCGAAGCGTACGCTGCCGCGTAATCTTTCCCTCGAAGGCATGCGCATCGTGGTGGATTGTGCGAACGGCGCTGCTTACAAAGTCGCGCCTGCGGGATTGTGGGAGCTTGGCGCGGAAGTCATCTCGCTCGGCGTCGAGCCGGACGGCTTCAATATCAATCGCGATGTCGGCTCGACTGCGCCTGAGGCTCTCCAAGCCAAGGTCCGCGAAATGCGGGCCGATATCGGTATTGCGCTCGATGGTGACGCCGACCGCGTCGTGATCATCGACGAGAAGGGCCATCTCGTGGACGGCGACCAGTTGCTGGCGCTGATTGCCGAGCGTTTCCGCTCCGAAGGTCTGCTCGCGCGCGACGGCGTGGTCGCAACAGTGATGTCCAATCTCGGATTGGAGCGCCATTTCGAAGAACTCGGCATCGGCTTCGTGCGCACGCCGGTCGGCGACCGCTATGTACTCGAGAAGATGCGCGAAACCGGTTACAATGTCGGCGGCGAGCCCTCCGGCCACATCATTCTTTCCGACTACGCGACCACGGGTGACGGCTTCGTCGCCGCACTTCAGGTGCTTGCGATGGTCAAGAAATCCGGCAGGCCGGTCTCCGAGGTCTGCCACCGCTTCGACCCGCTGCCGCAGGTGATGAAGAACGTACGCTATTCGTCCGGCAAGCCCCTCGAAAACTCGTCCGTGACAAGCGTAATCGACGCCGCGAAGCGCCGCCTCGGCAAAGCGGGCCGTCTCGTCATTCGGCCGTCCGGCACGGAGCCTGTGATCCGCGTCATGGCGGAAGGCGACGACCGCGAGTTGGTCGAAGAAGTCGTCGATGTAATCGTCGCTGCTGTCGCAAAAGCGGCTGCCTAAACCGACTCAGTTTTCAACTTTCGATTTTCTGCTTCCGCTTCGCGCGGTCGCGCGCAGTTGCGTTTGTTAACTGCGCAGAAACTTCTTCTTCAGCTTTTGTAAACCACGTTTAAGCGCCGTTAACGGATTTCCTAACGCACGTTAACGCAATCGCTCGCAAAGCTTTGTGTTTGCTCGTGTGTCGTATTGCGCGCGTAACGAGGATTAAAAATCACGGTTAAGAGTTAAGGTTAAGCGCCCTTTAAGCACTCGCGTCGATACTCGCCTCGTCAGTAACTGGCGCGAGTACGACAGGAGTCTGCTCACGCCGCGAAAAAAGGATTTCGTGAGATGGGCAGCGTTCGTATTGCCGCACTCGCCGCCGTAGCGGCAGTTGCCATCACTTCAGGGACAGCGGCCGCGGCCGATTATCCCTGTCAGCCTTCATATCCGAATGCGCCGGTGCCGCCGCATTGCATGACGCCACCGCCGCCTCCACCGCCGCCCGTCATCGAAGAATTCGGTGGCTGGTACATCCGCGGCGACATCGGCATGACCAATCAGGCCGTCGGCTCGCTCGACAATGCGCTCTTCGCGACGGCGACCGGCCTGCGCATCATCGACACGAATTTCGAGTCGGGCATGCTGTTCGGCCTTGGCGTGGGCTACAAGTGGAACAACTGGTTGCGCTTTGACGTGACCGGAGAATATCGCGGCGAGACCGGCTTCCACGGTTTGGACGTCTATACCGACGGCGGTCCGCGCTTCAACAACTACACCGCCAAGAAGTCGGAATGGCTCTACCTCGCCAACGTCTATGCCGATCTCGGTACCTGGGGCGGCGTGACGCCGTTCGTCGGCGCCGGCATCGGTGTTGCACGGATCGGCATTCACAGTTTCCGCGATGTAGGTACTGACGGCACCAACGTCACGCTCGGCTACGCCGAAAGCGACTACAAGTGGAATATCGCTTACGCGCTGCACGCGGGTCTCGCCTACGAAGTTACGAAGAACTTCACGGTCGAGCTTGCCTACCGTTACGTTTATCTCGGCACGGGCCAGAGCGGCGACATCATCGCTTATGACGGCGGCAACGCTATCCGCAATCCGATGATCTTCCGCGATATCGACTCGCACGATCTGAAGCTCGGCATCCGCTATCTCTTCGCGAGCGCACCGCAGCAGTCGTACCAGATGCAGCAGGTGTTCCAGCCGCTGATGCGCCGGTTCTGACAATACAAATCGAAATCGGCGCGGGCCGTTGCCGCGCCGGTACTCCTGAAATGACGAAGATCGCGCGAGCCGCGCGTTGTGTAGAAAAGGTATCTCGTATGAAAAAACTCGCTCTCGCCGTCGCTGCCGCCGCAATTACATTCGCGGCCTCTTCGCTTCCGGTTCAAGCGGCCGACTATTCCACCCCGCCGCCGATCCTGCGCGCTCCACCCACACCGTGGGTCGAAGTAGGCTCCAACTGGTATCTGCGCGGCGATTTCAGCTACCGCATGTTCGATGTTGCGGGAACGGACGGTCCTGCGGATGCCGCCGTGTTGGGTCTCGGTGTCGGTTATCAGTTCTCGAGCTGGCTGCGCGGTGACGTGACGCTCGACTATCAGTTCGGCTCTAATTTTGCTGCGAGCGACAATCCGATCGTCGCGGGCGGAAAGTTGTGGACGTCCACGGCACTTGCGAACGGCTATGTCGATCTCGGCACGTGGTTCGGCGTCACGCCTTATGTTGGCGCCGGCGTCGGTACTTCGTTCAACGATCTCAACAGCGTGAGCCGCTGGAATTTTGCCTGGGCGCTGATGGCGGGTGCTGCCTATCACCTGTCGCCGAATCTCTCGGTCGATTTCGGTTATCGCTATGCCGATCTCGGCACCGCGACCGCGTTCGATCTGTCGCAAGTCGAAGTGACTGCGCACGAATTCCGGATCGGCCTGCGCTACAAGCTTGACTGAACCATCCTCGCGTAGAGTTGGCTCTCTCGCGTTGAACTGGCCCGGCTCGAAAGAGCCGGGCCTTTTTCTTTTTGGGCGATGTGACGAAAGTTGATGGCTGCTTTGCTGCAGCGCACTTGACCGGCCAGAATCTTCTGCTATTCCCGCCAGTGGGACACCCCTCCCCAACGAGGGGCTTCTATCTGGAAGGATAGGTCATGACGACACAGCCTGCCGCGCGTCCGCGCGTAAACCATTTTTCGTCCGGCCCCTGCGCCAAGCGCCCGGGGTGGAATCTCAAAAACCTTGAAAAAGCTCTGGTCGGCCGCTCGCATCGTTCGAAGCCGGGCAAGGCGCGTTTGAAATACGCGATCGAGCTCACGCGCGAAGTGCTCGGCGTGCCCGCCAATTATCTCATCGGCATCGTACCGGCGTCCGACACCGGTGCCGTCGAAATGGCGCTCTGGTCGCTGTTAGGAGCGCGCGGCGTTGAAGTGCTCACGTGGGAATCGTTCGGCGAAGGCTGGGCGACCGACGTTGTGAAGCAGCTGAAACTGAAAGACGCCAATGTCACCAAGGCGCCGTATGGCGAATTGCCTGATCTCGCCAAAGTCGATTTCAAGAATGACGTGATCTTCACCTGGAACGGCACGACTTCGGGCGTGCGTGTGCCGAATGCGGACTGGATTCCGGCGAACCGCGAAGGTCTCACGATCTGCGACGCGACTTCTGCCGCGTTCGCGCAGAACCTCGACTTTGCGAAGCTCGATGTCGTCACTTACAGCTGGCAGAAAGTGCTGGGCGGCGAAGCCGCGCACGGCATGCTCATTCTCTCGCCGCGTGCGGTCGAGCGTCTTGAGAGTTACACGCCTGCCTGGCCGATGCCCAAAATTTTCCGCATGACCAAGGGCGGCAAGGTCATTGCTGGCATCTTCGAAGGCGAGACTACCAACACGCCATCGATGCTTTGCGTCGAGGATTATGTCGATGCGCTCGAATGGGCGAAGTCGGTCGGTGGGCTGAAGGGCCTGCAGGCGCGCGCGGACAAGAATTTCGCAGTGCTTGCGAACTGGGTTGCGAAAACGCCGTGGATCGGTTTCCTCGCGAAGAAGGAAGCCGAGCGCTCGAATACTTCGGTCTGCTTCGAAGTCGTCGATCCCGCGATCAAGGCGCTTCCCGCTGACGCGCAGAACGCATTCGCGAAGTCGCTCGCTTCGCTTCTCGAAAAAGAAAACGTCGCGCTCGACATCGGCCACTATCGCGATGCGCCTCCGGGCCTTCGCATCTGGACCGGCGCGACCATCGAGGCGTCCGATCTCGAAGCGCTGACGCCTTGGCTCGATTGGGCCTTCGCGCAGACCAAAGCATCGCAGGCGAAGGCGGCGTAAGCCGTCTTCCCTTCGCTTTCCCTTTTCCCGTTTCTCATAGCTGGAGGCCGACATGGCACCCCGCGTTTTAATCGCAGATAAACTCTCCCCGACTGCCGTGCAGATCTTCAAGGATCGTGGTGTCGAGACCGACGTGAAGGTAGGCCTTGAGCGTGACGAGCTTATCAAGATCATCGGCGACTATGACGGCATCGCCATCCGCTCGGCGACCAAAGTGACCGCGAAGGTGCTGGAAGCCGCGAAGAAACTGAAAGTCGTCGGCCGCGCCGGCATCGGCGTCGATAACGTTGAAATTCCTGCCGCGACCGCCAAGGGCGTGATCGTGATGAATACGCCGTTCGGCAATTCGATCACGACTGCGGAGCACGCGATTGCGCTGATGTTCGCGCTCGCGCGCCAGATTCCGGCGGCGGATGCTTCGACGCAGGCCGGTAAGTGGGAGAAGAACCGCTTCAACGGCATCGAAATTACCAACAAGACGCTCGGCATCATTGGCTGCGGCAACATCGGATCGATCGTTGCCGACCGCGCGATCGGCCTGCGGATGAAGGTCATTGCCTTCGATCCGTTCCTATCGCCGGAGCGTGCGCTCGATCTTGGTGTCGAGAAGGTCGAACTCGACGATCTGCTCGCGCGTTCTGACTTCATCACTTTCCACACGCCGCTTACCGACAAGACCAAGAACCTCCTGGATGCCGCAGCGCTGGCAAAAACCAAGAAGGGCGTTCGCATCATCAACTGCGCGCGCGGGGGTCTGGTCGACGAGAAGGCGCTGCGTGCGGCGCTCGACTCGGGCCATGTTGCGGGTGCCGGGTTCGACGTATTCGTCACCGAGCCTGCGACCGAGAATGCGCTATTCGGTCATCCGAATGTCGTCTGCACGCCGCACCTCGGCGCTTCGACTTCTGAAGCGCAGGAGAATGTGGCGCTTCAGGTCGCGGAGCAGATGTCGGACTACCTTGTGCGCGGCGCGATCTCGAATGCCGTGAACTTCCCTTCGATCACCGCGGAAGAAGCGCCGAAGCTGCGCCCCTATATCGAGCTCGCCGAAAAGCTCGGCTCGTTCGCGGGTCAGCTTACCGAAACCGGCATCAAGCGCGTGCAGATCACGTACGCCGGCTCCGTTGCGAGCATGAAGATCAAGGCCATGACGTCGGCCGCGATTGCGGGCCTTCTGCGCCCCATGTTGCGTGACATCAATGTTGTATCGGCGCCGATCATCGCGAAAGAGCGCGGCATTATCGTCGAGGAAACGACACGTGAAAAGGTTGGCGACTACGACAGCTTGATCACTGTCTCAGTCACGACCGAAACGCAGACACGCGATATTTCCGGTACCGTCTACGCTGACGGTCGTCCGCGTATCGTGAACATCAAGGGCATCCGCATGGATGCTGAGTTCGGCGAGTCGATGATCTATGTCACGAACCAGGACAAGCCGGGCTTCATCGGCCGGTTCGCGTCCACGCTTGGTGACGCCGGTATTAACATTGCGACCATGCATTTCGGCCGCGAAGCACCCGGGGGTAACGCGATTGCGCTCGTCCACATCGACAGCGTTGCACCGGATGAAGTGCTCGCGAAGATTACCAAGCTGCCGCTGGTGCAGCGCGTGAAGCCGCTGACATTCTAGGTTTTACGAGATCGGAAAATAAAAAGCCCGGCTGGATTAGCCGGGCTTTTTTATATGGTGCTGTTGGCCGCGCGTGCCGACGAGAATGCCGAGAATCACAAGACCATATCCCACCGCGTGAAAAAGCTCCGGTCTCTCGCCGAGAAATACAATCGCGAGCGCCGAGCCGAATACGGGAATCAAGTGATAAAATGGCGCCGCTCTATTAGGTCCAATCAATTCGTTGCCGCGATTGAAAAACAAATACGCGAGTAAGGACGGAAACAGTACGATATAGCCGAGGATGAGGATTGCTTTCAGATCCAGTGTGAAAGTATTTCCCGATGCAACATCGGCGGCATATACAGGCGCAAGAAACACTGCGCCTACGCCCATGGTGAAGGCCAGGAACGAGATTTGCTGAATGTTCGTGGGTTTGCTTTGCAGCAGCGTCGCGTAAACCGCGTAAATAATAAGCGCGATGAAGAAAGCGATATCACCAATATTGAATTGAATGGTTTTCAGCACGGTGAGGTCGCCGCGGGTTAGCACTGTGAGCACGCCGCAAAGCGAGATGACAACGCCGATCGCCTGCCAGATCGTCAAGCGTTCGCGGTAAAAAGCGAAAGCGAGAACGGCAACAATCAGCGGATGGGCGGAAGTCAGCAGGAGCGCGTTCAGCGCCTGCGTATGCTGAAGCGCCCAATAGGCGATTAAGTTGTAGATCGAGATTCCAAGCAGCGTCAGCAGCAGCATAATGCCGATGTTCTTGCGGATCGTCGGCCAGTCCCGCTTCAGATAAGGCCACGCAAATCCGATTACGATAAAGAAGGCGATCGTCCATCGGATGAAGGAAAGTGCAACCGGCGGCACATGGCCTGCCGCGTATCGCCCGATCACGATATTGCCGCCCCAGAACAGCGAAGTCAGCGAGAGCAGGAGATAAGGGCGGCCGAAAAAGTTGCGGATGAGGGATTGCATTGAAAGAGCCGCCTTCAAGTGGAAGGCGGCTCTTACGAAAGCAGTCTCATGTGGTCAACGCGTGCAGGCGCAGAGGCCCATGCGTGAGCCGTATGCCGTTATTCTCCTGCAACCGGCAGGCTGACATTGGCGTAGACGATGCCGCCATCGACCGCGATGGAATTGCCGACAACGTAGTCGCCTGCGCGTGACGCGAGATAGATCGCAATCCCCGCCATATCCTCGTCGGTGCCGATGCGGCGCGACGGAATGCGCTTCGCGACTTCCGCACCATGATCTTTCGCGGCCTTGTTCATCTCGGAGGCGAAAGCGCCAGGGCAGATCGCGGTGACATTGATGTTGTCGCGAACGAGCTTCGCAGCCATGCGGCGCGTGAGATGGATCACCGCCGCCTTGCTCGCCTGATACGAATAGGTTTCGAGTGGATTGACGGAAAGGCCGTCGACAGAGGCGATGTTGATCACCTTGCCGGGCCGCTCCTTGGTCGCCGCCGCGCGCAGCGGTTTTGCGAGGGCCTTGGTCAGGAAGAAAAGCGACTTGACATTGAGGTCCATGACCTTGTCCCAGCCGGCCTCCGGAAACTCATCGAAACTCGCACCCCAGGCCGCGCCTGCGTTGTTCACGAGAATGTCGATTTTCGGTTCTCGCTTCATCAATTCCGCGGCGAGCGTGTTGCAGCCTTCGACCGTGGACATATCGATCGGTAGCGCGATGCATTCGCCGTTATATTTTTCCGTGAGCTCTTTGGCGGTTGCTTCGCACGGACCGGCCTTGCGCGCGGTGATGTAGACCTTCGACGCGCCGTAAGCGAGAAATCCGCTCGCGATCATTTTGCCGATGCCGCGCGAGCCGCCGGTAACGACCGCAACACGGCCTTCGAGCGAGAACAGATTTTCGAACATTGTGGAAGCCTCCCGGATTTTGGCGTCAGGTTAGAGCCAGCGCGGGAGTACGAGTCAATAATCGCTGGCGTTTCGCTATGCGGTCAGGCGAACGGCAATTGGCGTCTGCCACGGATCGAGAAAATCGAATCCGCTGCCGCTCACTTTTGTACTGATGTTCGCCGCTTCGAGCCGCACTTTTAGTGCCTGCATCGAAGCATCGTCAGGAAGTTCGAACGTCATCAGGGAAATTCCGGCCGTATCAGGCGAGGGTGGCGGGCCGTTCCGGCTTTCCCAAATATTCGCCGCCAAGTGATGGTGATAACCGCCCGCGGAAAGAAACTGTGCGCCGGGAAAAGTCGAGGTCGGCACGAAGCCGACAACGTCCGCATAGAATTTTCTGGCCTCCGCAAGATCGTCTACTTCGAGATGAATGTGACCGATGCGCGTGCCGTCTTTTATCGGCGCTCGCGCAAGCGATTCAACATCGCGTTCCGCGAGCAAGCCTTCGAAATCGAGCGGGCTGTTTGCCATCTTCACCTGATCGCCGTGCCAATTCCATTCTGCGCGCGGGCGGTCGCAATAAATCTCTATGCCATTATTGTCCGGGTCCCAGATATAGATCGCTTCGCTCACCAGATGATCGGCGGCTCCCAGTTTCACGTTGCTCGCGGTGAGGCGAGCAATAGCAGCACCCAGCGACGAACGATCCGGAACGAGGATCGCAACGTGATAGAGACCGGTTTCTTTGTAGTTGCGTGGCGCTATACCCGGTTGAATGTCGAGCCTGAGCACGTCTTCTTTCTGCGTACCCAGCATCGCGGTCGTGTCTGTGCGCTCGCGCAACGCAAAACCGATCTTGTTCACGTAGAAGTCGAGCGCACGCTCTGCGTCCGAGACCCGCAGCGCCGCCACTCCGATTTGAAAGCCGTCCGGAAGTCTGTCGTTCATGGCTGCCTCAATTGATCAACAGATGGGTTCCTCTGGCACCAGAACAACCGGCTCCGCTGCATGGAATCCCTTGCAAACCGGCAACTTCGCCGCGGCTTGTGGACGCCGCGGGGCCGTTTTTCTTGCCTGACGCGGCTCGATTGGCTACGTACCTTTGCACACCCCGGCCAGCTTTGTGCCGGGGTTTCTGTTGAGCGGTCCTGGAGTAATTGAAGTGTCGAATGTGGTGGTCGTCGGCTCCCAGTGGGGCGACGAAGGCAAAGGCAAGATCGTCGACTGGCTCTCGGAGCAGGCCGACGTCGTGGTCCGCTTTCAGGGCGGCCACAATGCCGGCCATACCCTCGTCATCGGCGGCAAGACCTACAAGCTTTCGCTTCTGCCCTCCGGAGTTGTCCGGAAAGACAAGCTTGGCATCATCGGCAACGGCGTCGTGCTGGATCCGCATGCGCTGGTCAGCGAGATCGATCGTCTTGCAGGACAGGGCGTGGAGATTTCGCCGAAGAATTTGAAGATTGCGGAGAATACTTCGCTGATCCTTTCTCTGCATCGAGAGCTCGATGGTTTGCGCGAAGGCGCGGGGCCGGGGCTCAAGATCGGTACCACTAAGCGTGGCATCGGTCCGGCTTACGAGGACAAGGTCGGTCGCCGCGCGATCCGGCTCATGGATCTCGCAGAGCCCGCGACGCTCGACGCGAAGCTCGATCGTCTGCTCGATCATCACAACGCTATCCGCCGCGGCTTGAAGCTAGAAGAGATCAAGCGCGACATGCTGCGCGAGGAATTGCTCTCGGTCGCGCCGCGCGTGCTGCCGTTCATGGATCGCGTCTGGCATCTGCTCGACGAAGCGCGCCGCCGCGGCGACCGTATTCTGTTCGAGGGTGCGCAGGGCGCGCTGCTCGACGTCGATCATGGCACCTATCCCTTCGTGACGTCGTCGAACACGGTGGCGGCGCAGGCCGCGACCGGCTCGGGTCTAGGCCCGAATGCGGTCGGCTATGTGCTCGGCATCACCAAGGCCTACACCACGCGCGTCGGCGAGGGCCCATTTCCGACTGAGTTGAAGGACGAGATCGGAAAACGGCTCGGCGAGCGCGGCCACGAGTTCGGAACCGTCACGGGCCGCCCGCGCCGCTGCGGCTGGTTCGATGCCGTATTGGTACGCCAGTCGGTTCGCACCGGTGGCATCCAGGGTATCGCTCTGACGAAGCTCGACGTGCTCGATGGCCTGAATCCGCTGAAGGTCTGCGTGGGCTATCGCCTTAAGGGCCACGATATGGATTACTTGCCGGCGAGCCAGGGCGCGCAGGCGCAGGTCGAGCCGGTCTACGAGGAAATCGAGGGCTGGCAGTCTTCGACCCGTGGCGCACGCTCCTGGGCGGATTTGCCAGCGGCGGCGGTCAAATATGTGCGGAGAATCGAGGAGTTGATCGACTGCCCGGTGGCGCTGGTTTCGACCAGCCCGGAGCGGGAAGACACGATTCTGGTCCAAAATCCGTTTCAATCCTAAGGCAACGATTTCTTGTGTATTGCGTTGAGATAACCGGGGCCAATGACTGACTACCGTCCACTGTTAGCGCGAGCGATCGAGAACCTCGATCCGAATACGGGCGAAGCGCGCCGCGCGGTCTATGACCGCGCGCGGACCGCGCTCGTCAATCAGCTTCGCGGTCTGAACCCGCCCTTGGCGGAAGCGGATATTACCCGCCATCGCCTTTCCCTTGAGGAAGCGATCCGTAAGGTGGAGAGCGAGGCTACGGGAGCGCCTGCCGCTGCCCCGTCGCCTCCGCGCGGCGAGCAGCCGCCCCGTCCGATGGCACCGCCGCCGTCCCGCGCTGAAAACGGCATGCGCGGCTCGCCGCAGCCAGAATACGATGAGCAGGACGATTTCGAGCCGGAAGCGCCACCGATGCGCGATCCGCGCCAGCAGCGCGGCAACGGCCGGCCCGATCCACGCGATCCTTCCCCTGCGCAGCGGCCCGAGCCGTCACTGCGTCCACGGGGCGCGCGTAGAAGCCCGGCGGAATTTGCGCGCGATGACGCGCGCAAGGCTTCGCGCACGAAACTGGTATTCTTCGGAATTTTCTTTGTACTGCTCCTGCTTGCGAGCGTGGTCGGTTACGTGCATCGCGACCGCATTCTGGCGATCGTCTCGGGCAGTCTTCCGCTCGGCACCGCACAGCAAGAAGAAGACACGCCCGCACCGTCGCAGAACAAAGCCAATGATCGCGTGCCGCAGCAGACGCAGCAGCAGAGCCCGGTGCCGCAGACGCAGCAACAGGCGAGCACGACCCAGCGCGCGGTTCTGTTCGAGGAAAATCCGGGCACGCAGCAATTCACGTCGATCAACGGCACCGTAAGCTGGCGAACCGAAACCGTCAGTCCGGGACCGGGCCGCTCGCCGGAGCTTGCGGTGCGTGCGGAGGTCGATATTCCGGACCGCAAGATGAAGGTCGTGTTTTCGATCCGGCGTAACCCCGAGGCTTCGGGCTCCGCGAGCCATTATGTCGAAGTGCAATTCGTCGGGAACGACAGCTTCGGCGGCATCGCGCAGGTGCCGGTCGTGCGCCTGAAGAACAATGAAGCCGCGCAGGGCTTCCCGCTCACGGGCATCAGCATTCGCATCGTGCAGGGCCTGTTCCTGATCGGGCTCTCTAACGTGGAAATCGATCGCGATCGCAATCTGCAGGCGCTGCGCACGCAGCCCTGGATCGACATTCCCTTTATCTATGATAACGGACGCCGCAGCGTAGTCGCTTTCGAAAAAGGCCCGCAGGGCGAGAAGGCGATGGCCGAAGTCTTCGCTGCCTGGGGCGGATAAGCCGGCACATTCAGCAATAAAAAGGCCGGGCGTTTGACCCGGCCTTTTCATTGATGGTCCCGAAATTTACATCGCGGGCAAGGCTGCCGCCGGCGCTTCGATCTTCTGCATCCGTTCGACGACCGCTTTCTGCACCTTCTCAAAGGCGCGGACCTCGATCTGCCGCACGCGTTCGCGCGAAACGCCGAACTCCTCGGCGAGTTGTTCGAGCGTGATCGGATCGTCGGCAAGACGACGCGCTTCGAAAATGCGCCGCTCGCGTTCGTTCAATACGCTGAGCGCGCTGTCGAGCGCCTGATGGCGGTTCGACTTCTCTTCCTGATCGGCAAGAACCGATTCCTGGCTGTCGCTGTCATCGACCAGCCAATCCTGCCACTCGCCGGATTCGGAGTCGGCGCGGATCGGCGCATTCAGCGAAGTGTCGCCGCCCAGGCGACGGTTCATCGAAATCACTTCTGCTTCGGTGACACCGAGCTTGGTCGCAATTGCCTTCACGTGCTCAGGCTTCAACTCGCCTTCCTCGAGCGCGGAAATCTGGCTCTTGGTTTTGCGCAGGTTGAAGAACAGCCGCTTCTGCGCAGCCGTGGTGCCCATCTTCACGAGCGACCACGAACGCAGGACGTATTCTTGAATCGACGCGCGGATCCACCACATAGCGTACGTGGCAAGGCGGAATCCCTTGTCGGGTTCGAAGCGCTTGACGGCTTGCATAAGGCCGACATTGCCTTCGGAAATGACTTCGCCGATCGGCAGGCCATAGCCGCGATAGCCCATCGCGATTTTCGCGACGAGGCGAAGATGGGAAGTGACGAGCTGATGCGCGGCGTCGCGGTCGTCATGCTCGCGCCAGCGTTTGGCCAGCATGAATTCCTGCTGCGGCTCGAGCATGGGGAATTTGCGGATTTCGGAAAGGTAGTGCGACAGACCGCCTTCCGAGATGGCGGGGAGATTGCCGGTAGTAGTACGGGCCATTGAAGTCCCTTCTTTCTCGGCCCCCGTTTCGGCGGGCCGTCCCGTCGCTGCTACGAAGGAGCCAGCGGCAACTGGCAAATATAGGAACGCATCCGGCGGCTTTAAGGTGCCGCAAATGAAATATTTTTAACCCGGCGATGCTGTCGCTCAGGCCTTTTTGAAAGATTTCTCCAGAGCGGCCAGTTCTTTCGGCAATTTGCTTTCAAAGGAGAGCAATTTCCCCGTCGCTGGATGTGAAAAGGCAAGGCGGAAGGCATGGAGAGCCTGCCGGTTCAGCGCTTCAAGCGCGGCTCCCGCCTTCTGCGGCAGAAGCACCGCCTTCGACTGAAAGCCTGCGCCATAGACACTGTCGCCGAGTAGAGGGTGCCCGGCGCGGGCGAGATGCACGCGGATCTGATGGGTGCGGCCAGTCTCCAGTTCACACTCGATCATCGAGGCGACCGGCTTGTCGTCGGCGCCGAGATATTTCCGCAGCACTTCGTAATGCGTGACGGCTTCCTTGCCGCCCTTGCGTACCGCCATCTTTATCCGCGAGTGCGGATCGCGCGCGATCGGCGCGTCGATGGTGCCGCGCTCCGGCTTCGGTACATTCCAGGCAAAGGCGAGATAGCCGCGCGACAGATCGCCGGTGCGGCCGTGATCGGCGAACTGCGCGGAGAGCGAACGGTGCGCCTTGTCGTTCTTCGCAACCACAAGCAGTCCGCTCGTATCTTTGTCGAGGCGATGCACGATGCCGGGCCGCTTCTCGCCGCCGATGCCGGAGAGCGAGGCGCCGCAATGGGCGATCAGCGCGTTGACCAAAGTGCCGGAACGGTTGCCAGCGGCGGGATGCACGACAAGACCCGCCGGCTTGTCGATCACGATCACATCTTTGTCTTCGTAGACGATATCGAGCGGAATTTTTTCGCCGGCGGGCTTCGCGGGTTCTGCTTCGGGGACTTCGAGTGTGATTTCGTCGCCCGCGTTGACCCTGTATTCGGGGTCTCTTACTGTCCGGCCGCTCACTTCGACCTCGCCTTCGAGGATCAACGCTTTCAGCCGCGTGCGGCTCAATTCCTTGATTCTGTCTGCAAGAAAACGGTCGAGGCGCGCACCTTTATCTTCCGCGCCCGCGGAAATCTCGAAACGCTCACTGCTTTGTGCTGACATGGCCACCAAGAAAAAGAATCCGAATACGCAGACTAGCGAAGTTGTGCTCGATCCGCAGCAGGAAGCGATGGTGAAGAAGCTCCGCCGCATGGCGGTGTTTTCCACGATCCTGATGATCGGCGGCTTTCTCGCAGTCTTTGCTGTGATTGCCTACCGGCTTTCCAACATGCCTGCGCCGCAAGCGGCTGTGATCCCGGCCATCACCAATGCGCTGCCCAAGGGTTCACGTGTAATTTTGACCGCGGTCAGCGATGGCCGCATCGTCGTCACCATCGAGCGCGACGGCGTCACCGAAATGCGCGTGTTCGATATTTCGACGCTGCAGTTGCGCGGCTCGCTTCGTCTCGAGCCGCAATAGCGAATGGACCTGATCGTTTTCTTCGCCGTGCTCGCGGGTGCCGCGATGCACGCGAGCTGGAATGCGCTTGTAAAAACCGGGCTTGACCGAACGACCTCGATTTTTCTGCTCGCGTTTATTCAAGGCATTATCTGCCTCTTCCTGCTCCCCTTATTCGCTATTCCTTCGGCCCTGAGCTGGCCGTGGATCGCGGTCTCGGCGCTGCTGCACACCGGCTACAAGATTTTTCTGATCCGCGCCTATGAACACGGCGATCTCAGTCAGGTTTATGCGCTTGCGCGCGGCAGCGCGCCGCTCATTGTCGCGCTGGTTGCGATTTTCCTGCTCAACGAAAATCTTACGGCTGCGAAATTCGCAGCAGTCTGCGCGATCGGTTTTGGCGTGATGCTGATGTCTTCCAGGCTCGGCTCGGGTGAAGCGATGTCGGGCAAAGCGCTGTTCTTTGCGCTCGGCACCGCGTTTTTCACGTCAGGCTATACGCTGGTCGACGGCATCGGCGCGCAGCTATCCGGCACCGCGTCCGGATTCACACTCTGGATGTTCGTAGGCGACGGCTTGCTGATGACGATCTACGCGCTCTTGGTGCGGGGGCGCGGGCTGCTTGCCGCGGTTCAAGGAAACCTTGTGAGCGGCACGGCCGCCGGAGTGCTGTCGCTCGGATCTTACTGGATTGCGATCTGGGCATTCACGCTCGCGCCGATCGCTCTGGTTGCGGCATTACGCGAAACGAGCGTTTTGTTTGCAATGCTGATTGCTGTGTTTGTGCTCGGCGAAAAAGCGGATGCGCAGCGTTGGCTCGCTGCCGCGTTCATCCTCGCTGGCATCGTATTGATGAGGCTTTGACCCAAGAGCCTGTGCGCTGCTAGAAACGGCGCACGCTCCCTTCGTCTAGCGGTTAGGACGCGGCCCTCTCAAGGCTGAAACACGGGTTCGATTCCCGTAGGGAGCGCCAATCCCCATCAAATTGCATCAAGCGAATTGCCAGCGGGGCCGCTAGCCCGCACAATCTCTTTTTTAGAGTTTGGCAACATGACAAGTTCAGTGCCGAATGCCATTTTTGACTGGATCGGGCGTATCGACAAAACGCAGACGCCCGAGGAGTTGATTGCCGAACTTGCCAAGGTTGCCGCGGAATTTGGTTTCGAGGCCACCGCGATTGCCGCGTATCCCCATCCCAATATTCCTTTTGAAAAGAGAATCCTCGCGCATCATTGGTCGCGTGGCTGGATCGAGCATTATCTCTCGCAGAACTACATCGAGACGGATCCCGTCTTCCGCCATTCGAGAACTTCGCTGCGTCCGTTCGAATTTTCCGAAGCGCCGTACGAGAAAAAATCGAAAGAGGCGCAGATGATGAACGAACTGGCCGAGTTTGGATTCTCCGCGGGATTTTGTGTGCCGACGTTGACACCTTACGGTCCGATCAATGTGGCGTTCGCCGGTGAGCGAAGCGAACTCTCGCGCGAAGATCAGGGCATGCTGCACTTCATTGCCATCTACGCGCAGCTTCGCGCAACCGAGCTTCTCGCCGGCAAATTAAAAGCCGTAGCAGAAGTGTTGAAGCTCTCGCCGCGGGAACTGGAGGTATTGCAGTGGTGTGCTGAGGGTAAGACCAGCGACGCAATCGCGGAGACGCTCGGCATCAGTACTCATACTGTGTTGACCCATATCGGTGGTGCGTGCCGCAAGCTCGGCACCCGCTCGCGGACGGCAGCCGTCGCGAAGGCGGTGCATGCGGGCTGGATCAGGATCGCTCCCTAATTTCAGGGATACCCATTGCCGATGGGTTCGAAGAACCTCCGCCCCCGGGGGATTCTTACGTGACAAAAACCGATTTTCAGGACGCTATCGATTGCGCGCTCGGCCTTCGCATTCGCGCCAAGAAAGAAAACAATCCGGATCGCAGGCAGGCGCTGCTCGATCTCGCGCAGCAATGGGAAGTCTGGGCCGAGTATTGCCGGGATCGGGGGGCAAGCGGCCAGACCATCGATCCCTCCAGAAAGCCCTCCGAAGACATCAGCTAGACGCCGCGCAGCGTTTTAAGGCCGCGCGGCGAGAGAACGTTCAGACGATTTTCACCGACATATCGGGCAGTCCTTCGATCTTGCAGAGGATCACGTCGCCCTTCACGACCGGGCCGACATTTTCCGGCGTGCCGGAATAGATGATGTCGCCCGCGGCAAGTTCGAACGCGGTCGAAAGCTGCGCGATCTGCTCCGCAACCGACCAGATCATGTGCGTCAGATCCGATTTCTGCTTCACTTGATCGTTCACCGCGAGCGAGATTGCGCCCTTCGGGAAGTGGCCGACCTGTTCGACCTTGTGGATCGGTCCGATGGGCGCCGACTTATCGAAGCTCTTGCCGATTTCCCACGGCTTCTTTTCGTCGCCGAGTTTGCGCTGGAGATCGCGGCGCGTCATGTCGAGGCCGACAGCGTAACCATAGACATGATCGAGCGCCTTCTCGGCGGGAATATTCGTGCCGCCGGATTTCAGCGCCGCCACGAGTTCGACTTCATAGTGATAGTTTTTCGTGAGCAGCGGATAGGGATGATCCGCAACCGTCTTCACCGCGACGTTCTGGATTGCGTCGGTCGGTTTCTGGAAGAAGAACGGCGGCTCGCGGTTGGGATCCGATCCCATCTCGCGTGCATGCGCCGCATAGTTGCGGCCAATGCAATAAATGCGGCGGACCTGAAACTGCTCACTGGTGCCCACAATCGGGATGTAGGTGGCAGGAATCTGAAATGGCGTTTTGACCTGCGCTTGCACAGGCGTCGTACTTGCCAGCGCAAGACCTGCGCCGGCTACGGCTGCTGATTTGAATATGTCACGGCGGTTCGGAGTCATGCGTTTCTCCTTGCGAACCCGGTTTGCCTTCCCTTGTTTCGTCTGCGGCCGTTGGCGGCTTCTGGTTGGGCGGGAGCCTGTCATGCGCCGCGGCGCTTTGCCACTGATCGCTGTGCTGCGAATGCGAGAGCGGTTGCCGGAGCCTCATGAACCACTTGCCGATAAGTGGGTTAGTCAACACAAGGCTTTGCCGCAATTGACCGCTTGTGCAGGCGCACAACATCGGGCACCCACTATATCGCATGCCGATTTCGAGCCGCTTTGTAGTCCGTTCGACGATCCTCCTTCTGGCCGTCGGCTTCTTCGCACTCGTCGGTATCGTCGCCACCACCATCTGGCTCGGCGAGCGCGCAGTTTACTCTTTCAATGAAGTGATCGCGGCGCGCGAGACCCGCACGGCTGCGGTCGAGCTTCGCGCGGCGCTGCAGACTGCAGAGTCCAGCCAGCGCGGTTACGTCATTACCGGCAACGAAATTTATCTCGCGCCCTACGACAACGCGAAGACCCAGGCGCTGCGCCGCCTCGAAGTGCTGAAGCGTTTGCTCGCGGGCGACGCCGATGCGGTGGTGCTGCTTACGCGGCTGAACAGCGTTACCGCCGACAAGATCAAGGAACTCGACGAAACGATCGCGCTCAAGGCTGCCACGCGCGAACAGGACGCGCTTGGGGTGATGCAGACCAATCGCGGCAAAGCGCTGATGGACGAGGTCAATCTTTTCCTCTCCGGAATTATTCTCCGAACCGACGAAAGGCTGACCGCGGCGGCCGGCGAGCAGAGCGCAAACGCAGCCTGGCTCCGCTGGGTGTCGATTTTCGGCGGACTCGTGATCGTGCTTGTTGTGGGCGGGGTGACGCTTCTCACGTTGCAGTATGCGCGCGAGGTCGCCCAGACACGCGACGAAGTCCGCGCACTGAACTCGAGCCTCGAAGAGCGTGTGAAGCTCCGCACCTCCGATCTTGCGCGTGCGCGCGACCGCGCCGAAGTTCTCGTGCAGGAAGTCAATCATCGCGTCGCAAACAGCCTCTCGCTCGTAACGTCGATGATGCAGTTGCAGGCCCGCGGCTTGACCGATCCGGCAGCGAAGGAAGCCTTCGCCAGCGTCGAGGCGCGCATTTATGCGATCGCTTCCGTGCACAAGCGTCTTTACTCGTCGAAAGACGCGCGCGTCGTCGATCTCGACGAATATCTCGCGGCGATCCTCGATCATCTCGCGGTTTCGATGCGCAATGAAGGCCGCGGCGCTTCCCTCCGTTACACCATCGAGCCCTTGAAGCTTGCGACCGACGCCAGCATCAATCTTGGCGTGGTGGTCACCGAGCTCGTCACCAACGCCTTCAAATACGCCTACCCGAACGGCGAGGGCGAGGTCCGCGTGCGCCTCGTGAGCTTGCCGGAAAGCAGGGTCGAACTGACGATCGAAGACGATGGCGTCGGACGCGGCCACGAAGTTGCGAAGGGGACGGGTCTCGGCACGCGCATCGTCTCCGCGATGGCGTCGAGCATGGAAGCGACGGTAGAGTACCTGGAACGCACGCCAGGCACGAAGGCCCGGTTGATTTTTCCATTGAAGCAGGCAGCCTAGCGTTCCGAAGGCAGGCCGGGGACGAGTAAATGATTGTCGAGCGCGGCACGATAGGGGTCGGACTGGCCGCGCTGCTTTTCTCGTTCTGCGTTTCCCCCGCCGCGATTGCGCAGGACGGTCCGCAGGGCATCGTCACTCCCGTTGTGCTCCCTCCCTTCAATGCTTCGGCGCCTACGTGCAGTGCGCCGCCGGGCCTGCAGAAAATTCTCGCCTTTGCGCAGGATAACGAACGGCAATTCATGCAGGGCGTCGCCGGCGGATTGTCGGCAGCCGCAAAGAAGCGTGGTCTCGATTTTCGCGTGGTGCTTGCCGCGAACGATCCGAAGAAGATGGTCGAACAAGTCTACGCGCAGCTAGCGGACAAAGTCGGTGCCGTCGTCGCAGCCCCCGTGCATCCGCCGTCGCTCGCGCGCGGCCTGCAGGAGTTGATCTGGTCGGGCGCTTATGTCGGCACGGTGGTGCCGCCGCCTGCGGTAACCTTGCTCAACGCTCCGCAATATCTGACCGGCAAAGTGCTGGCCGACGCGGCGTCGGCCTATATCCGCGACAAGCTAAAAGGCAAAGCAAATGTCGTGCTGCTCACGCATGACGGCCTGCAGTTTTTATCGCCGCGTTTCGCCGCCATGCGCGATGCGTTGCAGGACATGCCCGGCGTCACGATCGTCGCCGACATCTCGCCCCTCACGGTGAATAAAGAGGGTGGACTCGCGATGATGCGGACGATCCTGCTCGCACACCCCAATATCGACGTGGTGTTGGGTGCCGATACCGTCGTACTCGGTGCGCTGCAGGCGCTGCGCGAAACGGGCAAGGCGCGGCCCGATCAGTTTCTCGGCGGCATCGACGGCGAGCCGGAAGCGGTTGCCGAAATCAAATCGGGCACCAGTCCGTATAAGGCCAGCGTCAGCCTGTCGTCGCCCGTGTTCGGCTATGCGCTCGGTCATTTCGCGGCGGACTGGATCGAGGGAAAAAGCGTGCCGCAGGCGATGGACATTCTGCCGAGCCTCCTCACGCAGGATAAAATTGCGCAGTACGAAGCCGATTTTGCCGATCCCGGCGCCGTCTTCGCCGACCCGAAGCGCCGCGACGCCTATCTCAAGATGTACGGCAACATTTGTTACGAGACGCGCGACCGCTACGTGAATTTTCCGTGGTCGTCGGAGCGGAAGTAAGTACAACCGGCCGCACTAAGCGGTTGTGTGCAAAAATATCCTTCTTACCGGGTACAACCTGCGCATGAATCTTCGCGCTCCGCACTAGCGCTGCCGCAAACGTCTTCCTAGATGGCGCCATCGCCCGATTCCGGGTGGGGAGAGCGCCGATGAACGTTGCCGCCAATGTGCGCGAAGAGACGATCACCCTGAAGCAAGCCAAAAAGCTCGTGCAGTGCATGGCGGGCGAGCAGAGCTTTCTTCTCCTTTCGCCGCCGGGCGTCGGCAAATCGGAAATGGTCTATCAGGCGGCTGCCGAGGCGGGGCTGCCCTGCCGTTCGCTGCTCGGCACCCAGATTGCGCCGGAAGATGTCTCCGGCATTCCGCGCATCATCGGAGAACGCTCGGTGTTCTGCCCACCGCGCGTGTTGCTCCCCGAAAATCCTGAGCCGTTCTGTCTATTCCTCGATGAGCTTCCGGCCTGCGCGCCGGACGTGCAGAAGGCCTTCTATTCCCTTCTGCTCGAACGCCGGCTCGGCGAACACGCGTTACCCCAAGGAACGTGGGTCGTCGCAGCCGGCAATCGTATGCAGGATCGGGCGCTGGTTCGCGCGATGAGTTCTGCGCTCGTGAACCGCGTCACGATCCTGCATCTGCGCGTCGATGCCGCCGAATGGCTGGCATGGGCCGCGAAAAATTCGATCCGCGAAGATGTGCGCACGTTCGTTTCCTATATGCCGGACGCGCTGATGCGCGCGGTGCCGTCCGAGCCGGTACCGTTTTCGACGCCGCGTGCCTGGACGCTGCTCAGCCAGGCACTCGATATGGCGGAAGCCTCCGGCATTCTCTCCAACGAAACGCGCCGCGCGCTCGCCTTCGGGCGTCTCTCGGCGGAAGACGCCGCGGTGTTCTGCGCGCTTGCAGAGGAATCCATCGGCAAGATGCGGCCGATCGAGGATTATATCGACGGTCCGGATCTTCTCCCGAAGACCGATGCCGCGCGCTGGTTCGTGCTCAACTGCATTCGCCAGAACGTGCGCGAAGGAAAGCTCGCGCATCTGAAGCCGAAATCCGTGAACCGTTTTCTCGGCAGTCTGCCTGCGGAAAGCCAGCTCACGCTGCTCACCGAACTCGTCGAGCAGTGGGGCGCGCTCGGCGCTGACAAGTCCATGCTGAAGCTCTTGAAGGAAGTCACGGCGATATGAAGCCCGTTCCTTCCCCGGAAGAGACGCTCGCGCGGATCGAGCGCGGGCTTCGCATGGTGACGGTGCCGATGCCGCATCTTGCGGGATTGGCTGCGGCTGTGCGCTGTTCGATCGACGACCGCGTGCCGACCATGGGCGTGTTCGCCTCCGGCCGTATGGTCGCGAACCGGCAATTCGTTGCGAAACTGAAAGAGAACGAGCTTGTCTTCGTGCTTGCGCACGAACTGCTCCATCTTGCGCTGCGTACGCATGACCGCGCCAAGGGCTCGGGCCGGCTCGAGTTCAACTATGCGCACGATTACATCATCAACGACATTCTGCGCGCCGAACTCGGCTTCACGCATGTGCCGGCGGGCGGGCTCGATATGCCGGGGGCGAAGGAGAAATCCGCCGAACGCATCGTGCTCGAGATGCGCAAGGACGGCGACAAGATGCAGTCGAAGACGCAGGTCTGGGACGGGCAATCGGTTTCCGCGCGCGGCGCACTCAACAAGTCGGGGCAGGGACGGCAAAGCGCGGACGAAGCCGGCGACGTGATGGACGACGCGAAGGAGCGCGAGCTTTTTCCGGAATGCCGGAACGGCGAACAGGTGCAGAAAGCGCAGGAGGTCGAGCGCGAAGCCGCCAAGTCGCTCGCGCTCGGCAAGGCAATGGGCAAACTGAAGGGCCGCGGTGTCGAAACCGGCGACGTAACCCAGACGGTCATGGCGTTGCGCGGCATGTACAAGACGCCGTGGGAAGCCGCATTGCAGAAGTGGATCGAGTCGGTCGCGCCGGGCGAGCGGACCTACATGCGGCCGTCGCGCCGGGAGACGACCGGCAGCGACATTGTGCTCGCAGGCCGCAAACGCGAATCCTGGATGCTGAATGTCGTGCTCGACACTTCAGGTTCGATGGCCGACGAGATTTCTCCGGCGCTGGGCGCGATCGCGGATTTCTGCGAGCAGTTGTCGGTCGATGAAATTCGCGTCGTGCAATGCGACGCCGTGGTCACGAACGACGAAATGCTCTCGCCGGAGGCGCTTGCGAATTATCAGGTCAGCGGCTTCGGCGGCAGCGATCTTACGCCGGCGATGCGTTCGCTCGGCGAGGATGCGCGCGTTACCGCGGCACTCGTGATTACCGACGGCGACATCGCCTATCCGCCCGAAGAGATGCCCTATGACGTGCTCTGGGTCGTGACGCCGGGTGCTTACGGAAATTTCAATCCGCCTTATGGGCGCATCGTGAGAATGCAGGGAGGCCGCGCATGAAGGTCGTGCAGGAACTGGTGAACTACTTCGACCGCCGGGGTGAGCTTTCGCAAAAGCAGCTTCGCGGACTTCTCGATCAGGGTTTTCTCGCGGCGGAAGCGCCGCCGAATATGCTCGAGCTCTGCCATGACGTCGGCGCGAATTATTACTTCCGCGTGCGCGGCGATACCGAAGGTCAGGTATGGGGTACGGATGTCTATACCGGCGACTCCTTGCTTTCGGTCGCGGCGGTGCATGCGGGTCTCGTCAAACCCGGCGATACGGCGGTCGTGAAAGTCTCGGTGGTGCCTCCGCTTTCGCAATATCCGGGCAGCATCCGCAACAACGTGAAGTCGCACGATTTCGGGCGCTACGGCACGGCGTATAAATTGTCCGCGATCTAAACAAAAACGCCCGCTAAAAAGCGGGCGTTTCGTTTGGAGCAGCAGCGATCAGTTGCCGTCGGAGCTGTCGCGCTTGATGTCCATCGAGTGCGCGCGCTGATAGGACTGGATGTCCTTGAACTTGCCATCGGCAGAGCGGACCGCATAGAGCTTCTTGCCCTTGGAGCTGTAGAGCACCGTGCGCTTGCCCTTCTTGCGCTTCGCCTTTTTCTTCTTCGCTTTTTTCTTGGTCTTCTTCTTTTTCGCTTTTGCCTTCTTACGCTTCTTCTTCGCCATATCCGTTTCCCTCTCGTTTGCCGCAAATCGGATAGCGGACATTAGCGCGCGCCGGAAATTTTTCGTCAATGGGATTCCGCCCGCTGCCCCCAAGCGGTTTGGCATCGCAGCACCGCTGACGCATACTCGCTGCAACATATAAAAACAGTTCTAGGGAGCTTCGACCTCTTCATGTCCGCAAATGAAAACCGCCACATCGTGCTTGCCTCGCGTCCCGACGGCGAGCCGAAGTCCGAACACTTCCGGCTGGAAAAGACAGCGATTCCAACGCCGAAAGACGGCGAGGTCTTGCTGCGCAATCTCTGGATGTCGCTCGATCCCTATATGCGCGGGCGCATGAGTGCTGCGAAGTCATATGCCAAGCCGGTCGAGATCGGCGAGCCGATGGTCGCGGGTACGGTGAGCGAAGTCATCAAATCCAACCGGCCCGAATATGTGCCGGGCGATATCGTGCTCTCCTATACGGGCTGGATGGACTACGCGATTTCGAACGGCTCCGATCTGCGGAAGTTGGACCCGAAGCAGGCGCCGGTACAGACCGCGCTCGGCGTGCTCGGCATGCCGGGCATGACCGCCTATCTCGGCATGCGGAATATCGGCATGCCCAAGGAAGGCGAGACGGTCGTGGTCGCAGCAGCATCCGGCCCGGTCGGCTCGTTCGTCGGCCAGTATGCGAAGCTCAAAGGCTGCCGCGCGATCGGCATCGCGGGCGGAGCGGACAAGTGCAAATACGTCGTTGACGAACTCGGCTTTGACGCCTGTCTCGATCATCGCGATCCGGAACTGGCGACGAAGCTTGCGGCGGCCTGCCCCAAGGGCATCGACGTTTATTTCGAGAACGTCGGCGGCAAGGTGTTCGACGCGGTATTTCCGTTGCTCAACGACTTCGCGCGGGTGCCGGTCTGCGGCGTCATTGCGTGGTACAGCGAACCGAGTAGCGGCGGCAAAGATCGTACCGCCGAATTCATGACGTCGATCCTGCGCAAACGCCTGACGTTTCGCGGCTTCATCGTATGGGATTTCGCGGCGCAGGCCGGTGACTTCTATCGCGAAGCGGGCCAGTGGCTCCGCGAAGGCCGCATCAAATATCGCGAGGATGTCGTGAACGGCCTCGAGAACGCGCCCGAGGCTTTCCTCGGACTTCTGAAGGGTAAGAACTTCGGGAAATTGCTGGTGAAGATTGCTTGAGGCTAAAGATTGTTTACCCTCCCCTCGATGGGGAGGGTGGCTTCAAGCGTAGCGAGAAGCCGGGTGGGGTGTGGCAAACGAAGTTGCTCGAAAGCTCCGCAATAATTTGACGCCGCAAGAGCGAGCGCTATGGCAGCGCCTGCGCGTACTCAGAGCGTTACATGGATTTCACTTTCGTCGCCAGGCGCCGATAGATCGATTTATCGTGGATTTCGTATGTTTTGAGAAAAAAATCGTGATCGAACTAGATGGTGGTCAACACGCCACGTTACCGCAACTTTCAAAGGATCGAATTCGTGACGAATTTCTTGTGAGTCACGAGTTTCGTGTTCTTCGGTTCTGGAATAGCGAAGTAAATTCAAATCTAGATGGTGTGGTGCAACTCATTTTGCAAGCTCTGCACGATCCCCCACCCCGGCGAGCTTCGCTCGCCGACCCTCCCCACAAGGGGGAGGCTTAGCGCTTTTCAATCTCCGTCACCTGTCCGCCATCGATCTTCACGATGGTCTGCGCCAGCCGTTCGATCTCGTCGCGCGCGTGGCTGACGTAAAGGATCGGCAGCTTCGCGCCGCTGACGAGGCGCGTGAGATAAGGAATGATCTCGTTCTTGCGGTCCGCATCGAGCGAAGCGAGCGGCTCGTCGAGGAGCAGCGCCTGCGGTTCGGCAAGCAGCGCGCGGCCTATCGCGACGCGCTGACGTTCGCCGCCGGAAAGTTTACGCGGGCGGCGCGAGAGCAAAGGCTCGATGCCGAGGAGCGCAACCACTTCGTCGAATTGCGTGTCGCGCTTCTTGCCCGCGAGCCAGCGTCCGAACATTAGGTTCTGCGCGACGGAGAAATGCGGAAAGAGGCGGCTTTCCTGAAAGACAACGCGAACGCCGCGTTTATGTGAAGGAATGTCGACGCGTGTTTCGCTATCGAACAAGGTGCGGCCATTTACTATGATCTTTCCGCGCGAGGGTCTGACCAGTCCGGCAATTGCGGAGACGATACTGGTCTTGCCTGAGCCCGACGGTCCGGACAGCGCCGTCACCGTGCTTTCGCTTTTGAACGAAGCGTCAAGCCGGAATTCGCCGAGCTGTGTCTCAATCGAAACATGGAACATCGCTCAGCCTTCGATCCGCGCGGCAGTCTTGCGCGCAAGGATTTCGGAGACGATCAGTGCGCCGAGCGCAATCACCATGGCCACTGCTGCGAGCCGGAACGCGCCCTCGTCACCGCCGGGAATTTGCGTAAACGTATAGATCGCAGTCGGCAGCGTCCGCGTTTCGCCGGGAATATTCGAGACGAACGTGATGGTCGCGCCAAATTCGCCGAGCGCCTTGGCGAAAGAAAGCACGAGTCCCGCGATGATGCCGGGCAGAGCGAGTGGCAATGTCACCAGCACGAATGTCGTAATGCGGCTTGCGCCAAGCGTGCGCGAGGCATCTTCAAGCCGCCGGTCGGTGCCTTCCAGCGACAAGCGGATGGCGCGCACCATCAAGGGGAAGCCCATGACGGCGGCGGCGAGTGCGGCGCCGGTCCAGCGGAATGAAAATACGATGCCGAACGTCTGCTCCAGCCACGCGCCGATCGGTCCCTTGCGGCCGAACAGGATCAAAAGAATGTAGCCGGTGACGACCGGCGGCAGCACGAGCGGCATGTGCACCAGTGCATCCAGAAAAATTTTTCCGGGAAAGCGCCAGCGCGCGAGCGCATAGGCGACGAACATGCCGAAGGGCAGGCTCGCCAGAATACCGATCGACGCGACCCACAAACTCAGGCGGATCGCGTCGATTTCTTCCGGGGTGAATTCGAACACTTCGAGGCCGATGTCAGTCCACGCCGACCATGACGTCGGAAGCCTTGACGATCGCCTTTACCGAGCTGCCGCTCTTCAAGCCGAGTGCATCGACCGCTTCGTTCGTGATCGAGGCAGTGATCGTCGTGCCGCCAATGTCGATTTTGACGTGGGCGGTGGTTGCGCCCTTGGTGACGCTCGTCACTTTGCCGGGGATCTGGTTGCGTGCGCTGATCTTCATCGCAGTTTCCTCACATCAGTTGGTGGGTGTCGTCACCAATTTAGCAAAGCCGTGCTTGACCCAGATAGCGCGGGCCTGGCTCGTATTCATTGCCTTCAGGAAGTCCGCGGCCTTCGGGTTCTTCGAGCTTTCGAGAACGGCGAAGGGATAGACGATCGGCTCATGCGTACCGGCCGGGAATGTACCCGCAATGGTGACGCCCTTTTCCGAGATCGCATCGGTACGATAGACGATGCCGTAGGGCGCTTCGCCGCGAGATACGAAGGCGAGTGCCGCGCGCACGTTTTCGGCTTCCGCAATCTTGCCTTCCACCGATTTCCATACGCCAAGCTTTTCGAGTGCGGCCTTGCCGTATTTTCCGGCAGGCACTGTCGCGACCGCCGCCATCGAAAGCCGTCCGTCGCCGAGCAACTTCGCCAGATCGAAGCCGGGCGTGATCTTCACGTCTTTAACTTTCGCGTCCTTGCTTGCGACTAATACGAGCGTGTTACCGAGCAGGCTGATGCGCGAGCCTTTCTTCACGAGATTTTTCTTCTCGACATAATCCATCCAGTCGAGATCGGCGGAGATGAAGATGTCTGCGGGGGCGCCGTTTTCGATCTGCTTTGCGAGCGCGGAGCTTGCGGCATAACTGATTTTGACTTCGACCTTGTTCGCCTTGCTCCATTCCGCAGCAATTTCGTCGAGTGCGTTCTTCAGACTTGCGGCCGCGAATACAAGAATGGGTTGCTGGTCTTGCGCCTTGACCGGCGCGGTAAAGGGAAAAGCTATAAAGAGCGCGAGCGCGCACAACGCAGCGCGCATGAGAAGCCGTCGCTTCATGATCATATCCTCCAGCGGCACGCGAAGGTGCCGGGTTTGTTTTCTTTGGAAGCGCCGGGCCTCTAGCTTCATCAAGCAGCAAGCGGGGCGAAAGACCGCCTTCTCCGGCGGGCCGCGATCAGCGACGCAAGAACCTTACGCGGAAAATGAAGGTGCCGCCAAGCGGTAGATTAACGCGCCCGGCTTTGCAGATTGCGGATGCGCTGTGCCAGCGAAACGCGGGCCTCTCCTTCCGTGGGAGCGCCGTTCTGGTGGCCGTTCGTCTGGCCGTCGGCGGCTAGCAATTGTTCGATCGGCGAGTTTGCTCCTTCGAGATTGATGGCAAGGCGGGCGACTTCCGCCGCGACGTCGTTGATGCGCTCGCGCAGCAATGCACTTTCCATCCGTTCCTCGGCCCAGGATTTTTCGGCCTGCGTGCGGAGCGAGGTGGCTTCCGCTGCGATCCGCTCACGCTCCTCGCGAAGCTGCGAGAGTGTGCCTTCGAGTTGCGCTTTTTCCGATTTCAGAATTTCCAGCGAAGCCTGGAACGCCTCGGTCTTGGCGCGGATTTCTTCCTGCAAAATGCGGGTTTCTGCGCGGCTGCGATCGATTTCCTCGGTCGCGGCGTTCAATTTGGCGCCCGTAGCGGAAAGCTCCTTCTGCATTTCCTGTTCGCGCGTCCGTGCTGCTTCGAGCAATTCGCCTTCGCGTTTGGAGAGAAACGCTGCGAGTTCTCGCTCGCGGTCGGCAAGACGCGTCTGCAATTCTTCTTCGCGCTTGTTCGCAAGTTCGGCTGAGTGCTGCGACTCGGTTTTCATTTCCTCGATGGTCGCGACCAGCGCTTCAGTCTCGCGGCGCGCATTCGAGAACAGAGTTTCCATTTCGCGCAGGCGAGCTTTCAGGTCTTCGACCGTGTTCTGCTCGTGTGCGAGCGAATCTTTTGCGCGTTCGGCGGCGTCGCGCTCCAGCGCCATACGTTCTTCGGTCGCGGCGATCTCGCGCTCCAGCACCTCGACGCGGCTTTTCAGCGTGTCGCGCTGGGTCTGCAAGGCGACAATCTCGACCTGCCGGCTGTCAGACTCGGTTGTGACGGTGCCGACGATACGTTGCACGTCTGCGATTTCTTTTTCTTTGGCGGAAAGAGCGGCTTCCGCTTCGTGCAGCATCCGCGACTTGGCGGACATTTCTTCCTCGGTGGAGTTGAGTTTGTCGCGGAGCGTGCGTTCCTGCGCTTCGAGCGCGGTTACGCGGGCAGTTTTCGTGTCGACCTCGGTCTTGAGAAGCCGCACGGCTTCGCTCTTGCGGCCGATCTCGGCGAGTTGCTCGGAGGTCTTGAACTTCAACTGCTCGACGCTGTTCTCGAGACGGCGCGTCGACATCGCAAATTCGGCGCGGAGTTGATCCTTGTCCGCCTGAATTTCGACCATCGAGACGGGGATCGCGCCTTCGATGCGCTTCGTAGTGAGACGTACGGCGCGGTGCCAGACCGCGGACAGCGTAATCAGCGCGATCAGAGTCGCGCCGAGAAAGCCGAGTGCGAAGAACATGATCGCTTCGATCATGTCTCGCGATCCTTGATTGTGTCGTAGTTCAACGACGACCCCACGCAAACGCCACCCACGGCCTTCACTCTAAATGAACGCGGGCTCGTGCGCCACGGCGCGAAAGCGCCGCGGCGGCGGTAGGGTTAAGGCAGGCGGCTTAAAGCGGGAACCAGGTCGCGGTCGGCGTAAACTTCAGGTAGCCGACATTCGCACCCAGACGCAGGCCAACGCCCGTTCGTATCGGAACAATGACAACGCGGTCCCAGGTTACCGCGGTCATGCCGAAACCGCCGATGAAATAGGCCGAGCCGGAGATGCCGACATAGCGGTTGTAGAGCGTTTCCAGGGCGGGAAGATTGTAAACGAGCATCATCACGCGCGCGCCTTCGCCGCCGACGTCGAAGCCGATCGACGGACCCTGCCAGAAGATGCGGCGGTCGCCGGCGTTGCGGGTGTAGAGGGTGCCTTCGCCATAGCGCAGGCCGACCGAGATCGCCCCGCCTGCTTCCTCACCGAGAATGTAGCCGTTCGGCTGCCCCCAGCGCTGGGTCGCGCGCTCGACCAGAAGCGCAAGTTCGCGCGAGGTGGTGCCGAAGAAACGGTGTCCCGCATCGACGATTTCGTTCTGGGAATATTGCTGACGTTGCGGCTGCTGCGCCTGCGCCGCGGTCAGCGTCGCGAGGAGCGTTACAAAAGCGAGGATGGACGTACGGAATGTCATGGTCATCTCCGGCGAAAAACTCGCGGGCAGATGGCGCAGGAATTGCGCCCTTTTCAGGCCCGGACGGCGGCCTTAACCCGACGCATACCGGCGGGCTCTAGCCTCGAATCAAAGCCCGGCGATGCGAATTTTGATCGCCCGGCGATGATTAGGGAAGCGTGAATGATGCCGAGGCGTATTTTGGCCGGATTGCTGATGGTCTGGCTCATCGTGACTGCCGCTGCGTTCTCAACGAAGGCTGCGACCAGCGAGGGGATCGTGAACGATCCCCGCAGCGGGGTTGCGCTCTATGGCTACGATCCGGTCGCCTATTTCATCGACCAGTCGGCGCGGCCCGGCGCCCCCGACTATGAATTCCGTTTTGCCGGACTGACATGGCGCTTCCGTTCGGAAGCAAACCGCGCCGCTTTCGTGCAGTCGCCCGAGCGCTATGTGCCGGAGTTCGGCGGCTACGATCCGCTTGCGGTGAGCGAGGGCGTACCGCTCGAGGGTAACCCCGCGTTCTTCGCGGTCAGCGACGGGAAGCTCTTCCTGTTCGCGCGCGAAGAAAGTCTCGCGAAGTTTCTCGCCAATCCGAAAAATCTTTTCGACGCAGCGGCGAATACCTGGCCCGCCGTACAACGCAAACTCGTGCCTTAGGTTTGCACCCAGCCGGCTGCGATGAAGTTCGGCACTTCGTAATCTTCTTTTTTCTTGCCGTAATGGATCGGATAGCCCTCGGGCGTCCGCACCGAACCGCCCGCCGCCATCAGGATCGCGTGGCCTGCCGCGATGTCCCATTCGCTCACAGGGGCAAGGCGCGGATAGACGTCCGCTTTGCCTTCGGCGACGCGGCAGAATTTGATCGAGGAGCCGAGCTTCATCGTCTCTTCCACGCCGCGCTTCTTCAGCCAGTTCTGCGTGCCGCTATCCAGATGCGAATGGCTGACCACGGCGACAAGCTTTTTTCCGACCGGCCGCACGCGAATGACTTCCTGCGCGACGTCTTCCGGTTTCGTGCCGGGGGATAACGCGAGCCGGAACGCACCGTTCGCGCCGCCTGCGTAGAGTTCGGCGAGAGCCGGCGCATAGATCACGCCGAGCGCGGGCGTGCCGTCGATCAGCAAACCGATATTGACCGTGTACTCGGGGCGCTTGGCGATAAATTCGCGCGTGCCGTCGATCGGATCGACCAGAAAAAATGTGCTGCCCGGCTTCTTATTGGCGCCGCCCGCGACCGCTTCCTCGCCGATCATCGGCACGCCCGGCAGGAGCGTGTGGAGATGTTTTTCGATGATCGCTTCAGCGGCCTCGTCGGCGTCGGTCACGGGGCTTGCATCCGGCTTCGAGCGGGCGACTACGCCGATGGCCGCCATTTCGCGGACCTTGGTGCCTGCCTCGGCGGCTGCCGCGATGAGTCCGCCAAGCAATTTCGTCCGTTCTGCGCGATTCACGTCACTATCCTGCCGCTTCGGGCTCTATCACGGGCGAAGCGCTCGACCAAAGCGCGCCGAATCGCATAGGGCTGGAGCATGAGCGCTCCCGTAGAACTTTCCGCCCTCGACCTTTCGGCAATGCTTTGCTCGAAGGTCTGCCACGACGTCATCAATCCGGTGGCGGCGATGGAGAATGGCTTCCAGCTCCTGGAGATGGACCAGAAGCAGGAGTCGCGCGACGAGGCGATGAAGCTCATCCGCCATAGCGCGGTGCAGGCGACTGCGAAGCTGAAATTCGCCCGTATCGCCTTCGGCTCTTCCGGTTCGCCCACGGCGCAACTCGATGTCGGCGACGCCGGCGAACTCGGCTCCCAGTTGTTCGAGCCGGATCTCAAGGTCACGTTCAGTATCCCGAAGACGTTGATCGCGAAGAACCGCGTGAAGCTCCTCCTGAACCTCATGCTGATCGCAGCGGGCTTCGTGCCGCGCGGCGGCTCGATGAAGATCGACCCGATCGGCGCGGGCGAGACCATGGGCTTCACGATCAAGGTCGAGGCCCAGATGGTCCGCGTCCATTCGACGACCGAAAGCCTGCTGGCCGGGACCCCGGCGGAGCCCGTTTCCGCCCAGACCGTGCAGCCGTTTTATGCCGGCGTTCTCGCCCGTGAGCAGGGCATGAAGGTTACGGTGGCTTCCGACGCTGCAAGCGCGACGCTCACCGCCCAATAAGCCAATAAAATCAAGGTTTCCTGCGGTATCGGGGTGCCCGGAAAGGGTGCCCGTTTTAATCAATCTTAACCCTCCCAAACCGATACTGGCCGTGCATCGCGGACCGGGCCGATCACAAGGCCGAGGCCCGCCATTGGGATATGCGCGGCCACCATGGAAGACCTGCTCAAGGAATTTCTGACCGAGACGAACGAGAGCCTCGATGTCGTCGACAATGAGCTTGTCCGTTTCGAGCAGGAACCGAACAATTCCGAGATTCTGGGCCGCATCTTCCGGCTTGTGCACACGATCAAGGGCACCTGCGGCTTCATCGGACTGCCGCGCCTGGAAGCGCTCGCGCACGCCGCCGAAACCGTGATGGGCAAATTCCGCGACGGCGCGTCGGTGACGCCCGACGCCGTGTCGCTTGTGCTCGTCACCATCGATCGCCTGAAATCCATTCTTGCCGAACTCGAAGCGACGAGTGCGGAGCCTGCGGGCTCAGACGGCGACCTCATCGTGCAGCTCGAGCAGATGGCTCTCGACGGCGGCGCGCCGCAGCCCGCGAAAGAAGACATCACCATCGGTACGCTGAGCCCGCAGGTGCTCGAGCGGCCGTTGCGTCCAGGCGAGGTTTCGCTCGACGATCTCGAACGCGCGTTCCGCGATACGCCGGGGCCGGAAGACAAAAAAGCTGCCGAGAAGCGCGAAGCCGACCGCCGCACCGGCGAGCGCCGCCATCCGGATACTTTGCCCAACGGCAACCAGACGCTGCGCGTCTCGGTCGATACCGTTGAAAAGCTGATGACGATGGTTTCGGAGCTGGTGCTTACGCGCAACCAGTTGCTCGAAATCGTCCGCCGTCATTCCGAAAGCGAATTCAAGGTACCGCTGCAGCGGCTTTCGAACGTAACGGCCGAGTTGCAGGAAGGGGTCATGAAGACCCGCATGCAGCCGATCGGCAACGCCTGGGCGAAGCTACCGCGCATCGTGCGCGATCTCGGACAGGAACTCGGCAAAGACATCGAACTTGAAATGCACGGTGCGGAGACCGAACTCGACCGCCAGGTGCTCGATATCATCCGCGATCCGCTCACGCATATGGTGCGCAACTCGGCCGATCACGGCCTCGAGACACCGGAAGAGCGCATCAAGGCTGGCAAGTCTGCGAAAGGCACGATCCGCCTTTCCGCCTATCAGGCGAGCGGCCAGATCGTCATCGAAATCGCAGACGACGGCCGCGGACTCAACATCTCGAAAATCCGCAAGCGCGCCATCGAAGCCGGCCTGATCGAAGAAGGCGATCATCCGAGCGAAGCGCAGCTTCACAAGATGATCTTCGCGCCGGGCTTCTCGACGGCGGAGAAAGTAACGAGCGTTTCTGGCCGTGGCGTCGGCATGGATGTCGTGAAGACGAACATCGATCAGATCGGCGGCACGGTCGATCTGCGCTCGACGCCGGGCCGCGGTTCGACGTTCTCGATCAAGATTCCGCTGACGCTCGCAATCGTGCCTGCGCTGATCGTGCAGTCGGGCGGCGAACGCTATGCGATCCCGCAGGTGGCGGTGGTCGAGCTGGTGCATCGCGGCTCGAACGCCAATCTTGTCGAAGAAATCAACGGTGCGCTGGTGCTGCGGCTGCGCGACAAGCTGCTTCCGCTTCTCTCGCTGAGCCAGCTGCTGAAGCTGCCGAAGCCGAATACCGAAAATGGCGAAGCGTTTGTCGTGGTGATGCAGGTTGGCGCGAGCCTCTTCGGCATTGTGGTTGATGACGTCATGCACACGGAAGAAATCGTCGTGAAGCCGGTCGCAGCGAGTTTGCGCGACATCAAGGTGCTCGGCGGCAATACGATCCTCGGCGATGGCGCAGTGATCATGATCCTCGATCCGAACGGAATCGCGGATTCGATCGGCGCTTCGCGCGAAGAGCGCACCATCGACGACTTCTCGGCGAAGGAAACGGCGATCGACGACGACACGCTGAAGTCGGTCTCGATGCTGATGTTCCGTTCCGGCTCAGGTTCGCTGAAGGCGGTGCCGCTTTCGCTGGTCACGCGCCTCGAAGAGATCGACACGAAAAAAATCGAACTCTCGAGCGGCCGTCCGGTGGTGCAATATCGCGGTGGCTTGATGCCGCTTGTGCCGGCGGACGCAAACGCCAAGCTCGCGCTGGACGGCACGCAGCCGCTTCTCGTCTTCACCGATGGCGGCCGCTCGGTCGGCCTCATTGTCGATGAGATCGTCGACATCGTCGAAGACCGCCTCGAGATCAAGGTCGCGAGCGAAACGCCCGGCGTGCTCGGCTCGGCGATCATCCGCGAGCAGGCGACCGAAGTGATCGACGTCGCGCATTTCCTGCCGCTCGGCTTTGCCGACTGGTTCCACGGAAAATCGGGTGTCGCGCGCGAAAAGAAGAAGCTTCTGTTCGTCGACGATTCTGCCTTCTTCCGCAACATGCTTGCGCCGGTGCTGCAGGCGGCAGGCTACGACGTGACGGCGTTGCCTAGCGCTTCGGAAGCGCTGGCGCTGATCGATCGCGGCGCGCGTTTAGATCTCATCGTCACCGATATCGAGATGCCGGACATGGACGGCTATGCCTTCGCCGATGCACTGCGCGGAAACGCGCGCACCGCGCATCTGCCAATCGTCGCACTTTCTTCTTCGCTTTCAGGTGCCGCCGTTTCGAAAAGCGAGCGCGCCGGCATGCACGCTTATGTCGCGAAATTCGACCGCCGCGGCTTGTTGCAGGCATTGAAAACCGCTTCCGTCGATCTGCAGGAGGCCGCATGAACAAGCAGGCCGTAACCGAGATCGAATTCGTGACCGCATGGATTGCGGGGCAGCTCTTCGGCATCCCGATCACGCGCGTGCACGATGTTTTCGAAGCGGAACGCATCACGCACGTGCCGCTCGCGCCGCCGGAAATCTCCGGTGTGTTGAATTTGCGCGGCCGCGTGGTGACCGCGCTCGATATGCGCAAGCGCCTCGGCTTGCCGCCGCGCGAAGACGCGAAAAAGCAGATGGCAATCGGCATCGACCACGAAGGCGAAGCCTATGGTCTGCTCGTCGATTCGATGGGCGAGGTGCTGAAGCTTGCCGCCGACGCGCTCGATACGGTGCCGATCAATTTGCAAAAGGACTGGGCCGCGATCTCCGCCGGTATTTATCGTCTCGAAGACCGGCTCATGATGGTGCTCGACGTCGATCGAATTCTCGATTTCAGGAAAGACACGCTCGCCGCGTGAATGTGTGGAAGGAATAAAAAATGAAACGCTGTCTCATCGTTGACGACTCCAGCGTCATCCGCAAAGTAGCGCGGCGGATTCTGGAGAATTTCGGCTTCGCCGTAATCGAAGCTTCGGACGGACGTCAGGCCCTCGACGTCTGCGGCAAGGACATGCCGGAAGCGATCCTCCTCGACTGGAACATGCCGGTCATGGACGGCTTCGACTTCCTGCGTGCGCTACGCTCGATGCCGGGCGGCGACAAGCCGAAGGTCGTATTCTGCACCACCGAGAACGATCTCGCGCATATCGCGCGCGCGATGCATGCCGGTGCGGACGAATACATCATGAAGCCGTTCGACAAGGAAATCGTCGAAGCGAAGTTTCAGGAAGTCGGATTGATTTGATCCGCGTGCGGGCGTCCGGATAACGGGTCCCGTTCCTGAAAATGTCGCAGCTTCGTCCCCTTCCGCAAACGAAGAACGCGCTGCCGGTGCGCGTGATGATCGTCGACGACGCTGTCGTCGTGCGCGGTCTTGTTTCGCGCTGGATCGGGCTTGAGCCCGACATGCAGGTGGTGCGCGTCTGCAAGAACGGCCGCGAGGCGCTGGAGCAGTTCGAAATCGCGAGCCCCGATGTCGTGGTGCTCGATATCGAAATGCCTGAACTCGACGGCATCGAGACGCTGAAAGGACTTTTGATCAAGCGGCCGCGGCTGCCGGTGATCATGGCGTCCACGCTGACCAAACGCGGCGCGGAAATCACGCTGAAAGCACTTTCGCTCGGTGCTTCCGACTGCGTGCCGAAACCCGACATCAATCAGGTGGCCGGCGCATCGGAAGAATTTCGCCGCGAACTCATCGACAAAATTCGCCATCTCGGCGGGCGCCGCAGTGCCGCCCGTCCGCTGCCGCGTCAGGAAGTTCGTGCGACGCCGCTCACGCACAAGGCACTCGCGAGCGATATTCAGTTTCGTCCGTTCTCAAAAACATTGCCGCGCGCGGTTCTGATCGGGTCGTCGACCGGCGGACCGCAAGCGCTCGCAGTTCTCGTCAAGGGCTTGGCACCGATCGTCGACCGCGTGCCGGTGATGATCGTGCAGCACATGCCGCCGATTTTCACGGCGACGCTCGCCGAGCATCTCGGCCGCTTTGCCGGCAAACCCGCGCGCGAGGCGATCAATGGAGAGCCGCTGAAGGCGGGCCTCATTTATGTCGCGCCGGGCGGCAAGCATCTTGCGCTGATCAAGCGCGACCACGGCGTTGAAGTCGTGATCGACGACTCTGCGCCGATTCATTTCTGCAAGCCCGCGGTGGACGCGCTGTTTCTCTCCGCTTCGAACGCGCTCGACGGCCGCGCGCTTTGCATCGTGCTGACCGGCATGGGCTCCGACGGCAAGAAGGGTTCGCTCGCAATCGCCGACAACGGCGGCAACGTGATCGCGCAGGACGAAGCCACCAGCGTGATCTGGGGCATGCCGGGTTCGGCTGCGAATGCCGGCGCTTGCGCCGCAGTGCTGCCCATCAACGAAATCGGACCGAAGGCCGTTCGCATTCTTTCAGGAGATTTCTCGTGACGCCGCAAGATTATGCGTACCTCAGCAAGCTCCTGAACGAACGCTCGGGCCTTCAGCTTGCGGGCGACAAGCAATATCTGATCGAGAGCCGTCTGCTGCCAGTCGCGCGCCAGAACAACTGCGGTTCGATCGGCGATCTTGTGTCGAAGCTCAAGCAGTTCGCTGAAGAGCCGCTGCGCCAGCGCGTGACCGAAGCGATGACGATCAACGAGAGCTTCTTCTTCCGCGACAAGACGCCGTTCGACCGCTTCCAGGATACGGTGCTGCCCTACATGCAGAAGTTGCGTGCGCCGACCAAGCGCCTACGCATCTGGTGTGCGGCTGCTTCGACCGGGCAGGAACCCTATTCGCTCGCGATGATGTTCAGGCAGGCGAAAGAAGACTTCGCGGGCTGGAAGATCGAGATCGTCGCAAGCGATATTTCAAAGGATGTGCTCGAAAAAGCGAAGTCCGGTCTCTACACGCAATTCGAGGTGCAGCGCGGCCTTCCGATCCAGCTCCTGCTGAAATATTTCAAGCAGGATGGCGACCAGTGGCGCATCTCGCAGGAACTGCGCGACATGGTGCAGTATCGCCAGCATAATCTTCTCGACGACTTTTCGTCGCTCGGCATGTTCGACGTGATCTTCTGCCGGAACGTGCTGATCTATTTCGACTCGAAGACGAAGCAGGATGTGCTGACCCGCGTTTCGCGCGCACTCGTGAAAGACGGCCATCTCCTGCTCGGTGCCGCGGAGACCGTGGTCGGCTTCACCAATCTCTTCATGCCGATGCCGGAGAAGCGGGGGCTTTATATCCATGCCCCGGAAAAGAAGGTAGATGCGAAACTCGCGGCGATGACCGCCTAGCGGCTTTCCTCATCACAAATAAAAAGGCCGCCTTCCGGCGGCCTTTTGCTTTTCGAGCGATGCTTGCATCAGCCCTTCGGCATGGATGCTTCGATCTTGTCGTAATATTTCTTGATCAGTTCGATATTCTCCGGGAACTGCACGGGCTTTGCGAATTTCAGCGCCATGTTCAGTTCGCCGAGAATTTCCTTCTTCTCTTTTTCGGAAATCGACTTGTCGGCGTTGACCGCCGCGATTTCCTTCTTCAGCGCTTCCGGCGGCTGCGCGAATTCCTTCGTCTTCGGGTCGATGCCCGACATCACGAGGCTGATATTTCCGGCGACATCGTCGAGTTCAGGAAGACCTGCGAAGCCGTGCTTCTTCGCGGCAGCTTCCAGTTCGGCGACCAGCTTCGGATCGGGCTTGTCACCCTTGATCTTGGAGGTCACCGCATTGAGGTCGCTCTGCGCGGCGATATAGCTCTGCACCTGTTTCTCGGTGAGCTTGATCTGTTTGATCTCTTGCGGATTGCCCTGCGCGGCGGCTGGGGCCGTCACAAAGGCGAGCGCGGCTGCCGCAATCATGGCCGCGCGGAAGATGGTCTGCATGGAGAGAATCCTTGGGGGTATGCGGGATAGGGCAGGAGAGTGAGGAATTGCATTGCGGCCAATCTGCGGCCAGCGCAAAGCGGCGTTGCTCACAGGTTCTGGAGGATGCGGCCGAAGCGTAGTAAGAGGCCCGCCAATGAATGACATTATAACCATCTCCGGCCTCTCGAAGACCTACGCCACCGGCTTCGACGCGCTGAAAAACATCAATCTCGGCATCCGCCGCGGCGAGATCTTCGCGCTGCTCGGACCGAACGGTGCCGGCAAGACCACGCTGATCGGCGTGATCTGCGGCACGATCAATCCATCCGCAGGCACGGTGACGGTCGACGGTCACGACATCGTCACGGACTTTCGCGCGTCGCGCGACCTGATCGGTCTCGTTCCGCAGGAGCTTTATACCGATGCGTTCGAGTCGGTGTGGGCAACCGTTTCTTTCAGCCGAGGGCTGTTCGGCAAGCCGAAGAACCCGGCTTACGTCGAGAAAATTCTGAAGAGCCTTTCGCTCTGGGAAAAGCGCAACGACAAGATCATGACGCTCTCCGGCGGCATGAAGCGGCGCGTATTGATCGCAAAAGCGCTCGCGCACGAGCCGAAGATATTATTTCTCGACGAGCCGACCGCAGGCGTCGATGTCGAATTGCGCAAGGACATGTGGCAGGTGGTGCGCGATCTCCGCGCCGCCGGCGTCACCATCATCCTCACCACGCATTACATCGAAGAAGCCGAGGATATGGCCGACCGTATCGGCGTGATTTCGAAGGGCGAGATCATTCTGGTCGAAGAGAAGAAAGAGCTGATGCGCAAGCTCGGCAAGAAGCAGCTCACTTTGCAGCTTCAGGAAAAGCTCTCTGCCTTGCCGGATGGCATCTTCGGAGCCACGCAGCTTTCGCTTTCGCCGGCCGGCGACGAATTGACTTATACGTACGACACGCAGGCCGAGCGCACCGGTATCACGCGGCTGCTCGCTTCGCTCACCGAAGCGGGGATCCGGTTCAAGGATCTCTCGACCAAGCAAAGTTCGCTGGAAGAGATTTTCGTTGGCCTTGTGCATCGGAATGGAGCCGCGAAATGAACTGGCGCGCAATCAAGGCCATCTACCGCTTCGAAATGGCGCGCACCGGCCGCACGCTGATGCAGAGCATCCTTGCGCCCGTCATTTCGACGTCGCTTTATTTCGTCGTGTTCGGTGCTGCCATCGGCTCGCAGATCACGAAGATGGAAGGCGTGGATTACGGCTCTTTCATCGTGCCGGGGCTGATCATGCTCACGCTTTTGATGCAGAGCGTGATGAACGCCTCCTTCGGCATCTATTTCCCGAAGTTCACCGGCACGATCTATGAACTCTTGTCGGCGCCGATTTCGTTCGTCGAGATCGTGATCGGCTATGTGGGTGCTGCCGCGACGAAGTCGATCGTTCTCGGGCTCATCATTCTTGCGACTTCATATCTCTTCGTGCCAGTGAAGATTGCGCATCCGTTCTGGATGATCTCGTTTCTGGTGCTGACTGCGGTCACGTTCAGCCTGCTCGGTTTCATCATCGGCATCTGGGCCGACGGCTTCGAGAAACTGCAGGTGGTGCCGCTCCTGATCATCACGCCGCTCACGTTTCTCGGCGGCGCGTTCTATTCGGTGAATGTGCTCCCGCCGTTCTGGCAGTGGGTCACGTTCTTCAACCCGATCGTCTATCTTATTTCCGGTTTTCGCTGGAGTTTTTACGAAGTCGCGGACGTGAGTGTCTCCATCTCGCTTGCGATGACGCTTGTATTTCTCACGGCGTGTATCGTGATCGTCTGGTGGATTTTCAGAACCGGCTATCGATTGAAGAACTAGGTGTGCGGCGCTGAACTCAGCCGCCAGGCAACTGCGCTCAGCAAGGGCGCGAGGGCGTTTACGGGCCGGATCAGGGCGGCGTAATTTTCCGCGATTGTCTCGTGGAATAAGTGTCGGGTACCGATTGAAACTATTGAATCCGCCGCCCATCGTTTCGCTGTGCGGGCGTAATTTCGTGGAGGTATCCGAAGGTTCTAGCAATCTTGAAGGATGATCGGCTTGCTTGAGGCCGCCTTTCGGTGCTTCGATCTCCCCGGGGAATAAGGGAATACGGGGGCAGCGATGCCATTTAGAGATTCGCTCGCGATTCAATCGATCGAACACAAACTCGGATGCGGCTTCTGGAAGCGCAATGTCGGCGCCGACCATATGGAGTGGTCGCTCGGACTGTTCAGGCTGTACGGTCGGGATCCGAGCAAGGAGCGCGGCTCCTATACATTGATGCGGCAGACGCAGCATCCTGAAGATCGCCTGACCTTCGATAAGATCGACGGCAATGTCCGCGCGGGCACATTGTTCGATCGCGAGTATCGCGTCGTGCTGCCTTGTGGCGGCACGAGAAGGTTGGCGCATCGCGGCGAGGTTGTTTTCGATACCAAGGGCGAGCCTTCGTTCGACGTGGCACTTGTTTGGGACGTGAATGACAGAAATCAGCTGCTCGACGAAGTACTCGGCGACACGCAGAAACTCAAAGTCATTCTGGAGTCGCTCGATTACTTCTTCAGCTTCCCTGCCGCGGATGTCGCGCATCCGTTTCTGATGGGCGCGATCGCCAGCGCTGCCGCCGCACGAGGCGGCCGTTAAGAAACCAATCTGAAAAAACAAAAACCCCGCCTCTCGGCGGGGTTTTGAATTTTGTATGCGGGAAGGCTTACGCCGAGATGCGTTCGTCTGCTTCGGTTGGTTCGCGCAGCACATAACCGCGGCCCCAGACCGTCTCGATGTAGTTCTTGCCGCTTGGCCATTCCGGAGCCTTCGAGGCGTTCGCGAGCTTCTTGCGAAGTTTGCAGATGAACACGTCGATGATCTTCAGTTCCGGCTCGTCCATGCCGCCGTAGAGATGATTGAGGAACATCTCCTTGGTCAGCGTCGTGCCCTTGCGGAGCGATAACAGCTCCAGCATTTGGTATTCCTTGCCGGTCAGGTGCACGCGCGCGCCGTCCACTTCGACCGTCTTCTGGTCGAGGTTCACAACGAGGTCGCCGGTATTGATCACCGACTGCGCATGACCCTTCGAGCGCCGCACGACCGCATGGATGCGTGCGATGAGCTCGTCCTTATGGAAGGGCTTGGTGAGATAGTCGTCGGCGCCGAAGCCGAGACCCTTCACCTTGTCCTCGATGCCGGCGAGACCCGAGAGGATCAAGATCGGAGTCTTGATCTTCGCGACTCTCAGCGACTTCAGAACCTCGTAACCGGACATGTCCGGGAGGTTCAGATCGAGGAGAATGATGTCGTAGTCGTAGAGTTTACCGAGATCGACCCCTTCTTCGCCAAGGTCGGTCACGTAAACGTTGAAACTTTCAGACTTCAGCATCAATTCGACGCTTTTCGCCGTCGCGCTGTCGTCTTCGATTAGCAAAACGCGCATGCCAATCCCCTATCCAAGGCCTCTATGGGGGACAAATCTCACTCCAGACTCGCCCCGCCTGCGTGCCTGGACTGACTCTTTCTCGACTCGCGACGCTAACCAGCAATGGTTAACAGATTCTGATTCTGTCCCACAAGCGCGGCCCGTGAAAATATTCGCGAATCGCCGTAAGCTGTTGGCAATTCGAAATTTTCCTCAGGCCGGCTGGTTAAAGTACGACTTCAAGAAGCCAGACCAAGCGACTCCCTTGAATTAAGCCCGCGTCCTGCGTGCCCTTCGATCCAAGGCGTGACCCGATCATTAACGAAGCCGGTAAAGATAGGGTAAAGAAGGACTTGGCCCGTTAAGCGGTGATTCTTCATGAAGGCCCTGGCGGAACAGATCGCGGAACTCGATGGGACCCTTATTTATGGGCGTGTTGCGGCTGTTCGCGGCCTCATGATCGAGGTTGCTGGGCCGGTTCATGCGATGCCGGTCGGGGCGCGTTTAACGATCGAAACAGGCGTTAACGGCGGGGTGCCCTGCGAGGTCATCGGTTTTGCAGGGGATAACGCGGTCGTCATGCCCTTCGCGGCGGTCGAGGGCGTCCGGCGCGGCTGCCGGGCCATTGTCTCGCAGTCGGGCGCTTTGGTGCGGCCCTCGAAGGCCTGGCTCGGCAGGGTCGTGAACGCCCACGGGCAGCCGGTGGACGGCAAAGGCCCGATCAAACCGGGCCATTCGCCTTATCCCTTCCGCGCGCCGCCGCCGGCAGCACACACAAGAAAGAGGGTCGGCGCACCGCTCGACCTCGGTGTGCGTGCGCTCAATACCTTTGCCACCACCTGCAAGGGCCAG
>Ga0247762_1000005_pt1 | contig 212999 bp, 197 predicted proteins | sample UWRJL081202R4_FD_181016 | JGI IMG/M metagenome (GOLD analysis project Ga0247762, IMG submission 181016) | Plant litter microbial communities from Arlington Agricultural Research Station in Wisconsin, United States - UWRJ-L081-202R-4 | ecosystem: Environmental > Terrestrial > Plant litter >...
GTATCGAGAATGTATGGTCCGCCGCGCGACTGCAAGAGGAAGTTTGGTCGAGAAGACAAGTCTGCGCAAATGTATTCGGCCTTTAGGTGGAGATGGATCTCTCCTGGCCATGATGAGTTGCGCGCGTGTCTGTCCTTCTAAGTCGGTCGGTTGCTCTTTCGAGACCATTCTCGATACCAGGCTGCGGACACGCCGTTGTGACTGTTCTTTCGTCCTTGCTTATCCTGTGCAGACTTCGGTGGGGAAACTTTAGTCGTCGTCGTGGTGCGGTAAAGTGGGAGCGCGTTAGCGCTTCCAAGCCGCAGGCGTCTTTTCCGCGCCGCTACGCGGCGACAGGTCTGTACTCGTTGCCGCTGGAGAGCACGGCCCATGCGATGCGCGCCAGCTTGTTGGCCATGGCGACTACAACAACGTTTTTAGGCGCTCTGGCGTCGAGTGCGTCGAGCCAGGCTCCGATCGATGCTCGGTCGCGCTTGATCCGCAGCACCGCTGCTCGTGCACCATGGATCAGGATCTTGCGAAGGTAGACGTTGCCGCGCTTACTGATGCCGAACAGCTTCGCCTTACCTCCGGTCGAATACTGGCGTGGCACGATACCAAGCCATGCTGCGAACTCTCGACCCTTGCGAAAGGCGGCGCCGTTACCGATGGCAGCGACGATGGCCGTGGCGACGACCGGCCCTATCCCAGGAATCTTGCGGATGCGGGTACACCCTGCATCGCTGGCAGAGATGCGTTCCAGTTCGACGTTGAGCTCTTCGATCTGCTGTTCCACAAGCTTCCACTCACCCCACAGCGTGTCGATCAGGTTGCGCATCAGTGGTGTAAGGTCAGCTTCGGCGTTCTCAAGAATGTCTGCCATGGCGGCCTTGAGCTTCGCTGGCTTCTGCGCGAACACCATGCCTCGTTCTAGCAGGAACGCCCGCAGTTGGTTAATCACTGCCGTTCGACGTGAGACCAACCGATCACGAACTCGATGGATGGCCTGAAGGTCAAGCTGGTCGTCCGTCTTGATCGGAACAAAGCGCATGTTCTTGCGCTCAACAGCTTCGGCGATCGCCTCCGCGTCAACGAAGTCGTTCTTGTTGGACTTCACGAAGGGCTTCACAAACTGAGCGGCAATCAGCCGGACATCGTGGCCTTGCTTGCGTAGCGCTCGACCAAGGAAGTGTGCGCCTGAGCAAGCTTCCAGCCCGATCAGCGATGTCTGCATGTTCGCGGTGTAAGCCAGAAGCTGCCGCTGTGTGAACTTCTTCTTCACAAGCACCTTGCCGGCGGCACCGAGCGCCACCAGGTGAAAGGTCGTCTTGCCCAGGTCAATGCCAACTGAGTGTATCTGCATAGCGATGATCCTCCTTGTTAGAAGCTGCCACCACGATCCTCCTGCTTACGCAGAGGAATCAAGCGGCGGACCATCTCATTAGTTGGCATCCCGGCACTGATCCATCACTGACGAGCAGTGCGTTTTGCAGCCACTGATTTACCATGCGGCATGCACATTCAAGCCCTTGCAAGCGCCTTGCTACTCAGCGTTTCGATCCTTAGCCCGGTCGAAGGCGGCGTGCAGAGATGCGGTCATTGCAGCACCCGCCAGTCATACCATCCTTCTCGAAAATAGTCAGGTCCGCGTTCTGCAAGTGACGATCCCTCCAGGCGTTACGGAGCCCGCTCACACCCATTCCTGGCCGAGCGTGATGCGGTTTGATTCGCCCCAACCTCTCACCTACATCGTCTATTCCGAGCAGGATGGGAAGCTGCTTGAGAAGTAGCGTTTCGAGGTGCCCATGGGCGTGGCCGGTAAGACGGAATGGAGTGAATCAGAGTGACTCCATGCCGTGACGAATCGAGGCACCTCCGCATTTCGTGCGATTCGTATCGAATTAAAACCGACCAGTCCCGAACGCGCAGAGTGATGCGCGGGAGACAGGTCCGCGTGCCCGTGTTTCGGTGGGATTCAGGTTCGCACACTTTCGCGCAACCAACCCCGTCATTTCGACCGACCGAAGGGAGCGGAGAAATCTGCTGTTGTCATGTGCCGAAGTCACATCGGATCGCGCTTTGCGCGAGGACAAAAGCAGGTCTCTCCGCTACGGTCGATATGACGAAGGATTGCTAGATCCTGTTCCGTTCCAACTTCGCATATACTGGCGAACCAAAGGACATTCTTTCCCTAGCGGACACGACTATGGAGCGGCCTAATGGGTTCAGGTACCACTGCGATCAATGCGGTCATCGTGAATCTTCTTCTGCTCTTTCTGCTGAAGGCGATCTGCTTCTTGCTGGGCTACCTCACCGTGCGCCTGGGCTACGCGCTCATCCGCGACGGAGCGAAGGGCGACTTCACCTTCAAGGCCGATCTCGCCGGGTTCAAAGCGGACCTCGCCAGCGTATCTCCCGGCCTGCTCTTTGTGCTGCTGGGGATAGGCCTGATCGGGTACGCGATGTACGTCAATAAAGTGGTGGACTACCGCGAGGATCGGCCCGCCGCTGTTGTAAGCCCGAAGCCGCCTGAGTCGCCGTTGCCCTGAGGAGGAATCATGTTCAAGTCTCTCTTTGTACTGTCTCTGCTGATGGGCCAGAGTGCCCCTCCCACAGATCCTGCGGTTCTTTACCAGCAGGGCTTGGCTGCGCTGCGCGCCTCGAACTGGACGCAGGCCGCGACCATGCTGGCTCGCAGTCAGCAGCGTGCGCCGTCCGCGATGACCTCTTACCTTCTGGCCGTCGCGTACTCCCACCAACTGCAGTACGACAAGACGGAACAGGCTGCGCGCACGTCCCTGGAGTTCGCACCTGCGCTTGTCGATCAGTTCCGTGGTCCTGCAGCACGCCTGGTGGGTTGGGCCCAGGCGATGAAAGCGGAAACCCATGTCTATGTGCAATACGCCATGAGCAATCCTTGGCCACAAGGGGTCAAGGATCAGGGGAAGGTCGTCGCCAGACCTTTGCCGGAGGACCCTATCATCAACGATGAGAGAAGCTCGACGAAGCAGCTCCGCGCCACTCCGATTCCCTGTGCCAAACTGACCGGGCTTCCGTTGAACCAATGCAGAGTAGCGCACGCCAAGGATCCAATCCTGATACCAGCCACACGTCTGCCCTGAGTGCCACTCCGAGTGCCGATCCAAGTGGCTTTCCGTTCCCAAGCTAATGCAACGAATCGACAGCAGGCTTCGTCGAGACCTCAAACTCAGGTGGCACGCGGAACGGTTCCACGGAGATGCGCTCGTACTTCACCTCCAGCACCGTCAGCGTCTCCGTGCCGCCCGGTGCATGAAGAATCACTTCGTCGTCCACTCCCGCCTTCAGTAAAGCGCGCCCCAGGGGTGAGGCCCAACTGACGTGGTTGCGTTCGAGATTGACCTCATCTGTGCCGACGATGCTCACCACCCGCTCTTCCCCCGCGGCATTCGCGTAGCGCACCGTAGCTCCAAAGAACACCCTCGTCGCCCGCTGCCCCGTTCTCGGGGCCTCCGGATCGACCACCTCCGCGGCCTCGATTCGCTTGGTCAGAAAGCGAACCCGTCCATCGATCTGCCGCAGACGTCGCTTGCTGTACTGATAGTCGGCGTTCTCACTGCGATCGCCATTGCTCGCAGCCCACGCCACCACCAACACCACGGCCGGGCGATCCTTGGTGAGTAAAAAATGGCGCTCCTCCTTCAAGCGTTCGATCCCGCCCGGCGTGATGTAGTTTGTGCCGTGGGCCGCCGTCGGCTCCTCTGCCTTCGGTCTTCTCGTAAACCCTTTTTGCATCCTGCGGCCCCTCTCGGCGCGATTCGAGTGATCGGTGTTTCCAGTCTGTTTTAACTCCGCTACGCCACGGTATGCTTCCGTGCGGCCGTCAACTGTATCTGCTTTCCGTCGTCATCGGAGATTGACCGAGGAGAACGCTCCCGCGCCCATGTTGCCTCGGCGAGCATCCCATGATCCTTCGGAAGGCCTTCCCGAAGGCACTGTCCGATTCGTAGCCGAGCGAAGAGGCGATGGCGGAGACCGCATCATCTGTGTGCTTCAACCTGTCGCCAGCCAGCATCATCCGCCAGTGGGTCAGGTACTCCATCGGTGTCGTCCCTACCGTCTCTTTGAATCGAAGCGCAAAGACTGAGCGCGACATGCCAACGTGCTCGGCCAGCTTCTGCAGCGTCCACGGATGCCCCGGGTCGTCGTGCATGCACGTGATCGCTGCGCGCATCTGTTGATCGGCCAGAGCGAAGAGCCAGCCGACGCCACCCTTCGCTCCGTCCGCAAGGTGCAGACGCAGAGCCTGCACCAGCATCATGTAAGCAAGCTGCTGCGCGATCAGGGAGCTTCCCGGCTGCCGTTCGCGCACCTCTTCCTTCAGGCGTTCCAGCGACCAGCGCATCGTCGCCTTGTCCGACTCCTTCCGAATATGCACGATGGGCGGCAGCGCCTTCAGAAGGATGTCGGCGTGACTGCCGGTCAACACGAAATAGCCACCGACGATATACCACTCACTTCCCTCCCTGCCGGAACTCTCAAACTTCCTCTCCGCAAGAAAGGTATGAAAGTCCATGGGCGTAAGCGATAGATCGGTCGCCAGCCGGAAGGGCAGCCCACGCGGCAGAAGAAAACAGTCCCCGGCCTTCAGCAGCACCGGTTCAGGAACGTCTTCGACCGTAAGCCAGCATTGGCCGGAGAGCACGGCATAGCACTTGATGCCCGGATGTTTCGGCCACTGGACGGAAATCTCTCCATCCACCGCGAAGCCGCCAGCGCCATAGCTCTGCGGCTTCAGCAGCGCCAACACATCAGAGAGTGGATCCATGTGGCCTTCCACCTGGTGCATAGAACTCTCCGGACGATCAAACCAAAAATGCGGACTTTCAGTGTAGATCGTACGTCTCGCGGATCCCATCTACCTATGCACGGGCGCAAACGCGAACTCTCCCGCGAACCAAAACGATCCTGTCCTCAACTGAAGTGAAGGAGATTCAACATGCGTATCTTTCTTACCGGCGCAACCGGCTTTATCGGCTCCGCCCTCATCCCGGAACTCATCCAGTCAGGCCACCAGGTCCTCGGTCTGACGCGCTCGGAGGCCGGAGCACAGGCCCTCCTCGCCGCCGGAGCCGAGGTGCATCGCGGCAATCTCGAAGACCTGGAGAGCCTCCGCAGCGGTGTCGCCAAGGCCGACGGCGTCATCCACTGCGGCTTCAGCCACGACAACTTCTCGAAGTTCATGGAGAACTGCGAGAAAGACAAACGCGCCATCGAAGCCCTCGGCTCCGTACTCATCGGCTCGGATCGGCCTCTGCTCATCACCTCCGGAACGGGTATGGGAAGTGATGCGCCCGGCGAACTCGCGACCGAACACCACTTCGATCCCAACCACCCTAATCCCCGCAGAGCTTCGGAGCTTGCAGGTGCATCGCTGCTCGAGCGCGGAGTCAACGTCTCCGTGGTGCGACTTCCCCAGGTCCACGACCCGGTCAAGCAGGGCCTCATCACCTACAGCGTGGCCGTGGCGCGGGAGAAGGGTGTTTCGGCGTACGTCGGTAACGGCCTGAATCGCTGGCCTGCGGTGCACGTCCTCGATGCGGCTCGCGTCTACAGGCTGGCGTTGGAGAAGCACGAAGCGGGCAGCCGATACCACGCGGTCGCCGAAGAGGGGATTGCGAACAAGGACATCGCCGAGGTCATCGGCCGAGGCCTGAAGGTGCCCGTCGTCAGCCTCTCCGCCGAAGAGGCGCAAGCCCACTTCGGCTGGCTTGGGATGTTTGCTGGTTTCGACATGCCAGCCTCTAGCGCCCTCACACAGGAACGTCTCAACTGGCATCCGACGGGCTCCGGCCTCATCTCGGATCTCGAAAAGATGGAATACTTCCCCGCCTGAACCGAGGGCGTACCTGTGTCGCCGCAGGTACGCCTCTCTTCACGAATTACGCAGCAGTTGATTTCAGTGAAGCCACATCCCGTCGCGGAGACATCGCGAACATACGCGAATACTCACGGCTGAACTGCGACGGACTCTCGTAGCCCACCCGGAACGCGGCCGTCTCCACGTTAATCGCATCGGAGACCATCAGCTTCCTCGCTTCGAGCAGGCGAAGCTGCTTCTGATACTGCAGCGGGTCATCGAAGTGATCGCCTTGAACTGGCGATGAAACGCCGATGGACTCATCCGCGCGACCGAGGCCAGCTCCTCGATCCGGACCGGCTCCGCAAAGCGTTGACGCAGGAGATGAATCGCGCTGAGGATGCCGTGCGCGTGGCTGCTCGTCAGCGTCATCTTCACCACCTCGCCGCCGTGGGGACCGGTAAGAAGCCAGTAGCAGATCTCCCGCATGATCGCCGGATAAAGCACAGGAATGGCGTTGGGTGTATCGAGCAGACGCACCATCCGCAGCGCGCACTCCGCGAGCGGGCCATCGAAGTCGGTGACAAAGACGCCCGGTCCTACCCTGGGGCTTGCGACCGGCGGTGTCTCCAGCTGGTCGAAGACCTCACGCAGGATGGCGAGATCGAGCTGAAGGATGACACCCAGAAACGGCTCCGCCGGGCTCGCCTCCACCACCGTACCGAGCCCCGGTATCTCGACGCTGACGACCAACGCCTGTCCCGCACGGTATTCATACCTCTGATCGCCAAAGATAGCCCGCTTCGCTCCCTGCACCGTGATACAGAGGGCGGGTTTGAAGAGGAGGTGATTCGGATGCTTCTCATGATCGGAGCGAAGGAGGATGAGACCTTCGATCGCCGTGCGAAACGGGCTCTCCCCAGCCTGAGCCTCGGTGCAACGCCTGACCGCCTCCAGCAACCCATCCATCATCTCGGTCCCTCACCTCAAGCTTAGGTATGTAAGCAGGAATAGGCAAGAAGCAGGCGAGTTCCGGCATTCACTTCCTATCGGCATGAACCTAACCTGAGAATCACAGGAGTCGCTCATGTCATCAGAAAAATCTGTACTTTCTCAGCATAAAATCGCAATCGTCACAGGCGGCAGCCGTGGTCTTGGACGCAACACCGTCCTCCAACTTGCGCAACGTGGCGTCCACTCGATCTTCACCTACAACTCCAATCGTGCAGATGCCGACAAGGTCGTCGCCGCCGTCAGCGAGACCGGAGCCAAAGCCATCGCTCTGCAGCTTGAGACCGGCAACACCGGCTCCTTTGACGCTTTCGTGCAGTCTGTCCAGAAGGCACTCGCGGAGCTGGGAGCGGAGCGCTTCGACTACCTCGTCAACAACGCCGGCACCTCGCACCACGCCGCTTTCGACAAGGTCACCGAAGAAGAACTCGATGGCCTCTACAACGTCCACTTCAAGGGCGTCTTCTTCCTGACGCAGAAGCTTCTTCCGCACATCAACGACGGCGGCCGCATCCTCAACGTCTCTTCCGGTCTCACACGCGTGTCTTACCCTGGAAGCTCTGCGTATGCGTCCATGAAAGGCGCGGTCGAGGTGCTCACACGCTATCTGGCAAAGGAACTCGGTCCGCGCGGAATCGCGGTCAACACGGTTGCACCCGGAGCGGTTGCGACCGACTTCAGCGGCGGCATGGTGCGCGACAATCCGGAGGTCAACAAAATGGTTGCGGGTGCGACAGCGCTTGGCCGTGTCGGCCTTCCCGACGACATCGGCCCGATGATCGCCTCGCTTCTCTCAGAGGACAACCGCTGGGTCAACGCGCAGCGCATTGAAGTCTCAGGCGGCATGGGACTGTAGAAACGACAAACCGAAGGGCGCCGGAGACGGCGTCCTCAAGCAAAGCTATACGGCATACTAAAGTAATGGCAAACATTGCAATTATCGGCGTAGGAGCCATCGGCAGCACACTTGCCGCGGCCCTGCAGCAAACTGACCGACACGAACTTCTTCTCTGTACGCGCCGCGCGCTCACGCATCCGTGCGTGGAAACACCCTCTGGCACCGTCCCTATCCAGGCACTGAACCTCACCCATCCCTCTCAGTCATTGGACGAAGGCTGGAGCGCGGACTGGATCCTCGTCGTCACCAAGACCTATGCCACAGAGGCCGCAGCCGACTGGTTCCCTCTGCTCCTTTCGCCGAAGACGAAGGTGGCCATCCTGCAGAACGGCGTCGAACACCGCGAACGCTTCCCCGATCTCCCCCAGGACAGAATCGTTCCCGTCATCGCGCAGCATCCTGCAGAGCGCAAACCCGACGGCGATATCCTGCAGCGAGGCCCCATCTCACTCGACGTAGAAAACACTGAGGCCGCGCAGGGCTTCGCCGCCCTCTTCTCTCCCGGAGAAGTCCGGACCCACGAAGACTTTCTTTCCATCGCCTGGCGCAAGCTCTGCGTCAACGCCGCCGGTGCCGTCTCCGCTCTCACGCTGCGCCCCGTAGCTGTCCTGCAGCAGGCCGCTCCCGCGCGCCTGGCAAAAGAACTGGCGGAAGAGTGCGCCACCGTCGGTCGTGCCGAAGGTGCAAACCTCCCCGAAGACATGGGCCAGCAGGTGCTCGACTTCTACTCCGCCGTCTCACCCGACTCCATCAACTCGCTCCTCGCCGACCGCCAGTCAGGCCGCCCCATGGAGACCGACGCACGCAACGGCGTCATCGTCCGTCTCGGGGAAAAACACGGCATCGCCACACCCCTCAATCGCATGGCCGTCACCCTGCTCGAAGCGAAGTAGAGAAACCACAAAACCGGGTGCCCCATACATCGCGCACTTTGCGATGTGTGGGTATTCGCGCAACGCGCGAACCGCTTTGAAAGCAGATCCCCTCTGCCACGCCGCGGGATAGCTTCAAACGACCAACAACCCTTTGTCATCCCGTAACGAAGTGGAGGGATCTGCTTTTCTACACCAGCCACGGGCCACCCACCAGCCGATCAATTCTCGAATCGATGACGGTCGATTGAAACTATTACTACTGGCTGGCAGGGATGGCGGATAGAGAATTCGTAAGAGTAGATCGGGCGTCCAAGAACTGCTTTGGTCAATATTGGGTGCGGGGCCAAACTCCCCGCGTGCGGAGCTCATCGCGCAAAGGGAGATAGAACCCTCCCATCTCGATGAAAGACAATTCTAGCGAGGCACGTCTACGCTCAATTCAAACATTTTTCCCGAGCGCGAGCGCCTCTCCCTCCGTCTATCCTGCAGAACCTTGAGACTCGGATGACGACAACGTATACGACACACACCTCGCTACGGAACGGATTCGCTTGCGTGCTTACAGCCGTCGCTCTCCTATTCGCCACCGCAACCACTCTTGCGCAATCGGATACACTGCCGCCTACAACCCCGTCCGGAAGGCCACTCGCGTTTACCATCGTCTCCATCAAGCGGCATGGTAACGCTGTCGGAGGAAGAAAGGAGGGCTGCTACATCGACATCTGCCACTTCGTCGATCGACCGCTGCTTTCGTTCATCATGGTTGCATACAATCTCTCCCAGAAACCCGTCGTTGGCGATCCCTTGCCCGGGAACGCGGACCTCTTCGACCTCGATGCCAAAATCGACCCCGCCGACCTGCCAGCCGCTCCTCTCTCCTCCCGCCAACTCGCCAACATGTTGCAACCCGTGCTCGCTGACCGCTTCCAACTTCGCCTTCACCACGAGACGCGCATCCGTCCCGTCTACAACATCGTCCTTGCAAAAGGAGGCTTGAAGTTGAAGGAGTCCGTGCCCACCGCCCCCGGCACGCCTCTCGGAAGTTGTTATCACACGTCCGTGGGCAATGGCTTACGCGTGGAACACAATTGCACCATGAATGACGTCAGAAACATCCTTGAAGGCCCTTCGGGACGCTATTTTATCGATAAGACCGGCCTCACGGGACGTTACGATTTCGAACTCCACTGGACACCCGACGATACGCCGACCGATTCGCAGTTCGCCGGTGGCCCATCCATCTTTACCGCCGTGCAGGAGCAGCTCGGGCTCAGACTCGAACCCGCTAACGCCCCCGTCGATGTCCTCGTCATCGACTCCGCACAGTCACCCACTGTCAACTGACTGAGCGCCAACGTCCGCTCTATGGCGCTGTCATGCTAGGCGAGGGAGGTGCCGCGAAGGAATCGAGGGGCCACGCAGCAGCCCCTTACGAGAAATCCAGCATCACTTCATCCACATAGCACCATCCCCACGTCTCTCCCGGTTCCAGGGAGCGGATGATGGGGTGCTTCGTGTGGTGAAAGTGCTTGTTCGCGTGCTTGTTCTTCGAATCGTCGCAGCAGCCCACATGCCCGCACTCTTCGCACAGGCGGAGATGCACCCAGCTGTCGCCCATCTTCAGGCACTCTTCACAGCCCTTGGTATGGGGCTTCGGTTCCGTAATTGTCTCTAAATGGCTGCAGCTCTTCATACGCACCTTCTCCCTCGCTCGCATCCTACTCCACATGAGCAAACTTCAAGCTGTCCTGTGTGATGTCGACGGGACTTTGATCGACTCCAATGCTGCCCACGCCGAAGCATGGATGAAGACCCTCGCCCACTTCGGCATTCACGTCGGCTTCGACGAGCTCTTGCACCAGATCGGCAAGGGCGGCGACAAGATCATCCCCAAATACGTTCCGGCACGCGATCTCGAACGCCTGGAAACACGCATCAAGGAACATCGCACAGGCCTCTTCCACCGCGACTATCTCCCCTACCTGCAGCCGCTGCCGCACGCGCGCGATCTGCTCGTCCGCATGAAGGAACAAGGCCTCCGCATCGCCGTGGCCTCATCCACGGACAAGGAAGACCTCGCGACCTACAAGAAGATCGCGAAGATCGAAGACCTCACCGAAGGCGACACTACCGCAGCCGACGCCAGCGGCTCCAAGCCCGATCCTGACATCTTCCAGGCTGCACTGGGCAAGCTCGGCCTCAGCGCGGACCACTGCATCGCTCTGGGTGACACGCCCTACGACATCGAAGCCGCAGGCAAAGCAGGCGTTCCCACCATCGCAGTCTGCTCCGGCGGTTGGACGCGCGAAGAACTCTCCGGCGCCATCGCCGTCTATGAAGACGTCGCCGATCTCTACCGCAACTACGACAGCTCTCCGCTCGCCCGATGAAGATCGCCCTGTAGATGAAACCTGCGCACCGCGAAGATGCCCAGGACCACAACATCATCTCAAGATGGCGATGAGCGCTAGAAGAGGACAAACTGGTGCGCAGAGCGTACAAACCAGATCCCTCCGGAAAGCGAAAATATCTACGCCCGAAGCCCACTCAACCGCACACAAGCCTCTTTCAACTCCTCATCCTTCTTAGCAAAACAGAACCGCATCAACCCCTCGCCTCCACCAGGACGAAAGAAAGCACTCCCCGCCACACCGGCAACTCCCGTCTCGCGCATCAACCACCGCGCCTTCGCCGAAGCCGTCTCCCCCGGCAGACGCGAGACATCCGCAAGAATGTAATACGCCCCCTCCGGCACATGCGGCACCAGCCCGGCATCGCGCAGAGCATCCACCAGCAACGTGCGTTTGGAGAGATGCTCCGTCGCCAGCCCCTTGTAAAACGACGCGTCCAGCGTCTCCAGCCCTGCCGCCACGCCATGCTGCAGAGGAGCAGGAGCGCACACATACGTCATGTCGTGGAAGTAGCTGATCGAAGGCGTCCACCGCGCATCGGCAATCACCGTCCCGATGCGCCATCCCGTCACGCTGTACGTCTTCGAGTAGCCGCTCATCGTAATGGTGCGGTCGCGCATCCCAGGCAGAGTGCGCATGGCGATATGCGGTCGCTCGCCATACGTGAAGTGCTCATAGATCTCATCTGTAAACACAAACAGATCGCGCTCCAGGGCAAGCGTCGCAACCGCCTCCAACTCCGCGAGCGAGAAGACCTTTCCCGAAGGATTGCTCGGCGTGTTGATCAGCACAGCCCGCGTCCTGTCCGTGACAGCCCAGCGCATTGCGTCCACATCCAAAGCCCAGTCATCGCCCACGAGAGGAACGATCACCGGCACCATCCGCAGAGCGCGCAGCGTGCCCGCGTGATAACCGTAGAACGGCTCAAAGACGATCACCTCGTCCCCTGGATTGAGCAGCGCCATCGCCGTCGCATGAAACGCACCCGTCGCCCCACTCGTAATCAGCACCTCGCTCTCCGCGTCTACGCCCACGCCATGCCGCGCGGAGACCTCCGCAGCCACGGCCACACGCAGCCGCTCGATTCCCTCCATTCGTGTGTACTGGTTCAGCCCCGCATCCATCGCCGCCTTCGCCTCGCGCAGAACGACCTCCGGAGGATCCGTATCGCAGACGCCCTGTGCCAGGTTCACACCACCCATCCGCTGGCACTCTGCCGTCATCGCACGGATCTCGCTCTGCAACGCACGCGGTGCCAGATCGCTTACCTTTAATCCCATTTGGTCACCCATGGTTCTTTCGCATAAGTGCAGCCGTCATCCGTACCGTATGCAGACGGTTCCTGTAATTTTCTCTCAAACCGACGCATCAAATCCCGGAAAGCTGTGTCCGAAAAGATGCGAGGACACCATGAAACACTCTCTACTCTGTGCAGGCACGCTCTTCTTCGGCCTGACACTTCTGGCAGGATGCGGTAACAGCTCTAACAACGGCTCCATCGGGCCCGCCACCCCTGTCACACCGGCTACTCCCCTCGTCAAGGGAGGCGCGGCCAACATCCTTGTCGTGCAAAATAACACCCTCATCGTCGCCACCGCCGCAGACTCCATCCTGAAGTTCAGTACCGCCACAAACGGTACCGTTGCTCCCACCGCCAGCATCACCGGCCCGGCAGGCTTCTTCCTTGGCGGAGTCGCCACGGACGCCACAGGAAACGTCTACGTCACCGCCGTCAACACCTCCACCTCGGCTCCGGAGATCCTCGTCTACGACGCCAACGCCACAGGAGCCGCCACGCCCACACGCACCATCACGTCCAGCTCGCTCAGCTTTCCCCTCGGCCTCACCGTGGATAGCTCCGGAAGCATCTATGTCGCGGACGTCCCCTTCTACAACAACCTCTCCAACCCATCGTCCATCTTCGTCTTCGACCCCAAGGCCAACGGCGCTTCCACGCCCACACGCACCATCACGGGAGTGGCCACGCTGCTCAATCAACCCGTCTCTCTCGCCGTGGATACCACCGGCAATCTTTACGTCTCCGACCTGAACCAGCTCGGCATCTCTGTCTTTTCTCCCACGGCTACCGGGAACATCGCGCCCGCGAGCACCCTCTCCGGAGCCGCCACGGGCCTGGCCTTCCCCGCGAACGGTATCGCCCTCGACGCCAGCAACAACATCTACGTCTCTTCAGCCGATCCCACCGGAAACTTCGGCGCAGTCGCAGAATTTGCCGCAGGCGCTAAAGGCAACGTCGCTCCCATCAAGACCGTTGGCGGCGCTACGCTCGGAGCCACGCAAGGTCTGGGCGGCGTGCAGGTCGACTCCGTCGGCAACATCTATGCCGTCGGTGTCTCCGGCACAGTCAACACCTTCTTTGCCCTCGCCGCCTTCGCCCCCACCGCCACCGGAGACGTCACCCCAGCCATCCTGGACACGGCCTCAGCCTTCAACAGCAGCAGCTTTGGCCTCCTCGCCATCCACTAACCGCTTTGTCATCTCGACCGAAGCGGAGAGATCTGCTGTTCTTCAAATCACCACGAAACCGGGTGCCCCATACATCGCGCTCTTTGCGATGTGTGGGCCTTCGCGCCACGCGCGAACCGCTCTTAGAAGCAGATCTCTCCACTCCGTTACGGGATGACAAAAGGGTGGTCGGTTGGACGAAATGTTCGTGCCCCATTCTTTGCGGCTTTATCGCAAAGGGTGGGGTCGCGCAGAGCGCACAAACCTGATCTCCCAGGAGACCCCTCCTCTTTGTCCTCCCGCCCCTCGACTCTGCTATCGCCCACACCATATCCTGTAAGGGTGAGCGAACAGATCAAGATCCACCTCCCCGACGGCAGCATCCGCGAAGTCCCAACCGGCACCACGCCCCTCGACATCGCGACCAGCATCTCGCCGCGCCTCGCCGCAGTCGTCGTCGTCGCACGCATCAAGGCCCTGCACGCCGCCGCCCCTGCCAGCACCACGGACGAGACGACCAGCGAAGACGCCATGTACGCCGCCCACGATACAGCTGCAGAGAAGATCGTCGACCTCCGCCATCCACTCACCGAAGACGTCTCGCTCGAACTCCTCAAAGAGTCCGACCCCGACGCGCTCAAGGTCCTGCGCCACTCCGCCGCGCACGTCATGGCGACTGCGATCACAGAGCTCTATCCCGAGGTGAAGCTCGGCCACGGCCCCGCGACCGACAGCGGCTTCTTCTACGACATCTATCGCGAAAAGCCCTTCACGCCCGACGACCTCTCTGCCATCGAGCAGCGCATGGCCGACGTCGTCCAGCGCGACGAGCCCTTCCTCCGCTCCTACGAGCCGCGCGAGCAGGCCCTTGCCGACTACGCCGCCCACGGCGAGTTCATGAAGCAGCACTTTATCGAGAAGTTCACCCAGCCCGGTGAAGAGGTCTCCCTCTACAAGAACGGCGCCTTCACCGACTTCTGCCGTGGACCGCACGTTCCCTCCACCGGCCGCGTGAAGGCGTACAAGGTCACCTCCATCGCAGGCGCGTACTGGCTGGGCGATGAAAAGAACCCGCAGCTTCAGCGCGTCTACGGCACGGCCTTCTACAACCAGAAGGATCTCGACGCGCACTTCAAGCATCTCGAAGAGATCAAGGCGCGCGATCACCGCGTCCTCGGCAAGCAGCTCGACCTCTTCTCCATCCAGGAGCTCGCCGGTTCCGGCCTCATCTTCTGGCACCCCAACGGCGCGATCATCCGCAAGACCATGGAAGACTGGATGCGCGACGAGTGCCTGCGCCGTGGCTACGACCTCGTCGTCACGCCACACGTCATGCGCCGCGAACTCTGGCAGATCAGCGGCCACGAAGGCTTCTACGGACAGAACATGTACGCCCCCATGGAGCTCGACGACGCAGAGTATCGCCTGAAGCCCATGAACTGCCCGGGCCACATCCTCATCTACAAGAACTCGCCAAAGAGCTACCGCGACCTGCCCGTCCGCTACGCCGAACTCGGCAACGTCTACCGCTACGAGCGCTCCGGCACCATGCACGGCCTGCTCCGCGTGCGCGGCTTTACGCAGGACGACGCGCACATCTTCTGCACCCCCGCGCAGATCGAAGACGAGGTCGTCGCCTGCGTCGAGTTCGCCGAAGAGGTCCTGCATAAGTTCGGCTTCAACGAGTTCAAGGTCGAACTCTCCACCTGGGACCCCAACGACACGAAGCACTACGTCGGCGACCCCAAGGACTGGGAGCTCGCCGTCAACGGCCTGAAGACCGCTCTCAACCGCAAGAACATCCCCTATAAAGAAATCCCCGGTGAAGCCGCCTTCTACGGCCCGAAGATCGACGTCAAACTCGTCGACGTCCTCGGCCGCCTCTGGCAACTCTCCACCGTGCAGTTCGACTTCAATCTGCCCCGCCGCTTCGAACTCGAGTACACCGGCGAAGACGGCGAAAAGCACCAGCCCGTCATGGTCCACCGCGCCCTCTTCGGCTCCGTGGAACGCTTCTTCGGCGTGCTCATCGAGCACTACGCCGGAGCCTTCCCCCTCTGGCTCGCACCCATCCAGATCGGCCTCGTCCCCATCAGCGAGAAGCACACCGCCTACGCCGAAACAGTAAAGAAAGAACTCGAAGCCATCGGCCTGCGCGTCACGCTCGACGCCCGCAACGAAAAGATGAACGCAAAGATCCGCGACCTCACGCTACAGAAGGTGCCCTTCGTCCTCATCATGGGCGACAAGGAGGCCGAAGCCAAAGCCGTCTCCGTCCGCACACGCGGCAAGGGCGACGAAGGCTCCACACCGCTTGCGGACTTTATCGCCCGCGCAAAGAACCTTCTGGAAACGAAGGCTGCGACGCTCTGACTATGTCACTTGCAACAGAAATAGACGAACAGGGCTTCGCCGTCGTGAAAGAGGTTTTACCTCCCACGATGGTCGAAGCCTTTCTTCGTGAAGTTGGATCGTGGCAAGACGCTTCTGCGGACCGTCGCGGGGGTCTTCGTAATCTGCTCGACTTTCCCTCAATGCGGGAGTTGGCGAGCAGCGACATCCTCATGCGCCTTGTCGAACCTGTACTTGGCCCAAATGCAACGGTTGTCCGGGGCATCCTCTTCGACAAAACCGAGAGCACCAACTGGAAGGTTCCGTGGCATCAGGACGTGACCATCGCGGTCAAGGAGCGCGTTGAAGCGGATGGGTTTGGCCCATGGTCAACGAAGGAAGGCGTGCTTCATGTGCAGCCGCCCTCTATTGTGATGAAGGGAATGCTCAGTGTGCGCGTGCACCTCGACGACTGCCCACCAGAGAACGGCGCGCTGCGCGTCATTCCTGCTTCACACAAAGATGGCAAGGTCGCTGCGCGTGATGTCGAGAGGCTGGCGTCGGAGTCCTCGGAACACATATGCCCCGTACCAGCAGGGGGCGCACTGATCATGCGTCCGTTGCTATTCCACGCTTCCTCGGCTTCGTCGATCCCCGGTCATCGCCGCGTGTTTCACTTCGACTACGCAAACGTTACGCTTCCAAATGGAATGAACTGGCACGAAGCATAGCAATAACAGGAGACACCGCATGCCATCCCTCACCGAAGAGCAAAGGCTCCGCGTCCTCCCCATCCTTGCCGCCCTGCGCGAATCCATCGACCGCGAAGCCGCAGGCGACCCCGCACTTCGCCACCAGATCCGCCGCTACATAGCCAAGCGCCTGGAGTTCGACGAGCGCGGCACACCCACCGCACGGCGCAAGCTCAAAGACCTGAAGTTCAAACTGCAACGGGGTCTCTGCAATATCTGTCTCGCGGAACTTCCTACACAAGGCGCAGAACTCGACCGCTTCAAGGCCATTGACGGCTACACCGAAGCCAACACGCAACTCCTCTGCCACGCCTGCCACACCGCTACGCAAAAAGAGCGTGATGCGGCTCTATTGCAAGCGCCGCTGACGTAGTCATATCCTCTGGTCATGAAGCCCCCAGCCAAAACGCGCACCATCGCTGCAGAGGAGTTTAAGGCCAAGTGTCTTCAATTAATGGAAGAAGCAAATAGCTCCGGCTTGCACCTCATCGTGACCAAGAGTGGCAGGTCCTTCGTTGAGATCCGACCGCTCGCAAAGGACGCAGAAAAACCATTCCGCTCCGTTATTGGTCGCTCTCGCGGTGGAAAGATCCTCGGCGATATCGTCGGCACCACGGACGACCATTGGAAAGCAGACATGTGATCGTGAACCTGCTCTTAGCCACGGGCATTCTTCCACCAACACCAAGCTCCAAAGGAACCACTCTTGCCCTCGAAAAAGCGATCGTTCCTCCTCTACTCTCTGACCCTTCTCTTAACGACCATCCCGAAGATCTCGCAAGCGCAATCCCTCTCCTTCACACACGTGAACGTCGTCGACACCGTCACAGGCAAGACCGCCCCTGACATGACGGTCGTCCTCCACGGCAATCGCATCGCAGCCATCCTGCCCTCCAGCAAACGCAGCCTCCCACCCGGAAGAGTCGTCGACGCACGCGGCAAATACCTGATCCCCGGCCTCTGGGACATGCACACGCACGTCTTCTACGGCAGAACCGCCCAGCTCGGCAAAGGCTTCCTCCTCCAGCTCTTCGTCGTCAACGGAGTCACCGGCATTCGAGACATGGGCAGCGACCTCGACAGCATCCTTCAGGCCCGCAGCGAAGCCGCATCGCATCAACTCATCGCTCCGCGCATGTACGTCTCCGGCCCCATGCTTGACGGCCCCAAAGGAAACTACACCGGATCGATCGCCGTTCATAACGCAACCGATGCAAAGCAGACCGTCGACAGGCTGGTCCAGCGCGGTGTGGACTTCATCAAGATCCAATCGAACATCCCCCGCGATGCCTACTTCGCAGCCGCAGGCGAAGCCACGCATCTGGGCGTACCGTTCGTAGGACACGTCCCCGACGCCATCCGCGCCTCCGAAGCCATCGCCTCAGGCCAGCGCAGCTTCGAGCATCTCATCGGCATCTTCGAAGCAAGCTCAACCGACGAAGCGACCTATCTCAAAGGCTCGTATGCAAGCGGATCGAAGAAGCCGGGCATGTTCCTCGCGACTTATGACGCCACGCGCGAAGCCGCCATCATCCAGCAGATCGCCGAGCATCACGTCTGGCAGTGTCCCACCCTCTTCTGGGAGCGCGGCCAGTGGCTGGCCGACACATACGACTATCTTCCCGATCCGGATCTCGTCTACGCACCCGCAAGCTGGAAGGAGAAGGTCTGGCCCGGCATGCAGAAGAGCCTCCTAAGCTCGCTCGATACCGACCCCGCACCCGTACGCGAAGGCTTCGTCGCCCACGAACTCGACATCGTCCACAAGCTTCATGCCGCGAAGGTCCCTTTCCTCGCAGGCACAGATGCCCCCGCCGGCATCGATCTCATCCCCGGTTCGAGTCTGCACGCGGAGCTGCAACGCTTCGTCGCGGCAGGCTTCACACCCTTGGAAGCGCTCCAGACCGCCACACTCAACCCAGCCCGGTTCCTGAACCGGCTCAAAGACTTCGGAACCGTAGAGACCGGAAAGATCGCCGACCTCCTTCTACTCGATGCCAACCCGATAATCGACATCGCGAACACAAGAAAGATCGTCGGTGTTGTTTTAGACGGCCGATACCTCGGCCCTGACGAGCTCTCAGCCATGCGCGAGCGCCTGAAGAAGCAAGCCGCCCTCAACTAAAAAACAGGAAACCCAAAACCGGGAAGCCACAACTCCGGGTGCCCCATACATCGCGCTCTTGGCGATGTGTGGGTATTCGCGCTAAAGCGCGAACCGCTTCTAAAACTCAAACTCCAAAGCACAACCAATATCCCTCCTGTACATCGCATAAAAACGCGATGTACGGGGCACCCAAACGTGAACCTACTTCAACGGCGTAACCTGCACCGTCTTCCCTTCCTTCACACTCCTCCGCGCCGCATCCAGAATCTGCATCACCACCATGTTCGTATCCAGACCCGAGTAATCCCCAACCGGCTTCACACGTCCGCGCATCACCGCCACGAGATAGCCAAACGAAGTCGCCTGGTCTGGTGGCAGCGCGGGAGCCACAGCCGCCGTCTCCGTCTTCTCACCCTTGTAGCGCAGACGCAGCGCCGTGGGATCGACCGCAATGGCGTAGCCACCGTCGCCATAGACCTCCATATCTTTGCGCGAGAAAGACCAGTCCCAGCTCGGCATCAGCACCACGTTCGATCCCTTGTACTTCAGAATGATGACCGCATCATCGTCCACCTTCGGATACACCTCCGGCTTGTTCGTCTGCGCCACCGCCGTCACGCTGATCGGCGCCTGCCCCTTCATCATCACCGTCGCCATGTCCGCGCCGTAGCAGCCGAAGTCGAACATCGCGCCCGCTCCGTTACCGATCGGATCGGTCAACCACTTCGCGAACTCCGGTCCAACGTGAATCTCAATCGGTCCCTCATGTCCATCATGGACGACCACTTTGCGTACATTGCCCAGCTTTCCATCGGCTACCTGCTTCAGCACCTCTGTGTTGCTGGCGTACCAGGTCGTCTCGTAGTTCACCAGCAGCTGCGTATGATTCTTCACCGCTGCCGCACGCATCGCCTCGGCGTCTTCCAGCGTCGTCGCCAGCGGCTTCTCCACCATCGCGGAGACGCCATGCTCCGCGGCCTTCACAACCACCTCGCGATGCTTCTGCACGGCGTTGTAGGCCAGCACGACCTCCGGCTTGGTCTTCGCGAACATCGCGTCCATATCGTCATAGAAAAGGCTCGCGTCCAGATGGAACCGCGACGCATACTTCTCGCGCAAAGGCTTGTCCGCCTCCACAATCGCCACCAGCTTCACATCGTGGTTTTTCTCGATATTGGTGAAGACCCCACCCGCATGCCCATGCTCCAGGCCCACCACAGCGACACGTACCGGTTCCTGCGCCACAGTGGAAACAGCAACCGCCAAAAACAATCCCATAAAAAATCGACACATCTAACACCTCACTTTTCGCGCCCGCACAGGATATCGTGCATCCCATCTTCATGCGTGAAACGATTCTTCAGGACAGTATCCTTATCCGTTCCCCCATCGATCGCGTCTTTTCTCTCTCCACCAACGTCAAGCTGGTGCAGCAGACCCTCGGCCTAAAGCCAACCCCGGCCAACGGCCACATCTCCGCAGGCAGCCGCCTCCACTGGTCCGGCTGGCTCTTCGGTCTTCCCCAGAACCACCACACCCTCATCACCGCCTTCGATGCCCCGCATTTCTTTCAGGACAGCCAGGAGGCTGGCCGCTTCGCCCACTTCCATCACGACCACTACTTTACGGAGACGTTGGAAGGCACCCTGCTTCGCGATGAAGTACACTTCGCCCTGCCCTTCGGTGCGCTGGGTTCTCTGGTCTCGAAGCATCTGCTGGAACCGCATGTGCAACGTCTCCTTCGCTCCCGCTTTCAACTGCTCAAGAGCCTCGCAGAAGATCCCGGCGAGGCCTGGCGAAAATACACCTGAGCCTCTTGACCCTGCATCCAACGGATGGGAGAGAAACGATGAAGGCAGTTCTGTTCTATGAATTTGGCGGTCCTGAAAAACTGAAGTACGTCACGGACGCCCCAGACCCAGAGATCGCACCGCACGAGATTCTCATCGCCTCCACCGCCGCCAGCGTCAATCCCATCGACTACAAGATCCGCAACGGTAGCGCCCAGGCCCGCTTTCCCGTCTCATTTCCCGGAATCCTTGGCCGCGATGTCTCCGGCATCGTCCGCGCCATCGGCAGCGAGGTCAAAGGAGTCGCCGTCGGTGACCGCGTCATGGCGCTTACCCACCGCACCTACGCTGAACTCGTCGTAGCCCAGGCACCCGAAGTCACCCACGTCCCCGAAGGCCTCGATCTCGTCCAGGCCGCCGCTCTTCCCCTCGTCGCTCTCACGGGAGACCAGCTCATCCGCAAAGCGGCCAGGGTGCAATCCGGACAGACCGTCCTCATTACCGGAGCGCTCGGCAGCGTAGGCCGCGCCGCAGTGCACGCTGCGAAGAAACTGGGCGCACACGTCATCGCCGGTGTGCGCAAGCACTCCCTCGAAGCCGCCAAAGAACTCGGCGCAGACGCGATTCTCGCTCTGGATGATCCAGACGCGCTCGCAAAGCTCGGCTTCGTCGACGCCATAGCCGACACCGTTGGCGGAGACACGGCGGACCTCCTGATGACCCACGTAAAACAGGGCGGAGTCTTCGGAACGGTTGTCACGCCACAGCCGGAGCGGACGCTCAATCCCACCATCGAGCTCAATCACATCATGTCCCAACCCGACTCCGCCAAGGTCCGAGAGTTCGCCGAAGATCTCCGCGACGGCAAGTTCATCCTCCCCATCGATCGCATGCTCGCCCTGACCGAAGCCACGGAAGCGCACATCGCCATCGAAAAAGAACACGTCCCCGGCAAAATCCTTCTCATGGTTTTGTAACGAAAAGAAACGGTGTATGGGACACCACAATGGGTGCCCCATACATCGCGCTTTTTGCGATGTATGGGTATTCACGCAAAGCGCGAACCTCTTTCAATCGAAGAAGGCGCCAGATACGGGCACCCTAAGTTCAGTCTCAAAGGGAAAGGTCTGCAAAACCCTCTACGCAGCTTCGTGCAGCGGCAGCGAGATACGAAACGCCGTTCCGGATCGTCCCTGGATCACGCTGCTGCGTGTGCGAATCCTGCCCTTGTGCCGTTCGACAATCGCCTTGGACAGCGCCAGTCCCAGCCCCGTGCCTCGGTCCTGCTTCGTAGTAAAAAACGGTTCAAAGACCCTGTCGATCAGCGGCGCGGGAATACCGTGTCCATCGTCCACGATCATCAGGTGAACCTCGTTCTCGCTCTTCCTGAGGCGGATCGCCAGCGTTCCCTTCTCCGGAAGTGCATCCACAGCATTGGCAATCAGGTTGGAAAGCACCTGCAGCATCTCGCCGGGATGAATCTTCACCGTGGCCTGATTGATCAAGCGCTTCACAAGCCTGACCTTCTTGGCCGACAGTCTTCGCCCATGGACCAGCAGCGCGGACTCCGCTACCTCCGCCAGATTCACCGGTCTGAGAGCTTCGGCTGGGCCATAAAAGCCCAGCGTCTGCTTGGCGATGCGAATCACATTGGCGAGCTCTGCTTCCAGTTGCGTCATGTACTCGCGTACCTTGGCAGCATCGTCTGCCTCTTCCCTGGCCAGGTAAGCCAGGTTGGAGATGGTCTCCAAGGGATTATTAATCTCGTGCATGATGGCGGCAGAGTACTGTCCAGCTGCGGCAAGACGCTCGCTCCTCCGCAGGGCCTCTTCCAGTTCCTGCCAGCGCTCCTGCTCGTTCTGGTTCTTCGTCGCCACAGTAAAAACTTTTCCGCAGAGAAGCTTCTGCACTGGGAAGAACGTCGTGGTGACGTCAAATACCGGAGGGAAGCTCCTCCACGGGCCAGTTGTGATTTGCTTCGGACCACAACGTACGGGGCCGTTATGCCTGAGTTAATACATACGATGGCATGAGCCTTCGAAAAGTTTGCTATCGCCTCCCCACAAACTTCAGATACCCCCACTGTGTGGGCACGTGCATGTTGATAACCCCTTGCGGCGACCAGACCCAGTTGTCCTCCTTCGGTTTACCCGCCGTCCACTCCACGCGGCTGAAGTTCACCCTCCACTCCGCACCCGCGACCGGAGGCGTCACGGGAAGGCGGCTGGCAAAGGCACTCCACGGCATCGCGATCTCCACGGTCCATCCCTTGTCCTTGTCGCCCGGTTGATTCAGCGTTCCCTGAACCTGGACGGCGGTCTTCAATCCCGGCATCTCCCAGCTGTTATCCGCCTTTCCCTGCTCCAGATACGGCTTGTTCAGGAAAAGGTCCCAACCCGTGTTCAGAGCGTTGATCTCAAACTCGAAGTATCCCTTCTCGGTCGCCAACGGCTTGAGAAACACCTCAAAGTCGTTGTCGTGGAAGATGACCGAGTCATGCTCGGTCAGCGTCGCCTTCACCTCGGGCTCCTCCAGCTCCGCCGCAATATAGAGATACTGGTCGTCCCAGAGCATCTTCGCGCGCGTCTTGAACTTCGGTAGAGGCTTCGCCGAACCTTCAATGTCCACGAACTCCGTCGTCCACTCCGCCTTCTTCCATGCCTTGTCGTCGAGCTTCCCGTCAATGACCAGCGGCTTCTCCGCTCGAAAACATTGGTAACTCTTTGGTGTATCTTTTGCGACCTGCGCATAGAGCGCGGGAGCAGCAACCAGCATCCAAACAGCCAGACGGGAACTACAAAACATTTACTTTCTCCTTGGCCCCATGGTCCCGAAATGGGAACAGCATTGCAGATCCTAAGCACTCTGCACAGGGCTACTATCAAAACTACTTGAAAATCAAACGATCTCTCGTCGGAAACGACAGAACCCCATCTCCCCTCCCATGAGCACCAGTTTTATCCTTATCGTAGGTTGCATCATCCTCGCGGCAGGCAGCACTTCGCTCATGGCCGTGCGCTGGAGCAACCGTCACCTGCTTGGCCTCGGCTGGCTGGGCGGCGCCTTTGCGACCGGCGGAGCGGGAGCCCTTCTGCTGGGACTCTCCGAAAAACTTCCTGACATCCTGACCTTTCTCGGAGCGGACGGCCTCATCCTCCTCTCCTTCGTCCTTCTCCATGTCTCATTTATGGAGTTGCTTGACGCGCCCTCGCTTCTTCCCCGCTTCGGCCTCGTTCTGTTAGCAGTCGAAGTCGCCGCATACTTCATCACCGTTCACCTGATTCCCAGTGGGCAGTTTCGTATCCTGATCATCAGCGTTCTGATCGCCGCGCAACTCGCGCACACGGCACTCTTCCTCGTTCGCCAGCCCAAGGCGGGCATCCTCGCACCGGTCTGGTTCAACATCGTCCTGCTGGCTGGCTTCTGCGTTCTGAACCTCATACGCGGAGCGGTGTCCTTCCTCCGGATGGTCAAGCCACCCTTCGCCTTCTACATCCATCCCAACGCGGTCTACGTTCTCTTCATCCTCGCCGCGCTTGGTCTCGCCTTCGGCTTCTTCTGGCTCACCACGGCCCAGCTTGCCCATAAGCTGGAGCATCTCGCCAGTACCGATCCCCTCACACGCATCTACAACCGCCGCGCCTTCCTGGAGTGGTGCGATCGGGAGGTGGTCAAGAGTGTGCGCACGGGAGCCCCGTTCTCCCTCCTGATCCTCGATCTCGATCACTTCAAGCGCATCAACGATCTCTTCGGCCACCACGGCGGCGATGCCGCGCTCGTCGCCGTGGTGGAGACGATGCAGAACGCCGTCCGTGGCATCGACACCCTCGGCCGCTGGGGCGGGGAGGAGTTCGTCATCCTGCTTCCAAAAGCAGATGCAGAAGCCGCGATCATCGTCGCCAACCGCGTCCGCAACGCCGTGGAGGCCATGCGCCTTCCCGCCTTTGAGAAGGAGGATTCTGCGGAAGCTCCGGAAGAGGCTCTCACCGTGAGCCTTGGCCTCTCGACCTGGCGCGGCCCGCACGACACCATCAAAGACCTCGCACAGCGCGCCGATGCGGCTCTTTATCAAGCGAAGGCAGCCGGGCGAAACCGCGTTCTCGTCCAGTCCTGACGCTTCATACACGCCGCCAGCCACGCGCGTGGCCTGTTTTTCAACGGCAACGTTAGAGCTGCGGCACTTGAGGAGCCACAATCGTCAGGAACGGCGAGAAGAGGACGTTGGGTTCATCCAATCTCGAGCAACCGGTTCTCGGCTGTGCAGGTCCAACGGCGCATCCCCACCAGTTCGAGGTTGCGTCCACGGGCCCGGTTCCCAGGTTATTCACACCAAAACCGGTTCCGACCAGGTTGTTGAACTCCACCTGCACGAGCGACGAATCGTTGACGGCAACATCGTTCGCCTCCTGCTGAATCGTATTTCCCGCGATGACGTTTCCTGTAGCTGGCACTACAGAGAACAGATTAATTCCGGTTGGACCCGGTGTCGCCGCGTCGCCGGTGTCTGCGCCGTTATTGGCTATGATATTGCCCACAAGCATGTTGTCGTTGAGCATCTGGTTCGGAGCGTGCGCGTGCAAAGCTATCCCCGGATGGCCGCTTCCATTCAGAGTGTTCTCCACGATGATGTTGCCGTAGGACGCAGCTCCCGGCACTGAGGCAAAGATACCGATCCCGGCTCCGCCCCCCAGCTGGACCCCATTGCCCGACGAGAAATTCTTATAAATCGTATTGTGAAATACGCCGAGAGATTGTGTGGATCCGGTGACCGCAGCCGGTACATGGGAAGCCAGCACGATGCCGCACGCAAACGGATTATTTGTTACGGAATTCAGCGTGACAAGATTGTCATGGTTCGGCCCCGTGTCGTCGGACAAGAGAATACCACCGGAGTTTCCATGGACATCATTGTGGGTCACAATCGCGTGATCCGCCCCCAACAGATGAATGCCCTCCCCACAGTCGTTCTGCTCTCCCGGTTCAAAGGCTTCAATGCCCGGGCATGTAACGCCGGAGAGGGAACGATTGTTATTCGCGATGACGTTATCGGAGATCGTGACCGCCGATGCATTGGCAACCAGAATACCCTCGAAGTTTGCGTTGCGGACCGTCAATCCGGAGAGATGAACCTGCGCCAGATGAGGTGTCGCCATTCCATTGACAAAGATCCCACGGCTGCGCCCCGAAGCATCGATGACCGCATTCTGACCGACCAGAGACAGGGGTTTTGTAATCAGTACCGTCTCGTTGTAGACACCGGGTCCGATGTTGATGACATCGTCTGTTCCAGCGGCCGCCACAGCCTCTGAAATGGTGTTGAAGCAATGGTCTCCTCCGCTGGTGTTCACGCAGAAGGTGGCGCCTTCCGCGACAACCGTCGTCATCGAGGCACAGAGAACGACAGAAAAGAATGAGGATCGAAACTTCATCAAGGTTCTCCTGGGCGGAAGCTGAAACGGAGGGGTGCCGACGGATCGGTTGACCATCCGCTCGATTGTCTCTCTTGAAGAGAGGTCGTGGTGCTGGCGCTCACAAGATGCAGCAAACGTCGCACAGGCAAAGAGGCAGAACGGGAGCAGGCTTTCAAGCGCAGTGGTACAGGTCTACGGCAATAAACCCCAGGAAGGGATATTTATTCCGGAGTAGCTTGGTTGAGCTGTGGCGTCTTCTCCGCAGAGGAGCTCCAGCGTCGGCCACGACCCGCCTATGCGAAACCACCGCCCGGTTCTACGCTCCGAAGAAGCCCAACCCCCGCGCCTCGTCCAAACGCACCCGCAGATACTCCCAGAGCGCCGGGCATCCCGCCTTCACCTGCCACTCCACACGCTTCACCACCCGCTCATAGCTGATACCATTCTCTCGCCAGCTCTGCCCTTCGTTCGCCAGGTTCAACAGCACGGGCATCGCGCGGTCCACGCTGTTCGCAAAGCGCGACTCTGGCGTGTCGCCCAGTTCGAACTCCTCCCAAAGCGCCAGAAACTCCGTGCTGCGTTCGGCTGGAAGCAGACCGAAGATCCGCTTCACCGCAGACAGTTCGTCCGCCTTGCGCTCCACCCATCCGCCCTCGGCAAAGGCGATCGTGTCCCCCGTATCGATCTCGCCGATGTCGTGTACCAGCAACATTCGTACGACATGCGCAATCTCCACCGGAGACTCGGCATACTCCTCCAAGGAGACCGCCAGCAGCGCAATCTGCCAGCTATGTTCCGCCGAGTTCTCATACCGCGACAAGCCCAGCGGACGAACCTTCCGCATCACGCCCTTCAGCTTGTCCACTTCCAAAATAAAATCAACAATCTGCTGCACAGCCACCGCCTCTGAGCCATCGTAAACCCGGGAACCACAAAATCCGGGTGCCGGGTGCCCCATACATCGCGTTCTTTGCGATGTGTGGGTTATGCGCGCAGCGCATCCTTAGCTTGAAAGCGACCACCGCCAAATGCGTAAAACAGCAGATCTGCTGTACATGAGGAACCCAATGGAGACCAACAAGTACAACATCCCAAAAATAATCTTCACCCCACACAATATCCGTCCCCGCCAAACGTTATTCCCCTAAGCGCTCTGCTCGGATGCATAGTGAGTGAAGGAAGCAGATGCAGGTTGCCGACTTGACGATAGTGGAGCAGAACCGATCGATCGCAGAAGCTCTGGAGCGCGAAGAACCACGTCTGCGCCGATTCATCCGCAGCCGTGTGCTCGACAAAGGAGACGTGGAGGACGTTCTCCAGGATGTCTTCTACGAGTTGATCGAAGCCTACCGGCTGATGAAGCCGGCAGAGCAGATGACGGCATGGCTTTTCCGCGTCGCGCGGAACCGCATCACGGATCTGTTTCGCAAACGCAGGACGGTCTCGCTCGACGAGACCGTCCACGAGGACGACGAGAGCAGATCGCTGAGTGATCTGCTGCCTTCGCCCGACGCAGGTCCCGACGCTCTCTTCGCGCGGAACCTGCTCTTCGATGCGCTCGAAGCCGCACTGGAGGAACTGCCGGAGAACCAGCGCGATATCTTCGTAGCGCATGAGTTCGAAGGCCGCAGTTTTAAAGAGCTGTCCGAAGAGACAGGCATCAGCGTCAACACGCTTCTCTCCCGCAAACGCTACGCCGTGCTCTATCTGCGCCAGCGTCTGCTGGAGATCAAGGAAGAGTACGGAACGGGTCAATAGGGAGAATCGATGAGACAGTACAGATTTTTAAAAGCAATCAAGATCGTAGTCATCGCCGCAGTAGCGATCACAGCCTTCGGATACGTGGTGGAGCGGCTCTGGAACTGGCTCATCCCCGCCATCATCGGCTGGAAGCCCATCAGCTTCACCCAGGCACTCGGCCTCCTCGTGCTCAGCAAGATCCTCTTCGGCGGCTTCCATCGACACGGCGGCGGCGGTCCACGCGGTTGGAAGCGCGACATGCGAGAACGCTGGGCCAACATGACCCCCGAAGAGCGCGAGCGCTTCCGCTCCGGCATGCGCGGCAAACGCGGCTGCTGGGGATATCGCGATAAGACCGACAGTGAAGCGACGCAGGAGCAGACAGCGAAATGAACACACCCGAAAGGAACGAGATCATGGCAACCTCAGAACCGCAGACCGAAACTCACAGCCCAACGCCCGCTGCAAAGCCCCCGCGCTGGGACCTGACCTTCCTGTCCCAACTCTCCTTCAACGAATTGCTGTATCACGTTCTCTTCGGCGAACAGCACGGCACCAACTTCGACCCACAAAGCGCTTGACGCGCTAAGTCTATATAGGTAGATTTAGCGCTATGAAGATACGCAAGTCCCCACAAACGAACCTGGTGCTGGCTGAGTTTCTTCAGAGCGAGAAAGAATGGAAGTACGGCTACGACATCAGCCGGAGCACAGGTCTTAAATCAGGCACGCTCTATCCCATCCTGATCCGTCTCGCGGAAGTCGGCATACTGGAGACAAGCTGGGAGGCGGCAGCGACAGGGCGGCCGCCGCGACATATGTACAAGCTCACCCGCAACGGCCTGAAGTATGTGCGCTCGATGGTCAGTGAAACCACGGTCTCCGCATTTGCGCGACCACTCGTAGGTCTGGGATAACCTCCATGACCTTCCTCCGCAGACTCGCTCTGAAGATCTCAACCGCAGTCGTGAAGTACGCCTCGCCCGGTTGCAAAGAGTGGGCGCTCGGCATGTTGCACGAGGCCGAGTTCATCGAGAGCGACTTCTCTGCCTTCACCTGGGCGCTAGGCAGTATCAGGGTTCTGCTGATTCGACGCGAAGCACCGATTCATTCGCTCGCGGAAGCCTCCGACATGGCAAGTAAGTATGTCGATGAGAGACGGGGGCGGGTCAACACCTCTTGGACTCTTTTTCCGCAGTCGTTCCTATTCTTAATTAATTTTTTCGGTGCGAGAACTCCTCTCGTGAGGATTGGCTACGGAATGGCGATATCCGGTTCACTTTGTATGGGGATCATTGTCTTCCTTGAACGGCGCAGGCAGGACAAGTTATTGAGCGCCGATATCGACGATGAAGTGCTCTTCTACAAAAAAGAATTGGAACGGAGCCTTCAACTATCGTTCAGAGGAGTAATGCTCATCCTCTCGATCATTTTTTTGATAACAGGCATTAGCCTAACGCTCTCAGGTGGAATCGAGGCCCATCCCATCCTCAGTTTGTTCATTGGTTCAATCAGCGTAATGATCGTTCTGCTGATCCTCCACGCACGACGTGTAAACCAAAGACGCCTTCAAATCCTTGAAGCATTCCTGCAGAACGACAATAACCGCTCTGGCAGCTAATTGGCCAAAACCTCTTCCGCACTCTGAAACACATTCGGCAGAAACAGACTGAACACCGTTCCACTCTCGACCGTAAGTCTTGAGCGCACCTGCAGCAGCCCGTGATGCTTCTGCACGATGCCCTGCGAGATCCACAAACCAAGGCCCGTTCCATTGATGCCCTTGGTCGTGTAGAACGGCTCAAAGATGCGCCTGCGCACCTCTTCGGTCATCCCATGGCCCGTGTCAGCAATCGTGATACGCACACCCGAGACGTTGCTCTTCCAGAGCCGCGCATCGCGCGTGCGAATCACAAGCCGTCCACCGGTCTTCATGGAGTCGATGGCGTTCCCGATCAGGTTGTTCAACACCTGCCGTATATCGCCCTCATAGCAGACGATCTGCTGCGCTCCACAGTGATGCACCTGGACCTCAATGTGCGAGTTCGCCAGCCTTCCATGATGCAGGCCAAGCGTGGGTTCCAGCAGCTCCTCCGCCGTAAGCGCCCTGGGGTTGGTCGCCTGCCGGTGGAAGCGCAAAGTATGCGTGACAATCTGGCTCACCCTCTGCAACTCGGCCTGCGCCGTCGCCATATACTTCTGCGTCCCGGCATCCTTGACGCTCTGCTCGACGATGTAAAGGATATTGGTCACAGCTTCCAGGGGATTGTTGATCTCGTGCGAGATAGAAGCGGCAAGCCTTCCAACGGCAGCGAGCTTTTCACTTTGAATCAAAGCAGACTCGGCCTGCTTCTGACGCGACATATCCGTCAGGAAGACGGCCATATCTTCAGATCCGCCCGTAGAGTTCTTGGACGGGATCATGGTGACACCGACGAGAAAAGGAATCCGTCGTCCATCTTTCGCGCGCAACTCCTTATGATACGAATCCACCACGCCATGGCCTTGCATCTGCTCTTCGGCTTTGCGATCCGCATCCGCATACTCAGGGGTATTGATGTCTCTCCACGTCAGCCTGCCCTCTGCAACTTCCGTGGCGTCGTAACCGAGCAAACGCAGGATGGCCTGGTTCGCATAACTGATCTTCCCGCGCTGGCTCCCGATCATCACGCCGACGATGGAGTTATCCAGAACAACCTGCAATGTCTCCCTCTGCTGCTGCAGTTCGGCCAGCGCCGCATCGCGCGCGATGAACGAATCGCGAATCTCATACTGGCGCTGCCGTGCCCGCAGCGCCGCACGCACACTGCTCAGCAGCGTGGCTGTCCGGATCGGACGTTCAAGCAGGACCGGTGAGCCCAGCGGCAAGCGCTCGAGCTCAAGCCGCGACGTCCGCGACGTCTCTCTTCCATTGCCCGTAAGAATCAGGATCGGCGGATCGGACCATGCAGGCTGGTTGCGCATCCACTCTCCGAGGACGCGGACCGTCTCCGTGCTCAACGCCTCTTCTGCAATCAGCAGTGGCCCAATCGGCCCGCCCCCAATGAGACACACGGGGTCAGAACACGCCTCCGCGGAGACTCCATTCTGTCGCAGCAGATCGACAATCAATTCAGCGTCGCGTCCAATCGGAGCAATGACGCGTACGACCATACTCATACGTTCGGGCCTCGGGCGTTACTTTCTGACCGGAGTCATCGTGATGCTGGGAACGCCCGTAAGCAGGCCCTGAAAGCTGCTGAGTTGTTCCCCAATCACAAGGCCTTCTTTGCTCATACTGAACTCGCGCAACGTTCGCTCATGTGGGCCGACACGCTGCTTCACGATGGAAAGCACCTGGCGGATGGAGCCCTCCGATTCGAAGTAACGAAGCAACATCACCGTATCGGCCAGATAACTGACATCCACCTCCGTCAGCATGCTTCCAACCAATCCGTGCTGCGTATAGATGAGAAACGTAACGACACCCTTTTGATTCAGAAACGCGAGAAGCTCATGGAGATGCAGATTCAGATCGTTCTCTCCCGGCATCGCCATAAGAAAGCCATTGAGACTGTCGATGACGACAACGCGCGTGTCCTTCTCCTCCACATCGCGACGGATCTGCCATGCGAACTCTCCGGGGGAGAGCTCCGCAGGATCGACCTGCGACATCGCCAGCGTTCCTCGTTCGATCTCGGCATGCACATCCATGCCCAGCGATTTGGCGCGGTCCTGCGCGGTGCGCAGGATCTCATCGAAGGCATAAACAATGGAGCGATCCCCCCGCGTGGCCGCAGCGTACGCATACGCCATCGCCAGCGTGGACTTTCCGCTGCCCGATGGACCTATCAGAAGCGTCGAAGAGCCGCGACTGATACCGCCTCCAAACATCTCGTCCAACGCGGGCAGGGTACTTTGTATTCTTTCCCCTGCGAAATTGGCGGTGTGTTCGTTTGCGATCAGGCGAGGATAAATCTGAAGGCCTCCCGTCGCGATAGTGTAGTCGTGATATCCCTCGCGATAGGCGCTCCCGCGCAGCTTGATAATCTCCACACGCCGCCGGGTCACACCGTACGTCCGCGCCATCTTCTCAAGACGAACTACGCCATGTGCAATACTCTGCAACTGCATGTCGCTACCCTCCGCAGTCCGGTCGTCGAGCAGAAGCACAGTCGTGTCGCGGCCGACGAAGAAATGCTTAAGCGCCAGCAACTGCCTGCGATACCGCATCGTATCCGCTGCAAGCAGGCGAAGCTCCGAGAGCGAATCGATCACAAGGCGCTTCGGCTTTACGTTATCAATCAGCTGCGTCAGCTTCTGAATCGTTCCGGCCAGCTCCACCTCGCTCGGATGAAAGACCGTGTACTGCTGTTCAGGACTCAGGCTCGCCTCTGCGGGGATAAACTCCGCAATCGGCAGATCTGCGACATCCCACCCATGCGAGATCGCGGAACCCTCCAGCTCCGCTTTGGACTCAGACAGAGTCACATATAAAGCGCGTTCGCCCTTCTGTACGCCCGCAATAATGAACTGCATGGCAAGCGTGGTCTTTCCCGTTCCCGGATCTCCTTCGAGCAGATACATCTGCCCACCCGGCAGACCTCCGTTCAGAATGTCGTTCAATCCATGCACACCGGTATCAATCCGGTTCAATTCAGCGCCGCTATCCGCCGTAGAAGATTCCATTGGATCCAAGTTAAATTTCCTTCCCCGAGAATGTCGAGCCGATTCCCGTCAAGGTATCGTAAACGCGAATTAATTGGATGCTCTATGGGGGAAGATGAATGGCTTCTCCACCCCCATAAAGTGAGTTCTGGCTGTCTATAAACTGGATTAGGCACAAGCCGATCACGTCCCTATAACCGTGAAGACAGGCATAAGATCTCTTTTCTGTATCCCGAACGCCGGAGGAAAGCGCTCTGCCACACTTCCTACAAATCAGATCTGTGTGCTTTGCATACCCGGCCCTCTTGCAGGCAGCAGCATGAAGGACGGGCACAAGGGCAAGAATAGCGAGTATGGAAAGAGCTCGTTCACTTCTTGAAAAGATACGAAGAGAGCATGTGCTTGAGTTCGGTAATGACCTTCAGCCGTTCTTGTTCCGACTCCTGATTAAAGGCAAATTCAATGAGTCGCTCTCCGGTTTCCGCTGCCATCTTTAGTTTAATGTCGAGAGCAGGGCGGTCTTTAGCATGCAGGGACTTCAGCATAAATCGCTTGAGGATGTTGACGCCAGCGGAGTCAGGCAAGCTATACACCGCTCTCGTTGACTGGCTGATATGTCCGCCAAACGCTATAGCGCGGAAGTCAGGTCGCTGTTCTAAGAATGCAACAAAATGGTCGATCAGACCGCTGACAAAGTCAGGACCGCTGAACCCACCCAGGCTTACGAGAACAAGAACTGCCGATCGTTGGAATGACTCCATGTGTTTGATCGCAATGGCATCGATGACGGCCTGCTTGTCCGGGAAAAACCGATAAAGCGCACCTACAGAGAGCGAGGCCTCTGCCGCAATCGCGTTTGTTGTGATCTCTTTTGCTCCACCGGATACCAGGAGCCGAGATGCTGCTTGCAAAATATCTTCCACTGTCTGTTGGCTCCTTCCCTGAATGGGAATGCGTCGAGACAAGCGTTCGGTCACCGGTCGTCGAGCTGGAGTCTTCTTTGTAGATGCCATGACCATAGAATATCCGAGGTAAACGCGAACACGAGCTCGCGTTCGTGTATGCTCCAGAAAGTTATCTGGAGGCTTCATGGCTGTCCCCATATCGCAGGCATTTACGGTTGCTACCTACGTCCTCAAGCAGAAATTGTCAGGCCGGAAGCAATATGCCTTGGTCCTCATGCTTGAACCACTCTTCCGCTGCAATCTGGCCTGCGGTGGATGCGGAAAGATCCAGTACCCCGCTCACATTCTTCGCCAGCAACTCTCTCCCGAGGAGTGCTTCAGCGCAGTGGAGGAGTGTGGTGCACCTATGGTCAGCATTCCCGGCGGAGAACCCCTCCTCCATCCTCAGATCGATGAAATCGTCGCGGGTCTGGTAGCACGCAGGAAATACGTCTATCTCTGCACCAACGCCCTCTTGCTTCGGAAGAAGCTCCATCTCTTCAAGCCAAGCAAATACCTTACGTTCTCGGTACACGTAGACGGACAGAAAGAGGAGCATGATGCCTCCGTCTGTCAGGACGGCGTTTTCGACGCAGCGACCGAAGGCATCACTGAAGCCCTTAGGCGGGGCTTTCGTGTCACAACAAATACAACGCTCTTCAACGATGCCGATCCTGCGAAAACCCGCGACTTCTTTGATCAGATGATGAAGCTCGGAGTGGAGGGGATGGTTCTTTCGCCGGGCTACTCCTACGAGAAGGCACCCAACAGGGACATCTTCCTGGCCCGGAAACAGGCACATCGCCTGTTTTTGGCGCTGCTCTCCAATCGCAAGCGTGGATGGAAATTCAATACTTCTCCGCTTTTCCTGGAGTTCCTTATGGGAAAGCGAAACTACTCCTGCACGCCCTGGGGCAATCCCGCCTACAACATCTTCGGCTGGCAAAAGCCCTGCTACCTGCTTCAGGACGGTTATAGCGAGACCTTCGCCGGCCTCCTCAACGACACGGAATGGAGCGATTATGGAACCGGCTCAGGAAACCCCAAGTGCGACAACTGCATGGTTTCCTGTGGCTATGAGCCGACTTCGGTCAACGAGATGTTTGGCAGCTTCGGAGGCTTGCTCTCCGCAGCGCGTGCCACTGTCTTCAATCGCTATCCAGATAAGACCGCAGCGCGCCTGCTCGCGGAGTGGCAACAGACGAACGAGACAGACACACTCGTTCAGATTGAACACGGTATGCACGGCTAATCTGCGTTACGATTCGGGAGTTTTCGTAACAGGCGATCCTGTCCACAGACCCTAGCATCCAAGCTTCGAGGGATCCGTGAAACTCACACCAAAAAATGACGGCATCGTGCGTGTGCGCGGCGCGCGCGAGCACAATCTACGCAACGTGGACGTCGCCATCCCCCGCGATGCGCTCGTCGTCTTCACCGGCGTCTCCGGCTCCGGTAAATCCTCGCTCGCCTTCGGCACCTTCTACGCCGAAGCCCAGCGCCGGTATCTCGAATCCGTCTCGCCCTACGCCCGCCGTCTCTTTTATCAACTCTCCGTCCCTGCGGTCGACTCCATCGACGGCCTCCCGCCGTCGCCCTGCAGCAGCAACGTGGCGCACCCACCACGCGCTCGTCGGTCGGCTCCGTCACAACGCTGTCGAACCTCCTGCGCATGCTCTACTCGCGCGCCGGAGATTACCCACCCCAGCAGCCCCTGCTCTACGCCGAGTCCTTCTCCTCCAACACCGCCGAGGGCGCCTGCTCGAAGTGCCACGGTCTCGGTCGCGTCTACGAGGTCACCGAGCAGACCATGGTGCCCAACCCCTCGCTCCCCATCCGCGAGCGCGCCATCGCCGCCTGGCCCACCGCCTGGGGAGGCCAGAACCAGCGCGACATCCTCGTCTCCCTCGGCTACAACATCGACATCCCCTGGCGCGATCTCCCGAAGAAAGATCGCGACTGGATTCTCTTCACCGAAGAGCAGCCGCAGGTGCCCGTATACGCCGGTTTCACGCCCGCCGAAACCCGCCAGGCCCTCAAGCGCAAGATGGAGCCCAGCTACATGGGCACCTTCACCGGTGTGAAGCGCCACGTGCTCACCACCTTCGCCAACACGCAGAGCGCGCTCATGAAGAAGCGCGTCGCACAGTACATGCTCTCCACCGTCTGCGATGTCTGCCACGGCAAATGTCTCCGCCCGGAATCGCTCTCCGTCAAGTTCGCAGGCCACGACATCGCAGAGATCGCCGCTCTCCCACTCAAACGCCTCAGCGCTCTGCTCTCTCCCTTTGCCGTCAGCGGAGGCAACGCCCACGCTGCGAATCCCGAAAAGACCGAAGTCACAAAACGCATCACCGCCGACCTCACCGCGCGTCTTGCAGTATTGCTGAACCTAGGCCTCGGCTACCTCTTGCTCGAACGCAGCACCCCCACGCTCTCTCCCGGGGAACTCCAGCGCCTCCGCCTCGCCACGCAACTGCACTCCAACCTCTTCGGCGTCGTCTACGTCCTCGACGAACCCTCCGCAGGCCTGCACACACGGCATGCAGATGATCGCCGCCAGCGACTGGGTCATCGACATCGGCCCCGGCGCAGGCGACGAAGGCGGACGCATCGTCGCCTCCGGTCCACCCTCAGTCATCGCGAAGACAAAGAATAGCAAGACAGCACCATTCCTCTCTGCGGCCCTCTAACATCTCGTGATAAACCTCTCTTTGTCATCCCGTAGCGAAGTGAAGGGATCTGCTTTTCTAAAGCAGTCCGTAAACCCCCATTGACATACCCACAGAGCAGATCGAATCATGGCGGCGGGAATGATAGGCACGATGAAGATCCTTACCCTCGTCCTTGCGGTAGCACTTCTTAACTCGGGAAGCCTCTGGACACAGACAGCGCCAGCCCCCGTGCTTACAGAAAAGCCCGCGATCGCATATCCGCCGATTGCATTGGTCGCTCACGTAACCGGCGAGGTCATCGTGCGGTTTTCAATCGAGAACGATGGCTCTACGAGTTCAGTCCAGGTGATCTCGGGGCCGCAGATGTTGCAGGAAACCGTCGCAAGCCAGATCAAAGGATGGAGATTCCAGGTTCCACTTCCAATGCGGGCTGAGCGGGAGTTCGAGGCCACGTACAGCTTTGACATAGGCGCTCCCGAAGAGAGCGCAGACGACGACTTGGAAGGTCCGCCGGACATTACCTGCTGCGGCGAATCGATCCCTGCGACCATGGGCGCAGCGAAGGTTGAGGGGAAGGTACAGAGTACGAGTGGAAATCAGAAGATCGACATCACATCTGTCCCGGCAACAGCTTCCAACAAATGCCCACAGGATCGAGAGGACGTTCCAACCACATCGCAGCCAGAAGATTACGTGGAGAAGTTTCAAGCCTGCACCAGAGGTTGTGACGATTACAAGGTGCGCGTCTACCGCGACGGTCGCGTGGAATGGTTCGGTCGCAACGAGGTCGCGCTCAAAGGCCCTGCTCAAGCGAATATTCGAAGCGAAGCAGCCGACGCTCTGATCGAGAAATTTCGAACCGCGAACTTCTGGTCCGCATGCTCCACTGTTTTACCGGCAGTTCCACCGGAACCGCCAGGCGAGAAGTACACGAAGTACATATCCTTCGATCTCCTGTCCGCAAAGATCGGCGATCACATTAAGACAGTGAATGCTTTAACCTCCAGCAGCAACGAGGTTCAACGTCTTCAGTGGGCTATAGAGAAAGTAGCGAACACGCATCGCTGGATACACGGCGAAGCCGCCCTTGAGCCATTCCTGAATATGGCTCAAGACATAAGTATGCCGAAGCCAGGAATGACAGCCCTCATCCGCGCGACGTACTACTTCAGCCAGGCTTCTGCAAGCGCAAAACCGTATGCGATGAAGCGGATCCTCGACACGCCAGGCATCGATGTAGACGCCGCAGACGAGAGCGGTTGGACGGCACTCATGTACGCGGCGAAGCTCTCGGGCGACGGCGAGATCGAGATGTTGCTGAACGCGCATGCGAACCCAAATAAAACTTCGTTGCACGGAGAGACTGCGCTCATGATGGCTGCGTACAACGGCAATCTCAGCGAGCCGCTGCTCAAGAGCGGCGCGGACATCAATGCAAGAAACGCAGACGGTGTCACCGTGCTTATGCTTCTGGCACAGAAGATCGAACCCGACGAACTGAAGGCAGCCATTCACGCCGGAGCCGACGCCACGGCCACCGATGGTCAAGGAAGAACGGCGCTCGACTACCTCCGCGAGGCCTCCTGCGATAACGCCATCATCCCCATGCCATTACCCTTGGAGACGGTCACCGGTAGCGCCCCACCCACCTGCCCTCCGAACACCGAAGCGTACAAGGCAAGCGCAGCCCTGCTCCGAGCGGCGATGAAGCACGCGCCGCGATGAACCATGCAACGAAATACATAAATCTGTACAGCGTCCACATTCTTTTGTTAGCATTCCTCGAAATTCAATTACCGAGGAAACAACCATGCGCGTAATGGTGCTCGTGAAGGCGACCGAAGACAGCGAGAGAGGCGATCTCCCGCATACCGACCTCCTCGAAGCGATGGGCCGGTTCAATGACGAACTGCGCGACGCAGGTATCCTGCGTGCTGGCGATGGTCTCAAACCGTCCTCGCAGGGCAAACGCGTCGCATTCGACGGTACACGCCGCACCGTCCTCGACGGCCCCTTCGCTCGCACGCGCGAACTCGTCGCCGGCTTCTGGCTATGGGAGGTCGTGGACATGGACGAGGCGGTCGCCTGGGTAAAGCGCTGCCCCAATCCCATGCCCGGACCGAGCGAGATCGAAATCAGGCCGCTCTACGAGATGTCCGACTTCGAATAAGGAACCGACCTCGAGCGCATAGTTTCGCCCACGTCGGAGCTCCAGACTGTTCTCTCTAATCCAGCACACTCTTCACAAGAAAGCGACGCCTCAGCCACTCGCGCACCGGCTCATCGTAAAGCTTCAGGCAGGCATACGCGATCGCAACCGCCGTGAGCAGAAGCACCACGCCCCACACCGCGCCCTGCGCGGCCGGAATCTTGTTTTTCGTCGCCCACGCCGTGTAAACGTAGATCAGCGGGTAGTGCGTGATGTACAGCGGATACGAGATGTCGCCGAAGAACTTGCAAAGCTTCGTAGACAGCGGTCCGGCGACGCGATCGCCCGCGCCCATCGCAACCACAATCGGAAACAGAACGATGATGCAGAACGACTCATACAGTCCATTCACCCACAGATGCTGCGGACCTCCAAGCCTCGGCACCCAGAAGATAGCCACGATCAGCACGCTGCAGATCGCGAAGGCGTTTGGCACATGAATCCGCTTGCCAAGCCGCATCAACAGAATGCCCGCGAAGAACGGATAGAGCATCCGGGCAAAACCAATGTGCATCTGCGTCTTGTCGACCGCCCACCCACCGATCACATCGCCGCGCGGTCCCCAGACGGTGAGATGAATCAGCAGTGCTGCCGAAAGCGCAACGAAGACGCCGAGCGCCTTGTTGGAGAGCTTGCGAAATCCAATGCCGTAAAGAATATTGGCGATGTATTCAAAGAAGAGCGACCACGCCGGCCCGTCTAGCGGATGCATCTCCTGCCATCCACGAATGTCCATCGAAGGCAGAATCGGGATCATCGTAAAGCCCACCAGCATCACCAGCAGCATCTTGTGCACAGGCGTCGTACTCACCAGCGGGAACGCGGGACACGCCTGAAGGTAAAAGAGCGCCGCACCGATGACGTTGCCCATAATCACCATCGGCTGCAAGCGCACCAGGCGGCGCTTGTAAAACTCCCACTGCGTCATCTTCCCCCAGCGATCGTCATAGGCATACGCCACAACGAACCCCGACAGAAGAAAGAAGAAGTCCACGGCAAGGTAGCCGTGATTCATAATCTGCTTGAAAACACTGCCATCGGCATACGCTTCAAAGGTATGAAAGATGACGACCATCAACGCTGCTACACCACGCAGGCCGTCGAGGATCTCATAGTGGCTTTTGCTTTGAAGATACGCAGGCGTTCGATTCATAAAGTGTGAACCAGCATACAGGGCCCCGCCCATCCTTCTCCCCTCCACCGAACCCCAAAGGAAACCAAAAACCGGGTGCCCCATACATCGCGCTCTTTGCGATGTGTGGGTATTCGCGCCACGCGCGAATACCTTCAAGAAAAGCAGATCTCTCCATTACGCGACGATAAAGCTGTCGCTCCGGTCGAGATGACGAAGACTTACCCACCACCACCGTCATTTCGACCGAGCGCGTAGCGGGAGCGGAGAAATCCGCTTTTGTTATGCGCCCAAGGCGCATCCAATCGCGCTTCGCGCGATAACAGCAGATCCCTCCACTCCAACACGGGATGACAAAAAAGTGGTTGATAGGGTCAGCATCATGTCCCGCTTCTGGACATGGGTTCTATCAACGCTACTTTCAGCCACCCCTCCCCCAGCCACCAAACCAACATAAAATTAAGATCGATGGCCACGAAGAAAGCAACAGCACACTTCACCCCCGCCGCACTTCGCTTCATGAAAGCCCTCAAGCGCAACAACGACCGCGAATGGTTCGCCGCGCGCAAAGACGTCTTCATCACCGAGCTGCAGCAGCCCATGCTCGCCCTCATCGAACACATCACGCACGCCATGGAAGACTTCGCCCCCGCACACCTGCGCCCGGCGAACAAGATCGCCATGCGCATCTACCGCGACATCCGCTTCTCCAACGACAAGCGTCCTTACAAAGAGAACCTCGGCGCCTGGTGGGCGCGCGCAGGCATGGAGAAGACATCCGGCGGCGGCTTCTACTTTCACTTCTCCGGCAAGGAACTCCTCATCGCCGCCGGCATCTACATGCCCGACCGCGACCAGCTCCTCAAGCTGCGCCGCTTCATCGCCGACGACCCCGACCGCGTCCGCAAAGCGCTCGACGACAAGAAGCTCCGCAGACTCATGCCGAACTTCCACTCCAACCCACTCACGCGCACACCCAAGGGCTTTCCTCCCGACTCTCCCGCAGACGATCTCCTCCGCTGCCGCCAGTGGGAGGCCTCCGTTTCCCTGCCCGCGGAGACGGTGCTGGAGCCCACGCTCGCGCAGGAGATCATCACGCGTTTCCGCGCCGCCGCTCCGCTGGTCGAGCTGCTCAACTCCCCGTTGGTAACCAAGCCGCGCGTCAAAACCTTCTTCTAAACGCCGCGAAAGTGGGCAGTTCTGAACCTTTAGAGGCACTTTTCCAGAAAAAACCGACAAAAACCTAAAAAAACCTAGAAAAACCGGAGATTTTGCATTGACAAAGTGGCGCGAAAGACGCATCGTTGGTTTCGGAGCAGTTCACCGCACCCGCGTGAATACTGGCGAACCGCCACTTTCATCCGTCGTTCGGAAAGCTCGGTTCACACAGTTTCGTATTTACGACAAAGGAGCAACACAATGGCAAAAGGCATGACAAAGACCGCGCTCGTCCGCGCAATGGCAGAAAAGCTCGAACTCACCAACAAGCAGAGCGCTGCGTTCTTCGAAGCGATCGCTGAGATCGCTGTCAAAGAGACCAAGAAGAACGGTGAGTTCACCATCCCCGGACTCGGAAAGCTCGTCAAGGCTGAGCGCAAGGCTCGTCTCGGTCGTAACCCCCAGACCGGCGAGACCATCAAGATCAAGGCCAAGACCGTGGTCAAGTTCCGCGTTGCCAAGGCAGCCAAGGACGCGATCGCTCCCGTAAAGAAGTAGCCCCAGGGCTCGCTTCGGCGGAATAGTTTTCTCCAACCAGAACGACCGCGGATGTGGCGGGGGAACATGCGCAAAGCATGCAAACCCGGAGAGTCCGCGGTCTTCTGCTGTCTGCACATTTCAGGCAATCCATAACCTTTTTGTCCTCCCGCAGCGAAGCGGAGGGATCTGCTTCTCCCCTGCACCGGACCCCAAGAGAAAACCAAAAACCGGGTGCCCCATACATCGCGCTCCTTGCGATGTGTGGGCCATGCGCAAAGCGCATCGTTCGCTCGAAGAGCGATCCTCAAAGAGAGCTGTCCGTTTTCGGACCAATCCGTTCGCTTCTGAACAGGCTGCTCTCTCTGCCGGGCCTCCACGCAAGAACTCGCCCTGACAAAAACTCACTCTCTCCTCAAATAGCCTGCGTCTCGCAAACAAATGCCGCGCACTTCTCCGATTGGGCCTTGAAATGCGGAAGCATACGATGCGCGCTCTCAAAGACGTGAGCAAGCTCCGGGGAAAAATTACGAGGGGAATGAGGAACGGTATGCTGCAAGATCTCAAGTTGGCGATGCGGATGCTGCGCAAGCAACCGGGCTTCAGTCTCATTGCGGCGCTCACTCTTGCGCTTGGTATCGGCTCTACGGCCGCCGTCTTCAGCCTGATTCAAGGCGTGCTCCTCACGCCGCCACCCTACGACAAGCCCGACCAACTCATGATGATTCCAGCGAAGCGCGTCGACGGGCGCAAGTTGGAAAGCCCGCGCGGCTGGTCCGCGCAGCAGTGGATGGATTGGCAGAAAGAGGCAACCTCCTTCCAGGGCGTAGCTGCATATACCTGGAGCTTCAACTTCCTCATTCGCAACGACGGCAGCCAGTCCATGCAGGGCATGAACGTCTCCCGCGACTACTTCCGCGTCATGGGCCTCAAACCCGTGGCCGGACGCGGCTTCGAGGACTCTGACTTCGCTCCAGGCCCAGTCAGAGGCATCGTGCTGGGGTACGAGTTCTGGCAGAGGACCTTTGCCGGCGATAAGCAGATCATCGGGAAGACGGTGCGCATCAGCCGCTCGGATGTGACGCCTGTCGTGCTCGGAGTCATGCAGCCCGGGGTGCGTTTTCTGCCGACACCCGGAGCGGCCAAGGAGCCCAACTACAACGTCAACGCAACCGTCGATTTCTGGACGCCCGCCTACCCGGACCCAAGGTTTTTGAAAGAGTCCTATTGGGAGGTCGTCGCCCGTCTGCGCGATGGAGTCACGCGGGAGCACGCACAACAGGAGCTCAGCGTTCTGGCGGCAAGAGAGGCGTTGTCGGAGAAGAAGTTTGAAGGATTCGCGCCGCAACTGCAGCCCGTAACCGAGGAGATGAATCGAGACGGCAAGCGGATCCTGCTTCCCCTGCTCGGCGCTTCAGGCCTTGTGTTGCTCATCGCCTGCGGAAACGCAGCAGCTCTGCTTCTGGTGCGCGGCCTGCAAAGGCAGCAAGAGTACGCCGTGCGCATCGCCATGGGGATGAGCCGCACAGCCCTTCTCAGAAAAGTCCTCACGGAGAGCCTGCTGCTGGCCCTGTTAGGGGGAGTCCTGGGTGGCGGCCTGGCTGTAGGCGCTGTAAAACTCTTCAAGGCGATTGCGGGACAAGCCGTGCCGCGTCTCGATGGAGTCACGGCAGGTTGGACCGTGCTGGGATGGGGCTTCGGAGGCGCTGTGCTGGCTGCCTTCGTCGCGGGGTTGATTCCCGCCCTGCGCGCGTTTCGTCTCGACCCTATGGAGGTGCTCAAAAGCGCGGGCCCCAAAGGCACAGCGGGAACCGGAGAGAGGCGGCTTCTTCAAGGGGTCACGATCCTGCAGACATCGCTTACGCTGGCGTTGCTCGTGGGCGCCGGTCTGCTCATTCGCACCATGGTGAAGATCGCGCAAGTGCCGTCGGGTTACAGCATGAGCCGGATCTTGACCATGAGCGTCACCGAGGTGCAAAGCCCCGCAACCTGGGGCAGCTTTCATCGGCGGGCGCTGGAGCGCGTTGCCGCTCTGCCAGGCGTGCAATATGCAGCCTTTGCCTGGGGTGTGCCGCTTACGGGAAACAACTGGCCCGCAGTCCTGGAGATCGAGGGCCAGCCACCGGCGGTGAAGGAAAGCGACAGAACCACACTGGCCATCCGCGCAGTCACGCCCGACTACTTCAAGCTGATGAGCATGGCGTTGACCGACGGACGGGAGTTTCGTTCGACGGACGACGACAAAGCGCCCCCTGTCGGCATCGTGAACAAGGCCTTCGCCGAACGCTACTTCCCGCAGGGCAACGTTATCGGTCGACAGTTCTGGCCACGCGGTCGGGACAAGCCCGGCACGACCATCGTCGGCGTCATTGCGAACGGCCGGACCGACGATCTCACGCAGGAGGCGGCAGTCGAAGTCTACGTACCGCTCTGGCAGGCGAACGCTTTCTCCAAGCATCTCGTGGTTCGGTCCGAGGGAGATCCGCGCACGCTGGTCGCTGCGGTGCAACGCGAGCTGCGCTCCGTCGATCCCACAGCAGCCATCGAAAACGTGAAAACCCTGCAACAGATCCGCGATGAATCTCTCTCTTCGCGGACCTTCGCCATGCACCTGCTCACAGGATTTTCCGTAGGAGGAAGCCTTCTGACGCTGGTCGGAATCTACGGCGTGCTCTCCCTCTCCGTGGCCTCCCGACGAAAGGAGCTGGCGATTCGAAGCGCCATGGGAGCGCAGCAGACGGACATTCAAAAGCTGGTCTTCGGCGAAGGATTCCGTCTGATCGCCAGTGGCGTCATCGCCGGCGCGGTTCTGGCCATTCTTCTGTCGCGCGTTCTGAAGTCGTTCCTCTTTGAAGTGGAACCCGGCGACCCCGCGACGCTGCTCGCCGTGGGAGCTCTCTGCATCGGTGTGGGTCTTCTGGCCTGCTGGGCACCAGTACGGCGAGCGACCAAGGTCGATCCGCTGGAAGCTCTACGCTACGAGTAGAAGACAAACCCTCAATCAACCACCAAACCGGGTGACTGGTGACCGGTGCCCCATGTCCCGCTTTTGGGACATGGTATGCCCAAGGTAGAAGTAGACGTCAGACCACCACCAAACCGGGTGCCGGGTGCCCCATACATCGCGCTTTTGCGATGTGTGGGTCCATGCGCAAAGCGCATCCAGGTAGCCTAATCCTGCAAAGAAAATCCAGACGGCAAAGCCGCCTCAAGAGAGATCAGTTCTCCAGTAACAGGATGGTGAAATCTCAGAAACTGCGCGTGCAGAAGATATCCCCCATCGCCCGGAAGTCCAGGAAGATCTTCCAGCGGCTGCCCGTTGAAGCCGTACAGAGGATCGCCCACGAGGGGATGGCCGATGGACGCCAGATGAATCCTGATCTGATGCGGGCGGCCCGAACCCAGACTCACCTCAAAGGTCGTGGTGCGCGCCGCGCGTGAGAGTACCTTCGCCAACGACCTCGAAGCCTTGCCGCCCGGATGCGCTGCCCACACGGAACCGATGCGCGGGTGCGGTACAAGACCGATGGGCATCAGAATCTCGTAGACGTCCTTTTCTGCCACGCCCTGAGCCAGCGCCCGGTAGATCTTCTGCACTCTATGCGTGTTCCAGTTGGCAGTGAGTTTCGAAGCCGCCTGCTCCGTCTTTGCGAAGAGAACGATGCCCGTCGTCGCCCGGCCCAATCGGTGAACAGGGTTTGCGTCGGGAACCTGCCTTTGCACCAGGCGCAGCAGCGTATTTTCCAAAAAGCCGCCACCGGGGAGGGTAGGCAGCCCGCCAGGTTTGTCGACGGCCAACAGATGTGCGTCCTCGAAGAGCACCTCGAAGCGCTGCGGAGCGTCCGGTTCGATCCAGGGTGGACGATTCCAGACAAGCGTCTGTCCTGAAGTGAGTAATTCCCTGCCCGTGGCCGTGACGCCATGGACGGTGACTTCGCCGTTGTCCAAATTCTGCTGCCACGCCTCTGGGCTTGAGTGCGGGTAAAGGCCTGCGAGGTGCGCCAGCAGGGTCTGTCCACCCTCTCTGCTGCCGATGATCGTCGTGTAGGCATAACCCCGGTTGAGCATCTGGTTCGAGTCTAATGCGACTCTAGATGGTGACCATCGCGTTCGGGTGCGTCGGCAGCTTCACACGGATCGCATCCCCGGCAGCGACCGTACCACCCTGCAGCACAACCCCCATCACCCCGGCCCGGAAGCGGCGCTCGCCCGAACCCAACTGCTCCACCGTCTCCGCCAGCAGCCCCTTCTGGAAGCGATCGATCTGCACACAGGGATTACGCAGACCGGTCAACTGCACCACCGCGTCCTCGCCCAGAGACAACTCCGTTCCCTCCGGCAGCTTAGCAAGTGCGATCCCGCGCGTCAGGATATTTTCACCGAACTCTCCAGCTCTAACGCTAAATTTTTTCAATGCAACATCTTCCAGGAACTCGACATCCAGCAGATGCACCTGCTTCCGGTTTGTCTGGGCCGGATCCTTGCGCTTGTCGTAGAGGTGCTGCACCGTCCGGCCCGCGTGCGCGTCGCCTTCTACACCCAGGCCTGCAAGGAGCCGCACAAAGATCTGCGGCTCCTTGCAGAAGCCATGCCGCGCACTCAAACTAACAGCTTCTACAAACATCTTTTTAGCCACGGTTCGGAATGAACGCCCGCACCACGAGCCCCAGACCCACGCTCACCAGAACACCCTGCACCACCAGCCGGGCGTCGTAGCGCCAACCCAGGGCGGCGAAGGAGAGCGCCGTCCCTATGACGTAGACCTCACTCATCAACCCCTGTCCCCAGGTTGGCCGAACGCCTCCGTGCGGCACGTTCGAGCGCAGACGCGGAATGATCCTCGGTACGGCCCGGCAGTACTCCGTATAAGCTGGGCCGATCTCGCGCGTCAGGAAGGGCTCCTCGCGTGCGATCAGGCGAAGCTGGAAGACGGTAATCAGGACCATGGTGAGACCCGCGCCTGACGGGCGCATCAAGACCACAAGGGCGATGGTATTCAGGACAGTGCCGAGATACAGCGGATTGCGGACATACCGGTACGGTCCGTCCGCCACCACGCGACCCGCGACCATGCTGCCACGCTGTACCGTCGATGCGCCCAGGTAGGCTGCGCCCCACCAGCGCAGAAGTGCTCCCGCCAAAGCGAACAGAATGGCTAAACCAAGCACCAGGTTCGTCGCGGAGAGAAAGCCCATGCCCAGGTGCTCGGCAAACCATGCCGCAGCCTTCAGCCAGAAGGTGTGATTCCCGATCTGAAAAGCCGTGGCGTCCCAGGGCGCGGAAAAGCCAATCGCATAGATCAGGCCATGCAGCATGTAGCGATAGCGATACTCAAACTCAGTTGCAGCAATCAAACCGGTACTCCTCTCCGGGTACGTGAACCTACTTCGTCAACATCTCGAAGAGCGTGTCAAAATCTGTCAACCGGGAGTACTCAATTACCACCCGGCCCTTCCCATTCTTGTCTTCGATCCTGACCTTCAGGCCAAGCGCCCTCTGCAACGCCACCTGTGCCTCGCGCACATTCGGATCGAGAACCTCAGGTGGAGCTTCCACCTTCCCCAGCTTGCGTTCCGGATCCAGCAGACCTTTTACGTAGGTCTCTGTCTGACGCACGCTCATCGAAAGGGCGAGCACCTTCTTCGCTGCGGTCGCCATCTGTGCCTCGTTTTCCAGCGCAAGTAGCGTCCGTGCATGTCCGAACGAGAGTTCGCCCGCCTCCACCTTGTCCTGCACCTCGCCCGGAAGCCGCAGCAGGCGAAGGAAGTTCCCCACGGAAGCGCGTTCTTTCCCGGTACGCTGCGCCATCTGCTCCTGCGTCAGCTTGAACTCGCGCCCCAGCCGCTCATACGCGCGCGCCTGCTCCATGGGGTTCAGGTCGGAGCGCTGCAGGTTCTCGACGATGGTCATCTCCATCGCCTGCTCGTCGCTGGCCTGGCGAATCACCGCCGGGATCGTCTCTTTTCCCGCGAGCTTGGAGGCGCGCCAGCGCCGCTCTCCCGCAATGAGCTCATATTTCCCATCGACCGTGCGGCGGACGACGACCGGCTGCACCACTCCCGTGGAGGCGATCGACTGCGCCAGCTCCTTCAACTCGGCTTCATCGAAGCGCATTCTAGTCTGAAAGCGGCTCGGTACGATCTGCTCGACGCCGAGCTCTTTCGGTTTACCCGTGTCTTCCACCGCCTGGAGCGTAGGTACGACTGCGGGAGGAGGCGTCGGCTTGGAAGGCAGGAGAGACTCCAGTCCCTTGCCCAGTGCCCTGCGTTTGTCTACTGCGCTCATGGATTCATTCCTTCATCTCGTGCGGAGAGAATGTTCCACGTGGAACATTCTTGAGTTTCTACTTGTTGTAAGGCCAGAAGCGGATCTCTTTCGGGGTTCCGGCGGTGGCCTTGCGCTCTTTCTCGCGCGGGCTGACTACCTTATTCCGCTTAAGAAGCTCTCGTGCCAACTCCTGGTAGGCCTCGGCCCCGCGCGATTTCGGGTCATACTCCATTACTGAGAGCCCGTGCGAAGGTGCTTCAGCCAGGCGGATATTGCGTGGAATCGTCGTCTGCAGGAGTTTATCCCCGAAAAACTGCTTCAGATTTTCCGAAACCTGTTGCGAAAGGCTCGTTCGGGGGTCGTACATGGTCAGAACCACTCCCTCGAGGACGAGCGTCGGGTTGAAGGCGCTCACTACCTTATCCAGCGTGCTCATCAGCTCGCTGATGCCCTCCAGGGCGAAGTACTCCGCCTGCATTGGGACCAGAAGGCCATCCGCTGCAACCAGACTGTTCAGCGTGAGGAGATCCAGCGCCGGAGGGCAGTCGAGAACGATAAAGGGATACTGCTCCCGAACGACGGCCAGGGCCTCGCGCAGCCGAAACTCGCGTTTTTCGCCGTTTACCAGCTCAAAGTTGGCACCGATCAGGTTTTTGCTCGATGGAACGGCCTTAAGCATCTCAATGCCGGTGGGAAGGCTGGCCTCCGCGATGGTGGCGTTGCCTACGAGCACATCGTAGGTGGACATACGGGCATCGTCGCGTCCCAGACCCAGCCCGCCCGTGGTGTTTGCCTGGGGGTCGCAGTCCACGATGAGGGTAGGAAGTCCCTCCATCGCCAGAGCCGCTGCTAGATTGATCGCGGTCGTGGTCTTTCCCACGCCGCCTTTCTGATTGACTACTGCAAGTATCTTGCTCATGAAGTTCTTCCCAGAGTACGGTAGTCACGGACGGGCCGCCACGACAGAACGTTGATCGTTTGTGTACAAAGTGGGATTAGTTGTGGAAACCCGATCCAGAATCGTAATGTTCCACGTGGAACATCCTCCAACTCCATTTTGAATAGGAGTTCATCGCGTAACTGGACACCGAGTAGTGCTTGTTACAAGTTGTTGGCGCGTTTGTAAATTGTTCCACGTGGAACAATTGAGTTCTTAGGCCCCGGAGAATGTTCCACGTGGAACATTCCTGTGACCGAGGAGGATAAGACCACCCTCTCCAGGAACTTCAACCGGAGCGGCCCAATCGAAATCTTCGGGAAGGTCCATCTTCTCTCGACCCAGCATCAACGCAAGGTAGCCGCCGGTTTTTACACTGCTTACCGCAACCTCGATTGCAGCCGCCATACCGTCCACGGCACGCATGGCTACCACGTCGAAGGTCTTCGATTCCGGCATCGTCTCGACCCGCGCCGCCCATACGTCGCTTGGAATGGCCAGAGAGCGCACGGCTTCACGCAGGAAGCTGGCCTTTTTGCCCTGGGACTCCGCCAGCGTGACTTTGCCTGTGGGGCGAAGGAGTTGGACGGGAATCCCGGGAAAACCGGCTCCAGAACCGAAGTCGAGCAGCGTCGTGAACTCCGGAAGTAGTCCCCCCAGGAAAAGGCTCTCCCCAAAGTGTCGCCGGACGATCCCGTCGGCGTCACGTATCGACGTCAGGTTGGTTCGGGCGTTCCACTTCAGGATGAGATCGAGATACTGTGCCAGCTTCTCTTCCACGCCGTCAGGCAGGGGGGCGCTGAGATAAGGCTGCAAAAGGGCAGAGATCTTCACGCTACTTCCGCGCCTCGGCGATCAGGCGGGAGAAGATCGCTCGCGAGGCCGCACTGATGTCAGTGGTTCGCTCCGGGTGCCACTGCACGCCCAGAAGGAACGGGCCATCCGCTGGGCCTTCGATGGCTTCAATCACACCGTCCTCCGTGGATCGAGCCGTAACCCGCAGACCCTCGCCCGGAATGGCTACCGCCTGATGGTGGCTGGAGTTCACCGGCAGACGGAGATAGCCATCCCTCTCAGGTGCCTCTTCTTCGGTGAGCAGTTCCGCCACAAGGGAGTCCTTCGCGACCGCCGTTCCATGCGCGACGGCAATCGCGCGGCCGGCAGGGTGGTTCACCGGCATGGGGAGAAGGTGCTGAATCAGGGTGCCGCCGCGAAAGACATTCAGGAGTTGCGTTCCGAAGCAGATGCCCAGAACCGGCTTTCGAAGCTCTTCGGCTACCTCCAGAAGGCGTTCATCCACCCGTTCGCGCTTCGCATCTTGTTGATTACATTCAGGTTGCTTCTCTTGGCCGAAGCGTGCCGGGTCTACGTCGGCCCCGCTTCCGGGGAGAAGGAAGCCGTCCGCCTCCTTGGCCAGCGTCTCCAGGGCCTGGTCGTTCAGGTCGAGCGGAACGGGGACGGCTTCCCCTCCTGCCTCTTCGACGGCACGCGCGTAGTCGGGCCAGGAGCGTTCGTTGTACGTGGGATCGAAGCTGGTGGGGATCGGAATGGCGATGCGAGGCTTCTTCATGACTGTCTGTATTAGATCGCATCGGATCAGCCGTAATTCATTAATTTGTAAGACCGCGATTGCGAGGGTTGACAATTCGTTCGGTAGCTATCAATATTTGTAAGGTAGCTATCGAATCGAGGAACGGATGTCAGGCGAATCAGAGAAGCTCAAGCATGACTCGGTGGGCGCATGGGCGAAGCGTTTGTACTTTGCGTCTCGCGCGATGATGGACTCGGTCCTGCGTCCTTACGATCTTGGGTCGACGCAGTGGTACGTGCTGTACCAGCTGGCGAACGGCGGACCAACGATGCAGCGCGATCTGGTGCGCATGCTCAACATCGAAAGGGCCACGCTGAGCGGAGTCGTGACGACGCTGGTGCGCAAGGGGCTCGTCGATCAGACGCCCGACTCCGAGGATCAGCGTCAGCGCCTGCTTCGCATTACGGCTTCGGGCAAGAAGCTGTGGAAGTCGCTGCCCGATCCGATCCAACTCATTCTGTCAGTCGCATTCGACGGAGCCGACCCTGCAGAGTTGGCGATCGCTCGTCGCGTACTGAAAACCGCAACGCAACGCCTCAACGGACATATTCTGGAAGGAAATAAATCATGACGATCTTGGTGACGGGTGGAACGGGACTCGTGGGGTCGCGGCTTTTGCGACAGTTCGTGGATGCCGGAATCGATTGCCGTGCGCTTGTGCGACCGGGCAAGGAAGTTCCGGCGGGAGCTACGTGCGTGGAGGGCGATCTGCTGGATGCGGATACGTTGAGGGAAGCCGTGGAAGGCGTTTCGGCAATCGTTCATCTGGCTGCGGTCTTCCGGACGCAGAATGATGAGGAGATTTGGCGTGCGAATCTCGATGGCACGAAAAACCTGATTGCTGCTGCGCTTGCGCACGCTCCGCAGGCCCGCTTTGTGATGGCGAGCACCGGCCTGGTCTACGACGCGGATGCCACTCATCCCGGCCTGGAAGACGACGTGACGAATCCGAAGCTAGCGTATCCGGCGAGCAAAATCGCTGCGGAGAAAGAGCTTCGCGCGAGCGGTCTTAACTGGAGCATCCTTCGTCTCGGCTTTGTCTATGGCGATGGGGATGGACACCTGGCGTCGGTGCCTCCGATCGTTGCGCGGTTCAAGTGGCATCCCGCGAAGACATTCAGCCTCGTACACCAGAGAGACGTTGCAGGCGCGGTCGAGCATGCTCTGACGGGGGCGATGGATGTGCAGATCGTGAACATCTGCGATGACGCACCAGCCACGCTGTACGAGATGGCAAGCCTTGTTGGTTCGCCCATTGAGGCGTCTGCGGAGCCGTTGACCGATCCGTGGATGGGCCGCATGGATGGATCCAAGCTTCGTAGCCTCGGTTTCCAGCCGACGATTCAGACGATGTACCAGGCCAGTCGAGAAGGGATTTTGTAACGAGTCACAGTGGTGATCGACCGTACAGTACTTCGTGATTGACCGTGTAGAGCGGCCATCGCCGAATTGAACAACGGAATGCAGGTAAGCTCCGGAAATTGGTGACGGGGGCTGCGGTCCAGGCGTATTTTAGGGACACGCCCATGCGGGCCGGAGGAGTCTCCCATGCGCCTCTCTTCGATGTTCCTCGTTGTGCTGTTTTTCTCCGGCAGCTTCGCAGCTGGCGCGTCGGATCTACTCTATGTTCAACCGCCAGCCAGCCAGGCATGTCCTGTTGGATTTTCGGCAGATCGTAAGGCCCATCTCCATTCTCGTTCCACGGGTAGTAGTGCGACCTCTCCAGGTTTGGGGTTCGATGTTCATTTCACGAACTCAGCCAAACGCGTCCTTGTGAAGGCTGACATCCTGGTGCATGGTACGAAGATGGCGGGACGTGATGGCCTGATCCCGACCAGGACGGCGTCGGTCAGCAGGAACACCACCGAAAGTATTCAGATCACCGGCACTCCAGATGCGCCGCTGCTCCGCTCTCTTGTTCTGACAAAGAAGATGTCCGCCGTCAGCTGGCTTGAGCTGACCCGTCTGGAGTACGCGGATGGAGGAGTGTGGCAGGTCTCCGCCGAATCGCGGTGTATCGCCGCTCCGAACCTCTACCTCCCGGTGGCCGCTACCGCGAGATGAGTGCGATGAACCAAACGGCGGCACGCGGCTACACTTCGCTTTCAGAACAAGTACCCTGAGCAGAATGGGTACAGAAACATCTTTCCAGCACCCCGGCATTGGCCGGGAGAAGCCGCATTTCGCCGTTCTGGACGGCATGCGCGGCGTCGCCGCAATTTGTGTGGTGATCTTTCACTTCTATTTGGAAGTGCTCCGGGGTTATAGCAGGCTCCGGATCGGTCACGGTTTTCTTGCCGTAGACTTCTTCTTCTGCCTCTCCGGGTTTGTGCTTGGCTACGCGTATGAAGACCGTATGGCAGAGATGGGTCTGGGGAAGTTTCTGAAGGTACGTCTTATCAGGCTGCAGCCCATGGTGGTCTTCGGTGCGGTGCTTGGTCTTCTGGTCTTTTATGCCAACCCGTTTGGGATTTCGCCGGAGTATGGGGCAGCGAGGATGGCACTTATCTTCGCGGCTTCGGTGCTCATGATTCCCTATGGCACGATGCAGGAAAGTGCCTACCACCTGTTCGGCCTGAACGGGCCTTCGTGGTCTTTGTTCTGGGAGTACGTAGCGAATCTTATCTTTGGCCTGTTCTTGTACCGGACGCGACGAAAGACTCTGGTGGCACTTACGCTGCTGGCGGCCGTGGCGTTGTGCTGGACGGCGCGTCATCCAGGCGGTCTATCGGGCGGTTGGGGCGTGCGCAACTTCTGGGATGGCGCGGTGCGGATGGCGTTCTCGTTCTGCGCGGGCCTGCTTGTTTACCGATCGGGGTGGTGGAGAGTGAGGTGGCGCCGGCGCCCACGTATCGGTCTCGGTTTTGTGAGCCTGAGTCTTCTGCTTATGCTTGCGCTTGTGATGCCTTACAAAGAGGGAGCGTGGGTGAGAGAGGTTGTCGTGGTAGTGCTCTACTTCCCTCTGCTGGTCGCACTGGGCGCTGGCGCAGAGGTCTCACCGAAGATGGAACGCGTCTGCCGCTTCTCCGGCGAGCTTTCTTATCCGTTGTATATGACCCACTACTCTATGATCTGGCTCTGGAGCTACCTGGCGCGGAAGCATAGCCTTGCATTTCACCGGTTCGGTGCAGCAACCGCCGTCGGCGGCGTTCTGAGTATGGTGGCTGTCGCCTGGACGACTTTGAAGCTCTATGATGAGCCGGGTCGGGCTTACTTGCGGAAGAGAGTTTGAGGACACGATTGAAAACCACCGAGTTTTGTCGCTGCTCTTTTACTGTTTGAATGGCGAGTGCGTCGAACATCTCTTCGGACAAAAGTTTATGAGGCAAGGCTCTTAGTTCAGCTTTACCTTATAGAACAGGCACGCCTGTTTTTATAATGAGCAAATACAATCACCGCATCCATTTTTCTCTGCGCAGCACTCGCTCCGCTCTCCTGACCTTGCTGTTGTTGCCGACTATTGTTTCCAGGGCACAGGCTCCGTCGCCGCCCTCCACCGATGCGACTTCACGATCTGTGCAAGCTGCACCGGTTCGCATCGAAAATGTCGTCAGCGTCGTCGGCCTCGAGGGCAAACCTGGAGGAGTGGGGTACTTGGCCTTGGACGAGAAAGCCGTAATCCTCAACATTCACGGGGATTCGACTACCATTCCACTTGGCTCCATCCTTGCATTTTCCGTCGTTCACGACGACGAATCTCTCATCAAGGGAATCAAGGGACAATTTGCAGAAGCAGTTCCGTACGGAGTCGGTGTGCTGATCAAATCGATTCGGCCGTCAACTGACGTTCTCACAGTGTTCTATAAGGACGCTGAGCATGCTGTTCGAGGATGCGTCTTGATTCTGCCGAAAGACACTGGGCAGGGTGTCGCTGCTGGGCTCGCCAGCGCAGGACTCTCTCCAACGGACTATCCAGTGCCTGGGGCTCTGACGACTTCTGAAACGAAACGCGAGTCGGAAGTGCACGTGTCTCCGTTACCCACACGGGACAAGCCCTCCATAGAGGTTGCTCTACCTTCGGAAAGCGTCGGGGGTATTCCGCCCGCTTTCGTCGCGGCTGCATTCGAAGATTTGATCAAGCAATTTTCTCAGAGTGAACGCTTTGCCCACGTATTTCGCGTCGGGGATATCCATACCGCTCCGGACACGCAGATTCTTCACGTCAATATAGAGAACTGGAAGAAAGGCAGTGCGCGTAAGCGCGGCCTTGTACCCTTCACAGGAGCGACAATCCTCAAGACTCGCGTCACGCTGGTGAATGCGTCTGGTCGAACAGTCTTCCAGGGCGAAGTCGATGGGACGAAGCGTACGGAGGGAGAAAGCCTGGCCGTAGCCGATAACCTGGCCAAGCATGTTAGAAAGGCGGTGGAGACGACTCCCGACCTGCAATCCAAGAAGTAATTGGGCGGCCATCCATCCAACGCGCGTCCAGGCTCAATCTTCCTTCGGAGGTGAGTTTAGGGTGGAGATGCTGAAGTGATCGAAGCTGACCTGGAACGGCTGCTTGCCTGGTGCTGCCGCGACCATACCGATCTGAACGGGTACAGTCGGCGGGAAGTAGGCGAGCCGAAGCATCGACCACTTTTGGCCATCGACGGAGTAGGAGATTTGCACCGTGTCGTTATAGCGTTGCAGACGCATCCAGATTGAGGAAGGACTGTCCGTGCGGGGCAGAACGGACCAGTCGGAGAAGTCGCGCGTGACGACGGCGCTGATGTTTTGATGTCCGTTCACGAACTCGATTCCGGTCTTGATCCAGTTTTTCTGGTCCAGGCGAATCATCAGACCGGCCTGATGGTAGAGCTCGCGATACTCGCCGTGGATGCGAACGATGGCTTCGAAGTTTCCGGAGCGCGTCTCGTAGCGGAACGGACCGTTGTCGCGAATAAAACCGTAGTGCGTCACACGCCAGTAGTCCGTTCCTGCAGGGACAGTTTCCGTTAATGTTTCAGCCGTCTCCTCGGATTTCTGTGGAGGGTTGCTCCAGCGGCGCGATGCATTCTGAGCAATCATTGCAGTGGACACCATCAAAAGACATGCAGTCGTGCGTAAGGCTGGCATGAGCGCAGTCTGTCACACGTATTAAGGTTCTGACAAGTCGCATTCATCACTGATGGGCCGACTCACGATAAGAGCATTTTTCGTGAACTATATAAACTCACCTCATTGTTCGAAATTACGGCACAAGAAAATGGTGCAATTTACCCCAACCGAACTTAGCGTGGCAGACAATCCGTTTCTAGACATTGATTAGTATTTGGCTTTACTTTTGACCTCATGGCCAGTGAATATCCGAAAGCTCGTGAAGATCACTACCTACCTCAAGGGTATCTTAGTGGCTTCATTGATCCTGCGATTCCAAAGACCGAAAGTCGGCGACTTTGGGTCTTCGACATTCAACGCCAACACTGGAGAAAGCGGAGCACGTCACAGATTGGTTGGGAGGAAGGTTTTTACGATTTCGTCGGTAGACAGGGAGAGCGTGAACACGCGGAAGAGGCATTCAATCAGTTGGAAAACCGCTACCCCCTCCTAATCCAACAAATGCGAGCAACGGGCTTTGAAAATTGGCGTCGGCATAGTCATTTTCTTTTGCGATATCTTCAGATGATTCAGTGCAGGTCACCTTTATTTCGCGAACAATTCGTACGAGAGTGGAGCGAAAAGCGCGCCGCACGAGTGATCGGAGTCGAAGGTAATAACGTAAAGGTTGATTCTCTAAAGCTTAGGCGTTTGTCTCCAGGCGCTCTTAAAGAGGGCGCGATCAACGCGATGATGGTCGAAATGAAGAAAGGGACGGCCGTTTTGGAATCGTTCCACTGGCAACTGCGTGTGGTCGGTTCGATCGAAGACAGCTTTGTAACGAGCGATCATCCCCTCGTGTCTTGGATGAATGATGGCGAAAGCTTCGATCACAGAAACACTGCGATGGTCTTTCCGCTTTGCTGGGAGGCATGCCTGGTCGGTCGACGCGATCCTTTGGCGTTGGTATTCAACCCTATGAACGGGCAAGAAAGAAAGTCAATCCGTCGAGCATATTTTTCCTCAGCCCGAAGATTTATCGTCTCGCCACATCGGTTATTGCTCTGAGAAATATTCCAAAGGTACCTGTCGAGACTCTGCTTTTATTACAGGGCAACGCTGAATGCTTCTGGATGGATCGTCAGACTAACGGTATCGACAACGATAAGTTGGCTTCTCGTCGCCGATGGACTTACTAACGATAGGCGCGTGCCTCGGTACTAATCGATCCTAGAGCTTTGCAGCTTCCGCATTTCTCTTTGAAGCAGCATCTTGCTTTCCCATTGCGGTGAGCACCTGTGCGTGAAACAGGAGTAAGACCTTGAGCGTTTTCGAGTATTCGAAATTCAGTTCATGTCCTGCGGGGCTATTCAGCGCGTCACGTCCATAGTTTTCGGCCTTTTCGAGATCTCGATCTGCACTCACCAAGTCACCTGCAAGTCCTTCTGCCCGCCCTCGTACTCCGTAAGCTGCGCTGCTTCCTGAAGCATCGTCATGTCCCTGTTGGACCACTGCCACCGCCTTGTCCCCCACCAGAATCGCTTCCTGAAATCTCTGCGCCTGTATCAGCGAAATTGTGTAAAAGACGTATGCTCCACGTTTTGTGATGAAGTGTGTGCCTAGCTCGTATTTGTCCGCCTCATCTGCTACTTTCTTGCACGCGGTAGCTGCATTTGCCGAGTCATGCTTGTTGACAAGGTCTCGACAATCTCTGTCGAGTGCCATATACGATTTCGTCACGCTATCGTCGGACAGCGCTTTCACTGTGACCGTGACATCTTGAGCATGTGCAAGGTTGGAGCAGGCAACAATCGAAAATACGGAGATAAGTCGTCGTGCGTTCACGGATTCATATTAGCAATGAGTGGTAACGAGAGGGCGGCTTCTCGCCAGCGAGCGGGGCGAAAGGCTGCTGGAATGTGCGGGGATGGATGGTCAGGGAAGCGGGGTAGAAAAAGCAGATCCCTCCACTTCGTTACGGGATGACAAAAGCTCGTTATGGAATGACAAAAGAGGGTCCCTGCGGGCAAGAGTCCGGGGCTACGGACAAGAGTGAAGAAGCACGAGACGGGGTGCACCAGACATCGCGCTCTTTGCGCGTCGCATCCAGAGCCAGGATTTGCGCGGTGGGGATAGAGCTCAAGCCACTTTGCTAGATGGCGAAGTCTTTTGCTTCGGACTCGGGCGTCAACTCTGGCCGGGTCAGCGACGAGTAGGCGTAGTACATCTCGCTGATGGAGGTGAAGAGGCGTTGCGTGAACTCTTCTGTCTCCTTGGTCGTGTGCCCTGTTGTGTCGATGGCTTCGCCGATGACGAGCTTCAGCGGACGTGGGTTCAGTTGATAGGTGTGCATCGGCAGAAGCTCGTAGGTACCGATCAGCGCCATGGGGATGAGGGGTACCTGGGCTTTCAGGGCCATGAAGGCGGCGCCGCTCATGAACTGGTGGATATGTCCGTCGGAGGCGCGCGAGCCGTCGGGAAAGAGGAGCAGGGGCATGCCTTCGCGCAGAGAGCGGACGCCGCGCATCAGGCCGGCGACCTGGGAGCGCATGCTGGTCTGGTCGATGGGGACCTGTCCGGAGCGCGTGAGATATCCGCCGGCAAAGGGATATTTGAAGAGGTAGTGGTTGGCCAGGATGCGGAACTGGAAGGGCAGCGTTCCAAAGAGGGTGGGCGTATCCATGTAGCTGAGATGGTTGCAGGCGTAGACCGCGCCTCCGTTGTGCTGCAGGCGTTCCGGATGAATGACTTCCACTGGAGAGAGCGCGAGCGCGAGCATGCCTTTGGCCCAGAACTGCGCGACAGCGTGTTGCTGTCGACCGGGCTTGTCCCAGAGAGAGACCAAGAGCGCCACCGTTCCGCAAAAGGCCGTCCACAGCGCCATGAGGGGAGCGAGGAGGAGATAGGTCAGCCACTTGAAGAAAAATTTCCGTCCGGGAGAGGGTGTACTGCTGCTCATGCAGACCATTCTCCACGATCGATCAGCGTCTGGACTTCGCCGACCAGAAAAACGGAGCCTGCGACGACGATTACACCCGGCGCACCGGAGAGTGCGGCGTGCATGGCGGTTGCAATGTCGGGAAAGACCTCGGCTTTGGTATCGAGGTCCGTTGCGATGGAGGAGAGCTGTTCTGCGGTGGCGGCGCGGGGGTTGCTCATGGGTGCGAGCAGGATTCTACCTCCCTCTTCCTCGAAGAGTGGAAACAAAATCTGCGCCATCTCCGTTACGGCCTTGTCTGCGAGCGAGCTGAAGACGAGCGTCTGCGGACCCTTGAAGGTGTTGGAGAGGTACGAGCGAAGCGTCCATGCGCCTGCGGGGTTGTGCGCTACGTCCAGAAGAACGTCGCGGCCCTGCAGGGTGAGGCGCTGCAGGCGACCGGGCCAGGCGGTAGAGCGAATGCCTTCGGCGATGGCGGCGTTCGAGATGCCGATGCCCTTTGCGTCCAGAGCGACCGCCGTGGCGATGGCGAGCGCGATGTTCCTCTGCTGATGGCTTCCCGCGAGGGGGGAGTCTACGGTGAGATCTTCGTTGCGGACACGGACGTTGTAGTGATTGGCGGTGTCTTTGTCTGCGGGCGTGTCGGAGCGCAGAGGAAGGTATTCGGCTGCATTGATGCCGGTGACGTTTTTGGCGACGGCAACTTCGCCGAGGGCGCGGTTGGCGTCGGCGTGCTGCGGCAGGGTGATCATGATGCCGTTTTCGCGGAGGATGCCCGCCTTCTCCCCGGCGATGAGGGTGATGGTGTCACCGAGCCATTCGGTGTGATCGAGCGAGATATCGGTGATGACGCTGAGGAGGGGATCGACGATGTTGGTGGCGTCGAGCTTTCCGCCGAGACCGACTTCGAGAACGGCGATGCGAACGCCTGCTTCCGCAAAGGCGAGAAACGCGATGGCGGTGATGACTTCAAAGAAGCTGGGGGGATGTGGGAGCTTATTCTCCTGGACGAGCTTCGCGGCGGCGTCATCCACGCGTACGTAGAGGCGTGCGAAGGTGTCGTCGTCGATGTCGCGGAGAACCGCGCCGTCATGCGATGTCTTGATGCGTTCGTTGACGCGGACGAGGTGCGGAGAGGTGTAGAGGCCGACGCTGTACCCTGCGCTCTTCAGCATGCTGGCCAGCGTGGCCGAGGTGGATCCTTTGCCATTGGTTCCGGCAATCAGGATCGAAGTAAAGGATTTTTGCGGGTTTCCTAACTCTTCGGCCAGAGCGCGCATATGCGCGAGATCGAACTTCCTTCGAGGGGCGGTGGATCCCTTGGGCTTGGGGGCCAGTTCGTGTCCCAACGCATACAGATGTTCGACGGCGGCGGCGTAGGTCATCCCTCAATTTTAGGGGTCGGGAGGTGGAATGGAAGGCTTTCGGGGGATAAATCGATGCAAATCCGCTACCGAGGGATGCCACCGTGAGGGAAACGAAAGAGTAAGCCTCTATACCCCAAAGGTGGTATCCGAAAGGAGAGAAGTGGAATGTCCCAATCTGGCACGGGAGTTGATTCTGGAAAGGTTGAAGAAAACTCCGCATTTCGGGCCGACCCCAGGAGATTTAGCCATGCACGATGTGTTCGTTGCACTTGCATTCTTAGCCATGGTGATCGTCCCCTGTTTGATCGCAACCCGCTCTGGTTCTTCCGAGGAAAAGAACTAATCCTTTATTCTTCTCCCGTCTTCCAGGCGGAGAGCAGATGGCCTGCTGTTCCGAGGATGGCTAAACCGTCCTCGCGATCTTTGAAGTAACGCTGATTGATATTGTGCGCATCGAGATCTTCGATGCGGGCGAAAGATTTGAGACGGAGTAGCTCGTGAAGCTCCTTCGGATCAAAGAACAATTGGAAGGGTTCGCCTGCCGCGGCCACACGAGCGGCAAGTGAGTCGTGAGCAAGCTGTTCCAGGTAAGGCAGTGAAGCACGCGGCAGGCTGTAGTCCATGACAAAGCCTGATCCGGACGGATGGGAAGCGATCACGTCGAGCGTTGATTCAAACGCAGAGAACGTGAGGTATGGAACTACACCGAGCAAGGCGAAGAAGGTTCGCTGGTGAGGATTGAAGCCCTTTTGCACGAGTTGTGAATTGAGGTCCTGATGTTCAAAATCGACGGGAACGTGGGTGGTAGAAAGCGGAACGGAAATACCGGCCTCGGCGAGCAGGCCAAGCTTCCAGTTCTGCGTGGCCGGATGATCGACCTCGAAGCAGCGGAGGCCGCTGTACGGATTCCTGTAGCTGAAGGTATCGAGTCCAGCGCCCAGCAGAACGTACTGGGTCACGCCATCGTGTACTCCAGCAGCCAGCAGGTCCTCAGCATAGCGGGAGCGGGCCACAAGAAAGGCGCGCAGAGTGCGCGAACTGTTGCGTCTTGGGGCGTTTTGCGACAGACCCAGACGCTCCGCTTCGGAACCTACGATGCGCTGGGCGAGCAGGTCTTCGAAGACGAGGGGCGTGTCGACGCTTTGGTGAGCGGCGCGGCGCAGGGCCACACTCAGAGCGGTTCGGGATGGGGAGTTGTTGGACTGCATCAGGGCCTGTTCCTGGTACCGAACTCCAGCGTAATGCCTGTCGCGCCCTCCACTCCAGCCAAGGTGCCGAACCGACTTCCTTTGGATGTTCGATTCTCCGTCTCTGTAGACCGTTTTGCCGATAGGATGATGCGTGCGGTCCGAGCTCTTGATCGTCTGATCGAACGCGGTGCCGATGTGCTTCGTCCGATCACGCGACGCTTGATGGAAGCACTGGGCTTCACCTTCTGAGTACGCTGACGACGACGGTCTCAGGTGGGTCGTCAACATCGCTTCGCTTTGAAGGGTGCTCTCCTGCGGAATGCAGGAGAGCATTTCAGCTTTAGCGCTTCAGCAGAAGATCGGCGGCCTTCTCTGCCATGGCAATGACCACGGCGTTCAGGTTCCCGTGGGGTATGGTGGGCATCACGGAGGCATCGACGACGCGCAGGCGCTCCACACCGAGAACCCTCAGTTCGGGGTCGACGACACGCCCGATGCCACAGGTGCTGGAGGGGTGCCGATCGGTCATGGCAAAGTTCCGGACATACTCACGCATATCGGAGTCGCTCTCGGATTGGGGTACAAGAAAATCGGATGTGCGCACCTCGGCTAACTTCGATTGCGCGGCAATCTGCATAGCCGCCTTGATTCCGGCGAAGATGGTGCTTTGATCTTCGGGTGTGGTCAGGACGTTGGTCAGGATGCGGGGCTTCGCATCAGGACGCGCCGATCGCAGGGTTAATCTGCCCCGGCTGGTTGTGTCGATCAGCGAGATGGCTATGCTGAAGCCATCGGCGGTTGGCGGTGTGTGGAGACTGACGAGCGCCGGTGCCATGTATAACTCGATATTCGGCAGAGAAGAATCGCCTCTGGTGCTGAGGAACGCGCCTGCTCCGATGACGTTGGATGTGAGTGGTCCCAGCTTCTGCGTCCTGTAAAGCTCGATGTCCTCGGCTGATCCCGCACGCAGGAACGATGGTTCGTTCGAGCAATAACTGACGGGGGCCAGAACATGATCCTGCAGATCTTCCCCTACGGGTAGATCCACGACCGGAGCGATGCCAAAACTTTTGAGCTGATCGGCCGGACCGATGCCGGAGAGCATAAGGGTCTGCGGCGAACTGTAGGTGCCAGCGGAGAGAATTACCTCTCGCTCCGCCCGCAGGGTCTCTTCCCTGCCACAGCGGAAGATCGTAACGCCCGTGGCTCGCGTTCCTTCCAGCAGCACGCGGAGCACGAGCGCGCCCGTGAGCACATGGAGATTGGGGCGCTCGCGCACGGGGTGCAGGTAGGCGTGTGCGGCGCTACAGCGTTCTCCGTCTCGCTGGGTCACCTGGAAGTATCCAGCACCCATCTGCGTGCCTCCGTTGAAGTCTTCGTTATAGGCATGGCCCGCCTGTTGGGCGGCTCCGATAAAACGCTCGCTCAGGGGATGGGTATAGCGAGCATCCTGCACGCTGAGCGGACCGGATCGGCCATGGAACTCGTTCTCCCAACGGTTATTGTCTTCCGACCGGATGAAGTAACGCAGCATCTCGCGATACGACCAGCCGGACGCCCCGTCTTGTTCCCAGCGATCGAAGTCCAGGGGATTGCCGCGCATGTAGACCATCGCGTTAATTGAGGACGTACCGCCGATACCTTTTCCACGAGCCAGGGGAACAGAGCGCCCGTTCAACCCTGGCTCCGGTTCACTGTAAAAGTCCCAATCGTATTTCGTCTTGGCAAGTTGAAGAGCCATGGCGGGAACTTTGATCTCTGGGGCATTATCTTCATCCCCAGCCTCCAGCAGAGCGACGCTGACGTTGGGGTCTTCTGACAGTCTCGCGGCCAGGACACATCCGGCCGAGCCAGCGCCGACAATCAGGTAATCGTAACTTCGCATTGAAGAGTTCCTCTGGAAGAAGGACACGTCGGCGGGCGGCATTATTCCTCTTTCGGAAGGCATCTCTTCCTGTTGCATTCGACTGACTGCGTGCTCTAAGACGCGCGGTTGAGAGGAACCGCCGCCTCCTTGCCTGGTCCGGAATAAATTCCACGCTTTTAGGGTCTTCTCCTCAGGAGCGTGAAGCATGAAGACGTATCACAATAGGATCTCCGGCGAAGTCCTGGAACGACGGAAGTTGACCTACCCAGCCAATAGGTATGCCATCGAGCTTCATTCGCTCACAAGCTCCGAAGTTGTCGGCAGCATCTACTTCGGGGTCAATAGAGCCCGATCGGAGCTGGATGTGCGCAGTCTCGATGTCAATGGGCATACCAACGCGCCTACGGCGACTGGAAATCCCCATCCCGGTTGTGGCCGTCTGCTCCTGTACATCGCGTGCAGGTCCGCCATGAAACAGGGTTGTCTGAGAGTCCGACTGCAAGCCCTCAGCTCGAACATCGGGTTCTACCGCCCAATGGGGTTCCGTCCAACGGGTGCGCCGCAACCACCTGTCGGCGGAGCAGCATTCCATGCCGGAACGCTAAATCGCCAGTGGAAGTATCAATTCAGTCGTGCCTTTGCAGAGGCGCGAGGAAGTGACGACTTGGTCTCCAGTATTTCAACGGTGTTGCTCAACATCGCCTCGCCAACCCACGCTCAGTGGGAAGAACGCAACAACCAGGTGTGCATCGTCATGTAAGACCCGCAGCGCCGAAGTGGGGATTCTTTTGGTTCCCACTTCGGCCGCTGACCTTCTGGAGAGGGCTCAACCTAGAGAAGAGCTTCCTAGCGGTTGATGAAGTCATGGGCGTGTGCGACTTCGGGTCTTTGGCTCTTTGCACCGTTGCCGGTGATTTTCAGAAGCTGCGTGTAATAGGTCGTCGCTTCATCGGGTCTGCCTGCTGCTTCGGCAGCGCGGCCAGCGTTTGCCAGGGCGTTGTATCGATTGGGGCTGAGCTGAAGTGCGGTCCGGTACTGGACCAGGGCTTCGCCGGGACGGTCGTCCAGCATCAGCATGTCGGCGTACATCTCACGCGCGGGGATATCGACCTCCGCTTGACCGACGCGGTCCTGAATGTCGGCGGCGGCGCTGATCTGCTGCAACGCCTGATCGTCATTCTTATGGGCGAAGCTCTGCCACGCTTTGGCAGTGCCAAGGGTAGCGGCCATCTCTGCACCGATCGGGCTTCCCTCTTTCTGCGTGGCATCGGCGAGTTGCTGAGCGGCAGCGGCTGCCTTGTCCGCGGCTTCGGCGTCGCGGAGATGCCCTGCCGCAATCGTCTGCGCCCAATACCGGTAGTACCGGGTCGAGACGAGAGAGTTTGCCGGTTCCCGTATCGCGAGGACCGCCTGCCAGTCATGCATTTCAAGGTAGTAGATGGAGGGGAATTCTACCTGGAAGTAAGTAACGTAGGGAGCCATACCGTCGTTGGCGAATTCGGGAGAGCGCAGGTGCGCGGCCAAGGGTTCCGTGAGGTCCAGGATGCGCTTTGCTTCGGCGTCATTGGCTTGCTGCAGATAAGCGTAGAGGAGGAACTCGTAGGCGTGGGCCTCGTGCGTCACGCCGCCCAGGTGATTCTTCTCCGCGTACTCGGAGGCATGCACGGAGGCCACGTTGGATTCCACATCCTCGGGCCACATGCCCAGGCGCGCAAAGATGTGTCCGGGCATATGCAGAGCGTGCGCCGAAGAGGGAGCGATGGCGGCATACCTCTCTGCGGCGGGGAGAGCTTCGCGGGCAAGCTGTGGGCTGTCGCAGGTATGGATGATGTAGTGCGCGAATCCTGGATGGTCGGGATGTGCCTGGAATCCGGGTTCGAGGACGGCGAGGGCCTTCCGCGCGTCGCCGACGGGATCCTGTGTGCCAATGCTGGCCGCGAGTGCAAGGCCGTAAAAGGCCGTCGCTTCTACATCTTCGGGATGGGCCGCGCTCAGAGCGGCCATCTTGTCGTCATAGGTACGTAGTGCCGCCTCGTTATCCGACGAGGAGCTGTGAAGGTAGCCGCTGAGGGCAGCGATATATTGGCGCTCGCGATCGGTCTTCGGCTTCAGGCTGGTGGCCTTGTCGATCTCGGCGATGCCCGCTTTACGCCGATCCTCCGGCAGGCCGTCCCAGAAGGGCCGCCACTCGGCCATGGCGAGCCCCCACTGGGCCATGGCACAGTGGGGGTCGGCGACAGTAACCGCCTGGAACTGCTTGATCGCCTCTTCATACCAGAACGAGTGGAGCAGGGCGATCCCGCGCTCAAAAGGCACCTGCACGGAGGCGGCACAGGAAATGGGCATCTTCACTGCGCCAAATTTTTCGATGGCCGCGTTGGCATCGCCGCCTTCCGCCCCGTGATGATGATGCTGCGCCACCAGCGAAGGTACCGAGACCAGAGAGATCAGAAGGGCCAGAGTGCAGAAGGTGTTCTTAAGGTTGTTTCTGAAGATTGCGGAGCTGCGCAGGCCAAAAACAGGAGGTGCGGAGGAGGTAGGGGTTGTCAAGGAGACCTTTCGTAAATCGGACCGGAAATTGTCAGGCCGGGGGTGGAACCTCACCATGCACGCTATCGTGAGGCGACGGAAAGTGGATGTCGCTGTATTTGACTAAAAAATAAGACACGCGGTCGCAGAGAATATTCCAGGTTTGTAAGACATTGGCAGCTGCCAGAGGCCGGAGCGTGCAGGCGCGCAGCTCTCTGGCGCGGCGAAAAGATCGTCACCATAATTAAACGATTTACATCAAAGAATTTACACGACGAAGCCAGCGTCGAACTCGATGTAGTTGTCGAGATGCTCTTTAACTACGTTGTAGCATTCGCAGGAGCTCTCGCGTAAGCCGGCTTTGTTCAAAAGCTGAATGGTGCCGTGACGATAGTCGACCAAGCCGGCGAGTTTGAATCTGTGGGCGGCCAGCGAGATCGATGTCCGTCTGCTGCCCAGCATGGAGGCCAGAAACTCCTGGGAGAATTTCAGGGTATCGCTTCCGGCGCGGTCGGAGGTGATCAGGAGCCAGCGGGCCATGCGTTGATCCACGCTGTGTTTTACACCGCAGCCCGCAGACTGTGCCAGCTGGGTGAGCTGCATTTGCACGTAGCGGAGACAGAGGTGCTGGAACTCGCCACAGAGGCGGAACTCCTGCCGGGCGTACTCGATGGGGCAGGCAAAACCTCGTCCCTCGATCTGCATATAGATCCGGTTGAGGCTGTGTTTGGTCCCCATCAGAGCGGAGATGCCAATGACGGACTCATAGCCGAACATGGAAACCTCTGCCTCTGAACCATCTTTGAAGGTCGTCGTCATGGAGCCGACGCCCTCTTCGACGAAGTAGAGATTCCTGATGGCGCCTCCGATTGCTTCCAAAGAGCGGCCGACGGGAAGGGGTACGGGCGTCAGGTGCAGGTTTTCGATGACGGAGGCCGGGAGATGGCGCAGAATCGTGTTCTTGAAACGGGCCGGATTGAAATCAGCGTTCGTGAGTTTTTCCATGCGGAAGGCACCTTGTGCCTGTGGGACGAGTACGCTCTGCGTGCGAAGGATGGGCGGCAGGAAGGGTTTATGCGCCGAAAGCGAGGTGAATCGAAGTATGCCCACACTATACCGGGTTACAGGCATAGGCTGCAGGAGAGATCCTCCCCGAAGCGCGATTCGATGCGCCTTCGGCCCATGGCAAAGGCGGATTTTTTTCCGCTCGTGCTTCGCGTTCGGTCGAAATGACGTTTCTACTCTCTCTACGCGTTCGGTCGAAAATGATGGAAGGTGGGTAAAGTTTTCGTCATCTCGCCCGGAGCGACGGCTTTATCGTCGCGTAGCGGAGAGAGCTGCTTGTTCAAATCGCTCTTCGAGCGAACGATGCGCTTTGCTCAGAACCCATGTCCCAAAAGCGGGACATGGGGCACCCGTATCGCCAGTATTTCCGGGCTAGGGCTGCATGAAGTCGAGGGTGCGCATGAGCCAGCCCTTCATGTCCTTGCGTGGGACGATGGCGTCCAGGAAGCCGTGCTGGAGGAGGAATTCGGAACGCTGGAAGCCTGGGGGGAGCTTCTGGCGGATGGTCTGTTCGATGACGCGCGGACCTGCAAAACCGATCAGGGCACCGGGCTCCGCGATGTTGAGGTCGCCGAGCATGGCAAAGCTGGCGGTGACGCCGCCGGTGGTGGGGTCCGTCATGATGGAAATGTACGGGATCTTTGCGTCGTCGAGCCGAGCGAGGCCAGCGGAGATCTTGGCGAGCTGCATGAGAGAGGCGATGCCTTCCATCATGCGTGCTCCGCCGGAGGCCGAGATGATGATGAGGGGGTTGCGTGTGGCCAGCGAGCGATCCACGGCGCGGGCGATGGTCTCTCCCACGACCGCGCCCATGCTTCCGCCAATAAAGGCGTATTCCATGGCAGAGAGGACGACGGGGTGGTGACCGATGTGGCCGGTGGCGTTAATGATGGCGTCGTTGAGGCCGGTCTTCTTCTGCGCCTGACCGAGGCGGTCGCGGTAGCGCTTGAGATCGGAGAAGTGCAGAGGGTCGGTGGATTTGAGTTCGAGATCGACCAGCTCGTAGCCGGGTTCGAGGAGGTTTTCGATCCGCGCGCGGGCGTCTATGCGGAAGTGATAACCGCAGTGCGGGCAGACGTTCAGGTTGGCTTCGAGGTCGGCCTTCCAGATGGGCTTGCCGCAGTCGGGGCACTTGATCCAGAGGCCTTCGGTGCGGACCGTCTTCTGGGTGTCGTTGACGATCTCGTTGTCTTCGCGTTTAAACCAGCTCATCGAGAGATAGTTTAGACCTTTTTGCGCGCGAATCCTCGCGAACGAGGCCATGCGGGTCCGGTTTGAGGGCGGGGCGGGTTAGGATTCTTTCATTCGGTAGAAGTTTTTGGAGGCAGAATGCGGAAGCTGGTGCTGTTCGTCCTGGGTGTGGGTGCTACGGGTTTGGCCGCGAGGTCGCAGGGATTCTCTTTGGAAGAGGTGATGAAGGCCCCGTTTACCAATGACCTGGTGTCTGCCCCGGTGAAGGGGCGCGTGGCGTGGGTGACGAACGCCGAGGGACGGAGGAATCTCTGGGTGGCGGAGCCTGCCGGGGGAGCATGGAAGGCGCGGATGGTCACGGCGTACACCGACGACGATGGGCAGGAGCTTGGGGATGTGAGCTTTACGCCCGATGGCGAGTGGATGGTCTACACGCGCGGGGGTGCGGTGCAGGGCGAAGGGCATCCGGTACCGAATCCGGCGGCCCTGGTGGATGGGGTGAAGCAGCAGATCTGGGAGGTTGCGGTTGGTGGCGGCGAACCGAAGCTGATCGCTGCGGGAAAGGGTGGCGCGATCTCGCCCAAGGGCGACCGGGTTGCTTACGTTGCGAAGGGGCAGGCCTGGGTGGCTTCCCTGCAGGGGGAGCCCAAGCCGATGCAGTTGTTTGAGGGGCGCGGAACGATGCGGAACCTGCGCTGGTCTCCGGATGGGAGCGCGATCGCGTTTGTGACGGAGCGCGGGGACCACGCTTTTATCGGTGAGTATCGCTTTGGCGAGAAGACGCTTACGTGGGTCGATCCCGGAACCCAGCAGGATGATGAGCCGGTGTGGTCTCCCGATGGCACGATGATCGCGTTCGTGCGGAACCCGACGGGATTTGACGATGCCTCTGAGCGCGCTGTGCGCAGCGGACCACCGTGGGAGATCCGCGTGGCCGACGCGAAGACGGGCGAAGGCAAGCTGCTGTGGCGCGCGGACGAGGGGCGCGGGAGTTTGTATCGCGAGACGGTTGGGCACGATGTGCTGATCTGGAGCGCGGATGGGTACGTGGTGTTTCCGTGGGAGAAGGACGGGTGGACGCATCTGTACTCCATTCCGGCGAAGGGCGGAACGGCAAAGCTGCTGACGCCGGGGGCGTTCGAGGTGGAGCAGGTGGCTCCGATGACGGGCGGCAAGGGGCTGGTGTTTTCTTCGAACCAGTACGGTGCGGATGCGAAGGATGCGGATCGTCGCCATGTGTGGAGCGTGACTGCTTCAGGAGCTTCTCTGCCCGTGGCGCTGACGAAGGGCGAAGGGATCGAGGTCTTCCCTGTGGCGACGAGCGAAGGCAGTGTCGTCGTTCTGGCCAGCGATGCGAAGTGGCCGATTCATCCTGCAGAGATAGCGAAGGGTGGAGCGTTGAAAGAGATCGCGCCGGATCTGATTCCGAAGGACTTCCCTTCTGCGCAGATGATCGCACCGCAACAGGTGATCTTCCCTTCTGCCGATGGCATGCAGATTCATGGACAGATCTTTCTGCCGAAGAGCCATGCGCTCAGAAAAGACGGACGCGATCCGGCGATTGTCTTCTTTCATGGCGGATCGCGCAGGCAGATGTTCCTGGGCTGGCACTCGATGGAGTACTACGCGAACACATACGCGGAGAACGAGTATCTCTGCTCGTTGGGGTACGTGGTGCTGAGCGTGAACTACCGCTCCGGCATCGGCTACGGGATGGAGTTCCGGCAGGCGCTGCACTATGGCTTCGAGGGTGGGAGCGAGTACAACGACGTGATCGGTGCGGCTCTTTATCTGCACGGACGCAGCGATGTGGATGCGCGGCGGATCGGAGCGTGGGGTGGAAGCTATGGCGGCTATCTCACGGCGCTGGCACTGGCGCGCGGAAGCGATCTGTATGCTGCGGGTGTGGATCTGCACGGCGTGCACGACTGGGTGTATGAGATGGGATTCTGGCGACCCAGTGGCGATCCGGAGGTAGATTGGGAGGCGCGCAAGCGGCTGGCGTGGCTTTCTTCGCCGATGTCTTCGCTGGATACGTGGCGTTCGCCGGTACTGCTGATCCAGGGTGACGACGATCGGAATGTCGTCTTCGCGCAGACGGTGCGTCTTGCCGATGCGCTACGCCAGCGGCATGTGGATGTGGAGGAGAAGGTCTTCCCGGATGAGATTCATGACTTTCTGGTGCATAAGAACTGGGTGACGAGTTACCGGTTGGCGGCGGAGTTTTTTGGGCGAAGGTTGAAGTGATTCAGGCGGCCTACCGAACCTGCTTGGCCTTTAGTTCAGAAGAGGTGGACGAGAGATAACGAACCGCATCGCCACGAGTTTTAATATTGGCTGTTTCCGCCATGATCTGCTCACGCTGTTCTGGGTGCATCTGCATCCGCTGACGCATCGCGGCATGAATGATGGCAGGCAGGTTGCCTCCATTGAACGAGTCGAGGGGGCGGCTTACAGCGCCACCGCTCTGCGGTTGAGACACGACGGCATTGACGAATCCATTTGCCGGCATGGGAAGTGCGATCGGCGCATCGCTTCGCGGCAAGCTCAGAGATAACAGCGGTAAAACGTTGTTTGCATTTCGGTCTCTTTCGGTAAGCGGTTCCAGATTGAAGAGGGCCTCCAGTGTAGCTGGAACGGACGAGTGATCGTAGAGGCGGTGGTCGATCGTGTTTTTGGGAATCCACGGCGAGATGATGACCGCAGGCACTCGTGGTCCATATTGCTCAAAGGTAAAGCCGGTACGATTTTGTCCGGAGTTGGGTGCCGTGTCGCCGGGTGCCACCGCAGAGGGCGGAACCACATGGTCGAAAAATCCACCATGCTCATCCCATGTGAGGATGAGCAGGCTGTTTTCCCATAGGGGAGAGTTTCTGATGGCCTCATAGGTACTTTTGATGAAGCCTTCCCCTAAAGCGATGTCGTCCAGAGGGTGCTGCGACGTGCTTCCCTTGTAATCATTCTCCGGGGAATACGATGGTTCGATAAAAATGTAGTCGTAATCAAACGTCTCTTGGAGATCTTTGGCGAAGTTCTCATAGCGCCGAATATCGGTGAGATTGATACCTTTGAGGGCGGAGACCAAGGGAAAGTCGTCCCCAGCGTAGAAACGTCGTGTTCGTCCTTTTGCGGAGAGGCGGTCAAAGATATTGCCGTTTTTGAAGTTGATCCCATCCACGGTCTCATTGAGGACGATCTCGGCATCCGTTGGGCTGTGTTCGAGACCGTTAGAAGACGCTGCGTGGACGAATAAGCGATTTGGCAAGGTCGGCCCTGGAACAGAAGCGTGCCAGTGATCGCAGACGGCAAACTCTTTTGCGAGGCTGTTGAGCACGGGAAGCTGCGATGGGTCGTAGCATTGAAGATTCTCGGACAGGTCTCGTTCCTGTTTAGCCTGCGCGCATGCCGCTGCGTAACTGGCCATGTATCCCGAATTGTTGATAGGGGGATAGGGCTGTCCAGAGGTGTATGTGGCGTCTGGCCCACATAACTGGGTGAGCACGTCGGCAAACTCATGGCCTGGGTCAACTGCCATCGACCGAAGTGCGGGCTTCGACACGGAAGCTGTCTGTCCGTTGAAGGTGTTTTGCTCGCCTCCGACTAAGCCTTCGATCTTCGTTGCCTGCCCGGAGACGGCATCCGTTCCGGTGATTCCGGAGAATCCTAGCATGTGGTCAAAGGACCGATTCTCGAGAACGAGGACAAATACGTGGCTGACCTTGGCGGCGTTCATTCCTGTTTTCCCTTCGACAACGTCGCGCCCGTGCTCCGGCAAACCTGAAGCCTGGAGATCTACCGGCGCGCGACCTCTGAGGAAGAGACAAGTGGGCTGGCAGATTATTCCAGTGCGATTCAGAGGGATACTTTTAGAAGCCACAACAAATAAACAGAAGGCCGGAGCGTATTCATGCTCCGGCCCTTTCGTTTCTTGCGTTCGATATTGGGTATTACTGAACGTCGCCGGCTTCGAGGTGGGACTCGAGGAAGTAGAGCTCTTCTTCGGCTTCGATGACGAGGGCCTTGATGAAGTCGGCGGAGGGCTCGTCGCCTGCTTCGTCGATGTCTTCGGAGGCTTTGCGGAGTTTCGAGCAGTAGATTCCGAGGGAGTTGGCCAGGGCGACGAGGTGTTCGGGGCCGCTGATGGCGTTGGTGTCGTAGGGTGCGATCTCCGAGCTTTCGGCGGACATGCGCACGGTGCCGAGGGCTGTGCCACCGAGTTGCGTGATGCGTTCAGCGATGGGGTCCACGTGTTTGAAGATCACGTCGGCCGTTGCGTCGAAGACGAGATGAAGCTGGTAGAAGTTCATGCCCTTCACGTTCCAGTGCGCGAACTTGGCCTGCGAGTACATGTCGAAGGCGTTGGCGAGGTTCTGGTTGAGGATCTCAACGACCTTGCGCTTGGTCTCATCGGGAAGGTCGACGCGGTTCTTGTACATGCGGTTGGCGAGCGCTGGTGTTGCTGCGATGTTTTCCGGGGCGGTTTTCTTTGCCATGATCTTCTTTCCTCTTTTTAATCCGTGCGTGGATAGGTAGAGGGTTGGATGCGGATGGCAAGGCGGCCATCTCCTTCCCAAGGGGTACGGCGCAAGACAGCGTGACGAGGTTGGTCTTTTAGAGGAAGATAGACGAGCCCATGCAATTTCATCCGGAGTTACACACGGTCTTCGAAACACTCGGGTACGCCGGCGGTGGCGCAGTCTATCGGCGTCTGAGGCATGCGGGTGGCGACGTCCTGAACGACGAGCGGCGTTGGGTGGTGATCGCTGCCGCTGCGGTGGGAGCTTTATTCGGGAGCCGGGCGCTTGGATTGCTCGAACAGGCGCCTCGCGTTGGCTTTCATTGGCTGATGCTGCTGATGCCAGGCGGGAAGACGATTGTCGGTGGCATGTTGGGCGGGTGGATTGCGGTGGAGGCCGCAAAGCGCGTGATGCACGTTCGATCGCGCACAGGGGATCTCTTTGCGCTGCCCCTGTGCGTGGGAATCGCGATTGGCCGGATCGGGTGTTTTGCCGCGGGTCTGGCGGACGATACGTACGGCAAGGCAACGACGCTGCCCTGGGGCGTGGATTTTGGCGATGGAGTGCGGCGGCACCCGGTGCAGTTGTATGAGATCTTGTTTCTGTTCTGTGTCGGTGTGGGTTTGGTGTGGTGGGCCAGAAGGCCGCATCGCGAGGGCATCTTGTTTCGTGGATTTCTGGCGGCGTATCTCTTGTGGCGACTGGTGATCGACTTCTTCAAGCCGCAGCCATTGGTAGCGGGGATGAACTGGATTCAATGGGCGTGTGTCGCTGGTTTGGTGGGCTTATTCATGAGCGAGATACGACAGAATGCGTTCCAACAGAGAGAGTTGAGGGACGAGTTATGGGCGGATGGAGCGAAAAGTCAGGAGCGGTAAAGCTTCTTGCCGTGAGTTGTGCCGCGCTTCTGCTGGGCTTTGGGTTGTGCGGCATGATGTCCCAGGTCGGTGGACCGAGGGGCGAAACCTTCGGCTATGGCGGTCTGATTTTGATCGGGCTGTCCGCGTTCGGCATCGTTGTGGCACTTCTCTGGTGGCTCATCTCAGCCATTCGCGGGAACTAACTGATCGGGAGGCGTGATGTGGGTGCCATGGAGGGGTAAGTCTGGCCGGGCGAAATGGATTGCGATCTTTGCCACAATGTTTTCTATCTCGCTGGGTCTCTGCGGGCTCAACTTTGCTGGGGTGATGCGGTTCGCTCCCCCCCGGTGGGCCGGGGCCAGCTCCAGGGACGCCCGACCCACTTTGGCTGCGAACCTTACAGGGAGTTCTGGGGATAGGCGCACCGCTTGAACTCGTGGGTATGGCTGTGAGTCTGGTTGGGTTGGTGGCATGTCTGTTTATGGATCACGGGGAGTAAACGATGGCAAAGGTTCGTGACTATCTTTTCTACGACACGGCGGTATCGATCTGCACGACCTGCTATCGGCGCATTGACGCGAAGATCGTGTTCGAAGAGGGCAATGTCTTCATGCTGAAGCGCTGCCCGGAGCACGGATTTGAACGCGTGCTCGTTGCCGATGATGTGGATTATTACCGACGCTGCCGCGAGGTCTTTATCAAGCCCCCGGAGATGCCGCAGCAGTACAACACACCGGTGAAGTATGGCTGCCCTTATGACTGCGGTTTGTGTCCGGACCACGAGCAGCACTCCTGCTTGTCGTTGATTGAAATCTGCGATGCGTGCAATCTTGCCTGCCCGATCTGCTACGCGGAGAGTGGGCCGCACCGCACAGGGCCTGGAGCGTATCGCACATTGGAGCAGGTTGAGGCGATGCTGGATCTCGTCGTGCGCAATGAGTTGGAGCCGGACGTGGTGCAGATCTCCGGCGGAGAGCCGACGATTCATCCGCAGTTCTTCGAGATTCTGGACGCCGCCAAACGAAGGCCGATCAAGCACCTGATGGTCAACACGAACGGGCTTCGCATTGCGCAGGAGGAAGGATTTGCAGAGAGGCTCGCGGAGTACATGCCGCAGTTTGAACTGTATCTTCAGTTCGATTCTCTGAAGGAGAGCGCGCTGAAGATGCTGCGCGGCGCGGACCTGCGGAGGGTGCGGGAGAAGGCGCTGGAAAAGCTGAACAGGTTGAATGTCTCGACGACATTGGTCGTGACAGTGGAGCGCGGCGTCAACGATAACGAGATGGGTGAAATTGTGGACTTCGCGCTGAAGCAGCGGTGCGTGCGCGGTGTGACCTTTCAGCCCGTGCAGCAGGCCGGGAGGCTGGTGGGGTATGACTCTGCTGCGAACCGATTGACGCTGAGCGAGGTGCGGCGGAGGATTCTGGAGCAGACGAGCGTGTTCAAGCCGGAGGATCTGATCCTGGTGCCTTGCCATCCTGATTCGCTGGCGATGGCGTACGCCATGAAGCTCGGCGGGAAGGTGATTCCGTTGACCGGCATGATCGAACCGGATGTGCTCATCAACGGCGGCAAAAACACGATCATCTACGAGAAGGACGAGACCATTCGGCAGCACATCTTCAAGCTATTCTCGACGAACCATTCTCCGCAGTCGCAGGCAACAACGCTTCGCGAGTTGCTGTGTTGTCTGCCTCAGGTATTGGCACCGAAGTCGCTGGGGTACGACAATCTCTTTCGCGTGTTGATTGTGCAGTTCATCGATGCGCAGAGCTTCGATCTGCGGTCGATCAAGAAGACATGCATTCACATTGCGCATCCCGATGCGAAGCGGCTGATTCCCTTCGATACGTACAACATGTTTTATCGGGACAGGCTGGAGGTGGAGCGGTTGGAGCCTCTGCGGGAGCGGGCTATGTTGGCGATGTGATTTTTTGTTTATGAGAGCCCTATCGGATGCGCTTTGCGCATAACCCACGTCCCAACAGCGGGACGTGGGGCACCCGTCTCGTGGAGCTTGAAAGAACAGCAGATCCCTTCGCTGCGCTACGGGATGACAAAGGGGAGATCGTGTTGGGGCACGGAGTTTAGGCAAGGGTGAGGGTGAATGTGGTGACGCTGGCGGCGGGGAAGGTGTGAGTGATGGTGTTGTTCGCGGCGGCGGAAACGTTGGTGGGTTTGGTGGTGACGTTGTTGGGATCGGCGAAGGTGTTGGGGGCGTGGATGTCGGTGTGGGTGAGCACTTCGGCTGTGGTGGAGCGGAGGTTGAGGCCGGGCAGGTTGAGTGTGGTGGTGAGAGGGCGGTCGTGATGCGTGTTGGTGACGGAGAGCGTGAGGATGTTGCCCTTGCGTGAGGCTGAGGCGGAGAGACCGGAGAGGGTCTTCTGCGCGGCGGTGGAGCCTACGGTGCTGGCGCCGCCCACGGGGCTCGTTTGGGCGATGGTGTTTTGGATGGAGGGTGCGACGACCTCCGTACGCAGCGACGTTCCGCCCTGGTGCGCCATGTAGAGACGGAAGACGTGGAAGATGGGCGTGCGGACGAACTTATCTTCCTGCGCAAGCATGAGCGAGTGGAGGCAGTTGATGGACTGTGCGACGTTGGCCATGCCGATCTTGTCCGCGTGGCGGTGGAAGATGTCGAAGGTGATGCCGGAGTGGAGGGCGTCGCGCAGCGTGATCTGCTGCGAGAGGTTGTACTTTGGAGCGATGCGTGTGGAGTCTCCGTACCATGCGCCCCATTCGTCGATGACGAGCTTGGTGTGGTGGTTCTTGTCGTTTTCACCGAAGGCGGACCAGGCGTCGGTGATGACGCGATCCATGATGGAGGCGCGCGCGAGCAGGTCGTAGAACTGTGGGAGGGTGAAGTCGATGGCTTCGCCTGCGGCGAATTTCGCGGGGTCGCCGGAGGTGTAGTAGTGCGTGGAGAGGCCCCAGGGGAGATGTCCGCGCAGCCCAGCGGCGAGACGGCGGCTCCAGTCGATGTCGTCGCCGTTGGGGCCGCAGGCTACGAGCGAGGTTTTCACCTGCGGATAGGTGGGCAACCAGTTGGCGAATCGGCGATACTCCCCGGCGTACTCTTCGGGTGTCTGATCGCCGCCGCATCCCCAGCTCTCATTGCCAACGCCCCAGTACTTCACGTTGAAGGGCTCCTTGTCGCCGTTGGCCGCACGCTGCGCGGCGAGATCGTTCCCCATGCCTGCGGGCGCGTTGCAGTACTCCACCCATTGGTAGAAGTCGCGTGCGGGAAGGGAGCGGAGATCGGCGGCGAGATATGGCTCGCAACCGATGGCGCGGCATGTGTGCATAAACTCGTGCGTGCCGTACTGGTTGGCGTCTTCCTGTTTCCAGAAGGCGGTGCGCTGCGGGCGTTTGGGGCCGATGCCGTCGCGCCAGTCGTAGGAGTCGGCGAAGCAGCCGCCGGGCCAGCGGAGGACGGGTGCGTTGACGGCGCGCAGGGTGTCGATGAAGTCTTTGCGTATGCCGGTGACGTTGGGAATCTTTGAGTTCTTTCCGACCCAGACGCCGTCGTAGACAACTCCGCCAAGCTGCTCGATAAAGTGGCCCTGCACCTCGGGCGCGATGGTGGCGATGGGCTCGTCTGCGAGCACGGTGATGCTGGCTTCGGCGGAGTTTTGTGCGGAGAGGAGCTTTGCTCCGCGGAGGGCGACGGCGGTAGCGGCAGCGGTTGCGAGAAAGGCTCTGCGGGAGGTTTGCATGGTGCAGATGAAGGTATGGGATCGGCGGTGCAGGATGCAAGACCGAGTTTGCCAGCTGGGCCCAGAAGAGCAACTTTATGGTTGCGCTTCCTGTGCTGCGAGCTTTATATTATGCAACCGGAGGGTTGCCTGCATGAGCGATCGTGTCGAAAAAAAGATTGAGCTGAAAGCGCCAGTAGAGAAGGTGTGGAGTGCCCTGACGGACTCACAAAAGTTTGGGGAGTGGTTTCGCGTGAAGCTCGAAGGCCCGTTTGCTGTGGGTGAGGCTGTGTCCGGGAAAGTTCTGTATCCGGGCTATGAGCACCTGAAGTTTGAGGTCGTGGTGAAGGCGATTGAACCCAGGAGCCTCTTCTCCTACACCTGGCATCCGTATGCGATCGATCCCAAGGTGGACTACACCCAAGAGGCACCGACGCTGGTGGAGTTTCGCCTAGAGCCCGTTGCGGAAGGCACAATGTTGGGCGTAACCGAATCGGGCTTTGACAAGCTCCCCAGCGAACGCAGGCTGGAGGCGTTCCGCATGAACGACAACGGTTGGGGACAGCAGATGAAAAATATCGAGGCTTATCTTGCCAAAGCAGAGTAGGCCGCTGATGCAGAGGCGCGCTGCTAAAGCGGCTGTGTTTGCGGCTCTGGGAGACGAGACACGACTGATGCTGCTGGCACGGCTGTGCGGCGGCGAGCGGCTCTCTATTACGCAGTTGGCGGAGGGCAGCGCGCTGACGCGGCAGGGGGTGACGAAGCATCTTCGTGTGATGGAGCGGGCAAAGCTGGTGCGCTGTGTGCGCGAGGGGAGGGAGAGTCAGTTCGAGTTCGATCCGCAGCCTGTGGTGGAGATGCAGAGATACCTGACGCTGGTATCGGAGCAGTGGGATCAGGCGCTGGTGCGGCTGAAGGCGTTTGTGGAGATGAGTGGGTAGTCGCTCTTCGAGCGAAGGATGCGCTTTGCGCATAGCAAAAGCAGATTTCTCCGCTCCCGCTCCGCGGTCGGTCGAAATGAGGTCGGTTTGGTTGGTTTGGTGTGGGGAGGCTGAGGTCTCCGTCATCTCGACCGGAGCGACAGTTTTATCGTCGCGTAGCGGAGAGATCTGTTGTGATCGCGCCAAGCGCGATCGGATGCCTTCGGCATAACCCATGTCCCAAAGGCGGGACTTGGGGCACCCGGGGCACGGGTTCTTTATCCCGTTCTAGTGCGTGTGATGCTTGAGGGCTTCGCGGACTTTGACGACGTGGGTGCCGTGGACGCGGATGGCTTCGTGAAGCTGCTGTCCGGTTACTTGAAACTCCTCCGCCCAGTAGTGGATGTCAGAGGAGAGCTTGGGGTTGATCTCGTTGGGGTCGTGTGGACCCTTTTTGGTGGGCTGCTCTTCGGGTACTGCGAGGAGATCGTCGGACATAGTGCCTTCTTTCTTGTATGTAGATGGATGAGCGTAGGCGCAGATGGGATGTGCGCTGGCTTTCCCGGGTCAAGTCCGTCTCGACCGCACCGAATAGGTTGGTGCCGTCTGAGCTTGTGCGTTAATGTCTCTAAGAGATGCTGACCGCATTTCCTCACCGGGCATATCTGCCCTCCGCACGCCCACGTAAGTCTACAGGCCACAGAGCCTAGAAGGAGAAGGACTGCAATGGCAACGATTACGACTCGAGACGGGATTGAGATTTATTACAAGGACTGGGGCAAGGGACAGCCCGTTGTGTTTTCGCATGGCTGGCCGCTGACGGCGGATGACTGGGAGAACCAGATGCTGTTTCTTTTGGAGAAGGGCTACCGTGTGATCGCGCACGACCGTCGTGGGCATGGACGTTCGGGTGAGACGTGGACGGGCAATGACATGGACACCTACGCAGACGATGTCGCAGAGCTCTTCGATGCGCTGGATCTGAAGGATGCGGTGATGATCGGACATTCGACGGGAGGGGGCGAGGTGACTCGCTACCTCGGACGCCATGGAACGAAGCGCGTAGCGAAGGCGGTGTTGATCAGTGCCGTGCCTCCGTTGATGTTGAAGACGGAAGCGAATCCTGGCGGTCTGCCGATCGAGGTCTTCGATGGTTTCCGTGCGGGTCTTGCGGCGAATCGCGCGCAGCAGTACAAGGAGATTCCTCTTCCCTTCTATGGCTACAACCGCGCAGGTGCGAAGATCTCCGATGGTATCGTCTCGCACTGGTGGCTGCAGGGCATGTTGGGGTCGGCGAAGAGTCACTACGACTGCATCAAGGCGTTTTCCGAGACGGATTTTACGGAAGACCTGAAGAAGATCGATATTCCTGTGCTGGTGCTGCACGGGGATGACGATCAGATTGTGCCGATCGGAGCGGCGGGGTTGCTGTCGTCGAAGCTGCTGCCGAAGGCAACGTTGAAGGTCTATCCGGGATTTCCGCATGGGATGTGCACCACGCATCCTGAGGTGATCAATCCGGATCTGCTGGCGTTTATTAAGAGCTAATTCCGTCATCGGGAGCGGAGCGATCTGTTGGTATCGCGCGGGGCGCGATTGGATGCGCCTTTGGCGCATAGCAGAAGCAGATTTCTCCGCTCCCGCTTCGCGCTCGGTCGAAATGACGTGGTGTGGTGTTAGCTTGTTGGGTCTGTGATGAGTTTTGCGATCACGGTGTTGAGGACTGTCGCTCCTGTGAACTTCTCCGTGCGCTCGTTGCCGAAGTGGATCCAGCCGGAGTTGAAGGCGTCGACCATCTCGGCGCGTGGATCGGTGCGGCCTTCGGGCATGCCCTGTGCGACGAAGGATGCGGTCCACTGATCGCGTGGAACGGCGATGGCTTCTACGGGATGTTGGAGCGCCGAAGCGAAGGCTGCTGCGATGTCGCGTGGAGAGTAGTCTGCGGGCCCTGCGACTTCGATGTGGCGTGTGCCGGTCCAGTTCTGTAGCAGCGTCTCTGCTCCGGCGCGACCGATGTCTTCCGTGGCGACGATGGGGATCTTGCGGTCGAGGGGTTGCAGGTGGAAGTGGATCGCACCCTCGCTCGCAGAGGCAACGTCGCCCGCGGAGTTCTCCATGAACCAGCCTGCGCGCAGGAAGGCGTGGGCGATAGGAAGGTCTCCTAAGATTGTTTCGAGCTGATGCGATGCGGTGATAAGGCCGAGGCCGCTCTCCTGTTCTGCGCCGATGGAAGAGAGGTACACGGCTTTCGGCGGAAGGGCTTTTGCGAGAGCCTCGCGCAGAGCGGTGAGAGTCTTGCGTAACTCCGGCAGGCCGGGTGAGGGCGCAAAGTTCGGCGGCACCATGATGAAGACGCCTTTCACGCCGGTGAAGGCTGCGGCGAGGGCTGCGGCATCGTCGTAGTCCGCGAGGGCTATCTCGGCTCCGCGCGCGCTCCATTGCTTGGCTTTGTCGGGGTTGCGGAGGATGGCGCGGATCTTCTCTCCGCGTGTGAGTAGATGGCCTGCGACCGCACCGCCGACCCTTCCTGTGATTCCCATGATGGCGTACATACGATTTCTCCTATGTAAGTAGATACTTGTATTCCCCAGAAGATGCAAGTAATTACTTGTAATATGCGAAAATCCTCTATGCCGGTTTTTGTACCAGAGCGGAAGAGGAGTTCGCGGGGAGAGCTGCGGGTCGAGGGTCTGCTGCTTGCGGCGGCAAGGCTGTTTGGCAGGCTCGGATATCACCCGGTCACAACGAATGCGATTGCGGCGGAGGCAGGTGTGTCTCCGGCGACGCTCTATCAGTTCTTCCCTAATAAAGAGGCGATCGCGGACGAGTTGGCGATGCGTTACGCCGTCGCTTTGGCGGAGGAGGAAACGGCTGCGGATCTTGCGCTGCTGGCGAAGAGGCCGCTTGCTGAGGCCGTGGCGGCGATCATGGAGATCGTCGTCGTCTTTCACCAGAAGTATCCGGCGTTCCGCACGCTGCTGACGGAGGCTCCGCTTTCGGAGGGAGCGATGGGAGAGAAGCATCGACTGTCGGAGACTTTTGTAGGTCAGCTTGCGGAGTTCCTGAGGATGCGGCGTCCCACGCTGGCGAAGGCGGAGGCGCTGTGGAGCGGGGAGGTCTGCCTGACGATCCTTAAGGGATTTCTGCCGCAGGTCGCGGGACGCAAGACGGCGGAACGCACGCGCTCGATCGACTCGATGAACGAGGTGATGGTGCGGTTCCTCGAACCGATTGTCCGCGCAAAACGCTAACTATTTCAGGCGAACGCCGTAGAGCGATGTCCGCGCGAGGATGTAGAGCGTCTTATGGTCTGTGCCGCCGATGGCCAGAGCGATGGGACGCTCGGGAACTTCCAGCATGCCGACCTCTTCGCCTTTGGGGTCGTAGAGGTAGATCTGGCCTTCGGCGATGAAGACGTTTCCGTGCGCGTCTGAGGTGACGCCTTCACCGCCGCGTTCGGCAAAGAGGTCGAGGTCGGTGAGTGTGCCGTCGGGAGCGATGACGGCGGAGTAGGTCTTGTGTTCGGACTCGTCGGAGAGGTAGGTTACGTCGCCTGTCTTCACCTTTGTGAGCGAGAAGGCGCGGAGGATATCTTCCATCTTGATGCCGTAGTAGAGAGCGCCTTTGATGAAGTCATCGCCTGCGGGAAGAAAGGTGGTGCCGTCGGGTGAGACGAAGTGCCATGCTTTTTTGACGGGCACGCCCTGCTTGAAGTCGTTCTCAAAGCGCCAGAAGTCTACGGGAAGAATCGCTGTCTTGCCGGGTTCTGGTTTGGAGGCGACGGGCTTCAGAGTCTGAAGCTCTGCCCTGGGGTCGCTGACTTTGAGCGCGTAGACGCTGCCGGTGCCGGTGTACGAGGTGATGAGGAGATTGCCCGCGCGATCGAAGGCGAGGTTGGCGGGGTCGATGGGCGCGCTCTCGTCGCGTACGGTCTCTGCTTTTTTCGCAGCAGCGTTGTAGCGATAGATGTGCTGCGTGTGCGGGTCGGTGAAGTAGAGCGTTCCGTGCGGATCGACGGCGGGGCCAGAGATGTTGAAGAAGCCGGTGGCGAGCTTTTCTACGGGACCGGCGATGAGCTGCGGAGTAACGGGCCTGGTCGCGTCGCTCTCATCGCCGGTTAGCGTGAGAGAGGCGATCTCGCGCTGGCGGATCATGATGCGGTGGCCGGCGTCGAGGAGCGCGTTGTTGAAGGAGACCTTCGAGTCGGAGTAGATGTGCATGTTGCGGAAGCGGATGTTCTGCGAGTTGGTGACGCGGACGGCGGTCTCTGCTGGCTGGAAGCTGGAGACGACGCGGTAGGAGTGGAAGTTGGCGAAGGTGAGGTCGTGCGAGTTGGTGATGTCGATGGGAAGCGCGTTGCCGCCTTCGCCGCGCTCTTCTTCGGTCTGCAGGGCGTAGATGCCCCAGTTGGCGGCGTGGTCGAACTTCACCTCGTTGCGGACGTGATGTTCGGAGGAGAGCTCGTAGATGTGTCCAGGCGTGGTGGTGTTGGAGACGAGCAGGCCTGCGGAGGCGAAGGTGCTCGGTGTCCAGATGTTGGAGAAGGTGCCGCCGCCGTTGTTGGTGATCCAGAGGCTGGGGGATTGCGTGTCCCATTTGCGCGCGGGGTTGGGATCGGCGGAGTGGTCCTTGTTGTAGATGTTGTTGGGTGTGCCGTCGGGGTTCTGTGTGCCGTGGCCGCCGAGGAAGCGCGTATCGGACATGAGCGAGCTCGCGCCGGACTCCCAGAGTGCGGCGACTGCGCGGTTGTTCTGTCCGTTGGTGGAGAGGCCGATGCCGGAGACGATATTCGCTCCGCCTGCGGGCGCGTGAAGGAGAGCCTTGGGACCGCCTGCACCGTTGAAGGCGGGCGTTCCGTCGGCGAGGAAGATCTGCGTGCGCGAGGGATGGAGAGCGACGAGGACGGTGTCTGGCTTGAGCTCCAGCGTATCGCTGACGAGGTAGTAGCCCATGGGAACGTAGATGGCTTTATGTTCGGCGATGGCTTTCTGAAAGACGGCGGTGTCGTCGGTGTGGCCGTCGCCCTTTGCGCCGAGGTCGCGGATGTTGACCCACGTTGTGGGCGATGGAAGAGCTGTGAGGGCGCGCGCGAGCGGCTTGGGCGTGAGGGCGAGGCCTTCGGCGTGGATGGTGCTCTTGATCTCGCCGGGGTCTTTGCCGTCGTTCATAATGAGGCCGGAGGTGAAGGAGCTGATGAGGTAGCTGCCCGTGGGCTGGCCGGGGATCTCGCGCTTCGATTCGCGCAAAAAGGCGAGTTTGGGGACGTTGGTGGCGGTGACCTCTTCCAGGTTGATCTCTGTGCGCGCGTTGTTCTCGTTGGAGATGACGATGGCCGGACCGGAGATGTCGACGAGGCGCGAACCCTGGATCCAGAGCTCGTCGGAGTAACCGGGGTCGATGGAGACGGCGGTGGGGACGCTGGTGAAGGTGTCGTGGATGAGGGTGAGGCCTGCTTCATGCTCTTTGATGGCGGCTTCGCGCTGATGGTCGAAGCTGCTGTCGATGAGGGTGAACTGCCAGCCGGGCGAGGGCTTGCGCGTCATGATGCCGTAGGTGCCGCCGTGGAAGTGGAGGTCTTCGGCCTCGTTGCCGACGTCGTGAATGCCCGCCATGCCGTCGCCGATGCGGAAGTCCATGTGAGCCATGTAGCAGTGTTGCGCGATGTGGAAGCGGATGCCGACGGCTGCGGGGTTGCCGCTGCCGATTTCGAGATCGACGTTGCTGATGGCGGAGTAGAAGGTGCCGGGGTTGCCGTCGATGATGCCAGGGGCGGGCGGGACGGTGCCGGGAAAGGGCGTGTCCGAACCCTGGCGTTCGCGGCCATCGCCTCTGCGCCCGCCGGTGAAGAAGAGCATGTAGCCCATGCCCTTCTGGTAGCCGGGAGTGTTTGCCGGAAGGAGGAAGGTGGGGCGCGTGGCTCCGTAGCCGATGACGCGCACGCCGGGCCAAACGTAGACGGTGTGCGTGATGCGGTAGGTCCCAGAGGGAACGAAGACGATGCCCTGGTGACGCGGCGTCTGCTGCACGGTGTCGATGGCGGCCTGCAGCGCGGCGGTGCTGTCGGTGCTGGCACCTGCAGGGGCGGTGACGTAGACGGCTTCCGCGTCGTTGAGGCGCGTGGGGTAATAACTGCTGCTTTGCGCGGCTGCTACGGAAGCGACGAGAGTGAGGGCCAGGGCGAGCGTCTTCATTGAAATTGAAGATACATGCGAAAGGAGCGTGTTGGCGTGGTGCGTTTGGCCTATTGGTTACCAGCGCAGGCACAGGAGCGGCAAAAGGTGTGGTTTCGCCGATGCGCCGCCACCATCAGGAGGCTGCCGAGCATGGTCAGGCAGACTTCTGCTGCGTGAGACGGAAGGGACTCTCCGAAGAAGGCCGCGAAGGCGATGCAACCTAGGCCTCCGGCCATCAGAGAGAGGATCTGCCAGCGGCGATGCCTGCGAAAGCCGTAGAGCAGGGCGATGGCTCCCAGAGCGGCGACCAGAACGGCAAGGGTACGGTGCGTGTGTTCCTCCGAAGGAAGGAAGTGCGCCGCGACGACGGAGCCGGAGAGCAGAACGGGGGCGAGGGCACAGTGTACGAGGCAGAGTGCCGACGCCCATGTGCCGAAGCGGTCAGCCCAGAAGGGCGATTTGCGAAGAGAGCCGATGGTTTGGGATGAGCAGTACGACATGCCTTCTATTCTAAAGCGAAACTGTTCTCATTAGTGGATTGGGAACGAGCTTCTGTCGAAGGTGAGGTCCGGTTCGGAGACCTGGGTTGCGTCGAGGCGGCGTGCAGCGAGAGCGAGGAGAAGCACGAGGACGATGATCCCGGCACCGACAAGGGGCAGGGAGCGATAGCTGTATCCCGCCGTGAGTGCGAGACCGCCGAGGCTGGCGCCAAGGGCATTGCCCAGATTGAAGGCTCCCTGATTCAGCGTGGAGGCGAGATTTGGAGCGGCCCTTGCCTTTTCCACGATCCGCGCCTGCAGAGGAACGGCGGCGGCGAAGTGAACGAGCCCCCAGACAAAGACGGTTATGGCGATGGGAATGGCGTGCGGTTCGAGGAGGGGCATGACCAGGAGGACGAGCATGACCAGGGCCATGCCGCCCAGGATGGTGGTCATCTGTCGCCAGTCGCTCAGCTTGCCTCCGACGAGGTTGCCGATGGTGATGCCCGCGCCGAAGAGAACAAGAACCCATGTGATCGCGTTGGGCTGGAGATGGGTGACCGAGCCGAGCATGGGCGCGATGTAGGTGAAGACCGTGAAGAGGGAGACGGAAGAGAGGGTACTGAGCGCAAGGACGACCTGCACCTTGGGTTTGAGAACCGTGTTCAGCTCGTGGCGCAGACGGACGGGCTCGGAGGCCTGTTCCGGGACGAAGAAGATGAGCCCAAGGATGGCGAGGATGCCGACTGGCAGGAGCGCGACGAAGGAGTACCGCCAGCCGAAGGCGTGTCCCAGCGCCGTTCCAGCCGGAACGCCGAGGACGTTGGCGAGCGTGAGGCCGCTGAACATCATGGCGATCGCCTGCGAGCGCTTCTCTTTCGGAACGAGATTGGTCGCTACAATACTGCCCGTCCCGAAGAAGGCTCCGTGGCAGAGTGCGGTCAGGATGCGTGCGGCGAGCAGAAATCCGAAGTTAGGAGCGAGGGCGCAGGCAAAGTTGCCGAGAACGAAGATCCCCATTAGAAGAACGAGGGAGCGCTTGCGCTCGATCCGCGAGAGGGCGAGCGCGACGATGGGGGAACCGATCGTGACGCTGATCGCATAGGCGGAGACGAGCAGTCCCGCTTTGGGAATGCTGACCGAGAAGCTGCGGGCGAGGTCCGGCAGCAGCCCCATGATGATGAACTCGGAGGTTCCGATGCCGAAGGCCGAGGTGGTGAGAGCGAGAATCGATTTGCGCATGGTCGTGGCGTTCCTCTGGGTGGCAGAGAATCCGCGCGGCGAAGACTCCGTCATCAATGATAACGAGACCGGGATATCGGCACAGGATGGTCTGTGTAGAGGTTGCGCGATTGCTTCAGATTCTCTTTCTTGTCCTCCGTAGCGCAGCGAAGGGACGGCAGTTTTTCACCGGAGTCGCTCTTCGAGCGAAGGAAGCGCTTTGCGCATCACCCCATGTCCCAAAAGCGGGGCATGGGACACCCGGTTTGCGGATTCCTCAGACGGTGACCCAAAGGGAAGCCCAGCCGCTGAACGATGGAAGCAGCTTGCGCTGGGGCGGTCTGGCTGGATCGAGGGCGAGATGCGGGAAGCGCTCCAGCAGCAGGTTGAAGGCGATCTCCGCTTCGGCGCGCGCGAGGGGAGCGCCCAGGCAGAAGTGTGCGCCGCCGCCGAAGGAGAAGTGGCGCTTATTCTTGCGTTCGATGTCGAAGGTATGCGGATTTTCGTGGAGGGCGGGATCGTGATTGGCCGCGTCCAGCATGAGGGCGAGGCCTTCGCCTGCATGGAAGGGGCAGCCGTCGATGCGGGTCTTCTCTGTACTCACGCGGCTGGCAGTGGTTACAGGGGAATCGTACCGCAGCATCTCTTCAATGGCCGCTGGCATGAGAGCCGGGGTTGCGCGCAGTTTCTGCAGCTGTTCCGGGTGTTGCAGGAGGGCGAAGACTCCATTGCCGAGAAGGTCGGTGGTCGTGATGTTGCCTGCCAGCAGAAGAAGTTCACACGTGCTCAGGATCTCCCACTCGGTGAGCTCTCCTTTTTCTTCCGCTGCGATCAGGGCACTCACGAAGTCTGTGCCTCGCTCGACGCGGCGCTCGTCTACGATGGTTTTGAAGTAATCCTTCAGACCCTTGCGCCCCCAGTCCAGGTCTGCCAGTTGCTCTGGTGTGGCCTCGGGGTCAAAGATATGGGATTGTGCCTGCGACCATGCCATGAAATCCGCGAGAGAGCCCTCGCCGACACCGAGAACTTCTGCGATGACCTTGATCGGAAAGGGCCTTGCAAACTCTTCGATCAGGTCAAAAGTGGGTAGGCTGGCGAGAGAATCCAGCATATCGCTGGCGATTGCTTGGATACGGTTCTTCATCGCGTCCACGGACTGCTGATTGAAGACCTTGACGACGGTGGAACGGACACGCTTGTGATCCGGATCGTCCATGCGCAACATGCTGGGTCTGAAGTTTTCATCTACCCGGAAGACGCGGCGCAAGTAGGAGTCTGGAAGCGATTTTCTAGGATCGCAGGGGATCTTCCGGTCGTTCAGGATTTCGCCGACGTCCTTAGCCCTAGTGACAAGGACCCGCTTCCCCTCCAGGTCGCGATAGATTGGATCGGAGGCCCGCAGGGGATCGTAGATGGCGTGAGGATTCTCCTGAAACATTGGATCGAGCGGATTAGGCAGAACTACCGGAGTTTCTTTGTTCACGTCTTCTCTCTGCAGCGGGATTCCCCGAAATTTTTGACTTCTGGGATTAACATGCGTGGGGTTGTTTTATTCCCTGTGGGTTTCCCTTGTCCCTGTTTGTCATGCCGTGGCGAAGCTGAGGGATATGGCCGGGGTCGCTCTTCGAGCGAAGGATGCGCTTTGCGCATCACCCCATGTCCCAAAAGCGGGACATGGGGCACCCGTCTTTTTTAGTTTCCTGAGGGGTCTGATTCAGTGGGTCGGTGGGAGTGTGAATGGGATGCCAGGCGCTGTGAGAAGAAGAATTACGACAAAGACTGCGGCCAGAATCAGTGCTGTTGCGCTAAAAGGGACTACGTCTCTCTGTGTGGTGGCTGGAGCGATTCTGCGCGCGACAGGAGCGACGAAGACCAGGATGCCCTGGCCGATCAGGCTCGCCGGGATGACAGAGATCGCGAAGAGATAAGCGGCGTGTGGCAGGAGAAATCCCGCAAGGCAGAATCCGAAGGCACCGGCAAAGTACGGAACCAGGGCCAGAGGTGTCAGGTTTTCTGCAAAGTTTCCGAAGAGCCTTGCGAAGACGCGCACTACCCAGGCGCATGTTGCACCTCCGAAGAGAATTTCGAGGAGGCGAAGAAGTCCTTGATGGGGCCAACCGGCGATGACGGCCTTCCAGTCTCCGACGTTCGCCATGCCGGAGAAGGCGACGTAGCTGAGGCCGTGAAAGAGACCCACCGCCGAGACGAGCCAGAGGAAGAGACGCAGCACAGGGTTCGTTTTATGACGAAAACTTCGACGAACGAGGGGATAAAGAACGAGGCCAAGCAGGATGGTCGAGAGCGAACCTGCGGCAGAGATGATGCGAGAGGCGCCGGGGAGACCACGATCTGGATCGGGCGAACCAATCGAAGTAGAGGTAAGGACAAAATGTCTGGCTCCGTAGAGATAGTTCGCAAGGCCGTGGCCTACGACTTCATGCCACATGCTCACGATGTAGTAGGCGAGGAACCCCACGGCTGCGAGCGTCGGGAGGTTGTGTTTGCCTGGAGTGGCGGGGCTGGTGGAGATCCGCGCCTCGGAGGAGGGGTCAAAGAGGGATCTCCCTCGATCCTCATCCTCGTTGTAGACAGACTCATCCAACAGTTCTCCGGAGATGAACTGCTCCAGGGAGGGGTTTGCGATCCATAGTGCTGGATGGTCCCATTTTCTGTTCTGCATCGCACGGACCGTCCTTTTTAGGGAGAAAGATCCCCGTTTCGGTTCATGGAAGGAACACGTCCGCGCTCTACTTATTCCACCACTTCTGCGGTTGGGAGTCGAAGTCTATGGGCCTACGAGAGATATGCAGCTGGGCATGGAGTGGTATTCTCCGCGACAGGAGTTGGAGATGCGGATGGCAGAGATTATGGCGGGAGCGGTATTGGCGACGGGAGCGCTTGGCGTGGCACAGGGTGCGAGCGATCCTTTGCGGGTGTGGGTCGGAGATCCCGACGCGGCGGCGGTGCATGCGTGGGTGCAGGGGCATCTGGACGAGGCGGCAAGGCTGGAGGCGCAGTTGCTCGCAGTGAAGGGGCCGCGCACGGTGGAGAATACGCTGGCTCCTTTCGACGAGGCGACACGCGCTCTCCATACGGCGAGCAGCGGACCGAGTCTGCTGAATAATGCCTCGCCCAAAAAGGAACTGCGCGACGTGGCGCAGGTGGAGATTCAGCGCGTGGGCAAGGCCGGGGATGAGCTTTCGTTGAATCGCGCGGTGTATGAGGCTCTGCGGGCCGTGGATGTTTCGAAGGCCGATGCGCCGACGAAGTTCTACATGGAGAAGACGCTGCGGGAGTATCGCCTGGCCGGCGTGGATAAGGATGAGGCGACACGGAACAAGGTGCGCGATCTGCAGGACAAGCTGACCGGTCTGTCGCTGCGCTACCAGCGCAACATCGCCGAGAGCGTCGCGCACGTTGAGGTGAAGGATGTCGCCGAGTTGGAAGGCTTGCCTGCGGATTACATGAAACGGCATCCGGCAAACGCGGAGGGCGTGATTACGATCACGACCGATGAACCTGACTACCGGCCCGTCATGACGTATGCGAAGTCGACGGCGCTGCGGGAGCGCCTGTTCATCGCATACAACACGCGTGCGTATCCGGTGAACAAGGATCTGCTGCTCGAAGTGCTGGGCGTGCGCTCGGAGCTGGCGCATCTGCTGGGATTTGCCACATGGGCGGAGCTGGCGACGGCGGACAAGATGGTCGGCACACCGGCGAACGTTCGTCTGCTGATCGAGGAGCTGGACAAGGCCGCGCGTCCTGCGGCGGCGAAGGAGAAGGCTGAGCTGATCGCCTTTGCGAAGTCGAAGGACCCTTCGATCACAGAGATCCCGGAGTACAGCTCGAGCTTCTGGGTGGAGCAGTACAAACGGGCGACGTACGGCTTCGATTCGCAGTCGGTGCGGAGCTACTTCCCCTTCGCGCAGGTGCAGGAGGGTGTTCTGCACGCGGCTTCGCGGATCTTCCATGTCAGCTTCGTTCCGGCGAAGAATGCAGAGGTCTGGGACCCGTCGGTAACGGTCTTTGACGTGACGGATGGTGTCGCGCCCGGAGGAAAGAAGCTGGGGCGGATCTACCTGGATATGCACCCGCGTGCGGGCAAGAACAAGTGGTTCAACGCGAGCACGGTGGTGACGGGCAAGCGTGATGTGGCTCTGCCCGAGGCGCGGCTGAACGGGAACTTTGCCGGTGGAGAGTCGGGCGATCCGGGGCTGATGCAGTACGCGGACGTGGTGACGTTCTTTCACGAGTTTGGCCACATGATGCACGGCGTTCTGGGCGGTCATCAGGAGTGGGTCGGGATCGGGCCGTTCGCTGTGGAGTGGGATTTTGTCGAAGCGCCCTCGCAGATGCTGGAGGAGTTCTTCGCGAATCGCGCGGTGATCGATACGTTTGCCAAGGACGTGAAGACGGGAGCGCCGATGCCGAAGGAGCTCTTCGACAAGATGGTGAAGGCGGATGCCTTTGCGCGCGGCATCTCGATCGAGCGGCAGTTGATGCTGGCGAACTTTTCGCTGACGATGCACGACCGCGCTCCGCAGACGGTGGATCTGGATGCTCTTCTGCATGAGGGCTATCTGAAATACGGCGCGTTCACGGAGGCTCCTGAAAACCGGATGTATGCGACGTTTACGCACCTGATGGGCTACAGCTCGAACTACTACACCTATATGCAGAGCAAGGTGATCGCGCTGGACTTTTTCGCGCAGTTCGACGAGAAGAACCTGCTGGATGGACCGGCGGCGATGCGCTATCGCAAGACGGTGCTGGAGCCGGGCGGGAGCGTGAGCGCCAATACGCTGGTGAAGAACTTCCTTGGCAGACCGCAGAGCTATGAGGCGGTGCGGAAGTGGATCAACGAGGAGTTTGCTGCTCCTGTGAAGTAAAAAGTAGGGTGGTGCGCAGGAGTCCTGACGCGCACCACCCACAGGAGAGCAGCCTGTGCCAGTAGAGTTGCACTCGCGCAGCCAATCTTCGGCTATTGCTTTCATGGAGTTGCAGGGAGGCGATTCGGGCATTTGGTCACTCGCGACCACTCACCGTTCACCGGTGGACAGTGAGCGCTGACTAGAATTCGATGCCCTTCTGCGCGAGGATGCCTTTTTGATAGGCATGTTTGACCTCGCGCATCTCGGTGACGGTGTCTGCCAAGGCGACGAGGGTGGGATGCGCGCTGCGACCGGTGAGGATGACGTGGAGCATCTCGGGTCGGTCTTGTAACGCCTTCGCCACGATTTCAGCGTCGAGCATGCCGTAACTGATGGCGTAGTTGATCTCGTCTAGGACGATGAGATCGTACTCGCCGGAGGCGATGGCTTCGGCGGAGACGCGCCAGGCGTCGGCGACGAGGGCGAGGTCTTCGGGATCGGCCTCCGCTCTGCCGACTTTGACGAAGCCGCGACCCAACTGTCGGATCTCCATCTCCGGTGCTAGGCGGCCGATGCTGTCTAGTTCGCCGTAGTGCCAGGAGCCTTTCAAAAACTGGAGGATGAGGACCCGCATGCCGTTTCCGGCGGCGCGCAGGGCGGTGCCGAGCGCGGCGGTCGTTTTGCCCTTGCCGGGGCCGGTGTGGATGAGGATGAGTCCGCGGCGCTGGGTCTCTGGCTGGTCCATGGGATCGATTCTAGTGGCCGAGATGGTAGGGGTGGCGGGCCAGAATGGTGGCGGCGCGGTAGATCTGCTCGGCCAGGACGACGGCGGCGAGTTGGTGGGGAAGGGTCATGGGGCCGAGGGAGATAAGGTGGTCGGCATTTTTGCGTTCGGCGGGCGACCATCCGTCCGCTGGTCCGATGGCGAGGAGGGCTGATCGCTTGCCGCCGTCTCGGAGCGAACCGAGCAGGTTGGCGAACTCCACGGAACCATATTGGCGCCCGGTGCTGTCGAGGAGGAGCAGCACGGAGGCGGGCCTGGCGCGGAGAGCGAGGAGATCCGGAATGGTTTTGAGAGGGAGCCACTCAGCCGGGAGGAACGGGTTCGTCCTCTCGATGTAGTCACGTGTGAGCGCGGCGAGGGGAGAGTTGCGCGGAGCGGAGTCGCGGACGGTAGCGAGGGTGATGCGCACAGGCATGAGAGTACGGCGAAGAGCATGGATCGGCAAGCGTCTACAGAATTTGGTAGGCATATCCGGTCCGTCGTAGATGTTTTACGAAGAAGCCCCTCGTTCGGGAAGCTAAGTAAAGGGGGCAAAGGGCTTAGGACAATTGTCCCGGTTGGCCCGCGAAGTGCACTGTCAATGCAAACGCAATCTGAATCAAGATATTACCCAGCCAGTCTGACAAGGCCAGAGGTCTTCCCACCTCTTTCTCCTTAATCGCGGCTTACCAAACGATAACTTTTGAGAGGCACCTGATTTCATGAAAAGACTTCTGAGCATCCTTCTGCTTCTTGTTACCGGAGCTTCCACAATATACGGTCAGGCCGGTCTCGGTACGTTGGCCGGGACGGTGACCGATCCCAACGGTGCGGGTGTTCCCAATGCGACGGTAACGCTGACCGGTACGAACGGCGTGAATCAAACGACCACCACGGGAGACCACGGAGACTATACGTTCTCCTCGCTGCCGGTTGGACGTTTCTACTCACTGGCGATCGTGGCTACTGGATTTACCCAAAGCAAGATCTCCGGAGTGTCGACCTCGGTGGGAACGACGATCACGCAGGACGTGAAGCTCTCCCTTGGCGGCTCGGACACGGTGATTGAAGTTCAGAGCAACAATGTGGAGCAGGTTCAGACAGATACCTCGTCTGTGAGCCAGCTCGTCGACTCGACCATCTGGCAGAACTCGCCTCTTTCGATTCGGAATCAGAATGACTTCACAAAGCTCGTCGCTGGAGCCAGCGGTACGGAGGATACGGCAACGACGCGTGGCGCCAGTATCAATGGTGCCCGTTCCGGAACAGGGAACTACCTTGTAGACGGGTATGACAACAACGACCAGGGACAAGGTGGAGCGGGTGCGAACTCGGGTCGGGGCGCGGTGACTTCCATCTCACCTGACGTCATCCAGGAATATCGCATTATCACAAGCAGTGCCCCGCCAGAGTATGGCCGCGCCGGTGGATTTTCAACGGATACGGTTCTGAAGTCCGGATCGAAGACCTGGCATGGATCGGCCTTTGCATACAATCGTGCTCAGGCTTATGCCGCGAATGGCTTTTTTGCGAATCGGCAGGGACTGCGGAACCACCTTGTGCGTAACCAGTTTGGCGGTTCGCTTGGCGGACCAGTCTATAAAGACAAGACCTTCTTTTACGCAGGCGTCGAGTTTCAGAGACAGAGCCAGGGCAAGCCGCTCAGCTATACCGGTGTGACGCAGCAGTTTCTGAATTTTGTAAAAGACGGTAGCTACCAGAAATTCCTAGAGGGTACTGCTTTCCAGAACCCGACACCGATGACACTGGACGACGGAACAGTCATCACGGGTGAGGGTCTATGCCCCATCTATAACGGGGGCCCCTGCCCCGGAGCCTTCGCTCAGGTTTCTACCTTCGGACCCGTCTTTGCGGATCTGTATAACCGCTTCCCTAATCAATTCCCTACGGGTGTTTCGACTTCCCCGACCGACGCGGTTGGCCAGGGCCTGTATTCGGGCGGAGCCTTCTATTACCCGGTCCCGGTCTATGGCTTGGGAACGATCACGCAGACGGAAAAGTACAACGAGAGTCGCGGCTCCATGAAGTTGGACCATAAGCTGACCAACAAGGATCAGTTGTCTTTCACTTACCTGGCAGATATCGTGAGCGACTCCTTGAATAACGGCGGCGGCGATGCCACGCCAGGTCCTGCCTATGGTCAGGTTGGCGGATCGCAGCTTTTTGGATCGACCTGGATCCATACTTTTTCTCCATCTCTGCTGAACACCTTCAAGGCAACCTATCTTCGCCATGTATCCAACTTTGCGGCACCGGGGACACAGGGTATCCCCTCCACCTACGCTGCTGATTCTCTTTACACAGGATTCGGCGCAACCTCTGGCTTCCCGCAACTCTTCACCGACAACCAGTTCGGTTATGAAGATAGCGTGATCAAAAGCATTGGCCGTCATTCGCTGAAGGCTGGTTTCCGCTATGTTCGGACACGGAACGGGTCGAGCTTTTACAACGACGTTTCCGGAACCATCATCCATTGGAGCGCGGAGGATCTGATTACAGACGGCCTGACCGCCACTGCTGCGAATGCGGCGACCGGCGCGAATACCTCTTTGGGATCGTTGTATCAGGCTGGCGCTTCGCTGGATCCCACCACGGGCGGCGCACCCGATCCGTACCGCGGATACCGGGCCAATGAGTTTGCGGCGTACGCCCAGGATGACTGGAAGCCAACCTCGCGCCTGACGCTGAACTACGGCCTGCGTTGGGAGTACTTTGGACCGCCGCATAACTTCCGCGCTGGTTTCGATTCCAACGTGTACTTCGGTGCCTTCGGAACTCCAACACCCACGGGCAATCCGCTGTTGCCCAACGTCCCGCTTCTCGCCGCCACCCAGGGAGCGTCGTTCATTCAGAAAGACAGCAACATCTGGAACAAGGACACGAATAACTTTGCACCTCGTGTCGGTTTTGCCTATGACACCTTCGGCAATGGCAAGTTTGTGATCCGCGGTGGATACGGCATTGGGTTTGACCGCCTCTACAACAATGCCTACGAGAACATCCGCTTCAACGCTCCACGTTTCGTGGATAACCAATATGGTTATGGCGCAGGTAATGGGACGGTCACGGAGTCGCTCCGCGCTCAGCTTGTAAAAACACCTTTCACTGGCAACGCCGCTCTTGCGGTAGCGGGTGCCCTACCTGTTCCTCGGCACATCGATGAACGCCTTGTGACCTCCTATTATGAGCAGGCTCACATCGGTTTTGAAACGCAGATCGCCAAGGGCTATGTGCTTGAGGTGAACTACATCAATACGAATGGCAGAAAGCTGCTCGGACTGATGAATATCAATACGTTCGAGGGTCGCGTGGCCTGCCCGGTTGTGACGACTCCCTACGCACCTGGAACGCCCTGCTTCGGTGCAACGGCGGCTCATCTGGGATTCAGCACCGCACGTCCCACGTCGAAGTTCGGCAACGACAACTTCCGTACCAACGCCTTCGGCTCGAACTACAGCAGCGGCCAGGTCTCCTTCCGGAAGGGCTATTCCAACGGTCTCCAGTTCCTGGCGAACTACTCGTTTTCCAAGACGATGGACGATATCTCGGATATCTTCAATGCGAAGAGCGCCAGCTCCGGACAGGTGCCAACGCCGTACAACATTCGCAATAACTATGGCCCCGCGGACTTCGATCAGCGCCACACGGCGGTTATAACGCTGAACTACCAACCGCTATGGAAGAAGAACAACCTGATTCTCGGTGGCTGGGGCTTCTCCACGATCACGCAGTTGCATAGCGGAACGCCGATCTATATCTACAACAGCAACACCAGATACGACCCCAACAAGGATGGAACGACCGGTGTGGATCGTGCCGTCTATATCGGTGGAACTTCCAGCCTGAAGGACTCCGTCGACCATGGCGTAAGCCCGGCGGAGGGATATATCAAGAAGGGTACCTGGGGATCCTACGTTTGCCCGGCATCCGTCAACGGAGGTCTGTACTGTGACCCTCCCGGAGACCGTAACAGCCTGAACGGACCGAGCTTCCTGAACTCGGACGTCAGCGTCTCAAAGCGCTTCACCTTCCGTGAGCGTTATTCGATTCGCTTGCAGGCTGATTTCTTCGACGTCTTCAACCGAACCCAGTTCGAAAACCCGATTGCCGATTCGAATAGCTCCAACTTCGGTAAGTCGATTACGGCTACGAACCGGGAAGGCCAGTTGAGCGGCCGCTTCGAGTTCTAACCTCGCTCCAACTGCAAATCAAACGGGCTGCTCCGAGGAGCAGCCCGTTTGATTTGTTTCGGGAACAACTATCTCTTTGCGAGAGACTTCTTTGCGGCGGCCTTTTTGGTGGGAGCTTTTTTCGCTGGGTTCTTTACGGTTGTCTTCTTTGCGACTGCTTTGGTGGCGACTTTCTTCGCGGGTGCCTTCTTTATGGCAGCCTTGACTGGCGTGGCCTTCTTGGTGGGGGCTGTTTTCGCGGGGGCTTTTGCGCGTGCTTTTGCGAGGTTGGCCATGCGGGCCTTGATTTCGGTCTGAAGCTGGGCGAGGGTGAGTTGGGTGGCGGACTTCTTCAGGCGTTCGAGGCCGTAGTGGGCGCGGGTTTCGGGAAGGAAGATGTGGACGACGAAGTCGACGTAGTCCATCAGGACCCACTCGCCCTGGCGGCGGCCTTCGACGGAGTTGGGGTAGACGCCGAAGTCGTGCTTCAGGCGGTACTCGATCTCGTCGGAGATGGCGACGTTCTGGCGGTCGTTGGTGCCGTTGCAGATGAGGAAGTAGTCGGTGAGAGCGCTCTCTGAAGCGTCGAGGGCGAGGATACGAATGTCTTCAGCTTTTTTGCTGTCGCAGGCATCTACGGCCGCGGCAAGGAGCTGATCGGTTTCAAGTGTGGGCATGTTGCTCCTTCGGTGTCACTGTCAAGGATAGAGCAAATCGCGGAATATCGAGGAATCGATGCGGTTTTGGTGTCCTTTTTGTCTTCTGTGGCACAGTGAGATCTGCTAGTTCGCGAGTTGCGTGAAGAACCCACACATCGCAAAGAGCGCGATGTATGGGCACCCGGATTTCTTGCTTTGTCATCCCGTAGTGAAATGCTGCGCGCTCGGTCGAAATGACGGTGGTGATCCGGAGTGGCAGCTTTGCAATGAATGGGTACGAAGCTGTCTACGGGTTGTTGATGGTGCTGGCGGCGGGGTGTCTGGCTTCGTCCGCGCCGGGGATGTAGAGGGTGTCTTTCCTGGTGGTGAGGGCGGGTACGCCGTCAGCGGTCAGGTCAAAGACGATGAGCTGGTTTCCGCCGCTGTGCAGCCAGCTTCCGGGGAGGAAGAGGGCGGCCTGCGGGCCGATGTTCCAGGCGCGGCCGAGGGCCCGGTTGTTGACCCAGGCGAAGCCTTTGTGGATGCCGGTGGTTTCGAGGAAGGTATCCGCTGGGGTGGCCATGGAGGCTGGAGCGCTGATCGAGGTGCGGAAGAAGCACGGGCCAGTGCAGGGGGTGTTTTTGAAGAGGATGGCTTGGGGGTAATCGAGTGGGAGCGGGTAGATCTTCCAGTTGCTCAGTTCCGTGCCGTTGAGAAGAGCGCGGTGGGTGATGCCTTTCCGTTCGCCACGGAGGGCGAGCGAGTAGTTGATGCGGCTGGAGTTCTCGATGAGTATTTCGAGTTCGCGCGCGCCGGTGGAGGTGGGCAGTGTGAGGCTGCTCTGCTGATGGCGGCGGTCGAGTGTGCCGACGAGTTTGTGGTCGAGATAGATCTGGGCGTAGTCGTGGAGTTCGTCGAGTTTGAGTTCGCCCTGCTGTCCAGCAGAGAGCTGCGTCGTGTAGAGGATGTAGCCGTAGGCCTGGTCGATGTCTTCCATGGTGAGCGTGGTGGCGGAGGTGTGCGGCTTGGAGAGATTGTCCCAGAGCGAGGCGCTCTGCAGGATGGGAGCGATGGGATACGTGGTGGTGGCGGGCGTCTCCGGCACGGGCGGAGGTGTGACGCCGGTGATGCGCTGGATGACCTCGCGCAGGGCGAAGTACTTGGGCGTAGGATTGCCGCGCTCGTCGATGGGCGCGTCGTAGTCGTAGCTGGTGACGTCGGGCTCATAGGGAGCTTTGTCGCCGCTGTTGGCTCCGGCCATCCAGCCGAAGCTGGTGCCGCCGTAGAGCATGTAGAGGCTGATGGAGTAGCCGCGCTTGAGCATGTATTCGTACTCGGCGACCTGCTGGGCGGCGTTGGTCTTCTGATGATTGTTGCCCCAGTGGTCGAACCAGCCGGCCCAGTATTCGCCGACCATGCGCGGACCGTTGGGGCGGAAGGCTTCGTACTTTGCGAGCTCGGACTTCGCCTGGCCACCGCCGAAGTTTACGGCGGCGGGAAGCTCGGGCAGGGTACCGTTGGGGAGCTGCACGCCGCCGTCTGCGGTGTAGAGCATGGTGCCGGTGTCCTGAGCTACCTCCGTGCCGTCTTCATCTACAGCCGTCTTAGGGTTCTTGCCGCCAAGGCCGCTGGAGATGACGAGGTTTTTCATCTGCTCCATATAAGCGTGGTCGCTGCCGAAGGAGCCGTATTCGTTCTCCACCTGCACGGCGATGATGGGTCCGCCATTGGCGGCGAGGTAGGGCCTGACCACCTTGCCCAGACGGTGGAACCACTTGGCCACGGGCTGCATGAACTTGGGATCGGTGGAACGTACGACGACGGTGGGATCTTTGAGGAGCCATGCAGGGTAGCCGCCGAACTCCCATTCGGCGCAGGCGTAGGGGCCGGGGCGGAGGATGACTTTCAGGCCCGCGCGCTGGGCGGCGGCGAGGTATTCGCCGAGGTTGTTCTGGCCGGTGAAGTCGTACTTACCGGGGCGCGGTTCATGGACGTTCCAGAAGACGTAGGTGGTGATGGCGTTGAGGCCGAGTGCCTTGGCCTTCAGCATGGCATCGTCCCAGCGGGCGCGGGGGATGCGCGTGTAGTGCATCTCGCCGGTGAGGATGCGGAAGGGTTTGCCGTCGAGCTCGAAGTGGTCGCCTACGGCGGCGAAGCTGTGGGGCACCTGTTGGGCGACAGCGGGCAGCGCAAGGGTAAGGGCAAGCGTGGCAACAGCGCGGAGGTTCATGGGTTGAGGCTATCGTTTACGGCGGGGGTTGGGAAGGGTACAGGGCGACGCTATTTTGCCTTATCTCGATGTCCGTATGTTCTTGAATGTTGAATCGAAATAGAGCCAATTGTGGAAAATGTTTCGCCCCTTCTCCTCAAAATCTTTCTTAGTAAGTATCCAGGTGCGATATTCCAGAGATAACCAACCTTTTTGCGGGTTGAGAGTTTGGCTAGTCAACTGCATATATCTCTTCGTACCCTAGACCTAAGGTTGCTATCGATAATCACAGTAGCTCCGCCCCTCGGGGCGCGGTCAAGGGCCTGCTTCTTCTTGTATGAGGTATAAGCGATGTTTAAAAAAGCAGTTCTTCTCTCCTTAGGTGCTTTTGCTTTGACAGTTTCTTCGTCAACAGCGTTTGCCGATTCCATTTTCAGCCTTGATAACAGTGCTTGTTCGTCAGGCTGCAGTTCTCTGCCTGCAGGAACTGTCACTTTGCACCAGAACGGCGCGAACAGCGTTGCTGTAACTGTGCAACTCACGACGGATTACAGCTTTCGCAATGCTCCGGACAACAATCATCATGCTTTCGTCTTCGATCTGAGCGGCGTTACCGGTGTTACGGCGACGGGCATCAGTTCTGGACCGAATGCGCAGACGTTTACTTTCTCCGGTCTGGGATCGTATAAAGATGCCGGCTTGGGAGCTAACTTTGACTACGCGTTTGAGTGCTCGACCTGTGCCGTTGGTGCAACGTCTACCCCGACACAGTTATTGAGCTTCACTTTGAATGGTCTGGGTTTGACCACATCAAGCTTTGCCTCCAATGGGTCAAATTACTTTGGAGTTGATGTGGTGGGTCTGAACACTACTTCAGGCCTTGGAAAGACAGGCAATATTGGAGCTAGTCAGCCTGGACTTACTACGGCGGTCACGCCGGAGCCGGGTTCGCTATTTCTGCTGGCCACTGGCATTCTCGGGACGGCCGGAGCTATTCGTCGTCGCATGGGGACAGTAAGAGGATAGGCAGTGGAGTTAAAATAGCTTCGCGACTTGGCAGATATATCTGCATCAGAAGTGCCTGCGGTTTTCTCCGCGGGCACTTCGTGGTTCAGGGGGTGGAGTGGTTTGCGCATGCCAAGTACCGTGCGTCGTTCATTTTGAATGCGGCGGTTAGACGAAGATCTCACTCGACCCACGTCCTTTCGACCGAATGCGAAGCAGGAGCGGAGAAGCCTGCTTGTTATGTGCTGAGCCGCGCATCCGGTAGCGCTTTGCGCGAGAACAGCAGATCTCTCCGCTACGCGACGATGAAGCTGTCGCTCCGGTCGAGATGATGACAATCGCCAATGTCGGTTTCGGAGTAATAGTTGGTGATCCAGATCATGCCGTAGTTAGATCTAATTTCTTTCATAAATGCGATAGCTGAAGGGAAGGTCGGTGCGGCTCCAGTAGTGGACGGGGCGAAGGAACTTTCGATCGCGCACGAGGTGATACTGCTCCGCGAGTTGTTGGTTGAACCAGGGCCAGGTGCGGAACTTGTCGAAGCTGCGTTTGCCTGCGAAGCAGACGGAGTCGGTGACGATGAGGAGGTGAGGAGGGTTGCGCGTGATTGCTTCCTCGAAGCGGATACGCAGCGCCTGTGCGGTGGGGCTGTCGTCCTCGAAGTAGCAGTCGCTTCACTCTATCTTTTAGTGCTGCAAATGCACAGAAGGGAGAGATAGTGCGGAGGCTCGCGGTTGGATACGTATCCTCGCAGCAGCAAAGTGCCTGCGGTTTCACCCGCAGGCACTTGCAGTCTAGGGGGTTGAATGGGTTGCGAGCGTTACGTAGCGTGCGTCATTCGCTTTGAATGCAGCAGTCAGGCCACCATTGTAGAGAGCGAGGCCAGGAGTGGCACCAATGTCGATCCCGAAGTAGCGATTGGTAACCCAGTTTACGCCGTCGAGGGAGGCATAGATATCCAACGCATGCTCACCATTATTTTCTTGTGCGGCGAAAATGAGTTCATTTTGCCAAACGAGCATAGAGAGGCCCCAATAGGTGGAACCGATAATCTGGTGACCCGTGCCGTTGATGTAAAAGCCAGTGTTATCCAATTGGTTTTGCCAGATACCGCGCCCGCCACCGCCGTTTTGCCTCTGTACCATGTAAAACGTATTCCTGAAGTTCGCCAATCCGGGCTGCGTGGGGCAGTTCAGATTGGCATCTTTTGAAGACCATATGCCCGTTGCGGCATCTCGATAGGTCGTCCAGCCCTCATTGAGGACTGAAGAGCGGCCTGACGTTCCATACATTGCCACAACGTTCCCACTGGGAGAGATGGCCATTCCTGGAGCGGTTGTTGCACCTCCTGCGTTTCTATCCCGATAGACTTCTTGAAAACTAAGTCCCCAGTTGACTCCGGCAATGAATTTAGCCTGTAAGATGACGAGCTGATAGGTGCCAGCTTCAACATAACCGAGGAAGATGGTGTCGTTGTCGTATCGAACAGACCCGACTGCAGCCGTAAAGTCACCTATTGCTGCGTCTTGAGCAATATTAAAAAATCCGCCAGAGCCATTTCCGGGAATGTCCTGTGCCAGAAAATTCGTGCCATCGGCTGAATAGGCGTAAGCAAGTCTCCCGTCGGTATTGGCATAGAAAGAATACAGAATATTCCCATAAAAGTCCGAATGGAGAGGTACGAGCGTTATGCCGCGAAGGGGGGTCGCTGGATTACTTAGAGTAGCTCCGGGAAACCCCGGGTAAGCCTGGGCCGAAAGGGTGTTTGGGCAGATACCTAGCAAGCCCAGCATGATAGTAAAAAGCAGACTACCAAGGCCTCTGCATATCTTCGAGGATAAACTTCTAAAACGATTTGCTTCTGATTGTGTGCGAAGTGAAGTTGACAGAGGAACACGTATTGGCAGAGTGAAGCTCATGGGATTCTCCTAAATCGTGTGTTGACGCATAAGTAAAAGCGTCTGTTAGGTACGGAAACGTGTATCGCTAAAGTTCCTGCGAGTACGACATCCTAACTTCAACGTCACAACACAAAACAAGAGAACGAAGTGAGTGATCATGACTCGATTGCCTAGGATAAATTACCTATGTAATGGTGACTTCGGGAGAAGTCTACGTAATACTTTTTGATCCTCCATTTCTCGAGTGGGAGAAATTTAATCCAAAGTAATGGTGGTTCCCTTTTGGAACTGTGCGGCCCCCGACGAGACTGATTCTTGTAGTTCTCTCGATTGGCCATAAAATTTGGGCTCGACGAAGCCAAGGCGATCAGGGTTTCAGTAGTTCGAGAGTCGCGGCGGTGAGGGCGATGGCTCCGGTGTGAAGCGTGGGCTCCGGGTCGGGTTCGAAGCGGGTGGTGTGCATGCCGGGGAGGAGTTCGCCCTTGGCCTGCGCGGCGGCGAAGCGGTCGGGGTACATGGCGCCCAGCCAGAAGAAGGTTGTGGGGATGTGGGGCGTGGTGGCGAGGCCGAGGAGGCCGAAGTCTTCGCTGCCCATGATGGCGCGGAAGTCGCCGACGTTGGCTGCGCCGAGCGCTGTGGCGAGCGCGGCTTTTACGCGCGCCGCCTGGGCGACGTCGTTGAAGTTGACCGAGGTGGATTCGTTGGGAAGGACGGTCACGATGGGGTAGAGATCTTCGGGGAGACCGGCGGCGATGGCGACTCCACGGGCGGCGTTGCGGATGCCGGTGAGGATGACCTCGCGTGCGTGATCGGAGAAGGCGCGTGTGGTGAGTTCGAGCTTGACTTCGTTGGAGATGATGTTGGCCTTGGTGCCGCCGTGGATGGAACCGACGGTGACGACGGCGGGATCGCGCGGGTCTTCCTGGCGGCTGACGATGGTCTGGATCTGCTGGATGAAGGCGGCGGCGATGACGATGGGGTCTTTGCCGAGGTTGGGCATGGAGCCGTGGCCGCCGATGCCACGGATGGTGACGTTGATGGTCTGCGAGCTGGCCATGGCGGGGCCGCTGGGGACGCCGACGCTGCCTGCCGCGAGCAGGTTGGTGTCGTGCAGGCCGACGATGCGGTTGGGTGTGCCGAAGCGTTCGTAGAGGTGGTCGGCGAGCATTGCTTTGGCTCCGTCGATGGTCTCCTCCGAGGGCTGACCGAGGATCATGAGCGTGCCGTGCCACTTCGCTTTTTCCTTCACCATGTTCTGCGCGGTGGCGAGGAGGACGGTGGTGTGCACGTCGTGTCCGCAGGCGTGCATGACGCCTGTAGTTGCGCCGGTTGCGGTGATGGCGGTGACTTTGCTGGCGTAGGGGACGCCGGTTTCTTCAGTTACTGGGAGGGCGTCCATGTCGCCGCGTACGAGCACGGTCGGGCCGCTGCCGTTCTTCAGGATGCCGACGACGCCGAAGGCCTTGCTGCCGTCTGCGTAGACGCCGACGTGCTCGGTGACGGTGTATCCCGCTGTGCGCAGGCCCTTGGCGAGGATCGCGGAGGTGCGCTCCTCGTGGTGGGAGAGCTCCGGGTGGGCGTGGAGGTCTTTGTACATGGCGACCATCTCGGTGGTGGACATGGTCTGGGCTGCGGCTGAGGTGCTGATGAGGGCGGCGAGAAGGAGTATGCGCATGGGTGTGCGCTCAGGATGACATGGTTTTGTATTGGAGAGAAGAGGGTTGGTTCCGTGGCTGGAAGGATTGGGCGGCTGTGGTGGGCGGAGATCGTTGGGATTCTTCGCTTCGCTCAGAATGACAGGGGGCTTGTTGGAGGCGGTGCTTCGCTCGGACCACAAAGCAGGGCATTTCCCTATCGGTATAGAAGCCAAACTGTCGCTTCCATACCGATAAGGCAAGCCGCAACTAGTGACAATTTTGATGTAAACATGTCTTTCATAAGGGGGTAATAGTAGTTGAATACCGCCAATACCAGAATCATAGCCATAGCTGATTCAATGCCCATATAAGCTCTTGCGAACGGAGTGCGATCTCCGAGCCGTAGCCAGTTAAGGTTTCCAAAACTGCGTTCTACAACGAGATGGCCCAAGAGAAGAGCGCAATTAATGAAAATAACGATGCGGATTGCGATGAGTTGCATATAAATAAACCTACTGCCCTTAGGGTTTGCTTGGTGGCAACGACGGCTGCAAGGGGGTAACTTAGATTCCACTACATCGCGATCCTTAGGTTTGCCCCAAAATCTTATCCTCGATGGTGGCAACAACTTATTGGTATGTTGCAAGGAAAATCGCGCTAGGATGATGCGGTTTTGTTTGTAAGAGGGTTCGTGGGTTTTCTTGGCGGGAGGGTTCGGACGCCTGTGGTGAGTGGGGATCGTTGGGATTCTTCGCTTCGCTCACAATGACAGGGGCTACTTCTCTCCTTCGCGGTGGCGGAAGGCGATGGCGAGGCGGTTCCAGGTGTTCATGTTGGTGATGGCGTGGGTGACCTGCGCGGCTTCGGCTTCGGTGAAGTGGATGAGCATCTCGTGCCAGGCTGCCAAGGGTGCGTGGCCGACTTGGATGTTGGTGATGGCGTCGGTCCACTGCAGAGCGGCGCGTTCGCGCGGGGTGAAGAAGGGCGAGTCGCGCCAGGCGGCTATGGCGAAGAGGCGCTCGGTGGTCTCGCCTGCTTTCATGGCCTGTTTGCTGTGCTTGTCGAGGCACATGGCGCAGCCGTTGAGCGTGGAGGAGCGCATGCTAATGAGTTCGAGCAGAGATTGTTCCAGGCCGCTGTTGTTGATGACGTGTCCCCAGGCAGAGAGCTTGGCGTAGCCCTCAGGGAAGGCGGCGAGGTAGTCGAAGCGGATGGCGTCGGTGATCTTTGGCTGCGGGGCTTCGGTGTTTGTTTCGGCGCTAGTTTCGGTGTTTGAAGGGCCGTTCATGGCTACTCCCGGTAGAGGTGGTGCTGGTCGATGTAGGCGGCGACCTCGGGTGTCAGGTCGTCGATCTCTGTAGCGGTTTGGATGGCGTGGCTCTGCGCGCGGATGCGTGTGGCGGAGACTTCGAGGGCGAGGGTGTCGAGAAGATGAATGCGTGCGGTGGGTTGCGGTGAGGGCGCGCCCGGGCGCGAGACGACGATCCATTCGGCGATCTGCAGGAGGGCTTCGGGGTCTTTCCAGCGGTGGAGTTCGCTGAAGCTGTCCGCGCCGACGATGACGAACAACTGGTCTTCGGTGGTGTGGAGGGAGCGGAGGAGATCGATGGTGTAGTTGGGGCTGCCGTCGGGGTGGGGGGCGTCGAGGTCTGTGGCTTCGAGACGCGGGTCCTCGATGCAGAGGAGCGCAGTCATGGCGAGGCGGTCGGCGAAGGTGGCCTGTGGGGCTTTGTTTTTGAGGGGCTGTCTGCCAGTGGGAGCGAGGAGGACGAGGTCGAGCGCGAAGGCGTTCGCGGCGGCCTGTGCCACGGCGCGGTGGGCGCGGTGGGGTGGGTCGAAGCTGCCGCCGTAGAGGGCTGTTCGCATGGCTTCTCTAGGGTACTCGTTGTTGCAGGGTCGTTCTTTGAGTGAAGGATGCGCATGGCCCATGTCCCAGAAGCGGGACATGGGGCACCCGGATTCGTTGTTTGTCATCCGGTGGTGTAGCGGAGGGATCTGCTTTTCAAGCGGTTCGCGCGTGGCGCGAATACCCATACATCGCAAAGAGCGCGATGTATGGGGCACCCGGTTCTGTGGAACTTTCTAGAAGGGGAGGCGGAAGACGAGGCCGGTGCTGATGTGGAAGATGCCGTTGCCTGCGTTGGCGCCGGGGCCGTTGTGGGTGAGGGCGCCACCGCCGACTTCGATGATGCGCCAGTCGAGGCGCGGGAGGAAGGTGAGGTCTACGCCGCCGTTGACTTCGTAGGTGAAGGAGTTGGTGAGGGCCACTCTGCGACCGTAGTTGAAGCCGGCCACACCTGCGGAGGCCTGGATGTAGGGCTTGATGGGAAGCACAGGGGCTTTAACCGCGGCGCGGAGACCAAACAGAGCGTTGTTGAGTTTCGCGTCTCCGTTGGAGAGGATGGAGCCGTGAATGTCCGCGCCTACGTGGAGTGGACCGGCGTGCAGGAAGTCGTTGTAGATACCGAAGGTGGGACCGTACAGGAACATGCCGTTGGAGAGATTGTTTGCGCTGCCGAAGAGCTGGCCGGTGGCGGCTCCGACGTGCTGTGCCGTCAAGTTCACATACAGACCGACCTGCGCCTGCGCCTTCGCGGCGGTGAGAATGAAGAGGATAGAGAAGAAGAGTGTGCGAAGTTTCATCGGTGCTCCCACATTAAGCGTAGCGGTCTTAAGACGACAGATGCGTGCACTTCTGCGGTTCGTTGTTAGCTCTCTGGGTACTCCACGGGATACTCCCGGAAGAGCGAAATGCGATAGTGGTGATCTGAGGATTTGGGGTGGACGATGCGGAAGAGGTTTGTTCTCGCTGCTTTTTGCGGAATGGTATGGATATCAACGTCGATGCTGGCGCAGAGCAAGGTGCTGGCGCCCACGCCGCCTATGGGCTGGAATAGTTGGGATGCGTACGGTACGACGGTAACGGAGAGCGAGGTGCGCGCGACGGCGGATGTGATGGCGCGCGATCTGAAGCGCTTTGGTTGGGAGTACATCGTCGTCGATATTCAGTGGTCGGAGCCGCAGCCGAAGGCGCATGGATACCGCGTAGGTGCGGAGCTTGCGATGGATGCGTATGGGCGCCTGATTCCTGCGCCGAACCGCTTCCCGACCGCGAAGGATGGTGCGGGCTTTCGCGAGCTTGCAGAGTATGTGCATAGCAAGGGTCTGAAGTTTGGCATCCACATCATGCGCGGGATTCCACGGCAGGCGGTGGCGAGGAATCTTCCTGTGCTGGGAACGGTGGATACGCATGCGATGGAGATCGCCGATACCAGCAGCACGTGTACGTGGAACACCGATATGTACGGCGTCGATGTGACGAAGCCGGGCGGGCAGGCTTATTACGATTCGCTGGTGAAGATGTATGCGTCGTGGGGTGTGGACTTCATCAAGGCAGACGATATGGCGCGACCGTATCATGCGGCGGAGATTGCTGCGCTGCACCGCGCGATAGCGAAGTCCGGGCAGCCGATTGTGCTGAGTCTTTCGCCGGGGCCTGCGCCGACGGATCGCGTGGACGACCTGCGCGGCAATGCGCAGATGTGGCGGATCGCGGACGATCTGTGGGATGAGTGGAAGTCCGTGAAGGCGATGTACCTTCTGATGGAGAAGTGGTCGATCTTTGTGGAGCCGGATTCGCGCGGTGGCCACTGGCCGGATGCGGATATGCTTCCGCTGGGGCACATCGGTCTGCGTGCGGAGCGCGGCGAGGATCGGATGTCGAAGCTGACGCATGACGAGCAGCGCACGATGATGACGCTGTGGTCGATCTTTCGTTCGCCGCTGATGTTTGGCGGAGATCTGCTGACGCTGGATGATTGGACGAAGAGTCTGCTGACGAACGCGGAGGTGCTGGCGGTGAATCAGCACAGCTCGCTGAATCGGCTGATCTTCAGCGATGGCGATATGCGCGTGTGGGTGGCGAAGGGAGCGCACGGCGAGCAGTATGTTGCGGTCTTCAATCTCGGCGAGACGAAGCTGCCGGTGGATCTGCCGTGGAACATGGTGGGGTGGAGGGCAGCGAGTGGGACGATGACCGATCTGTGGACCGGAGAGAAGAGCACGTCCGAGCACGGTGTGCATGTGGAACTGGCTCCCCATGCGTCCGTGCTCTATGCGGTGCGGTAGCGATTAGAGGTTGACGCCGCCGGAGACTTCGATGCGCTGTGCGTTGACCCAGCGGTTGTCTTCGGAGACGAGCGAGGCGATCATCGGTCCGATATCGTCGGGCAGACCGACGCGGCCGAGAGCGGTTGCGGAGGCGATGGCCTTGTTCATGGCTTCGTTGTCGCGCACCGCGCCGCCGCCAAAGTCGGTTTCGATGGCTCCGGGGGCGACGGTGTTGACGGCGATGCCGCGAGCGCCGAGTTCCTTGGCCATGTAGCGCGTGAGGACTTCGATGGCACCCTTCATGGCCGCGTAAGCAGAGAAGCCGGGCGTGGCGAAGCGGGCGAGGCCGGAGGAGAGATTCACGATGCGGCCACCGTCGGCGAGGACGGGGAGAAGCTTCTGCGTGAGGAAGTAGACGCCCTTGAAGTGGATGTTGACGAGGTTGTCGAAGTCGGCCTCGGTGGTTTCGGCGAAGGCCGCGTGATGGCCGTTGCCCGCGTTGTTGATGAGGTAGTTGAAGGTGGTGCGGTTCCAGTTCTGCTGCAGGGCAGATTTTACGGCGCCGACGAAGGCGTCGAAGGTGGCGATCTCTCCGGCGCTGAGCTGGAGGGCGACGGCCTTGCCGCCGAGTGCCTGGATGGCGGCGACGGCGGAGTCGGCTTCGGTCTTGTTGGAGTTGTAGGTGAGGATGACGTCGACACCTTTTTTCGCAAGGCTGAGCGCGGTGTTGCGGCCCAGGCCGCGAGAGCCTCCGGTGACCAGGGCGATCTTCTTTTCTGTACTCGTGTTGCTCATATGTTTCACCTCTTGCTGTACTCTAAGGCTGACACTCTCTTTTGGGAAGTAGGCACTATTTTGTGCTGTACTTACTGTCTAGTGCGTATAGGAGGAAGCTATGGCAACGAAGACGTATCCCGAAACAACGCCTGAGGTGGATGCGCTAGTGGCGGAGGTGATCGCACGCGTAGCGGATCGCTGGACGATGGAGGTGCTGGAAGCTCTGACGCAGGGTGGGACGATGCGTTTTACGCGAATCGGTGAGGCGATTCCGGGCGTGAGCCAGAAGATGCTGACCCAGACGCTGCGGCAGATGGAGCGCGATGGCCTGGTGATCCGGACGGTGCACCCGGTGATCCCGCCGCATGTGGACTATGAGCTGACGCCGCTGGGGTTTGAGCTGAGCGAGGCGTTTTGCGGGGTCTGGATGTGGGCGGAGAAGAACTGCAAGGTGGTGGCGAAGGCGCGGGCCAGGTTTGATGGGCGGGCTAGATAGGATCTTTTCGTCGTAGCGGAGGTGAGGTGCCTCCGAACATGGGTTATGAGCGCCTTGGCGATTTAACACTCAATGAAACGACACAGACTGAAAAGCGTTTCCTGTTACCTCGAGACTTCAGATGAGAGACCGCCAGCCGCTCTGATTAGCCTTTACTCTTGTAGCATCAGGCTGACAAAGGCTGTCGCGTAGCGTTCGATATAGTCAGAGACTGAACCCCAGTAATGGTCGCCGCTCTCGGCAAAGAGCCTCACCCATGGCTGTTTCCCCATGCGTGCGCCTTCGATTAGCGAATCGGAGGCCGCTCGTGCCCTTTGTGACATCAAGCGTACGAGCAATCCGTAATCGGAGGGTTCGAGCCTATATCCCTTGCAAAGGGCTCGAACAGCTCCAGCGGCATCGACCAACTTACATCCCGGCACGATTGGGGAAACGAGATGGCTGACCATGCGAGGTCCCAAAGACGGGTTCCGGGAGCGGCATTATCCCAGTCGATGAAGACCCAACGCTCGGTTCCCATAATTAGGTTCCACGGAGCGAGGTCGTTGTGGCAGATGATTTCCTCTCCATCGGACGGAGTGAGGGAGTCCCAGCTGGCGTCAACCGGCGGTTGGAACGATGCCGCAGCGTCGTGGAGCTCCCTAATAAGCCTGCCAACTCGATAGAAGTCCGTTGGAATGTTGTGACCCGAGTGGTGAACAACTTCGCCTGAAATGAACTCAAGGATCTGTCGCCCTTTGTCGTCCACTCCGAACGCTTGAGGACAGCCAGTGTAGCCAACATGGCCTAAGTGCTTCAGGAAGCTGTGTACGGCGGGCGTTGCCTTAGTCGCTGGCTTACGGACGGTTGTTCCGAGCCGCACGACTTCGTCAGCTACGTTCCCGCCAGTGAGTATCTCCTCAGGCTCGGTCATCGCGAACATTGTAAATCTAAGGCAGGTTATGGGAAGTCGGCTTGTGTTTGCCATTGCTGGCACAGCAAAAGCTCCTCTGACGAGAACAGGGCAATGCACTCACCGAGCAAAGCTCAGACATCGTTCTGCAAGAAGGTCTTGCTGTCCTTCGAAGGACATAGACATTCAAGAGCTCGATGCCTATCCCACAGTGAGAGCGGGAGACGAGCTCCGAGTGGGTTCGTCTCCGACCCGGCCAGAGCTTATGCCGGACCGAACTGAAAGACATCGCCAAATGAGCGTGCCATGGCGTATGCTGGGCTGCCGCTGCGGTACACCTGCTTCCCCTTTTCTCCCTGAAGATTCGATCAGCAACGGCCGTCAATACCGACTGGGCCCTGGCTGCACTCTCTTGAGCCGCCATCATTGAAGAAGAGCGCTGCCCACGCACGGTGTGGACAAGCGGGCGGCATTACGGATTGGGCCCGGGCATTGAAGCGAATCGAGATCGCGAAGGTTGGCCTGCCGTGTGGCCCTTTGGCGATTGCTCACAGAAAAGGAGAATCTCATGTCTGATCTCAACAACGCATCTTCTGGCTCCACGGCGATTGGCGAAGGCCCTTCCCTCGACGACCAGCCTTTGATCCCCACCTCTGTTCCGCAGCCCCGCCCTTCCGGGGAGGCATTCAGAACGACCGCTGTCACCGTGTACCGTCTCAAGGCGCAATGGATAAACGAAAAAGGGGTCACCGTGGAGGGATATGCGTATCCACTCGCTCAGAATGCGGCCGAGTCCTTCTGGGACTATGTCGTTTTCAATGAAGGACGTGCAGGCGCATCGGCACTCAAGTTCTATCTGAGTCCGCCCGATAAGGATGGCTGGTCGAGGTGGAACATACAGGATGATGCCTATAACAGTGGATATCATCTGGACTGCAAAGCTACAGGTTGGCTCTACCGCGCATCGCTTTACGACACCAAGTTTCAAATCGTGAATAACCAGTTGTATTGCAGCTACTGGAAAGGCCCCGCCGGTTCTGAATATCGCTCGGCGTTCGTCTCCGCAGGCAGATATCTGGGGATGGATCTTCCGGCGTTTACCTGCACGTTAGAATCGGCCTAGCAGGTTCCCTCTTTAAAAGCAGATTTCTCCGCTCGCGCTACGCGCTCGGTCGAAATGACGTTTCTGCTCCCTCTACCTGCTCGATCGAATGGCGGTGTGTGGTGTGGGGCGGATGAGGTCACCGTCATCTCGACCGGAGCGACAGCTTGATTGTCGCGGAGCGGAGAGATCTGTTGTTTAAACGGTTCGCGCGTTGCGCGAATACCCACACATCGCAAAGAGCGCGATGTATGGGGCACCCGGCACCCGGTTTGTTGGTTCTCCGCTTTGCGGTTTCCGGGTTAGCGGACGGTTTTTTTGCTGGCCTGTGGGGGTGGGTAGTTGGCCTTCATCTTGCGCATGGGCGGTGGGGGTGGAGGGGCCGGGTTGTCGCGGCGGAAGTCGATGACGGCCTGCGAGATGGCGTATTTGAGCTCTTCGATGCCGGTGCCTGCGACGGCGGAGATGGCGTAGAAGGGAAGCTTTTTGCGCTTGGCCATGGCCTGTAGTTTCTTCAGCTTGTCCGGGTTGGCGACGTCGATCTTGGTGGCGACGACGAGGACGGGCTTCGAGGGTAGGCCGTGGCCGAAGCTGGTGAGTTCGGCTTCGATGATCTTGAAGTCTTCGACCGGGTTGTCGCGACCGGAGCCGTCGGAGACGTCGATGAGATGGGCGAGGACGCTGGTGCGTTCGATGTGGCGGAGGAACTGGATGCCGAGGCCTGCGCCCTGGCTGGCGCCTTCGATGAGACCGGGCATATCGGCGATGACGAAGCTGTGTTCGTGCGGCCATTCGCCGACCTGCACGACGCCCAGGTTGGGTTCGAGCGTGGTGAAGGCGTAGTTCGCGATCTTGGGGCGGGCGGCGGAGAGGCGCGAGATGAGCGTCGACTTGCCGACGTTGGGGTAGCCGAGGAGGCCAACGTCCGCCAGAAGCTTGAGTTCGAGGCGGTAGTTGCGGGCTTCGCCGGGGCGGCCGAGTTCGTGCTCGCGGGGGGCCTGGTGGGTGGGCGTGGCGAAGTGCTGGTTGCCGCGACCGCCGCGACCGCCTTTGGCGATGACGATGGTCTCGTCGGGGTGGGCGAAGTCGTGGATGAGGTCGCCGGTCTCGTCGTCGTAGAGCTGTGTGCCGACGGGGACCTTGAGGACAAGGTCTTCGCCGGAGGTGCCGGAGCAGTTGGAGCCTTCGCCGTGTCCGCCGCGCTCGGATTTATGTTCGGGGTTGAACCGGAACTGGAGCAGGGTGTTGTGCTGGGTGGACGACCTCATCAGGATATTGCCGCCATGTCCACCGTCACCGCCTGAGGGACCGCCCCGGGGAACAAATTTTTCCCGGCGGAACGCCATGCAGCCGTTTCCGCCGTCGCCGGCCTTAATGCGGATTCTTGCCTCATCGATAAACATTACGAAACCCCTTGCTGTACCTATAGTTTAGCGGATTGCGTCGGGGGCGGCTCCTGGCGGGTGGCTGGGGCGCTCAGGTTGTGGAAATGTAGCGCTTTATTCGGGAGCTTCCGGGTTTTCTTTGACTTTCGTGCGGTTGTGCAGGGCTGGGCGAACTGTCACAATGAGCCGTAAACCCAAAAATGAGCGCGCGGCTGCAGTGAAGGGCAAAGCGCGCACCGATACCATCACAAGTTTCACACTGAGCAGCAACCTGAATCGTTGAGACCCCAGGAAGTCCCATATGGCTTCGTTGGGTGCGTCGCAAGCATTCCGGTTGGCCATAAAAGTGTGTGTTGTAAACGAAATTCTGCGGTTTTTCAGGAGATTCACCAGATGAAGCATCTACTTTCAGCACGAGTCGTTCTTGCGGGCTGTCTTTTTACCTTGGCAACTACTCTTTGGGCTCAGTCCACCACGCAGGGCGCGATCTCGGGTACGGTGTTCGACGCGACCGATGCAGTCGTCCCCAAGGCCAGCGTAACGATCCACAATAATGGCACCAACGCCGATCAGATCCTGACGGCGGACGACGGTGGTTTCTTCAAGGCTCCCCAGTTGCCTCCGGGAACTTACACGGTGACGATCTCTTCCCCGGGCTTCTCGGAGCTGAAGTCGAACCAGGTGATGGTGCAGGTAAACCAAGTGACGGAGTTGAACTCGCATCTGACCGCCGGTGCCAACTCGAGCGTGGTGGAGGTGACGGCGGATATGCCGGTGTTGAAGTTTGACTCGCCCGCCTACGGAGGTCAGCTTTCGAATACGGAGATCGAGAGCATTCCGATCAACAATCGCCGTTGGTCTTCGCTCTCTCTGCTGACGCCGGGTGTAACGAACGACGCTTCAGGTTTCGGTCTGATCTCGTTCCGTGCCATCAGCGCAACGCTGAACAATGTGCTGATCGACGGCGCGGATGACAACCAGGCGTATTACGGCGAAGAGCGCGGGCGTACGCGTGCCGGCTACTCCACGGCGCAGACGGCGATTCGCGAGTTCCAGGTGAACACGGGTGTGTACTCGGCGGAGTTTGGCCGCGCCGTTGGTGGCGTGGTGAACTCGGTGACGAAGAGCGGAACCAATGCCCTTCATGGCGAGGCTTACTTTTACCATCGTGGCGATGAGCTTGCGGCTCCGAATCCATATACGACCACGGTGGTCTACAACCCGACGACGGGAGTTGCGAGCCAGATCAACTTCAAGCCGAAGGATAAGCGCAACCAGTATGGCTTCGGTCTCGGCGGTCCGATTATCAAGGACAAGCTCTTCTTCTTCTACGCGTTCGATGAGTATCGCAGGAACTTTCCGGGAACGGCTCGTGCCGGGAACACGGCCTTTTATTCCGATCCCAGCACGGCGGATCTTGCAACGCTGTCACAGAACCTGACCCGTTCGACGGGTGCAGCGGTCAGCACGGCGCAGGCGCTGACGACGTATCGCAACTTCATCCAGCTCATGAACGGTGCCCTTGGACCGGTGGCCCGCTATGGCAATCAGGACATCAATACACCGAAGCTCGACTGGCAGGTGAACGGTAAGAACCACGTGAGCATCCTCTATCACCGCCTCCGTTGGGATTCTCCGGGCGGCGTGCAGACGCAGCAGTCCAATACCTATGCGACCGATGCCTTCGGTACGGACTTTGTGAAGTTGGACTACGGCCTGGCCAAGCTGGATAGCATCATCACATCGCACATCAACAATGAGGTGCGCTACCAGTACGCTCGTGAGTTGAACAACGAAGGTCGCCAGACGCCAAATTCGTTCACGAATACCTATCTGACGTCCGCGACGACGATCCCTGTACAGGTCAATCTGCCCTCCAATGCATTCACGATGGGCGCACCGTACTACAGCTTCCGCACGGCTTTGCCGGATGAGCGCAAGTGGCAGGTGGGCGACACGCTCAGCATTCTGCTTGGAAAGCACAACCTGAAGGTCGGTCTGGACCTGCTGCATAACTACGATATCCAGAACACACTGGGTGGATCGACCGCACCGCCGAATGGCCTTTACACCTATGGAACGTTGGTGGGTTACATCTCCGATCTGGCGAGCCCGGGCCGCGCCGGTTGCACGGGAGTTGTAGGTGGTGTAACGCGTCAGGTGGGCTGCTATACGAATTACAAGCAGACCATTGGGCGACCGAACTTCGATGTCCGCACGATCGACTACGGTTTCTTTGCGCAGGACGATTGGAAGGCAACGCCTACGCTTACGGTGAACCTCGGCGTGCGCTATGACTACGAGAAGCTGCCCGACGTCATTCTTCCGAATCCAGCCTATCCGGATACGCTGAACACGCCGAGCGATAAGAACAACATCTCGCCGCGCCTGGGCTTTGCATGGGATCCGTACGGCCGGGGCAAGACGGTGGTTCGTGGAGGCTATGGCTTCTATTACGGTCATATTCCGAATGCGGTCTTCCTGATCGCACGGACGAGCTCGGGCGCGGCGGGCGGACAGAACGCCTACACGCTCACACCGACCTCCGCGGGGGCACCGGTGATTGCGAACCAGCCTTCCGCTTCGGTCTTCACGTCTTCGGCTTTGCCGGACATCCAGTTCCTCGCCAAGAACTTCGCGAATCCCATGGCGCAGCAGTTCGATATGGTTGTGCAGCAGGACCTCGGACTCGGCAATGTGCTTTCGGTGAGCTATCTCGGTTCGCTGGGACGGCAGTTGCCGAACAGCCTGAACCTCAACCTGAATCCCGCGGCGACGTACACGCAGAACTACACCGTGACGGGATCGGGTAACTGCGGTCCCCTGGCTTGCGGTACGAGCTTTCCTGTGACGGTTTATGGCGGATCGACGGCCGCTGGAGTTTCGACGCTGAAGAACACGGCGGTGAACGCGGCTTACGGTGCTGTGAGCAACGTGAACACGAGCTTCCATGCGCTGACGGTGGAAGTGACGAAACGCGCGGGCAAGTACATCAGCTACGACGCGAACTACACGTGGTCGCACGCGCTGGATTACAACCAGAGCCAGCTGACCGGTTTGGGAAGCAATAACTGGATCGATCCGTATGCCAATGCGAGAACGAACTACGGTAACTCATTTCTCAATGTGCCGCACCGCGTCGTCGGCTGGGCCATCCTGAACATTCCGGGAACGAACGGCAACCGGATTTTGAAGGAAGTCACGAGTGGATGGTCGGTCAAGCCGGCGTTCCAGATGCAGTCGGGTCTGCCGTATACGGCGAACACGAACAGCTTCACGACCTCGAACGGGACGAACGGCGGCGTGACCTACAGGCCCTTCACAACCGGCCTGGCAGGTACGGGAACGACGTACATTCCGATCCTTGGCCGCAACACGTTCCAGTACCCACGCGATATTCTGCTGGATCTTCGCGTGCAGCGCGACTTCCCCATCACGGAGCGTGCGCGCTTCGAGCTGATCGTGGAGTCGTTCAACGTGGCGAACCACCAGAACATCACCACCATCAACACGACGGCGTATAACGTCACCGGAAACACGTTGGCTTACCAGTCGACGTTTGGTGCGGTGCAGAACTCGAATAACAACTTTGCCTATGGTCCGCGTACGGTGCAGATCGGCGGAAGGTTGTTCTTCTAAGACAAACTATCGATGGGGCGGCAGCCTTGGCTGCCGCCACCGTCCGTAACCCGCAATGATTTTTCTGGCGCGGACTCCTTTTCAGGAGTCCGCGCTGTTTCCCTTCTCAGAGATTTTGCGTCGCCTGCGGCTCGCAGGTGTGGCGCAACGAGGGATGAAGTGCCGAGCCGGATTTTTTGCTGGATGATGATCTTTCTGCTCTGTGCGGGAGGGATGCGCGCGCAGGACGCGGTGACTGGGGCTTTGTGCGGCGTGGTGCGCGATGGCACGGGCGCTGCGGTGGTGGGTGCGCGTGTGTCGGTGGCGCGGATTGCGGACGGCAGTGCGGGTCGGGCGAGGGTGGTGGCTACCGATGCGCAGGGAACGTTCTTTGTGCCAAAGCTTGCGCCGGGGGCGTATGCGGTGGTGGTCTCTCCTGCAAAGTCGACGGTGGCGTTGTCGCCGTGGTCTGGCTCAGTGACGGTGGAGCTGGGCGAGACGATGGAGGTTGAGGTCGAGCTTCACGTATCCGGGGTAGCGACGAGTGTGACGGTGCAGGCTGATGTGACCGGGGTGGAGATGCAGGCCTCTCCCGCGAACGCGACGATCTCTCCGGCGGAGGTGCAGGAGTTGCCGCTCGATGGTCGGCGGTGGTCGAGCTTCGCCCTGCTGACGCCGCTGATGAACGCGACGGACTCCACGTTTCTGCAGATTACGGCGCGCGGTGTGGCGACGACGCAGAATCATTATGTGCTGGACGGTGTGGACGACACGCAGAGTTTTCTGGGCGTGCCGCGCGGAGGTGTGCGCGCCGATCTGCTGGTGCCGGAGACGGCGGTGCGGGAGTTTCGCGTGGAGACGATGAACTCAACTGCCGATCTGGGCAAGGCGGCGGGTGGAGTTGTGACGACGGTGACGCGGCGTGGTTCGACGCGGACGCACGGGTCTGTGTTCTTCCAGGTGCAGGACAATGCGCTGGCGGCGACGAATCCGTTTGCGATTCTCACGCGATACAACGATGGTCAACCGGTGAGTACGTTCGAGCGACCGCAGGATCTGCGTTTGCAGTGGGGGTTGTCGGCGGAGGGGCGTGTGCCCTGGCAACCGCTTCGCGAGCGGCTGTTTTACTTTGTGGCGTATGAGCAGCAGAGGCGTAACTTCCCTGCCCTGTCGTCTCCTGCGACGACGGACTTCTACAGCCTGAGCGCGACGCAGACGGCACTGCTGCAGAATCGCGGCGTTACGCTGCCGAAGATCGATGCTGCTCTCCGCTACATTGATTCCCTCTCCGGCATTGTTCCGCGACGCCGGGATGAGGTGTCCTTCTTTCCGCGTCTCGATTGGCAGGCGAGTGCGCGGAATCAGTTCAGCCTCGAATGGAACCGCGCGCGACGGACTTCGCCTGCGGGTGTGCGCGGAGAACCTGTGTTGCATCGTGCGGTGACGAGCTTTGGCAACGACAGGATGCGCACGGATGAAGGCATCGCGCGATGGACGTACTCTGCGACGAGTTTTCTGAGCAATGAACTGAGCGCGAGTTACTCCAGCGATGTGGAGACGCAGATGGCGCAGACGCCTCTGCCGCAGGAGCCGCACAGTGGGCCCAATGGCTATTCTCCGCAGGTCAACATCGGAGGAGAGTTTTATCTCGGCAAGCCTGCGTCGCTGGGGCGGCGAAGCTATCCCGACGAACGGCGCTGGCAGTTTGCGGACACGGTGAGCTGGGCGGGGAGCGTTTCGTTGTTGCAGGTGGGGTTTGAGGCGAACCTGATACGCGAGCATATCGATTCGCTGCCGAATGAAGAGGGCACCTACAACTACTCCAGCGGAACGACGGATGGGCGTGCGGGTGGGCTGGTGGACTTCATCACGGACTACACCTTCTCCGCGACGGCGTATCCGAACGGCGCTTGCCCTTCGATCTTCGCGAGCGAGCACTTCTTCTGCTTCCACTCGTATACGCAGGGCTTCGGTCACAGTGTGTCGGATTTTCATATGGGTGAGTGGGCGGGATTTGTGCATCAGCACTGGCGACCGGCGAAGGGTGTGACGGTGGATACGGGTCTGCGCTACGAGTATGTGGCGCTGCCTGCGGCACAGCATCCGAATGCAGAGCTGGATGCGCTGTTTGGAATGAATGAGGGGCTGGCAGCACGCACGAGTACGCTGCCTTCGGATACGAACAATCTGCAGCCACGTGTGGGGCTGGCGTGGAGCGTCTCTCGACGGACGGTGGTTCATGCGGGGTATGGTGTGTCGTTTGGGCGCGTGGCGGGAGCGACGATCCGCTCTGCGCTGATGAACACCGCGCAGCCGTCGAGTTCGTACTCGCTGCGTCTTGGTCCGTCGACGATTGTCGATGCGCAGTGCGCGAGTGCGGGGACCAACTTCGGCTATCCCGCGACGTATGCCTGTGCGCCGACGGGGATTGCGTTGCAGACGACCTCGGCGGTGATGTTCAGCCGCAGGTTTCAACTGCCGATGGTGGAGGAGGCGACCTTCGCGGTGGAGCATGACTTCGGCGGAACGGAGATGAGTCTGGGCTACGCGGGAGCGGCGAGCCGGCAGTTGCCGAACTCGACCGATATCAACATCGCGCCTTCGACGTCTTCGACGAGCTTTCGCGTGGTGCGTCCGGGTGGTGGAGGCGAGGTAGGAGCGCGCGATGGCGACAGGTTTTCCATACCGCTCTATACGGCGCGTGTGTCGCCGGAGTTTGGGCCGGTGACGGCGATCCTTTCGAACGCGAGTGCGAGCTATCACGCGCTGATTGCACAGGCGGAGCATCGCCTGCGTGGGGGCGTGCAGTTTCGTGCGTCGTGGACGTACGCGAAGATGCTGGACTATGGGCAGAATCACTCCGCAGCGCCGCAGCAGGATGCGCAGTTCGATCCCTTCGAGGTGCGATATGACCGTGCTGCCTCGACGCTGGACCGAAGGCATAAGGTTTCGGCGAGCGGCCTCTGGGAGCCTGTCTTTCACCTGGATCGTAGTACGGCTCGCCTGGCGAACGGGTGGGTTCTCTCTCCAAGCTTCTCCGCCGTGAGCGGTCGGCCGTATAGCTACAACATCCTGGGTGGCAGTGAACTGGATGCGGGGCGCGAGACGATCAACGGATCGGGGGGCGCGCGGTACCTGCCGACGGTGGGGCGCAATACGCAGAGGCTGCCGTGGGTCGAGGTGGTGGATCTGCGCCTGAGCAGGCGATTCCATCTTGCGGAGTCGATGCGTGCGCGTGTGTACGCCGACGGTTTCAACCTCCTGAATCATGTGAACTACACCGGCGTGCAGCAGAGGGCGTTTCTAACGGGCACGGCGGTGAATGGTGTGACGCCGCTGATCTTTCAGGATGCGGCGACCGTGGCGGCGGAGGGGCTGCAGTCGCGCCCGTTTGGAAACTTCGATTCGGCCAACGCGGCGAATGCACGCGAGCGGCGCGTGCAGTTTGGCGCACGTTTGGAGTGGTAGCGTTGGTTGCAGAGGGAATGGCGATGGGCTGGCTGGGTTGGGCGCTTTTGAGTGCGGTCTTTGCCGCGGCGACGGCGGTGCTGGCGAAGGTTGGCGTGAAGGATGTGGACTCCAACCTGGCGACGGCGGTGCGGACGACGGTAGTGCTCGTCTTCGCGTGGGTGTGGGCGTATGCGCTGGGAGCGCATAGCGGGTTGGGGCGGATCGAGCGCCGGAGCTGGGTGTTCCTTGTGTTGAGCGGTCTGGCCACGGGGGCGAGCTGGATCTGCTACTTCCGCGCGTTGCAGATGGGCGATGCCGGACACGTGGCGCCGATCGACAAGCTGAGCGTGGTGCTGGTGATTTTGTTTGCGTGGGCGTTTCTGGGGGAGGGGATGTCTGTGAGCAAGGTGGTGGGTGGCGGGTTGATTGCTGCGGGGGCTGTGGTGCTGGCGCGGGGGTAGGCTTTTCGGGATGACTCCAGCGGGGTCCTCGGTCTGCCTTTGGCAGAGGCAAAGCAGATTTCTCCGCTCCCTGCGGTCGGTCGAAATGACGGGTTTGGTAGCTTTGCTCCGGTCGATTGAGACGACGGGTGGTAATTCCTTGGGCGAGTAGGCTCTAGCGCTCGGGGCGGAACTGGCGGGCTAGCCAGTCTACGGTGATCGATTGCAGGGCGATGCGGAGCGTGGCGTAGTTGTGGTCGGTGCGCATGTGCATGTGCAGGGAGCGCGGGCTGGTGGGTTTGACTGCAAGCAGGAGTGCTTCCGTGCCGGGTTTGCTGCCGTCTTCGGCGGAGAAGAGAAGGACGGGGCGGGTGGCTACTTTCGACGCATCGGGCGCGCCCGGTCTGGGCAGGGAGATCAGGACGACGGCGGGGATCTGGGGATTCTGGGCGAATAAGGTGAGGGCGGAGGTTGCGCCTTCGCTGTAGCCGAGGGGAACGATCTTTTTGGGATCGGCGAAGTAGGTGGTGGCGTTGGTCTGGAGGAAGGCGTATGAGGCTTCAGCGTCTTCCATCCCGGTGGCGGGGGTGTAGGTGCCGGGGACGCCTGCGGTGCCGCGCGTGTGGACGGCGAGGACGTTCCAACCGGCGCGGCGAAGGGTCTGGGCCAGGTCGCCGTTTTGCTCGGAGCCGGTGCCGTTGAGAAGGAGCACGGTGGGATGGGGCTTATTCCCTTCCGCGAGATAAAAGAGGCCCGGAAGCGGTGTGCCGTGCGATGGAATACTAAGGTCGAGGTTCTTCGCAGGGAATTTCAGATCGGGATTAGGGTCTATTAGAAGAGCGGAGTTGATCTGTGCCTGGGCCGTGGGGATGAGCAGAGCGAGTGCGAGGAGAAACGAGCGCATGGGAGAGTATTTCATCCCGAATTGTCGTACGGTCAGCGGAGTTCAACCTGCATCCAAATGGGCATAGCGAATTTTTCTGTGGGTGGCGGCATGGGCTGGGCAGCGGCGTGGGTGGCGGGGCACGGTTACATTGCCGTGGGAGTGATTCTGTTTCTTTCGTCGCTGGGTCTGCCGATGCCGGTGGTAGTGACGATGTTGCTGGCCGGAGCGGCGGCGCATGCGGGCAAGCTCTCGATTGTGCACTTGTTTCTGCTGGGCGTTCTGGTGGAGAACATTGGCGCGACACTCATGTATCTTGCAGGCCGTGCAACGGGTTGGTGGCTGCTGGGACGGTTGTGCCGACTGACGATGGATCCGGAGGTCTGCATCTTCCGGTCGGCGGATTTCTTTTATGAAAAGGGCGCGCGCACGCTGCTGATCGCGCGGTTCGTGCCGGGGCTGAACTCCATGGCTCCGCCGCTGGCGGGCAGTTTGCATATGCGCCCGTTTCGTTTCTGGCGGATGGATGTTGTGGGAGCGATGCTGCACTGCGCGGCCTGGATGGGGCTTGGATTTCTGCTGCGTCCTTTTCTGCTGAAGATCACGAATGCTCTGGCCGTTGTGGGACACGTGGTCCTGGGAGTCGTGGCTCTGGCGGCGCTGGGGTATGCGGCGTCGTGGCTGGTGGTGGCGATCAAGGGACGTAAGTATTCGCAGGTGGCGCGGGTGACAGCGGAAGAGGTTCTGGAGCGGCTGGAGAACCCCACGCTCGATCGCCCGCTGGTGATAGCGGATGTGCGCAGTCATGGGTATTACGATCCCGGGATGCAGCGCATCAAGAACTCGATTCGCGTGGAGCCGAGCCGACTGTTACCTGAGCTGGAAGCGTTGCGCGAGACGCTGGCTCCGGAGTGCGATATCTATGTGTACTGTTCTTGCCTGCGCGACGCGACGAGTGCGCGGATTGCGCACATGCTGAATGAGCGCGGAAATAATGTGCGGGTGATCCAGGGTGGGCTGAAGGCGTGGACGAAGGCCGGGTTTCCTATGGAGCTTGTGCCTGCAGATGATATGCGGCATCTGCCTCGGTTTGATTGAGCTGGGTTGTCTCCAGGTTCGTTCTTCGAGCGAAAGTCCAATTCCAACTGACTAGCGGATCTCCCGATATAACAACTTTCTCAGATCAGGAGTCAGAATTTGTCGCGTAGCAGAAGGGCCGGTTACTTCGATGGTCAACGTGCCGAACAGTGCGGGAACACCTGAGGGTGCTAATGGAAGCAATGGTGGCTGAAAGACCTGAACGCCAATCTGTCCATTAGTCCGCTGCACTAAACCATCTTTGCTGGCTTCCAGCATGGCCGGCGTAATTCCGTCGAAATCATATAAGCCGCAGCTTGGGGTCAAGTACGAAACAACGCGACGCCGGTCTCCCTGACTCATAGAGCTTATCTGAGGCTGCCCAGCGCAATTGGGAATCGAGAGCGAGTCGAGGTTATTACTGCGCGCGAGAAAGCCATGAAAATCGGCAAAACGAGCGATTATCTCCGATGAAGTAAAGCCTCCGCTGGCATCGTTGATTATGAGCAGGTTTTGCGCGCCGCTTGAATGGATCGCCCATATATAGCCGCGTGCAAGGGTCCATTCTGCCCTCAATTCCAGAAGAGTTGTCGGGTCTATTGTCTTCTGATACACCGCCATGATGAGAGTCACGACAATTGCGACGACCGTTCCCCTCCGCATGGTTTGATTGACGGTCGAGTAAAGGAAAGCGACAAGCACCAAAAAGAATAAGGGATAAAAGGATGCTCCGAATCGCTGAGGCAGATTGAGTACAACCGGCATTAGGGCAGCACCCGTGGTGAAAAGAAGAAGGACTGAAAGAGGAACGCCTGGCCTGATATTTGGTTTGGTGCCCTGCTGCGATATAGTGTCGCCTGCTTTGATGTTGGCCTGATTGCGGAGCAGGAAGCTAATCAAAATGTAGATAAACCCAAGCCAAAAGGCCGCATTTAGAGGGAAGAAAAGAAAGCGATAGTACACCGCTTGGTGTACTCCCCGCGTGCCAAAGGGCCAAGCTAGCACGCCATGCAGAACGCTGAGGGCCTGGTCGTGAAACGTCAAACTCTTGAGGACATATATTGCTGTTTTTCCGTGAAATGCGAGATGCCTCACGAAGACCCACGTGAGTAGAGGCAGAATCCAGAGGACGGAATATGCCAGCCGCTTCACGACGCTGGAACTCTTTTGTCCGGGAAGCCATAGAGCAACGGCAACAGTTACGGGTGCAAACAGTGCTGTCTCTTTGGTGAAGACAGCGATCGCGAGAAAAATCCACGCGAAGGCATATCTGCCGTTCCATAACTCGTGGAGGGCAAGCACTACTAAGAGGGCTGCCAAAAGATCGAAGGTAAAGGAAGGAAAAAACATTGCTTGCCAACTGAATGCGGGAGACAGTAACACCATAAGGCCGACCAGCAAGCAAAATCGTTTGGGCAACAACAACGCTTCCAACGCCAGCTTGACCGAGACGCAGACCAACCCTGCCCGAACCGCGTAGTTCAAGAGCAAATACCATTCCCAATGATTTCCGAAAAACATTGAATTGAGATAGTAAGCAAAATTGACTCCCGGCCGAATGAAGTCCGTGGAAGGTTGTGATAGGCCCGGGTAGGCGAGGAAGTAGTGACTGAAACCATCAAGAAACCAGGATGTCATCGAGGGGTGAAACATTTTTGCGGAAGCTACCAGGAGCGCAAATTCATCTCCGGAAGGATAGTAAGCCGGACGGATAAAGAAAGCCCAAAAAGAAAGTAGTGCGAGGAAGGGTACAACGAAGGTGCAGATGAGAAACAGAACACTACTCTTGCGACCCGTCAAACTTTGCAATTACGCCCCCAAGCATTCTCCGCCTCAGCATATCAAGCTCCATGGATCGAGCTTGTCATCTTTTTTCTCAGGCAACGGCTTACGTCGGGCAGAGGAGAAGTTCGATACACCAAGCTCAAACTGCTTTCGCAAAACGACGAAGCGTTTGGCCGGTTGGACCCGTTGTGGAATTTGACAGGCTTGTATAGCTTGCCGGTCTAGCGGTCGATGCCGCTTGCCTTAAGCAGGATGCTCTGGAAGAGCCCAGTAGGAAGGAGGGTGCGCATGAGCTTTGCCGAACGGGCGTCTTTGCCGATGAGATAGCGGAGTTTCGGTTTGGGCGATTGCGCGATGTGGAGGATCAGGTCGGCGATCTGCTGCGGGTCGGCCTTGCGCATCTTTCCGTTCTGCACCTGGGCGAGGAAGGCCTGCGAGCGTGCGGCGTTGGGCGAATCCGAGGCTTGTGTGGCTGAGGTGGTGGTGGCGTTGCGGCTCCAGATGTCGGTGTCGAAGGCGCCGGGTTCGACGAGGCTGACGTGAATGCCGAGGCTGCGGAGTTCCATGCTGAGCGCTTCGCTCCAGCCTTCGAGGGCGAACTTGGAGGCGTTGTAGCTGCCGAGCAGAGGGAAGGCCGTGAGACCGGAGATGGAGGAGATCATGACGATCTTCGCTCCTCCTGTCTGTGCGCGCATGATCGGAAGCATGGCGGTGGTGGTTTGGACCGCGCCGAAGAAGTTGGTTTCGAACTGGTGGCGGAGCTCGGCGAGAGTGGTCTCTTCGGAGAAGCCTGCGAGGGCGTAGCCGGCGTTGTTGACGAGAACGTCGAGGCGGCCATGAGTAGCTTTGACATAGGCGGCGGTTTCGGCAACCTGTGCGGAGTCCGTGACGTCGAGAGGGTGGAGGTCGATCCGGTCGGAGAGGCCTTCGGCCTCTGCTTTTTCGCGCAGATTGGTCGCCCGCGCGAGGTCGCGCATGGTGGCGATGACGGTGTATCCGTTGCGCGCGAGGGTGAGCGTGGCCAGAAGGCCGATGCCGCTGGAGGCTCCCGTGATGAGGGCGACTTTCGGTGTTTTCTGCGAGACGGGCATGTGGCGAGGGTATCGCAAGAGGGGTTATCCTTGGAATGCGACCTTTTACCTGTTGGAGACGCATGTTTGTGTATCGCTGCGATCCTGAGGCACGCGAAGAATAAGGCCATCCATCAGTATGAGTTTTACCGAACAATACGATGTTGCCGTTGTAGGCGCGGGCCATGCTGGGTGCGAGGCTGCGGTTGCGGCCGCGCGTATGGGGTTGCGGACGGCGATCTTTACGTTAAATCTGGATCTCATCGCGCAGATGAGCTGTAACCCTGCAATCGGTGGAATTGCCAAGGGGCATCTCGTCCGCGAAGTGGATGCGATGGGCGGCGTGATGGGTGAGGTCGCCGATGCCTGCGGCATCCAGTTTCGCCTGCTGAATACGAGTCGCGGACCCGCGGTTTGGTCGCCGCGTGCGCAGTGCGATAAGGCGCTCTACCGCGTGAAGATGCGCGAGGTGCTGGAGCGCGAGAAGAATCTGTTTATCAAACAGGCCGAAGTCATCGATGTGGTGTTGGGGCAGGTCAGCGATGGGCAGCGGCGGATTACCGGGTTGCGGCTGCGGGATGGGCGCGTGATCGAGGCCAAGGCCGTTGTGATTACGACAGGTACGTTTTTGAATGGGTTGATTCACTGCGGGGAGCAGCAGTACACGGCCGGGCGGAGTGGTGAGCCTGCGAGTGTTTTGCTGGGTGAGTCGCTGAAGAAGCTTGGCCTGCGCGAGTGCCGTTTGAAGACGGGAACGCCTCCGCGTCTGGATGGACGCACGATTGACTGGGCGCGTTTCGAAGAGCAGCCGGGCGATGAGGAGCCGACACCTTTCAGCTTCCGCACGAGCGAGGAGCAGTTTCCGGCGCTCAAGCAGATCAGTTGCTACATCGCCGTGACGACGCCGGAGACATTGCAGCTTATCCGCGACAATGTGCACCGTTCGCCTATGTACACGGGACAGATCGAAGGCATTGGGCCGCGCTACTGCCCGAGCATTGAAGACAAGATCGTCCGCTTCCCGGATAAGACGCAGCACCAGTTCTTCCTTGAACCTGAGGGCCTGAACACGCACGAGGTCTACATCAACGGCATGAGCACGAGCCTGCCGATGGAGGTGCAGAGTGCGATGGTGCGTTCGATTCCGGGGCTTGAGAATGCGGAGATGCTACGGCCGGGATACGCGATTGAGTACGACGCGATTGATGCGACGGAGCTGGATCGTTCGCTGAAGGTGAAGTCGATCGATGGGCTGTACCTTGCCGGGCAGATCAATGGAACTTCGGGTTACGAAGAGGCTGCTTGCCAGGGTTTGATGGCGGGGATTAATGCGTCGCTGAGTGTGAAGGGCGAGCCGATGTTCACGCTGGACCGCAGCGAAGGCTACACGGGCATCCTGATCGACGATCTGATCAGCAAGGGAACGAACGAGCCGTATCGGATGTTTACGTCGCGTGCTGAGTTCCGTCTGCATCTGCGGATCGATAACGCCGATGTGCGTCTGACACCGAAGGCGCGTGCGCTGGGGCTGATTACGGACGAGGCGTGGGCGGAGTTCGAGGCGCGGCAGGCGCGCATGGCTCGCCTGAAGGTGGCGCTGGAGACGACGCGTGTAGACGGCGAGCTTCTGGCGAAGCGGCTGAAGCGGCCCGAAGTAACGGTCTTCGACCTGATCCCTGCGCTGACGGATTCTGAGTTCTCGGGACCGCTCGGCTGGCGGCTGAAGAGTGAAGCCAAGGCCGTGGAGACGCAGATCAAGTACGCGGGCTATCTCGCGCAGCAGGACCGCTCCGTGGAGAAGCTGAAGGCGAGCGAGGCGCGCGTGATTCCTGCGACGTTCAGCTATAAGGGGATCTCCGGCCTCTCCCGCGAGATGCAGGAGAAGCTGGAGCGCGTGCGACCGATGACGGTGGGGCAGGCTGGCGGCATTCCCGGCGTGACGCCCGCGGCGATGACGCTGATCAATATCCTGATTGAAGTGCATACGCGCGAAGTGGCTTCGTAGGGGCTAGTTCGGTTCTCCCTGGTCGCCTGCGCCGTCGAGATCGTGGTCGAAGCCCTCGCGCAGGCGGTCGAGGAAGTCGTCGGTGTTGACGTGGCGGTCCTGCTCGGCGTGCGCGTTGGCGATGTGGCGGGCGAGATCGGCGAGGAGGGTGCCCCAGTCGGCGGGGTCTTCCCACATGCCGAAGGCGAGTGCGACGTGCTGATCCTGCTCGGCGATCCAGACGCGGAGGACTTCGAGAGAGCGCGGGTCGCGCTGGGCGGCGGCGGGGATCTGGAGCTGTTCTTTTGCGGACATGGTGATTCCTCAGGATGATTGTCTCCTGAAGTCCACGGAGACGGCCACCTTATCCGAGAAGTTCACAGGCGGCTGAGAAGAGCGCCGGGACTATTCTGTAAGAGATCGGAAGGGCCCCATGGCGACATTTCTTAATATTCTCGAAAAAGACGGTCTTCCCGCGTCGCTGCACACGGAGCGCGTGATCCTTGGCGCGATGCTGACGGACCCCGTCGCCGTTGTCGACGCGACGGCCAAGCTGCACCCGGAAGACTTTTCGGTGGACTCGCATCGACGGATCTATGTCGTGATCCTTGAACTGGTGGAGTTGGGTTATGCCATCGACGCGGTGACGGTGGCCGATGCGCTGAAGACCAAGAAGGAGCTGGAGGCGGTCGGGAATCAGTCTTATCTGGCTTCGTTGCAGGAGGGCCTGCCGCGGCATCTGGCGATTGAGAACTACGTCCAGATCGTGAAGGACAAGAGCATCCTGCGCAACGTGATGAAGGTCTGCGAGGAGGGTCTGAACCGTGCGGCTGACCAGAGTGAGCAGTCTCTTGGCCTGTTGAACGACCTGGAGTCGCGGCTGCTGGAGATCTCCGAAGGCGCCGTGCGTCGTGGGCTTTCTGATGTGGGCTCGATTGTCTCGGAGAGCTTCGGTTCCATCGACGAGTTGATGGAGCAGGGCCAGGAGGTCACGGGCCTGCAGACGTTTTATACCGAGTTCGACCGCATGACCAGCGGTCTGCAGCCGGGCGAATTGACGATCATCGCGGCGCGTCCTTCGATGGGAAAGACGGCGTGGGCGATCAACATTGCGCAGAACGCAGCGCTGCGCGGAAACAAGATCGTGGCGGTCTTCTCGCTCGAAATGTCGAAGGAGTCTCTGCTTCGCCGTATGTTGGCGTCGGAGGCGATGGTGGGAGCGCGCAAGATTCAGCAGGGATTTATTGCGAAGGACGATCGCGGCAAGCTGGTGAACGCGCTGGAACGGCTGGTGGGTTCGAAGATCTATATCGACGACACGCCGGGCATCGCACTCGCCGAAATGCGCGCGAAGGCGCGGCGTCTGAAGCAGCAGGAGGGTGGCATCGACCTGATCGTCGTGGATTACCTTCAGCTGATGACGGCGGGTGCAGCGGGTGGCGGCGGCAAGGGGCGATTCGAGAATCGTACGCAGGAGGTTTCCGCGATCTCGCGTGGCCTGAAGGCATTGGCGAAGGAGCTTGGCGTGCCGGTGGTGGCGCTGTCGCAGCTCTCCCGTGGCAGTGAACAGCGCGCGGGCGACAAGAAGCCGCTGCTCTCCGATCTGCGCGAGTCGGGATCGATCGAGCAGGACGCCGACGTGGTCTGCTTCATCCATCGCGAGGAGTACTACGACCGCGAGAATGAAGACCTCAAAGGCAAGGCGGAGATCATCATCGCCAAGCAGCGTAACGGTCCGACGGGATCGGTGCAGCTGGCCTATATCGCGGACTTTACGCGCTTTGAAAATCCAATCGGAGCAGGCGGGGACGACTATGCGGGCTACTAGCCTGCACCCCGCGTGACGCGCGAGTTCAAGGCATGGATGGTGGGCGTCGCTTACTTGCCATTCGGCCTTTTCAATGGATTTGTAGCCGCAGCGCTGCCGCTGCTGCTGACGCAGCGGGGCATGGCGCTGGATCGCGTCGCGGGGATTACGTTTGTTGTTCTGCTGCCGAGCTTTCTCAGCTTTCTTCTGACTCCGCTGGTGGACTGCGGTCTTCCACGCAGGGTGTGGGCCGGGCTGTTGGCCAGTGCCGCGGCGTTGTGCCTTGCCAGCGCAGTGTTTGGGCTGGATGCCGCTGTGGCGAGTCCGCATGGGCGCGCGTTGCTTACCGCTGCGCTGACGCTGGGTTATCTCTCCGTGCAGATGTATGGTTCAACCATTGGTGGTATGGTGCCGAATCTTGTGGACGAGACGCGCCTGGCGGCTGCGGGCATGTGGTTGAACATTGCCTATCTGGGCGGCATGGCTGGCGGAACGCTGATGGTCGTTGCCGTGACGCGCCTGCCGCGTGTGGGTGCGGCTGGTGTGGGAGCTTTGGAGATGCTTCTGCCGCCTTGTATTTTGCTCTTCGCGCGGCATGAGGAGCGGATGCCCCGGCGTGTTGCGGAGGCGATGCGTACTGTCCTGCGGGATCTTTGGATTGTGGTGCGGCAACCGCGTTATGCTCTGGGGTTTCTGGTTTTTCTGGCGCCTGCGGCTACTTTCGTTGCGACGAATTACTTCGGCGGCATGGGTGCGGACTTCGGCGCGCTTCCTGGACGGACGGCGTGGATCACGGGTGTGGGTGTGGCGATTCTCTCCAGTGCCGGGGCGGTGCTTGGAGGGTGGCTTTCCGCTCGGTATGACCGCCGCTGGCTGTTCGTGGGGGCGGGCGTGCTCTCGTCCATCGCTACGCTGGGCATGGCGTTTGGGCCGCGTCTGTGGTGGGTTTTCTTTGCGGGGGTCAGCTTATACGCGCTGCTTGGCGGGGTGAATTACGTTGCAGCGAGCGCGCTGGCTTTTCAGCTAATCGGGCGCGACAATCCCCTGAGTGCCACGCTGTACGCAATGCTGATGGCCGCGTGCAATGTGGCCATTGAAACCATGGTGCTTAGCGATGGACATGCGTATCGCGTGGCGGGAGCGCATGGCCTTCTGCTGACGGAGGGCATGGTCAGTATCTGCGTGGGTGTCAGCGTTCTGGCGCTGGTCTCTTTCATCGACAGAAAAGCGAAAGCCTGCTGACAGGATGGTGTCAGTAGGGTGTCAGTAGTCTCTTTCCTGTAGCCGCAGGAGATGCGGCTTACAAGGAGAAGACCGATGAGCGATGCACTGACGTTTTTTGAGATACCGACGGTCGATATCGATCGGGCAGGAAAGTTTTACGAAGAAGTGCTGCAGGTGAAGCTGACCAGCATGGAGGGTGGTGGAGAATCGATGCGACTCTTCCCCGCGCCGGAGCCCTTTGTTCAGGGTGCATTGGTCTATCGCGAGGAGCAGAAGCCGTCCATGGGCGGGACAGTGGTGTACCTGCGCCTTCAGGGAGATGTGGATGCCGCCATCGCACGTGTGAAGCCCGCTGGCGGCTCGGTCATCGTTCCCAAGATGAGCCTGTCGGGTGTTCCGGGAGAGTTTTTCTGTCTGCGGGATACGGAAGGAAACCTTGTCGGCGTCCACGGAGCGTAAATGGCAGTAGGATGTCAGTATGCGGCGGGCCGACAGATTATTTCGAGTAGTGCAGATGCTGCGTTCCGGAAGGATGCTGACCGGCGCGCAGTTGGCGGCGAAGCTCGAAGTTTCCACGCGCACGCTCTACCGTGATATTGCAGATCTGCAGGCGAATGGCGTGCTGATCGAGGGCGAAGCGGGGGTGGGGTATACGCTGCGCCGCGATATGGATCTGCCGCCGATGCAGTTCACGGCTGAGGAGATGACCGCGCTGGTTCTGGGTGCGCGGATGGCCTTCGCCTGGGGTGGCGAGCAGACGGGCGCAGCGGCCAAGGACGCGCTCCGCAAGATTGAAGCCGTGCTTCCAGCGCCGATGCGCGCCGAGATGGACATGGTGCAGATGTATGCGCCTACTTCGTGGATGCCGATGGATCTGCGGCAGCGGATCGACGCGCTGCACGGAGCGTCTGTGCGGACGCATATCGCGAGCTTCATCTACGAAAAGCTGGACGGCGCGGTGACGAGCAGGCGCGTGTGGCCACTCGCTCTTGTCTTCTGGGGCGGCGTCTGGACGCTGGCGGCGTGGTGCGAGAAGCGCGAGGACTTTCGCAATTTTCGGTTGGACCGCATGAGTGAGGTGGTTGTGCTCGACGAGGTGTTTACGCCGAAGCGCGGGCAGAGATTGAAGGATTACATACGGTCTGTTGTGCCGGAGAAGGAAGTGAAGAAGATGGGCCTGCTGCGATGAGGGAAGTGGTGACGAATGCAATGCGCCCGGTGTGGGCGGAGGTCTCCGCTTCGAAGCTGACGCGGAATCTGCGGGCGGTACAGGCAACGGCGGGTGTGGATGTTCTGGCGGTTGTGAAGGCGGACGGCTATGGCCACGGCGCGGCGGAGTGCGCTCCGGTGCTGGCTGCGGCGGGGGCGAAGTGGCTGGGTGTGACCAGTGTGGAAGAGGGTGTGCGTGTGCGGCAGGCGCTCGGCATTCTTCCGCAGGGCGTGGTGCCGCGCGTGCTGGTGATGTGCGGTGTGTGGGCGGGCGAAGCGGAGACGGCGGTGCGATACGCCCTGACGCCGGTGGTGTGGGAGCCGTATCACCTGGACCTGATGGAGGCCGAGGCGAAGAGGCTTGGTCTGCGTGACGTGGCTGTCCATGTCGAAGTGGACACGGGCATGGCGCGGCAGGGTGTGGTGCCGGGCATGCAGATGGCGGCGTTGCTGCGGCGCTTTGGGCCGGAGTCGCGCTTGAAGCTGGAGGGTGTGATGTCGCATCTTGCCTCGGCGGAGATTGCTCATGGAGAGCAGACGGAGTCGCAGATGGCTCGCTTCGGTGCCGCGCTGGAACAGGTGCGTCAGGGCGGCATACGGCCTGCGCTGGTGCATGTGGGCAACACCTCTGCGGTGGACTGCGGTGGGGTGATGCCGCAGTTGCGCGCGCTTGCGGAGGGGCTTGGAGCTACGCCGATGACGCGGGCGGGACTTGCGCTCTATGGCTATGCGCTGGAGCTTGAAGGCGGCGCGCCGGAGCTGCATCCGGAGCCGGTGATGACGTGGAAGACGCGCGTCGTCTCGTTGCGCGAGGTGCAGGCGGGGGATCATGTTGGGTATGGTGGAACGTTCACTGCAGTGAAGACGATGCGCCTCGCACTGCTGCCCGTGGGATACGCGGATGGGCTACGCCGTGAACTCTCTTCGCCTGCAGGCGCGGTGCTACTGCACGGAAGGCGCGCAGCGGTGGTGGGGCGGGTTTCGATGGATCTCACGGTGGTGGATGTGACGGAGATTCCTGGCGTGGAGATTGGCGAAGAGGCTGTACTGATCGGCGCACAGGGTGCGGAGCGCATCGGCGCGGAGGAGCACGCGCGATGGGCGGAGACGATTCCCTACGAGATTATCTGCGGCATCAGCGAGCGCGTTCCGCGTGTGATTGTGGATTAGTGTTACATAGTAAAGCTGGAAGGCAGGGTATGTGAAGTCGAAGAAGGTCTCTCAAAAAAAGAAGCGCGATCCCCTCGACAAGATAGGTCTGATGGCCACGGAGGTTGGGCTGATCGGAGCTTTGGGGCTGGTGATTTATGTGGGGCGCAATAATCCTTCGTATCTGCTGCAGATGATGTTTGCGCTGTGGGTCTCCGCCCCGTTCGTGGCTCTTCTGATCGCGCATGTGCGAGCGAAGCAGTGGTCTGTCGATGCACGGAGGACGCTCTGCTGGTTGTCGCTGGTGGTTACGTTTCTCTCGTTGGCGCTGTACGGTTTCGTGGCGATGTATCCACCACGGACGAAGACGGGTCTCGCCTTTGTGATGGTGCCGCCCATGTCGTGGCTGCTCTTTGCCTTTGCCGCTGTGCTTTCCAGTTTGCGGACGCGCCGAGTCTAACGATCATGCTCGTGTTTACGGTGGGGCACTCCACACGGACGATCGAAGAGTTCGTCGGCATGCTGCAGGCGCATGGCGTGCAGAGCGTTGTGGACACGCGCACGGTTCCGCGCTCACGGCACAATCCGCAGTTCGCACAGGAGGCGCTGTCGGCTTCGCTGCAGGCGGCTGGACTACGGTATCTCTGGATGGGGAAAGAGCTCGGCGGCTTTCGCAAGCCTGTGCCGGATTCGATCAACAACGCCTGGCGCAACGATACTTTTCGAGGCTACGCGGACTACATGCAGACGGCGGCGTTCGCGGAGGCTCTGGAGAAGCTGATCGCGATGGCTGAGGAAGAGCGCATTGCCGTGATGTGCGCGGAGGCAGTGGCGTGGCGTTGCCATCGTTCGCTGATTGCGGATGCGTTGGTGGCGAGGGGTATCGAGGTGCGGGAGGTTGTGAGCGCGGAGAAGACGTCCGTACATGTGCTATCGAAAATGGCGGTGGTGGAGGGTGAGCGGGTGACGTATCCGCTGAGTGGATGGCTGGAGTTTTCGTAGAAAATCTCACAAAAAATTCGGACTAATGGTTCGACTTTCATTTAAATCTCACCGCCAGAGCAGCAATCTGTTTAGGTGCTTCGGCGCGCACAGTGGAGTCTCCCTCTCTCCAATATAGGGCTTCCCCTACGTACGAAAGCTCTTTTTGCGTGGGGATGGTCATAACAATCACACCTAGCCCATAGAAGTCATTGAAGTCGAGATTCGAAAGAATAGAATCTTTCAGGTGGCCGGATAAACCCGAAGACCTGATCGCATTCTTCCATGTCGAAAAATATTCTTCTACCGATATGCCAAGAGAACGAGCTTCCCTGGCTACGCCCACAACAAACCGCTTTCCAACCTTCTGCGGAGTTACTCCGTCCAGAACGTTAACTCTGAGGGCGTCAGATTCTCTATCTGTAACCCCGATGATTATCTTCCCAACCGTGTTAGGTCCGTTGTTTGCAATTGCGCAGATAGTTTTAATTACCTTATCCAGCAGCGAAGGGTCCATGGCACGTGGTTCGCCAAGAGTTAAATAACCTTGCTTTAGCTCGTAATTAGCCAATTCTATTTCTGACCTTCGTATGATCGCCTCGATATCAGAAGTCGCATGATTTCCGTAAATCACGGAGTCATTATCGGTTTCGATAAAGAAAGAGCCAATTAGCCCTTTCACGACGTCAATATTTTTTCGTCTTTCTTCGGGAGAGGTCGCTTTCCTGCCGGTATCGATGCGGACACTGAGGTCCGCAATAGCTTTACGTATCCCAGAGTAGTCTGTTATAGATTTGCGCTCCTTAACTATTAATTCGTGAAAGGCGATCATGAGAATAGCGAAGACCGACGGAAATGCATTGGTATTTTGCTTCTTGAAGAGAAGGTCTCGTAAGTGACCACTTTCTCCTACATCCGCAAAGCAAACCTTCCGAATTTCATCTACACAATACTTAAATTCCTCTTCGAATTTCCCAGGACCATATATCTCGAGGGCCGTGAGTACTTGCCCGGACAAAGAGCTGCCGGGGTTATACACCTCATCTAATTCGTCTTTCGAGCGCTCAATAATTTTGCCGCTCACAATGCACACTGCGATGTCCGCGATGCATTGCTCATCCATGCTGTCTCGCAGATCAGTGGATCGAAGGATCCCATGTGTCACCCAAAAGACCTCATCCGCCTTAACGGTGTAGCCATGTTTAGTCATCGGAAGGTCGATGCTAATCGTCGGCATCGATCTTAGAGGAAGCACTTCAGTCGACACGTCACCCCGCAGAGTACACGCAATAGTGCGGACCATGTCAGAGAACGCGTTCTGAATGCCGGCTTGTCGTCGCTCTTGGTCACTAAGACGATGACCATATGTGTTGATCCGTCCGAACACGTCGTTGATTTCAGCTTCGTTCGCGTTTCGCATTACAGAAAGCGCCAGTACATAGTCGAGCAGTGTGCTGACTTCTTTTTGTGAGATAAGTTCGCCATCCTGAGTAGGACCGAACTTCCCCTCGTCTGCTCGGCTCTTTGCCGTGGGGAAAAACCCGAGATTGAAAAACTTTCCTTCTAGAGTTGGAAACGCGGTCTCTATGAAAGAGACGATTGCGTGGAGACGCTGCAAGCCGTCAATAATCTCGTACGTTCCGGGGTCGTTCTCGCGTTCCGCGATGAGAATGGCGGGTACAGGATATTTCTTGAGAATTGACTCGATCAGCTTTTGCTTTTCTTTGAGAGTCCAGACCAGTTTCCGCTGATATCGGCGGTTTACGTGAAGCTTATCTTCCGAATACCAAGAGTAGACGGATTGTACTGATGTAGGTTGAGCCGCTAGCTCGGCCATCTAAAGATTCTCCGTCTGAACTTTCCCCGGTCATCACATTAGGGCGTCGACCTGATTATCAATGAGCCTATCTAAGGCTGCACGAACTTTCGTAATAGCGGGTTGGTAAACTAGAACCATGTTCGGAAAGCTTTATTCGCAGTGGATGTTCAAGTGGGAGACTGCGCTCACTACGCGGGATACGAATCGCATTGTGCGGCCTATGGAGTGGGGCTTCGACTGGCTCAGTGATTTCAGCGCTACTGCTGCCTCTGCTACGGAGCAGGATGCCGATGCGTTGGAGAAGATGCTGCGCATTAACGACGAGATTGTCGCGTATGGCGACGCGTTCTATGGCTATGCCACGCCGACGGATTTTCGTTTGGAGGAGCGCTTCCCTGACCTCTATCCCACGAACGTTCGTCCCGAGACGCTGAAGCAGGCGGCGCAGGTGCGTGCCGATGCCGAGAGTGGAAAGCTGGATAAGGCGCGGTTTTTGCGGTTTACGTCGCCCATTCGCACGAAGCATCCGGAGAACGACCAGGTGAATGCGCGCTGGTATCCGGAGCCGGAGGAGAAGCGGAAGCCCGGGCCGAGGCAGGCGATTATTGTGATGCCGCAGTGGAATGCGGATGCCTTCAGCCATAACGCGCTCTGTTCGATCTTCAACAAGTTTGGTGTGGCGGGTCTGCGTTTGTCGAAGCCGTACCATGACGTGCGTCGACCTGCGGAGCTGGAGCGCAGCGACTATGCCGTGAGCTCGAACGTGGGGCGCACGATCTCTGCCTGCCGTCAGGCGGTCGTGGACATCCGCAGCTGCGTGGACTGGCTGGAGTCGCAGGGGTACGAGCAGATCGGCGTTCTGGGGACGAGCCTGGGAAGCTGCTACGCGTTTATGGCGGCGGCGTTCGATCCTCGGCTGCAGGTCTGCGTCTTCAATCATGCTTCGACGCGTTTTGGCGATGTGGTGTGGACGGGCCAGAGCACGCGGCATGTGAGTGCAGCGTTTGAGCAGGTGGGCATGGGGCAGGCTGAGGTGCGGCGGGTCTTTATGGGGATCAGTCCGGAGAGCGTGATGGATCGCTATGCGGCGGTGAAGACGCGCCAGACGCTGGTGATCCATGCGACGTACGATCTGACGTTTTTGCGGGAGTTTTCGCTGGAGGTGCTGACGGCCTTCCGGCAGCGCGGGGTGGACTTCGTCAGCAAGGTGCTGCCCTGCGGGCATTACACGACGGGCGAGACGCCGTACAAGTACATGGACGGATGGTGGATGGGGAGCTTTGTCTACAAGGCTTATAAGCGGCTGCGAGAGCAGGCCCCGAAGCCTGTTGCTTCGGTGGCTTAGCGGGAGAACAGCAGATCTCTCCGCTACGCGACGGTAAAGCTGTCGCTCCGGTCGAGATGACGGGGGGCTCCCCTCATTCATTTTGACCGAGCCGTAGCTTCTCGCTCAGATGGTCTTCCGATCAGATTGACCGGTGAGGGAGGCGATGACGCAAGGGGCCATCAGGATCGCAAGGAAGAGGGCGGAGATAACAAGGTCGCGCATGGCAGATTTCTTTCTATTGGTTCGGGGAGAGTTGGCCGGCCTCTACGTACTCTGGATCGCGTCGTTTCGGAGCACCTCCATACCCCGGATGCCGCATGCGGTTCGACTTCGGTAGTACGGACGTATGCCCTATTAGTGGGATAATCGAGGTATGTCGATCGATTTTGCAGCTCCGCTTGCCTCCTCTGATCCCGAGATCGCAGCACTTGTAGAAAAAGAAGTCGTCCGCCAGCACGAAGGTCTGGAGATGATTGCCTCGGAAAACTTTGTCAGCCGCGCCGTGATGGAAGCGGCTGGAACCGTCTTTACCAACAAGTACGCCGAGGGCTATCCGGGCAAGCGCTACTACGGTGGCTGCGAGTTCGCCGATGTGGTGGAGAATATCGCACGCGATCGAGCCAAGGAGCTCTTTGGAGCGGAGCATGTCAATGTGCAGCCGCACTCCGGTTCGCAGGCCAATGCCGCGGCGTATATGAGCATCATCCAGCCGGGCGATACGCTGCTGGGGCTCGACCTGGCGCACGGCGGCCATCTGACGCACGGGCACAAGCTGAACTTTTCCGGCAAGCTATACAGGATCGTCGGCTATCAGGTGCGTCGCGATACGGAGGTTGTGGACTATGACGAGCTGGAGGCGATTGCGAAGCGCGAGATGCCGAAGGTGATCGTCGGCGGCGGATCGGCGTATCCGCGCCAGTTCGACTTCGCGCGTATGCGTCAGATTGCGGATGCGGTGGGCGCAAAGCTCATGGTGGATATGGCCCACTTCGCTGGTCTGGTCGCCGGTGGAGCGCATCCTTCGCCCGTACCCTATGCTGACATCGTCACGACGACGACGCACAAGACCTTGCGCGGGCCGCGTTCCGGCATGATTCTTTCCAAGCAGGAGCTTGCTGCCAGCATCGACCGCAGCGTCTTTCCCGGACAGCAGGGCGGGCCCCTGGTTCACGTGGTCGCGGCGAAGGCCGTTGCCTTCAAGGAAGCCCTGCAGCCCGACTTCAAGGTCTACGCCGCGCAGGTGGTTGCGAACGCGAAGGCGCTGGCTGAGGCGCTGGCGGGAGAAGGCTATCGCATTATCTCGGGCGGCACGGACACGCATGTGCTGCTGGTGGATGTCTTCGCCAAGGGCATGCTGGGCAGTGAGGCGGAAAACGCACTCGGTGCCGCTGGCATCACGGTGAACAAGAACGCGATTCCCTACGACACCAACCCGCCGATGAAGCCGAGCGGCGTCCGTTTTGGAACGCCTGCGCTCACCACGCGCGGTATGAAGGAGCCGGAGATGCGCGAGATCGCTGCATGGATCGCAGAGGCTCTGGAGCATCGCAACGATGCTGGTCGGCTGGAGCAGATTCGCGGTCGGGTTGGTGAGATGGCGGAGAAGTTCCCGCTCTATGGTTGGCTTCGCGCTTAAACCATTTGCACCGATATTTCGAGGGGTGCTGGCTTCGGCCAGCGCCCTTTTTGCTGCACGTTTCTTCGGTCGCTGGTAGGCTGAAACGCATGAGCGACGAACGTTTTGACGCAGTGATTCTCGGCAGTGGGCAGGCAGGTGTGCCGCTTGCGAAGGACCTGGCAAAGACGGGTCAGAGTGTGGCCATCGTGGAGAGCTGGCACATCGGTGGAACGTGCGTGAACGTGGGCTGTACGCCTTCCAAGACGCTGGCCGCGAGTGCACGCGTGGCGTACCTTGCGCGGCGTTCGTCGGACTTCGGCATCTCCGCCGGGGAGATCAGCACGGATATGTCCGCGGTGATCGCACGCAAGCGGCAGATCGTGGAGAAGTCGAACGCGAGCAATATCAAGGGTCTGGAAAAGGCTGGCGCGAAGATCATCATGGGCGAAGGCGGCTTTGCCGAGCATCCCGCAGCGGCTGGCGAATATGCGATTACGGTGAAGGCTGCGGATGGATTAGAACGTCGCCTCATCACGAAGCATGTCTTTCTGAATACAGGCGAGCGTCCAGTCGTTCCGGCGCTAAAGGGATTGGATCAAGTGCCTTTCCTCGACAGCACATCGATCATGGAGCTGGAAGAGGTCCCGGATCATCTCATCGTTCTGGGCGCGGGCATTGTTGCGCTGGAGTTTGCGCAGATGTTTCACCGTTTCGGTGCTGCCGTTACTGTGATCGAGCGCGGCACGCGCCTGCTGCCGCATGAGGACGAAGACATCTGCAGCTGCGCTGTGGAGATTCTTCGCGAGGACGGGCTGGAAGTTCTGTTCGAGGCCGAGGCAGCGGAGGTGAGTGGAGCGGCGGGCAGCATTCGCATGAAGCTGAAGGACGGCAAGGAGCTACACGGAACGCATCTGCTGGTGGCGATCGGTCGCCGCCCGAACGTGGAGTCGCTTCATCTCGACCGCGTGGGCGTGAAGCAGAACGAGCATGGCTATATCGAGGTGAACGATCTGCTGGAAACCAATGTCCCGGGCATTTGGGCACTTGGCGATGTGAAGGGGCCGCCCGCGTTCACGCATGTGTCGTACGACGACTATCGCATTGTCGTTGCGAACCTGCTGCATAAGGGTTCGCGCCGCGTCAGCGACCGCACGCTGGTTTATACGATCTACACAGACCCCGAGATCGGGCGCGTGGGGATGAACGAGATGGAGGCGCGTGCGGCGGGGAAGAAGATCCGCGTGGCGAGCGTACCGATGAGTTACATGGCGCGCGCTCTGGAGATGGCGGAGTCGCGCGGCATGTTGAAGGCGATCGTCGACGCGGAGACGGACCTGATCCTTGGAGCATCGATTGTTGGCGTGGAGGGCGGCGAGGTGATTGCGCAGATCCAGCTTGCGATGATGGGTGGCCTGAAGTACACGGTGCTGCGCGATGCGGTCTTCTCGCATCCCACGAAGTCCGAGGTGCTGAATACGCTTTTCATGCGCCTTAACTCGTAATCAAGAATTGAGTGAAGTTACAAAAAGAATGCCTCGACGTGTAAGTGTCGAGGCATTCTTTTGTCCAAGAAGTCAGCGGAGGGAAGACCTCCATGCTTCTTCTAGGATACTCCTGTTTTGGCCTTCGTAAATAGCACTTCGGATGAATGGTGCGGTGCGCTGAGGCGGCGTAATCTTTCAGATGTTGGTTGGCTGGGGAAGTTACGAGGCCAGGCGAAGTACGATGCAGTTGAAATACCGAGTGTTCCTTTCCTTCCTGGTAATCGTCCTTGGATACAAGTTGATGATTACCGCGTTCCACTGGATGAACTTAGCAAGCGACGCCGCTCTGTACGGCGGTATTGTCGTGCTTGTAGTTACGGTGGTGGGTGTACTTACCGCGGTGCGTTCTCTTTGGAGGCGGACGTAATGTCTTTATTTGAACAATTCAGTTCTGAAGCGAAAACTACGCCTAATCAAGATGTTCAGTTACAACGCGTCAAGAGGCTGGTGCGTTATGCCGTCCTGCTGGTGATGACGCTTGTCGTGCTGAGTGTCTTCTTCAACTATGTTGCGTCTGTTACGCGCATCGGCGCCGGACACGTTGGCGTGGAGGTCGTTCTAAGTGGATCGCAGCGTGGTGCTTCGGAGATTCCGATTCGCACGGGCTGGGTCTTCTATAGTCCTCTGCGTTCGCAGATCGTGGAGTTCCCTACGTTCGTGCAGACGGTCAAATGGACGCAGAGCCTGAACGAAGGCCGAGCGACGGATGAAGCCATGAGCTTCAACTCGAAAGAGGGCATGGAGATCTATGCGGATGTTTCGCTTTCGTATGCGATACAGCCCAGCCGCGTGCCGGACTTCTATGTGAAGTATCGCGTGACAGATCTCGACCAGTTTACGCACGGCATTCTGCGTGACACGGTACGTAACTCGCTGAACGAAGCCGCATCCACGTTTACCGTGGAGCAGATCTACGGTGAACAGAAGACGGAGTTCCTGATGCACGTGCAGAAGCTCATCCAAGATCGCATGGATCCTGTGGGCGTGGAGATCCAGCAGTTCGGCTTCATCGGAGCGCCGCGCGTCCCCAGCGTGATTGCCAACGCGATCACGGGTAAGGCGCAGGCGATTCAGGATGCGGAGCGCGCACGCAACGAGCTGGCGAAGACGCAGGCCGAGGCGGCGAAGACCATTGCCGAAGCCGAAGGTGAAGCCAAGGCCTCTGTAACCCGCGCGCAGGGTGAGGCGGAAGCGAACCGCATCCGCCAGACCAGCATCACGCCGCAGTTGCTGGAGCTTCGCAAGCTGGAGAATCAGCGCGCCCAGATCGAGCGCTGGAATGGCCAGCTTCCCAGCGTGGAGACTGGCGGCAACATGATGATGCAGTTGCCGCCCGTGCGGTAACGCGATGACGCAGGATGAGGCGGAGAGAGAATCTCCGCCTCATCGCTTTCTGCATCGAAGAAGACCCACTTGCCGACGTGTGTTTCTGAAAATAGAGATTGCGTGATTGCGTTGCCTGTCGGATCATGGGCTGCATGAGTTATCTCGTTGTACTTCTGATTGGTGTCTGTACCGGCCTTCGCACGATGACGCCGATTGCCGTCCTCTGCTGGTTCGCCTATCTGCATCACCTTGCGCTGACGGGATGGCGAGGGTATGCGGCCTATCTTGTCTCCGTGGTGATCTTCACGCTGGCCGCGCTGGGCGAGCTGTACGGAGACAAGCTACCGACGACACCCAGCCGCCTCTCGCCGGTCGGCCTCGGCGCGCGCGTTGTCTTCGCTTCACTCTGCGCGGCTATCCTGGCGGAGCCTCTGGTGCTCCCGTTGGCTGTGGCGATTGGTGTGGGCATTGCAGGTGCTCTGATCGGTTCGTATGGAGGCTGGTTTGTGCGGACGCGCTCCGTGGCCGCGCTGAAGTGCGCGGACTGGAACGTCGCCGTGGTGGAGGACGCGGTTGCGATCCTGATGTCGATCGTGACGCTGATTCTGGCTTCGCGGTTCGTGAGCATCGACGTGACCGCCGCCTTCTAAGACTTTCGCCGTATCGCGCGAGACGAAGAGCATGCCATAGTGTTGGCATGCTCAAATTTCATCAAGCGAAGTCTGCCGCAGTGTTGGCGCTGTGTGTCGGCGCGGCAGTGGCAGCCCAGACAAGCACGATCCCGCAGCGACTTCGCACCGGCTACAACGACATCTCGCAGGAGAGGATGCGCGCTGACCTTACCTTCTTTGCGGGTGATGGAACGGAGGGCCGCATGACGCTCTCCGCCGGGGATCTCGCAGCGACACAGTGGGTTGCCGCAGAGTTTGCCAAGGCGGGTCTGAAGCCCATCGCAACGGGTGCGGACGGTAAGCCCGGCTATCTGCAGGCCGTTCCCGTGATCGACTACGCCAGCGATCCGAAGGCGACCGAGATCTCCTTCGAGCAGAAAGGCCGACACGAGACCTGGCACGCACCGCAGATCGGCGGAAGCTATCGCGATCCGGTCAGTGTTGATGCTGGCCTTGTCTACGTTGGCTACGGGATTACCGCGCCGGAGCTGCACTACGACGACTACGCGGGCGTCGATGTGCGCGGCAAGGTCGTCCTCATGATGGAGTACGAGCCGCAGGAAGACGACCCGCATTCAATCTTCAACGGCACAGGACTTACGAGCCACGGAACGCTGCGTGTGAAGGCGCTGAATGCTCAGCGCCACGGCGCGGTGGCGGTGATCGTCCTGCCGGAGCCTAACAGCACGCACCCGTCTACCGCAGCGCGCATGGCTCGTGTCTTTGCCGGTGTTACGGGAAAGCGTTTGACGCCCATTCCGCTGCAGCAACTCGATGGCGACGAGCTGCATATTCCGCTGATGAACGTGCCAGTCGCGGTTGCGGACAAGCTGGTGTCGGCTTCCACCAGTGAGCTGCAACGCTCTATCGATGCTGATCTCAAGCCGCGCTCGCAGGAGATCGCCGGTGCGAGGATTCATCTGCGCATGAAGAACCTCACACGCACGCCCGGTGTAACGTACAACGCAGTCGGTCTGCTGGAAGGCAGCGACCCGAAGCTGCGCGCGGAGACGGTGATGATCTCCGCGCATCACGACCATAACGGCGTCTCCGAGGTGGAGGAGCCCGATGGCACCCGCCATACGGGTATATGGAGTGGGGCGGACGATAACGGCAGCGGAACGGTGGGTGTCGTTGCTCTGGCGCAGGCCTTCGCAAAGAACCCGGTGAAGCCGAAGCGCAGCGTGCTCTTCGTGGTCTTCGCCTCGGAGGAGCGCGGGTTCGAGGGATCGAATTATCTAGTGCAGCATCCGTTTCGCGATCTCAGGACGACGCGCGCCCTTGTGAACTTTGACATGATCGGACGCGACGAAAAGCCGAGCGCGCAGACGGACGGCCAGGTGGAGATTCCTGCGGACACGAGCAATCGCCTGAACCTCATCGGCTCGCTTTACTCGCCGGATCTGCAGAAGATCGTAGAGCGCGAGGACAAAAGTGTGGGCCTGATCCTCGATGGCCGCTTCGACCGCGACACGACGCTGGGCCTCTTCTACCGCTCGGACCAGTTCCCTTTCGTCCTGCACGGTGTCCCGGCGATCTGGTTCTTCACGGGCTTTCACCCGGATTACCATCACACGACGGATACGGTGGAGAAGATCGACTTTCCCAAGATGCAGAAGATCGTGCGGCTGGCATATCTGACGCTGTTCGATGTGGGGGATGCGGCGACTTTGCCGACGTTGAAGGCCGGTGCTGCGGACGTCCAATAAGTCTTCAGCTTGCTTTCAGGCGCATCTTCGCAGACATCCGCTTCGTGGTTCTGTGGGACGCGGTGACGCTCGGCAACTTTCCAGACTTAGGCTTCGTCAGTTTGACCTCGGCGCCAAGGTTCAGCTTTCCGGCGAACTTGATGAGCTTGCTGACGCTGAACTTCGAGACCCGGCCATTCAGGAGGTTGCTGACGTCCGGTTGATGAATGGCCAGGAGCGCACCGAGCTCCTGCTGCGCGAAACCTCGCTCCTGAATGTACTGGAGCAGATCGCGGTAGATCTCCGCTTTGACTTTGATCTCCAGAGCTTCAGAGGGGGTGAAGCCAAGCTCATCGAGGACGCTTCCCCCTGTCAGATGCGGAGTCTTTTCCCTGTTGGCGTTTTTGCTTTTCATACTTCTGCTCCTCTCGCAGCCGTTGCTGCACTCGCTTCCACCGCTGCTCCGCTGTGGCAAGATCCCGCTTTTCCGTCTTAGCAGTGTTCTTTGTGAAGCAGTGCAGGACGTAGATCGTGTCCTTCACTCGTGCAAGGTAGACCAGTCGATACCACTGGCTTTCGTCTGAATCCTTCAGTTCAAAGACTCCCTCAGCGATTGAGGGCATGGGCCGAACTGGAAGAGCGGCGACCTTCCCCTCCTGCATCTCTCCAAGAGCAACGCCGAAGTCTTCGCGGATGGGTTTTGGCCATGTCCGCACCACCTCCAGAGAGTCGCCCTCCCAGGAGACTGCAATCCTGTGAGCTTTGATTGGCCTGGCCATATCTGAATATAGCATTTTTACTATATTTACGAGTTCTCAGTGGAGAATCTAACCTGCTAAAGCAGGTGCACCATCAACGCGGCATCCGTGCCGTCGGGGTAGAACTTTTCCGCCGTGCCTATGGTCTCGTAGCCGCGACTGGTATACAGGGCCATGGCCGCGACGTTGGTGACGGCGGCGTGCAGGGCGGCGTAACGGCAGCCGTGATCGCGGAGAAGGTTCTCTGCTTTTACGAGCAGATTGCGCGCAACGCCGTGTCCGCGGAAGGTGTCCAGGACCTCCAGTGTGGCGATGTAGCCGAAGTGCTGGGAGTTCTCCGTCTCCAGGCTGGCGATGACGAAGCCGACGATCTCCTCTACGCTTACGGCGACCACGCAGAGGTCGTGGCGCAGCATGCGACGCAGAAGGTTTTGCGAGAAGCGGAGCGGCGGAAGGAAGCACGCCTCTTCCACGGCATAGATCGCGGAGAGGTCGGCGGTGGTTCCGGGACGGTATTGGAGTTCAAACGACATCTAGGAAGGATTTGAGCAGACGGACCTGTAAGCCGAATTTTGTAACCGTTGCCGGTCGATGATCATTCCTCTAGGCCGTGCATTACTGCATGGCTCAAGCGACCTACCCGCGAGTTTGACGCACCGGGCCAGCGCGTTGGGCATTGCTGCTTCTTCCCGCCTATTTGGTCTTGCTCCGTGTGGGGTTTACCTTGCCGCCTGCATTACTGCCGGCGCGGTGCGCTCTTACCGCACCTTTTCACCCTTACCCCTGTTGCCAGGGGCGGTATTTTCTCTGTGGCACTTGCCGTCTGCCGGTCTTGAAACCGGCATCCCGGGCGTTACCCGGCACACTGCCCTGCGGAGTTCGGACTTTCCTCCCCCATTGTTCTTGCGAACGCTGGCGGCGATCATCCGGTCCGTCTGCTCAGGGTCGAGTATACGCGGCGCGGCCTACTTTGCCGTCATATACTGCCGCCACCAGAGCGAGTTCTGGTCGAAGCCGCTTACGTCTGTCGGAAGGCCCGGTACTGGCATGAAGAGCGGCTTGTCCCTGGCCAGGGCCAGTTCTGTGATGTGCTCCGCAGGCTGATACCAGGCGTGCAGCGCCAGATTGAAGAGACCCCAGTGGATCGGCATGGAGACGCGCGCCTGAAGATCGTGGAAGGCAGATGCCGCATTTTCAGGCCCGAGATGAATGCTTCCCCAGAGCTTGTTCCAGGCTCCGATCTCCACCATGGCCAGGTCGAAGGGGCCGAACTCTTCGCCGATGCGGCGGAATCCCGGCCACGGACCGGAGTCCGCGCCGAAGTACACGCGATGCTTCGCCCCCCGCAGAACAAAGGAAGACCACAGCGTTCGGAAGCGCCGCAGGCTGCGTCCGCTGAAGTGTCGTGCCGGAAGCGCGGTGATCTCCAGGCCGCTGGGGAGGGTGAGGGTGTCCATCCAGTTCATGGAGCGGATCCTGCTGGCGGGAACGCCCCAGCGTTGCAGATGCCCATCCACGCCGAGGGAACAAATAAACTCCGTCGTGCGTTCCACGAGTGCGGGCATGGCGGGTGCATCCAGGTGGTCATAGTGATCGTGCGAGAGCAGAACGGCGTCGATGCGCGGCAGGTCCTCGATGCGCAGAGGTGGAGGGAAAAACCGCTTCGGACCGGCCCACTGCACCATGGAGGCGCGCTCGCTGAAGACGGGATCGATGAGAAGATTGGTGCCGTCAATCTCCAGCAGGAGGGACGAGTGGCCCAGCCAGGTGATGCGCAGGCCAGTCGTGGAGGGGACGGCGAAGGCGGACGGATCGGTCAGGAAGGGTCCAAGGGGCTTCCTGGGAACGGCCTCTTCACCCCGTGCGGCGATTGCCGCCATCAAAATGCGGGGCATGAGGGCCAGGCTTGCAACTTCGGTGGGGACAGGGTTTTGAAACTTGCCGCCGACCCGGACGGCTGGTTTGAGGAGATTCATGTCAGTTCTTAGATTCCCACAACGGGGACCACGGCGCACATTCGCCGAAGACAGTTCGCTGAGAGGGGAAGATTTCGCATAGGCTAGGAGTGCTTCCAGACATACAGAAACCGCGTCGCCAGAAGTGGAACCGTCGCCGGACGTAACGGATTTAGACCCATGGATCTAAAAGAAGCCTTCAAACTCGCTCTGCAGTCGCTCTGGGCGAACAAACTCCGGACTGTGCTCACGCTTTTGGGTGTGATGATCGGCGTCGCTTCCGTAATTGCTGTGGTCACACTGGTAAACGGCGCGAACGCCTACGTGGACCAGAAGCTCAATACGTTTGGAAGCGATGTCTTCACCGTAAGCAAGCAGCCGTCGGCGATTACCAGCTTCGAGGACTACACCAAGTTTCAGAAGCGCAAGAACATCCAGGTGGATGCTTACCGCTGGCTGGTGGAGCAGTGCCAAAAGTGCGCCCTGATCGGGGTGCAGCAGACGACGCGCGGAACGGTGAAGTTCAGTACGGAGTCCGTTACGGATGTCGCTCTGCGCGGCTGGACGAGCGGCATGCCCGTCCTCAATAACCTGGACATCGCGCAGGGCCGCACCTTTACGCAATCGGAAGAAGAGCACTCCGCGCGCGTTGCTCTGATCGGTACAGACATCCAGGAAAACCTGCTGAAGAGCGAAGACCCCATCGGCAAAGAGATTCGTGTGGACGGTGTAGCGTACACGGTCGTCGGTGTGGGCGCGAAGCAGGGCAAGACGCTGGGGCAGAGCCAGGACAACTGGGTGGCCGTTCCGCTGCCTGCGTTTCAGCGCAGCTACGGGATGCAGAAGTCGGTCACGATCTTTCTGAAGGCAAAGGGCGGCTCCGGCCTGGCCATGCAGGACGCGATGGAAGAGGTGCGCGTGCTCATGCGCGCCTTCCGCCATGACATTCCCGGTTCTGATGACGATTTCAACCTCGACCAGAACGACGCCTTTGCCGCCATCATGAAGCAGATCACGGGCTGGTTCGCAGCGATTGCCATCCCTGCGGCGGGGATCTCACTGGTGGTCGGCGGCATCGTGATTATGAACATCATGCTGGTCAGCGTAACGGAGCGCACGCGTGAGATCGGGATTCGCAAGGCCCTTGGTGCGCGCAAGAAGGACGTGATGGCGCAGTTCATTATCGAAAGCGCCCTGATGAGTCTTGTCGGCGGTGTCATAGGCGTTGTTGGCGGGGTTATTGTGGCCTACGGCGTTACGATTGTTGCGGGTTTTCCGGCGAACGTGGCGGTGTGGAGCATCCTTGTGGGCCTCTTTGTCAGCACGGTGACGGGGGTCTTCTTCGGTGTATATCCGGCACGCAAGGCGGCGGAGCTGGATCCCATCGTTGCGCTCAGGAGTGATGTCTAATGCGACTCAGCGACCAGAAAGAGACGATCAAGATGGCGCTGGACACGCTGCGCGCCAACAAGCTGCGCAGCGGGCTTACCATTCTCGGCATCGTTATCGGCGTGATCACGGTGATCATCATGTCCAGCGTGATCAACGGTCTGAACGATAACGTGAACGGTATGATCTCCGAGCTGGGGACAAACACGCTCATGATCTTTCGCTTCGAGGTCTTCGGAAAGCGACCTACGCCCGCGATGCTTCTGCGCAAGCAGCTCACGTATGAAGACGCGCAGGCGCTCATGCACCTGCCGCATGTCGCCAGCGTTGCCGCCTCGCTGCGTTACCAGAACTTCGACGCTTTCGGTGGAGTCGGCATGTCGATCCTCAAGGCGAACGGGCACAAGGTGGAAAATGCTCCGCTGGGTGGCGAGTCCTGGACCTCGCGCGACGTCAACGACTGGCACATTGTGCGCGGACGCTTCTTCAACCAGATGGATGAGGAGCGATCCGCCAACGTGACCGTGCTCGCGCACGACGCAGCCGAGACGCTCTTTCCTGGCCTCGACCCGATCGGACAGGAGATCACCGCTGCCGGAATGACCTTCACCGTCATCGGAACTCTTGATAGCTTTAAGCAGGCCTTCAGCAGCGGAAAGAATCCGGATGACGACTTCGCCTTCTTCCCGATCACGACTTTCCACAAGCTCCACCCCGAGGTGCTCGACTACTGGTTGAGCCTGAAGTACGACGATCCCAAGAACCGCCCGGCAGTGGAAGAAGAGGTGCGCGACGTTCTGCGCGCGCGGCGCAAAGTGAAGTCCGACCAGGACGACAACTTCGCCATGTTCGGGTCGGACGCGCTTACACGTTTGTGGACGCAGCTTACGGGTGGCCTCTTCATTTTGATGTTTGCGTTGTCCAGCGTGGGCCTGATGGTGGGTGGGGTGGGGGTGATGAATATCATGCTCGTCTCCGTTACGGAACGAACGCGGGAGATTGGGATACGTAAGGCCATTGGTGCCACCAAGCGAACGATCCTCTACCAGTTCACGCTGGAGGCGATGACCCTCTGTGCGGTGGGAGGGTTGCTGGGCGTGACGATAGGCTGTGTTGTCGTCCTGGGCATGCATTTCTTCCTTCCTGCGCTGCTCTCGGCGGCGTGGGTGTTGGCGGCGTTTCTTATCTCCTGCACGATCGGGTTGGTCTTTGGGATCTATCCGGCGTGGAAGGCGGCGAATCTGAATCCTATTGAGGCGCTGCGCTACGAGTAGGTGTTACGGTCTCGTCATCTCGACCGTAGCGGAGAGATCTGCTTTTTCTATCGCGCGAAGTACGATTTGATGTGCCTTTGGCACATGGCAGAAGCAGATTTCTCCGCTCCCTTCCGTCGGTCGAAATGACGGTGGTCTTCTTCGCAGCGGCGATCCCGTATTCTTACTTCAGTGAATCCTTCCACTGAAATTGCCCCCGATCTTGCCGCGCACATCGCCACAGCAGTCGCCATCTTTTGCGCGCTGATGACGCTCGCTGGCCTTGTCTACATGGTGTTGACGCTTCGCGCCGGGCGCAGCTTCACGCACTACTGGCGGACGCATCCGCTCAATGCGCTGGCGACGGCACCTACGGTCACATTGTTGAAGCCGCTCAAAGGCGTGGATGCGCGCATGTATGCCGGTCTCCGCTCGCACTGTGTGCAGCAGTACGCCGGGCGGTATGAGATTCTCTTCGGCCTCTCATCGCTCGAAGATCCTGCCGTGGCAGAGATCGATCGCCTCCGTGCGGAGTTTCCGGAGCTGGCGATGCGCGTGATCGAGTGTCCGGAGCGACTTGGTACCAGCGGCAAGGTCAGTAATCTGGCGCAGATGCTGCCGCACGCGCTTGGCGAGATCCTTCTCGTGAACGACAGCGATATCCTCGTCTCGCCGCACTATCTCGCACGCGTCGTCGCTGGCTTCACACCGCGCTCGAATAAAAGAGTCGGCATGGTGACCACGCCTTATCTTGGTGCGTCGGCAAAGGGGCATGGGCTGCTTTCGCGCATCGAGGCGCTTGGTATCGCGACGGAGTTCTTCCCCAGCGTTCTCACGGCGCGCATGCTGGAGGGCGGTCTGCGCTTCGGCCTCGGCTCCACGCTGGCCATGCCGCGCGAAGTGCTGGAGCAGATCGGCGGCTTCGCTCCACTCACCGAGCATCTGGCGGACGACTACGAACTGGGTGCGCGCATCTACCGTGCGGGCTATGCCGTCGAGCTTGTGCCTGAGATTGTGGAGACGACCGTTCCGCGGTACACGTTGAGTGGCTTCTGCGATCACCAGCTGCGCTGGATGCGCTCTGTGCGCGACTCGCGCCGCGCGGGATACCTGGGCGTCGCTGTTACGTATGTGATCGCGTGGGCGCTGGCAACGTGTGTCGCCAGCGGCTTCGATCTTTGGAGCTTTACGCTGCTTTCTGTCGCCGTGCTTGCGCGTGTGGCGGTGGCGCTCTCGATTGGTGTCGGTATTCTGCGCGACGAGCAGGTGCTTCGCGACATCTGGTTGCTGCCGGTGCGAGACTGCGTTGGTCTTCTGCTCTGGGCGTGGAGCTATGCGGGAGACACGGTCGTCTGGCGTGGCGAGCGCTTCCATCTGCGCCGGGGGATTTTACACAGGAGCTAAGCGATGGATCGGGCATAGATGACGGACATCAGGGCCGAAAGCTGCTAATCGTATCGGAACGATAGCATTTTTGCGCAACCAACCCCGTCATTTTGACCGGAGCGGAGAGATGACGAAGAGTATCGCAGCGGCAAGCTTCGATGGATTTCAAGTTAGCGACCTTCCACGCGAGAAGGATGACGCTCATGCATTCGAAAAGGCAGCACTTTTGCGCGACAACCTCGTCATTTCGACCGACCGAAGCGAAGCAAAGGGAGCGGAGAAATCTGCTTTTGCTATGTGCCAATGGCACATCCGATCGCGCTTTGCGCGATGGCAAAAGCAGATCCACTTCGGTCGAGATGACGAATGTTTTCGGTGTGAGAGGACGAAGATTTTTGGGTACAAAGTCACGAAGGTTTTGGGTACGAGATCACGAAGATTTTGGCCGTATTGATCACGTGCGCTCGATTGCAGCCCATTCTTCGGAGCGTCGGGCTCTGTTAGCATCCACCTCATGTCGGAACGCCATCCAGCCCGCACGCGCAAGCCGCCCTACGACACCGAAGCAGCCGTTGCGCACCTGTCTGCGCGCGACGCGAAGCTCGGTCGCCTGATCGCGCGGGCGGGTCCGTTCACCATGCGGACGGCGGGTCAGCAGTCGCCGTTTGAAGCGCTGACGGAGGCTATCGTCTTTCAGCAGCTGCACGGCAAGGCCGCTGCTACCATCCATCGCCGTCTGCTGGAGAGCTTTCACCCGGTCTGCGGGATAGGATTTCATCCCTCGCCGGAGCATCTTCTGGATTGCCCCAACGAGCAGCTGCGCGGAGCGGGACTTTCGCATAACAAGGCGCTCGCCCTGCGCGATCTCGCAGCAAAGACGCTCGATGGGACGGTGCCTACCCTTGCCAGAATCCGCCGCATGGACGATGAGGCCATCATCGAGCACCTCACGCAGGTGCGCGGCATCGGCCGATGGACGGTGGAGATGATGCTGATCTTCCGGCTGGGTCGACCCGATGTGCTGCCAGTCGACGATTATGCCGTCCGCAAGGGATTTGCCCTTACTTTTCTTGGCCTTAAGCCGGCGGACAAGGTGGTTCCACGTGATCTTCCCAAGGCCGTCGTCATGGAAAAACGCGCGGAGAAATGGCGTCCCTTCCGATCCGTGGCAAGCTGGTATATGTGGCGTGCCTGCGATCTGGCAGCAGGCAAACCACTGCAACCGAAATAATCTGAGCTTAGAAACGCTGCACTCCTGTTTTACTTTCGCTGCCTTACTTCCCGCTCGTATTGCATGAGGACAGATGGCACGTACACGTCGATTGAAATCCCGCGCTGATGTCTCCCCCGCCGCACTGGGTGAGCGCTACGTTTGTATTCACGGTCACTTCTATCAGCCGCCCCGCGAAAACCCCTGGCTTGAAACGGTCGAGTCGCAATCTTCGGCGGCGCCGTGGCATGACTGGAACGAGCGCATTACGGCGGAGTGCTATGCGCCTAATGGCGCTTCGCGCATTCTGAACGAAGAGAACAAGATCGTGCGCATCACGAACAACTATGCGCGGATGAGTTTTAACTTTGGGCCGACGCTGCTGAGTTGGCTGCAGGAGTTTGCGCCGCGTACGTACACGATGATTCTCGACGCGGACAAGGCCAGCGCCGAACGCTACAGCGGCCACGGCTCAGCCATGGCGCAGGTGTACAACCACATCATCATGCCGCTGACGTCGCGCCGTGATGTGCTCACGCAGATTCGCTGGGGCATCGGAGACTTCGAGTTCCGCTTTGGCCGCAAGCCTGAAGGCATGTGGCTGGCGGAGACCGCCGTGAATCACGAGGTGCTCGACCTGCTCGCGCAGGAGGGCATAAAGTTCACAGTCCTTGCGCCTCTGCAGGCGGCATGCGTCCGTCCGCTCGCGAAGCCCGACGCACCTGAGGCGGAGTGGACCAGTGTTGCGGGCGGCGTGGTGAATGCCAACACGCCCTACCTCGTCAAATTGCCCGAGGGCCGGTCGATCTTCGTCTTCTTCTACGATGGCGATGGTTCGCGTGCTGTCGCCTTTGAAGGTGTGCTGGATTCTGGGAAAGACTTCGGAAAGCGTCTCGTCTCGCGTTTTCATGAGACCGAGTATCTCGAAGACGGAAGAGCTCTTCCGCAGATCGTCAACATCGCTACCGATGGCGAGAGCTACGGCCATCACCACAAGCACGGAGACATGGCGCTCGCTTACGCCATGCACTATCTCGAAGACAAAGGTCTGGCGAAGCTGACGAACTACGCCGAGTTCCTGGAGAAGTTTCCGCCACGGATGGAGGCGCGCGTGGTGGACGACTCGTCGTGGTCCTGCGTCCATGGTGTCGAACGCTGGAAGAGCGATTGCGGTTGCAACGGTGGCAAACCGGGATGGAATCAGAGGTGGAGAGCGCCGCTTCGCGAGGCGCTCGACCGTCTCCGCGACGCTGTTGCACCGCTTACAGAGCGGCTTGGAGCCACCTTCTTCCATGATGTCTGGGCGGCGCGCGACGCTTATATCCGCGTTATTCTTGACCGCTCCACCGAGAACGAGGCGCGCTACTTCGCGGAGTTCGGTACGCACGAACCGTCGGAAGAAGAGCGCGTCCGCGTGTGGGAGTTGATGGAGCTACAGCGCCACACCCAGCTTATGTATACCTCCTGCGGCTGGTTCTTCGACGACATCACAGGCATTGAGACGGTGCAGATTATCGCCTATGCCGGACGCGTCCTCGAACTGACGCACAAGCTCTTCGGTAAAGAGGTGGCAACGCCGATTCAGGATGTCTTCCTTGCCACGCTGGCAGAGGCGAAGAGCAACATCAAGACACCGGCGGATGGTGCAGAGGTCTACTACCAGTGGGTCCAGAAGATGTTTATCGGCCTGGAACAGGTGGGAGCGCACTACGCGATCAGTTCGATCTTCCGGCCATATCCGGAAGAGGGTGGTCTCTTCTGCTTCGACGTCCGCCGCATCTTGGAGGAGGTCTTCACCTCCGGTCGCGGGCGACTCGCCATCGGTCGCGCGGAGATTCGGAGCCGCGTGACGGAGGAGCAGGAGCAGGTCAGCTTCGCGGTGCTCCATCTCGGCGACCAGAACCTCTCCGCCGCCGTCTGCCCTTATACCGAGGCGTCGGAGGTTGTCTTTGCGGAGTTTGAAGAGAATGTTCATGCCGCGATGGAGAGCGCGAATCTTCCCGAGGTCATCCGCCTTATCGATCGCCACTTTGGGCAGACGGCGTACTCGCTCACCTCGCTCTTCCACGATGAGCAGCAGCGCATTCTGCGCAGCATCCTGGACGCGACGGTGATCGAGGTGGAGACCAGTCTTCGCACGATCTACGAAGATCATTCTTCCCTTCTGCGGTTCCTCTCTCGTGCGGGCATGGAGTCGCCTCCGGCGCTCGCGCTTGCGGCGGGCTTTGCTCTGAATGCCAGCTTTCGTCAGGCGCTCGAAACGGACCCATTCGACTCCGTGCTGGTGCGTTCGCTCCTTCGGCGCGCCACGGAGGACAAGGTGACGCTCAGCGAAGCCGAGCTCAGCTTCGCTGCCGCAGCGTGCATGCAGCGCGCCATGCAACGCCTGGAGGCGGGCGCGGATACGACGCATCCGGCAGAAGCGATTGCCCTTACGCTGGATATCGCCGAGACACTGCGCGATCTGCCCTTTGAGGTCGACCTTTGGCAGGCGCAGAACATCTGGAACGATCTTCTTCGTCGCGGCTCCGGTTACTGGCCCAGCGGGTGGCGCGCCATGTGGTTGCGTCTTGGCGAAGCTCTCAACCTGGATACGGAGCGCCTGGTAACGGAGTCCGGAGTTTCCGCCTTCGCTCCCGCCACGCCTCTATAAGGGGGTTGCATCAAGGGGGTTGCATCGAAAGCTGGCGCGGAGCACTCTGATAGACATCATGCATCCGGTGAAATCGCTCGTCAGTATCTTTATCGATGTCTTCGGGATAACGCGGCCGACGCCGCAGCAGGAGGCGCGCGCCACCAACTTCATTAGCGTTCTGCTTCTGCTTACCCTGATCGCCTTCCTGTTCTTCGCGTACGGGTTTTTCCACGGCTTCCAACGCTAGACCGAGCGCCATCTTCTCGACTCAGTAATGTCCGTCTTCTCGACCGCAGTAGAGAGATCTGCTTGTTCTCGCGCGAAGCGCGATCTGATGTGCCTTCTGCACATGGCAGAAGCAGATTTCTCCGCTCCCTTCGCTTCGCTCCCGTCGGTCGAAAGGACGACGGTGGGGCTGCTTCGCTGCGGTCGGTCGAAAGGACGAGGTTCAGCTCCGCCAGTGCAGCTCCACCGGGCCTGCGAGCGGATGTTCTCCTTTGCCCGTAAGCCTGCGCTGCTTCAGGGCAAAGTACCACTTGGCGGGCAGGTCGGCATCATCGATCAACATCATGGCAGGTCGGAAGCGTAATCCCTCGGCCTGCTCGATCATCGTCTCCTGGTCCTGCCGTACGAACTTCGATCCAAAGTACTTCGCGATGGCGGGCACAAACGGAACGCCGTAGAAGACGTTCCAGCAGGCGACTACGTCGATCCGGCAGGTCGCCGGGGTCACGGGCGTGACAGTGGTCAGGGAGGCGAACCACTTCTGTCCGGCACGAATCGTCTCGTAGCGCCGGTTGGGCAGAACGAAGTCGATGGTGGTCGTAATCTCGCTGCCATAGACGCCCAGCAGCTTATAGGGAGCGGAGTTCGCGCTGGGCGCATGCGAGGCCATGCGGAAGCCGTCTTCGATTGGTTCGAAGATTTTCTTTTTTTCGTGGATGGAGTTCTTCGACCGCCACCACCACGCCTGGTGAACGAATGGCCCATGCGCCGGGTCCATCAGGCCGATGATGCCATGATCCACATTGCAGGGAAGGTCGGCGGAGAGGTGCGCCGTCCGGAACTTCGCGGAGAACTTCGGGACCTCGGGCGCTGCAGGCAGAGCAGACCGATCGGCGATGCGACCCGCGCCTGCTTCGGGCAGATAGACCCAGGCGTGGCCATCGCGCTCCACGCAGGGATACGCACCGGCGTAGATCTTCGTGGGTTCCAGGGTGTCGATCTGCGTCAGCGAGGGGATCTCCACGCACTGACCGCCGCAGGGTTCGAACTTCCAGCCGTGGTATTTGCACTGGACTGTATCGCCGTCGAACCATCCCGCCGAGAGCGGTATGCCCCTGTGCGGGCAAAGGTCCCGCATGGCGAAGATGCTTCCGTCGTTCTTTCGCCCCAGCAGCAGAGGCACGCCGAGCAGCAAAGCCGTCTGCGTCTTTCTTTTGGCAAGCGTGTCCGTGCGCAGCGCCGGATACCACTCCCCAAAGATCATCTCCGCTGGTGGCTGAGGCGTTCCGTCCGGCTTGTCGTTGCGCAACTTCATCGAAGCTGAGGGTAGCATCTCCCTGTTCGTCGTAAGTGGCCGCTTTGAAAAGCAGATCCCTCCACTTCGTTACGGATGGCAAAAGGATGGCGCATAACAATGTGCCCCACAGGGATTCAAATTGAATCCTATGGATGCGCTTCGCGCATGACCCATACATCGCGAGGAAGCTGCGGTGTATGGGCACCCAGTTACGGGTCTCCCGTTCTCCGTTATTGCGCGAAAAATCTTCGCCGCCCCATACCCAGCGCTCCGAGAACCGCTGACCCAACCAGCAGGAGAGAGGCGGGTTCGGGCGTGGGGGAGACGGGATCGCGGAAGCCAAGGTTGAAGATCTCCTGGCTGCCTGGGGGGATCACCACATCGCCGAAGGTGATGGTCACGCTGGAAGAGTCGAAGGTGATGATCGGGAGCCTTGGCTGGTTGACGGAGCCATCTCTTCCGAACAGAGGCGTCGAGTGTGAATCCAGGGCAATCAGGTCGAGCCATGGATCTTTGCTTGTGTCGACGAAGGTAAACGAGCGGCTCTCAAGATAGGCCGCTGTTGGCACGTTGAAGAGCAGCGAGATCTGATCGCCTGTGACCTCATAGGTCATGAAGCCCAGCAGGGCGTTGCCTCCGTTCCCCGGCGCCAGGATCGAGCCAAGATCTTTGGTCGTTGCCTGCATGGGGTTGTTTTCGTATACATGAATGTTGTCTCCCATGAGATCGGCTCTGGCGACGAGAGGACAGGTGAGCATGACAACCGCGAGATACAGAAGGGCCCTGCAACGCATAGAAAAACTCCCCGGCGCACGGTGTACGCATAGAAAATCTATCGATTGCGACCATGCAAAGGATAGGACTGAGTTGAGAACGTACTTTCTCATCTGAACCCAGGAGCAAGCCAGCTTATCAGGACAATTGCAGATCGCGATCACCGTCGCACTACACTTCCGGTATGAGCATACCTCCACAGCCGCGGCGAAATCTTTTGGTGCTTCTTGCGTTGTGGTTCATCCTCTACGCCACATTCGCGCTCGTTACGCCGCCGTTGCTGGATGATGCCGACTCCGTCCACGCCGAGGTCGCGCGTGAGATGGTGCAGAGGCATGATCCTGTGACCCTTTACGCCAACGGCATCCGCTACCTGGAAAAAGCGCCGCTCCTCTATTGGAGCATGGCGGCGAGCTTTCGACTCTTCGGAGTCCACGCATCCACGGCGCGCCTTCCGCTTGCGCTATACGTTCTGGCCCTGTTGCTTACGGTGGAAAACCTCGGTCGCCGTATGTTCCGGAGTGAACGCGCGGGTCTTTACGCCGCTCTCATTCTGCTCTCCAGCTTCGGCCCGTTTATTTTCACGCGGATTCTTATTCCGGATGCCATCGTCTGCCTATGGCTCACGCTTGCGATTGCGGCGTTCTGGCGCACCGAAGAGCAGGAAAGCCCGACGCTGGCACCGTGCCTTGTCTTCGGAGTCGCCTGTGCGCTGAATATTCTGACGAAAGGCCTCATCGGTCTCGTCTTTCCCCTGGGGATCGTGCTGTTGTATCTCCTGGTAACGCGCGGCGTGTCGGGAACGATCAAACGGCTGCCACAGCTTCATCTCCTGCCTGCACTGCCGGTTTTCCTTGCTGTGGCCGCCCCGTGGCACATCCTCGCGGGCCTGCATAACCCGACGGAGGGCCACCCTCCTGGCCTGAATCATCTCGGCGGACACTGGAACGTCCCACTTCCCACACTGGGCAACGTGCATGGCTGGACGTGGTTCTACTTCATGAACGAGCACGTTCTGCGCTATCTCAACCTCCGTGTTCCACGCGACTACGACACCGTGCCACTCGCCCTCTTCTGGGGACTTCTTCTGATCTGGCTCATGCCCTGGAGCGCATTTCTCTTTAAAGCCATCGGCGCTATTCCGTGGCGCGATGCGCTTCGCAGGAAGGGTATGGACGAAGAAGGCCGCGCGCGCGTTCTGCTCGGTCTCTGGGCGCTGCTGCCGCTCGTTTTTTTCTCTTTTTCAACGCGGCAGGAGTATTACGTTCTTCCCGCCCTGCCTGCCTTCGCTCTTCTCATCGCGAAGTGGCTTCACGACGAGGCACGCCAGGCGGAGGAGCTTCCGCTTCCCGGAGGCCTCGTCACGGCGGGCCAGCGTATCTCCGTCGTCCTGCTTGCATGCGGATCGCTTGCAGCGATCGGCTGCGCATTTTTTGTGATCCATGCCAAATCACCGTCTCCGGGCCTCGATCTGGCTGCTCTACTCCAGCAGAATCCCGGCGACTATGCGCTCTCGTTCGGCCACTTCCTCGATCTCAATGCGCAGGCCATGGGGGCCTTTCGAGTACCGCTTGTTCTTACGGGCCTGGCCTTCTTCTTAGGAACGTATGCCTGCTGGTGGGCACGACACAGGTACAAACCGCACGCAGCCAACCTTACCCTTGTCGCCATGGCCTTTCTCTTTCTGGTCGCGGCGCACATGGGTCTGCAGATCTTTTCGCCCGTGCTTACCTCGCGTCGACACGCCCTGGCGATCGCGCGCGAGCTTCGTCCGGGCGATCTGATCGTCCTCAACGACGAGTACGAAGCCGGGTCGACGCTTGGTTTTTATCTGCAGCGTCCCGGCCCGTCTGGCAGTGAACCCATCCACATTCTGCATGGCCACTCGGCCAATCTCTGGTATGGAAGCTTCTTTCGCGACGCTCCAAAGATCTTTGAAGACGATGCGAGCTTCCGGCAAAGATGGACGGGTTCGCGGCGCATCTTCCTCTGGACCGAACCCGGCAAGAGGCCAAAGCTACCCGGAGAATCGTTCGTCATCTCGGAAGGTGGAGGGAAGCTCATCCTGAGTAACAGAACCAGCGAAAAATAATTTGATATCGGACCATTCTGGGCCTAGTTACCGCTTCGGATACCCGTCGAAACCGCAGATATTGGGCTAAATCGCGGTACTTGCTGACTTACATGCAAGATCTTGTGATCTGTCTCACAGCGATAAGTTCGATTATCGAAAGTCCATGAAAGAAAACGACTAGAGGTGCATTCTCACTGATGCAAAACACCTCCGTGACGCTGATATATTGAAATCTCCCGGATGTATTTCCTCGACGGATGTAACCGTGCGAATGATCCGTACAACCAAGCGGGTAGTAGTGCAGACGGTTTGTGAAGCAGTTCGGTAGCAGAGTAGTGAGTAGTTTCATAGCAGCGCAGTAGCGAATGATTTTGAACCAATGATTTTTCCTTAGACGCAGAGGAAGCAGGACGTACTCATGGCGCAAGTTTTTGACCGCAGTTCGAACGCCCTGGCTCGGGCAGGCCTTGTTTTGACAGGTCTGATCGTCGTGGCCCTGGGTGTGGCGTTGAACCAGCTGCAGCGATCCCCGTGGGTGACGCGGCAGGGCCAGCGGGCCGATCAGCCGGTTCCGTTCTCGCATCGCCACCACGTCGAAGGTCTGGGCCTCCAATGCCAGTACTGTCACACCTCGGTCGAGAAGTCTTCCTACGCTGGAATTCCTCCTACCAAGACCTGCATAAACTGCCACGCGCAGATCTGGACCAATGCTGCCATGCTCGAGCCCGTGCGGACCAGCTGGGCGACGGGCGAGTCGATCAAATGGATCCGCGTCCACGACCTTCCGGATTACGTTTACTTCAACCATGAGATCCACGTGAACAAGGGCATCGGCTGCGCAAGCTGTCATGGCCGTGTGGACGAGATGCCTCTCATGTACGCAGAGAACACCCTCCAGATGGAGTGGTGTCTGAACTGCCATCGCGATCCGGCGAAGAACCTTCGCCCGACCTCCGAGATCTACAACATGGCGTGGGCCGGACCCAGCGAGAGTAAGCCTGTCTGGTGCGCCGATACCGGCTCCAACGGACCCACGGCACAGCGCGTCAACTGCGTGACCAGGGATCCGGCCAAGAGCAATCCTGAAGTGGCCTTCCTGCAGATGAAGAGCGCAGGAAAGGGCCAACCGACGACTGGACCGGGTATGAACCCCTTCCCGATCGGCGGTCCTGGAACCTACTCCGATGCAAGCCCCGGCATCATCATGCCGGCAAGCTACAAGAAGTTCACCTCACAGCGCGATCTCGGGGTCTATCTCACGGACAAGTACCACATCCGCACGCCGAACGAGCTGCAGAGCTGCGAGGTATGCCACCGATGAGTACGACGCCTAGTTCTGAAGTGATTGGAAACGCAATGCCAGAAGGTACATCGATGTCGAGTGCGCCTCAGCGCGCTACTGTGGTCACCAGCATCGCTCCGGCCAAGCTCACGCTTGCCGAAGTGCAGGCCCGCCTCGCTGGAAAGAAGGGCAAGCGCTTTTGGACCTCGCTGGACGATCTCGCCGAGGATCCTGGTTTTGAAGCCATGCTGCGCGAAGAGTTTCCGCGCCAGGCCAGCGAGCTGACCGACGGCGTCTCGCGCCGCGGCTTCATGAAGGTGATGGGTGCTTCGCTCGCTCTCGCCGGAATGACCGGTTGCACCAAGCAGCCCGACGAAGAGATCTTCCCGTATGTGAAGCAACCCGAGGACCTCGTTCTCGGAAAGCCGATGTTCTTCGCTACGGCATATCCCTTCCCGACCGGTGCGGTTCCCGTCCTCGTCAAGACGGACGCATTCCGCCCCATCAAGGTGGACGGAAATCCGGAACACCCGATGTCGATGGGCAAGACGGACCTCTTCACGCAGGCGTCGCTCCTCGATCTGTATGATCCTGACCGCTCGCAGCACGTCGTCAAGCGCGCCGCCGGTCTGACCGTGAACTCGACCTTCGGCGACTTTGCCGGAACCTTCTCCGACGCGGTCAAGGCGACCGGCAGCGGTGAGGGCGTTTACTTTCTTACGGATACGATTACTTCTCCGACCCTCGCTGCCCAGTGGAGGCAGGTACAAGCCAAGTACCCGAGTGCCAAGCTGGTTCAGTACGATGCCATTAATATGGATGGCGCGCGCGCTGCTTCGAAGGCTGCCTTCGGCGAGTACGCCGACGCGCAGTACAAGCTCGAAGACGCCGACGTGATCCTCTCGCTCGACGCCGACTTCCTTTCGTCCAACGCCTTCCCCGGCTTCCTTCCGGTCTCTCGCGCCTACGCCGAGCGTCACCGGTATGAAGAGGGCAAGCCGATGAACCGCCTCTACGTCGTAGAGTGCATGCCCACGGTTACCGGCTTCAAGGCGGAGCATCGCCTCGGTCTCAAGCCCAGCGATGTGGAGTCGTTTGCCGCTTCGCTCGCTGCTGGATCGGGCAAGTTCGAAGACGCGGAAGTTCAGAAGTTCTTCACGACCGTCGCCGAAGATCTCAAGAAGTCTTCAGGGCGTGCGGTGGTTATCGCCGGGCCGCAGTCTTCCGCCGCCCTCCACGCTGCCGCCTACGCCCTCAACTCTTCCATCGGAGCCATCGGCAAGACTGTTGTCTACACGCAGCCTGTCGCCGCCCTCCCCACGGAGCAGACCGCCGAACTGAAGTCGCTCGTTGCGGACATGAACTCCGGCAAGGTCAAGTGGCTGGTCATGATGGGTGTGAATCCTGTCTACAGTGCTCCCGCCGACCTGAACTTTGGCTCCGCGCTCGCCAAGGTACCTAATACCGCCCACATGGGTATGTATATGGATGAGACCGGCGTCTCAACGACCTGGCATATCAACCAGGCGCACTACCTCGAGAGCTGGTCGGACGCGCGCTCCTACGATGGCACGATCAGCATTATTCAGCCGCTGATCGATCCTCTTTATAGCGGCGTTACCGCGCACAACGTTCTCCAGGCGCTGCTTCCGGATGCGACCGCAACGGCGTACGACGCGGTTCAGATCGCCGCGAAGACGTACATCACCGGCGACTTTGCCACGGGTTGGAAGAAGTCTCTGCACGACGGCTGGGTCGAAGGCAGCGCCTTTACGCCGAAGTCGGGCGCGCCCAAGGCTGCTTCTGTCGCCGCAACCGCACCAACTACCGCCGGCGGCTACGAGATTAGCTTCAAGGCAGACACCTCCGTCTACGACGGACGGTATGCGAACAACGGCTGGCTGCAGGAGCTTCCCAAGCAGGTCACGCATCTCTCCTGGGACAACGCTGCCCTGATGAGCATGGAGACGATGGCCGCGCTGAAGACCGAAGAGACGGAGCTCATCGAGCTCGAGCTCAACGGGCGTAAGCTTACCATTCCCCCGCTCGTCGTTCCCGGACATCCTCAGGGTGTGATCACCGTGCATCTCGGCCTGGGCCGCAACTTTGGCCGTGTCGGTCAGGGTGTCGGCTCCAACGGCTACGTTCTCCGCACCTCGGACGCCCCGTTCTCTCAGGGCGGCCTGCAGGCGCGCAAGACGGAAGGCACGCACGATCTTTGCGTCACCTCGGTCCACTCGCTCGATAACCGCGGAAAGACGGCGCAGGGTGATCTCGCTCACCCCGTCGAGCCCGGCACGGTCTCCCTCGGCGGTCACGAAGCGATGGAGCGGTCGATCATCCGCTACGCCACCCTCGAAGAGGTAAAGGCGAACCCGAACTTTGCGCACGAAGAGCTTGGAACCCCGACGGACCTCAAGGCCAGCTCTGGTGCGATGCGTGAGACGCCGGAAAAGGAGATGAGCCTCTTCCCCGACGCGTGGAAGTACGACAACGTCGACAAGAGCTCCGGACAGATCCAGAACGCCTGGGGTATGGCGATCGATCTCAACTCCTGCACCGGCTGCAACGCCTGCATTGTCAGCTGCTACGCGGAGAACAACATTCCCGTCGTAGGCCGGGAGCAGGTCAAGATCGGCCGTAACATGCAGTGGCTGCGCATCGATACCTACTTCGAAGGCGATCTGCACGCTCCCAAGGCGCACTTCCAGCCGATGCTCTGCCAGCACTGCGAGAACGCCGGCTGCGAGCAAGTCTGCCCGGTGGGCGCCACGGTGCACACGCCCGAAGGCCTCAACACCATGGTGTACAACCGTTGCGTGGGCACACGTTATTGCTCGAACAACTGCCCCTACAAGGTGCGCCGCTTCAACTTTCTCCTGTACTCGGATTATGAGACTGAGAGCACGAAGCTCATGCGCAACCCCGATGTCAGCGTTCGTTCGCGCGGCGTCATGGAGAAGTGCAGCTACTGCGTGCAGCGTATCCAGTCGGCCAAGATCACGGCGGACAAGGAAGGTCGCGCGATTCGTGATGGAGAGGTCATCACGGCATGCCAGCAGGCCTGCCCGACCGAAGCCATCACCTTCGGCAACATCAACGACAAGGGCTCCAAGGTCGCGAAGCGCAAGGCCGAAGAGCGCAACTACGCTGTTCTGGGCGATCTGAACTATCGCCCGCGAACCACCTATGTGGCAGGCGTGATTAACCCGAACCCGGCATTGGAGCAGGCATAATGGCGACCAAACCTCTACCGCCGCACCACGATCCCGCAGTCGATCCCATGATCGACCCGATCACAGGCGAATTCGCTGTCATCGCTCCCGGCCACACCTTCAAGTCGGTCACGGAGAAGATCTCGCGCGTCGTGCTCACCTCGCACACCCCGCTCGGCTGGTTCTTCGGCCTGATCGTGGCGTCGGGCATCGCAACCCTCTTTGTGATCGCCGTCACCTGGCTGGTTCTGAAGGGCGTCGGTATCTGGGGTGTTACCATCCCCGGTGCATGGGGATTCGCGATCATCAACTTCGTCTGGTGGATCGGTATCGGCCATGCCGGAACGCTGATCTCCGCCATTCTTCTGCTCTTCAAGCAGGGTTGGCGTAACTCCATCAACCGCTTCGCGGAAGCAATGACGATCTTCGCCGTCGTCTGCGCGGGCATGTTCCCCGTCCTGCACGTCGGTCGTCCGTGGCTTGGTTACTGGCTGCTTCCGCTGCCGAACACCATGAACGTCTGGCCGCAGTTCCGTTCGCCGCTGGCCTGGGACGTCTTCGCCGTTTCGACGTACGCGACGATCTCAGTGGTCTTCTGGTACATCGGCATGGTGCCGGACTTCGGCACCCTCCGCGACAAGGCACAGCTTCCGCTCGCAAAGTACTTCTACGGCCTCCTATCGCTTGGCTGGCGCGGTTCGACCCGTCACTGGATGCGGTATGAAACGGCTTCGCTGCTCCTCGCGGGTCTTTCTACCCCCCTCGTGCTCTCGGTGCACACAGTCATCAGCTTCGACTTCGCGGTCGCCGCTCTTCCTGGCTGGCATACCACGATCTTCCCGCCGTACTTCGTCGCGGGCGCTATCTACTCCGGCTTCGCCATGGTGCTGACCCTGGCCATTCCGATCCGGAAGTTTTACCACATGGAAGATCTCGTCACGGTCCGTCACTTGGACAACATGGCGAAGGTCATGCTCGGCACGGGTCTGATCGTTGCCTACGGTTATGGCATGGAAGTCTTCATGGCCTGGTACTCCGCCTCCCATTGGGAGTGGTTCATGATGTGGAACCGCATGTTCGGACCGATGGGCTGGGGCTACTGGCTGCTCATTCTCTTCAACATTGCGATCCCTCTGCTGACACTCTGGTGGCGCAAGCTTCGTACGAACGTGGCGTACCTCTTCCTCCTGTCGATCGTTGTCAATATCGGTATGTGGTTTGAGCGCTTCGTCATTGTTGTGACGTCGCTCTATCGCGACTTCCTTCCCTCCAGCTGGGGTACGTACAAAGCCACACGCTGGGACTACATGCTTTTCATCGGAACGATGGGCCTGTTTACCTCGCTCTTCCTTCTCTTTGTGCGCTTTGCTCCGATGATTCCTATGAACGAGATCAAGATGATGCTTCCGGCGACCAAGATCCACGACAAAGACGCGGAAGAAACGATTGAGGAGACGGCCTGATGCTGGTGCGTGAGGGAGTCTACGGCCTGTTGGCCGAATTCGATACGCCGGGTGCCATGGTGCACGCGACCGAAGCGGCGCGCGATGCTGGCTACCGCCGCATGGAGTGCTACACACCCTATCCCGTGGAAGAGGCGGCGTCGGCGCTCGATGTCCATCGCAACCGCGTGCCCTTGCTGACCCTGATGGGCGGCATCCTCGGCCTGACGACGGCCTTCACGATGCAGACCTGGGTCTCCGTGATTGCGTACCCGCTCAACATCGCGGGACGCCCGCTCTTCTCGTGGCCAGCATTCATTATCCCGGCGTATGAGTGGACGATTCTCTTCGCAGGACTCTCTGCGGCCTTTGGCATGCTTGCGCTGAATGGCCTGCCGCAGCCCTACCATCCACTCTTCAACGCTCCCAACTTTCGTCTGGGCGCGACGGACAACAAGTTTTTCCTCTGCCTGGAAGCGATCGACCCACAGTTCGACGCGAACGAAACGCGCGCGTTTCTTGAGCAGTTCCACGCGGTAAGTGTGGTGGAGGTGGAGCTGTGACCTTGAACTCTTTCCAGCGGATCGCCGCAGCTTCGGCCATCGCGTCCGCTGCCCTCCTGACCGGCTGCCGTCAGGATATGCATGACCAGCCTAAGCTTTACCCGCAGCGCGGAAGCGCGTTCTACGCCGACGGTCGCGGTGTGCGTCCCCAGGTGGAAAACACCATTGCTCGTTCGCAGACGGATACCGATAGCTACATGCTGACCGGCATGGTCGGCGGCAAGGAAGGCGACGGTATGCCCTTCCCCGTCAATGCCGAGCTTCTTCAGCGCGGACAGGAGCGGTACAACATCTACTGCTCGGCGTGTCACTCGCGCGTGGGCAACGGCGGCGGAATTATTGTGCAACGGGGATATCGTCCGGCAGGTAACTTCCACACCGACCGCCTGCGCTCCGCGCCGCTTGGCCATTTCTTCAGCGTGATGACCAATGGCTACGGCGCGATGCCGGATTATGCTGCTCAGGTAACACCCGAAGATCGCTGGGCGATCGCGGCCTACATTCGTGCGCTGCAGCTTTCGCAGCACGCGACCACGGCAGACATCAAGTCTGGCGCCAAGGTGGAAAAGCTCGAAGACGTGGCCGAGCGTGAAGGCCTTCCCCGCGACTTCGCGGCCGAGTGGACACTTCCCGCGACCGCTGTCTACGGCACGCCGAACAATCAGGACAACGGCATCCCCGGGGCGGATATGGTCAACAGCCACCCCACGGGACCCGCAGTGGTTGCAAGGCCGGGACCGGTGACCGCGGAGAAGCCCTCGCCCGGTTCGTCGAACAACGTCAAGCTCAACGCACCCGGCAGCACCAACCGATAGACCAGTAATTGGAAGCACGTAGTATCAGCGACAAGAAGGCGGACGAGAGACCGAATGGCACACGGAAACGAACTTATCGGGCACGACGCACACGGGCACGCCTACCACGGCCCGCGCGTACTTCCTGCGGACCTCAGCGCTCCGGCGGTCGTAGCGGTCTGGCGCACACGCGCCCTCATCGTCGCTGCCCTCTTCGCGCTCCTTTCGGTCGTCTTCGCGTTCACCTCGGAAGGCCGCAACCACATGCTCCGCGGCTATCTGCTCGGATTCATGCTCTGCTTCGGCTTCGCTGGCGGCGGTCTCTGCCTGCTGATGCTGCAATACGTCTCCGGCGGTAAGTGGGGCCTGCTTCTGCGTCGTCCGCTTGAAGCGATGACGCGCACGACGCCCCTACTCGTCCTCATGTTTATTCCGCTGATCGCCTTCGGCAAGCACCTCTGGCTCTGGGCGCGTTACACGACTTACGATTCGGTCCGCACGGCGCTCTCGAATCACCTTCTGACAGAGGGCGAAGCGCACGCCCTGGAGTACAAGCGCGCGATGCTCAGCCCGGTCTCAGTCTGTGTGCAGATGGCGGTGGTCTTCGGGTTCATCCTTCTCTGGGGCTTCTTCCTGAACAAGTGGAGCCTGCAGCGCGATGCTGACTCGGCACGCGGCACGTTGAAGAGCTTCGAGTACTGGCGCATCAAGGCCGAGAACATCTCCGGTATCGGCATCCTGATCTACGTCATCATGCTCTCCATCGCCGCCATCGACCTCATCATGGCGCTGGACATCACCTGGTACTCCACCGTTTGGGGCTTTCTGTTCCTCGTCGGTCAGGGCTACGCTGTTCTGGCCCTCGGTGTCCAGACCTCGATCCGCCTGGCGGAGTACGAGCCGTACAACAGCATTTTGCGCAAGACGGAGCAGTACGATCTCGGCAAGTTTATGCTCGGCTTCGTCATGCTGAACATCTACCTGGCCTTCGCGCAGTTCCTTATCATCTGGAGCGCGAACTCGCCGGAAGAGATTCCCTGGTATCTGAACCGCACGCATGGCGGCTGGTGGGTGATGACATGCTGCGACTTCATCTTCCATTGGGTGATCCCGTTCTGCTGCCTGCTGAGCCGCGACTTCAAGTACAGCCGCAAGAAGATGCTCTTCCTCACGGGGTGGATGATCTTCGCTAAGGCCTTCGATCTCTTCTGGCTGATCGAACCGAACTTCCCCGACGCGCGTGCAAACCTTCACCTCGCTGGCAACTTCGGTATCTTCGCCTACATCACCGTCCCGGTCGCGGTTGTCGCGCTCTGGATGGCCTACTACCTGACCCAACTCATGGCCCGCCCGGTCGTTGTTCTCAACGATCCACACACCGCCGAGATCCTGGAGGCAGAACATGCCCATTGAGAATCAGAACCCAGCCAGCGAGCACGAGGATGAGCACGGCATGAGCAAGCCTGTACCGCATCCGTCGCCGAAGTTTGACGCAGAGCATCCGGGATACGAGACGACCGACGTCAATACGCGTGGCGTTGTGGTCTTCCTCGCGGGACTTATGGCGTTCCTTGTTGTCTTCTTTCTTCTCTGCTTCGCCATGGGTAAGGCCATCAACTACGGCCTTCTGAAGCAGGATGGAGATGAAGCCAAACTCTCACCTTCGTCCGTGACCGCAGGTGGCAGCCCGGCGGTTGATCGTAAGCGCGTCAACCTGGCAACAAACCCGTATATGGAACAGAAGGAGTCCGCGCGTATCGCGCAGAGCTTCCCGACGCCCCGCCTCGATGCCGATGACAGCAACCAGTCGACCAGCGATCTGCACGCTCGCGAAGATCTTCTGCTGGATCACACCACCGCTGGAACCGACGGAAGCATTCGTATTCCGATCGATCAGGCCATGGAAGCGATCGTCAAGCGCGGTCTCCCCGCACCGGCAGGAACTGTTGCCGAAGCAAAGACCCTGATGGCTGGCGAGACGAACCGCACAGTCCATGCACCGCTCACCAACGGATTTGCCCGCACCGGCTTCGAGATTGACCAGATCGAGTCGCGCGAACAGAAGATGAAGTATGCCGGCGAAGCCGTTTCACCCACGAAGAAGTAAGAAGGATCATTTTGAATCTGCGCGGACACATCTCGACACTAAGCAGGGAATTTGGCACGGCGCTCCTCGCGACTGCACTCCTGCCTCTCTGTGTCTGCGCGCAGGTCACCTCCTACGGCGATAAACAGACGGGCGAAAACTCCGGCAACGAGCTTCCCTCTGTCCTTAAAGGCGCAAAGGTCGATCAGCATCTTAATCGTGAGCTTCCCCTCTCGGCCAGCTTTACGGACGAGACCGGCAAAGCCGTCACATTGGGAACCTACTTCGGGCCCCAGAGCAAAAAGCCCGCAGTCGTTGCCCTGGTCTACTACGAGTGCAAGATGCTCTGCTCTGAAGAGCTGGATGGCCTGGTGCAGTCGCTGGCCATGGTGAAGCTCGACCCAGGTAAAGACTTCGACGTCATCATCGCCAGCATCGACCCCAACGACAGCGTTGCGGATGCAGCGAAGAAGAAGGCTATTTACACGCGCCGCTACGGTCGCTCCGGCACCGAAAACGGCTGGCACTTCCTCACCACGACCAACCAGGATTCGATCAACGCGCTTACCTCTGCGATCGGATTCGGTTACGTCAAAGTCCCCGGGCCCGACGGTGTGCTCAATCAGTACGCGCACGCCAGCTCCATCGAACTCGTCACCCCGGAGGGTAAGGTCGCCCAGTACTATATGGGCGTCGAGTACTCACCCAAGGATATGCTGCTTGGCCTTATCGAGTCCTCGGGCAACAAGATCGGTTCGCCGGTCGCCAACATTCTTACCTACTGCTACCACTACGATCCCGAGCGCAACAAACATAGCTTGATCGTCGCTCGTGTGGTGCAGTTCGGGGGCATGATTACGGTGGCCTCGCTCGGCAGTTTCATGTTCCTTATGTTCCGCAAAGACGCAAAGCTCGGTCGTGAACACGCACTGACAAAAGATCACGACGACAAGGCATAACACTTTCGCAGTACGCAGTGAAGACGCGACAAAGAAACGCGACGCAGATTTAGAAGAACGGATAAAGGCTAACGATGGGTATCAGTCCAGTACTTTGGCAGTTTCTTACAAAGTGGCTCACTTCCTCGGCTTTGTGGCCGCGCGAGGCGTCGACGGTTGCAGGCCAGACGGATGCCTTGTACATCTTCCTTTGGTTGATGACGATCGTGGGCATGGCCCTGGTCCTTGCCCTGCTTGTTGTCTTCTCCGTCAAATATCGCAAGGAGAAGCACCCCAACGCCATTCAGATTGAGGGCTCTACGCTGCTTGAGGCGACGTGGACCATCATTCCGCTCGGGATCTTCCTCTTTGTCTTCGTCTGGGGCGCGTGGTTGTACTTCCGTATCTACAATCCGCCAGCAGACTCGATGAATATCTACATCGTCGGAAAGCAGTGGATGTGGAAGGCGGAGCACCCGGGCGGACAGCACGAGATTAATGCGCTGCACGTTCCCATGGGACGCAATGTCCAGCTCACCATGATCTCGCAGGATGTGTTTCACTCCTACTCGATTCCGGAGTTCCGTGTAAAGCGTGAAGTGATCCCGGGCCGTTACAGCACGGTTTGGTTCAACGCCACCGCTACGGGAACGTATCACCTCTTCTGCACCCAATACTGCGGCACCCTGCACTCGGGCATGGTCGGCGATGTTGTTGTGATGACACCCTCCGACTACCAGGCGTGGGTGGACTCCTCCACGAGCGGTATGAGCCTGGCGCAGAATGGCGAGCGAATGTTCGCCTCGCTGGGATGCTCCCAGTGCCATACGGGCGATGCGGCAGCGCGAGGTCCCAATCTTGCGGGCATCTATGGCGCTAAACTGAAGATGGACGATGGAAGCACGCAGCTCGTCACAGAGGGCTTCCTCCGTGACGCGATTTTGAACCCCTCGGCGCATCTACCCGCTGGTTTCAAACCGATTATGCCGACCTACCAGGGACAGATCTCGGAAGAAGGCATGATCGATCTCGTCGAGTACATCAAAGGACTTAAGACCAACTACCGCGTGCAGCAGACACTCGGTACCTCACAATCGAACCAAGCGGCGCCCAGCGCGTCAGGAACGGTGATCCCATGAGTACCGCAAACACGATCGTGAACCTCCCCGATCAGCGGACAGCCAAGCTGCCCAAGGTGAATTACATCAACAAGGAGCATGGCCTCCTCAGCTGGTTGCTCACGGCTGATCACAAGCGCATCGCCATGCTCTACCTGTTTTCGATCACGGGCTTCTTCCTGCTGGGCGGCTTCTTTGCCGGCATGGTCCGTTTCGAACTGCTCACACCGGCAGGCGATCTCATGGCTGCGGACACCTATAACAAGATGTTCACGATGCACGGTATCGTGATGATCTTCCTGTTCCTGGTGCCGTCCGTTCCGGCAACGCTGGGTAACTTCCTGATTCCGATCATGATCGGAGCGAAGGATCTTGCGTTCCCGCGTATTAATCTTCTGAGCTGGTACCTGTACCTCGGCGGCGGTTTCTTCACGCTGGCTTCACTGGTGCTTGGCGGCGTCGACACCGGCTGGACGTTCACTACGCCTTTGTCCACGCATTATCTGAATACCCACGTCATCACCACGGCGACGGCGATCTTCATCGCGGGCTTCTCTTCGATCTTCACCGGTCTGAACTTCATCGTGACGATCCACCGCATGCGCGCTCCGGGTATGACCTGGTTTCGCCTGCCGCTCTTCGTGTGGTCGAACTACGCTGCTTCGATCATGATGGTGCTCGGAACACCGGTTCTTGCGATTGCCATCGTTCTCGTCGCTCTGGAGCGCACGGTTGGTATCGGCGTCTTCGACCCTGCTAAAGGCGGAGATCCCCTGCTCTTCCAGCATCTCTTCTGGTTCTACTCGCATCCGGCCGTGTACATCATGATTTTGCCAGGCTTCGGTGTCATCTCCGAGGTGATCTCGACCTTCAGCCGAAAGCGTGTCTTCGGATACACGGCAGTTGCGTTCTCCTCGGTGGCCATCGCACTCTTCGGTTTCTTCGTCTGGGCCCATCACATGTTCATCATGGGTGTGTCGAACTATTCGGCCCTTGTGTTTTCGCTGCTGACGATGCTTGTCGCCGTGCCTTCGGCGATCAAGATCTTCAACTGGGCGTTCACGTTGCAGAAGGGTTCCATCACTTTTGAAACTCCGATGATCTACGTCTTCGGCTTCATCGGTCTCTTCACCATCGGTGGTCTGACGGGCGTCTTCCTCGGTTCGCTGGGTATGGACATCCACCTTACGGAGACCTACTTCATCGTCGCCCACTTCCATTTCGTCATGGTCGGCGGCATGTTGATGGCGTTCCTCGCTGGTATTCACTTCTGGTGGCCCAAGATGACCGGCCGCATGTATCCGGAAGGCATGTCCAAGTTTGCAGCCGTTACGACCTTCATCGGCTTCATTCTGACGTTCTTCCCCCAGTTCATCGTCGGCTACCTCGGTATGCCCCGCCGCTATCACGCTTACCCGGCTGAGTACCAGGTGCTCAATGTGCTCTCGACCGCCGGTGCTACCGTCCTTGGCGTCGGATACATGTTGCCCCTTTTGTACCTGGGATGGAGCCTGAAGTACGGCGCAATTGCTGGTAACAACCCCTGGCAGGCGACCGGTCTCGAGTGGCAGATCCAGTCCCCGCCGCTGACCGAGAACTTTATCGAGATCCCGATTGTCGAGCAGGAAGCCTACGACTACGAGTGGCTCGCGCACAAGACTGAAAAAGAGGTAACGACCGTTGGCTGATCACGCGCTCACACACGACGAGGTTGTCGCGCCCCACGGCGTGCACGAACATCCGTTCTATCAGAAGCACCACTTTGAAACGACGGAGCAGCAGCGCGAGGCCGCAGGCTTCGGTATGTGGCTCTTCCTGCTCACGGAAATCATGTTCTTCGGTGGCCTCTTCATGGCCTACCTGCTCTATCGCAACTGGTACTACGATGCCTTCGTTTCGGGCTCGAACACACTTAGCCTTTCGCTTGGCCTAATCAACACGATCGTCCTCATCGGATCTTCGCTGACGATGGCCATGGCCGTGTGGGCTGCCGAGGTTCGCAAGCAGGGCGCGTTGGTGATGTATCTCGTCGCCACCATCGTTCTGGGCTGCGTCTTCCTTGGTATTAAGACCGTGGAGTACAAGGAAAAGTTTGAACTGCACCACGTCCCCGGAGCCAGCTTCGATATCTCCGAGTTCGTCCATCCGACCGACAAGGCTGAGAAGCCTCTGCCAGTCGACATGGCGAACAAGACGCAGATCTACTTCTCGCTTTACTTCGCCATGACCGGCGTCCATGCCTTCCATATGATTATCGGTCTTGGCATGCTGATCTACTTCGTCGTCAAGGCACGGCAGGGGTTGTACACAACGGGTTACGTTCAACCGATCGAGAACTTCGGCCTCTACTGGCATTTTGTCGATATCGTCTGGATCTTCCTCTTCCCGCTGCTGTATCTGATCAACCGGCACTAGACGCGCATCGGGGCGCAGGCCTTCGGAGAATTTTATGAGCGATTACAAAGTAAGCACCAAGAACGATCCGCATACCTTGGACAAGCACGACCCGGCAAACGTCACCAACCCGGAGCACGCAGAGCATCACATCGTTGGTCCGGCCACGTACCTCGGTATCTTCGCCATTCTCATGCTCGGTACGATCCTTACCGTTGTCGCGTCCAGGCTTCCGCTTGGCATCTTCACGGCACCGGTAGCGCTCGCCATTGCGGTCACCAAGGCCGTGTTTGTCGTGCTCTTCTTCATGCACGTGAAGTACAGCACGCGCCTTGTGAAACTCACGGTAGCTGCTGGCTTCTTTACCTTCTCCATCCTCGTCATCATGAGCATGAGCGACTACATCTCTCGTGCATGGGGACAGTGGTAGGACTACGCTCTAAGCCATAATCGCAACGGGACAGCCTTCGGGCCGTCCCGTTCTTCGTTTAGAGTCACCCTCCTGCCGACCGAAACAACGGATCCCTCCGCTGCGCTACGGGATGACAAAACGAGGGGATGAGTCCCATTCTTTCTTGGCTCCCTCGCGAAAGGAGTGGTTGCGCAGAGCGCACAAGCCAGATCCGTCAGGATGCCCGGAGCCTGAAAAGCCTTCAATCCCGGAACGTTATTCTCTTTCTGCTTCTGTAGTGAACGAAAGCCCTGCTCTCCCGAGCATCCCTCCCGCACATCGCAAAAGCGCGACATACGGGGCACCCAGAGTTTCGGAAGATCCGATGGTTCGTAGAAGGTACAGAAAAGCCCGGCCAATGGCCGGGCTCTCGTAAGGAAAGAAAAGCTAAGCGCGAACCTTGGCTCCAGGCAGGTTGACCGCCTTGCCCTTGCTTGCGCGCCAGTCCTGATAGGCCACCAGCATGGGTGCTGCGACAGCGATTGAGGAGTAGGTTCCGATCAGGATTCCCACCACAAGCGCGAACGAGAAGCCATGCAGCACTTCGCCGCCGAAGAGGTAGAGCGAAAGCACGGTGAGGAACGTCAGGCCTGAGCTCAGGACGGTTCGGCTGAGCGTCTGGTTGATGCTCTTGTTCACGACGGTGCTCAGGTCGGCCTTGCGCATCGTCTGCAGGTTTTCGCGGATACGGTCGAAGACGACGATCGTATCGTTCATCGAGTAACCGACGAGCGTCAGAATCGCGGCGACTACCGTGAGCGTGATCTCCTGGTTGGTCAGAGAGAAGGCGCCGATCGTGATCAGCGTGTCATGGAAGACGGCGACGACAGCGGCTGCACCGTAGATCAGCTCAAAGCGGAACCAGAGGTAGATCAACATGCCTGCCAGCGACCACAGGATGGCCCATCCCGCCTGCCGCGTGAGCTGCTTGCCTGCGGTGGGTCCAACGATATCGGTCTGCTCTACGCGGAAGGTCGAGTCCTTGTAGTTGCTGGCCAGCGCTGCTTCAATGGCCTGACGCGCGGCGTCGTGGTTCGCGTCCGCCATCTCGGGGACCGCGATGACCTCTTCGTTCGCCTCTGCGCCCATGTTGCCGCTGATTCGCTGGATGCGGAAGTCCTTCACGTTGGCTTTATCCAGGGCCGTACGAAGGTGATCCTCATTCGGTGTCGTCGGAAAGGAGACGTAGACGAGCGTGCCGCCCTTGAAGTCCACGCCGCGCGGCACGCCGTGCCAGAAGAGCATGCTCAAAACACCGGCCACGGAAAATAGCAGCGAGAAGCTCAGGAGATACCACTTCTTGCTTAGCCAATCGATATTTACTTCGCGAAACAGTTCCAAAATATAACTCCGTGTGGCTCAACGAGCCAGAAACAAATCTCTTACAAAAGCCGAATCAGATCGACAGTGCTTCACCGCGCTGTTTGCGGTTCAGAAGGAAGTCGAAGATCGTGCGCGACACAAACACTGCGGTGAACAGGTTCGCCAGAAGACCGAAGACCAGTGTGACGGCGAATCCGCGGACCGGACCGGTTCCAACGAAGAATAGGATGGCAGCCGAGACGATGGTCGTGATGTGGGTATCCACAATCGTGATCCAGGCGTGTGCAAATCCGTTCTGCACGGCAGCGTGAGCGTTCTTGCCCTCGCGCATCTCTTCACGAATACGCTCGAAGATCAGCACGTTGGAGTCGACGCCCATACCGATCGTCAGAATCACGCCGGCGATACCCGGAAGGGTCAGCGTGGATCCGGTGAAGCCCATGAAACCGAGCAGAATCACCAGGTTGAGGATCAGCGCCAGATCGGCGTTGATGCCCGCGCCGCGGTAGTAGATGAGCATGAAGGCCATGACGGCGAGCATGCCGGCCACAGCCGCGATCACACCCTGTTTCACAGAAGCCGCGCCCAGCGAAGCTCCCACGGTGCGCGTTTCCAGATAGGTGATCGAAGCGGGCAGCGAACCGGTGCGCAGCATCAGCGAAAGCTCGGCGGCGCTGTCCTTGTTGAATCCGCCAGCGATCTCTCCGCTGTCGCGGATGGCGCTGTTGATCGTCGCCACTTCCTTGACGTGATTGTCGAGAACGATGGCCATATATTTGCCGACGTTCGCGCTGGTGTATTCGTAGAAGCGGTCGCCTGCGGCTGTGGTCAGGTTGAAGGAAACCGCCGTCCGTCCGGACTGGTCCTGGCTGGGGCGAGCGTCGCGGAAGTCCGGTCCCTGCACGATGGAGACGCGCTTCAGAACCCACCACTGGTTGTCGCCAGCGCCGTTGCCACCCTGCATGACCACTGTGTCCGGTCCGGCGGTAGCCTGTGCTTCCTGTTCGGTGGGGAAACCTTGTCCGCTTACGGCCTCGTGAATCTCGAGACGGGCGGTGGACTGGATGACGCGGCTTACCTGTCCGGGATCGCTCACGCCGGGCAGCTCGACCAGGATCTGGTCTTCGCCCTGTCCATACTTCTGGATCGCGGCTTCCGCTACGCCCAGCGTATCGACGCGCTCGCGGATGGTCTCAATCGACGTCTCCAGAGCACGCTCGCGGGCCTCGCGGACCGCCGTCGCCTTCATGGAGAGGCGGATCGTGCCGTCCGGCTGCGAGGTGAGGTCGTAGTCGCCATAGGTCGAAGCCGTCAAGGCATCGCGCACATCGCTCAACTTGGTGGAAGGAACGCCCGTGATGATCATCACGCCCGGCTCCGACGCATTCTGGCTGCGCGTTACCGTCGTTCCGGTCACGCCGATCTTGGCCAGGTCGGTCTGCACCTGCTGCACGGCGTTGTCGGTCGCTGCCGCAATCGCCTCAGACGTGTGGACCTGCAGAACGAGGTGGGTTCCGCCCTTGAGATCGAGCCCAAGTTGAAGGTTGGTCTTGCCGTCCTTGTCGCGTCCCGGGATCTTGCCCAGTGCACCGTACACAAAGATCACGAGGATAGCGATGATGGCAATGAGCTTGCCGGTCAGGTTCTTCTGCATTGGGTCGTTTACTTCTCTTCTTCCGTAGTGGTTACGGAGGCGATAGCGCTCTTTAGAAACTCGAGCTTGATATTGTCAGGAGCGACGCGAAGCGTCAGGGTCTCGTCCCGCAGGTTCAGAATGGTGCCGCGCAGACCGCCTACGGTGGTGACGACATCGCCCGGCTTCAGCGCAGCCAGCATGGCCTGCCACTTCTTCTGCTTATTGCGATTCGGAATCACCGACATCAACACCATGGCGATCAGAAACACCGGCAGCAGAAGCGTAGTCGAGCTGAAACCCGAACCAGCACTCTGGAACATCAAAAGAAGAGCAAAGGGAACTGAGGACAAAGGGGACTTCCTTCATTAAGGCTCCAGCAGGCAAAGCCCGCACGGAGAAAGATTGCCGCACCCTGCCAGAACCCCGATGCAAAGCACAAGGGCCCATCATTTGCCAAGGCAGATGAGTGCTAGTCAATAGAATCGCGTACCCCGCCACCACTGTCAACACGTCGCGGGGCTGCGGAGTCGCGGTGTTCCCTTTCCGGCACGGTCCGGGACCTATTCTGTTGGAATTGAAAACTGGTTTACCGTCGTGAACAGAGCAAAGTGCCCTGACTTTAGGCGGCATAGGTGGAAGCTACTTCGGCTCTTCATCCTTCCAGCGCGCACCGCAGTGGTTGCAGAGCCATGTCTTTCCCCCTGTAGGTAGCGGAACAGAAAGAAGATAGAGCGCGGTGATCGCCGCACCGCGAGATGAACCTTCAAAGGTGAGGTCTGACGAGCCGCAGACGAAACAATGTGGCTGCACGAAATCCTGCCCGGCGGCGAACTGGATGGAGCCTGGCCCGGCCTCGTTCAAGAGCGCACTGGCGCTGGACTCATCCTGTGCCTCCACGCGCAGACGAATCCCGCCGATCATGTTGGAGACCTGCCAATCCAGGCGGACGAGGTTCTCATCCTGTAGATCTACGGTGATTCCGGCGGACTCCAGCAGTGACCGCGCCACGATGGCCTCGGAGAGATCCCGGTAGCGGCGCACGGTGACCAGCTTCAGCGGTTCGACCTCGCTTCCGGGGCGTTCTTCGAGGAGAGGCGGCTCCAGACCGCGCCGCGCAAACTCGGCGCGCATGGCTGTCTGGGCGGAATTGGTCAGTTCGTCATACTTGAGTGCGAGCGAAAGAAGCTGCTCGTCTGCCATCGTTCTGTAATGCGCACTGAAGTCTTCCATCGGTTTTATCCACTGTCCTCTGCGGACAACTGAGACATTGCCACGGCTACAGCCCGCAAAATTACGGACCTGTCAGTAAGACCGATTAAAGAGAGTTTAGTTAGGCTCTCTCGTCCGCTGGATCCATGCCGGGGCCCGCTCCTGGCGAAATATGACTACCCCGTCCACGACCCGGTCCCAGTGGGCGCTCTCAAAGTCGGTTCCCAGGAGACGAGCAGGAATGCTGCCGCGCTTTCGAAGCTGTTGATACGACAAATATCTCGTTGCGGAGGTCTGGTGCGTGAATGCTTGTCCTTCAAGGGAGAAAGCAGGAGCGGCGCTTAGCTGCATAACCGGTGGGTGGGTGAATCTATATTCACCGCTGTAAGCAGAAAAGCCGAGCGAGAAAGCTTGGTCTCCGAAGTCCCGCGCGATATAGGAGCCGAATGGCACCCTGCCCTCAAATTTGGTAGCGCCGTTCAGACTCTTTGCTGCATGTACCGTTGCAGTCCAGATAATGATTTTGCTGTTTTTCGGCAGTCGAGAAGAGAGAAATTTGAAGTTCAGATACATCGACCGATCGCGGTCATTGATCCACTTCGTTTCCTGATCACTCTTGGTGAAATCATCTTCCGTGAAGTCCCGGGAAAGGTTTCGCTTCAGGCTGTCCATCATCGCCTTGTCGTCCTGTGCCCAGGACAGATTGCGCTCGTCCTGCTGTGCAAGGCGCTCCTCGGATTCATCGAGACAACCGAGAATCTTTGCTTTGTCGGAGGGAGCATAGGGAGCGTTTGGTGTGTATTGCCAAAGCAGGCGCTTTTGGAGGACGGCGAAACAGCGGGATCTTTCATCGCCTTGAAGAGGCTGGACCAGATCGGACGCCATATGGCGAGACGCGTAGCTGCCTGCCCCAATCTGATCGTCGAGACCTCCGAGGGTGAGGTTTCCTTCCATCACTTTTTCGCGCAGAAATGGGACAAGGGAGTGCACTTCCTCATTGGCCCAGAGGCCTCCGATCGCAGCGGAGATCATTGCGTCCGTGACCTTCTGTCCGGAGTTTCGCTGCTTCTCAAGATTGAGGTAATCGTAAATTCCACTTTCTACGAAGAGTGCGTCGTAATGACATTCGTCGATAAGCCGGTGAACAAGTTTTACTTTGAACTCCAGCGTCGCTCCGAAAGCGTGGGTTGGGGATTCACCAAGCAGAGCTACACGCTTGCCGCACAAGGCATGAACTACGTGCTCGGTTTCCTCGCTCTCCGTTGCGGAAGATGCCGTTTGGGCTGTTGCCCGCATAAAGGAAACGCTCAGGAAGAGCAGCAGGAGTGGGAGGAAGGGTGCCCACCCTCGTTTTCTACGCAATGCATTTCTGGCCGTGGTTTCGCCCGGTTGAAGAAGCTGCCAATCCATCCCGATCATCCGACAGCAATCTCTCCGCGCACGCGTTCCATCGTGTCCAGGTAAAACGCCAGGTTATGCATGCTGGCGAGCGTCATGCCGAGCGCCTCTCCGGCGGCGAAGAGGTGCCGGATGTAGCCGCGTGAGTACCGGGCGCAGACGGAGCAGGTGCAGGCGGGGTCCAGGGGGCCGCTGTCTTCTTCGTGGATTTTGTTCTTGATGTTCACGCGGCCCTGCGAGGTGAAGACGAGACCGTGTCGGCCTGCGCGTGTGGGCAGAACGCAGTCCATCATGTCCACGCCCATTTTGGCGTATTCTTCGATCTCGTCGGGATAGCCTACGCCCATCACGTAACAGGGCTTGTCTTTCGGCAGATACTGCAGCGTGTGCGCGATCATCTCGCGGGTCACATCGCGCTCTTCGCCCACGGCCAGGCCGCCGATGGCGTAGCCGTCGAAGTCCATGGCGACGAGCGTCTCCGCGCTTTCCGTACGCAGGTCCTTGTGCATTCCGCCCTGCACGATGCCGAAGAGGCTTTGCCTGCGACCGCCGCGCTCCTCGTGCCACGGAACTTCGCTCGAATGTGCTTTGAAGTAATCCAGTGAGCGCTGTGCCCAGCGATGCGTCATCCCCATGGAATCCTTGGTTCGCTGCCACGTCGCGGGATGCTCGGTGCACTCGTCGAAGGCCATCATGATGTCCGCGCCCAGGGCGATCTGCACCGCCATGGAGTGTTCGGGGGAGAAGAAATGTTTGCTGCCGTCCAGGTGAGAGCGAAACTCCACGCCCTCCTCCTTCACCTTGCGTAGACCCTTGAGGGAAAAGACCTGGAAGCCGCCAGAGTCGGTCAGCATCGGCCGCCGCCAGCTCATGAACTTGTGCACGCCACCCATCCGCCGCACCAGCTCATGGCCGGGCCGCAGGTAGAGGTGATATGTATTCGCCAGGATGATCTCCGCGCCTCGCCCACCTGCGCCGATGGTCTCCACGACTTCCTGCGGAACGGCCTTCACACTCGCCACCGTCCCCACCGGCATAAAGACCGGCGTCTGCACGTCGCCATGCGGTAACCCGATCACACCGCGCCGCCCACCCGCCGCAGTGGTCTTGCTCACTTCAAACGTCAAACCCATCTCTCCATTCTAAGGACTGCGGTGTTGCTGCGGTGCTAGAGTGGTCGCCCTATGAAAATCGCGCTCGCACTCGCTCTCTCGACCGCAGCCGCCTTCGCCCAGATGAATCCGTCCATCATGCCCAAGGTAGGAACGGTTGATCCGCGCTTCCAGTCGTACAACGTCGAGATGGTCGAGGTGATCGGCGGGCGCTTCTGGAAGCCCTATGCGAGCACCGCTGCGCCTAAGCCTCCGACGAACGCGAGCGAGACGCCGGGCATCGATCCTGCACTTTTCGAGCAGAGGACGCCGCTCGACCTCTCCAATCCTCGGCTGCGCAAACTTGCCGCTGCCTTGGGACCGGCGTATGTCCGCGTCTCCGGAAGCTGGGCGAACACGGTCTACTTTCAGGATTCGGATGCGCCCGCGCCTGCCACACCGCCTGAAGGTTTTGGCGGCGTCCTCACGCGCGCGCAGTGGAAGGGTGTCGTTGATTTTTCGAAGGCGGTGGATGCGAAGATCGTAACCTCCTTCAGCACCGGCCTGGGAACGCGCGACGCCTCCGGTACGTGGACGCCCGCTGAGGCGACCAAGTTCCTCCGCTACGATGACTCGCTTGGAGGCAACATCGCCGCTGCGGAGTTCATGAACGAGCCTACGTTTACGGTGGCCGCAGGCGTTCCCAAGGGCTACGACGCTGCTGCGTATGGCCGCGACTTTGCTGTCTTCCAGCCCTTCTTTCGCAAGGCCGCGCCGCATGCTCTGCTTCTCGGTCCAGGCTCTGTGGGCGAGGGTATCGACTTTGTTCCGATGAAGCTTCTTCCATCGAAGGAGCTGCTGGCCGCCTCCGGCCCCAACCCGGTGGATGTCTTCTCCTATCATTTTTATGGAAGCGTCTCTTCGCGCTGCGGCAACATCTCCAGCATCAAGAGCTCGACCACGCCGGAGGCAGCGCTCTCGGAAGATTGGCTCTCACGAACAGGTACGGTGGAAGAGTTCTACGCACGGCTGCGCGATGAGTACGCTGCGGGCAAGCCGATGTGGCTTACGGAGACTGGGCAGACGGCCTGTGGAGGCGACCGCTGGTCTTCTACCTTCATCGACACCTTCCGTTACCTGGACCAGATGGGCGATCTGGCCAAACGCCATGTGCAGGTGATTATGCACAATACGCTTGCGGCCTCGGATTACGCGCTCATCGACGAGAAGACGCTCACACCGCGTCCCAACTACTGGGCCGCACTTCTCTGGCACAACACGATGGGAACCACGGTTCTCAATGCGGGAGCTTCGCCTTCGCCCAAGGTGCGTCTCTACGCGGGCTGCATGAAGGATCATCCTGGCGGCGTCACTCTGCTTGCACTTAATCTGGATCGTACGACGCCGCAGATGATGAGCCTGCCGGACAAATCCACACGGTACACGCTCACGTCGGCGGATTTGCTGAGCCACACTGTCCAGCTCAATGGCAAAGAACTCTCGCTCGCCGCGGACGGCAGTGTTCCGACTCCCACTGGCGTCGGCGCAGCGAAGGGGAATCTTACGCTTCCCGCAGCTAGCATCACTTTTCTCACTCTGGTAGCGGCGAACAATCCAGCGTGCAAGTAGACAGATCTGTGCGTTCCGTCACTCCGTCACGATTGCGCTTCAAGGTTCGTTCGCCGTGCTAGCATTTTTCCGATGTTCAATCGATCTTACGGCGCTCTCGCAGTCCTTACCTTAGCTTTCCTGCCGATCTGCCTCTTGGGTCAGGGCGCTGGACGAAAGATTGATGTGACAGTTGACGGGCATCGACTGCACATGACGTCATATGCCAAAAAGGCGCCGGTCCAAACTAATGCAATAACGGTTGTGTTTGAGAGCGGACTCGGCGGCGGCGAAGATAGCTGGGCGGCGGTGATTGAACAATTGCCGACAGGCGTGCCTGCAATTACCTATGAAAGACCTGGGATGAATGGCTCTGAGCCGGATGGCCTGCCGCCCTCGCTTGAGCACATCGCTACTGTATTGCACATAGCACTTGCTCATGTGGCTCCGCCGCCCTATGTACTCGTCGGACATTCATGGGGAGGCCCGCTCGTACGTGCATTCACTGGTTTATTTCCAAAGGACGTTGTGGCGCTGGTGTTAGTAGACCCAACCGACTTCGGTGAGACTGCTGAAGATAGAAGGCGCTACATCTACGAGCCGTTGGGATATGGCAAAGAGGGTGAAGAACTGCGTGGAAACGTGGATGCCTATTATGCGCAACAAGCCGGTCACTTCGATCCTCCGGTCGAAGCGGAGATCTCGATGTCACGAAATGAACGAAGAGCGGACTTCAAGGACCTCAAGGATCTGCCTATGCCGCTAATTCCCGTGGTCGTCGTCGCTACGACAAACTACCCGTCTGCGAACGATCCAAAACTCCCTGTCCCATATGATCAGGCGGAATACCAACGGCTAATGCTTAACTACAGGCTACTTTCTTTGGGTCGTTTCGCTCGCTCCGTCCCGGATGGAACTCTCGTGACTACGGCACGAAGCGGTCACTATATTCAGCGCGATGAGCCTGAACTTGTCACCTGGTGTATTAAACGGGCTCTGCGTACAGCTACGAAAAAGTAGCCGCTTCTCAAGACAGACCGGCAGGACCACGTACTTGTCTTCACGCCTGTGCGTCCATCGCTTCCGCGACGGGAATAGGAGATCGACAAAGCTCGCTTTCTCCAACTGCTGCGAGAGGGACCGCATCCAACCAGCATGAAGCGCATTGTTCTCGCTCTCGTCTTCGCTGTCAGCCTTACGGCTCAGACACCTGTGCCGCAGCATCCCACCAGCCAGCCTTATGCTGGGGATCTTTCCATCTTTGAGACTCCAGGGCGCGATGAGCGGCTGCAGATTCAGCGTGTGATGGATCTGCTGCAGATTAAAGAGGGCAGCACCGTTGCGATCTTGGCGCAGGTTCGGGCTGGTTCACCACGCGCGCTGCGAAACGTGTCGGCCCCAGCGGAAGAGTCTTTGCGGAAGACATCAACCCGCAGTACCTCAGCTACATTCGGGATCGCGCTGCGAAGGAGAAGCTGCCGCAGATCGTGACCGTTCTCGGTACACCGGATGATCCAAAGCTTCCCGCAAACAGCGTCGATGCCCTGCTGATGCTGAAGGTCTACCATGAGCTTGCGAACCCTCGCGCGGTCCTTGCTGCACTTCTACCTTCGCTCAAGTTCGGAGCGCGCCTGGGCATCATTGACCGGAATGGGAGCGGAGATGATCACGGCCTCAAGCAGTCCATCGTCGAAAAGGAGATCTCCGCCGCGGGGTTTCGCCTGGTGGGTCACTATGACTTCACCAAGGCCGACGGTCAGGATTACTTCCTGATCTTCACGCCCACGCAGGCGTCTACAAATAGGCCCTAAAGAAGTAGGCGGCGTGACGCTGCCTGCGTTCAACTGCTCTCCGTCTTGCGATTCCACTGCGAGTTATCTGCCATCGCGCGGGCCTATCGTTCTGTCGCGTCCTGCTTCGGCGTGTCCTGTTCCCTGCCTCTGCGCCAGGAGAAGCGCCGTCCTACGATCGCCTTTACCAGCAGGTGATCCGTCGAACTCGTCCCTCCCAGCCCCACGCCAAAGTTGAATTCCCATTTGGGAGAGACATTCAGATCCGTCACCACAAAGATCTGCTGCTCCTGGTCGCGCAGCGCATCGAAGCCTGCCAGATCGCCGTAGGCACCGTAGTACTCCAGGCCTGCATTGATCTTCTTTGTAAAGTCGTAGCCCACTTTGAAGTTGGGTGAAAAGGTCACTCCCTGGTGAACCGAAGGCCCGTGAAACGACCGGTCCAACGTGGGGTTGAGCGAGAGATACCAGCGCCCCACCTGCTTGTCGATGATGGGACGGATCTCCCACGTCCACGTGTCCGGCGAGTAGCGCGCTCTCTGGTATCCAAGCTCATTGGAGATACTCAAGCCTACGGGAAGATGCCAGCTATCGGGAGCACGCACACGCGGCCGAATGTGGTCGCCCACCCACTGCCACCCTTGGTCCGAATGTGCCGTCGTAAAGAGGTAGAAACCCACCTCTGCCCAGGGAGTCAGACCCTGTGTAATCTCTACCGTTTCGTGCTCTGCATGGTTGGTGGGAAACGTCCCATCGGCCTGATAGGGAGACCCTGGAACGGCCTTCCCTCCGTTGACGGTGAAGTTGCTGTGCAACTCGACCATCGTTGTTTTAGGAGCTACAGTGTCCGAACCGTACACCTGAATCTCGTAGTTATCCTGCGCCCGCAACGCAGCGGTAAAACACAGCGCAGCCAGCAGGCATGCGCCCGGTAAACCAACTCTACCCATGATTCCGCGGCCCTCACCGCATTTTAACAGCATGGCATAGGGCTTATAGGGCAGTTGTCACGGTTTGATGACAAAGTCTGTCATCTACGATGATGAGGTTTCACCTAAAGAATTGGGCTCTTAACCGAGTGTGCGTTGTAGCCGCTTTCCAGAATTTCGACCGCGCGTACCACGTCCGCATTCATTGCCAGGCAGTCGTCGTTTACGTACATCGCCACAAAGCGATCCAGCAGATCGGTCGGCGCCCCACGTCCAAACTGAGCGCTGTACTCCATCGCCTTCTCGCGCTGTGCAAAGCCGATCTGGATCGACTTGCGATAGCTGTCTGCGATGCTGCGCTTCAGCTCCGGATCGAGATCCTGTCGCACGCAGTTCACGCCCAGAGGAAGCGGCAGACCGTCATGCCTGTCCGCAAAGACCGCACCGAGATCGCAGAGAAGGCGCAGGCCGCGCTCTTCGAAGGTAAGTTGTTCTTCGTGAATGATGACACCGGCGTCGACCTCGCCCGAGAGGATGGCGTCGATAATCTGGTCGAAGCGCATCTGCACCTCTTCGAATGGAGGCAGCAGAAGCCGCGCCGCAAGGGTCGCCGTCGTCCATGGTCCCGGGAGTGCGATTCGCTTTCCAGCAAGTGCGTCGACGCTCTTCAGATCGCGGCTCAGCACGCGTGGACCGTAACCGCGTCCCACGCTCGTTCCCACGCCCAGAAGCTCGTAGCGTCCCCGCAGAGAGAAGAACGCGTGGACGGAGATCGCAGTGACTTCCAGCGGATCTTCGCTCCATGCGCGCCGGTTCAGAGCGTCGATCGTCATCAGTTCATGCACAATCTCGCAACCCGGAATGACGACCTGCCCGGAGACGAAGCCGTAGAACATGAAGGCATCATCGGCATCCGGTGTGTGGCCGATGCGCAGCTGCCGCAGAGCGGTCGTGTTGGAATCAGGCATTCACTCTCTCTTCTTCGTGCGAGACGACCTGCTGCGGTCCGGGTGTGCGTTGGAAGGTCTCCACGGCGGCCTCAGGATGAACGATGTTCACGAGCGGTGTACCTTGAACGACTTCGTATCCTGTGGTCCGCTGCACCGGCGTAAACCCGGCCTCGCGGATGGCATTTAGTAGAGCGGGACGCGTGATGGCGACCTTATGCTGCGCCTGCGAGAGCACGTTTTCTTCAATCAGAATGCCGCCGAAGTCATCCGCTCCGCTGTAGAGGCCGAGCTGCCCCGCGCGGATTCCTTCGCCGAACCACGACGCCTGAATGTGTAGGATGTTGTCCAGCATCAGGCGTGAGATCGCGAGGATGCGCAGGTAGAAGCTCGGCAGGGCATCGGTCTTTACGAGTTGCGAGAGCGGCGAAGCACCACGCTTGAAGCTCCACGGAATGAAGGCGTAGAAGCCGCCGGTTTCATCCTGCAGAGTGCGCAGACGCACCAGGTGCTCGATGATGTCCTCGTTCTCTTCCAGGTGGCCGTACATCATCGTCGCGCTGGTGGACATGCCAACGCGATGCGCGCTCCGCATCACGTTGATCCAGCCATCGGCGGAGAGCTTCTTCGGAGAGACCTTGCGGCGCACGCGATCCGTGAGGATCTCCGCTCCGCCTCCTGGCATCGTTGTGACGCCGCGCTCCCAGAAGCGCTGCAGAATCTGGTCCACTGTTTCGCCGGAGGCCTTCGCGATCTGCGTAATCTCGGACGGAGAGAAGAGGTGCAGGTGCATCTTCGGTGTGCTGGTCTTGATCGCGTCGATCAGGGCGAGGTAGTAGTCGAGCGGAAGATCGGGATTGTGGCCGCCCTGCAGAAGCACCGTCGTCGCGCCCTGCGCATAGGCGCGCGCTACGCGCGAGGCGACCTCCTCCGGGCTGTGGACGTAGCCTTCCTTGCTTCCCACCGGACGGTAGAAGCTGCAGAACGTGCAGTTCTCCGTGCAGATGTTGGTGTAGTTCGGATTTGTGTCCAACACGTAGGTCACTTCGGCTTTGGGGTGCAGCTCCCAGCGCACCGCATCAGCGCGGGCCATCAGCTCGACCAGCGGCATCTCCCGAAGCCACGCCAGACCGGTCTCAGCGGAGATTCTTTCAATCGCCATGGTTGATTCCTTTCAAAACTCTGTGGAACTCCGCCAGGCCCTGTGTGTGCTTCTGGGCCAGACGAAACTCCAGACGTTCAAAGTAAAGCTCTGTAATGGCCGGGCTCCATCCTACCGCCGCGCCTGCTTCGCGCAGACGCTCGCGACCTTCGGAGGTGGCAGCAAAGGCGAGATTCTCCTCAACCCATTCTGTCAGCACGGCAACGGACTCTTCACTCGCCGCCGCTGTAACAACCCACTGCGCAAAGATAAATCCCAGGCCTGTCTGCGAGAACCACCATTCACTGATATCGCGTGCCACCGGCCAGCGATACTCCGGCCGGGAAAAATCCATCGCCTCATCGCCGATCAGTAGAGACGCGTCGGCAATCGTTGCATCTTCTGTAATCTTCGGAACCGCGCCGAACTCCCGGCGAAAGAGCTCCCGCAGCAGCTCCCTTGTAGTCGTCGTACGCGGAGTCACATAGACCGTACGCTCCGGCTGCATAAGATCATGTACCGGCACCTTTGAAAACAGGCGGAGACTCATCACGTGTCCGCAGCAGGCGATGCCGTACGGCCCCAGCGGTTTGACCCGGTCTCCCAGGCGCTCGAACGCTCCCGTAGGAAGCAGACAGGCATCCAGCTCTCCCGCAGACATCCGCGCCGTCAGATCGCTTGGATCGCCACTTAACATCGCCACGGGAAACCCTGGTGCTATCAGACGAAACGGAGCGGCGTTGGTAAATCCAATCATCCCCACACGAAGCTTCTGGGTACTGGTCAAACGTTCACCACTTGAAGCTCGTGGATTTTGCTCGCCGGTTCCTCTGCCGGATCTACAGTCAGCCGCTGGAACTTGCCCGTGCGGCGCATGGGCGTCTGTCCGGCGTCACGGATGAGGCGCTCCATGAGTTGGATCCCCATGCCGCTTGGTGCGCCGGTGCCCGCAAGTTGCATGATTCGTTCGACGCCCAGCGTTCCGTCCAGATCGTCCGCGCCAAAGCTGAGGGCCGTTACGCCGGTTTCGAGTTGCAGTGTGGGCCAGTAGGCCTTGATGTGGGGGATGTTGTCCAGCACCAGCCGCGAGAGGGCGATCACCTTGAGGCAGCGCATGGGCGAAACGAGGCTCGTCGTAATGCCCGTTTCACCGGGCTGAAAGGCCAGCGGGATAAAAGCTTCAAAGCCGGGTGCGCGGTCTTCGAGATCGCGCAGCTGGAAGAGGTGAGAAACCAGCTCCTCGTCCGTCTCAATATGCCCGAAGAGTAGTGTCGAGTTCGTCTGCATCCCCATGCGGTGGGCTGTTTCGTGGACGGCCAGATACTTCTCCGGCCCCATCTTGTCCTTGTAAAGCTCCTGGTGGATACGCTCCGAGAGCACTTCGGCACCGCCGCCGGGCATGGCGTCCACTCCGGCATCGCGCATGGCCTGCAGAACGGTCTCCCAGCTGTTTTTCGTCACGCGGGCGAAGAAGTCGACTTCCACCGCCGTGAAGGCCTTAATCCACAGGTGTGGATATTCGCTGCGGATGCGCGAAACGAGGGCCAAAGAGCGCTCCATCGTCCACGTCTTCCACAGGCCGCCCACAATATGCACCTCGGCCAGATCCGGGTCGCTCAGGCTGGCCAGAATCCCGTCTTCTTCCAGGCTGTAGGCATGCGCATCGCCCGGCTTCGCCGCAAACTCGCAGAACTTGCAGGAGTGTACGCAGAGGTTGGTGGGGTTGATCTGCTTATTGACGATGAAAGTAGCCACATTCCCGTGCCGTGCCTGCTTCCTCGCAAACGCGAGCCTTCCCAGATCCAGAAGGGGCCACTCCTTCAGGAGGAAGAGTGCCTCTTCCGCGGTGATCCGTCGACCCTCTGCAATACGTTGCCGCAACTCGGAGTTTTCTGCTTGGTGCATCTGCTGGTTCAACATAGGTCTTTTTACCTACCACGCTGTTAACTTACAAGAGAATACCGGGTGGGAGATATCTCCCGTCCTCCTTCCATTCTCTAACACTGCCGCCAGCCCGTCATCTTTGCCACGATTTCACTGCTTGATCGCATCGCAATCATCCGATCGAGAGGGTCGTTTATGCAGTGAAGCGGTTGATTCCGGACCTCCTCCTCGTCCCTCGTTGCCGTGTTCGATTGAACTTTTTACCGTTCGATGGTGTCTAAAGTACCAGCGGCCCAGACCATGCTAGGTTCACGATTCGTTCCGCTCCTCATCTTTACCTTCTTGTCCAGTCGCGCTCCTGCTCAACAGCCACAACCTGCCCGAGGAACAATGCGGGGTTCCGTGATGGACCATCCAGAGAGGTTGTCAGGATCGTGGGAGGTGAAGGGCGATCACGCTGTCTATGGCCTGCGTATTCAAGTAAATACCAGAGTTGACGGAGCGCCGAGCACGCTTACAGGGGTCCAGCAGATCTTTTACCGTGCTTTGATTGACGTATATGAACGCACAGGTCCCACGCGGAAGATCGGCGACGGGAACTGGTTTTCAGATGAGTCGCCCCAAGTACTGTGGACAGATCGTCATCTTGTGCTCAAACAAGGGGCGACCCGAACTGGTCCGGACGTACAACTTGATCTCACATTTGCTCCGGCCTCAAACAGTTGGTCCGGCCATTTCCGCCGTGGCTCCTTTGATCGCTCGGTCACACTTTTTCGCCCCCATACGGAAGCTGGAATTGCCAGAAGCCCATTGAGAGGAACGTGGAGCCGTCCTGCTTCGGGGAACAACTGTATCCACATCGTGCAGACCGGCAGCGAGTCCCTTGCTGCTTGGTCCGACGACCTTGCAACGCCAGGAGCATCTCGCTATGCGAATGGAATCCGCCCGCCCGTCGAGACCTTCGAGCAGTATGGGACGATTGCTCTTATCGAGGCAGTATCTCCGAGAGCGGTGTTGATCGAACTGAAAGCACTCACTGCAGGGTGTTGCTCGATCACCTATCCAGGTAAGCTCACGCCGGATGGGAAAGAGCTGCAATCGAAAGAGAGCGGAAGTGCGATTCGGGACAATTGGACACGGATGAGGGGAGACTCTTGCGTCGCCTCCCCTCGCCGAGGTTCCGTAAAACGGCGGGTTCGGTGACTCGCCTGACAGTCGCAGTCGTTGCGTAGGCGAACGTTTCTGTAGGTCGTCCCGCCATGCCAAAGAGCAGTTACTCTCGTATCGCAAAATATCTGCTGCGATTGCCTCTTCGCTGGCCCCGACCACCGCGCAGAATGCATGAAGACTTCTCAGGACAAGCGTAGTGTTTCCGCAGTTCGATGCACTCATCGCATCGCAATCTGCGCGGCGAAATGCGGAATGTTCTACGTTTCCAGGAGAAGCCGCCGCAGTAACCCGGTCACGGTCACACCGTATCCCGGAACCACCCAATCGCCTGCCACTTCGGCCAAAGGCTCCAGAACAAAACGCCGCTCCGTCATCTCCGGATGCGGTAGCGTGAGTTCGGCTGAAACCATTGTCACCTCTTCATAGAGCAACAGGTCCAGATCGATGACGCGTGGACCTTTGGCGATGCCATGCGAGCGGTCGCGGCCCATCTCCTGCTCTATGGACAAAAGGCCGCGCAACAGATTGAGCGGTGGAAGCGGGGTTTCCAGAACGCAGGCACCGTTGAGGAACGAAGGCTGATCGACATACCCCACTGGTGCGGTATCGAAAAGCGAAGACACGGCAACTACTTCGCCGAGCGCGTTCAGGCGCTGGACCGCATCCAGCAGCGAAGCTTCGCGGTCTCCCAGGTTGGCGCCCAGCGCAACAGCAGCTTTCATCCTTCTATTCTGACGGACTATTCGGAAGGACGACCGACTACGCGCACACGAAAGACGGGCAGCGCCTTTTCTTCCGGGCTCTGTTCATAGACCTCGGTTGTCTTCGCCGCGTCGTATCCGCGCCAGAGCCAGGTCAGGCTCTCCGGCAGAGTCACCGTTCCGTGCGAACCGTTGTGCGTTCCCGTTCCGAAGCTGAGGTGCATGTCGTATCCCTTCTGCTTCAGCGCGTTCGCCATCTTCAGATTCCCCAGTGGCCAGCTTCCATAGCGCGGCACGGGGCCAGAGGCGCCTTCCATATCGTTGGCTCCATCCTGCAGCCAGACGCGGATGTTTCTGTGTTCTTCGCGATAGACCTTCTCGGGGTAGTCCTGTCCGCCGTCGAGAATCGCGGGGTCTTCTCTCCACTGGATGCCGACGTAGGTGCCGATCCAGGAGAGCACGCGGCTCCATTGGTCGGGCTGTTGCCATGCAGCGTTGAAGGCCGCAATCGCGCCCGAACTGGAACCCGTAATCGCTCGGCTGTAGGCGTCTTTTCGCAGAGGATACTTCGCGTCTACAAGCGGTAGAAGTTCATCGCGCAGAAAGCGAGCGTACCGGTCGCTCACCGTGTCGTACTCCGTGCTACGCATGGAATCGGAGAGCGTACGGTGCCACTTCTCGCTGTAGGCCTGCACAAACTTGTACGTTGGTGTGCCGGGCGAGGCGGCGATCTCTCCCGGGTCGGTGAAGACGCAGATGGTGAAGGGCATCTTGCCGACGGCGATCAAGTGATCGATCACGTTGAGCGCGCCCACCTCGCGGTTGAGATAGCCGTGTCCATCCTGAAAGACCATCAGGGCGGCGGGTGTGCCTGCTTTGTATCCAGCCGGAACGTAGACCCAGTAGCTGCTCACCATGCCGTCGTAGATTTTGCTGGAGAAGGTAAGCTTGTCGCTCAACGTTCCCTGCGGTACGCCACTCTCGGGATAAAACATGGGGCCGAAGGCAGGTACGTCGTGGCTTCCGCCGAACTCGGCGCCGTTCAAGACGTAATGAAAGCTGTGCAGGGCATCCAGCTTTGCAACTTCCGCCATTGCGTACCAGTACGCTCCGGCATGTTTCATCGCGAAAGGCGAGCCCTCATCGATTACGAGTTTCGGCTCCGTGCCTGAAGCGACGGCGAAGAAGAAATCCTTCCCGTGCGAGCTCCATGCCGTTCCTTCTTGCAGCGCCTTTTCGCTGAAGCTCGCGGCTATGGCAGAGGGTAGCTTGGGCGAACCGCTCAGAGCGATCAACTCCGGTGCGCTATTCTTCTGCGCCATGCCCATCACTGTGGAAAGACTCAAGAAAAGACCACAAACGAAACGCAGCACACGTACCTCCACGAAAAAAACATCGCCACCATCAGATCACAAACACTCTCGTTCAATCCATGAAGTAAGGGCGCGAGCCAGCTTTATCAGGAGACCGAAAACCGGAACAGCAGATCCCTTCGCTTTGCTATGGGATGACAAAGGGGGAGTGGAGGGATGAAAGGGGAGTGCAGGGATGACAAAGGAAAGTGCACGATGACGAAGGAGAGTGCAGAGGCGATGTTTCGATCAATCGGGCGGAGTCAAACCGCGACAGGCTCTTCTTCAAAGACAGGAGCCAACTCCCACGCGCTGCGGTCCTTCATCAACCGGCTCACGAGCGCCGTGTGCATCGCATGCCCGGCGCGTTCCGCGACCACGCGTCCCTGGATCCTTCGGCCCGCCAGGGCAAGGTCGCCGATCAGGTCCAGTACCTTGTGCCGCACAAACTCATCCACAAAGCGTAGAGGCCCGTTCTGCACTGCGCCTCCGCCGATGATGATGGCGCAGGCGTCCGTAGCTCCGCGGATCAGACCCATGTCGCGCAGCATGGGTTCGTCTTCGCGAAAGCCGAAGGTCCGCGCGGGAGCGATGAGCGACGCATAGGCACCGGTCTCCAGGTCGCCCAGAAAGCGCTCGCGCCCGATCGGTGCGGGAAAATCGATCGTGTAGTCGATCTGGTATCCCACGCCGGGATAGACGCCGATAAACTTGCCGCCGTCCTGCACTTCCACGTCTTTCAGGATTTTGAGGTACTCGCGCCGCCGCCGCTGCTTCTTCACGCCGGTCGCCTCGATGGCGTCGATATAGGGGAGCGCGGAGCCATCCAGAATGGGGACTTCCAGGTTATCGATTTCGACGATGACGTTATCGACGCCGTAACCGATCAGAGCGCTCAGCAGATGCTCCGTGGTGGAGATGAGAACGCCCTGGCGCATCAGGCTGGTGGCGTAACTGACCTTGGCGACGTTGCGACCGATGGCGGGGATCTCGAAGTTGTCCAGGTCCGTTCGGCGGAAGACGATGCCCGAACCGGCGGCAGCGGGAATCAACCGCATCTGCACCTCGGCCCCGCTATGCAGGCCCACGCCCGCAAAGCTGAGCGGTTCCATGAGGGTCTGTTCGGTATGGGCGGTCATTCCAGGCAAACGCAGGCTCTCCGGCAACAAAGCCCAGAATATTCCCCAAACCGAGTTCCACTCTGTGGCAAATCCACCACACCCCACCCATGAACCTTGGAAGGTGCCCCGTTCCTTCCCGGGACAACAAGATCGGGTGCCCCATGTCCCGCTTTTGGGACATGGTTATGCGCTGGGAGAAACCACAAAGGCAGATCCTTCGCTTCGCTACGGGATGACAAGGAGGAGGCGAAATAGAGTCGCGGCGAACTTACCCCACCCTTTCGCAAAGAGCACGAAAGAATGGGGCACAGATCTCCCGGCGGTCGGCTATGGCCTCAAAGGAACCCCAGACCCCTCGGCTACGGCTTTCATGTTGGCCAGGCCACGTTCGAAGTCCCCGCCCACCATCTTGTCCATGCTCACAAAGAGGCACATCACCTTGGAGAGAAACGTCATGGGCCCGGTCATGATCCATGTTACGCGCGTCCCGCCTGCCTCGGGTGTCAGCGTGTAGAGGTTTTCGCTGGTGCCGGCCATGGGTTTAACAAAGTCCAGCTTGATCCGTACACGCGTCGGTGGTGCATCGTCCAGGATCAGCATCGTGCCTGCGCCAATTTTGCGATTGCCCTCCCAGGCGTAGGTTGCGCCGGGGCCGCTCGATGGACTTCCGATCGTGATCTTCGCCGCCGGGTCCAACTTGTTCCACGGGGACCAGAGACGCCACTGATGAAAGTCGTCGATGAGGGGATAGATCTTCTCCGGGCTGGCAGCGATCACAGCGGAGCGTTCCACGCGAAACGTATCCGGCTGTCTTGACGCATACAGCAGTACAACCACCACCAGCAGCACCACGATGAGCAAAAGTTTCCGCACCATGCCTTACCTCCGGGACGGAATCATCCTAGATCCCATTCTGGAATCGGGCAAAGTAAAATCTCGGGAAATAACTTCGAACTCTCACGACCTGCCATACACTCCACCCATGAGCAAGCGAATCGCTGCCCTTCTGTTCCTCTTTGCTGTGCCCGCTTTTGCCCAGATCGCCGAAACCGAGTCTCTCGCATCCGGCATCGTGACGGGCCGGGTCGTCTGTGGGGATACCAACGCGCCGGCACGCTTCGCCAAAGTTTTTCTCAAATCCGTCGTTCCGTCCAAAGCGTCAGACAATCCCCTGGCCGCACTAGCTGAACTGGGCAAAGATCCCAACGCTCCAAAGAAAAAGCTCTCCCCTGAAGATGCCGCCACGCAGAAGCAGGCGCAGGCTGCCAGTGCAAAGTTCATGGCGGGCGTCATGGACATGATGGTGTCCACAACGACCAATGCGGACGGAACCTATACCTTTACCAGCGTCCCAGCCGGAACCTACTACGTCCATGCGACTGTGGCCGGATACATCGATCCCGTGGCCGACTTCACCTCAGAGGAGCTCACCAGTGCTGATCCGGAGACCCGCAAGCGGGTGGCTGCGGCGAGCCTGCTCACGGCCACGATCAGCGGTGCAGAGACGGCGCGGGCCGACCTCCGCCTGGAGCGTGGTGCCGCTATCTCCGGTCGGGTTCTTTACGACGACGGCTCGCCTGCGTCGGGCTGGGTGATCCGCACCGTTTACCCCGTTCCGGCTGGAAAGGACACCGGAAGTTCCGCGCTTGGACTCATGGGGATCGACCCCTCCGATATGGATCTTTCGCACATCACCGAAAGCAGCACCGCCGACGACACTGGACATTTTCGTATTGCGGGTCTCCACACCGGCAGTTACGTTCTCAGTGCCCGCTTTGTTGGAGCCGCGCTTGGCACGAGTTCGCTCAACCCAAGAACGTCGAACAAGGATGCAGGTCTTCGTGGGCGAAGTCCCATCGCCGACATGATGGCGCTGCGACTCAACACCTTCTCCGGGAACGCTCTTCGGCTCGCCGATGCAAAACCAATTCCCGTCCGCGCTGGAGAAGAGCGTGCGGGCGAAGAGATCACCATTCCTCTTCGCTCTCTGCATAGCCTGAGCGGACACGTTCTGGCGCACAGCGATGCGCACCCTATCGATAGCGGGGCAGTGGAAGCGGAGGGGCTGGACGCTGCCGGAAAGGAGGATCCCACCCTTGTCTACACCTCCTCTATCAACGCAGATGGCAGCTTCCACTTCGATTACCTGCCGCCCGCGATGTACACCCTCAAAACGTCGCACGCCGCAGACGCTACGACGCTTTCGACCAAGCGCGTCTTCGCTTCACTGGTTGCCGAACAGAAGACGACCCATGCCTACGGCAGTGCCACGGCCACCGTTACGCTCTCTGACGCGGATCGAACCGACCTCGTACTTTCTGTTCCCGAGCCGGCAGAGGCGGGGACTCAGGCAAAGTAGTTACTTCTTTAAGGCAGTCTGCCGTGCCAGCTCCTTGCGGAAGACCTGTTCGCGATCATCGAGGAAGGCCTTGTACCCGGCGGGATCGAGAAAAGGATTCGCGGCTCCGTCGCGCAGCTTTGGATACTTCGCTTTCAAGTCGAAGTAGCCTCCATGCGCGCCGAGGAAGATGTCGCAGGGCAGGCCGCGCAGCGTCCGAAAGGTGCGGAGAAAGTCTTCGGCCTCGGTGGGATATCTGGGATCGTGGATCAGGTTGTTGCCGCCGTTCATGCTGGCTCCGCCGACGATGACGGCGTTGTAGGTCTTGCCGTCTTCCGTGATCTGCATCGTCCACGTGGTGCAGCCCATGGTGTGCCCGGCTGTAAGGTGCGCGGTCAGGACGGTGCCACCCAGGCTCACCTGTTCGCCGTCGTGGAGTACCTTGTCGACCTTGACCGGAGGGAAGTACGCGCTCGGATCGTTGAAGAAGAAGAAGTCCTTGCGCCCGCCGGACTCCATGGGAACGATGTCCCCGGCCATGACCTCGACCCTCGCGTGCGTCAGCCGCTTCATCTCGGCGGTGCCTGCTACGTGGTCAAAGTGGGCCTGGCTGTTGAGCAGGATCTTCGTGTCCGCAACGCGGAAGCCGAGCTTTTCGATGTTCTGCCGGATCTGCGGAACGGAGCTGGCGAGGTTGGTGTTGATGAGGATATTACCCTGCGGTGTGGTGACCAGATAGGCCGCGAGGTCGTCACTGCCGACGTAGTAGAGGTTTCCCGCGATGCGAAAGGGCGGGTGATTCGTTGTCCAGGTGGAGTTTCTCTGGGCGGCGAGCGGGGCGGAGAGAGGCCCGGCGAAGGCGAGCAAAAGCAGCAGAGTTCGAGCGAGCATGGTTCAGCATAGCGCTGCCTGGAGCCGCATTTTGGAGCGGGTCATCTGCAGCGAATCCACTTCGTTATCCCTCGCTTCTGTCTTGTCATCTGGACCCGATAGTCTCCGTCCTCTCGACCTGATAATCCGTCCTCTCGACCGAAGCGGAGAGATCTGCTTCTCCCTGATACCATCCCTTTGGAAAACATGGAAACCATTCTTCAAACCGTCGACATCGCCCGCCTCCGCTCACGCATGCAGCAGCTCGTGGAGATCGAATCTCCCAGCGAAGATCCTGTGGGCGTCAATCGCGCCAACGATCTTGTGCAAACCTGGGCTAAGGCTCTTGGAGCCGAAGCAGAGCGTCAGGGCACGGAAGAGTTCGGCGACATGCTCACACTTCGCTTTCCAGGGGACGCATCGCAGAAGCCGGTGATGCTTCTCGGCCATCTCGACACGGTCTGGCCCAACGGTACGCTCGGAAGGATGCCGTACAAGGAAGAGTCTGGCCGCATCTGGGGGCCGGGCACGCTGGATATGAAGTGCGGCGTAGTGATGGCGCTCGAAGCGATTGAAGTTCTACAGCAACTCGGGAAGCGAACCCCGCCCGTGATCCTTCTGTTGAATCCCGACGAAGAGGTGGGCAGCAGCGCCTCGCGGGCCACGACAGAAGAGCTTGCCAGGGAGTGCAGTGCTGTGTTCGTCCTAGAGCCCGCGCAGGGCGTCCTCGAAGCCAGCTACAAGACGGCGCGTAAGGGCATCGCGAACTATCGCCTTGAGGTGCATGGTCTTGCTTCGCACTCAGGTGTCGATTTTCAACGCGGACACTCTGCGGTGCTTGAGCTTGCGCGCCTGCTTTTGAAGATCGAAAGCTTTACTGACCTCAGCATCGGCCTGACGGTGAACCCTGGCGTGATCGGCGGAGGCACGCGCTCCAACGTGATCGCTGCGGAGGCCTTCGCGGAGATCGATGTTCGCGTCGCCCGCATCGCCGATGCGGACGAGATCCATCGTCGCCTGCGTGAACTCAAGTGCGAGGATTCCGCCTGCAGTCTTACGCTCACCGGCGGCCTGAATCGCCCGCCGATGGAGCGGAGCGAAGGCATCGCGCGACTCTTCCGCCAGGCGCAGTCTCTGGCAAAGGGTCTGGGCATCGCGCTTACGGAGGCCTCTACGGGCGGCGGTTCGGACGGAAACTTTACTGCCGCGCTGGGTATTCCTACGCTGGACGGTATGGGGGCTGTCGGCGAGGGTGCGCATGCCGCGCACGAGTCGCTTCTGGTGGAGCACCTGGAGCCGCGCACGGCTTTGCTGGCGGCGATGATCGAGGCACAGGTGGAAGCGTAAGGCAATAGGCGGATCTTCGGATGCAAAAAAGGCAAACAGCAGATCCCTCCGCTGCGCTACGGGATGACAAAGGTTTAGTAGATCCCCTTCGCTTCGCTGTGGATGACGAAGGTTTGTAGACTCCGCTTCGCTCCGTATGGCAAAGCCTAAGAGACTTCCAGCTTCGCCAGCATCTCGCGCACCAGGTTCACGGGCAGGCCGACCACGTTGTCGTAGCTTCCTTCGATGCGCGTGATCCATGGTGCCGCGCCGCCCTGGATGGCATAGGCTCCGGCCTTGTCCATGGGCTCGCCGGTTGCGACGTAGGCGCTGATCTCGTCGGGGCTCATGGGCTCGAAGAAGACGTGCGTCGTCTCTGCGGCGACGAGTGATTTCTTCGCGGCGACCAGAGCGACGCTTGTGGTCACGCTATGGGCGCGGCCCTGCAGGCGGTAGAGCATGTACTCGGCGTCGGCCACGTCGACGGGTTTGCCCAGCATGACGCCGTCCACGGCCACGGTGGTGTCCGCGCCCAGGACGAAGACATCGTCCGTTTCCGGCAGGGCGTCGAAGACGGCGATGGCCTTCTCCGCCGCCAGACGGCTGGTGTAGGCGACGGGGTTTTCGCCTTCGCGCTGCGACTCGTCGATGTCGCCGGTGATGACGGCGAAGTCGAACCCGGCCTGCGACAATAGGTCGCGCCGGCGCGGCGATGCGGAGGCGAGAATCAACTTCATGCTTTCGCTGTGATCCTTACGTTGGAGTCCATACGATGCGTCGCTCCCGGCGCCAGCATGATCTTGTTCTCGCCCACGTTCACCGTCTCCACGCAGACAAAGTGCTTCCAGCTCTCGGGGTCGAGGTCGGGCAGGCCGGGAGAGAGTACACTCCATGGGTTCCAGGTCACGGTCGTGTTCGATCCCTGCTTCTCGATATGAATCTCGCGCTTCCATGCGTCGTCGTGGATGGTCAACGCGGAGGTGGTGTTGAGATGCACCTGGTCTACGTCGCGTGTGTAGGTCAGCAGTTTGGTGGTCTGTACCTTGCGCTTGAAGTCGTCGCGCTTGTCGAGATAGGTTGTGCCTTCGAGACCTTCAGTGGCTACCTTGGTAATGTCGCCCACGGCGAAGTAGGTGTGCAGGCCTTCTTCGAAGATCAGGTCCTCGGAGCCGTGGTTCGTCACCTCGAGGGTGATGTCCAGGTGCTCGCCGATCTCAAATTGCATGGCGGCGCGGAAGTGGTCGAAGCCGAGAGAGCGTGTGTGGTCGTCCGCTTCCAGAGAGAGCGTTATGGTCACGACGCCCTCAGGCGAAAAGTGCGTGCTCTCCACGTTCCACTCGGAGATGCGCGCGAAGCCGTGCATCGGGCCTTCTTTGCCATCGCTGCGTGGACCGAACCAGGGGAAGAGGACGGGGATGCCGCCGCGAATCGCTTTACCCGGTTGCAGAGCGGATTTAGGCGAAAGATAGATGCCGGGATGCTGACCCACGGGGTTCCACTGCGTGAGGTGCGCGCCGTAGGTGTAGAGGGTGGCTTCCGCCCTGGGGGTCTTCACCACGATGCGCGTCAGGCCCTCGGGAGTGTCCTCAAAGCGGACGTGATCCAGGATGGCAAACTTCGGATTGAGCGATGCTGCGTTATGCAGGGACATGCAGAACAGTCTATTACCCGGGGGAAATCAAGTCACCCGGTTACGGTTTCCCGTGAGATTTTTGAAAGCTAAACAGCAGATCCCTTCACTTCGTTACGGGATGACAGAGGGCTTTCCTCCCGTAGTGCGGCCAGTACGCCAGACCGCTCCACCAGATCCCGCGCTGCGGCTGGCCACTCCGGAAACAAAAACTCAAACCCGCTCTCCACCAACAACCCTGGAACTACGCGGCGGCTCTTGAGTACGAGCTCAGACTCCGTCCTCATGAAGAAGCTTGCCACTCCGATCACCCAGGCCGGCGCAGACAGTCCGAGCCGAACGCCCCATGCCTGTCGCAGCGCACGCATGAACTCGCGATTGCGCAGCGGGTTTGGAGACGCGAGGTTCACTACGCCATGGAAGCTCTCCTTCGCAATCAGCCACTCCACCGCACGGACAAAATCAGCCTCGTGAACCCACGAGACGAACTGCTCGCCGGAACCTTGCGCTCCACCCAGACTGCGGCGCACCAACCGCGAGAGCACGTCGAAGACGCTTCCAGGATCGGCATTAAAGGTAATCGCGCTGCGCAGGGCGATCTTTCGCGTCGCGGGCAGTGGGGAGCGAAAGAACTCCGCCTCCCAGTCCTTCGCCACCTGGGCGGAGAATTTCCACGTCTCGGGAGCGCCCGGCTCGTTGCCGCCCAGCTCTCCGCCCAGCTCTCCGGTCAGCTCATCCATGGGGCGGTCGAGCGCATGGCGGTAGATCGTCGCCGTACTCGCGTTCAGCCAGACACGTGGAGGGTTTGTGAGAAGCTCCATCGCCTCCTGCAATAAGCGCGTCGGGAGAATGCGGGAATCGCGGATCGCCCTGCGGTTTTTGCGTGTGTAGCGGGAGTCCACGCTCCGTCCGGTCAGGTTGATGCAGACGTCGCTTCCTTCCAGCGTACGCGTCCAGGGGCCGAGCGTCTCTCCGTCCCAGAGGACGACCTTCCATGGTGAGGCGTATCGCCTGCGGCTGAGCACGATGACCTCGTGGCCCTTCGCATGGAAGTGTCGTGCCAGCACGGTACCCACTTGTCCACGACCTCCGGGAATCACGATACGCATGGCTCAGGCCTTTCCTTTCGCGTCGTCATAGAGAACCTCCAAGAGTTCTCCCGCCAGCCGGTGCATCGGCCGGAGGAAGGGCAGACCCGCCAGCTTCAGCGTCAACAGAAGCATCTTGAGGGTCTTCTCGAAGAGCAATGCACTTCTCTGCTGCTGCGGAGACCGGTCGTAGACCCAGAAGAGGATGAGCCCCATCTGGTACATCCAGAGCAGTCTCGGCAGGTAAGGAGCCACGCTCGCGGGCAGCTTCACCTTGCTTTCTGTGACTGCGCGTTCAAAGAAGGCGATGTCCTGTTCGCGGATCTCGGCGGTCTCCGCGCTGAAGGGCGAGAGGGGATGCTCCGGGTCTGTGTGCGCCGTCAACGCTCCGAGAAGTTTGCGGTTGGGAGCGAAGTACTCCAGCTTGTAGCCGACGATCGTCCGCAGACGTTCCTCCAGGCTGCGGCAGACGTCGAGCCTGCGCTCCAGTTCGACGCGCATGGCCTCCTGCGCCCGACCGTAGAAGGCCATGACGATGGCCTCCTTCGATTCGAAGTAGTAGTAGGCAGCGCCTACGGCAACCCCGGCGGAGGCCGCGATCTCCCGCATGGTGGCGCGTTCAAAGCCGCGCTCGCGAAAGATTGCAAGCGCAGCTTCGAGAATCCGCTCCCGCGTCTCCTCGCTCTTCTTTGGAGACTCGGAGTTTTTCGACTTCGCCATCGTCAAGCCACCATGCCATGCTGCAGCATCGTCCGTCGCCGCATCTTGGCCAGAATTAAGATATTTAGGAAATGGACGGCTCCCAGCAGCAAAAGTACCGCACCGATTTTGTGACTCTCAAGTTCGATCACCTCCCTGAGGCTGTTTAGAGCGGAGGTCGTTTGGAGCGCCAATGAGATGTAGCCGACGTTCATCAGGTAGAAGCCGACGACCAGAAGCTTGTTGACGCTGTCCGCAAGATCGGCGTTCCCTCCGAACGCGTCCAGCAGAAAGACCCTTCCACTCTTGTGCAGTGTGCGCGCAACCCAGATGGTCACCACAATGCTGATCGCCAGATAACTGAAGTAGCAGCCCGTAACGTACATGAGGAGTTCTCCTTTTAGATAAATGTGAACATGTTCAAGAAATAACGTAACAAGGGAGATTGCGCAAGAGGAAAGTGAACGTGTTCAGAAATAATTCCAAACATCAGTAGGCCGTGGGAGCACGTCCGGATTGGATGCGCTTCGCGCATTCCCCATGTCCCAGAAGCGGGACATGGGGCACCCGGTTCTGGGGTTGCTTTGGGGATTTGTTCAGGGATAACAGCAGATCCCTTCACTGCGTTACGGGATGACAAAGGTGTGGGTTTGTCATCCCGCAGCGAAGCGTAGGGATCTGTTGTTTAAGCCACACTGCAGACATCAAGCATCCAAAGTGGAATATGCCTTCGAGCGTCATCCGCGTTATGCGCTACGCGCCGAGTCTGGAGACCCTGGAGATCGATTTTCGGGGAGGGCGCGGGCGTTATCGTTACTTTGATGTTCCATCGGAGGAGTGGCTGGCCTTCCGTACCGCGTCGTCGAAGGGAACCTATCTCAACGAGGTCTTCAAGGCGAAGAACTACCGTTACGCAAAGATTACGGACGGACCCCGAATTGCGGATCCTGCTTTGGAGGTCTGGGAGCGGTGAGTTTGACGAGATCTAGCGGACGGGTTGCAGCTTGCGTCGCTCGGTTTCGAGATACGTGTAGCGGATGCGGTGGATCACCGTCATCGTGCTCAGGACGGCGAGAACCCAAAGCGCGGGAGCCATGACGCCCCAGGTGTTGAAGAGCGCGCCGATGATGACGAGGACGATGCGCTCCGGGCGCTCCATGAAGCCGACCTTGCAGGAGCCGATCAGGGCTTCGGCGCGTGCGCGCGTGTAGCTGACCATCACCGACGTCGTCATCACGAACGCTACCAGGACGACGTACTGAAAGCGGTTCCCGCGGGCGTAGTAGACCAGGAGGCCGAAGAAGATGGCGACATCGGAGTAGCGATCCATCACGGAGTCGAAGAAGGCGCCGAAGACCGAGACCTGATTGGTTGCGCGCGCCACGCGGCCGTCCACCATGTCGAAGATGCCTGCGCCGATGATGACGATTCCGGCGTAGATAAACATGCGGTTGGCGTTGGCTCCGCGCGCGTAGCCAAAGAGGAAGGCGGCGACGATGTTAATGATCAGACCGATAAACGTAAGCGTATTGGGCGAGATGCGTGAGAGCGCGAGGCCGCGCACAATCTTCCAGAGGAGGAAGCCGGAGGCCTTGCCGAATGCGCTTGTCCAGGTCATGATTCGTTTTTAGTTTACCGGAGCTTACTCGGCTGCGTCGTGAATGGTGGTGAGTTTCAGGACTTCCAGATCGCGCTTGCCATTGGGCGTGACGACAGTGACGGTGTCGCCGACCTGCTTGCCTACGAGCGAACGGCCGATGGGTGAGGTGGTAGAGATCAGCCCCTGTGTGACGTCCGACTCTTCGCTGGTGACGAGCTTGTAGGTCAGCTCCTCGTTCTTCGTAGTGTCGAAGACGACGATCGTCGAGCCAAAGCCGATGCGGTCGTGCGGGATATTCGCCAGATTAACGAGTGAGAGCTCCGCCATGCGCTTTTTGAGCTGGCCAAGGTGCGCGTTGACGAACTCCTGGCGCTGCTTGGCGGAGTGATACTCGGCGTTTTCGGAGAGATCGCCCAGGGCGACGGCTCGTTTAATCTCCGCCGGGAGCTCGGTGGTCAGTTCGTACTCAAGTTGTTTGATCTGCTCTTCGAGCTTCTTCTTAATGTGTTCGGGCATCAGTAGCCTTGCATATACAGCGAAATTGAACCGAAAAAAAGATTATACGTTTCGGGATGGGAGGAGCGTCGGTCCGCGCTGGGCGTCGAGGAAGCCCTGCAGGATAAGGACCGCGGCGACCTGGTCAATGACCGCCTTTCGGCCCGTTGTGCCGAAGCCGGAGGTGTTCAGGATCTCGTGTGCGGCGTGCGAGGTCAGCCGTTCGTCCCAGAAGTAGAGCGGAAGGCCGGTGCGTTCGGCGAGTTCCTGCGCGAAGGCCTGCGACTTCTGCGCCTGCGGGCTGAGGTCGCCGGAGATGTAGAGAGGGAGACCGGCGACGATGGCGGTGGCCTCATGTTTGCGTGTCAGGCGGGCGATGGAGCGGATGTCTTCGCGCGGGTTGGAGCGGTGGAGCGTAAAGACGGGCTGCGCGGTAAGGCCGAGGCCGTCCGAGATCGCCACACCGATGCGGCGGTCGCCGATGTCCAGGCCCATGATCCTGGCCAGGTTCGTTACGGGCTGCGGTGGGTGAGTCATCGCTTTCCATCATGCCCTACGCTTTACATCCTATGCACCACGCGGAGCGAAGGGCGGCAGTGCGATAGCATGAGCGCGTGAAGTTTCTTGGGCTCCTTCTCTTATTGGTCGTGATCGCCACCGGTGTGGCTGGTTTTCTGGTGCTGATTCCGTATGGGCCGAGCACGGAGACCTTCGTGGATATCGCCGTGGGCACGTCGACCCGTGGGATGGGGCAGAAGCTGGCGGCTGCCGGTGTGATTCGGAGCGAGTACGCCTTCGACCTGGTGCGCGTGGTCAAGCGCGGACGTCTGAAAGCCGGGGAGTACCGCTTCGATCATCCCGCGACGGCGATCGAGGTTTACGAACGGATTGCGCGGGGCGATGTTTACACGCGTGCCGTCACGATTCCGGAGGGCTACAACCTGTGGGACATCGCCGCAGCGGTGGAGACCGCCGGGTTGGGCAAGCGGGCGGATTTCCTCCAGGCGGCGAAGGCTAATACGAAGCTGATCGCGCAGTGGAGTCCGTCGGCTTCGACGATGGAGGGGTATCTTTTTCCGGATACGTACCGCTTTAGCCGCCATACGACCCACGAGCAGATGCTGGCGGCGATGGTGCGGAGATTCGGGCGGGCGATGACGGAGCTTGGAGCGACTGGAAACGTCTCCCGGATAGTCACGATGGCTTCGCTGGTCGAAAAAGAGGTCCATATCGACAGTGAGCGGCCTATGGTGGCGGGGGTCTTCGAGAATCGCCTGCGCGTGGGCATGCCTCTGGCGACCGATCCGGCCGTGGCGTATGCGGCCATGCTGGATGGCCGTTGGCGCGGGACGATCTACGCGAGCGATCTGGCGAACATGAATCCTTACAACACCTACCGGCACACCGGTCTGCCTCCGGGGCCGATCTGTTCGCCGGGGATGGCGGCGTTGCGGGCGGCGATGCATCCTCTTCAAACGGACAACTTGTACTTTGTGGCGGACGCGGCGGGGCACACGCGTTTTTCCTCCACGCTGCAGGAACATGCGGCGCAGGTGCAGGCTTATCGCAAGGCGACCAGATAAATGGAACCGTCACCCCGGTGGGACGCATCTCTGAAAGAGATGGCTTTCGCGCCTGAGCGTGATGCCAAACGGTATACTTCTGGTTTGAGCTTGATGAAGAACAAAATAGGTTTAGCGGTCATGGTCGGCGTGTTGTTTCTTCCGCTGACGGGCTGCTATCGCACAACGCGCGCGGTGCAGAAGACGCACCCTCCACCTCAGGTACTGACGGTCTCTCTTGACCAGTTGGTCAGGCAGACGGATGCGCGTTATGACGCGATCAAGACGATGAATGCGTCGGTGGAGATCTCGGCAACGACGGGCGGTAGCAAAGAAGGACAGATTACAGAAACTACGGGTTTTACTGGCTATATTCTGCTGCGCAAGCCGGGCGATCTGCGTGTGCTCTTGTTCGCTCCGTTTGCGCATATTCGCGCCTTGGACATGGTCACGGATGGGTCGACCTTCAAGATGGCCATTCCTCCTCGCAGCCGGTTCATTACCGGATCGAACACATTAACCAAGCCCTCGAAGAACGCCCTGGAGAATCTGAGGCCTGGTGTGTTCTACGATTCCCTTCTGATTCAGGGTCTGCAGAAGGGACAGGTTGTCTCTGTGACCGCGGACGACCGCGTATACCAGCCGGATCCGCTGAAAAAGTATTTTGTGCAGGAGCCGACCTACGAGCTCAGCTTTCACCAGCCGGTAGAAAACAGCGTGGAGCTGAAGACGCTGCGGACCGTCCACCTGGGCCGGTCGACGTTGCTTCCCTTCCAGCAGGACATCTACGATGCGGACGGGCAACTGGACACGCAGACCACCTATGAGAACTACCAGAAGTTCGGCGATGTGGAGTTTCCTTCGAAGATTGTGATCCGCCGTCCCAAGGACCAGTTAAGCCTGACGCTGACCATTACCAAGCTAACGGTGAACCAGGCGCTTGGGGACGATCAGTTCGAGCTGAAGATTCCGGATAATGTGAAGGTGGAAAAGCTCCCGTAAGATGGCAGGCGGAGGTTCGCCGATGCATCTGTCGTCTGCTGCTGTGGTGGTCACTGTCCTGTTGGGCGCGCTTTCTGGTGCAGCCCAGAGCGATACAAAACCGCACGACAGGAGCTGGCTGATCGGGCCTTTCACGCGGCCCATCGACACGCCGGTGATCCGCCCCAATCCGCAGTCCACCTTTCTCGATCCGGTGACGAAGCAGACGGTCGCCTGGGAGAAGTTGCATACCTTCAATCCTGCAGCGACGATCTACGACGGTAAGGTTGCGGTTCTCTATCGTGCGGAGGACGATTCGGGAACCATGATGGTGGGTGGGCATGCGTCGCGGCTGGGGCTGGCGACGAGCAGCGATGGTCTGCACTTTACGACCGAGCCGAAGCCCGTCCTCTACGGCGACAACGATGCGCAGAAGGCGAACGAATATCTCGGCGGCGTGGAAGACCCGCGCGTCGTGCAGAAGGAAGACGGAATGTACATCGTGGCGTACACGCAGTACGCGCGGGAGCGCCAGACGTACACCATCGGTCTCGCCACCGCGCGCGACCTGCATCACTGGACGAAGTTCGGGTCGATCTTCGATGCAGCGCAGAATGGCAAGTATCGCGGCTTCAAGTACAAGTCCTCCGGCATCGTGACACGGTGGAACGGCAAGCGCATGGTAGCGGCGAAGATTCACGGCAAGTACTGGATGTACTGGGGCGAGATCACCATCCGTCTTGCGATGTCGGACGACCTGATCCATTGGACGCCCGTCGTCGATGCGAAGGGTGAGCCGAAGGTGATGCTGGCACCGCGACCGGGGCACTTCGACAGTGGCTTTCCGGAGACGGGGCCGCCGCCGGTGCTGACGTCGAAGGGGATTGTGATGCTCTACAACGCGAAGAACGCGACGCATCCGCCGGGGGGTGATGGCGCGACGGATCTGGCGGCGGGGACGTACACCGTGGGCGAGGCGTTGTTTGCGGCGGACGATCCGTCGAAGATGCTCGATCGCACGGAGACGCCTGTCTTTCGACCGGAGCGTCCGTTCGAACGCAGCGGGCAGTACGTGGACGGGACCACATTCGCGGAGGGCCTTGTGCGCTTCGCGGGCAAGTGGTTCCTCTACTACGGGTGTGCGGACTCGCTGGTGGGCGTGGCGACCGCTCCCGTCGCGGCGGATTGATGGCGGAGTTCGATGCGGTCGTGGTTGGTGCGGGGCCGAACGGCCTGTCGGCGGCGATTACGATGCAGCGTGCGGGGCTGCGTGTTTTGTTGCTGGAGGCGAAGTCGACCGTTGGCGGTGGTATGCGTTCAGCGGAGCTGACGCTGCCGGGGTTTGTGCACGATGTCTGTTCGGCGATTCATCCGCTAGGAGTTGGGTCGCCGTTCTTTCGCCAGTTGCCGCTGAACGATTTTGGTTTGGAGTGGATCGAACCGCCGGTGCTGGCGGCGCATCCTTTCGACGATGGAACGGCTGCCGCGCTGATGTTTTCTTTGGAAGAGACGGCTGCGGGGTTGGGCGAAGATCGCGAGGCGTATACGCGGATTTATGGACCGTTGATCGAAGCGTGGCCGAAGATCGAGCGCGAGGTGTTGGGGCCGGTGCTGGCGTGGCCGACGCATCCGTTGGCGATGGCGAAGTTTGGAGCGAAGGCGCTTCTGCCCGCTTCGATGTTGGCGAGGAGGTTTCGCGGACGCGATGCGCGCGGCTTGCTTGCAGGCATGGCGGCGCACGGGATGCAGCCGCTTACCTCGGTTGCGACTTCCGGTCCGGCGCTGGTGTTGACGATTGCGGGGCATCGCGGCGGCTGGCCGATGGTGCGGGGTGGATCGCAGAAGTTTGCGGATGCTCTGGCGGCGTACTTCGTTTCGCTGGGTGGCGTTGTGGAGAACGGCGTTGCGGTGGAGGCTCTGGATGCGCTGCCGAAGGCGCGTGTGATGCTGCTGGATGTGGGACCGAAGCAGCTGTTGCAGATTGCTGCGGGGAAGCTCTCTTCGGTGTATCGCGCGCAGCTTGAAAAGTTTGAGTATGGCCCGGGCGCGTTCAAGGTGGACTGGGCTCTCGATGGTCCTGTCCCGTTTGCTTCTGAGATATGTAGGCGCGCGGGGACGGTACATCTCGGTGGAACGTTTGAAGAGATCGCAGAGTCTGAAGCGGAGATCGCTGCGGGTAGACATTCTGAAAAGCCCTTCGTGTTGTTCGCGCAGCAGAGTCTCTTCGATGCCACGCGCGCGCCTGCGGGACAGCACACTGCGTGGGGATACTGCCATGTTCCGAACGGCTCGACCGTGGACATGACCGAGGTCATTGAAGCGCAGGTGGAGCGCTTCGCTCCGGGATTTCGCGAGCGCATCCTTGCACGTCACACGATGAACACTTCTTCGATGCAGGCGTACAACGCGAACTATGTGGGCGGCGATATCAACGGAGGCGCGCTGACGCTGCGGCAGATCGTTGCCCGGCCTGTGCTGCAGAGCTCGCCTTACAGGACGTCGATAGATGGGGTGTATTTGTGTTCTGCTTCCACACCGCCGGGTGGTGGGGTGCATGGGATGTGTGGGTTTCACGCGGCTCGACAGGCTTTGGTGGATCGCTTTGGGATCTCTTTGTAGTCGAGGTTCTTCAAGGATGCGCTTCGCGCATTACCCACACATCGCAAAGAACGCGATGTATGGGGCACCCGGCACCCGGCGGTGATGGGTACCCGGTGTCTGCGGCTTCTCCAACTTCCGTCATCTCGACCGAACGCGAAGCGCGAGTGGAGAGATCTGCTTTTGTGATCGCGCGCAGCGCGATTGGATGTGCCTTCGGCACATAACAAAAGCAGATTTCTCCGCTCGTCTTCACTGCGTGAAGCCTCGGTCGAAATGACGGGCGTGCGCTTCCATCAAAACAACGATGGTTCTGCTGGCTCCCCGGGCGGCGGATTCTGCGCGATGTATTTTTTTGAATTAAATTTTCGTCCGGTCGATGCGCCGGACATGTAACGGATCTTTCCGAAGATGGGACGTTCGTTCCAGGCGCGATCGAACTTGCCGACCAGCGCCCATGCGATGCTTCCATAGCCGTTGGGATCGCGGCCGTCGAGGAAGTAGCGGTCGTTGAGATAGACGGTGCGTTCGAATGCGACGTGGACGGAAGGCGACCACTCCAGGATCTTCTTTGCCCAGTACATGCGCACGTAGTTGTGCATCCAGCCGCGATGGACCATCTGCCGCTGCGATGCGTTCCAGAGTTCGTCGTAGGTCTCGGCGCGTTCCAGTTGAGCGAGCGAGTAGAGCGGAGAGCGCTCGTCGCGGGCGTGTTCGGCGATGGTGACCTTCGCCCACGGATCGGCGCACGCAGAGGTGTCGTAGTTTGGTTCGTACTTCACGAAGTTGATGCAGAGTTCGCGCCAGGTGATGAGCTGGTCGAGATAGGCTTCTCCGCTCTCTTTCGCTGCGGGGTTCGTCTGCATCGTCTTGCGCACGGCGAGCGCGATGGTGAGCGGACCGATGTGGCCGAAGTGCAGCCAGGGCGAGAGCATGGAGGTGCCGTCGGTCTCCGGATGGTTGCGGTCGCGGTCGTAAGCACCGAGGCTCTTTTCGAAGAGGTGGAGACGCTTGTAGGCCGCGTTGGAGCCGCCATTCCATTTCTCCACGGGAAGGACGGAGCGGTCGAGGTCCGGCCAGTGCTGCGTCATGTCGGTCGCAAGCTTGTCGTGGCGCAGGCCACGCGGCTGCTGCCATTCTTTTTTAGGCGATGGATTTTCGATGTTCTTCACAAGATGAAGAAACTCCGGAAGGAACTTCTTCAGGCGCGGGCGAATAGTCCTCGCGGCGTACTGCGCTTTTTCAAGGAGCTTTGAGGGCACGATGACGTCGGCATCGACAGTCCAGTAAGGGATCTCGATGTTCTTCGCGACCGTAGAACGCCAGCGCTCCATTGCGCGGAGCGGGTTTTCGTCGCCAATGACGATGGCTGCGTGCGCTTCGGCAAAGAATTGAACAGGGCTGCACTCCGGAGCGTTGCGTAGAACGAAGCCGATACCACGTGCTTTCAGATCGCTTTCTACATCGAGCAGACCTTGCTGGAGAAAGTGGTAGTGTCGCAGATTGGCGTTGGGAAAGTTCGAGATGCCTGCGAAGTAAGTGACGACCGGCAGACCGAGTTCGTCCGCAATCTGCACGGCGAGATTGAGAGCGGCATTATCGCGACCGCGTTGCGCGCGCTGCATCCAGTAGATGACGCAGCGACCGTCGGGACTGGGCGTGCCTTCGCGGCGAACGGTCACGCGCGGGTCCTGCAAAAAGTTTTTTAGCGGAGAGGAAAGTTCCGGTGTTGGCATCTGAGCCAGTCTACGTACTCCAGTGTGGCTTCTCGTTCCCGCAGAGAGCGCGTTATGCTGTCACGATGATTGCATCGAAATTTCACCTCCGCGCTTGCAGTGTGGCGGATTGTGACCTGCTCTCGCTGGTGGGTTCGGGAGCTTTTCTCGAAGCGTTCGCCGATGACCTGGATGCAGCCGACCTTCTGGCGCACTGCCAGAAGAACAACTCTCCCGCAGCGTTTCAGAAGTATCTTGAACAGGCGACGACGCGGGCGTTTCTAGCCGAGGTGGCGCCGGGCAACGGGCCCGTGGGGTACATCCTGCTCTGCGAACCGGATCTGCCGGTGGAGGTTTCGCCCCAGGATTACGAGTTGCGGAGGATCTATCTCTTCCATCGTTTTCACGGGACGGGCATCGGTCGAGCTTTGATGGAAAAGGCAAAAGAGGCAACCCGTGAGATGGGACGGAAGCGCCTTTTGTTGGGCGTCTACGGGAAGAACCATGCCGCGATTTCGTTCTATGAAAAAGCGGGCTTCAAAAAAATCGGCGAGCGCCGATTTCTTGTTGGAACCACGGTTCATGACGATGACGTGATGGCGTTCGAACTCTGAAAAGCGTGCGCTAATTGCACCGCTCACAGTGCGTTTTCTCTTTTGAACTCAGGTGCGCATTGGACAATGCCGTTTTCATTGTGTAGAACTATCTTCCTTCGCACATTGTTCAGATCTGCTCGATCGAGAGTCTGAACGTGTGGGGTGAATGTGGGATCGAAACAACCGGGAAAACCTTCGAGCGAAATCCTGGGAACAAAAAACAAATGCCTGGTGTCTACAGGAAGTAGTGCCACCTCTCGCAGAATCCGAGGCTGATTATGTTTGAAGATTCGCTCGTAGAATCCAGCGGTAAGATCCAATCGAAGTCCAAGTATTGGATGATCGTCACGTTCGGCTTCAATGCCGTGATTCTGGCGGTCATGATCCTGATCCCGCTGCTCTATCCTGAGGCACTGCCGAAGACGGCCATGACGGCCATGCTCACGGCGCCTCCGCCTCCGCCCCCACCGCCTCCTCCGCCGCCACCGGCTGCAGTTGTGAAGGTGATCAAGGTTGTCGCGGCGCTTGATGCCATGACGGCTCCCACAAAGATTCCCAAGGAAATTAAGGCAGTGAAGGAAGACCCGCCACCGCCGCAGCAGGTCGCTGGCGTTGCCGGTATGGGTATGGGTTCCGCAGGTGGCGCCGCAGGTGGTGTCATGGGCAGCCTGGGTATCGGCAATGCGCCGGTTCCTCAGGTGAAGGTGGAGAAGCCAAAGGGTCCTGCACGTATCTCGGGCGGCGTGATGGCTGGCCAGATCATGGTGAAGACTACGCCGACCTATCCTCCAATCGCCCGCGCGGCGCACGTCTCCGGTGCTGTGGTGATTCATGCCATCATCTCGAAGACAGGCACTATCGAGAATCTGAGCGTCATCTCAGGTCCTGAGATGTTGCGTGCCTCCGCGGTGGACGCGGTCAAGCAGTGGCGTTACAAGCCTTACGTTCTGAGCGGCGAGCCGACGGAAGTCGACACGACGATCACCGTCAACTTCAACATCGGCGGGTAATACAGTTCACGCAAAGTAAGCCCCTGTCTCCGGAGACGGAGACAGGGAATACAGCAAAGCTTCAACCACTCTAGAACGACCCAGATCCAGGAGGAACCATTTCCGTGATTCTCGCTCACATCGCAAACTTCGCTCATACTTCGTCTCTCGCACTCCTGTTCCAGGAAGCAGCGCCAGAGGCCGGCGGCTTTACCGTTCTCGGCATGTTGAAGAACATGGGCTGGATCGATCTCGTTGTCGTTGCCATCTTGTTCATCATGTCGATCTGGTCGCTCGCGGTCATGATCGATCGTGCCCTGTACTTCTCCGCTGCACGTAAGCAGTCGCGTGAGTTTGCTCCCAAGGTTGCTGGCGCTCTCAAGGATGGCCGTCTGGATGAGGCGATCAAGGTTGCTGACCGCACGAAGAAGTCTCACCTTGCTGAGGTCGTGACCTCTGGCCTGCAGGAGTTCCGCTCCTACGGTTCGGGTGGCGCAATCACCGAAGAGCAGATCGAGTCCTCCAAGCGCGCTCTCGAGCGTTCTGAGGCGATCGTTCATGCCAAGCTGAAGCGCGGCCTGGGTTCGCTCGCAACGATCGGTTCGACGGCACCCTTCATCGGCCTCTTCGGAACGGTTATCGGTATTCTTCACGCCTTCCAGACCATTGCATCGTCCAAGAGCACTGGTATCGGCGCAGTGGCCGGCGGTATCTCGGAAGCTCTGGTTACGACCGCTTTCGGTCTCCTCGTAGCCATCCCTGCCGTTATGTGCTTCAACTATTTCACCAACAAGGTGGAAGCCTTCGACGTCGAGATGGATAACTCCTCCTCGGAGCTCGTGGACTACTTCATCAAGCAGTCGCACCGCTAAGCTCCAACGCTTTTACAGGCGAACGCGAAAACATGGATCGGATCCGGATGCCGCAGCGAAGCGGCATCCGGAGACTCCACACCTCGCGGGAGCACGGTTCTAATCGAACTTTCCGAAACGGAGTATGGCTTATGGCAATTTCAAAACGCGATGAGGGCAAGAAGGTCAACTCAGACATCAACGTAACTCCCATGGTGGACGTTATGCTGGTGCTCCTGATCATCTTCATGGTCGTCACACCGATGGTGAACAACAAGGTGAACGTAGACCTGCCGCCAGCAGCCTCTGCCGTGGTCATGGAAAATGCGAACAAGGAAGACTCGGTCGTGGTTGCGGTTACACGCGACGGCAAGATCTTTCTCGGCGCCGACCAGGTACAGCTGGACGACATGGGTCCCAAGATCTCTTCCCTGCTTGAGAACAAGACCGACAAAGAGGTTTATCTTCGTGGAGACAATCGTGCCAACTATGGTCGCGTGATGGACGCGATTGATGGTGTGCGCGCCGCAGGTGTAAGCCAGCTCGGCATGTTAACTGAAAAGACGGACCACTAAAGACAGTATGTCTCCGCCGCTGGCGGAGCAAAGGAGATTCTCCCATGGGTATGGCAGCAGGTGGCGGTGGCGGAGCTCGATCCGACATTAACGTCACACCTCTAATTGACGTTCTTCTTGTGCTGCTTATCATCTTCATGGTGATCCAGCCGAACGTGGTTCGCGGTATGGATGCTCTCGTTCCGCAGCCGCCCAAGAATCCGCAGAATCAGGATGTCGATCCCCGCACCATCGTGGTTTCGGTTCAGCCTGGTGGTGGCAAGGGAGAGCCTGTTTACATGATTAACGAGCAGCCGTTTCCACGTGCGGATATGACTGCCAAGCTGCGGGACATCTTCGCTACGCGTAACGACAAGGTCATGTTCGTGAAGGGTGATAAAGATCTCGATTTTGGCCGGGTGGCGGAAGTCATCGATTTCGGACATTCGGCAGGTGTGGACAATATCGGTATCATTACACCGCGCGTTTTATCTGGACAGTAACCCCCAGGCCGGACCGAAGAGGATCCTCTTCGGTCCGGCCTGTTTCTGTCCCTGACAAGTTCTGGATGTGTGGCAGTAGGTTCGGGCCGTTACAGGGCGTTATGCAGTATCTCCTCCAAAAGCTTGTTCCTCAGGAAGAAACCTCTGTTGTTGCTGGTCATTCGTAACTCTCTACCATTACAATCACAATCGAAGCACCATCCACGTCTTTCGTAAGACGACCCCGACATCGTATGCGGCTCTGAAGGAGATGACTCGTTCCATGACACTTACTGCACGTATTTCCGCAACCGCCGCACTTCTGGTGCTGATGATCTCGGCGACAGGATGCAACAAGCTCCGGTCTCGCGACCAGTTGGTCAAGGGCATCGCTGCTTTCAAGAATGCGCAGTATGAAGTAGCAACCAACCACTTCCAGAAGGCCGTCGAGCTTGATCCCAGCGACGCCACCTCCAAGCTCTATCTGGCCACGGCCTACTCCTCGCAGGTCGTTCCCAACATGGAAACGCCAGAGAACATGAAGATCGCGCAGAAGGCGATCGACGGTTTCCAGGAAGTTTTGAGCCGTGATCCGAAGGATCTGACAGCTCTCAAGCAGATTGCCTCGATCTATCGTCAGACGAAGCGCAGCGATTTGGCTAAGCAGTACGAGCAGAAGGTCATCGATGTCGACCCGAACGATGCTGAAGCGAACTACACCATCGGTGCGGTGGACTGGATCGACGAGTACAAGAATGCGACCACGATTCTCGCTGCCGACGGTATCAAGGAAGATGGCGAAGGCAATGTGAAGATGAGCAAAGCTGCCTGCGCCAAGATCAAGGCAGTCAACCAGCCGCTCGTGGAAGAAGGCCTGAAGTTCCTGCATCGCGCTGTCGAAATCAATCCGACGTATGAGGATGCCATGTCCTACCTCAACCTCACCTACCGCCGTCAGGCTGATTTCGCCTGCGGCGACTCTGCTGCTCTGAAGGCTTCGCTTGCGCAGGCCGATGAGTGGAACCAGAAGGCGATGGGTGCTCGCAAGATCAATGAGCAGAAGAAGGAAGAGAAGGCAACACACGGAGTGGTAGCGCAGTAGCCTCTGTGTTGAAGACTCGAAACGGTCTCCCTTGCGGAGGCCGTTTTGCTTTGGGCTAAACAGTCAAACCAGCTACTGGTTCTTGCGGCTTGCTGCAATGTAGGACGGCGTGTAGCCCTCCCACTCCCATGGCGTGACCGTATCGCCGAGGATGTGCTCCAGCAGCGGGCGGAAGGTGTTTTCTCCGTTGTCGCTGTTGGTGAGAAGGACCATGCAGGTCTGGTGCCTGGTGAAGCAGATCATGTAGTTCTGCGCGCCGTCGCCGTGCCCCTCTTTGAAGAAGGCCGGGCCGAACCGGGTGTGGGTAAGCAAGCCCCAGCCGATTCCGTAGGCGAGACCTGTGGTCTTGGCCTCGGTTCCCGGCGGCTCCGCCAGCGCAAGCGGAAACTGATGCAGCGTTGGGATCTGCTTCATCGGTGTGAGCATCGCGCGCAGGGTTGCGGGCTTCAGCAGCCTGCCACCGAAGAGCGCGGATGCGAAGAGAGCAAGGTCGTCGGCGTTGGTGGTCATGGAGCCCGCGGCGCGCGCGGGAAATCTCCGCGTTTTGGCGATGAACTTGCCGCTGGCGTCGAAGCGATCGGCCGCGTCCACGCCGAACTCCTTGCGATACACAAGACTGGTGTGGTCCATATGCAGCGGCGTGAAGATGGCCTGCTGCATCAGTTCGTCGAGCGGCTTCTGCTTCTGCTGCTCGATGACGAACTGCACCAGGTTGATGCCCTCACCGGAGTAGAGGAACTGCGTTCCGGGCTTGTAGTGCAGGTGCATCTTCTTGTCTGGCTCGAAGCTGGCAAAGTTCGCAAGGCCGGAGATGTGCGCCAGCAGCATGCGCGGCGTCACGAGCGGCCACGCTCCATCGTTCACGATCTCCGAGGCGGATGTGCGGTAGGGTTCGTACGTATTCAGCGGCTTCGGCAACTGTTTCGCGATGGGAAGGTCGAGATTGAACTCGCCTCGCTCGACAAGCTGCATGACATACGTAGCGAAGACGCTTTTGGTAATCGACGCGGCCCAGGTGATGGAGTTGCGATCCATGGGCGTGTCCGGATCGCGGCGGCGAAGGCCGTACGAAGCGCTCCATACAGGCCGACCGCGATCGAGCACGGCGATCTGCGCACCGGTGACGTGCGCCTCGGCGAGTATTTTGCGCGCGAAACTCTCCACCTCCGCCGTGGAGAGGTGCGAGCCGTCGAGGCGGCGGATGTCCTGCGCGGCTGCGGGCAGGGTGAGTGCAAGGCAGAGAGCGGGAAGAAGGCGCATGGGTGGATTTTACGGGAGTGGCCTCATAATGACTCTCAGCTTTCCATCAGCTGAAGCGTGGTGCTGAAATTCCAGGAAGAAGCAACCAGTGACGAGAGCGGCGTACGAGGCTGTTGGCTCGTTCTTTCGAGCTTGAGGCTCCTGGCTGCGGCATCTTGTACCGTAAGCCAGCCAGGACAGTAGAGAAAGAAACAAGCCCTTACGCCTCAAAAAACAATCACTTCAGCTCCTTCGCGGATTTATCGGATTGCATTCAGCCCTTGCTGAAATAGCTTTCCTGACCCTGGCCCTCTTAGAAAAGTTCACTGGAGAAACTGCTTATCTGGACGAATATG